>Ga0256405_10000147_pt1 | contig 225070 bp, 235 predicted proteins | sample RumenRJG_02DNA_FD_189096 | JGI IMG/M metagenome (GOLD analysis project Ga0256405, IMG submission 189096) | Bovine rumen microbial communities from Lethbridge, Alberta, Canada - RJG_02 | ecosystem: Host-associated > Mammals > Digestive system > Stomach > Rumen | place: Canada: Alberta...
GGTAATACTGGAAAGTCATTCTATACGGTAACAAAGGTTTCAGATGATGGCACCAATATTTCCTATACTGATTTTGATGCTCGTTCTATGGATACAATGTTCTTCTCACACAAAGAGATTGAGCGTATCGAGAATCATCTTGATAAGTTCATGTCTCGTAGAGAGTTTTACGAAGATCGTCAGTTATTATATAAGACTGGTATTCTCTTATATGGTAATCCAGGAACAGGAAAGTCATCTTTGGCAAAGGCAATTGCAACAAAATATCATCGTTCTATCATCAGCATCAATCTGTCTAATATTGATCAGATTGATTTTTCTGAGATTACTCCGATGATTACAAACGATAAGATGGATGAGTATATTATCTTATTAGAAGATATCGATACACTTTTCCCTAATCTGGATCGTGAAGCAAAAGATGCATCTGACAAAAAAGGAGATGTTATCAATAAACTTCTGCAGTTCTTGGATAGTAACTCTTCTCCAACAAATGTAGTATTTGTTGCTACTACGAACCATATTGATCGTCTTGATAAAGCTCTTATTCGAGATGGACGATTCGATATTAAGATCGAGGTAAAAGAGTTAAACAAAGCTGATGCTCATAAGTTTGCTGAATCTTTTGGATTATCAAAAGAGGAAGCAGAATCAGCAATCAGAAAGTATATTTCTGATAATCCGGACAATGCTGAAGCAATCAATCAGTCAGCATTACAGAATTACATCTTAAGAGAGATGAAGTAACCAGGAGAAAATAAAAATGACAATACACGGAAGATATAGACTTGGTAAGTATTTTATAATAGTTTTTAGTGATAATACGATGTATTTAATTGCTAGAAATAGTTATGATTGGATTCGTGTAAATGTTGGAAAAATCTTTGAGAATGGCGAACCATTCACAAAGGCTTACTACGATCGCTTGGAGGAAAAATGTGACAAGGTTGGCACATTTGAAGTCTATGAGGAATATCTGATCAGCAGAGTGTTGATCAGAGATAAATAAAAAACCGGGGACTAATAAAAAGTCCCCGTGATTTATTTATCTAGAAAGAATCTTTGATATTGGAAACTATAGATTTCATGTCGATAATCAAACTCGAAGAAATAAAGGAGGATATTAATGTTTGAAAGTATAAAAAGTATGCTGAGATTCAAATTCAGTAAAGGAATAAGACTTAGACGTAAGACTTGTCCTATCTGTAAGAAGAAGCATATTATTATAGGTACTAATATATCAGAATCTGTTACGGTTAGCACCACGTTTAAAACCATTCACTATAATGATCTATGTAATCATTGTTCTCGAGCATTTCTTAATATAGAAAGAGATTTAGGAATGGATTTAGACGGAGATACTGCTAATGTAGTTCTCGGACTACAGGCTGACTGATGATAAAGAGTATCTGGACAAGCTACTCTATCTTTATTTAGGAGAAATTACAATGGAAAAATATAAGAATATTTACAGATGTATTGATGCTATTGGAGATCGTGTAAGTAATGAATCACCGTATAATACAATTCTGTATTATCAGAATACAATTCAGAAGATTCAATCAACAAAAATGTCGATTGATCGTGAGACACGTAACCAGATCATTGATGAATTATTAGTTGGAAATTCTATTGAGCATTTATTACCAGATGATACAACAGAAGTTGTATTATTAACCATGCAGGTTGATGCTATGATATTACTGGGATATTATACATTGACAATGTCAAAGATGGAAACTAATCTCTGTGGGAGGATGAAGTATGTATACTACGAAGAAGACTTTGATAATAATCTGAAATGGTTTAGAGAATTAAAAGATGGCTGGAATCAGAAATTAGATTAGAAGCAATCTTTGATATCGTTATCATTACAAACGATGAAACTCATTATGATGGAATTGTATCATATAACGAGTTATTAGAGCTATTATAGGTATTTGTGGTATCATTGATGTAATTGAACTCTATAGTGTAGCTCAGATATCGAAAACTCATATCACTACGATACATAGTATACAAAAATAGGCATCAAAAATTATAAAATAGATGGTGAACCGTTTTGGCTCACCATTTATTTTTTTTTTAAATTCTCTCTGTATAAATGTAAAAGTTACGGATTTAAATTATATACTATAGACGAGAATAGAGATACGAGTGTATCTTATTCAGGGGTTAAGGAGGCCCTTTGTTATGTTAGATATTTATGGATATATGGATAATTCGAACGATCCTGATCTCTTAGCTCTCAAGAAGTCTCTTGACGATGCTGGGATTGTATTTGCAGAACCTACACCTGTTAAGGAGCAGCCAGGGTACAAGTTCGTAGATAACGTTGTACCATTCCCGAAGCATAATCGTTTTGGCTTAATGACGACAATTCATGTTTTTAATGAATTACCTGTTATTAAGTATAATGATGGGATTAGGGCTGATCAGCCTAGGTACATTGTACGTGAAGATAAGGGGCTGGATTTCTGGAATGAAATTCGTGGTTTCTTCGTAGCCAATGGAGATCGTGGAGTAATGGTACATGATCTGCCGAAGTTTGAACTTCCAGCAGAGGACGATGTGACGTATATCGATGCCACAGAAAAGGATCTTGATTCTATCAGTGGCTGGGCATATAGCCCAGTAGTAGGAGACAGGATCATCACATCTGATTACAAGGTGTATGTTGTAATCGGATTCAACCATCATGATGGATCAGCTTCCGTTTACGGTAACGTCATGTAATCAATAAAAAGGAAAGTTGGATATATGTCCAGCTTTTCTTTTTTTTGTTTTAGTTATCAAAAATAGTTTTAATCATATATTATAACTTTGTAGTAGAAGAATTTAATATCAAGAGAGTAATATTACTAAGAAAGGAGCTAAGTATAAATGACAAATATAGATATTGATAGCAATCCTAATAAAGCTGCTAAATGGTATATGAATCATTATAAAGACGAAATAGATAATATACCAGGATTAAAGAAACTATTAAAGAGATATATGAATATTGCTTATGAATCCGTAGATGAAGAGATAAAAGAATACTATAAAAGATTAATAATATTCTTAGCATATCCAGAATCTCAAACAGAGTATGATTGTCAGTATATTCATGTACAAGGAGGAATAATAGAAGATATACTAACAAAAGAAGATATTGCTCATTGTTCACAAAATGATATTAATGATTATAATATAAAAATAGCTACATTAAGAGCTATCAGATATTGCGATGATGATCATTGTAATATTAAATCTGACAATCATAGCAGTAGATCAATTATTAATAATATATCTAATAAATATAAAGATATATTTAAAATAAAGAATATCAGAAATTATGATTGGAGAATAGACTTTATCAATAAGTATAGGCAATCAAAAGATGCAAAGAAATGGCATTTATGATTGGAGGGCATAAATTATGAATATTTACGGTGATGTATTTTTAAATGAGAAAGATAACAATATTGAGTCTGCTAAGAATTTCTATATAAAGGGCATGGCTCATGCTATGAAGTACGAACTACAACCTAACAAACAATCTAAATCATGGTGTGATACAATGTTACATGCATATGATAATATTAATACTTTGAAAGGTGTAAATATTAATAAATTTGAAGATTTTTGTAGTGATCCTTCAAATTTCAAAACTAGAGTTATAAATTTATATAAAAAGGATACTGGTAAGTCGGATTCGGAGATACCAGAAGATATTAATAAAGAAATATTTACAGATCCAGATAAATTTATTACTTTTATTAAAAAATATTCTGCAACTTCGGATAGTAAAAAGTGGATAGATACTTATGATATTAATTCTGGCACTACTAAAACTAAAAAGAAAAATAGAGGGTGAGCCTAACGGTCCACCCTTTTATTTTTTATTTATTGATTAATAATGCCATGTCTGAGCAGTAATTCATCAACTCATTTTGTACATAACTCTCGAGATTAACGATAATACTATCACCATTCTTAAGGTTTAATGTAACGCTAGAAGCATCCTTACTGATCTGTGCGTTCTCGTAAATAATATCAAAGTTCTCTGTAACAAATTTTACATTCTTAGAGTCTTCTTTGATAAAGTTTACAACACTATTATTTGTAATAGGAATAACACGAGCTGATTCGCTGCATAATACATCAGTATAATCTGTTGTCTCTAATAATTGATCTAATCGAGACTTTGGTAATTCGATTGCACTAGATTCTGTTAATGCACTAGGATCAACAATACCCTGTGTATAAGCATGTGGATGTGATGGATAATAAACACGATCATAGCAAATCATTCTCATACCATGAACAATATTACCTCTAGGTGACTTTTCAATCGTACCTAAAGCACGTAAAGAAAATGCTGGTTTACATCCTTCGCGAAGATCTTCATCTAATGCTTTTCCTAACGCATTATTCGTGCCTTCGAAATAACCAACAACATTATCTCCTTCTGTCCAGAATTTTAAAATTCTAAAACATACTTTAGTAGGATCGATAGTAGACTGTCTGGTAAGAGATGACTCTAATGGATGACCAGCTTCTCCTACGAACTCCTTATTACGTAATAACTCAATAGTTCTAGGACAAGTTAACTGAGGGAATAATTCACTCTTAGGATAAATACGACCATTACGGTTTACTTCATCAGCTGTCTGGAAAATAGCCTTTGCCATTACTTTACCATTTGCTTGTTCTTTAATGACAGACTGTGTTGTACATCTGTCGATATCATTCTCGTTCAGAATATAGTAGCCTACTGGCTTTGCTAAATCTGATTCTCTTAATATACTCATAGAGATATATCTCCTTCCTCTTAGAATTATGCATAATTATTTAGATGTTGAACAATGCAGAAAGTCTAAGGCAGAAAACTGCCTTAGACATAGTATTTTGCATAATGATTTAATAATTATCGAGCGTTCTGTACTCTCTGCTGCTCTGGAGTAGCCTTCTCCTTAGCTGCCTTCTTAATATACTCTTTCTGAGATACCTTAGCAAGACGAGCTGCCTTATTACCATACTTCTTGAATACAAGAGCACGATACTTCTTCCAAAGAGCACGATACTTGATGCACTTAGCGAAGTTAGGATCATTAGCTTCCTTAGCCAGCTGATAGCAGATAAGTCTCTCACGACGGATCATATCAGATTCTTTGCTGAGTCTCATAACTGTAGGTTTCTTCAGAACAGAACGCTCCATAAGAGCATTACAATGATCTGACTCTAACCACTCATGCAACTGATCAGAATTCATTCTCATAAGATCATCTACGAGAAATGATTCTACAACAGCGTCCATATCTACTTCATTGTTTACATTGTCTAGCTGATTGTGTCCATATAATGACATACGACAAATTCCTCCTTACAAATATTTTTTAATCGATTAAGCAATATTGTAGTTTTATAACCATTATTGATTACTTAAATGTTACTGCTGTAAGGGTAAAATTGGTTTCGATCATATATTATAAATAGGTAAGTGTAGGTATTTACTAAGAGGAAAACATATAGTTAGTAATAAAATAGAAAGGAAGCAATTTCATGGCAAAGACTGCACTGGGTGAATACAAAAAGACAATGGGTCGATTCGTACGAATGTTTGATTCAAATATTCCAGATGATCAATTATCAGCAGCATTGGATTATTCGATACAAAAACGATATAAACCATATAATGCTCAGCTGAATAATAGTTATACGTATCAGAAACAATCGACAACATTATTACAGTTAACGGATTGGATCTTTGAGAAGGAGCCGATTGTAACAGCATATGGAACTATGTTTAAAAGACATGCTCAAACAATCAATCCATTGACAACTGTTATACAGCAGTTTCTAGATACTAGATCTATTCATAAAAAAGAAATGTTCAAATATCCAAAAGGTTCTGAAGAATTTGAACGATATAATCTATATCAGCTATTAGATAAGATTGATTGTAATGGTATTTATGGATGCCTTGGTCAGTATAGTGCATTAATATATAACGTCAACGTCGCAACGTCTATTACAACACAGGGACGAGCTGCAGTATCTACAATGATGTGCTTCTTTGAGGCTTTCTTAAGTAATAATGTAAAGTTTGGAAGTCTCGATGAAGTATTAACGTTTATTGACCACGTTAAGTCTGAGTATAAAGATCGTAAGTATCAAGATAGTAAGATTCTTGATCATGATGTATCAGTAGCTGATTGTTTTGCTAAGATTATTTATAGTTGTGGATTCCGCTGGGTACCTGATGATAGAGAAATGGATATCATCTGGAGAGTGGTTAATAACTTAGGTCAAGAAGATTTGAACCGAGTATATTATAAGAATAATCTCTATTATTTCTGTGAGAATTCTTATATGACAAATCTTATCAAAGAAACAATGGCTACAATGGAGACTCCTTATTATGATCCAAATAAACCACCAGAAGAAATCGTTGGATTATTAGACGAGTTTACATCATTATTACGTGAGTATGTATTCTATAACTGGATGTATGTTGATCGTATTGACAGAGCTGAGAATATGATTAAAAATATCTGTGTTATTTCTGATACAGATAGTAGTATTATCAGTCTTGATGCTTGGTTCCGTTTTGTTAACGATATGACAAAATATGATCATCTAAAGATTCAAAGAATTCAACCACGTAATCCGTTCAAAGTAATCGAGAAGGATGAATATGGAGATCCAGTACATAAGAGTGATTTATCTCCATTTATCCCATTAGAGCAAAATTATGACTATGATTTCGAAAACGATGAACTCGTTGCAATGAAGCATGTCATTAATCCATTTGTCATATTACCAGAAGATAATGTAAGATTCAGTATTATCAATATGATGTCATATGCTCTAACGAGATTAGTAAATGAGTATATGATTACATTGACAAAGAGAAGTGGATCTTATGCAGAAGGTAAGGAATGCAAATTATGGGCTAAGAATGAGTTGTTGATGAAACGTAGTCTTATCACTGAGTCCAAGAAAAACTATGCTTCTATTCAGGAATTACAAGAGGGTAATCGAATTCCTAAGAATAAGCAGTTAGATATCAAAGGCATTGAGTCTATGGCAAAATCAAATACAGCAGATTCTACAAAGGATGCTTTGAAGAAGATCTTATTAGAAGATGTCATGAATGCTAGTACAATTGATCAGTTTAAGATTATTAAGCATATTGCAATTCTAGAGAAGCAGATTACAGATTCTGTATTATCTGGATCAAAAGAGTTCTATAAACCAGCAACAATTAAATCTGCTGCAAATTATGAAACTCCGTTTAGAATTCAGGGTGTTAAAGGAGCATATGCTTGGAACAACCTGAAACCAGAGAGTGAGAACTTACCTGCAATTAATCTAGAAGAACGTAATGCTGTTGTAATAGCAAAGACTACCATTGATATTAACACTGTGGAAACTTTAAAAGAAGATTTCCCAGAGGTATATGATAATGCAATGAAATTATTACGTTCTGATATCTTTGGATATAAGAAGGTAAAGAATAAGTCAGGTGAGAAGGAAGTCTTTGGTCATATTGATTGTGTATCAATTCCTTTAGATACTCCTACACCAGCATGGATTATGCGAGTAATTGATCTCAGTACAATTATCAATAATAATATCAAAGGATTCACATATGAATCTGTAGGTATTCAGAGATTACACAAAGACAAGGTTAATTATACAAATATGATCAACCTATAACATTTTACTAATTACAGCAATTAATACATAAAGGAGGTGTTAACATGGCTGAACCAACAGTGATGCTGAATGAGCAGGGTGATTTGGGTTTATGGTGCACAGAGCTTAATTCTCAGGATCAGAAGACATTAAATGAATCTGATCAGCAGGAGAAAGACGACAAGCACAACGATTAAATCAAATGTGTAGAGTGCTAGATATAAATCTAACACTCTACATTTGTTGTAAAGAAATGGAGGAATAACGTGGGATTATTTGAATCTTTAGACAATATAACACCAGAAGAGGAGATCCCTACGAACGTTGATTTAAATATCAAGTTCAGTACTTTGGAATATACATATGATACGTTTCTTAAGAAACTAGAGACAAACAATATTACAGATGTACAGATTGAGAATGAGATTTTATATTACTATAATAATCTATGTAATTATGATCGATTTAAACATTCTGAGACTCGTGAAACATTCCAGAAGATTTGGACAAATGAACGATTCTTGAATGTATTCTGTAAGTTATGTCCTAGACTTATGAAAGATCCAGATTTCCAGAATAATGGATTTTATAATCATACAATCTGTAAGATTGCTTATGATTATTATTCTGAGTATGGTAATAAAGAAGGAATGTTCAGAGGAGTAACAAGCATTCTATTTAGAATTGTAGAGACTCTAAATGCAAACCAGATTATTCCATTAACAGCTTATATGAATGAAATTCATGCAATGTTTATCATACTAGCTTCTAAAAGTAGCTTTGATCCATATGAGTGTGTACAGCGAGTTAATGAATTCATTATGCGATTAGGATATGATTTTGATATATCAACTATCGTATATATCTACAGCTTATTATACTCTAAGAAATTCAGTGAATTATTCATAGCTACTATGATTCAGACATATGACCTTGATACATTAGATACAAATGAGAAGACGATGTATTATCGAATCAATCGTACTTTACTTATGATCTTAAATAGTATGCCGAGTGGAGAGATTTGTACCGTTATTAAACGCTACGATAATTTCTTAAACTTAGAGCCTCATCCAGTAAGATTTAATCTGATGGAGAAGGCTAGAGAATATGAAAGATTATACGATAATATGCTTCATGCATATGATTAAAATAGTAACCGATAGGAACAAATTCCTATCGGATTATTATTTTTTTGGAATTCTTCATAATTATAATCATATACTATAAGGGTGTAACGTAAAAGTGTCTAAAAAATAAATAGAATTGGAGGAAAAGACACATGAAACATTTAGGTATTGAGGTAACATTCACAGAAGACGTACTTGGTATGATGCCAAGCAACCCAGACGTAGTGAGCGAGTACATTGCGTCAAATGCACCAGATGCTAAGACTAAGAAAGAGGAGATCGAAGCAATTGGTGTTGAGGAGATGGAAAATAAGGCAATGACCATCTTCCCGAGAACAGAAGATGGAAGACCAATGTTCTGGGATTACCAGGTACTTGGTTTCTTTAAAGAAGCATGTTCTATGCTTCGTAGAGAAAAGAATGAAGAAGAGGCAAAGCACTCTTCTAAGCTGGCAGCTTTTAAGAAGACTATTGATGGAAATATTCGAGTATATCCTCGTAGAATTCCTATCAATGCATCTGGTGAGCTGGGTAACCTGCAGCGTCCATTACGTGCATCTACACCACAAGGTGATCGAGTAGCACTTGCATCATCTGAAGTTGTACCTGCTGGTTCTAAGATGAAGTTTATCGTAGAGTGCCAGGATGATTTACAGAATGTAATCATTGAGTGGCTTATGTATGGACGTAAGCATGGCACTGGTCAGTGGAGAAATTCCGGTGCTGGAAGATTTATCTTTGAAGCAACAGATCTCGACACTTCAGAGATTATTGCTAGATCTGAGGAGCATGATCCATCTAAGGATTATGATTTCTTAGATTAATAGTAATTCCATAAACATAAAAAAGGCTGGTGGAGAGAGCTTTCCACCAGTCTTTTATTTTTTTGCCAATAGCTGTGTGTTGTATAAAAGTATTCAGGTAGAGGGTTTACAAAGCAAAAACAATATGTAGGATCATGAAATAAAATAGTAGGAAAATTCAAGATTCAACAAAAATGAACACGGCTATCGACAAATTATATATTTGTTATTTACTTGATAATTTTAAACAGATTAACACATTAATAATTCTAATAGAAGTGGAGGTCTATTATGGCATCTATAAATTATGGTAAAATGACATCCGTTATTGCGGATAAATTATATCCATTTGTCGAAGTACATTTGGTAAAACGAGAGCGACAATATAAAGCAGTTATTGCTGATTTCATGAATAAGAATCATGATATATTGTATGAGGTTGCTCCTTATGATAATATTTTCTTTACAAAAACAGATATTCTTAAATTTTTTATGGCTTTAGATATAAAAGAATCTGAGGTAAAAGCAATTACAAATGACTGTTACTTTGCTCATAAACCAGTCAATCCACCAGTGGTTAAAGTACCATATGCTCAGGTACTGGTTTGTATTTTGATGTATTATCTTAAACATAAGAAGCAAAAAGAAGCAGAGATTACATTACTCTATATGGCATTTAGTGGTAAATTTTATGCCAGCATCTTCGGTAAATATTTCAAAACAGCACCACCTAGCAAGTATCGTTCCACTATGGATTACGTTGTAAATAATATGCTAAATGATAGATTTGATTTACGATCTAAAGGAAATTTATTCGGTGCAATTCGTAGTATGTGTATATCTCTCATTGAAATGTATGGAGATACATTAGCTGGACATCCAGATGATGAGGAGATCAAATACTTCATGCAGCAGTTACGAGATCGTGAAAATACTTTTATGAATCGTATTTTCAATCTTTATATTACAGCATGGCAAGATAAGAAATACTTGAACTATGAATCAGATAATCTGGAAGATGGTTCTGAATTTAGAATCAGTGATAGTGATGCAACGATTGCTGCTCGTATTACAGAGAATGCTTTGAACTATATGCTAAATAATACAGTAAGTTTGAAGATCTGTAATATGTTTAGCGATGCAAATATCCGTCCAACAGAATTACGAGATATAATAGAAGCAATCGTAAATGATCGTAAGAATATAAATCAGTTACAACGTGTTATTAATATTCTGATTTGTGATTTTATGAAGAAGAATCCGAACAAACGTGTTGGTGACGTTGACTTCTTGGGATATTGTCTCAAAGAACAACCAAATACTAAAGATGAGTATATTATCGAAATGCAAAGCATTATCGTAAGTTGGTTGGATGATAAGAGTCCTAATTATCGTCGACGTAAGAGTAGAAAGGCTACTGAGATTAGTTATCGAAAAGCCATTAAATTCTACATTACTATGGTAATAGCAAACGTAGCAAATAAAACAAGGTAAAGGAGGAAATGTATTATGAATCCAGGAAAAGTAGGAACAACAGTTGTAGACAATGGTGTAACTTTATCTCCACCGTGGGATACTCATTTCAAGAAGATTTGGAATCTGTTCAATGGTGATCCAGAGGTTGATGTTGATGATGAGCTTGTAGAGACCGAGACTGGTACTTATGAGTTTACAATTCATTGTGTTAACCCTGTAAAGCTGGCTGCTATTAAGCAGGTTGTTAAGTCTGAAGTTATTATGGGTAACGTTAAACTGAAGGTTAACTTTGAATTAGTAGATCCTAATGATGGTCATGATGTTGATGGCATTGGAACAGCTGTTATTGAGGCTGCTTTCAAGGGTAATCCTAACTTTGATCGTTGTGAGCTGGTTAAGGTTCCATTTAGTAATAGTAGTCGTGGATATGCTGTATTTAAGAAAGGTATCATTCAGTTCTATAATGATGATCTCACAGATATCTACGGAAATTATAGCGATATCGTTGCTAATGTTGCTACTGATATACGCGATGATAAGAATAAACTTACTCAGAACGTATCATTTTGTACAGATGTAGAGGAATAATATCTAATACACGCCCAGTAGGATTGTAATAGTCCTACTGGGTTTTATTTGAAAAATCGTTTTTTTTTTTGAACTCTTATATAAATACGAAATTTGCTTATTAATAATAGGAGGAATAAATTCTATGGTATATGGTAAAACATTTTTAAATGAAGGCGTTGTAAGCCAAATTTTCTTGGTTAGAAAAATTAAGCCTAAAATGGATATTGTAGATGCTTATAAAAAGCATTCATATCCAGGTCTTTTAAATATGGTAAAGAACACTGATAATATCAATGATTTGAAATATCTTCTTAAAGATAGTACGACTGCAAGTAATCAAGTAAAGATAATTGCTACACGAATTGATAAATGTAATAAGCTTGGTAATTGTGCAGAAACTAAGAATTATTACAAAGGTATCAAGAGTAAGTACATTGATAAAGGCGTTACTGCTAAGGATATGGAAGTTTATAATAAATGGTTGAATGAAGTTTATAAGAAAGCAATTCAAGATAAAATAAAAGAGTTAAAGAAAGGAAAATAATATGATATACGGTCAAACATTTTTAGACGAGGGTCTAATATTTAAAAATGCTAATGAGAAGAAACTGATGGAAGAAATAAAATCAGTTTGTGCAAAATACAAAAGAAATCCTGGATTATTTGCTAGTTCAAAAGAATGTAATAAAGATGCTCCTGCAATGAGTCGAGATGTTTATAATAAACTAAAATCAAAATTTGATATCGTCTATCGTTCGTGTATTGTTGTTGAAACTACAAATTCAGTAGAAATGCCAGGTGCATCGGTTTTCTATACTTGTATTGATTTGAAAAACAATACACAATATACGTTTAAATTATATTGCCATCCAAAGGACCCAAAAGCACACTCTATGATTGAAAAGAAATTTGATAAAATCACTGTTCCAGAAGAAGCTATTCGAAAAGTAATAGCTGCATGTAATGGTAAAGGATATCAAGCATCAATCACTGGTTCTGGCAATGCATTAAAAGTTTCACCTGTTATATCAACATTCAACACTGGTGTATCCTTAGGTGCAATTGAGAGTATGATGAAATCTATTGCTGAGAAGAATGGAATGGAAATAAAAAATTTCCCATTGTCCAGCAAATATACATTTGTACCTGCATAGGAGGAATTCTATGATATACGGACAATCATTTTTAAATGAGATGAAGGGTACTGATTGTATTGATATGGAGTTAATAACTTTAAGAAATTGGTACCCTGATCAAATGAGGGAACTTAGACTTCCTTACTTATATGATTCCATTGCATTGAGAGAATCGTTAGAATGTCTAGATGAGGCTGTAAAACAAAATGCAAAAGCTAAATCATTCTTTGATTCTTTAGGTATCGAATATGATAAGATTATATCTAGAGTCAAACAGTGTGGATCAGATATAGCTAAAGCAATTAAGTCAATTGGAGTTAATGATAAATCCAAGATGACAATATCTAAAGCTATTAGTTCCATGAATAAAGATATTGCTGATTATATGACAATTAATGATTCTCCAGCATTAGAAAATATCTTTGGTACTGGGTATGATTTAAATAAAGTGAGAAAAGCTATTTCACTAACTTTAAGACTTATTGTAGCAAATACAATTATAGCTAATGTATTAGTAATATTATTTGGTATGGGTGGTTATATACTTACTGTTGCAGTTGTTGCTCCTATCTTTGAAGAGTTCTCAAAGAATATTGCAACAAAAGGAAAATTTGCTACAGAGTTTGCAATTGTATTTAATCTCTGTGAACTTAGTATGTATGTATCTAAAGGTGTTGGAGTTGCAACAAGAGTTATGGTTGCAGGTGTATTACATGGAACTAATGCAATTATACAATTCATTACTTCTGATGAAAAAGTACAGAAAGCTCTTAAAGTAAAGCCTGAAGATTCAGATAAAGTATCATTTATAGGTCAGACTGTTGCTACATTATATCATATTATTTGGAATTCTTTAGCAGTAGCTGCTGCATTTAAATAAGTATAAAAATGCTCAGTAGGGTTGGTTAAATGCTAACCCTAGTGAATTTACATTATAATAATTAGTAATATTATAAATAAATCGTCCCGGAAAGGAGATACTTAAATGGGTATATATTCAAATCTGGCAAAAGAAACATTGGAGAAATCCACTGCATTTAATGAAGCTGCTTTAGAAGATAAGTATTCAACAAACTTATTTTACGGATCAGCAGAAGTAATTGTTAGTGCTCGTAGTTACGATGAGGCTAAATTATTCGAGAAATTAGCAGTTTCTGATTTCAGTAGACTTAAGACATCTTTACGTGAGAATGCAGTCGATAGTAGCACTATCGATAAGATTCTTATTTTCTATAATGAATCTGAACGATATCCTGAGTTCAATATCTTATACAAAGATGGACATAATCAGATTGTATCCGTTGATGAGAGTAAGAAATCCTTAGAGAAGTATTTCACAACAGATGTTGATCTTTCTAAAGTTACAGAAAAAGATCTTAAAGACAGTACCAAAGTTAATAAGATTATTCGTTCACTTCGTAAAGAACAAGATGATAAGCAGAAACAGCGCTATGGTATTAAATTATTAAGATTGCTTGCAGAATATGTTGTTATGCTTGCAACTTCTCTGTCTGTAGTTACATTACCAATTACTATAATAACAGCTATTATTATGGTAATCGATGTTATTGGTAATACAATTGAAGAGATGAAAATCCCAAGAGAAGAATCTCTTCTTATTGTAAAGAGATTGGAAAAAGCAATCGAGAAAATCGAAAAGAATGATAAGATGACAGAAGCTCAAAAGAAGAAAGAGATTGCTAAGATCGAAAAGATTATTGATCACGTTGATGAGAAGTTATCTGCAAAAGAAGTTAAAGGTCTTTCTTTCTAAAGAGGTTAATAATTATGATTTACGGAAAAGTTTTTTTAGAATCAAATAATGTACAAAATGTTGAGCCATTTGATATTGTATTCGAAGAATACTTGAATAGAAAATCAATGCTGACAGAATGTACAAATTTAGAAGATAGAAGATTACTCGAGGCTCAGGTACAAGTTCTAAGAGAAGTATCATTCTCCTCTATTATCGATAAAATTGTAGAAATCTTTAAAAAGATTGTTAGGTTTATTGAGAAGGCATATCTTAAAGTTATAGAATTGATTACTGGAGATAAGTATGATTCTATAAAAGGTATGATAAGTGCCTATAAAAATTATAGTGAAGATAAGCTTAATTGGATTAATCGATTGATTAAGTCAGGAAGATTTGATGCTGTATTTGACTTGGAAAAATATGTAGATATGAGTAAAATATCTGATATTACTCAAGCTGTTCAGCAATCTTCTGATTGTATTAAAGATATACTTGCTGCAGATACTCGTTCAGAATTAATGAGTGCTAGAAGTAAGCTACCAAAGCATCAGGAGATTACAATCCTAACACAAGATGGTCTGAGTAGAGTTAATAGTCGTTTACAAGGCGATGTTAAGAATATCAATGATATGAAAGATAGAGTTTCAATATATCATAAAGTTTTAGATAATATTATCGAAAATGATAATGCTATAGAGATGAAGAAAGTTGTTGATAAGATCAATAGCACACATGATTTAGGATTTTTTGAAACTTCTATTAGTAGTATTCCAAAACAGCGTGATCTATTAATGCGTTCTAGAGAGACAATGAAAAACCCTCAGAACACATTAGAGGCAATTAGTAGAGATCTTGAGAAAATATCTAAGAAAAAATCTCAGGAAAAACCAAAAACTTCAGATGCTACTGGTTTGTCTACTAATACAACACCAGATGACAATGATGATAGTGGTGCAACTGATCAAGATATAAAGGATATTATTCAACTTACAACAATGATTAGACTTATCATTTCTTGTAATATGAATATCATCGGTGTTGTTGCCACACATTTGAAGCGTAAGGTAGATATATTAATTACGGCGCCTAGATAAATTATAAATCATATTGGAGGATAAATAAATGGTTTATTGTAACGAAATTCAAAACGCAGCTTTAGACATGTCTGATTGTCTCAGCTTTGCTGGTATTAGCGAATCTGCTGAATATATTATAGAATCTTCTAATAGAGACTTCAGAACAATGATTACTGAAATGAATCTTAATGAAGATGTATCTGGAGAGTATAATGAGAAGAATTTATTTCACAGAATAGCAGCTTGGGCTGTAGAAATCTGGGGTAAGATCAAGGGATTATTTGAAGCTGCTTTTAGAAAGATTAGTGAAATCATCACTGGTATTGTAACAAAGTTTGCTAGTTGGAGAATTAAGAATAAAGATCTTAAAGCAACTCTTCAGAATACCGATAAGTTTGAGTTCAAAGGATATAAATATGAAGAAATAGGAAATGGTATCGGTAATAAACCTTTTGATATGGAAGATGTAGAAAAGATAGTTAGAGCTATGTTTAATGGTAAAGTAATTGGTCAAGATCAATTAGCTGCAGCATCAGCAACATCATCAGGAGATATACTGAAACCTCTGGATTCAAAGCATATTGCAGAGCTTCGTGAAGATATTAGAGGATCTAAAGAAAAAGAAACTATCGGTAAAGATTACATTCTGAAGAATTTTGATAATATCTATAAATCTGTAACTGATTTCAAATCAGTAAAAGATTCAGAAAAGAAGAACTACGATGAACTTAAGAAAAATTGCGATGAAATCGTAAAAGCAGTAAAGAAAGAAAATAGTGAATTGGATGAAAAGGATGAGTGGAACAAAGTAAAGAAGTTACACATGAACAATATCCGAATTGCAATGAATAACAAGATTCGTATACAAGGTATTGAACTGTCCGAGCGCTATGCATGTATTCGTCGTAATGCTGCTATTTGTATGAAGCTTGGATCTTTGTCCAAGAACAATGAATCTTCAAAAGAAGATAAGCAGAAAGATACTAACTTAGGTGAGTCTAGTTCTTTCGTAAACAATCTTTTTGATTGGTCACTGTAATACTTATATAATACTATTACGGAAAATAATCCCAGTAGGAAATTAATCCTACTGGGCTTTTGTTGTTGTAGATATTACTTATTAGTTTTTCCGAAGTAATCATCTATTACGAATTTAGTATAGTCACTTGCACCAGATTTTAATGCGTTTATACCCATCACATTTGCCGCTGTATTTAATGTAGATGTAGCTACTCCGTTTGCTTTAGCAGAGTATAATGTAATTTGAGCTAAACAAGCAACATTATCTTTAAGCATAGCAATAACAGTTCTAAGTCCACTAATTGTAAGATTATCATAGGTTTTTTGAAAGTCAGTTTTAGCTTCATCATTGCTTCTCTTGGACAGAATCTCATTGATCGCTTTTTCAGCATTTGCTATTCCTCTATCAAAATCAACAGTGCATTCCATCAAGTCTTCGTAGTTGTTATCAATTACAAATGCAATATTTTTTATAGCATCAGCAAATGTACTTGATTCAGCCTGTTTTACTCTCTTTTGAAGATCGTTTGCTATATATTCTTTCAAAGCAGGTGCATAAGTTTTACCATAGAGACTACCTCGAATATTAAATCCTTTAGCATAATTATCTTCTTCTCCATTTAATAGTGCTTTTTTCACATCATCGGTTATAACTTGTACATATTTTTTATTATCCTCAAGCCATTCTCCAATCTCACGCTCGTATTGTTCAATATCACTATCAGAAAGCTTACCTTTTGAAGCAGGTCTTGTATTATTTGGATCAATATCGATAAAGACATTACATCGCGACATTTTAACAGGATTTACATCTTTTCTGAAATAATTGTAAGCGTTGAAATATAATAATGGATTTTCGATTGCTTTTGAAAAGACACTATTAAGTTTCTTTGTTAATGCTTCTTTTTCAGCTGTTACATCTTTTATTTTAGTATTTGCTGCGTTGAGTTCTTTGTCCTTTTTATCAAGAGCATCGTTAGTATCTTTCAATTTTTTATTTGCTGCGTCAAGCTCTCTGTCTCTTTTTTGAAGATCGCGTTTAGCTTGAACTAATTCACTATTAAGTTCATGCTCATTATCCATATTTCTCATATTTTGCTCAAAGTTTTCCTTTTTGAGTTTCTCATTCATGAGATTGGCTTCTTCAAGCTTTTTCTTAACAGCTTTAAGCTCTTCTTCTTGTTTCTTTTTATCATCCTTATTAAAGAAACTCTTAATCTTATCAATGATCTTTTTGATAAAATCACCAATCTTCTTTAAGAATGCTAAAAATTTATCTTTAATATCTTTAAGAGATACTTCTCTCAATACCTCTATCTGAGCTTCAATTAAAGAGCGTGTATGTTCATCTTTACAAGACTCTAGCATTGTAACTCTATTTTGATACTCGTCGAATGCTACAGACTCTAAAAGAGATAAACTACTATCTCTTCGATTCTGATTTACAGATTCATTTAAAAATGTTTGACCATATATCATATTAATTATTCCTCCTATTATAAACAGATTTAGTATTTATATAAGAGTTCAAAAAAAAACGATTTTAAGACTTTACAGCATAATACCACACCTTCGTAATATAGCACTATTTAAATCATATATTATAAGTATGATAAGGAAAGTTCTTTGTACTAGAAAGGAGACTTAATTATGGACTATCCTGAAAACGTTCTTCAAGATCTGCAAATAGATCTTGGAGAGTCCTTTATGCTCCATAGAATCTGGGAACAATACATTGGAATAGTATTATCATACGATGAAGTAAAGTTCTTGCATGATTACTATCGAGATAATAAAGGATTTGTATTTGCTGACAGTGAGGATGATGTAAGGGAAATTGAAAAGAAGAAAAACAAAGTTATTCAAAAAATTATGACATCATTAACAGAAGATCATCATCCACTGACAGAAATTCCTGGATTAAAAGCTCGAGCTATATCTAATCTTAATCGAGCAGGAATTAATTCTATTGAACGGTTAAAGAAATTATCGTTAAAGCAGATGTCAAAGATTCCAGGAATTGGTGAAAGTTCTATTTTAGTAATAGAGCAATATTTTAAAAATAGTTATAGTAGGGAGGATTAATTATGAATTTAGTAGTACGTAGAGGTGAAGCTGTTTTAGAACTTAATAATATCAGAAAAGATGAAATATATCTTTATGGAGATTGCATTCGCTTTGCTCACACAAGCAATAATGAATATGCAACAAAGAATGACTTTTCTTGCTCTTATACTCAAAAGGTAACAGAGTATCATACTTATAAGAATCTCAAAGAACTTTATAAGTTGATCCAAACTTTTGATGATACCGGTATTTATACGATTACTATTACAACAAAGCACATCAAAATTAGCCGTAAGAAGGAGGAATCAAATGCATAACAACACAACAGCATTATGCTCTTACTGTTTTCAAAAAGCAAGAAGAGGTACGAATCATTGTTCAAACTGTGGTGCTGATCGAAAGAAACATCCTATCATAGAAGTAGATAATAAAATAGCTGACATTGTATCTACTTTGAATAGAAAAGGATATACTACAACCAACTCTTTTGGTGGTAATATTGATGGTAATTATAAAGCACCATCTGTTACTATAAAGACCAATGAATCACAGATATGGGAATTATATTCAAATGAAATTCTAGATATCATGATTGCAACATTACCTAGAATTCTTTCTATGAATATAGAAAATAATTATAAGACCTATGGCAGCGGTACATTATATATTACATATGCACTACCATGTAGCTGTAAGGAAATAACAATATCTGGTACGAATCTACCTAGATATTATCCTAATAAGAAAATCAGAATTAGGAAAATGACATTGGAGATATTTAAAGATTGGGTTGATGGATTACCTGATCTTAAAAAACTGGAAAAAGAAGAGTTTAAAAAAGATATATTGGATATGTGGTTAATGCCACATTATCTTGCAAAGAAAGATTATATGTAAAAAGAGGCCAGTGGAATTTTATCCACTGGCTTTTCTTTTTTTATTTAGATTTCGTTCTTCAGTACTTTAGAGATATAATTTTCATCAACTTTCTCTAACTGAATAGTATTAACGAACTCTAAGAATCCATACATAACGCGTGTAGACTCAATGACTTTACTTACATCCAATCTACCATCACTCATATAAGATTCTTTTAAAGCTCCATCATCTTTCATGATGTACTGGAAGTTATCTTGAGCCATCATATCGAATACACTACGGAAACGATCATTCTTTGCATTAGCTATTAATCTAGCTGCTTCCTGCTTTGCTTCCGTTGAGTCTTCTTCCTTCTCTTCTTCAGAAGCATTATCAGCCTGATTAACCGCTTTAAGACGATCATCTACCTGATTAACGATATTCTTGATCTTCTCTTTATCTTCAGCATTCTTCTTAATGAATTCTGTTTCAGCATCAGAGATTCTCTTAGCAATAACTTCAACAGCAGAATTAACGTCATTATCTTTCTCAAGTTTATTAAACATCTCTTCTTTACTGTCTTTGATATTACCATCTTTATCTAATGACTCTTTTGTATCAGGTTCATCCGTTACAGGGTCTTCTGAAGTGTCCTCCGTAGAATTATCCTCTTTTTCATCAGAATCGTCTGATTCGTCATTAGATGTATCGTCAGATGATGAGTTTTCAGCTTCTGAGGAATCATCCTTGTCCATATTATCAACTAAATTTTCTGAATCTCCCATTCCAGCATCAGAATCTTCAGAGTCATCAACGCCATCTTTATCTGCATCGCCTAACTTGATATCATCACCAGATACGTTATCATCTCCATCGGCTGCATTCTTCTTACCATCTTTATCATCATCTTCATCTGGATCTATTGCATCTTCTGATTCGTCATCTTCATCGTCTTTATCATCATCAGAATCATCATCCATATCATCAACGAGGTTTTTATCATCGTCATCAGATTCTTCCTCATCGTCTCCATCATCGGAATCATCCTCGTTATCGTCATCATCTTCAGACTTATCTTCTTCAGGAGATTCCTTCTCAGCCTTCTTCTTTTCTTTTTCCTCTTCTTCATCTTTCTTTTCATCATCTTTTGCTTCTAAGAAAGCATCAAGATCTTTCTGATGAGCAATAGAAACAGCTTCAAAGATATAATCAAGAAGATACGTCTTACCAGAACGATCGAAGATAATCTTCTTAGCTCCACCATTCTCCTGAATATAGTTTTCTACCAAAGAAGCAGCTAACTGAATACCATCGTCAGATAATGGACCTACCTTCTGTAATGCAGATACATATACAGCTTCCAATGCTGTCTGAAGATACATATTATAATTAGCTTCTGAGAAATTAGAGATATCATGTCTAGATAATTCTCTCTGCTTACGATACTTATTTAAAGCATCATAGAAGTCTTCCTTCTCACGCTTCTTCATTTCTGTCATCTGCTTCTCCTGAGAAATCTTTTCAGCAGTAGCTTCCTTCAATGCTTCATAAGCATCACGCATATAGTGTTCTCTACGTCTCATTATGTCCTCCTTTATTAATCCATAACAAGTTCAATTTCAATATCAGGTTTTAAAGTCTCACCATCATCAGCAAGGCGATTACGAATATTTATAAATTCTGGTACAACATGTGGATCTGTAACATCACGTAACAACATATGCTGAATACCAAGACGATTATTATTGTAATTCATAAACTCAATAAATTCGATGGTATCTTTATATGTCTCAGTTATATCATGAATTAAATTTGGAATATGAATATCGGATAACTTATCCAAATCTTCCATATAATTCTTAATATATTCAATGATAGAATCTTTTGTTGTTGTATCAGAAGAGTTTAATAATCTTAATCTAAACTTCATAGAAATATCAAGATGACCAAGGGATGTTTCTTCTTTATCACCGATTGTATATGTAGCAGATTGACCATATGTATTAAAGAATTTGAAATCAATCTTCATTGTATTTTCAACGATCTGTAAACAATGATCAATGTATGCTTTACGGTCACTCAGTTTATTAATCAGATATGTAACTTTATCCTCATTCTGGAAATAATGATATCCAACCATTGGTATTCCATAGATATCGTATTTCACAACTGATTCATCTTCTGATTTATTTACAACAACTCTTGTGTTCATTACATCTGTGAAATTCTCGAAGAAAGTTAATCCACCTTCAATCTCATAGATATTTAATAAACTATAATCATCATATCCAGGGCATATCTTGGATAACAAATGATCTTCATCTGGATATACTTGATCGAATTTAGCTGCTATATATAAATATGCTTCACAGTTATTCTCAAAGAATCCATAATTCTTACTATTATAACCAGCTTCATACAGATTGGTTAATTTAATACGATTTGCTGTATCAAATGCATTATCTGTTTCCAAAGAAGCTTTCCATTGTGTTGTAAATAGATCTTCAGAATATCCTTCTATAGTACATTCTTGATATCGATATGGTGCATGATTCTGATAGATTACTAAGAAGCACTTAATGTCACAATGCTTCAATTGCTTTGTATCTTGATCAACTTCTAATAATCCATAATCCTGATTGATACTCTGTGTAATATTGAATGTAAAGTTATATTCCATATTATTTGTAAGCATCTTACGTTCAAAATGATTACGAATAGTTGTAAAACCAAGATAACAATTCTGATTAGCAAATTTGTAATTGAAATAACTATCATGATTTACTGTAGTCAGATAGTATGCACAATACAGAGGATCTTCATTTAATACAATATTCTGAATAGATTTGTAGTAATAGAGATTCTTTTTATCATCAAAATATGCATCAGAAAATGGTTCTGGTACATCACTCTCAGCAATATAAACTCCATATCCAACCTTTGGATCGTATAAAAAGTTTGTACCGCATGGAATAATATAACGACCATCTGATACTTTGACAACATATGGATCAGATATCTGGAACTTAATACGGAATGTATTTGCTGGTATCATATTTTCATTCTCATCTTTTAATAAGTAATATGCATACCAAATTCGACTGATCTGATTATCAACCTTTTCTTGGAGCTTAATAATATTCTCTTCATCTGAAATAAGATTGAAGTAATTATTAAGGTCTGTTTCTGTTGTAATATATCCACGACTCATTGCCATCTTTGGAATTAAAGATTTTAATTCATCAATAGACTTACGATCAGCACCATTAACAGAATCTGTTGCTGTACGAATATAGCAGGTAATCTTTTTATTGTTGGAATACGTTGATACAAAGTCACAATATAAATCGTTCTCTTCTGTATCATTGTATGTAAAGTTACCTGCTGCTCCACTTGTTGTTCTAGTAATAATATGAATCTTAGAATTTAATCCCGGAGTATAAGAATTTGAATCAAATGATACTCGTACTGTATTGTCGTTGACGTAAAGATACCAGCAATATTTTGTTACACCTTGTTCTACAGGTGATCCATAGAATAATGGTGTTAATCTGGTTTCCACATCATTATCCGTTACATATACTTCAAAGTCTGCTAACTGACCATCAAAAGAGAATGTATAAGATTTATTATCAATAACAGATCTAGTGATAATTGTATCTTCTACTTCTCCAATCGATACTTGATGTACAGTTGTAGTGAAGAATACATAACTAAAATTATTAAAATTCTGTACTAACGGCTGTGCTAAGTAAGCATTATTAATCTTTGAGATATTATTAGGGTTACCCATATCATACATTGCTGTATAGATATAAGTATCAGAACCAGCTGGTTTATATCTCTTTAAGATAATATCATAATCCAAATGGAAAATATAATTTCCAATGAAGATCGCATTCTTATGATCGAATATAAACTCATTATGATTCATATAAATATCAAGATCAGATGTCTTGATACCAATATTGATTGTTAGTTCCGCTGGTACAGCGTTAATTCCTTCAATATTACAATAAATAGCATGTGTTAAGATATTCTTATCTAACTTAGCTCTAGAAGGAAACATTTCGTTTCCTAACTCTCCAGCCATAACTGTAGAGATTTGGATCTTCTTAGCTTCTACATCACCTAAGAATCCAAAGATACCTAATGCAAGAGTAGTTTCATCTTCATCATTGATGAATCTTGCTTTTATTTTATCAACAGAATCTCGGATATCATAGATATCTGTCGAAATATTAAAATCACTCATACTTGTGCATCACCTCTCCACTTTAATTTATATACATATTTTCCAGGGGCTGTTTGATGTGTAAACTTAGTATCTGTAATTTGTATACCAGCTTTAGACTTATATATTACAGGAGTTCCTCCATCTTCTTCTTTTACAACGCAAGCACAACGAGCTGGTCTCATATCAGCTGTGTCTAGACTGTCATTGTATGCATCCATATTATACTTACAGTCATCAGTAGTATTGAAATATGGTAATGCTAGTTTGTTAAAATCACTTAAGATCTGTGGGTCCATGTCTTCAACAAACGCTGCATTAAAATCGATTGTATAAGATAAACCGTTATCAAAGGATGTATTGCTGAATACATCTCTTGGTAAACTCTTCGATTTTACACCATAATACTTTGCATAATAAATAATTGTCTCATTATCTTCCGCTACTAAAAATTTATAGATAGCATATTGATCATGCAAAATACAATTATCTGTATATACTCTAGCCGGTGCAACTACTCCATGATGTTTCAACTTCTCGTAATCTTCATACGCTCTAAAGAAATGATATACAGGTAAGTACTTTGTATCTTTAAATTCCAGCGAAAAATCAAAACCATCATCGGATGCCTCTGATGATCCCTTATAATTATAATTTACTCCGTATGTATTTGACGGAGTATCAATCATTTCAGAAGATAAACTAGGTACATCTAAATTACTCTGTACCATATTTGATAATAAATGATTAAATGGATCTAAAGGATTTGTTATGTTATGATAAGCTCCCTCGAGACATTCGATTACTCCTGGATAACGAGCAGATAACTCCTGCCAATAAGGATAATCTTTTAAACCAGGATGTAATTTTTCTTGACCAGAGGTAACACTACCATCAGCATTGTTTTGTTTATATATGTTTAGCTGAGGTTTTGTAAAGAAGATATATTCTCTACAAGTATCAACCATCTGCTTATCATTCAATACACCAAAACGATAATGAGAATTATATATTCCGTTGACTAACTCAGTACTAGTAACAAAGTTATTGGATCGATAGATTAACTTCTCATATCTTTTTTCATATCTAGATTGATCATTAATGGCATTTTTTCGTCCATATTTATCGTTTGATATTGCACGTCTTTTTCCATGCATTCTGGGCCTTTTATTAAGCGCACCTGCACTGTATTCACCATCTTCCATAAACTTGTTTTCCTCCTTCCGTGTTCAATTATTATGATGTTGAGCTGTAACGGGTTTAACATTTGTGTAATATTATCCAAAGAAGGAGGTAAATTAACATATGCCAACGACATATTTAAATGAAGGTGTATTTAGCGCACTGGTTGGATTAGCTAAATCGGCTAGAGTTGTAGGTGATCTGAAGAATTCTGCAGATGCTATTATGGGTCTTGGTAATTTTATTAAGACTGGTAAATTTGACTCTAAGACCGCGGCATTATATAAGTCTAATAAAGCAAAAAGAGCTGCTGAGAAGTATAGAAAATCTACTTCTATTGCTCGAGCTTCAAAAGACTTAATTATGTCATTTCCTACAATCTGTAGTGATGTAATTAGCCCTGAAACCGCTGCTATGATTAATAAAGCAGTGGAGCGTAAAAACGTTCAGATGATCCAAATGATTGCAGCTGCAGCTCATCTTCAGGGATATAATGGCCAGGATGTAATTAAACAGATTCATACAAATATGGGTATTAACTTCAACGTAGATGATTACGTTGATGCTATGCTTGCTTTAGGTGATACTTTTAATGAATCAGTGTCTTTAGAGGGAGTTCCATATAATACACTTGCAGAAGATTATAGAGATGCATTTTTAGCAACTCTAAATATTTGTTATCCTCTGGATAGCTTATCTGAATCTTCTATCAATGATTATGCAGTGAAGGGTGCTTATAGTATCAATCCTACTGTTGTAAAGCTTACAGAGGCTAAACATAGAAAGAATAATCAGCATAGTAGTCGGGTTAGACATCCAGAACCTTATACTGATCAAAATAATGTATTTGGTCGTAGTCCAGAATTACAAAGAACTCGAGATCAAAAATATGATGATGCATTTAGAAGATTTGAATCTATGGTTGACACAAAAGAACTTAATGTTCGTAATAAGAGAATGGATCAAACGATAAAATCTAATAACCCGTCATATGATTATTACAAAGATAAATCAGCAGATCTTGCCAATAGGAAATTTAAGTATCAGAAAGATCAAGATAAACAAAACCGTGCGGATAATTATCAAAAGATGGCTTCGGATAGACTTAGAGATAGACGAGATTATGATTATCGTGTAGGCAGAGATGAGATTGAAGATCAGCGTTATGATGCTCGTCAGAATGCAGAGATGCTTAAAGCTAAATCTGATCACTTCAGTAAGCAGTTATTAGATTCTGATGTAAAGAAGGCAAATGAATTAATGCCTACTATGATTGTTCTTCGTTATCAGGTAGCAGATCCAGATAAAGATCCATCTGCTGTTACTTCTGATATTCAGGATGAGTTTATTGCCGGTGTTAAGTCTCGTTTAATTTCTGTTCCTTCTCAGGAGATTATGGATCGTGTCATTGATATGAATCGTAATGGCGTTAATATGAACAACTTGATTCGTGCTACATCAAAGGAAACTTCTTTCACAAGAGATTTCTTAGCAGGAATTCAGCAGGCTAAGATTGATGCTAAGAAGGATTCTAAGTTAAGTAAGTCTAATCCTATTTGGAGATCTCTTCAGGCTCGTTCTAATCGTTCTAGAATTAATCGTCTTGCTAGAGTATCAAATAGTGCAGCTGCTATTACGACATTGATTATTTCTGTTCAGGAAGTAGAGTCTATTAAGGCTGAATATAATATTGATTTATTAAATCCAGTAGTAGCTTCTGAATTTATGGCTACTTATAACTTAATGGCACTGGTTATTGTAGATGAACAGAATGCTGTTGCTCACTTTATTTATGATGGTGATGTATACTTTGAAGATTTAGCATTTGCTTCTTTAGAGAAGGATAATGATAGATCTTATAAGCAGGTCGTAAGTCTATTAAATCGTATTCGCTAGGAGGTGAAATAAATGATTCTTTCTGATACTGATATTATTATCAGAGAATATATGGATCTTTCAGATAAAGATACATTGCACAAAGTAGTCGCAATGCAGGAGGCTAATCAGAATCAATTTTTAGTTGCACTGACTAGTAAGTTATATGATAAGATCCAGGAAAAAGCAACTAAGATCGATTATACAACAATCGAAATTTCTAAAGGTGATATTACTAAGATTCAGAACTATAAATCTATGGTAGAATGTCTTGGTATTATTCGTCAATTAGTATTAGAGTATAAAGAGCAGACACTTCCTGTTGATATTGTAGCTGATGCTATCAATAATATCAAAACAAGAAAGCAGCTCTTTACAAAAGCATTTGCAATTGGATCATCTTTTCCAATTTTAACATATGACAATATTGTATTGGCAATCGTAGAGTCTATCAGTTTCTTGATTACAACTTGTATTGAGTATGTAAAAGATCCAGGCTCTGACACATTCCAGATGGCATTGGACAAAGTTGCTTATAATCGTACAGAGCAGAATCTTCTGTTTAATACACTACGTAAGTTCAACGAGTCTTGTCGTACAAAGGAATTAGACAAAGCTCTAAATATGATTATGTCTCAGGCTGTTGCTAACCGTGAAGCAGCTGAGTTGAAAGAAGAAGAGGATATTCGTATTGCAAATGATCATCCATTCCTTACCGATGAAGAGGAGGGTGATGATATTGTTGTACATGATGAGAAGTTAGCAGAGGGTAAGATTGGTACTGTATTGTCTTATGCTGGTACAAAGATTCTTCTTTGGATTGCTAAGTTATTCATTCCAATTATTCGTAATATTACATATTACTTCTTCTATCATAAGCAAAAGATCTCTAACTTCTATGAAGATCAAGCAAATCTATTACAGATGAATGCTTATAACGTTCAAGCAAATCAGAATATATCTGCTGATAAGAGAGCAAAGATTTTTGCTAAGCAGATGAAGATTGCTGAGAAATATCGTAAACGTTCAAATGAGATGAATATTGATTACGTTGCTGCTAAGAATAATTCTGAGAAACTTTCTTCAACAGAGGTAAGAAATTTCAAAGCAGAAGATCTAGAAGACAATATCAACTCTGATACTGGTGAGGATCATTCTAATTATGGTTCTATTTTTGAAGCTGAAATAACAAGGGATTATGAGCCTATTACGAAGTTCGAAAGTCCTTTTGAATTCAGCTGTTTTTAGAATAATAAAGAAACATAATTATAAATAGTATTTTGCATACTAATAAACAAAAAAAATATTTTATAATAGGAGGATAATAAAATGGGTGTATACTCTAGTTTAGCACTCGAGAAGTACAACGAAGCTTCTACGCCTACTACTAATGTAGCAGGACTTCTTGAGTTTGCTGTAAATGCAGAAGCAGCTGAGCATAAGATGTTTGATGCAATGCTTGAGCTTGACTTCAGAGAAGCATATATGGAATCTGGACTTCTTACAGAGGAAGAGGATGCTACTGCATCTGATGATAAGAAGGATGAAGATAAGTCTGAAGATAAGAAGAATATTTTAGTTAAGATCAAGGATAAGATCGTTGAGCTTTTCAAGAAATTTATCGCTACAGTTACAACTTTTATTCAGAAGCTTAAGCTGAAGTTCGAGGATTTCTTCAAGTTAAATGAGAAGCTCGTTGAGAAGTTTGGTGATCTTGATCCTGCTAAGATTAAAGAGGCAGCTAAGGATAAGGACATTAAGCTTACACTTGTATCTGATCCAGAAGGAAAGTTCACTGGTGAGTATCTTGATCGTGCATCAGTTGCATTGGCTGATTATGTTGATCAAATCGATAATCTTAAAAAATCCGGTAGCAATGATGGTTATTCAAAAGCTGCAGAGGATGCAAGAGAAGCATCTAAGAAGCTTATTATTACCGATGATGAATTCAAGAGTCATATCGAAGAGGTATCTGTAGATGATTTCCTTGCTAAGGCTGATCTTAAGAAGCTTGCTGAAGAGATCAAAGGTGGATTTAAGAAGCAGCTTCTTTCAATTACAAAGCCTGTTGATAATATTATTGCAAGTTGTAAGTCTATGATGATTGAGATCAATAACGGAAAGAAGCACGCTACTGAAGATAGCGAAAGAGCTTACTGGAGCGCTTATTACTCAATCAATTCCACACATCTTGCTACTTTTAACAAGATCCTTGGAACAACTTCTACATTCGTAATTAAGAAGGCTTCTGCTGATCGTAAGGCTTATGCTAAGCTGGGTGCTCTTCAGAAGAATGCTAAGTCCGAGGATAAGAAGGAAGAGAAGACAAATGAGTCAGTAATGGCTACAATGGCAGCTATTGATATCGTTAACGAAGAGTTCATGGCTGGACTGTTTGAAGATTAATTAGGGAGGAGAATACAGATGAGTTATAGTTATGAAATTCAGAACGCTCCTGTAGATATGTCAGACATTCCTAGCTTTGCTAATATGAATGAAGCTGGTATGTATGTACTTGAAGCTGAGCAGATCATGTTCAACGAGATGATGCAGAATATTGGTCTCTCTGAGCTTGGAGCTATTGAGAAGAATGGTTTCTTCAATGAAGCTGATGATGCTAAGGAAGAGAAGAAGAAAGCTAATCTTAAGGAAACAATCGTTTCCTTCCTTACTAGAGTATGGGCTAAGATCAAGGCTATGTTCGAAACTCTTCTGAGAAAGATTAAGGAGATTATTGCTAAGGTTGCTACTGTAATCGCTAGCAAGAAGGCTAAGGATAAGGATCTTGCAGCTGCTCTTGATTCTAAGGATAAGTTCGAAGTAAAGGCTTATAAGTATACTGGTCTTGAGGACAGAGTTGAAAGTCTTGTTACTGGTAGCATCGTTTCCTTAAATGGTCCTACTGAAAAGAAGGTATTCAGTAAGGAGGAAAGAAAGAAGATCGTTAACGAGATTCGTGGATCTGAGAAGCCTGAGACTCTTGACAAGGCTTTCATTAAGTCTAACCTTACAGACATCATCAGTACTGTTAAGGACTTCAAGAGTACAAACAATGTAATCAAGAAGGCTTACGACAAGACTAAGAAGGCTATCGATGAGAACGTCAAGAACGTTAAGAAGTCTGACGATATCACAAAGGTAGGAATCAATAATGTTCATACAGAAGCATCTAACCTGATCTCTGTTTCAAATATCATTGTTGCTGAGTGGTATGGTTATGTTCGTCGTAATGCTGCTATCGTTTCTAAGCTTGCTTCTATTGCAAAGAAGAATGACGATAAGAAGGATGATAAGAAGTCTACAAATGAGTCTGCTGCTTATCAGTCTGAGATCGGTTCTCTGTTTGATTGGAATCTGTAATTTTGATCAATAGAATCAATTAGATTATCACAGGGGAGAGGGAAGTAATTCCCTCTCTCTTTTCTTTAAGGAGAAATTATATGATTATAGATAAATCATTATTATTAACAAAACCAAAGCATTATACAGAATCAACTGAGAATTTTAATATCTTTGAATATTCGTTAGCAACCCTTGTTGAATCAAACCACACTGTTATTCAAGCTCTACAGAATGATTCTGTTATTACAATAAAAGAAGCAGAGACTTGGGGTGATAAAATAACTAAGAAGTTTAATTTTAAAGGTATTATTGCTGCAATTATTAAAGCATTCTTAGATACAATTCAAAAGATTGTAGATAAGATTATTGATATCTTTATTGAATTATCTTCTAAGGGAGCAGCATTTTATATCTTATTAAAAACAAATAAGAAGAGAATCGAACAAGGATTAAAAGACAATGCTCAATTCAACTTTGATCATGTCTTTAAGTTTACACACTTATTCGATGATATGTTCCCTTCAGCATCAATTAAAGATGTATTCTCTTCTTCTGTAAATCGTCATATCTCAATGGCAGAAGCTGCTTTAAAAGAAGGAGATCGTATAGCAATCGAAAAGTTAACTTCTTTAAATGAAGACTTTGATATCAATAAACTGAAGAATACATTTCGTTATCGTCTATTAGATACTCCAGAAGGCGATGTAATGTCTGATTCTAGTTATTCTGATCGTTGCTTCAGATTATATAGAGATGGACTGAGTTCAGAGCCAGCATCTGTTACATTAACTGGTCTATATATTCGTGAGAATATTTATAATCCTTATTTTAAATACAAGGATATGAAGAATACAATCAAGAAAGAACAGGCTTTAGTAGAGAAAGAAGCTAAGAATGCAAAAGCAGAAGCTGACAAATTCTCTCCTAATATTTCAAAATTCTCAAATGAGAGTCAAAAAGAAATACTAAAGCAGTTAAGTATATTCCAGAGAAATATATGTACAATGGTAAATGAATATTGTCATGATGTCGTTATTATGTATGGAGCTAAGCTTCAAGCATATAAAGACAATCATCAACAGTCAAAGAAGATTCTTACAGATGTGATTAAACAATTAAAATGGGAGTAATGTCGTATGAGTTATGATCAAATTGATAGATATATCATCACAGAGTTATATTCTGCTGAAAGTGAAATGGTTCAACATTTGGCTTTAATTGATAATATGGCACTTACGGAAGCAGAATCTCCACAAGTATTAAACGAAGCTCTAAAAGAAGTTATTACACAGTATATAGAAAAGATCACATTATCCATTACAAAGGCTTGGGCTGCTTTTAAAGGTAAGCAAGTAGATAATAAATTAATGGAATTGATCAATAAGAATACTGATAAACTTAATTCTGGATATCAGATGCTTGGACCTGAAGGATTTGTTCCTCCACAGATTAAAGTATGGGATAACTTATCAGAGAAAGTTACTATACCAGAGTTTACACAAGCAAACTACAATGGTTGGAAAGATGGTAAATATTTAGAGTCATCTGAAGCATTTATCAAGCAATTCTTTCCTGATTTTGTAGATGGAGATTTAGCACCAAAGGATGTGTTAAATAAGAAAGTATTCCCTGAAGAAGGTAAAGGTGAGAATGCACGTTATCCAATCAATGGTGATAAGATTGGTGAGATGGTAGAGTTTTTAAAGGGTTATAGTAAGAACGTTGATACATTGGGTAAATCCATTGATAAGTTCAATGCTTCTAATAAGAATATTCAGACATTACTTAATTCATTACAAGAGTCTACTACGTACATGGGTTATTCTTTATTATCAGAAGCACCAGAGGATGATAATCAGCAGAACAATACAAATATGCAGCAATCTACAACTGTAGATAAGAATGCTAGTAATAAATCAGTTCCTGCGGATCCTAATGATCCTAAGAATGGTGATAAAAAGAATAACAATACAGAAGATCGTAAGAATATTGTCACTTACTATAAAGCATGTACTGCTATCTTCTCAGCTGAATTAAGAACTTGTATTAAGATTGAAACACGAGCTGCAAAATTGGTAAATGATTATATCAATCTTCAAGGAGGTAATGAAGGTGATAATAATCAGCAGCAGAATAATAACAACCAGAATCAAGAGAATAATAATGGTGGTGGAAGTACCGTTATTCAGAAATAAAAGAAACCCAGTAGGATATCAATTCCTACTGGGATCTTTATATTATTCATCTTCTTCAGCATCAATATCTTCTTCGTCAGACTCTTCTTCATCGGATTCTTCTGTTATATCAGAAGTATCAGAATCTTCTTCTAGTTTACTACCGTATTTCATCTGTAAGTAATCACTAATAACAGAGAAACCAATCTTCATTGTATTCTCTGTAGCAGATTTGATGATATATCCACCAATTACAGTAATAAACATATTGTAGACTTCATTCATATAAGTCTCTAATGGTCCTAATTCCCCAGATTTAATGAAATTAACCGTAATCATAGCAGTAATAAAGATATTTGCTAATACAAATATACCAAAGGATATCTGAACACATTTCTTTGTAAAAGTTACTGTCCAATCAAAGAATCCAAAACTACGACGAATAGTTTTATTCTTTTCTCCATTTGATATTACTTTATTGCTTATTTTACTACTTTTATTCTTCCATCGAGATATATTAGGCTTATAATATCTGCTCATATAAAAATACCTCCTTTCTTTGTATTATAAAAATGTAATTTGTAAAAGTTGCATTTTTAAGTTATATACTATAACAGTGATTAGAGATACGAGTGTATCTTAATCAGGGGTTAAGGAGGCCCTTATATTATGGCAAACTTTTTTGAAGATGCAATTAAGGCAACAACAGAATTTGTAACAGAAAATGCAACAACACTTATCGTTGGTGCAGTATGTGGCGTCGGTGGATTTGTAGTAGGTAATTCAGTAGCTTCATCTGATACAGATGAGAAGAAAGAGGAAAAGAAGGAAGATAAGAAGGAGACTCCTATTACTACCAAGGAGGAGTTTCTTAAGTCATTAACTCCAGAAGATCTTAAGAATCTTATGGATATGATGATGAAGGCAGCTGAAGAAGAGGAAGCTAAGGAAGAAGAAGTACTTAAGGAAGCTGAAGCCGAGAAGGTTGAAACGCCTAAGGAAGAAAAGGCTAAGGCTGAGAAGGCAGAAGCACCTAAGGAAGAAGCTAAACCTGAAAAGGTGGAAGGAGAAGTTGTTAACAACTAATCCTTCATCTATCTCTTCCGGAAAAGATAGAGAGGCGTCGTAATGATGCCTCCCTTTTCTTTTTTTTATAAATCTTTGAACTGGTCGAATAAGTTACCATGTAGAACTTTTTGTTGCTGATTATAGTATTCATAATCATCATCTGGATCTACATTTCCAAATAAACTTGTTGGTAGTTCTACAAAATCAATGCCTCCAGCCATACCTGTAGGATCAATGTGATACTTCTCCATATAGGCTTCTTTTGCTGGTTGATTCATATCGAGCATTAATTTTAAACTAGCTTGATCTGCTTCATATGAAGCTCTATTAAACTCATTTGCTAGTTTATACTTCGATGCATCTGCGATATAATTCAATTGGTATTTAATTTCATCATTCTCCATATCTGATGTATCTTGAATCTCAATGGTTGTTTTTCCACCATCTTCTTGTTCAATGATATCATCAGTTATCTCTACATCCTCATCTGTTTTAATTGTATTCTTTTGAATACCAAAATTCTCTGCAAGATTTTCTCCATCATACCATACACGAATTGCATGTAGATAGCTGAAAATTTGATCATCATGATGAGGAGCAATTGCTTGTACTTTACCATGTTTATCTACAACAATGGTTTGCATCTCATGTAATAAGATAGGAGATATGAATTTATCCTTATGGAATGATACACGTTCGTATAGCAACTCAATCATACGAGCACGTATTTGTTTCGTAGAATCTGTACCATATACTTTAACACGTTGTTTCTTTCTGGTAAGATGGACTCCGTTAAAGGATTCTTCAATCGTCTTATCTTTCCATTCAAAGTATAGATTCTTTTTGATTGATGTCTTTGCTAATATCTGAATAACTGTTATACCAAAGCCACCATTCTTTTCAATATTAACAATAGCATTTGGCATAAACTTTGTTACGAGTGTATAAATTAAGTCAGCTAATTCATCAGCAGGAATAAAGTTACAGTTGAAATCTGCTACAACTCTTGTACTTACACTATCAATGATTGTAATGGCTGATGAATCATTCATTAATGCACCTGAGACATCGACACCTATAATTGGTGGGAATCGTAAATCAATATCCTCATATACATTAAAGATATATCGATTACCTCTTCCAAAGAATAACTTACGAATTGGCTCTCTAGTAAAGTCTTTTATTCGCTCGAGATCCTCTTTACTAAATGGACAATTATCTGAAATTTCAGCCCACTCTAATAATACTTCTCGTCGAATCTTTAACCAGTTATTCTGTAACTCGATAACCATTCGTTTAAAGTATTCTTCACCACGACCTAATTGTTTGTAAGAGAATGATACTAAGAAGAATGATGATTTTGTATTAGCTTTATGAAGTTCATCTAATTCATTGAAACTCAAAGCATAGTATTCATCAACCCACCGTGTAGCATTATTTCTTACAGTATATGCTTCATTACCTTCATCGGTTGTTAAATCGCCAGGTGTAGTTGTAATCATAATACCATAATGAGCACCTACACTAGCAGCAATTTCTGATGCTGTGGAGAACGCTGGTACCGCTGCAGAATATACAATTTCATTGTAAGCCATGAACGCATACTCATCGAAATATATAAATGGTGCTGTTTTACCACGGGCAATCTTATCAGCTTGCTCTTTACTTCTAGCACTAGGAAGTGTTACGATAGTATTATTATTTACAATATTCGTAGCAGTCTCTACAGTATTCGGTACTTTTATTTTTTTACCATTTGAACCTATGGCTTCCTGTTTCATCTGTAAGTATTCTGGTAAAGCATCTCGTAATTCTTTTAGCGTCTTTAAGTTATCTTTAGCTCCACCATGATCTTTATGATAGTATAAGATCTTAGAGTTACGAGCTGCAAATAAGAAAATCCACAGATAACAACACTGTGCACCGATGGTCTTACCGAACTGTCGAGGTTGCTCATTAAATTGAGATATATTTCTCTCAAATAAATAAGTCATTGCCATATTACCTCGGTGTAATTCGTATGGTACATTACCATCTGCTCGAGGAATACGTACACATTCTCGTAAGAAATACCAAACGTTTCTTCCACATTCGATTGCTATACGCATCTTAATATCAGAACGTAATAATGGATCGAATGGATCTACTCCAATTAATCCTAGATCATAAGTTCTAAGCATAAAATCTGCTCGGAAATTAGGAATACCAATATTTAATAGATAATAATACATATCAATAAATGTATGGTTGGTTGTTTCTAACGATACATGATATGGTAATGGTTGTTGTGGTTGTACAGTTCCTGCATTATTAGGCTGGTTATTAGCCATTTTAAACCCTCCTTCCATTATAAGGCTTTTATACAGAAGTTAAAACTATAATCATTCCACTAATATATAAATACAAAAAGGAGGTATTTATTATGAATTATTCAGATATTGTTGTTATTGTAGTATTGGCGTTAATGGTAGGATTTGTCGTAATTAAAAAGCTATTGGACGATAAGAGTAAAAATGAATTGAAGCAATTTTTATCTTACATCAGCGATAAATTCGAGAAGATCATTCTTGATTATGTAAAGAAGGTTGATTTTAGCAGCATCACTTCTATTGCTCAGGTTGAGCAATCTATTATTAATGATCTAATGGATACACTGTGGGATATTACTCAGTCAGAGCTTGCTTCTTACACATCAAATCAACTTGTAAAGTACATTATAGAGAAATCTCTGACCATTGATAATGTAAGAGGATTGGCAGAGCATATCTTTACATCTAGTTCACAAGTACAAAAAGTTTACACAGCACGTTATGGTGCAGTATTAGCAGCTCATATTGAACATGCTGAAGAGGAAGAACGATTAGCAGTTGATGAACTTACAGCTATTACCACTGGTATAGAGAAGGGAAACAAGATTGACTATGAAGTAAATCCTATGAATCCTGGTCCATTGCTGGACAATACAGAAGTTGTACAAAAGATCAATAATCCAGTGGATAAAGAGGAAGAAGATTTGGATTCTGCTATCGAAGATGGTACAGCTGAAGTTGTCTCTACGGAAGAAGAGGTTGTAGATGACGTCATTGCAAGTATCAACGAGAAAGTTGAATAAGCTGGATACATTGTGATCTGTATAAACCGATATTTTTATGGTGAGTAGAGGAAAATTCTACTCACCTTTTATATGTAAAATATTACATTTTACTTGACAAATATGTAATTATTGATTCAGATCAGGAGGAGTTACAAAAATGGACTGTGAAAATTGTAGATTAAAGAATCTCTGTAAGTATACAGAGGCATTTTCATCATTGGTTGAAAATGTACACAAAGTTGCATGTGATGATAATTTAGAGAATGTTGTTGATGTTATAGTTAAATGTAAATTCTTTGAACAGAATACGCCTGTAACAAAACTCACGGTGACAGATTCAAAACTAGCAAAAGAAGGTATAGATGAATACTTAAAAATGAAGGATGAAAGATCATACGTGTATGAAAAGAAACCTGTTAATAGAACACCTTTATCAGAAGATAGTATTCTATACAATGCTTCTCAAGATATGGCTAAATTTGTTCAAGAGAATATGTCAGAAAATAAAAAATCAACGTTAATGGATACAGTGAAGAATGCTGCTACAAATATAAAGGAATCATTCAAAGATACGATGAATGATATGCATCAATACAGTGAAGAAAACTGAATATAGTTGAGGTACTGCTAATAACATTAAGAAGGATGAAAATATATGAATAAATTTAGGAGAAAGACTTAATGGAATTTGAATTTGAGATACCCGGACCTAGTATGGGAAAACAACGTCCTCGATTTGTACGTAGAGGACGATTTGTTAGTACATATACACCTAAGAAAACATTAGACTATCAGAAGACTGTTGTAGATAGTTTTAATGAAGTTGCATATGGTAGAAAGTTAGAAGGAGCTGTTAAAGCAGAAGTATGTGCTATATATGAGCCGCCTAAATCTATTTCTAAAAAGAAGAGACAAGAAATGCTTGATGGTAAGATTCCTTTTACAAAAAAGCCAGATGTAGATAATATATTAAAGAGTGTATTCGATGGATTAAATGATATTGCATATCAAGATGATTGTGCAATTGATGATGCACATATAACAAAATGCTACGGTGAAGTAGCAAAATGTCAGGTAAGATTATCTGACAAAAAACACATTGTAAAACCACTGTTCAAAATGGAAAAGGAGAAAGATATATGATGAATGAACAAAAACCACCAGTTAATATTAGCACATGCTATCATATCAAAGAGTTATTTCATAATGCTCTTTGTAATGTAGAATTCCAATCCGATTTTATAGAATTCTTAGGAAATGAATCAAATATTAGATTTAGAAATAACTTTAAATCGTTTAGCTGGGATCATGCATCTAGAACTGCTATTATCACACTAAATGGTGCTGGAGATATTGCAGCAATAGAGAATTGTATTGCTGAGTTGCGTGATATTATTAGTCGTTATATGCTACACGTTTATCTAACCCCACAGTTAAAGCATTACTTCTATATTTATAATCCTGAATATCTAAAAGAATTTAACAATTTAATAGAGAAAAATGTAGGTGAAATATCACTCTACGCTTTTGATGTGCTTGATTTTTCTACATCAGAATATATTGCATTGAAGATCGTGTAATATAGTAAAATCCTACAAAATCAGTAACAATACTATACAAATATACATATAGTAACCATTTATATTTATCAAGGAGGAAACATTATTATGGCATTAGGAGATTCAAGAAACAACAACCAGAGACGTTTTGAGACTACTTATTATTCAGGAACAAGAATCCGTAATTATTCAGATCATACAGCTCTGAATTTTTCATTCTCTAGCGGTTTATTAAGAATTAGCATTGCTGTAGAGAATGAGCAGCATCGTTATGATGATAAGATTACTGCTAATATTACACCAAATAAAGCACAGATCTTACTAGCAGCAATTAAGCAGATGCTTGAAGAGAATGATGAAATGAAGGCTTATGGAACTACTTTAGGTATTTCTGAGATCCAGACTGCTATTGCTGTACAGTCTAAAGATGGTAATCGTTATCTTAGAATTGCAAAAGTTGCATCTGATGGTACTGTTACTGATCAGGCTACATTTACATTCCCTGTTAACACTAACAGTTATCTTACATGGTCAGATTTTGATGGTATGCAGTTTGGTAAGACGAATGTAGAAGATCTTGAGTTCAATTCATTCTGTAAGATTCTTGCTGATTTTGCAGATGGAATGTCTGGTGCTCTTGGTTATGGTACATTGTACATGAATCGTTATCAGGAAAGTAGCTTAACAAATAAGGTTAATGCTGCTCTTGAGAAGTTAGGAGTTCCAGTAGGAACAACAAACAATATTCAGCGTAGATCAAACAATAGTGGTTTTTTCAATGGTAATGCTGATGAGCCTAGAGGAACATCAAACCATGTAAACTATTCTGATATTGATAATATGCTCGGAGATGATGATGACGAGTAAGGAGTTATATTATGGCTCGTGAAATTCACATGGGTGAAGGAGATGTAAGGGGAATCATTAAACCATTGATTCCCTTCTCCTGTATCTTTGACACAGACATTGGATTAGTGCAACTTATATTAGAAGAATATGCTTCTGAAGAATATTTTGATCTTCAGAAGATGTATGATTTATCTGAGGATAGAAAGCAATTAATAAAATTCTTATATCAGAGAGAACATGAAAATCCTTTGGTAGAGTTTGCACAGCCTGGTATATCAACTGATGTAATGGATGATTTATATCGACAGTTTATGGAAAGTGAATACGAAAGAATAATAGAAGGTTCTGTACATTCAGGATTATATGAACTTCTATGTGCTTTTAATTCTGCTGAAGAAGTGAGAACATTCATTTACTGTAATAATGATATAGAAAAATACTATATCAAATCTGATGAAAATCTGAATAGTATGACCATTGTTGATATTGGTAATATTGATACGTATAAGAATGAATTTACAGCATTCTTTTTCAAATCCGTCAATAGCGGATTGTTTAGAGACATTATCATATCATCACCATTGAAATCGATCTATATTTTAGATTATGGATTTAATTTTGATCATGGTAATCTAAAGAATTCGATTCAGATAGTAGCATCAGAAATACAACACTGTACTTTGAATATTATTAATGCTTATGATATCAATAGATTAGAAGGGAATTAAAAAAAATGGAATTTACTAGAGAAGATTTTAATGCAATTTTAAATGAGGGTTCAACAGAGTCTGTAGAAGAAACTTCTACAGAAGTTGGTGTTAAAGAGCTCTGCATGGATAATGTTGTATCAAAGGACAAGTTACGTTCAGTTCAGGGTAAGACTCTGAATAAGCTTGCTGAGTATATTCAGGCTACATATGGACCTCTTGGTTCTAATACTATGATCGTTAGTGGTAATAATAAGCAGACAATTCTGTCTAATTATTCCAAAGATGGTTTGAAGGTACTGAAGCACATTATCTTCAGTGAACCTCTTGAGATGGCAATTCAGTCAGAGATCGAGAATATTGCTCGTTTCGTAGAACGTAAAGTAGGTGATGGTACAACATCTTCTATTATTCTTTCTTCTGAGATCTTTGATGGATTATCTGAGATCGAAAAGGAGTTCAAGATTCCACCTCGTAAGTTGATCAAGTTATTTGATCGTTGTGTAAAGGATCTTCAAGAAGAAATTCGTTCTAGAGGTAGAGAGATTACATTAGATGATATCTATAAGATCTGTATGATTTCTACTAATGGTAATGAATCAATCTCTAAGGTTATTGAGAATCTCTATATGCAGTTTGGATTTGATGTACAGATTGATGTAGGTATTTCTAATGATTCTGATTCTAAGGTAAAGATCTATGATGGAGCTACAATCGATGAGGGATATTTAGACGATTGTTATATCAATCGTATGAGCAATGCTACTTGTGAGATCCGTAATGCTAGAATTTATTACTTTGCAGATCCTATCGATACAGCAGAGATGCTTACATTCTTAGATAAGATTCTTCTGGATAATATCTTTAGTCCATTAGAAGAAGGTAGAGAACCAGTTCCTACAGTAATTCTTTCTACACATATTACCAGAGATGGTTCTGCATTAATGCGTAAGTTATCTGAGGCTCTTCATAGTTATGATGGTGCTAACCAGATTGAGATGAAACCACCTGTATTGATCGTATCCGATATTTCTGGTGTTGGTGTTGGCGTTGCTGATGATATTGCTTATCTTTGTGATTGTAAGCCTATTGTTAAGTATATTGATCCTAAGACTCAGAAAGCAGATCAGGAAAAGGGAGAAGCTCCTACTATTGAGAATATTGCTGAGTGGTGTGGATATGCTGAGCAGGTTATTGCTGATGCTGATAAGACAAAGTTTATTAACCCTAAGTCTATGCAGAATGCTGATGATAAGAAGTATGAATCTCGTATTAACTTCTTAAAAGCTCAGATCAAGAAAGCTGAAGCTAATAACGATGACCACCTTACAATTGGTCGTCTTAAGAAAAGACTTCGTTTAATTGAGGGTAATATGATTGAGTATCTTATTGGTGGTATTGCTGAATCTGATCGAGATGCAGTTAAGGATCTTGTAGAGGATGCTGTTAAGAACTGTGCATCTGCATCTAGTACTGGTGTAGGATATGCTGCTAACTTCGAAGGTCTTCGTGCTTCTATGATGGCTTGGAAGCAGCATCATGATAGAGATAAAGAAAACTCAGATGATATTATTATCTATCGCATCAAGTCTATTATCGCAAAGGCTTATTACAATGCAGCTCAGATCTTATACTCAACAGCTGTTGATAATTTCGATGATGCAGAAGTCCTGATCTACAATAGTATTACAAATGATCAGCCTTATAATATTGCAACTGTATTTGATTATGGTACAGAGAATATTGATGATATTCCATTCGATGGTAATGTACTTTGTAGTATCAGTACAGATATTGAAATCTTAGAGGCTATTGATAAGATCGTTACAATTATGGTAACAGCTAATCAGGCTCTGGTTCAGGTACCAACACTCAATAGATATTAATCTATCACTAAGGGGGAATAGAAATATTCCCCCTTCTTTATGGAGGCATTTAATATGGAAGATAACAAAACTAATAACCGACCAATTTACGAATATCGTGGAAAAGAATATCGTGTACCAGAAGAGTGTTATACTAAATACACTGAAGATCTTGATAAATGTTTTCGTTCCGATATGCAAGGGTGTATCGGATGTCGACGTATGGAGGAGGTAAAACGTGACGTTTGAAGATTACATTCTAAACCCAATGGGTAAACAGAATGCAGTGTTATCTGCCATTACAAGAGAATCAATCAGAACGAACTATACTTATCGTTTTGATAATATTCTCTTAAGAGAAGGCGGAAAGATTCAATACTATAAATATAAGACTTCTAATAATGAATACATTATTCATATTAAGATTCCTTCAGAACCTGTGAAGAAATTCTATTATGATGTCGTATTGAAGTTTTCTGCTAATGCTGATGTTAAGGGAGCTGGTAAGAACTTATTACTTTATAACTTCCAAGCATTCAGTAATGATCCAGCCTTTGTTTATAACCATGCATATGTATTCAAAAAGAATAACTTATTCTTTACTGATATGACTTCTAAGATGGGAAAGCGTCCATTAAAAGAAGAACCTAAAGTAAAGAATCCAGATAAAGTTGTAGCATATGTAAAGAGTATTTACTTTGCATATTTATATATGAAAAATAGGGGGCTTTTCAAAACAATTGCTTGGGCAGATGCAGCTGCTTATGATAAGAAGACATTATTGAACAATGTCATGTCTTGTGATGAAAAGATTGCACTCAGAGAAGAAAAAGAAAAAGAGATAAATCATAAGAAGAAAATTGTAGTAGATGATAGCTTGGCTAATAGATTATCTCGTAGTAAACAGTTGTCTGATAGTGATAAAGATCGCTTAGTTGTTAGGACTACAAGGAAAGTACCAACTGTTAAAAAGATAAAAGCAGTTAACTCTACTAGACGGATCAAGAAAAGATAAAATGATTTTAAGTCATATATTATTAATATGGAGCTAATAGAGTGTCATATTTAAAAGGGAGATAGACAATGATAAATGCTATTAAAGCAGATATGAAGTACACAAAAATTCTATGCTCTGGTAAAATTCTCGTTGCACCTTTGAAGATAATTGAAGGTATTATAACGAAGAACGATGAGCTTAGAGAGCTTACAGATCAATCAAATCGTAAATTCTTTGATAGTTTATCAAATATTGCTCGCTGGGGAGCTACTCAGCCATCAAATGATGAGCAAGTAATTGCTAAGCTGTATTATGATAATAATTTCTATAAGAGAAGAATTTTATATTGGTCACCATGTAATGCCGATTATCTATTACGGATTATTGGTATTGAGTTTGAGAATGGTAAGATTGATCATTGTAATTTCGTGCCTAGAGAAAATCAGATTAGTTTTCTAGGTAAGGATATTAAGAAAGCATTCTCTAAAGGTACTTCATGTAACGATGATATTATTAATCGTTTTATGAAACGATATATCGACAATACACATACAATTGCTGATAATTGTTTCTATACACTGTATATCCGTCAAGATAAGAATTGTACCGATATACGTTGCTCTAGAGATATTCAACTTTCTCCAAGAAATCCAAAATATGCAACTTCAGATGGACGGAGATTAGAGCTAGAACCAGATCCAGTATAATTATACCGGAAGAATCCATAGACAATCATAACAATTTAATATTCTAGAGTGAGGTAGATGAATATGAATAATGCAACTATTGCTGAAATACCAAGAGTTGACGATTGGAGTCCAGAAAACCCACAAGATATTATTTTCAGTAACTCAAAAGGTGTTATTGGTGCACCTGTAACGAAGAGTTTCAATCTTGGACCAGAATACCAAGCATTGGACTATTTTATTATGACTCCTAAGAAGTGTTATAATAGTCAAGTTATGAGAGATCATACTTGTAAGTATTTGAACTTCTTTGAGAAATACTATGATCCAGATCATGAATTAGCAACGATTATTTATCGTATTAAATTCATGATTGATACAACCACAGAATATAATCAATTAAATTTCGTTCATGATATTCGTACATATCTATTGAATGAATCAATTAAGAACAAAGTTGTTCAATTAGTGGAAGCAAATTATCAGTTAGATTTACAGTATAAGAATCTAAGTGATAATCTGAAGTATACTGATACACATGCAAAGATTATGCTGTGTATGAGTATATTTATGAATTTCGTTATTCCATTGATTACACACTTTGCGTACGTAAACAAAGTACCAGTGATTGATGATTTCATTATGCAGATCTTTGATTTGATTTTGTATATGTTTCCTGGAATTGATATCTATAGTAAACTATATGAAACCACAATCTCAAATGTATCAAAGAGTGAAGCAAAGAATCCTTTGTGGCTGAAACAGGATATTCGAGGAAAGGATACTGTAACTCATAGCTATGCTTCTGTCAATAATATTATCTTAAATATTATGCCTAAGTATACATTTGATAAGAGTATCATCAGTCTTAATTTTACAAGTATTCTTAAGAATACAAGTTGTCAGATCTTAGATATTGAATATGAATTCAACTATATTAGTTTAAGTTCATCAAAGAGAGATGAAGACAACGTTTCAGACTTTGATAAATATGAAGCAAATCTTGTAAAACAGAATGAAGCTTTGTATTTACAGTCTAAGATCAATTGTGAAGAAACAGTTTCTAGAATTGATTCATTATACGGACCTTTTGACGAATGGGAGATTTCTTTCTATCAAGAGAGACTTAAGAATGATAAGGGGGTTATTATTAACTCTTTCCAGAAACAATTAATCTTCAATATGTTTTATAAGGAATTCCATGATGTGGAGAGTATCTATGGAATAAATGCTAGGGATTATATTAAGTTAATGCTGTCTGCTAAAAAGATTCTATTACAGAATCAGATGATTATTCTGCCATATATTATTAGCTCTAAGATGGAAAAGATAGTTGGTAGAAAATCAGTCAATAAAAAGGAATTAATGAAGCTTGAGAGTAGCAGTTATTATCCAATGATTGTTAACAAATATCATAATGAGAAGATTATGAAAAATATTTTATCAATGGTAGCAACAATCATTAGTAGCGATTTCTCTATTATCGATTATAATAACCATAATATAGATGGTAAACGAATCGATGCAGTTCCAGATATTGTTATTGAAGAAGTGTTAGCTTATACCTTGTTAATCTAAATTTTTCAGAGAGGGATTGATTTAATTATCAATCCCTTTTTATTTTATTAATAAGGAGGAGAAATAATTATGTTTTTAGGCTATAAGAAAAAAGATATTAAATTCTTTTTCAATGAGGTATTTTTATCATTACATGAACGTATTGATGCAAAGGCTTATGAGAAGAGCATTAATACAAAGGTATCAGGTAAATATCTCTTTAATATCCCTATATTAATAGGAGATAATTATGACGTTAGTTGCTATGACTTAAAGTTTAGAATGCGCTATGTATCTAGTACAGAAGTTGAAAGTGAAGATGCATTTATCGAAGCATTATCAGAAATTGGAATCTTTAGTGATCATTCATCAAAAGAGTCTCCAAATGAAATCGCTATCAATATGGATATTATGACAGAATATGCAGACTATATTACAATGGATCGTAATACAGGTAGATTTGTTGTTCATTTTACTGGTAAGGATAATGCTAATAAACCATTTGAAGCATATCTTAAAATTGATCGTCCTTGTAGCGATAATACTAGAAGAGAAAGAAAGTTCTATAATAAATTAATCGACATGCTGTTCGATATTAGATAAAAATGTAAGATAATACTAGGATTTTCACATCCTAGTATTATTGTTGTTGCTATTATAAAAGGAGGAGTGATATCGTGAAAAGTAAAGTGTATATTATTAATGGACCTGCCAGAGCTGGAAAAGATACTTTTATAGAACTTGCAGAGGATTTGTGTTTTGCTTATAAATCAAAATATGACATTATGTCGAAATCAACTATAGAGAATTTAGCATATATTGCTAAAGATCAGTTTGGTTATAATCCAGAGGTTAAATCTGATAAAGATCGTAAGTTTTTATCAGATTTTAAAAGACTTGTCGATGATTATTGTGATTATACATTCAAGACGGTTACATCGACCATTGATATTGATATAAAGAATCGAGATCGTTTTGTCTTGGCATCTCCTGTAGTATATTTTGTCCATGTAAGAGAGCCTTATAATATCTATCGATTTACAAAGCATTTCTATAAATCCAAGACGATCTTTGTTGATACTACTAGAAATATTCATAGTGTTACTAATAATGAATCTGATTTGAACGTTCGAGATTATGATTATGATATTACAATTCATAATGACGGATCGATCGAGGATTATAGAGAAGTCGTTAAGAGATTCTTAATCAGTGAGAATATTATTGAGGTAAATAAGAAATGAATGTTACAGGATATGCTAATTGGTTAATGACCCATATGTCTAATGCTAAGTGGGCAAGTGGTAAAAAGTTCATTAATTGTCGATGTCCAGAATGTGGTGATTCAGCAAACCCTAGTTCTGCTCATATGTATATTTACATTCCTTGGAATAATACAGACGTTAGTTGGTATTATTGTCATAAATGTAATTCTAGTAGTATTATTAATTATAAGAAACTATTAGAATGGGATATCTATGATGAAGAGCTAGCTCTAGAGTTAGATGAATTAAACCGAGCAGCTTTAAACGGTCCTAAAAAATCTAAGTATTATAATCGTAAAGTATATAATTTAAAGTATACTCCAGATAATATTACAATTGATGATCAGACTGTTATGAAGCGTAATTATGTAGGAAATCGCATTGGTCGTATACTAACCTATGAAGATTTGGTTCGATTAAAGATTGTACTAAATCTGAAGGATTTATTATACGAGAATAATATAACCGATAGAACAAGAGATGAAAATATTATCAATGATTTAGATCGAGAATTTATTGGATTCTTGTCTATTGATAATGCGTTTCTTAATATGAGAAGAACTTGTAATGAAGGTAAGGTCTATAAGAGTATTGATAAACGTTATGTCAATTATAAGATATTTGATAAACAAGATACATCTCAAAGATTCTATACTATTCCTACGGAAATTAATATTGAGACGAGAGAACGAATTCCTCTACATATTGCAGAGGGACCGTTTGATATTCTAAGTGTTTTTCTAAATCTAAGAAACGCTGATAGGAATGCTATCTATACTTGTGTAGCTGGTTCGAACTATATTTCTGTTATTATGTTTTTCTTAGCAGAATTAATGATACCTAATCTAGAATTACATTTCTATCCAGATAATGATAAATTAGGTACAAATGAACGAATCCTTAGTATTATAGACAGAATACCAGATAAAACTATTCCAGTATATATTCATAGAAATACAATGCCTGGAGAAAAAGATTTTGGTGTTCCATTGAAACAAATAAAAGAATCAATTGAAAGGATACGATAGAGTGAAGATAGAGTGCAATGTATATAAAGATAATTTAGATGCTGTTACTTTTGAACCTGATTATACGTCAGATAATATGGAACGTGCTACAGTTACATATCCAGAAAACTTTATTGACAAACAAGAAAAGTTTGATAGTAATTTAGATAATTTAGTTAATTATATTAGAGACGATTATACTCCGCCTACCTTTGATTATGAAAATCAAAAGAATATGAATTTTAATGTAGAAGAAGGTACATTAACTTGTACGTTAGATTCAACGGATCCTATGGATGCTGGTAGAAGATTATATCGTAAAAAGAGTGTTGATTTTCTTAGTGGTACAACGATTATGGTTGGTCCTAATGGTGTTGGTAAAACAACACTAATTAATTGTATTGAAGATATATTTAGAGATAATAATATTAAAGTATTTGATTATGACAATCTACGTAGTGGTGGTAGTGTATCTTTAGAATCTGCTTTATTCTATAACGATTTTTCATCAGTTGCTACTATGATGTGTTCTTCTGAAGGTGAAAATATTTTGTTTAATATTCGTTCGTCTTTAGGTAAAATTAAGCGATACGTTGATTCTCAGATGGAAAAAGAGAACGAACCTGCTGTATTATTATTTGATGCAATAGATTCCGGTTTATCTCTAGATTTTATGTTTGAGATCAAAAGATTATTCAATGCTATTGTTGATTCTGAGCCTGAAGAATATCAGAAAAGAATCTTTATTATCTGCACATCTAATTCTTACGAATTAGCCAGAGGATTCCGTTGCTGGGATGTAAAGGGCTCTAAAGAGATATACTTTAACAAATATCAAGAATATGCAGACTTCATTATCAATACAAGAAGAGCAATTGATGAGTCTATTAAAAAACAGGCTGAACAATCTAATAATGACACTATTGATGATTAATTAGGAGGTTCAATTTATGGGATTATACTCTGTAGGTGATTCATTATATGTAAGAGCAGAAATTACAGAAGTGGATCCAGATGATAGTACTAGGTATACTGTTACCACGAACTTAGCAAAATTCCGTGTAAAAGAAGAAAAGGATACACTTGTACCTGATACAAGTGCTGATAGTTATACGGAATCTCAAATCAATTCATTAATTCATACAATCTTAGCTATGCCAGATGAGCAGTTATTGGTCATGTTTGGTAATGGTTTTGAATCATTGGATGGGTTCTTTAAAAGTGGTAAAACAATTGAAGATATGATCAATTGTTATGATGCTTGGAGAAAGACAAATGAAACAATTATTGGAGATATTGTTTGGTATACTCCTGGTGAAGGTGAAGTAGATCCAAATACAACAAAGGGTAAAATCAAATGTTGTGTTGTTGCTATTAAAGAAACTCCAGCAGCATCCGAAGAGGAACAACCTACTACTTCATATATTCTTCAGGATAAGGATAGCAACTATTATATTTCTACAAGAGCTATGATTGAAAATGTAGGTGTTCATATTGATGTAGCAGAATCATTGAATGCTATTGATAAGATGATTGAAGATGCTGTTTAATAGATATCTTTAGAGGAAGGAAGATCTCAACTAATGGGAGAAACAATATTAATAGATACAGACTATGCTCCAAACTTAGCAACTGATATTGAGTTAGATGATACAGATGGTGGAAAATATTTAATTGTATATAGCACCGGAGAACAATCAGATGACTTAGGATTATCCATTGTACCTGATACAGAAAAATTCAGAGCTCTCATAGAAGAATCTGGAATGAAGATTGTTGGTCATGGAGAATCAGATATATCGCTTGCTAGTTTAATATATGGTCTGAATCACCCTGTACGTATACTTTATAAGTCAACTATGCAGGATATACAGAAGTTTCTAATGGAGAAGTTTAATGGTCGTTTTGAAGAAGATGATCGTGTTTTTCGCAAAGAGTTAAATAAGATTCATGAGAATCAATGAAGTTGATAAACTCCGAACAATGAAAAATATAATATATAAGAGTAATAGAAACATTATTCATTGTGCTACAAGGAGGTATGAATATGCTAACAAAGACAAAACCAATACCAGATTACACACTCAAGAACATTGTACGTTGTGCTAAATGTGGAAAGATTAAGACAGAGAATCTTTATGAAAAATTCTTTCCTCATTATGATGAGCAGAATCATAGATCTTGGGTATGCAGTGTCTGTGAAACTGGAAAATTAATCCAGCTTCGTAATTGGTAAATATTCTATTAAGAAAGGTAGATATTATATTTTATATCCACCTTTCCTTTTTTGGAGGTTTTAATGAGAGAAGATGTTATTTCATGGTATAATTACTTTATGCTAATTGCAGAAGCAGTTTCCAAACGGTCGAAAGACCCATCTAAGCAAGTAGGATCTTGTATTGTTGATGATGACAATCACATTTTGTCTACAGGATATAATGGATTTCCTAGAGGATGTTCTGATGAAGTTTTTCCTTGGATTAAGACAAGTGATGATCCTACAAAAAATAAATATATGTACGTGGTACACTCCGAGATGAATGCAATATTAAACGCGCATAAGGATCTTAGAGGATCGACGATATATGTGACGTTATTCCCTTGCAATGAGTGTGCGAAAGCTATTATTCAAGCTGGTATAAAGAAGGTAATATATAAGGATTTTAATCCAAAATCAAAAGATATGAATTACGCTTCATCTCATATGTTTCAAGCTGCAGGTGTTGAAGTTGAGAAATATGTACCAGCGAATTTATCTTTTACATTCGAGGTATGATATTATGAGAAAGATTATTATTAAGAACGAATTGATCATGTTTATATTCTGTATCATTTCAGTAACAGTAACCGCGTATTTCAATGGCACATTTGATGTTTCATTATTATTTAGATCTGCAGGTGCATTTGGTTCGCTATTCTTTGTACTCTGTAATCTATGGTTATTTTTAGTATATCACAGAGAGAAGTTTATTACAAGTGGAAAGGAAGAACGTGTTAAATGAACAAAGGTATTTTTGGAGCTGATGTTGATATTTGTAGACATCCGAACAAAGAAGGTAAACTAGTAACTCCGTGTATTGTTACAGACAATGGAGATCTCGTTGATTTAAGAGCAGCAGAATCTTATGATATTAAAGCAGGAGATTTTGTAATAATCAGCTTGGGAATCACTGTAAAGTTTCCTGAAGGATTTTGGGGATTCTTGGCACCAAGATCTAGTCTATTCAAAAAGACTGGATTAATAGTAGCAAATAGTGTTGGTGTTATTGAGCAGTGTTATTGTGGCCCAGACGACATTTGGGGATTAGCCGTTTATGCTACAAGAGATACTCATATTGACTTTGATCAGCGTATTGCTCAGTTTACTTTAATTCCAAAAGTAAGTATGAAATTAAACGATGTAGAAGAAGTATCACAATCAGAGAGCCGTGGTGGTTTTGGGAGTACAGGAGATAAGTAGATGAAGAATGTCATTTGTAAATGTAAGGATCAAGAAGATGCAGTTAGGTGTTGTATTAACTTCACGAGATTATTAACAAAGCATAATATTAATATTGATGCTATTGATCATAATCGAATAACTACAAATGATTTCGATATTCTATTCACTGATAGTGATACTGTAAAGTCTTTTGAAGATACTAATAAGAAATTTTACATGACGATTCCGTATAATGAAAATCTTATTTCACCAGAAGGTGTAGGAGTAGAAGAAAGCACACTAATTGTTCTGGTGAAGAAGATTGTTGCCGAATACATTCGGAATACAGAGCTTCGGAATAATGTGAATTCTTGATCATATATTATAACTACGATACTGAGTAGAAGGAGGTTAAAAATTCATGCTAGAAATTACAAAAAATGACCATCAAGGTCCAGAAGGAACTGGTGATGATCATGGCACATACGGAACTCCTGTATAGGGGCAAACTCAGTATGTAAAAAGAATAAGGACTAGTAGGAGTAATCCTACTAGCCTTTCTTTTTTTAGTGCTTACGCTTTTTATTGCGATTATGATTGTTGTTATTCTGTGGCTGTGGAGCAGATACTGGCTCTGCAGTAATCTCTTCTTCAACAGTCTCATCTTCTACAACTTCTTCCTGATCATCAACATCTTCTTCTGCTGCTACTTCCTCTTCTACAGGAGCAACTTCAACCTCTTCAACAGGCTCTACAGAAACCTCTGTTTCATCAACTACCTCTTCAGAAGCAGGTTCTACTTCTGTAGAAGCATCAGTTTTCATAGGCTCAGTAACCTCTTCAGTTGCTCTCGCAACATTTTCGTCAATTACAGTGTAATTATACTTAGTTGCTGTAATTTCGTCTCCTGGGGTCGCTCTATGAAGATGTGGGAAATTTTCACCTGTAACCTTGATTGGAGCTTTACCAACAAAGAGTCTATATACAGGACCATGTTTCATACAAATGAAAACCTCTTCTTTGTTCAGATCAGCACTGAAAGGTCTCATAATTAATTTACCAGGGATTAAATCCTTGATTGGTGTGTACGGTGTTACTGAATACTTAAATCTATCCATGTCACTCATTCCTCTAATATCTCCTTTGCTAAATATAGTGTAGATTAGAATATCTAACCTACACTATACAATTTATTATATTCTTTTAATGTACCAATTACAGTACAGAGTCCATAAGATCATCATCTTCATCTGCATTGAGACGGTTAACGTCAGCATCAGATGCAGGGCCATCTTCAGAACCAGCTACAACATCGAGAATAGAATCATCAGCATCATCATCCTTCTCAAGAGCTGCTACAGATGCTTCGAAATATCCAAGATAACCCTCTTCGAGCTCCTTATCGAGTTTATCCTGAGCTTTTCCTTCGTTTTCCTCACCAACTTCATTCTGATGAGCATTATTATTATTGCTCTGATCAGTCTCTGTTTCTTCAATGAAGAAAGAATCAAGATCATCGAATAGCATAGACTCTTCAAAAGAATCATCTGTTGCATCTTTGGAATCTCCAGCTACATCAAAATCCTTAACCATTCCACCATCCTGTGGCTTAGCATCAGCATCGCTACCAGAATTAAGCTGACCATCCTTAAGATCTTCTCCACCAACAGCTGAGATAATATCTTCATCAGAAGAATCATAAGCAGGCTTATTAGTAGTATCATGATTAGGACCAAGATCAGAACCGATACCCTTACCGCCACCAATCTTTCCGTTGCAGTCTTCGATACCTTTATTACACCTCTCATCATCAGACTCAAAAATACCAAGGTATCCTTCTCTACAAGAACCAGATGCACCGCATCCAGCTCCACCACACTCTGTACCTGCACCATCCTGATCTACAAGACGAGCATCAACTACGTCACGATTATCTGGAATTTCATCATCATCTTCATCAGATGTATCAAAAGCATCAACCATATCACCACCACCAGTAGCTGGTACATCTTCTGCTTCTCCAGCACCAGGAACGTCTGCTTCTGGATCTTCTGGAATATCCTCTGCAGCAGCAATATCTTCATCAGCTTCTGCTAATAAGTAATCCAATGCTTCCTTGAAGCTTGTATGATCAGCAGCATAACGATCTTCACCATTTACTAAGAAATCGTTAATCATTCCACCATCCTTAACAGTACCACCAGCGTTGCTACCAGAGTTAAGCTGACCACCGTTCTTTAATGTTTCTCCACCAACAGCTGAGATAATATCTTCATCAGAAGAATCATCAGTAGGCTTATTAGCATCGTGATTAGGACCAAGATCAGAGCCGATACCCTTACCGCCACCAATCTTTCCATTACCATCTTCAATGCTATTAAAGTCTCTTACATCTTCAGATTCTTTAAGAATAGAATCCATCATGCGATTATCATCTTCGGCACCGAATATGGCGTCGAATACATCACCATCTGCAAGATGTTTTGCAAATGTCATATCGTAATCACTCATTCGAATAGTCCTCCTTAATTATTATATTTCTAAATATCAATAATAAACCACAATATTTATCTCTATGTTAATTTTATATTAATTTAGTAGATGTTCAGTGTATTTGTCGAGAACAAATATAACCATTATCAGGTTATAAAATAGAGATTCTTGTGGAGTTATATCAATATAATCCAAATAACTGATATCCTTTTCATTAATTTCTTCATTATGGAAGTATTTAATGATAACGTTGAGATACATGAGATCTTTATCTTCATCCCCATATTTACGATTCTCTATAATACGATCAATAAATTCTTCAGTCATGATAGGAATGATACCTCTAGGATTGAAAGGTCCATTTGGTTCATGAATGATATCGTAGCATAATTCGAAATAGTTTTCATATCGAGTAGCAAAAATTGATGTAGGGTCATTAATTACATTCGCTTGAGCTTGATATGAATAATTGCGAAACTTTTGAATATTGTGTAATTCAAATGCTCTAAAAATAGATCGATTATAAGATACAGCAAATGTCATTGGAGTATGTGTTTGATGCTGAATATATGTATAGTCTTTTCCACTTGCTTGAAGAAGTTTATTACGTAATATAAACTCAATTGCATATGGATCGTACATATGATACTCATTATACCATTTATAGATAAATGTCTGCACATACTCACTGTAGAAAAGATCCTTAAAATAGTTTCTAAGGCTATCTGTTACATTATCTATTTTTTCTGCTAGCTTTACTTTACGAGATAATACAACTCTCTTAGTATTGGTTCCTGCGGTTTGTTCTACATAATCATATTCTTCTACAACGTTTAATTCAATCTCAGCATTTGTTGTACGATCCAGGATCCAGCTAATCTTCCACGCATCAGTATCAGTTTGAAGAGTTTCATTTGATACTTCTCTTACTTTAAATAACCAATTCTGACCAGCATGATCAATCATAAAGAAATCACCTTCATAAGGTGTAATTTCATTTGGTAAGATATAACTCTCACCTGTAATATCAGAAGATTCCATTCCAAATTCACCCTGTTCCAGAGCTACTTCTAGACGTTGCATCTGATAAATATAAAGATTATGTATTTTATTGAAACGAATCGGAGAGTCTTTACCTATATCTGTATAAGCAAATTGTCCACCTGCATCTAAGGTTGTCTTATCAATATTGACGTTATAATAAGTAACTTTTGTACCCTTAGACTGACTATTGAATAAATAGAAGTCATTATTCAATAATGTATCGGTTAGACTTGTAATTCCTTCTACGACATCTCTTCGTTCCGTAGAAATAAACTTTCCCATCTAGGATATCCTCCTTTCTTTAATTATAGTAATGTAAAAATCCCTGCAGTGTGAATGCAGGGATTCTATTATTAAAATTGCTGAATCATTGTAATAACGATTGATCTATGTGAAACAGCTTCTGTTTTTACACGAAACATTTTCTCATATTTCCGTAAAACTGAAACTGATTGTAGGTTATTAGATAATGCATTTATTACATTAGGATCGTTATTTTCTATTTTAAATGAAACTTCTGTGTTGGTTCCATTCACTATCTCTATTTTAGATTCCGAATCAATCAAATCATATAGAATCATAAATTGATCAAAGTAAACCGATAATACATTTACAATTGGTGTCTGATTTGGATTGATACTTCGGAAAAACTCTAATCTATCCATATCAATCCTCCTGCATTATTCTTGTCCAGAGAAAGCAGCCATTAGTGACTCGTCTTTTAATTCTTTTGCTTCTGGTCCATTGGGATCTTTTTGTGCTTTCAAATTTCGTATATAGGCAGCGTGTCTCAGCCAGTACATATACCGATTAGGCATATTTAATAATTCTGGCAAAGACACGATACCTCGTTTATACGTCATCGCTTCAAGCGCAACGTTTATATAGTCGCCAAAATTGAAAGCCTGCTTCGTAAAAAAAGTAGTCCACTAGCAGTCTGATTTTCTGTATTTGCAGGAGTAACATTACCACAGTTAGGGCAAGTTGTCTCTGGGATCTGGAATTCAAACCAGTTATTTCTCTCATTGATCTTATTAATATAAGCACCAATGATAGCGTGCTGATCAGATGTAAGTGTATTGAGTACCTTGTCATATCTCTGAACCTTAGAACGAGCAGTTCTAGAGATATTATTAGCATAATCCTTATACTCAACAGGAACAAGCTGATGTCCAGCCTGGTCGATCCAGTAAAGAGCATCGATATACGGAAGATATCCAATTGTCTCTTCGTAACGAGAAACAAAGGAATCGTTGAAGTAGTTTCTCTCGATCATTACAGAGTAGATAGAAGGCTCACGGAATGATACAGCAAAGCTGTCAGAGATCGGGATAATATCTGTTGTATAATATCCATTGGATTCTACTGCATCTGAATTATAGAGATCCCAGAACTTCTTCTCAGACTCTTCATCCTTAAACTTAACCATATCCAGCATATTGATATTATCAGATAAGTATACCTTATTACACTTAGGATTGATACAATCAATAGGTAAGAAATTGGCTTCAGAGAATGATGCAATGTAAGCTGCCATGAAGAGATTATCAAAGTCAGTAAAAGCAATTTCCTTCAACCACTTCTCAAAGCTCTCTGGCTTAGGAGATACAATATGATCATAAATAACCTTTAATGCACCTCTTGTATCTGGATTTGATCCACGATCCTCTAACAAAGTTCTTACTAACTCAAGATTAGCACCAGAGATTTCTCTCATCTGAATAACAACACCAGTATTTGGTAATACCCACTTTGCTAAAGCTGCAGGACCTGTAGCTAAGATATTATTAGAAGTTGTACCCTTCTTAGCAATTGTAAATGAATTAAGATCAAACTTCTTTGATACTGGCTGAATCTTTTCTGTAATAAGATTCTTGAGGAGTACAAGACGATCTTCCTCATCATTCTCCGGTACTTCAACAGATGACTCATCATCTTCGTCATCATCTGGAGTATCAATTGCCATATAAGATCTGGTAATACGCCTTACAGTATCAGCTGCAGACTTTCTCTTTGGCTGCTGAGGCTTAGCCTCTTCCTTCTTTACTTCGTGGATCGGCATTGGCTTAATCTCTTCTACGATCTCTACCTCTTCTACAGCATCTGGAATAGAGTCTTCTGTAATCTTCTCAGCATGTTCAATTTCTACGTGCTGCTCTTTTACTGGCTCCGGTACAAGTTCTACTTCATCTTCAATGATATCATCCTCTTCTTCAGGAACTTCATCCACAAGATCATCAAGAACTTCTTCTGTTACTTCTGTAAAGTTTCTATTATCTTCCATTTTTTCTTCCTCTTTGGTTTCTTTTACTAAATTCACTGAACGATATGCCGTTGGCTGAATAATTGTTGTTTCCTTGTCAGTATACTCTTCAGTAGTTTCTTCTTCATCTTCAGTAGATACAGGAGCTCCACTACCATCCGGATTAGCTGATTCTACAGCAGCATCATATGTCTCCATATCACGTTCATATTCTTTAAGCATTCTCTGCTTATATTCATCAAACATTCCGCCTGGTTTGAAAATCTCAGACTCAATAGATTCTTTGATATTTTCATTATAAGCATTACGATCCATATCTCCTCTCAAACCGGATGGTATAGAAGAGAAATCTGCTGCAACAGGTTTCTGTGGATGTCTAGAAATTTCATTAATCTTAGATGGTCCCTGCTGTATTGTAGCAGATGGACGATGCTGTGGCTGATCGGAAACTTTTGCTTTTGTAATATTCATTCCGCCAACGCTAATAGTAGGTTCTGTTGTTTCCTCTTCTACATCAGTTGATATACTAGGGACAAAACCTTTCTTAGTTTTAATATCATTAATATTCGGCATTAATTATAGATTCTCCTTTCTTTTTTAATAGAATTGAGATGCTTTTACTGATTCTAATGTAATCGGAATCGGAGCTTGTGATGAGTCGTACATATAGACAGTATCATTAATCTCAATCTTTATATTGCATAAATGATCATCAGTTACTTCAATTGATACTTCACTAGCAGGAAAACAAGGTAAGAATGTAGATATTTGCTCCTGTACTCTTTCCTTTAATTCATCCAATCTTCCCATCGCATAACGATAGTTCTGAATTCCTACTCCCATGTCTGGGTGTAGTGGATCTGATCCTGGTTCAAGAAGTATCAAACGCATCAGCAACATAGCTATTGCGTTTTCGTTTTCTAATACAACCGGTTCTTTAAAGGCGTTGATCGTAAAAATACGTTCTTTTTCTTTAATAGCCATTCCTAAAACCTCCTAGAAATTATATATTAGTTTTTCTTGTAATATTTTACATAAATGTGATAATTTGTAATAATCTGCATTTTGTGTCATATACTATATCATTGTGTAACCTAGATGTAGTTTAATAGGTAAAACGTTGGCCTTCGGGCCAAAGATGCGGGTTCGAATCCTGTCATCTTTTTCATTTTTTATGTCCTCGAACACTTAAATAATATTAAGGAGGTACCCAATATGTCAAAGAAATCTTATCTTTGTCCATATTGTAATAAGCGATTTCATCGTGATGCAATGATTGGACATATTGATCGAATGCATGAGGAGCAATTACCAAAAGGATTTACTCCATTACAAATGACATTCCACATTGCAAATAATCGTCCTGTTGATTATAGAAGAAAGTGTCGTGTTTGTGGAAAACCTACAGAGTGGGACGAAAATAAAGGACGTTATAATTTTTTGTGTTCAAATCCAAGATGTAAAGATCTTTGGGTTAAAAATATGAAGAATAATATGGGTGATAAGTTTGGAGCTTATCGTCCAACTGCTACTCCAGAAGGATTAAAGAAAATGTTGGCTAGTCGGAAAATATCTGGCAAGTATAAATGGTCAGATGGCGTTATTTTTGACTATACTGGTTCTTATGAATTGGCTACATTAAAATTCTTTGATAAGGTATTAAACGTTAAGTCAGAAGATATCGAATGTCCTGGACCTGTTATTAATTATAACTTCAAAGGACAGAATCATCTTTATATTACAGATTTATATTATAGACCATATAATTTAGTCATTGAAGTAAAAGATGGTGGAGATAATCCTAGAGGTGGTGCAAATATTGCTTTGACTAGAGAAAAGCAGATGGCAAAGGAGCAGCATATTATTAAGAATACTGACTTTAATTATCTGAGATTAACAGATAAAGATTTTTCTCAAGTATTATCAGTATTTGCTGATCTAAAGCTCCATCTTGTAGAGAATGATAAATCCAGAACAATTCACGTTAATGAAAACAGTGCAATTGCTGGTATTACACCTATGGTAGGATTTCGATCAGGAGATGCAGTTATTGTAAACTATTTAAAGCATAATACCTTTGTAGATGAAAAAGATTATGCTATTTGTGATTCTCCTAAGTTTGATACTGTATTTGCTCGTAATGAGAATGGTATATTGGAGCAGTTTGATGCTACATTCTTTGAGAATTGTGACTATACTCCATATATTATCCGTAATGGTAAGTATATTTGTGAAGATGCTTTATCAGAGAATCTGAATAAAAAGATTCCAGAGAAGTTTTTATATGAGGTGATGTTTGGACATCCTTGTCTTACAGATGATCAGATTATGTTTGAATCATCTGCTGAAGAGTATAAGGATTTCTACCAAGAGATTTCTGATATAGAGCATCAGATTGATTCGTATATTGGCTATTACCCTGAACCGATAAAAGAAGGTTTTCTTTTTTCTGAAAAAGATTTAGCATATAACTATGATGAATTTAGAAAAGGAAAAGTTAATATCTTATTTATTACAGGTCATTCTGGAGCAGGTAAATCTACAATAGCAAGGAGATTATCCGATGTTGCTAAGGCTGATTATGTAGATCTTGATGATATTATTAGTCCTGAACTGTTTTCTGATGAAGGGTTAAAGGATTATGGTCAAGTTGTATACGACTTCTTTACTAAAGATAAGACTGGTATTAAATATCGTTATGGTAATTTAGATAGTATCAAATCTGGTTCAGAGCAATATGATTACTTATTAGATTTAGCTAGTGCTTTTATACGATTTGCTATTAAATCTGGTAAGAGATTAATCATTGAAGGTATTGAATTATTTGTCTTATTAGATGCTAGTAAATTAACCTATGATGAGTTATTGAACTACGGTGTTATTGTTATGGGTACTAGTGGTATAAAGTCTTCAAAACGAGCAGTTGATCGAGACAATCAATCCATCAAAGTATCCATTAAAACCAGATTAGCTCAGATAATAAAGCGTATACATTTTGCAATACAAGCAGAATTTAGCCTTAAGAAATTAAGAAAGGTATTATCAGAAGAAACTTTTATGGATTTCGATAAAGAATTTTTAACAGAGAAAGCCGTTGCTGGGTATGACTATACAGAGGCAATTAAACGTCGTTGGGGCATTTATGCAGACGACGAATCTTATAATTGCTGTGTACTGGTAAAAGGGTATCAGAAACCAATGCGTGGTAGAAGCTCTTTAATTGTATTGAAAGAAAAGAACGGTAAGTATTATGTATACTTACGTCATAATACAATTGATCATGAATATAATGCACCGGGTGGTGGATGGAATCTTAATGAAGATCCAAAGGATGCTGCTATTAGAGAAACTCAAGAAGAGGCTCATATTAATACAAAAGAAGTAATGCATTGTGGATGTCGCATTGAGTATTATGATAAAGTTCACGATTGGGTAAAGACTCATGTAAAGAAGAAAGATTGGTGGTATGGTTACTATACAGAAATCTATGTAGGTATGTATGATGGTAAGTATACTGGTGAAGTAGATGCTCGAGATAGAGATCCGATTGAGCTTACTGCTAAATTCTACCAAGTTGATCAATTGGATTTAAATGATTTATATCCTGAGTATAAAGCAGCAATTGATCAGTATATTAAATACCATACAGCACATCTGATCTAAAGAGAGGAGACGTTTAATGACAGCAGATTATGTATTAGATCTCTCAGATAATCTCGAAGATCTAGAACAAGATATGAGTAACTGGATGCAGTTGCCATATGATATGAGAAAACGTTCAAACGATGCTTGTATTATGAAATATGGTTGCACGAATGAGCAGTTATATAATATGATTAAAGCACGTTTGATGAATATTGATATGAATGAGTATGATCCAGAGAATAAGATTTCTATGGAACAAGCTCTTATTCATGAGAAAGCTTTATTATCTGAATCTAGCAAGGAAGAGAAACCAATTGTAGAATTCGATGAATTGGGATATCGGCTAATGGAGAATGAATGGCTCCATGATCATGATATGAAGATCTATGATCTAACAGAAGATACCCTTACAGATGATTTTGAATTGGATTCATTAAATGAAGCTGATTTATTCCCTGGTTCTGCAAAGCCTATTTATATTGTATTGTCTTATACAAGTACCATCGTTGGTAGATTGATTACATCTGTAAAGAAGTGTACATATTCTCATGCTTGTATCTCTATGGATCATAAGCTGCATAATATGTATAGCTTCAATCTTCGTACTAATAAAGGAGTTAATGGTATATCAGTAGAAGATATTAAGGATTATCCACAAGGTCCTAACTCCAAATTATTAGTTATGGCAATCTTTGTTACAGATGACGTAAAGAAGAAGATTGAGAGTAACTTAAAATGGTTTACAGATAATAAGAACAAAACAAAGTATGATATATCTGATTTCGTATATATTCTTTTTAATAAAAAGAAAGAAACAGGTACAAACAATAACTTTGGTATGGTATGTAGTCAGTTTGTAGACTATACTCTGAAGATGGCAAATATCAATATTACGGATAAACCATCTAATTTAGTAACACCAGAAGACTTCAATACTATTCGTTCTAAGAATCAAGATATGTATGCTGTATATGAAGGTCCTCTTAATCAATATAATGAAAAGAAGACATACTTCAAAGTATATCGTCTAAGTCAGAAGATCAATACAACTAATAAATTTACCGTTGGTATGAATAATATCATATCTAAGATTACAGAATCTATGGTATTGGACGAAGTTGGTGTTAAAGTTATTGATAAAGATGGTGATTATCATTATGCAACGAATAAGAAGCACCTTAAAGGATACACATCAGATGGACAAATCAATGTCAATTTGAAGAAGATTCAGATGGGTGATAAAGTACATGAAATGGATGATGACTTAGTTGTTATTAATGACTTTATATCCGATGATCGTCCAGATTATAGTATGGGAGAATTAGAAGATCTTTATAATATTTATGTAACCGCTACAATGGATCATAAGAAAAGATCTGATGCATACTCTATTCAAATCTGGGGAGCTCCTGTTCCTACGATGTACCAGCGAATGAAAGAGAAGTTAAAAGCATTTGCTGATAATGAAGAAATAGAGAAGAGTGTTGATGATGGTAATTTCAAATTTACGCCATCTAAGACAGATCAAGAATTGATTGCTTATAAAGAATCTATAACAGAAACAGCACAAGATAATCTTGAGTCTATGATTCGTAAATTGGATTGTATTATCCCTTCAAAAGAGCGTTCTTTATATGAGCAATATGTATTGGAATCCTTTGGTCAAACTATTAAAGTAAACGGTCATTCTTATCGTCAGGATATGCCTGGTGTTACTCCATTTCTTACTTATACAGAGTACCTTCATAATCCTAGAGTACATGATGAACGTAAGTTGATGAATATCGATCCGTTTACTTATGTATTTAATTACAAAGATTCTAAGACATCTCTTCAGCATTATTATGATAATAATGAAGTGGATAAGATTGAAGATGCTCGTTGGAATAAGTATATTCGGCCAGATGAGAAATCAATTGAATATGCGAAAGAGAAACAAGCAAAGTGGATGGATGAGCATTATAGTTTTGATATCTATAATATCGAGAATTTTACTTCTAGATTAGAACCTACATCAACAATTAATGAATCCATGGATATTGTTGAGAATGGTAAACGATTAGTTCCTGTCTACATTATCATGGGATTCAATAAGAAGTATTCTGTTGTAGATTTCTTCGGTAAGACTCATAAATATAAGATACCAAACTATAATCATGTAGGAATCTCTTCTACTCCTAATTTTACAACGGTTTACACATTCTCTCACAAGATGAATAGTAATATAGCGGATCGTTTGGAGAAGGAGAATTTCAATCATGATTACGATAAGTATCAGACGATTCAAGTTATTACATTCTTTGTATCTTCAGATGTAAAGAAGAGAATAATGGATAGCTTAGAAAATTATCTTAAAGCACAAGATAACACTGCAGGGGATTTTGATACTATCATGAATATTGTCACAAATCCACCTAAGGTTGTTCATAAAGATCCTCACGTATTATTTGGATACTTTATTGATTCTATTTTTAGAATTGCTGATATTTATGATCAGACTGGTAGTTATTTCGATAAGCATAAAACTTCAGAGAATGCAAAGCTCTATATTATGTATACTGGTGAGGTTCGTCGTTATAAACCTGGAAAGGTTATGAAAGCAATTGAAGAATTAAAGAAGAATGAAAACTTCAAAGATTACAACTTCTTACCTGGAAGTATTACTGACCATCAGTTTGATTATTATGATTTTGAGACATATCGTATTAAGTTCGAAAATACGAATGTCCAGAATATAATAAATGAGATTAGAGAATACTTAACTCCAGTAGCGTTCTTTGAAGAGACATTACCATATCAATCTTATGATGAATATCTGAATCGATATAATGAGATTATCACAATACTAAATCAGTATAATGATAATGATGAAGAAGGAATTAAACGTGCATTATCTGATTTAAGAGATCTTATTTCACTCTTAGAGAAAGAAATAAAGAAAATGCAGAAGGATCATCCTGAGTATGAACGATTTACTATTCTTTTATCTGATGCAAAAATGAATTGTGAAGAGTATACAAAAGTAGTAAAGAAATTAGATTCCGATTATAGTGATCACAATTCACTAAAGGAATCTGTTGATCATACAATATACAAATACTCTTTCAGAAGAACCGAGTAAATTTATTTTTGGTCATATATTATAAATAGGTAGTAGATAAAAGTTCTAGGGAGGAGATTACACTATGAGATCAGGAAATTCGTTTAATTGTCCATGTTATGGGTGTGTTGCACCGACACGACATCCATACTGTAAACAGGATGGGACTTGTCCACATCAAGAAGAATACAAAGCGTATGAAGAAAGGCGAGAAGAGTATCGACAGACTGTTCGAAAGTTGAGACAAGAACAAGATGGCTTGCTATTTCGCAATATAAAGCATGTAAAAGCACCTATAAAGGCTCTTACAACTCATAAGTATAGAAACAGATAATATTATTAATTACTCTAGGGATTATTTATTTTTCCCTAGAGTTTTTATAAGGGAACCATTTGAAATAGAAAAGGATAGGAGTAAAGAAAAATGAGCTGGCAAACGGCAAGTGTACTTAGTTGGTCATTAGCATCTATAGCTGAATTAGTGGTTATTTTTGCACTAATTTATCTCTGTAAGAAGGATAAATTGAAGGATAAAATACATGGAATGGTGGCAGTATTATTATCTTTGGCTACTTTTATAGCATATATACTGATTATCCCATTTTCGCTCATACTATTACCAATATACTATTAAATTATAATAGAAGAAACTTATTAATAATCTTATAAAGAAAGGATGATTATTATTTATGGAATTAGGTAATAAGAAATTACCAGAGCATTACATGGATCGTTATATAGGATACAAATTCTTCAAAGAAAATGAAGATCATTCATTTGATATCGTAAGAGTGATTCGTGCAACTTCAGATAACAAAGTAATACTGGTACATGATAACAATACACATCCAACAACAGAAGATTATACATATCTTAAAGAATATACACCATTAGATCCATATGGTGTAATGTCATTTAATATTGTAGGTATTTATTCATCTTATGATAAGCCAGATGGAACTACTGGTAGAGAATTATGTAAAGATGTCGTTATTATGGTATATTCAAAACTTGATATTACATTGGGATTGAATCTGCCTAGAATTATCTGCAGACAGTCTGTTAATGATTTCTTTGCTGATATATTGTATCAAGATCCTAGCAAGAACCATATGGCTGGTATTTGTTGTAGTTCTAAGACATGTCCTGAGAATTTTAATATGATGCAATTAGCTGCTTGTGATACATTACTCAAAGCTAATACAGTAAACTTCTACAAGGACGATAACATTGATACAATATTATCATGTGTATCGGATTTGGATGCTATGGATAATGTACTATTAAAGTTATTCAATGCTCATGCTAGAGCATCCGCTAATCCAAATGTAAAAGGTATGAAGAATCATCTTGGTTGGTGTCGTACAGTTAAGGATCTATTAGAGAATAATAACTTTATGGCAGATTTCAATGAGATGATGGATATCACTGGTGTTGACTTTGATCTTACCAACTATTTAGATAAATCCGATACAGGTGTTGACAAATTAGCATACCCTGCATTGTTATTCTTAAATTCTGTACACAGAGTTAATGCAGTAGATTCCCGTGTAATTAAATTTGATTATTCAATTGACATGGGTAAGTTTGCTAATGATAACTATGTTTTCTGGAGAGATAATACAGATACAATCTATCTGATTGTATATTTAACTCAGGGTAAATTCCTTGAGGATGAGTTGAACGAAAAGATTAATCAACTTAGTATTACAGATAAACTTCAGTTATCATATTATAATAAATATGGTAAAAACGCAAAGTAAAAATATTTTTAGTCATATATTATAATTAGGATATAAGAATAAGACACTGTTTGAAATATTGCAACAATAACCCAGATAATATAAATAATTAAACAATATGTACTCATTCAACTAAAAGTAATCTAGGAAGTGTTATTGTTGATTTATATGGATACTAGTCTATTATTCTTTTATCATAGATACTATTTAATTTATTTTATTTAAGGAGGCCTAATTATGGCAGAGAAGTTTAATGGAGCAGGAGCTGCAGCTGAAGAGGTTACAAAAGAGGAAGAGTTCAAGATTGAAATCTTGGATCATGAAGATTTCACTCCAATCAGCGATGTAAAGTATCTTAGCAGTACAGATTTCTGCAAGTCTGCATCAGCTCTCTTTAAGTCTGTATTTGCAGATTTCGAAGGTTGTGAGCTCAAGCCAGTTCAGGGTACAAACAATATTATGCTTGCCCTGTACTTCAATCACAAGGACTATTCTGGTTCCGATATGCCAGTAGCTCTTAGTAAGGATGCAAACACAAGTAACTCTACAAATGAGACTCTTAGAAGTTTCAGAAATTTCCAGTCTCGTATCAACAATGGAGATCGTTACTATCTTACACCGGAAGCAAAGTCCTCTCTTGGAGATCTGTTAATGAATATCAACGTTGTTAGAAATAAGAACAACAATGGTATTAACTGGGCTAAGGTTTCAACAGAGACAGCTGAACAGGCTAATACTTGGTCATTCAGCCCAATGATGATTCAGTACACAGTAGTGAATTACATTGACCCAGCTAAGGTTGCAGGCCTTATCTATGGTAAGGAAGAAGATGAGAACAATAAGCCTAAGTGGGAGTACATGTTCAACATCATGCATTCTCTTCCAACCATCGATATTCAGCAGAGTAATAATCCAGCAAACTGGATGCTTCAGATTACTCGTGTAAGTGTTGAGGAGACATTCAAGCTTGCAGCTATGTATGGACTTTCTGTAAGAAATGGATTACATATCGTACGATAAGTAATTCTATCTTATAGATCTAGTTTACAATACTTAAGGGGACATGGTGTAATATCCATGTCCTTTCTTAAGTATTATTTTTTTATTCAGGAGGCTAACATGGGAAATACTTCTAATTTTGGAGATCGTTCTCCAGTAACACCAAAGCAGTACGGCGATATCAATGCAATCTTTGATGAGAGAGGATCTCAGTTTCTTGCACTAAGAAAAATTCATTGGTGTAAGGAGGGATCAGAATCTTCTGAAGATCAGGCTCGTTTAGAGTTACGCAAATGGATGGTAACTCCTGATGGAGAAGAGAGAGCTAATAAAGGATTCTCATTCTTAACAGACGAAGGTCCTCATGAATTAGCAAAAGTATTAGTTCATGAAGGATTTGGTCATACAAAAGATCTATTAAGAGAACTTCGTACTCGTAATGATTTTGCTGAATCCGTTCAGACAATCAACGAAGATGAAGATCTTTCTGATGGAGAATACTTTGATATGAGAGAATTAATGGATAGTACTATTGATGATGTTGAGGATGAGGCTGATGCTTCATAGTGTTACTGTTGAGGAAATACTAACTCGATACTATGTAAGGTATGAACGATTAGATCAATTAATTCCATATGCGTTTGAAGGATCAAAATCAAATGAATTGGATTTATATATTGATTTATATGGATTGTATCATACTTTATATTCTAGATCATATGCTACGGTGATTAATGACTATACAGCATTTACATCGTTCTTGATCAACATGTGTGCTCATTATCGATCTTATTTTAAATATCAAGGAGTATATACTCATATATACTTGATATCTTCTTTTAATATACCAGATGAGACTAGAGTCAATCTCCCTGAGTATAATAAAGATATGATTGATAAATTGAGTAATAAACAGGTATCTGATATGATGAATCTCAATCTAGAGATTTTAGATTTATTGGTACCATATCTGCCAAATATTTATTTTGTAAAGACAAAGTATGAATCATCTGTTGCAATGTATCATTTAATGCAAACGAGAAAAGATGCTGTCAGTGCGAGAAGAAAATCTATACCATCTCTCATTATATCCACAGATGAGTATCCGATTCAACTTTGTTCTTTGGTAGATGATGTTGCATTCCTGTGGCCAAGAAAATATCGTGGTGAAGACATTAGTGTCATATGTCCTCCTAGAGGGCATTCTCAGCACCGAAATGACTTTTGGAGTGTAATTACACGTAAAAACTCAAATTCCGTCTCATTTGAAAAGGTAGGTACGCTCAGCACCTCAAATCTCGCACTCGTAGAAGCTCTTAATAAGTTTTCTGCACGCGATTTAAAAGTTATATACAATATAACGACTACTTCAAAGATGATTCGTGAATTAAATGGAGTTGATATTGAGTTAGTTCCAGATATTGTATTTAAAGCGTATAGTAAAATACCAGAAGATCGATATTCTATTATACAAAAACGTTACAATGCACTGTCCATTCCATATCAGTATATTTTCTATTCAGAAAGTACAGAACCAAAAATATTGAAATTGGATAATCTAGAAGATCCAGATGCAATTCATATGATCAATGATCAATACTTTAGAGATAATCCAATTGATGTATTTAGACTTTAATTAGTGTAGTGGGGCGAATAATGCTCCGCTACATTTATTTTTTTGTTAGCTTACAGGAAATTATTAATCCAATTCATAATCATATAATCAAATAAAATCCGTTTGAATCATATATTATAAATATATACAGAAACAGAAACATAATCATACAAATAAAGTTGAGGAGGCAAACATGAAACAATCACCTAGAAGTCCATTTGTATTTACAGATTATGATAAGATTAGTGATACATTACTGTGGATGAATACAGCAAAATTAGAATTCTTTGTCAAGTTATCTCGCAAAGATAAATTAGGTAATGTAAGATCTTATCATAGTGAGTATGGATATTATAGTGAATCTTTAGGTAAGAAAGCTTATAATATCTATAGAGATTATAGTATGGGATATGTAATCAATTGTGGAAGTTATGAGCATAATGTAACATTGAGAACTAATGATATTATGATGCTACAATTGGTTTTAAAGAATGCAATACTTCCGTGGTTTAATGGTCCTAGTTCTATTTTTGGAGTAAATAAGAGTAATAAGTTATGTATAAAAGGAAAATATCAACCAGTACATTTCCCAATATCACAAAATGAATATATTGAATTTACTCCAATTGTAATGGAATTTGAAAATGGAGATGCAGTTCCTGGTATACGATTTGAAGTCAATACACCAGATAATTTCTTTGATATCACAGTAGATAATTTCTTAAGTTTTGCATATATTATCACACATAGCGATATGGTAAATATGGCTATGAGTATGCTAAATTATGTAAAGACAAAACCATATAACGTTGGATTATATGATAAAACAGATGATGGTAAAAACAAGGGTTTCTTTAATAACTAAACATTTCTATAATTACTCGAGAATATTATAAGGAGGATTATATTTATGCGTAGTCAATTACCACAGTATTTACAGGACTTAAAGAATAAACCATTACCAGAATCTGAGAAGGATCTTAAGAGAGAAATTAAGGAATGTAATAAAAAGATCTCTGAAGAAGGTTTAGAGTTGAATGAAGTTGAAGTCCAGCTTTACTATGATCGTATTTCTCATTGTGAGACTAAGCTTGCTGAGTTAGCTAAGAATAAGATCAAGGTTACACCAGTTCTTGGAACTACTACAATTGCTGAGTCAAGGAAGAATCGTAAGTCTAGTACTTCATATATGAGTGATAGTTCATTCAGAATATTCTAGATAATAATAAGAGTGGAGAGCCATAACGGTTCCCCACTTTTTTAATGTCTTAATATTCCTTCGTGGTCTTATCATTGATTACGATCAATTTATAAGTTTCATTCAGGTTTACATTTTTTGCAATACCATGCTTCATATCCAGTGTTGTATCTTCCATGAACATCTGATCATGAGCCTGAGCACCCGGAATAGGCTGCATTGTTTTGATATTCATAATCTGGAACCATTTAGCACCAGTTGATGCATCGAATACAACACACTCCTGAATATCTGGATTGCGCTCATACATCATATTCATCATGTTTGTTGGCATATTAGCCATGTAGTTAGCGTAATTCTGATCCATAGATGGAGCATTAGGATCATCAGCACGAACAATATTTGGTGTAGATGTAGGCTGTGTAACCTGCATTGGATTTGTTTGTCCAATAGCTGTAGGATTCTGCATAATATTACGATAAAGATCCATAACAATCTTTTCATCGTGTGCACTATTACCTTCAGCTTCCTTACGATCTTTTGCTCTCTTGTAATCCATATCATTTGATTTGGTAATACAGTTATTGAGTTCTTTGATCGCACCTATCTTAGCTTGTAAAAGATCAGATAAGTTACCTGTTAATCCAACCATAACATTATACTTGGACTTCATTGTTCTGGAAGAACGTACATTATCCAATTCTGTCTTAATTTCATTAGCTACCATGTCAATCTGACCCATAGCTCCTTTGAGCATATTGGCAGTTTCGGAATAAGTATTAATTGTAGAAGTTTCTTCTACTGTACCTTCTGCACGGATAATATTAGAAGATTCCTCCTTCTTTCTAGGAGTTCTCTTCTTACGTTCTGTTTTTACCACTGGTTTAGTTTCATCGATGTTGATCGTCATTTTCTTCTTATCAGAAATACTATCATCTTCAGATGTAAAATGGAAACCACCTACTTCAATTGAAATCTCTGGTTCTTGATATTGTGGTTGAACTTGAGGCTGTGGTGCTGGCTGTGGTTGAGGTGCTACTTGTTGTTGTGGATATGCTTGTCGATTTGCACTGTATCCATTTGGTACCATAGGACTATTTGCATAGTCAAAACCCATAGGCATAATTGTTTCCTCCTTTCAATATAGGGAAATTATTAATATGTAACGCTTTTACAATTCTATTATGAAATTCACATTCAGTTAAACGATAATTTATATAGAGGAGTAATCTACTATGTTAGAGAAGTTATTTAAGAAGGTTCCAATCGGATCTGATATTACTCTTATGAACGTCCAGTATCAGCGACGTAGAAAAGATGAAGAAACAGAACGTTGGTTACCGGATTTCATTGCTATTACGTATAAAGATAATACGAATGGTAAAAAAGATCATGTTATTATTAAGAATCCAAAATACACATTTGCTGTAGTTAAACCAGCTGTTTGGGAAAAATGGGTAGCTCTGGCAAAGAAACGTGGTACTAGAATTCATTCTAGATTATTTGTAACGAAAGATAAAATAGATTTTATAGAAGTACCATATCATGATCTGGAAAAAACAATGGCTCAATTAGCTGGTTGGGAAGATGAATATAAAGAAGTAAAAATGTCTTATGATAGGACATTAATGAATCAGTTCAAAAAGAAATTATATTCATGCCCAATGTTTTTAAATTCTGATCAATCAATTGAAGATCATTATCGATTTGAATTTAATAAATTCTATGGAGCTGAGGTTAAAGGAAAGTTATCTAAGTCCTTTTATGATATAGAGGTAGATAATAAGTATCTTTTATCATCAGAATTTCCTGAGCCAGAATTAGCAGAATGTCCTGTTAATGCAATATCATTTTTGGATGAGCTACATAATAAGGTATATACGTTCTTATTACGAGATACAAATAATCCTAAGATTGACCCATTGATTACAAAGTATCAACAGGGTATATTTAATCGAGATTATATTTACAATTTCGTTACACAAGCCGTTGGTGGTTGGAAACAGATGGAACGAAATGGATTAAAAGATATTGATTTCGAATTATATTGGTTCGATGAAGAGATTAATCTATTAAAATCGTTCTTCGCTACAGTAATAAAATTAGATCCTGATTTTATTGTTGGTTGGAACGGAAGCGCATTCGATTTTAATTACTTAACACATCGAATTCGTAACTTAGGATATGATCCTAGAGATATCATCTGTGATCCTAATTGGGAAACGCAATTTGTTGATCATTATGTAGATACAAGAAATATCAATGATTATGCAGAGCGTGGTGATTATACAAAGATATCATCTAATACAGTATGGTTAGATCAAATGATTCAGTTCTGTTCTAGAAGAAAATCTCAGATGGGTCACTTTACATCATTTAAATTAGACGATATTGCTTGGGGTACTGCAAAGGTGCATAAGTTAGACTATTCTGATATTACAACAGATATTGCAGAATTACCATATCTTGATTATGAAACTTTTGTTTTATATAATATCATGGATGTCATTAACCAGAAATGTATTGAATATCATACTGGTGATATTGATTATATATTTACAAAGTGTTTGACGAATTGTGTTAATTATGCAAAAGGTCATAGACAAACAGTGTATTTGATTGATCGATTCACAAAAGAATGGGATGCAATGGGTTTAGTTATTGGTAATAATATCAATCGTTGGAATAAGAAGCCAGAGAAATATCAGGGTGCTCTTGTAGAGAATCCATTAACTGTATCTGATTATTCCAAGAAAAAGATTAATAAAGAGATTGCTATCATGGTAATTGATAATTCGATTGATAATGATTTCAAATCTCTATATCCTTCTATTGATATTGAGAATAATATTGCACCTCATACACAGTATGGTAGAATTGATATCTGTAATTATTGGAAAGCTCAGTATACAGATCCTATGTTGAATGATACATATACAGTCTATGTAAAGGATCCAGGTGTTGCTTATGAGTATCCAATGACAGAGGTTGATAAGAAACGAGTTCCTAAGAAGGTAGAACTATATCTTGATAAGAACTTTACTCAACCATTGTATACTGATCCTGAAACCGGTGATGTTGTTCCGGTACCATATGATGAAAAACAGTTCAAGACATTAGAGTATGAGAAGTTTTATCCTGAAGAAAATCCATACGGTAATGATAAATATTCTAGAGGAGGAGATTTCGCAGAAGATCTCGTAACGGATAATTATATTACATTTACACATCGTTGGTTCAAGTTAGCAACGTTTATGGAATTCTTAGAAGATTTCTTCGAATATCAAACAAAGTATCTTAGAAGTTTCTCTCGTGATGGCAAACATTATGATAGATTCTATTATGATGAAGAACAAGATCGTGTATTTGAGATTCCATTCAGAGATATCAGTACAACTCATGTTATTAGCCCATTTAAGAAAGTAGATGGAGCTAGCAAACCATTATTCAAATATAAAGATAGAAAACATAGTGAGGTAAACTTAGATGAATACAATCCAGCAAGATTTAATGGAGTATTTAGTGACGATAATTAAATCTATGCTCAGAAGTACCTATTACTTTGAGGCTGCTATTTTTAATGGTAGCCTTATTGTAATTTCTGATCATACCATTATGTATACGATTGATTTACATGAATCAATTGATCCAAACATTAAGTATGCATTCTATGGTACTATCAATAATATCGAAACGGTTAACAATCAAGCAATATATCAAAACGTAATGCAAAAGTTTCAAGAGATTATGATCTTGAATCAATATAACGTTATATATGAGAATGAAAATCTCAGAGATGACGAAAAGTTTGAAGCATTACTTGGTAGAAAAGCAGATGCAGGTGCAGGATTCTATTTTATGCACGCTGAGAATTGTACTCCTTTTATACCAGTATTTGCTGGCTTTCCTGTATTATCTGCTCAAGATACAGCAGGTATCGAATTACATGATATAGGTAACCATGTTATATTAGTTCATATGAAGATATATAAAAAGAAATTAAAAGCATACTATGATATGTTTTATAAAATCATCGATGTTAATCGTCCATTATATGAAAAACCATAGGGGGTAGTTATGATTCGATTAGTAAACGAAAAAAAGGCTTTTGCTAATAATAAACAACATCTTTTATCTTCTACGCATTATCCTAAACAGGATACTCGTTATGTAGGAAAGTATACAACCATTCGATTCAAGGATCAAAGAATTCATAATTCCGTCTACGATCGTTTTATCGTACCATGTGATTATAAACCATATGGTTTTGATGAAGATAAAGAGTTATTTGTAAAACACAGCATTTTCTTCGAAGTAATGCGTTTTGATATGGAAGAACCATTTCGAGCTATATTAATGGATGATGATGGTAGAATCATTGTAACAACAACAGAATTACTGAAGTCGTTGTTATATATTGATCTACCATTCTGTGATAGTAATAAAAGCCGTGCGAATATCTTAGACTTAGAATATGTAGAGTTTAGTGATAGACTATCTCCAACTGAAGATAATAAACAAGCTTTCTTTGATTCTTATATGAAAGAGACAATTCATCAATATCCAATACAGAATATGGAAGAATTCGGTAAGGAAGCATATATCGAATATCCTACAGAAATGACATTGGATAAAAAAGATACATACTCTTATAAGAATGATTATACGTTTACAGAGGAAATGAAGGAGAATCTTCATAAAGGAGATATTGTTACGAAGACATATCCAGATGAAATTCTCCAGAGTTATCCAACTTATTATAATCCTTATAGTAAGTCACAGACAAATGATATTCACCGATCTACCGAAAGAGGTACTATTATCCGTTCTGATATTAACGAAGCTGAGGGCTATGTAGTCGTTGCTGTAACTGACGGAGATACATATAAATTTATATGTCAGGATGAAGCTAGGATCTTCTATAATACGGAGAAATAATTAACCAGAAAACAATAAAGAAAGGAAACATTAAAAATGCCTAGAAAATTTGAGAAAGTATCAGGACAGGTAATAGGAGAATGAGTGATAAAAATGTTAATCAGAAACAAGAAACAAGGCTGAGTAATGACCAATTGTGGGATAAAGCAGCCACAAGTGAACCAATTACAAGAGCAGATTTAGGTCTGATGACGACAGATACTTACGGAGGCTTACAAAATTTGAACGAAGGTTTCAATGTGTTCTTCGTGAGAAATATAATAAAAACAATAAAGAAAGGAAACAAAAACACATGAATATTATTGTAGAAAACACAGATTTTAACAACGAAGATATTACTGATGTACTTAATGTAAGTCACGTTGCATTTAACGGTGTAACTATTGATGAAGATAATTGCAGGGTATTTGTTAACTTCGATGCAGTTGTATATACTAATGATAGAATGATAAATGGTGATGATAGTGAAAAATTCTTAGCATTATCTTTCCCATTAGAGTATAATGATGAAGATCTTGGTAATACTGATCCAGAAGACTTCTTTTTTAAGTTTAAGAGTATTGAGTCTAGAGGATTAATCTATACCAATATTGATAATCGTTTAGCAATCTCTTGTTTTAGAAGATCTGAGCTAGATTTTGACAATGATATTTGTAATGACTTCTATATTTATGCTGCAGATATTGTTGAAGCAATTGTTAAGAAACCAGAAGATGAATATAAAGATGTATCAATCATCAATTTCCAGCTGGATGATTTTGCTAAGGTAATGGATGTATTGCACCGTCTTACATCTACTAATGTAAATGAGATCGAAGCATTTGATTTTGATGAGATTAATCATCTTGTATATATGGATAATGCAACTATTAAGAGATCTTCTGGAAGCATTCTTACAAAGATTAAAAATATATTCTGTACTGATATCGATGAGAATATAAAGAAGATTACAGCAATCATTGATAATTATCATCTTACATTCTCCGATGATGCAGAGAAACCAGATGAAGTACATGACTATTATACTGTATTACCTCTTATCATGGAGATCGATTCTGTAAATCCAGATAATTTTGATGATGGAGTACTGCTTAAGGATGAGAAGGAATTAGGAGCTGCTATATCTAAATTAGAAGATGATGTATATCTCTGCAAGGATATTGTTCCTGTAAATTATTCTATCAATGAAGCAATTCCATCAACAGATTTCTGCTTCACTTATGGAAACAGAAATGACTTAGATGATATTACATGTATTCTCGTAAGTTCAGGGCAGTATAGTACACTTTATAACTGTATCGCAGACTATGTTCGTTATGGTAAAACGAAGTCTGTAGTAGAAGATTAATATACTAACAATAAGATAAAGCCCACAAAGCTTTCATTCTTGTTAGCCTTTCTAAAACGAAATATACCCTACTAGGTGTTAAAGCCTAGTAGGAATATTTCAACAGAGTAACGTATTTATATAGAGGCAGTGCAAAGTAAAAGTAACCAAGGTAGACAAAATCACTTATACTTTACTATATTGTTAGTATTATAATATGAAAAGTCGATAAATAAGAGGTATTTTCATTGTATAAATTGATCGAGAATTCATATTATTTTTATTTTTTATCAATATAACTTTTTTATAATGATTAAATTAGCTTTCTCTATGAAGGGGGATAGTTTATAGTATGAGAAACGATATCATATACACACGAACAGAAAACCTTGAACGAATGATTAGATCAAAAAAGATTATACCATATCAAATACGACCAAATGATAAATATATTAAAGGAAAATGGTATTATAATTTTGAATTTGGAGAGATATTTAAAGTACTAGAAGTAGAATATATACATGGTGTGGTATTAGATCATGTATGTACTAAATCATTAGATAATCATTATAGTTATTTATGTACTGATTTATCTACAGAGGATTACCAAATAGCATTTGATTCCAATGAAATTTATAAACAAAATATATTCGAAGAAAAACGTACGTATACTGGAGCAGAAATTAGATACTGGTTCTTTATGAATAATATTCATGGATTCGATAAAAAGTATAGTGTATTTTGGGATTACGTTGATACATTTTCTAAACGAAGATTAAAAGATACATCTCGATATATTATTAAGTCTAAGATGGAGAATGGTATTTATACAGAAGCTAAAATTATAAAGATTCCAGAGAAGAATAAAGAATGTACAAAGAAGGATAAAAATTATATCAAATTTATGAAAGATTTGAAAGATCAGAACATGAAGAGTATGATGGAGATCAAGAAACCATAGGAGATTTAAATCTCCTATGGCTATCTTTATTATTCCTCATTTGAGGCATCAAATTTTCCTTGATCTTTTAGATCCTTAATATAGCAAATCATCTGATAGTTAGAGCGGAAATAAATTGAATAATTAAATTTATCTTCGTTAAATCTACGGATGATCATAGCACGATATACAGGATATCCAGATGCAATGGTTTCAATAAGCTTCTCATCTAACTCTTCATTTACTTTGCTATATCCATGATCAGTCATAGCTTCAACTGCTAAAGATCCCTCTTTTGTACAGTATAACATAAAGAAGCAAACCTGAGTTTTACCATCGTAAATCATATCAACTTCTTCTTTATTTTTTACATACTCTGTGATTAATTGGAGATCTTTAACGTCGGGAGTTTTAGACTCAAGGCAATTGGAAAAAGCCATTACATGAAGGTCCGTATGTTGTGCTAAGATGGATTCTAACTTTTTGCAATCAATAGTAAAGTGAATCATATCATTGATATTATCGCTACTATTATTAGAATTGCAGCTCTTTAGAATTAGATGCTTTAGTGACTTAAAGCCAATCATCTCTAGCTCCTTCCTTGATATTACAGGTATATCTAGATGGTACATTATATCCATCTAGATATATCGTTGTGAAAAGACATAGTGTTTCTTCTTTACTTAATATATCAATTAATGGTTACGATCTACAGTTATACAATATATCCTATCTCAGTATTTTAGTATTATATAATTGTTAATATTCGTCATCGTCACCCATAGGCTCATCAGACACATCCATATTCTTAGTAGCATTAAGATTAAGGTTATGCTTAGCCTGTTCGATCTGACGTTGAATCTTATCAAAATCAAGATACGTGCCTAATTGATCATGAATAAAGATTTTAATGAATTCTGGCTTCAATTCTTCATTATCAATAATCTCAAAGTCAGCAATAGATTGTGCTAGTGTCTTTGTATTATCAAATAACTGATTGAAGTTTGTCATTGTTAAGAATGCTGGTGCAGGTAAATTAACCTTAATACCAGTTTCATTCTCATTGAATTCATAATTGTAAAGCTTCTGGAATATTTCAGAGAAATGCTTCTGACAAATATATTGTCTCTTGAATACTTTACGTAAGAATTTAGAGTTACTCATTGTAAAACGAGTAGCAAAGTCTACCTGATTAATACTTTGTACAAACTCATATGGTACATCGGTATTATTAACAGCAGACTCTTCCATACGATCCATCAATTCTGATGGAGTTTCTGACTGTTGTCCAGGCATTACTTCAAATTCAATTGGAGCATCTCCAGAAGGTGATTTAGGAATAATATGATCATTATACTTACCAATGACATTGAAAATTGTATTCATATTTTCCAACTGTCTCATTCCCATATTACCCTTCTTAAGCTGAGATACAACATTCAGCATTGTACGAGCAACATTTGTTTCTACATTCTGCTTTACATAATAGATTCTCTTATCTTGAGAACGTGATACTTTATTAATAATATCTGTAAGATATAATAAAGCATACAGCATAGCAGGAACAATAGAATTCTGCAAATCAGATATACCTCTATGAGAATGCTTATCTAATGAAAAATAGAAATGATGTACATCTTCTGCAGGGATAAACGTTACATTGATAGTATTTGTTCCCATAGATGCATTGAAGTTATCATTGAATCTCAGAATAGCAAAGATCTCTTGACGTAAGTCTACATTCTGATTAATAAATCTAGAATCGATTTGATCTGATAATTCTGCTGCTATATGAGCTACAAGCATATCAGTCTGTCTATCTAGATCTTCATCTTTGATTCTAGAAGATGATGTAATACTATTAAAAGTATTACCCATAACAACCTGTCTGGATACATAGTTATTAACTACATTGAAGTAGTAATAACCAATGCAGAAATCACCAATATAGAGAGGAATGATATTCTCTCTAGGAATTTCATACATAACACAACCAGCCATATCTTTAATATGATTTGAATCATCCTTTGGTCCTTTATCACCTAAACGATTATACATACCATCATGAGATATAGCCATTGTAGAATCATAGGTTAATGTACCTCTACTCCAGTTATTATCAGTACCTTGTTCAGAATCTTCATGTAAATAAGCTTCAGATAATGACTCGTATTTACTTTTTGCATCAAAAGCACTCTTTACTTCAGAAATAGCCTCTGGAATAATATTATAAGGATCAATTCTAAGAATTACTTTACCTTCATTTTCATTTAAGGTACTCATAAATTCTTTTGACAACTTATTCTCATTATTATCATCCATAATACCTTTGAATGATTTACTCTCAAATATAGTTGTCTGGTTTCCAGAATATAACTTACTATTTTCTTGCATTGTAACTGGTGCTTGTTTACGATCCATCAGTCTCTTAAATGCTACTTTATAAGGTACTTGATATAAGAAATACTCACCATATTTCTGAGCTGTCTTATGCATATCTTCAAATAAATCCTGAATGTTATATTTGTCGATGATGCGCTTTGCTCTATGTGAGAATAGTGTAATATCTTCTTCTGATGATTTATTAGCCGTTACATTAACGAAATCCTTTGTAAAGTTATCGGAAGATAATACATTATCTTTCATGATTTCTAATGCTTGTGCTAACTTAGGAACGTATTTAAGAATTAAATCATATTGATAGTTCTCAGCCTGAATAAACTTCTCTACGTTTTCCAGATTAATACTATCAATAACAGTATTATCAGATACTAATGATTCTAATTCTTTATTTAATGAATCTGTCGATACACCATTCTTTTTATTTATTCGAGTAATAAGTGTTGATATACTTGACATATCTTGATTATTAATCGAAGATAACAAATCATCAAGATTTGTGTCGATATCTCTTGTAATACGATCCATATCATTTCGATTATCTACTCGAGTAGAATATACAGAATTGTAAATACTATCGACCGAAGAACTTAATCCATCTAGTTTCTTATTAATTCGTCGATAGGATAAATTATTATTATCGGCCATTCCAGATAACCTCCTTTTTTAGAATATAATTATTGGGATGTTGAACCAATACAAAATTAAGGACTAGGCTCATAAAGAACCTAGCCCCATAGATAAATATAATGTATCCTAAAGGATTAATTTACCATTTACCATTATTACCCTGCTTGAAGCCTTCTGGTAATTTACCATAGTTAAGCAGATTATCACCGCTTTTGCCTATATTTTCACTATTTTTATCAATAATAGAATAGTTATACTCAGCTGTATCGAATGTAACTCCACTAGCAGCGCCCTTCTTTGTACTGATTCCACTTTCACCAGCAGGCGTACGTTCATCAACTTTATAAGTACTTCCAGTGATATTCTCAAGAAGAGACTTAGCTGCCTTGTTTACAAGAACACCTGTAATTGGGAAGCAGTTAAAGGAAATATTTACTTCTCTATTTCCAATATCACCATGAGTAGAATCATACATAGACTGCTCAGCACTTACTAACTGTGCATTACACAGAAGTACAGCCTTCTCGAGACGAGTATATGTATTATCGGTAACCATATACATGAGAGTGAATACTTCATTCTCTAATGATGGTTCCAAAAGACCACTCTTAATAAGACCATGGTATGTCTTAGCTTGAGAGTTCTTGTCCTTGATACCAGTAAGATAATACTCAGTAAATTTCTCAATAAGAGAACCCTGCTTCTCATAGTAAGGCATAGATACAGAAATAGATGTATCCATTGTTACTTTATTGATATACTGAACTTCATTGATACCATCGGTAATAGTACCAGTAGCACCCTGAATATCTGGAAGTCCTGATAATCCTCTAAATTCAAACTCAAGCATATGAACGAAAGAGTCTACCATATTCTTAACAGGATCACTTTTTTCACCAATCTTCTGTAAGTATCTAGGAATACCTAATACAGACAAAAAGCTATATCCAGTTTCGAACTGATCAAACTGACCAATCTGAGTAAAATCTGTAATACCACGGAATGCCTTATACTGAGTAAGGTTTCTAGGTCTAACAACACTAGGATCGGTCAAAATTCCTGTATTTATACTTCCTGTATTTTTATTTGACATTATATATCCTCCTTTCCTTAGTTACCAGCGCTCACATCGAGATCTTGCTGTGTTGTTGATGTTACGTCCTCAGTTGGGAGTGCATACAAGTCAAATATTTCTGACTGAGCCCAGTTATTAAATCTGAATCTCAGGATACCATAGAAGATCTTCTGTGAAGCCTTAACAGCATCTGATACATATTCAAATGAAAGCTCTGCGAAATTAGACATGAAGTTAACAATTGAACCATTAACAACATTTGCGTACTCTGTGAAATCGTTTCCAGATGCAAATGTATATCTCTGACGAGGACAAACTCTACGAATCTCACGAGCTACTTCTTCGATAGCAAGAACGTTATTAACGTAACTAAGCTGAGTAAGAGCTTCCTGTGATGTGTAGAGAGTCTGAACAACACACTGATCCTCATGATAAACAGCATAGTTTACACGAAGATTCTCTAAGAGACTCTTCTGGTTTACTACTGGAGTGATACGCGGAACAAAGTTCAGAGTACCCTTAATAGCACTTGGAAGAATCATACCATTTGCAATACCAGCTGCAGGATATGCTGCTCTATTTGCAAAGTGATCAACCATAACAGCAGCAAAGTCATACATCATTGTAACTCTGATTCTCTTACCATTATCAGGATCATACATCTGATATGTAGTAAAGTAATCAGCAATAAACTTGTTATTTGTATCGAATTTATTGATAATATCAACAACTCCATCATAAGAGTTTACTTCGATTCCAAGATCACGGAAGAACATGCAGTCCTCACGGAATGTAACAAGCTTTGCAATAGCTTCCTTAACGCGCATACTATAGTTAGCGTCGAATATCGCACAAACACGATGCTCATCAAGATCAAAAATCTCATCAGTAAATGTACCATCAAAGAAATTGATCAACTGAGTATCATACTCCGCAGACTCAATCGGTTTAGAACCAAATGCACCATCTGTACCGTTGGTAAGAGGTACACCATATGCTGAATCAAGATCAATAGAATCCTCTGTTAATTCAATACCAGCCATCTTAGTTCTACGATCAGTCTTAAGGAAAATAACATCAGATCCATAAAGCTTCTTTACTGATAAGCCTGAAGCTGCTGATAATGCCTTAATGTAGTTTGTATATACATTAGGTACTTGTAAGAACTTAACCTGCTCTGTTGTGAACTCATTGAATCCATAATTAGTACCATCAAGGATAGCATTAGGATCAATAGCAGCTGTCTGAGAATCTACAACTGTAGTTCCTTCTAAGATGGATAAATTGTAGAAGAAGTTAGACAGAGTCTTTGATGAGTTATAGTCAGGTGTGAACTTAACAGTCTTGTTAGAAGTACCACGACCATTATCTACGATTACAAACATAGGGAAATCACTAGAATTTGTAATTGTAATTACACCGTTAGCATCAGGTTCTCCAGCCTCTGCTGTTCCGATAACCATCATCTGCTCAGCCTGCTCTAATACAGCACTATCTTTCTGAATACCAGCTACAGATACAGCAGTCCACTTTACAGTAGATTTAGTTGTAGTTGTATAACGAGTAGTTGCATCTGTATCTCCACTTGTATCTCTACCAAGAATCTCATTCAGAGTCTTGGCACCTTCTACAGTAGTTCCAGCAGGTACTGGTGTAGCGGTTACATTACTTGTTACAGTTGCAACAAGAATTACATTAGCTAAAGTAGCATCATCTGCTACTACACGCTTCAGCAATACCGCACCACCATTGTTGATAATATTAGTAATCTGAATAGCTGCCTGACCATGCTTTTCGAATGAAGGTGTACCATATAATCTACGATACTCATCTCCAGCAACGACGCGCATGTCTTCAGGACCTTTATCAAAGCTAGCAGCCGCTAAAAACAGCGGGGCGTTATCTGCTACGCTAGCTTCTTCAACTTGGATTGTTGAATTGTCAATCCAATTAAAACTAGTTCCAGGATACATAGACTTTCCTCCTTTAAAGATTATTATATTTACAAGACCAATTACTAAAAATTAATCTAATATTTATAGTTATGTTGAAATCTAATATCAACCAGTAACGATTCTTTCTACAGGAGAAGTAGCATCAGTGCCGTTAGAAGTCATGTTCATAGCAGCTAATAGAGAGTCATCCCAGTTCTCAGAAGTTAATGATGTATATGGTGATACAAACTTAGGAATTGTCTTAGCAGATATCTGACGATATCCATACATTGATTCTTCGATCTTCTTAGAACAACGGAATGGTATTGATGGATCATCTGGATCTCTACAGATACCTCCAATAGCTATACCAAATAACTGCATATTTAATCCATATCCTTTACCATTTAATGCCATATTATCTGGTAAATACTCTTGGAGTTTATTATATGGAATATTTGGTGGTAACTTATTTTCTACTAAAAACATGATACGGAACAACATATCAACGTTATCAATATCCTTAGGAATATTAACATCTGATATTGCTTCATCTCCATCTTTGAAGTGTAGTACTCGATAATCCATTGGTTTTAAATTATTAAGAGATAAATCCTTTACCTTCTCAATATATCCAGGTTTACACTCAATCATTGTAGGAAATTCAAATGGCCTAGCATTTGAATGTTTTCCATTCTTATCAACTGTAGCCCAATCAAATACACCTAATGCATATACAGTAGATCCAACAACCTTAGCAGTTGGATTCTTTGTATCTCCAAAATATGCTTCTGGGATATAGTATACTAATTCACCTGTACCAGAATATAATAGTTTCTCTTCCTTTTGTTTTAGAAACGGTGGAAATTTCATTATATATCTCCTTTCTATATAATATTACTTAGATGTACGATTTATAAAAGTTACAATATTTTAGATCAGTATAGATTAAAAATCTACTTTTCTTTTTTATCTAAATTCAAACATTCCTATACAGAGTAAATTATTTATATAGAGAAAGGAAGTTTTATTTATGGCTGAGTTACGTACAATTAATGAAATTATTGATAAGATTAAGAACGAGGATAATCTGTTTGTTAATATTCCTACTGATGATCCTCATCATACTCAATCAGCTTTTTATGATTTCATTAAGGAGTAACATCAAAAAGAGTCTTCTGGTAGAATATTCTACCAGAAGATTTTTATTTATTTATCAATTCGGTTTCTACAATATCTGATACTTCACAACCAAGACAATCAGATAATATAATAATCTTTTCTACAGATACTTTATTTATCTTTTCAGGGTTTTGCTCATAAGAAGCAATACTCTTTTTATTAATACCTGATAGATTTGCTAGTTCTGATTGTGTCATCCCTTTACTAGTTCGTATCTTTTTCAGTTTTGATTTATAACTATTTAAAATTGGATTATCTATCATATTAATCAATCCTTTCATACTTATTTATATTTTCAATATAACAAATGATTTTTTAATCATATATTATAATAGAGTAGTATAATGTAAAGAATTATATAGAAGAAAGGAATTATATTATGAATGAATTTAACAAGGAAAATCCGTATGGTGAACGTGAAGATGGTAAACGAGTGTTTAAACCATTACTACTGGGATATGAAGATCAATTCAAGTTCCAAATGACTCCTGCTATGATGGAAGAACATTATAGAAAAATTGATCGATATGGTAAGATAGAACATGCATATGCAACTTTTAATAGTTTATTTGAAATAGAGAGTTATCTCAAATCAATGCTTAATATATCTAATAATGAAGTTGCAATGAATATGATTGCTGATGGATGTAATTATGCTGTTGGTTTAAAAGGATTCATTAATGCTAATTTTAAAAATAATTATTTTTGGCATCCTAAAGTACATGCTAAGAATAAAGAATTTGAAAATTTAATTAGTGGGTATTATATAACTAATCAATTACCTAGAAAATGTATTTATACAATATTAGGTAAATTTGAATACTGTTATGATCACATTCCAGCAGATCATGATACAATATATGCATATCTAACTAGATATACATTTACTCCAAATTATATTCCTAATTGGGCAGATGTATTTATTATAACTCAAGATGTAGAAGGATGCTTTAAGCAATTTCCAATTATATATGCTTTAAATAGTTATAATCGATATAATACATGTACACAACAACAAGAGGTATGTTTTTATATTGATTTTATAATTGGAAACTGTAGTTATAAATGGAGTAATATTGATTTTAATAAAAGTAGAAACTATGGAACATTCTTTGCTTCTAGATTAATAACTGATCGATTACCAACTGTTAATTATAATATAAGAGAATCTTTGGAGACTCGTTGTATTATAAGAAATGATTATGCATAAAGAATATAAATGGTATAGATAAATACTTCTATACCATTTTATTTTTTCTATTGTATATTGTAATTAGTATTTTGTAATAAATTATTACAGTATATACATATTAGTAAAGTTAGGTTGTTTCGGCGGCCTAGTGATAAGCCCTCGCACCGGAGCAAAGAACGCGGAACGAAAAAAGAACGAATAAAAAATACTTAAAGAATGGAATAAATAAAAGAAACAAAAAATAAATAAAGAATAAAAAGAATAAATGAAACAGAAACAAAGAAACAATTAAAAAGAAATATAAATAATTAAATTAAATAAATATAATTAATAAAACAAAAAAATCTATAGAGACATAGAAATCTCTATAGATATATAAATAATTATATAATTAGTATTAATAATTAAATAAATATAATTAATAATATTGGATTATCCAGTAAAGAGAAAATTATTCAGAACGAGAAGTATAAAATACAGGACTAGTTGAGCGGATTTGCCGATCCGCCCTACGCTTTTTCGCCGGTTCGTCGCTATCTGAAGACCTTACAGTACTGGTAGATATAGTACTCTCATTAGTAGATACAATATTACTATCAGTATTATTAGAAGATATATCAGTACTAGATACAGTAGGTAATATATATCCATTATTCTTAATTGTAGATATACGATTAGACATTGCAGTAGATATATTATTCATATCAGGCAATTGATATTGAGTAGATTTATTCTCTATAGTAATTTCATTTTGTTCTAATACAGTAGAAGAAGATAACAATTCAGTTGTTTCTTCCATAGAGTATTTCTCAATACGATTCAATGAATCTAATTGTTCTTCATCACAAAATGGTTTATAGAATTCTACAAATAATTTATATCTACCAATTACATTATCTACAGGTATAAAGAGTTTTCCAGCATGTACTAATTGATGTGCTGTTTTAGATAGAGGAATAAGACCTACTAATAACTTATAGTGTAGCATAGTACATTCTTTAGCAAGTAATTGAAGATTTAATGGTTGGTGATAATAGCATCGTTTCTTATATACTATAGTAACGATATCATATAGAGTAAATGGATAATGATGTATTTCTATACGTATATTATAATTATCTTTAGAAGATACTTGTATGAAAGCACATTGATCCATATTCATATTATCTTTCATATATTTGATCATACCTCTATATTCAAAAGAACCTCTTATTTCTCTTTCTATATCAGAGAAATATTTCTTTAATTCTTTTTCATCTTCTAAATCATAAATAGTATAATCAAACGGTGGTATTTCACCAAAGTTTAATACAGTATTTGAGTTATGTTGTTGAACACGAATTCCATCAGGATCTATCATAAGTATGTATACCTCCTATATGTATAGTATTAATCAAATGTCTAGTTAAAATAATTTATAATCATATATTATAAATTAGAGAAAAAGAAAGTGTAAAAATTTAAGAAAGGAGGCACTAATAGATAATATGGAATTAATGAATATACCTTTATTAAAAGAACGATATGAACAAATTGAAAGATATTATAATATGATAGGAGTAGCATATGATGATGAAATGATTCGAAAGGAGATAGAAAGAGAATTGGATTTGTATGGTATGAATGGAGAAGGGAACTTTAACGTGTGGATTGATCAAACGAATACTTATAAATTTGAAATGGCTCGTTATGATAATGAAGTACCGTTCTTATCGAATGCGAATTATATAAATACGATTACGATTTATAATAATATCGGTATTAAGATAACGGAAATACGATTTAATGAATTTGATTGTATAAGAATTCTATCTAGTATTGTAGAGTTTACGACGTATTATTATAATACTGGTGATTCGTATGCTATTTCTATTAATCCGAATAATACAGGTTTAACGACATACGTAATCTATATTCAAAATATATTTGAAGAAGAGTATGATAATGATACTGAGAAATATAATGTAAATGGAAATCTAAATCATGAGAACTGGAAAGATGTCCTTTTTCAAATTGTAGAATATAATCCTCAATCAGGAGTAAAGCCTACTAATCTTGTAACTCTAAAATTACAATATGAAGAATTACAAGATTTAGCATTTCAAATCTTTTTCCATTTCTTAATTGATTTGGACTTATCACAATATCAAAACGTACAACAAGACTTAAGAAATATAGAGCATTTTATGGTCTATGGTCAAGAGTACGATTTTGAATATACTGGCATAGAAAATGAGAGTAATGGTCTCGTAGAGACACGAGAAAAGGGACCTGTACAACTTTACGATTCTCGTAGAGAAGAAATTTCACAAAATCAGTGTAATTACACAGGAAACTTTTCAAATCGTCCCATAGAGCCAGTTAGAACAAAAAAGATGTTTTTTAAACAAGGAAGGAGAAACTAAAATGAGAGTAATTACAGCAGTAGAAAATTATGAATTGGATGACAATGAAGTAGTTGTATTTTTAGCTGGAGGAATAACTAATTGCCCAAATTGGCAAGAGAATGTAATTAACGAATTACGTTTGAGTAAAGATGAATTGGAGAATCTTGTTGTAATAAATCCTAGAAGAGATAATTTCCCTATAGATGATCCAAATGCTAGTAATGATCAGATTACTTGGGAATTTAATGCTCTAGAAGCTTGCGATATCTTTTCTATGTATTTTTGCGATGCTCCTAGTGATCAGCCGATTTGTATGTATGAATTAGGTAGAAATATCTATAAGAAATCGGAAGAAGATGAGTCTTATGAGAAGCGTATTGTTATAACTTGTGAGAAGGGTTATAAGAGAAGAGGAGATGTAGAGATTCAAACTGAATTAGCTACGAAAGGTAAAGTATCAGTTAATGTAGTAGACGGTACTGGTTATTATTCTCATGCTAAGGGTATTATAGAATCTTATAAATACCTTAATAGCTTAATTAACGGATAATAAAGACGGAGTAGGATGATTTGTCCTACTCCGTTTCTTTTTAATCTCTATGTACTCTACGAGTTCTATTTTCTGCTGTATATGGAGTCATGTAATCATTATCTACGAGATTACTATGGATACCTGCTCCTAATAGATATACGTTAAGCATATTACGAGCAAGACCATCAGATCGAGTAACAACATAATCTTTCTGAGATACAGATCCTTTATCAGCAATTGTAGCAATCATTTCACTAGAAGCTTGCATAGCATCAGCTTTAACAGAACGGAATTCGTCTAATGTATCAGCAAGACCAAAAGAAGCCAGTGATTCAAAATCACGATCTGTTTCTTGAGCAGCTTTATCTTCTTGCATTAAGCGACCAGTTCTCATATCACGTTTCTCTACATGCATAGAAGCATTATTCTTCTTAGAGAGCATCTGTTTCATACGTTTAATATGGATATAGCCAACAAAGCATTCTTTACTTTGCACAGCTTTTCCATCAGCATTTGTGTAAACATGTGGAAAATTTACTTTCTCTAATAATGGCTTCTTTAAGATTTTAAATCCATCAATGATATCATACATTTTAGGATTAATCTTAAATGCATCTTCATGGAAACGTAATGGTAATCGTCTCTGGAAGAATTTATAGAATTGATCATCTGACATTTTAGAGAATAATTTTCTATAATAATCAGAGTTCGTGTGAGTCTGATCTACTTTATCAAGTACATCATAGATTAGTTTCTCTGCTTCTAATCGTTGTTGCTTTGTTATTTTAGCGTTTGTTTGTGGCATAGTTAGCCTCCTCTTTCGCTCGTCTAGCTTCTTCAGCATCAATTTTCTTTAAGTTGTTGCCAACCAATCGAAGGATTTCATCGTATTTCATTCCATAGGTTTGATATAATCTATCATCAAATTCATCTGGTTCAGGGTCAGCAACAGATGCAACGGATAATATACGAATTGCATCAATATTTGAAGATCCACCAACGAATCCAATATTGAATTGTGTACCAGCAGGAATGACATTATGAAAATCCATAACAATATGTCTAGGGATGATAAGATTAACATAGGATCTTGTTACATATTCACTAGTTACAAAATCCTTGTTATATGTATCAACGTTTGGTTTTCTATGAACCATTTCTACACTTGTATTATTTTCTACCATAGGAAATAAGATAGGAATATAGAAATTACCAACAACTGATGTATATACATCTTCCTTGGTCCAATAGTATCGTTCATAGAAATGATATGCAGATAGAATTTTGTCGGTTAATCTCTCTAATGGTAGTAAAGGTAGATATATTTTACGTTGTAATTCTGCAACTTCAACAGATAAAGCATTATTATAATAAGATGCTGCTTGATCGTAGAATTTATTTTCTGTCAAATTAAATTCCATTAGAAATTTACACCTCCTTTAACTCGTATTTAATAATTAATAAAATGTTTTTGAGGTACAAAGTTGAAGGGAAATGCTTTAAAATTAGAATAGGAGATCGAAAAACAATGACACTTATCTTTAAAGACGGACAGCCAACCTTCCAGTACGATAACGAAGAAGAGTTATCATATAACTTTTTATCAGCAATGGGTTTATCTGTTAGAAACGGTATTGTAATTGATAAGGAATATGATCCAAATGGAACAGTCCTTAAATTGGGTAGAAAAATTATTAAAGCTAATATTGGCAATAGTGATTCTGAAATTCATTATGCTGGTGAAAATGAATCTCTTCTTGAAATGACAAGTAATATTCATTTATTAAATATCTTATTTGGATGGTATCTTGAAAAGAAGAACAGATTAGAAGGAAAAGAATGCTTAGTATTCAATCCAGAAGACACTGCACCAGATGAAAACGGAATACGTAAGACACATATGTGTATCCAGTTCAGAGACGGTGACCGTTTTGAATCGGATTATTATTACAATAAATGCTTATTATTTCCAGATTTAATATTCCGTATGGAAGAGATGAATGTAGACTTGCATAATTTCGATTCTACAGACTTCTTACAAGAAAAGGGGTATATAAGAAACTAATATGATAGTAAAACCAACATCAGAACAGGAATCAATTATAGAGGAAGCTGTTCGATGGTTCCGTAGTGGATCAGAACAAGTATTTGAATTTAGTGGCAAAGCTGGTACTGGTAAATCAGTTGTATTAAACGAGATTATTAATCGTATTGGTTTATCACCTTCTCAGTATATTGCTGGAGCATACACAGGAGCTGCTGCTATTGTTATGAGAATCAAGGGTTTTCGATCTGCTAGATCGTTACACTCTATTTTCTATCATCTAGAAGAAGAAACATTAGGTTTTAATGATGATGATATGTCTTTCTTAGATGTCGTTAATACTCAATTTAATACGAAAAAGAAAATATTTAGGTTTGTACCAGCTCCTAAAGGAATCTTACCTTCTTCTGTACGTTTGATTGTAATTGATGAAGGTTATATGGTTCCGAAATACATGAGAAGAGTAATACTAAAGCATGGTATTAAAGTTTTAGTATGTGGCGATAGAAGACAGTTACCACCTATCGGAGATGATGCTGCTTTTTTAACAGGAACCAACGTAAGAGAACTAACTCAGATTATGAGACAAAATGCAAACGATCCAATTATCTATTTAGCAAATAGAGCAATTGAAGGATTACCAATTCATTGTGGTTCATATGGACCTAATTGTATGGTAATTGAAGATCGAGATCTTACAGATGAAATGCTGCTTAAAGTTGGCAATGTTATCTGTGGTACAAATAAGAGTCGTGATTTTTTTAATCATCGTATCAGAGAATTAAGAGGAATTTCTTCACCATTCCCAGTATATGGTGATCGTGTTATTTGTCGCAATAATAACTGGGGAATCACGAATGATAACATTGCATTAGCAAATGGTCTAACGGGATTTATTACATCACCAATTGATCCTTCCAGGATATATAATGGTAAAGATAGTCGATTATATGGAACCTTCCGTATGGATTTCTTACCAGATTTACTACAATATCCATTCCGTGATTTGAATGTAAATTACGAATACTTAGTATCTGATTATGCTGAGAGAAATAAGATCAAGAATAATCGATATACAAACGGTGAGTTGTTTGAATATGCTAATGCTATTACAACACACTTATCTCAAGGATCAGAATATCCTGCTGGTATATTCTATGAAGAATTCTTACGACCACAGATACAGAATCAGTTGAATTATACAGGTATCACTCGATTCAAAAAGTATCTGATTTATGTAAAGAAAACTAAGAGGTATTATTAATGAGAAATATGGATCAATATTCACTTATAGTAAATATCATTTTAGGATTAATCATTGCATGTATTCTTCTTATAGCTGGGGTTCCTCTCAGCCGTAAGAAGAAAACTGTGCATGATCTTCTCTTACATATGCTACCGTTTTCTATCGTAGCATTTATTGTGTTAATTTTTGTACTAAAACAATTACTTGGTGTTTAAGGAGAATATAATATGAGCGATACACATACAATTGTAATAGATCATGAAATTGTACAGAGATCTAATATTGAAATTGGTAAGAGTAAACAAGTCATTGTTTGTCTAGAAGAAATATCAGAATTTCTTCAGGCATATATTGCTGTTAGAAATATACCAATTTCTATCATGGAAGAATTAGAAAGTGTTAGAAAAGTATTGATTGATAATCTTGCTGAAGAGATTGCTGATGTACTTGTATGCTTTGATATTCTAAATGATATTTATCCTTGTACACATTTTATCTTCGATGTACCTAAGAATTTTGGTAGTATGTCTAATTTGAAGATTATACTTTCTGCTTTAGCTATGCAGAAAGCTATATCAAAAGTATATAGACAAAGAGTAGATACTACACATGATATGGAATTATATGGAAATAATTTACTTCAGAATCTATTTAAAGTCGCAGAATATTATGGAATTACAGATGAATGTATCAATAGTATTATTCATGAAAAACAATTGCGTACAGTAAGAAGATTAAACGGAGAAGAATTTTAAAATATTTTTCAATCATATATTATTATTATGATATAGGAAACTTGTTTTAGAATAGGAGAAACAAATGGGTCGATTTGAAGATTTGGGAAAGGGTATACTACCGCACAGTCCATTTATAAAAGTGGATAAAGATGAAAAGATTAAACCGCTTTATAAAATAGACGAGCAAATTAATACGGAAAGACGATATGTCATTACTAAAGCAACTGATCATGGTCGATTTGTTCGTAATGGTTTATTGTATTTCAATATGAAAGGCATTGAAATTTATACGGATTTGAACAATGCTATTTTTGTAGATGAAATCAATGACAGTGTAACAGTTAAAGACTATGAGAATGCATTGGATGCTATTACACCAGATGAAGATCCAGAACTACGTCAGTATGTCATCATGATGTATTGTGATGATGATGTAGAAGCAATGGGATATTCTAAGTATAATTGGGCATCAATGACAGGTCGTTCTATGATGTATGATTATATCAAGGATAATATTGATATTATGTATATGAACCCAGATAAGAGTTTTATACTAACAGCAAATGTACCTCTAAAAGATGCACTTTCTGTAACTCAATTTGTTGATTATCTTAAGAATGGTAACCTAGTACCAGAAGATAATTTTGATATCCATGATTACATTGTAGACGATGTAGAGGAGGATGAATCGTAATGGCAGTTAAAAACTACTTTACTTTTATGGAAGAACGATATAATTCTCAGGATTTTGTTCATTATCTAAAACCTGATCAGATTCAGAAATATGCAAAGAATCGTATTTTCTATGAGATGTTTCGAGGAGATATTGATTATTCCAAATATGGTCATTATTATATTGATCCTAAGTTTTTGGAGAATATAATCGTTGCTGCCCAAGATGAACTTATTAATAATACAACAATATACAATGCTTTAGTTGTATACGATAATGCATATCCTGGAGATCAGAATGTTATAAAACTTCGTATTCGCTACAGCAGCTTAGCATATGTATATAACGTATTAGTTCAGAAATTAGTGAATGTTAAGGTTACTGGTAATATCGGTTTTATTACCGATATTCAATATGTCTTAGCAAGCTATAAACCACTGTTTACGAGTTAGGAGGTTCGTAATGGAAAAGGCAGTTCTCGAAAAATTTATCGGAGATCTAAAGACAGCAAACATTGATCATTGGAATTTACGTTTTGAAGGTGGTAACCGTACCATTGGTCATGATTCTCAGACATGTTGTTTGGCACTATTGGATGATTATGTATTAGGAATTGAGACTAATAATAACTATGGTTCTACAACAGGTAGTTTTAACTTTAAAGCAATTCCATATGATAATATTGATACTGCATCTAGTTATAGTCTTAGTACAGCAGAGGCTGTAGCTTTTGCTAAAGCTGCTGGTATTTATAATGATGAAGTAGAGGAACTTATTAAAGCTTATGGTGGCAAAGTATCAATTCATCCAGGTACCGGTGGATATGGCGAGATCAAAGATAGCAAAGGTAATGTTATTATTGAACCAGGACTTCCTGGTCGAGTAACAACCGGTACAACTGTGTAATTAAATATTATTTTACGTACATACTAGTACAGTAAAAAATACTGGACAGTATTTTTGCATTTTTGTCTAAAAATGGCAAAGTAAAAATATTTTCAGTCATATATTATAACTAGGATATAGGAAACATATTATACATCAAAACAGAGTATATAGTATTAAGGAGGAAATTAAAAATGATGTACGAAAACAATCAGCAGATGCCAGGAGCTCAGTGGGGTAACTATAACATTGGAAATGCAGGAATGCAGTTCGGTGGTGTAAATTATAATCAGGCTCCGCAGCAGAAGAACGTATTAACAGCAGAAGAGATCTCTATGCTTATGAAGAAGGAGAATCAGTTTACACTGGTACTCTCTGAGACAGACAAGCTTAAGGCTTTCTGCACACATAAGCTTCCGCAGCCAAAGCCAGATGGAACTAATGATTCATTAGTAGATAATCCAGATGGAACTTGCACATGCTCTATTTGCGGATATACATTCAGACCGATCAATGCTGGTGTATCTACAGAGGAGCTTAATGAAGCTGTTAGCGCAGTTCTTGATGTTCTTCAGACAATCAAGATGATCTGGATCGATATTGATCCTAAGGTAGTAAGAGAATATTTCCAGATCATTCCATTACTGGAGAAGATCCCACATCTGTTCGATATTGCTGTTAAGAATTATTCTAAGCATGAGAACTTCAATCCATATTATCAGGGTAATGATTCTATGGGAACAATGCAGGTATTCTCTATGCTTAGTGGAATGCTTAATGGACAGAATCCAGGCGGATTCCAGCAGCCTCAGATGAATCCACAGATGAATATGGGTGGATATTATCAGCAGCCAGTACAGCCACAGCCAATGGCTCAGCCATATGCAGCTAACGGATTCCAGAGTAATGGATTTGGATATGCTGGTCCACAGGCAGGATATCAGCCACAGACAGCAGGATATCAGACAACATATGGTCAGCCACAGCCACAGGCAGTTGCACCACAGCAGCCAGTAACTCCACAGCCACAGGTTCCACCAACAAAGGTCGTTGATTCTACAGCAACAGAAGTAAAGACATCTGATGGTAATACCGTAACTGCTGAGTTCAAAGCATAATATCATTCTTTAAGAGTAGCGCTACTTAAAGATTAAAGAAATTATATTAGGAAATAACTTTTTGGAAATGAACGAGTGATCCTAGGAATCACTAAAGTAAGAGTTGGGCGTCTTACAAGATCAAAGTATTTAGTCCATCCAAACTTCCTATATCAAGTTATATCCTAGTATACTCCTTATGCCAAATGAAATATACCATGTAGCCAGTAAGAGCTACATGGTTTTTATTTGGTTATTATTTTATTTTTTGTTAGCTAGTATAATAACACTATTAGTATTGTCTCTCTTATCATAAACTAACATTACTTTGGTTGAATTCGTCAATTCTCCGATTGAAAATATATTATCAAAAAGAAACTTTAATCTTGATACTAAATGCATTAAAATGCAAAATGAAATTCAATCATATATTATATAATAAAGGAGGTAAAGTGAAAATGCAAAACAAAGTATATTTTTAAAAATAATCATAACCTAACTTTTAGTATAATGACGCTAATCATCAAGGTTAAGAGTATATTGTAGAAAGGAACGGAAAATGCCGAAGAAACTCACACAAGAAGAAATTCAGGCAATTGATAATTATTCAAATGAAATCAAGAAGTTTAAAGATTTCCAGACTGGTGTTAGAAATAGACCGGGTATGTATATTGGATCTCTTCAGAATAAAGGATTAAGATCTAGTATCAAAGAAATCTTTCAGAATGCAATTGACCAGATGCTAGATGATACCAGTCCATGTAATCATGTATCTTTAACCTATAATCAGATTACAAAAGAAGTTACCGTTACTGATAATGGTAAAGGTATTCCTGTAGATAAAGTTATTGAGATTATGACATCCTTACATACATCAAAGAACTTTAAGAAAGAGCCTTATCAGTATTCAGCAGGTACATATGGTATGGGTGCTAGTATTGTAAATGCTTTAAGTACTTTATTTATAGTAGAATCATATAAGTATGATGGTACTGCTTATAGGATAGAATTCTCCAAAGGATATCCTAAAACAAATGCACCAAAGCCAATTAAGAATAAGGAGCACTTACAAGGTACAAAGATTTATTTTATTCCAGATGAAACAATCTTTGGTGAGATGACACTTGATTGGAAATATATCTATAAATTTGCTAAAGTCTTAATGTCATTGACTCCAATAAAGGAAGTACCAGGAGAATTAGATTTCTATGCTATTGATGATAAAGGTGTAAAGCATCATGAGCATATTGTGAATAAAGATGGTTTATCTACCATATTAATTATGAAGGATATTAAACCTATCAATATTCCAATTACTTGCTTTGCTGATAGTGGTATCTGTAGAATAGAAACAGTCTTCTGTTATGATTCTGGAGATGCAAATGGTCCAGGTGATTTGAATGTAGAATCATATGCTAACTGGTCTCCTACTATGGGTGGTACTCATGTAGATGGAGTATTAGAAGGAATATCAAAATGGTTCTGTTCTTATATGAATAATATTTATTTAGCAGGTGCTGCTAAGAATAATAAGAAAAAGAAACCATTACGTGTAACACCAGCTGATACAAAAACTGGACTTAATATAGTAATTCATGGTGCCCATCTATATCCAGAATATTCAGCTCAGGCAAAAGAAGTATTATCAAATCCAGATATGCAAGAATTTGCTAGAGATGCTGTAATGAAAGGATTAGATACTTGGGCAAAACAAAATCCAAAAGATTTATCAATTCTTTCTAAATATCTAAAAGATATTGCTGAATTAAGAATGAAAGAATCTGGTGAAAAAGCAAAGATCGCCAATAAATATACATCAAACGTTTTAACAGGATATCCGAGAAAATTTGCTAAACCTCTAAAAGAGAAAAAAGAATTTATAATCGTGGAAGGTGATTCCGCGGCTGGAACGGTTAAAAAAGGAAGAGATGTAAACTGCCAAGGTAAACTGATGCCCCATATTATAGCAATATAGTATGTGTAGATTTTTGAATTGCTGGGAAAGGCTAAGGCTCTCTTGCCTATATGGAGACGAAAGTCAGAAACAAGTAGAGAGATGATATATGGTGAAATAAAAGCCATTGAGTCTAATCAACCCAATGGTCCTAAGTATTGTGATAATGTTTGATCAGCAGCTAAGATTTTGTATTTATTTAAGGCTGTAATAAATATAAAATAAAGTTCAACGACTATCCCGTATAACGGATGTGAAAATCATCAATTGGAGTAGGGCCTAAGCAGGTAGGTGAGAATCCTTTAAATCGAAGTGGAAATCGTCTATAAATATTTATAGATATTGATATAGTCTCAACGTCTAGGTAACACCTAGAGAAGTTCATAAGAGAACTGCATAGTGTAGCGAACTATGTGAAGATACTGGTCTTTCCTATACGAGGAAAAATGCCAAATGCTTTCCGTACTTCTAGATCTAACTTCTTTGCTAACGAAGAAGTACAGGGAATCTATAAGATAATTACTGGTAATGATATTAGTAATTATAATAAACACTTAGATCCAATAAAAGATGTAGAGTGGGAAAAGATTATTATAATGGCTGATGCCGATGTGGATAAATTCGTATTATTAGATGCTAGATAATACGAGACCGTCCGAAAATACTTTTCGCAAAGACCATGCGGGTCATTAATATGGCTAACGGTAGAAGTTGGATAAGACTGTCATATGAAGCCGAGAGGAGATATATGACCAAAGAAAAAAGACGAAGCAGCTTCAGAAGAAACGCTAAGGTCCAGAAATGGATAGCTGCCAAAACCGTGTGAATCTATTAATATTTTAGCATGTATATTACATATCATTATTATACGATAGGGAGGTATAACAATGATAGGTATATACAAAATCACAAATTTAGTAACTGGAAGATGTTACATAGGACAATCTAAAGATATAGATGAAAGATTTAAACAGCATTTTTATCATTCAGACTCTATTGTAGATAAAAACTTAAAGTTATATGGAAAAGATCACTTTAAGTTCGAAGTTTTAGAAGTTTGTAATGAAAATGAATTAGATGAAAAAGAAGCATACTATATAAGAAAATATAATAGTATTATGTATGGGTATAATCTAATTCAAGGAGGTCAGCACAATATTGGTGAAAGCAATCCCAATTCCAAATTAACAGAAATTGATATTTATAATATAAGAGAAATGTATAAAAACCATAATAATAAGAGAGATGTATATTCTAAATATTCTGACAAAATATCTGAATATTATTTTTCAAATTTATGGGAAGGTAAGAGTTGGACCAATATACATATGGATGTATATACAAAAGAAAATATTGATTATTATAAATATAAAACTTCTGTTGGTGAAAATAGCTTTAATTCTAAATTTACAGATCAAGAAGTAATGGAATTGCGAACCGAATATATTAATAAAAATGCTAGAGAAATTTATGAATCTGTAAAAGATAAATGTAGCTACAACACATTGCAATCTATATTGTGGGGTAGATATTACAAACATCTTCCGGTATATGATAAAAAGAATAAAATGTGGAAAAATTAATAGAAGCATGTATCGACTATCCTCTTGAGGAGGAGTACTCTTGCTATTGGTACGCGAGGGGAAATAGTATTCTAGTAATCATACTAGTAAAATATAGTCAGGCTTAATATGAAAATATTAAGATGTGCACGGGAGCACATATAGCATCATTGTTTATTCGATTCATATTCATGTATATGCCTCAGCTTATCGAAGCAGGTAAAGTATATAAAGCAGTACCTCCATTATATTCTATTCCTGTAGGTAAGAATGAAGAATATTTTATACAGAATATTGATTTCGTAAAGTATGTACAGAAGTTATTTGCTAAGAATAACAATCTGTCTCATATGAATAAGAAGAACATGACACCGAAAGAATGTACTGTATTCTTTATGCAAAACCAGGATTACGTATATTGGTTAGAGAAACTTAGTAAGACCTATGCAGTAAATCCTAAGTTAATGGAGATGGCTTTATTTGATTATTACAATAAGACATCGTTCAAAGCATTAAAGAAACATGTAGAAGATGCTTATCGATTCATGACAGTTAAGAAAGAGAAAGATACATTAATTTATGAGGGTATTATTGGAGATGCAAATATTCTCTTTATGAATGATCGTCTCGTAAACGACTGTAAGCCTATTCTTGATATTATTGAAAAGAATAAAGAGCTGCAGTATCGCATGAATGGTGCAGTATGTACAATCTACGATGTCATGAAGGGCTTTGAAAAGGCTCAACCAAATCATCTACAGAGATATAAGGGTCTGGGTGAGATGGATGAAGATCAACTTGCTGTATCTACATTAATCCCTGCAGGAAGTAGTGTAAAGATATCAAAAGATGGTAGTAATAAGAAAGTCGAAGTATATGGAAACAGAACACTGATTCGATATACATTAGAAGACATCAAGGAGGAAGTAGGAATTGTTAGACAGTTTGAGTCAGACTTCTCACAGCTGTTTAAATATGTCGGCAATGTAACCAGACAGGATTTGTTAGATTAAGGAGAATAAATTGGTTCAAAGACTAGTAGATGGAATCGGAAACTTAGGATTTATTCCGAAAGCGTTCATTGTAGTTTTTGTATTATTAGGAATGATATTAATGAATCCAAAAGAAGATTCATTGGATGACTTCGACAAATGGGAGGAACAAGATGGTAGTTCCGGTAGACGCCGTCATTAATCCAAATGACGCAAGTGTACTATGGTATGATATCCCGAACTTTCCAGGATATCAAATATCAAATAATGGGTATATACGGTCATTCAAACAATACCGTAAGTACCCATTAGGTACTTTAGTAAAATTCTGTAATAAAGAATGTACTAAGATTCAATTAACTAATAGCAACAATCAAAGGGTAATAGTAACAATACAAATGATACATGAGCTTGTTTCAAAATATCAGATACAACCGGATGGAACTTGTTCGGTGAAGATTCAGGGGAGAAATAGTCGTATGTGTATCAATCCTGATCAAGATATTGACTATGGAGTTGTAGTATCTAAACCAGTTCCAGTAAACAATGAGCCGGTTTCAATGCCAACGTTTAATATACCAGACGTTCCATTGGAATAAGAGTGGAGGAAGTATGAAAAAGAGATTATCAATGTTATTAGCAACTGGAGTTATTTTGTCTAGTGCTATTCTATTCAGTGGATGTGAAGATGAGTCTATTAGGGTGAATGAAAACATTACACAGCAGGCTCAGAACTTTAACGTTTATCGCCGTGTCACTGTGATTAATTGTATTAAAGGAGATACATTATTCACAATGGAAGGATTGATGAATATTGAAGCTGATACTAAAGACAAACAATTAGAGATTATTGTTGAGACTGATAAAGGTAAATATAAGAAACACTTTATTGGTCTATCTGATAATGTAACTTATACTGTAGAAGATATTTCAGGATCTCAGGTATCTAAATATCATTATGAGATTAATTATAATCCTAAGATGTGGATTCCATTTGAGTTTAAGAATATTGATTAAGGAGGATAAGGAGGGGAGTCCTTACGAATAATATTCAATTAGAAACAATTAAAGTTGGTCCAGTAAATCCTATTAATCCAGCAACAGATTATGATTATCATCAGAGAGAATACGGTAATCACAAATCTAAGAAAGCTGAAGATATATTTCAGGATAAATTAGACCAAGAAATAAAGAAACTTAGAACAGGTAAAAATTAAGATTTACATTAATACGTACATCTTAGTAATGGCTAAATAATATGTAATACATGGTTTTCACTTCAACTTTTATCATGTAATCAATCTTGGACTGCCTCCAATTCATAAATATTATTTAGTCAAGATCTTCTTTGGGCTTAGAGGTTTGCTGTTCTCTAAGCCCATTTAATGTAAATTCAATAGAAGGGAAATAAAATATGTCAATCGATAAAGAAAATATTATCGAGAAAGATGCCGCTACGTTGTATCGAGACGATATGGTCAAGTATCTTATTATTATTAATAGACGTAGAGCATTCCCCGATGTTATAGATGGATTTAAACCAATTCAGAGAAGATTAATCTATGATATGTTTAAGCAGGGTGCTACCTCTTTTAAGAATAGAATTAAATCTTCTGCTATTGTCGGAGATACTATGAAGAATTTCTCCGGTCATGGTGATAGTGGTACATATGGTGCTCTAGAACCAATGGCAAGTTGGTATAAGGTTAAAATGCCATTAATCGCAACAAAAGGTAACTGGGGATCAATTATGGGTGACGGTCCAGCTGCCGCACGATATACAGAGGCTGGTTTAACCGATTTCTGTTTTGAAAATGTCATTGGAGAATTAAGAGATTCTAAGGGTGTAGTAGATTGGATTGATAACTATTCAAGAACAACCTATGAACCAGAATTCTTACCAGTAAGATTACCATTATTATTAATCAATGGATCGTTTGGTATTGGTGTAGGAATTGCTACAAATATACCTACTCATAATCTTGTTGAAGTTTGTGAAGAGACACGTAAACTGATTAAGGATCCTAACTATTCTCCATATCTAGTACCAGACTGCTGCCAGCCTTGTAAGATTATTGGTGATGAGAAAACCTTTAAGCAGATTTGTAGAACTGGTACTGGTAAATACCGTGTAAGAGGTAATGTAACAACTGGTGAACAAAAAGGTCATCCTATGATTTATATTCATAGTTTACCAGATGGTGTATCTACTAGTAAGGTCGTTGATAAACTCAACGATATAGTAGCAGCAAAACAATTACCAATGATTCAGGATATTTTTGATGCATCTACATCAAATGTAGATATTCGTATCAAACTTCGTAAAGGTTCTGATCCTAATTACGTTGTTCAGGTATTATATACAAAGACTGATGTAGAAACTCCTGTATCTGTAAACTTCCAAGTTGTACAGGGAGTTAATCCAAAGAGAATGGGTTATAAGGAATACTTGAACAGCTTTATTCAGCAGAGAGCTACAACAAAGTTCCGTCTGTATTGTAATAAGCTGAAAGATTCAACCACTCGTTGGAATCAGTTGACTGCTTATATTAAGATTATGGAATCTGGTAAGTTAGATCAGCTGGTTAAGATGATTCGTAAGAATAAGTCTATCAGTACAGATGAATTAACCGAGTTCTTAATCAAGAAGATTAAAGTAAACGATCTCCAAGCAAAGTTTATTCTTGATACAAATATTGCTCGTTTATCCGAGGGATATTATAAGAAGTATAAGAATGAATTAAAAGAATTAGTACCAATGATGGAGTATTATCGTTCTGTCGTAGAGGGTAATGGATCTGCTATTCTGAAAGAGATTGATCATGAACTTCTTGAGATTGAAAAGAAGTATGGTACACCTAGATTATGTACAATGATGCGTTCTTCTGACGATACAAATATTCCTAAGGGAACATTTAAAGTTGTTATCACAAAGAAGAATATGATTCGTAAAATACCAGATGCAGATAAGCTGAATGTTATCCGTGGTGATGATCCTAAGTTTGTAATTCGTGGAGATAATAGAGAATCTGTTCTCTTATTTGATAATAAGGGTAAAGTATTCAAATTACCAATCCATAAGATTCCTGTAACAGATAAGAGTGCTATGGGAACCGATGTAAGAATTCTTTGTAAGAATCTCACTGCAAATATTCTTGCAGTATATTATGAACCTACGATCAAAAAGATTGTAGAAGGTAAGAGAAAGCATTTCTTAACTATTGTAACAAGATATAATACGATTAAGAATGTTGATCTCAATGACTTTGTCAATGTATCACCTTCTGGTTTAATGTACAGCAAGATCAAGGATATGGATGAAGTTACTGGTTTAGGTATTGTTCCTGGAGACTTAGATATCATTATTTATTCTAAGCAGAAAGCATTACGTACTTCTATGAAGCAGCTACCAATCTTCAAGAGAAGTGCTACTGGTAATAAAGCAATGAATACAAATAGTGAAGTAGAAGGTGTTGCTGTTGTATATCCTGATACGGAGTATATTGTAGTCATTACAGAAAAAGGTAGAATCAATAAGTTTGCTGTATCAGGTTTATCAGCACATCGTAGAGGTGGAGCTGGAATGAACGTCATTAAGTTGAAACCAGGTGATAGTATTCGATCTATCTGTTGTGCAACAGATCGTGATGAAATTCGTATTGTTACTACGGATGGAGTTATAGAAATTCCTGTAGCAGATATTAAGTTACGTACTAGTGTTGCTCCTGGAGATCAGATTCAGAAGTTCAAAGGAACAATTATTCGTTGTAACGTAATGATAAAGAAATAATAATAAGACGGTGGTAGGAGTTATATCCTACCACTTTCTTTTTTTTTGTAAAAGTTCCGTATTTGAGTTATATAATATAGCGTTGTAAAGACAAAAGCAAAAATCCTAAATTAATAATTTAGGTCGGTGGAGATAGTATCAAGAGCCGAGGAGAAACTATGGGAACAAATAATAAGAAAGCAAACAACACTCTGAACCCTGTATTTTCAATCGATGAGCTTGAAGAGAGATGTGATCGTGCTAAAGACAAGATTGAGATCGCTAATCTCAAAAAAGAACTTAAGGAAAAGATCGATCAGATTACTGAGGAACTCGGTGAAATGCCTGAGCTGGAACCTCAACCTCTTGACTTCTCAGTAGATAATGAAATAGATTATGAGAAGTTTTCTGCAAAGCGTGCACGTAAGCAGGCTTCTAAAGTAATGAGTAGAAAGATCTTGATGGAGGAAAGAGATGTTCTGGCTCTTGTAGATCAGGCTTCCTATGATGGAGAGTCAAAACTCGTTCTCAAAGATGGGGATGAGCATATCATCAATGGTAGGAACTTCATGTTTGATACTGAGTACTTCCTCATTAATGGTTTTGATGTAGTCAAGTTATTAAAGCTTGGTTATACAGTTGCATTTAGAGGAAAGAAAATGTGCATTAAGTGGAGTTAATCCGCTGGCATGCATTAACTAAAAAAAGATTAGTAGGTCTTCACAACCTACTTTTCTTTTTTTGTAAGTAATATGAATTTGAGTCATATATTATATAACTGTAATTATTATAACTATATTAGTGTAAATCAAGGAGGACGTAAAATGGAAAGCTACATGAAATTGCAGTATGATGAGAATAATAATCTTATCGTAGAAGATGAAGGAGGTATAAAGACATATCGTGAATACGATAAGCAGAATCATTTAATCAGTAAGAAACGTTGTCAGATGTTTGGTACTACAGAATTGCCGGTTAGTGTTGATATGTTTGTATATGATGGCGATTCAGATAAAGATTTGAGATTGATTAAGATCGTAGATTCTGCAGCTCATACTGTAACTCAAATCTATTATGCAGATCTCTATCCAGAAGGATTAGAACGTATTTTGAAAACGGTAACTAGAGATCGTAAGTTTGATGTAGACCCGGATACATCAGAACCTACTCAGACGATTAAAGATTATCATTTTGTTGTGGAGCCGGATACAACAGAAGTTCATATAACCAGAAATCTTGATGATAAGATTATATCTATCAAGACAGTTTCTTGTTATGAAAAATATAGAGCTAATCTGTATTGCAACGTTCCACCGTATGATAAGTATATATTCCCATACAACGAGAAACGTGTTGTATGGGAATATGGTAATCTAGAAAGTGGATATGCTACAACAGTTAATATAGTATATCTGTACAATAATAAATTGATTCGTAGCTCTGTTTCATCTATCACTAACGGTAATCAAGATAATATCCGGTATGTATACGATCAAGATATCTGGTATGTATATGATAAAGATGATTATTTATTATCATCACAAATCTGTATTACAAGATCACCAGAAGCATCAGTAGATGAAGATGATACGATTGATATTTATTACTATTACTACGATGAATTCTATGGTGGTGAGCAAGCTTATAGTATTGATCATTATCATAAAGCAAATAATAAGAGTCATAAGTACATCAGTTTCGCAGCTACACCAAGTGATGACAAATACGATATTACATTCTATCTAGATTCAGATATTGTTGATAAAACAAAGAGTTATCAGGTTGAATTGTTGAAAGATAAAGATGGTAATGTTGTATGGGATAAATTCACGTATAAGAATAGTCACGATAGTAGAATATATCGCGACTATGATGAGAATCAAAATATTATTCGTGAAAAAGTAATTGCAAAATCAATGCCTGGTCAGCAAATTCTTGTTACAAATGGTAATAAGAATATGAGTTACTATAAGTATAATGAAGCTAATAAACCTATCTTAGCTGTTCATCACATTGGTACTGCATATTACGTTGAGGAATATATTTATGATGAAAACAATAATTTAATAGAAGAGCTTAGAGCATCTGATGTCGAAGAAGCTAAAGAGATATACGAAAAGCTTAAAGAGGAGGTAGATGCTCGTATTGACAAATAGGGGGTGACCTTGTGAATTACGAACGGGTATTTCTACCAGAAGATATGGATGCAGAACTAAGAAAGCTTTGGGAAAATACCTCATTTCTTTCAAAAGAAATAGAATCTTCTATGGATAATTTGAAAGATTTAGCGGAGAATAATAAGCCAAAAGCTGTACGTGTTTTAGATGATGCTATAGAGAATTTTAATTTATTATTAAAATATCTGAAAGATATAATTACAATGGAAATGGAGCGATCAACAGATGATAATCGTTCTAATAGAGTAAGTTCTGCATCTAAAGCAATTGAATTAGTTACCAATCAAGTCGGTAAATGTAAGTCATTAAAAGATACAATAGTTACAGAGTTACGTGATATTGTACATGGTAGAGTATATAATGCAAATAGAAAACCGATTGATTACATTAGAGAAAATATAATTATGGATTTTTATCATGATTATGGTAACTATATAAGGTCGTCAGATGACGAATACTGCTATTAAGAATAAAGGGGCATTTAGTCCCCTTTATTTTTTTGTAAATTTTTACTATCTCTAACACATAATCATAACAAATTATATCTTAAATATGAGGAAAAGAGGTAATAATTTTATGGCTACAGGTTCTATTTTGATGGATAAGTTTAATGAACGTATGAAAAAATCTAAAGCTAAGAATAATGATGAGGAGTTTGAAGTTCTTTATCCAACTGGATTCTTAAGCTTAGATTATTTAAATGGATCAATGATTCATGTTGACGGTAATGATATTCATGCAAAGTATCGTTCTACTGGAATTGTTGATGGATCTTCTAATATGTTTATTGGACGTTCCGGTTGTGGTAAATCTACTCTAGTATTCCAGATTATTGGTAATATTGCTAGAAGATTTCCTAATTCTGATATCTATATTGATGATATTGAAGGTTCTCTTCCAATGTCTCGTAAGGAATTCTTGCTAGGATTAGATGAACAGGAATTAAAGAAGAGAGTTAAATTCCGTAATACTGGAATTACAACAGAGAGTGTATATGATCGTATCAAAACGATTCATGATATTAAAGTAGAGAATCGCACAGAGTTCGAATATGATACCGGATTATTTGATACATACGGTAACAAGATTTTCAAGCTGGTACCAACAATCTATCTTATTGATTCATTTGCAATGCTTATGCCAGATGATGTATTAGAGAAAGGTGAGATTGATGGTGGTATGGGAGCTACAAAAGTAGCAAAGCAGAATACCCAGTTAGTAAAGAAGATTTCTCAGTTATTAAGAGAAGCTAATATTATTCTGATTTCTGTCAATCATATCAACGATGATCCTCAGACTGGATTCTTACCAAAGCCAGCACAGATTTCTGGTCTTAAAGTTGGTGAGAGACTTCCTGGTGGTAAAACTGCTCTATACATTGCAAATAACTTATTCCGCTTAGATGATAAGGGTACTCTAAAAGAGGGAGAAGGTTATGGAATTGCAGGTCAGGTTGTTGATGTAAGTATCATTAAGTCTAGAACAAATCGTAATAAGACATCTGTACCATTAATCTTTGATAAGACAAACGGTCATTTTGATGAAGAATTATCAATGTTCCACTATCTCAAGATTAATGGATGTATTGGTGGAGCTGGACGTTCTATGTTTTTAGATGGTGCTCCAGATATCAAGTTCTCTCAGAAAGAATTCTTGGATAAACTTCACGAATCTGTTGAACTCCAGTTAGCTTTTGCAAAAGCTTGTCGTAACGAATTAGACAAGTTACTCTTTGATGTAGAGAATAAGAAAGCCACTATCAGTTCCTTTAATCTTATGGATGCTATTAACAATTTGGAAGATGTGGGATAATTTATGATTATGAATAAAATTGAGCAGGAATCATTTGAAGAGTATACAAGTATTGTAATAGATACTATGTATGAATCAGTTAATGATGATGAAGAGATTAGTTGTGAAGTGTTAGAAGATGATGAAATGAATGACGGTATAGGTAATATACCGTCATTTGTCGGTAATGATGTTATTTTCGTAAAAGAACCTGTCAAAGTTCCATTAATGACAGTATTTAACGAGATAGAACTTACAAAAACATTTGTTAGTTTTGCTGTATCTTATCGACAGATATATGAAGCATATTTCAAAACAGGTACTGATCCAGATCAAGCTGCGTATTCAATCCTTGATGTGATGCGTAATAATGGTGATATAAGAAATATCAATAATTTATATCTTGAGGGAATGAGTTTAGCATATTATCTTAAAAATCAAGCGTATAAAGAGTAAAATTAAATATAATCATATATTATAAATACGTAACCATAAAAGATTATATTTAATCAAGGAGGTAACTTAATGGCTTTATTATTACGCTACAGAAGCACATATGAAATTCATAAGATATGGGGGATATGAAGATGGTGACTGAGGAATATGAATTACTTGATGGTAGAACCATTAGAGTCAAGTATGATCGACTCGGAATGTGTAAGATTTCTGGAAAGAATATGGAAGCATTCGTTAAAGAATTCAATGCATCTTATCGACAGGCAAAAATTCTAGAAAAGATTAAAGAGAATTATGCCTTGATGAAGGCAGATGAACACAAGAAGGGATATTGGATAGTTGAAGATATAGAACCCGGAAGAATTTGGAAGTGTCATTGCTCTAATTGTGGAAAAGATCCACAAGAGTATATATCTGGCACCGAAAATTGGTGGTTATCTAGTTTGCCAAAATATTGTCCTACTTGTGGAACGGAAATGAAGATGAAGACCGAAATAATAATGAGTTCAGAAGATGTATAATAGTTAATGTATTATAAGAAAGGAAGGCTAATATGAAAGAAGGTACAATCACAGTAGAAATCTTTGAAGAGGATGGTGTTAATTATGCATTTATAGCAGAAGATAATTCTTCTGGAGCTAAGTATGCAGTAGACTCAAATGAAGATATTGCAGAGTCGTTAAAGAATTATTTGGATAATCAGAGGTAATGAATATGATGAATCATAAAGAAGAATTATTACAGGTTCTTGAGATCTTAAATCGATCAGCAGAATGTCATCAGGATTTAGATGAGATTCGTTTCACTGTTATTGGATCAAAGAAGCAGGAAGAAACTGAAATCTCTAAATTCAAATTCGGTGCTAAGACTGTACTTGAAGATTTTAAATATCTTGAAGATCTTGTAAGGAATGACATCAAATAAATCAAAGGAGATTTATTACAATGGCAGGTTACGATTTTATCGACAAAGTTGAAGACGCTAATAAACGTATTGGTGGGAAAATGGAGCATATGCTGGGTTCCGGTCTTATGCAGCCATTGAATAACTGTGAAGCTGGTGCCAGAAAGATTATGGCTTATTCTCATAAAACAGCTGTACTTCCATTATTACAAGGAGAGAAAGCTGTATGGGAAACTGGATATGAACAGGCATTCTCTATTCATAGTAGTTCTATTCGTACACCAGAACAGGGCTTTACGAATAATGATATTGATCCGAATAGATTTCAGATGATATCTAATTTTACGAAGAATTATCATGAGCTGGTTATGCCAGAAGATCCAAATGTAGTTCCAGTATCTGATAATTATAGAGTAGCAGGAAAGGTATCAAAGTTCAGTTTTAGTCCTAATCATCATTACTATCTATTATTAGCAGATGAGCAGAATAAGATTTTAGATGTGGTGGAGAGAATCTCTTATCACGCTATTACTGAGTCTTATGGATATCTGTATAATAATACAACCATGGATAATCTTCAAGTTGGAGAGATGATTCCTAGAGGAACAATTCTTAGAAAATCATTAGCATTTGATGAGCATATGAATCGTACAGATGGAGTTAACTTCAATGTAGCGTACATGAGTTTGGATAAGAATATGGAAGATTCTATTATTTTCTCCGATGTTGCTGCGAAAAAGTTGACATCTCCACTGATTAAACCAGTAGAGATTATGATCAATGAGAATGATATTCCGTTGAATCTTTATGGTAATGATAAGATATATAAAGCAATTCCTGATATTGGAGAAGATATTAAGGATAGTGTCTTAATCGGATTACGTAAAGAAAAGAGAGAAGAAAGCGTTTATACACAATCAGCAGAACGTTTACGCCATACGATGATGTCTGATGTAAAATATACCTTGACGGGTAAAGTTATTGACATTGATATCATGTGTAATAACGTTGACTTCTTAAATACTAATTATTACAATTCTCAGTTCAAGATGTATTATGATGAATTGCAGAGAATGAGTTCTGAGTTAGTATCTCTCGTAACAAACTATGAAGTTAATGGTTATAAGTTAACTTATGCTCTTCAAAAAGTATTTGCAAATGCTAAGAGAGTACTAAACAAAGATCAGTACATTGGTAAGAAGTTATTCTCAAATATTGTTCTTCAAGTTGTTGTATTAGAGGAGAGAGATATTCAGGTGGGAGATAAAACATCAAACCGTTATGGTGGTAAAGGTGTAATCTCTTCAATATTACCACAAGCATTGATGCCAAGATTTAATGGTAATGAGCATGTTGATGTTATTTTGAATTCAAATGGTGTATATGGACGAGAAAATCCAGGACAGTTATTTGAGTTATCCGTAACACATATTGGTTGTGAGATTCTGAATCGAATCAAACGTGGTGAATATGCTAGTATGGATGAAGCATTCAAAGATATTATTACTTATATCAGTTTCATCAGTAAGGAACAAGCAAATAGTCTATCCACAATGCTATCGCATTTTAGCAATGAGGAGAAATCATTCTATTTGAATTCTATTCTTATGGATGGAGCAATTCATCTATCAGCAGAACCAATATCAGAAGCAATTGACATTGATACATTAGCTGAAATGTATAAAACATTCCCTTGGGTACATCAGGTTAATATTGAAGTTCCTATGAGAGATTCAAACGGAGATATTCGTTATGTACCTGCACGTAGACCAATTGTAGTAGGTAAACAGTTTACCTTCCGATTGAAACAGTATGCTGAAGAAAAATTCTCAGCTACATCTCTATCTGCTACAAATATTCGTAACGAAAATACAAAGTCAAAAGCAGCAAGAGATTATAGAGAATTATATTCCAATACACCAATTCGTTTTGGTAATATGGAAACCAATGATATGAACCATCTTGGTGCAGGTTATGTTATTACAAACCTTATGATTCATTCTATATCACCACATGCTCGTTTATTAACAGAGCAGATGTTTACAGAAGATCCATATCATATTGATATTCGATTAGACGATGAATCGACCAACCGCTCTGCAGAAATTGCGAATACATATCTTAAGACCATTGGTCGTAGACTTATCTTTACAAAACGTAAGAAAGTTCGTTATAAGATTCTTCAGAATCCAATGTATAGTGTAAAACCTCTTCATACGGTTCCACTATATAAAGTTTCTGATCCTAACTTTGATTTTGATAAAGATTGGGAAGAGAGACAAGAGTTGGAAAAGAAGAAAGCAAAAGATAAGAATATTAAGCCTGTATTCTCTAAGTATGCAGCTATTGATACTGAAAGACGTATTCAACAGTTCAATGATGAAGTTGATCAAAGATATCGCGATCATCTGAAAGCAATGAAGAAAGAAGAACGTAAGAAGTATTACAATAAATAATTATATGAGGAGATGTCTTTGGATGTCTCCTTAAAATTATTTATAGTCATATATTATAAATAGGTATAGACAATACCATTAAGTATTGATTTATATAAAAATAATATAGATAAGGAGGTTATAATAACACGTAGTCCATTAATCAACCAAAGTAGTAGAGGAGTTTTTTAGAATGTCGGCAACAAATTATAATGCTAAGGGTATTGAAGTTAAAGAAGCATTTGTACAGATGAATAACCACGTTAGTACATCTGCTCCTACACAGTTCTTTGAAGTAACAAACGAGAATCGTAGAGCTGAAATTACCTTTGCACCTAGTAAAGATTTTTGGTTTGATATTTCTAAGGATGAAGATTGTAATATCGACATCTATCTTCATGTAAACCCTAAGCATCTCATAGCTGCAGTACCACAAGTTCTCAGTGCAGCTAAGAGAGTTGTAACTATGTAAGAGAGGAGTTGTAAAGAAAGATCAAGCTATATGAGTGATAGTAAAGCATTTGATCAACATTCACGTGATGTTGATGATTTGAATTATTTTCAGATGATCTTTAACGAATTACTTAAGTCTAATATATCTGTAATTACATTAGAAGCTGCCCAGCGTCTTTCTGACAGAGCAGTATATTATGAGTCATTACAAACACATGATGAAACTCAAGTGGCTGCTATGAAAACATTATTGATGATTTGTAATGTGTTATATGGTAGAACTGATATGTTAGTATTACCAGTGGATGATGGAGTATATGATCTATTGTTAGAATCATATAAAAAGTATGATCCTCATTTCCAAGTAGGATCAGCAGTTGTTCAATTTCGTTCTCAAGCAGAACAACTGAATCCAAAGATTAAAGAGATAACTTGTCCTTTAGTAAAGCTTCCTGAAGTAGAACGTGATGAGATGAGACAGGCTGTATTTCATCGATTATCTAGTTTTGATCAGCATAAGTTTACAAGTTTGGACTTTCATGAGGTTCCGCCTACAGAGCCTGTGTATATCTCTAAGCGTGAGCATAATACAAAGCATCATCATCCAGAACTAGTAGGAACATTAGACAAGTGTAAATTTGTTACAGATCAAGAAGCCATTGGATTTGGTTCTTATAATGATTCTAATGTAAAGATATTGGAACGAGATTTTTTCCAAAAACATATAGCTGCTGGAATTATAACACCAGATCAAGATCTAGAAATGATTCTAGAGCTTAAATATGATGGTGTTAGTGTAGAAGCAGATTGTGGATTTGAAGTAGAATCAGCAAGGTCTAGGGGTGACACTGGTATCGGTGAAGCTTCTGATATGACACCAATATTAAAAGGATATAGATTTCCTTATAATACAGTAATCAAAGATCCAATCGGTATTAAGTTTGAAGCAATCATGACAAAGAGTGCTCTTGAAGAATTCAATAGACGTAGACAAACTACATATGCAAATTGTAGAACTGCTATTGTTGGATTATTTGGAGCTAGTGATGCTTACTTATACAGAGATCTCATTACATTGGTTCCATTGGCTGTTGATAGGAATCAAGTACCAGAGATTAAGAATCGTATGGAAGAAATAGAATTCTGTAATAAATTATTCCGTACGCACGGTGAACCATTAAGATCTATGTATATTCATGGCACCGTAAATCAATTATTATACCAGATTAAGAAGTTTGCAGATGAAGCGTATGCCTTCAGAGATTATGCAGATTTTATGTTTGATGGCATTGTTGTATCCTATTTAGATGAAGGAATCCGTCATAGATTGGGTAGAGAGAATTATATCAATAAATTCTCTATGGCTGTAAAATTCAATCCATTGGCAAAGATGACCAGATTCGTAGGATATAGCTATGAAGTAGGACAAGATGGTAGAGTTTGTCCTATGATTCATTATCTACCAGTCGAATTCTTTGGAACCAATCACAATAAATCAACAGGTAGTAGTTTATCTAGATTTAAAGCATTGAATCTTAAAGTTGGTGATATTATCAAAGTCACTTATGTGAATGATGTAATGCCATATGTCAATGCAGTTGATTGTAAAGAGAATCGAGACAATCCAAATCCAGTAGAACAATTCCCAACACATTGTCCTGTATGTGGTTCAGAATTGGTAGTATCTCCTACTGGAAAAACAGCATATTGTCCTAATTTAAACTGTGATGCGAAAGTATTAAGCAGAATGGTTAATATGCTACAAAAGATGAATATCAAAGGATTTGCAGAATCCACGATCAATAGTTTAGAAGTAAAGACTTTCTATGACTTAATGCAATTGACATATGATAACGTTGCTCCTATCATTGGTCCAGGCAATGCATCCAATCTTATGGAAGGATTGAATCAAATTCGTAACGGAGGATTATTTGATTATATCTTATTAGGATCTTTAGGATTCACAGGTGTTGCATCTAATACTTGGAAACTGATCTTTAGTAATATAAGATTAAATGACTTCGTTGCAATGATTCATAATTATCCAAAAGAATTACGTACAAAGTTAATCGGTATTCATGGAATTGGCTCTAAGGCTGTGGAAACAATTATGAATGAATACCCATATTATGCTAGAGATATTGATTATATCATAGCATATTGTAAATATCGCGATACTCTCGACGGCAGATCATTACAGATTAGATTCAGTGGTTGTAGGAATTTACAATTATCAGAACAATTGATTAATCTTGGATATGATGCTCAGAGTAACGCAGGTGTAAGTAAGAAAACCGATATACTCATAGTTCCGTATAAAGGTTACAATAGCAAAAAAGTATCCAAGGTTTCGGATCACTGTAAAATAGTTGCAATTGATGACTTTATGTCTGACATGCAAAAATATTTGCAGTAATATATTATAAATATAGATCCTAGAAACTTTATTAACTATCAAGGAGGAAATAACAATGTTAAAGTTAATGGAAACCCAGATCCCAACCAGTTTCAGCAAGGCACTCTACAATGACAAGGGATATGATCTTCACAGAGATCAGACTAATGTTGTTGCTGACATCTTATTTACAGGTGTAGCAGAATGTCTGGGTGATATTAAGACAAGAGAGACTCCAGTTGCATTTGTATTCCAGGAGAATAATCTTGACTTTATTGCTGGTGCACTGATCCAGTATATGCCTAATGAGGACGATCCTACACTTCCTGGTTCTTGGAGCTATACTTGGACTTGGAATAAGGATGATATTCCAGAGGATGCTGTTATTCGTACAACAAATGACGTAGGTCTCAGCAGCTATTTCCGTGGTGTATCTCAGTCTAAGTATGGTATGGCTTTTGAGAATTCTGCTGCTGTAACCGAAGTACTGAGATCATTCATGCTTACTGTACGTCAGTGGTTAGATGAGAATGCATCTGAGACTGAAGAAGTTGGTGTTGAGGCTGAAGGTGTATTCCAGGCTTCTGTTGTTGTTGAGAATGGCGAGAAGATCTTTGCCCTGATTCCAGAGGGAGAGATCAAGAAGCTGATCAAGGATGATGCTGCTATTGAGAAGTAATTCTCAATACAGCTGTTAACTTAATAATCGATAGGGAGGTTCTTCGGAACCTCTCTATTTTTTCCAAAAGGAAGATGATTATGGATTTTAAGAGAGCAACCCTTGAGGGAAAAATGGTTGACGTTGTTAGTGTAGATGAACTACAGAAGAATCGAGATATTTATGAAACTGGTAATGTTGGAATCGAGATACAGAAACATACAGGAGAAGAATATGTTCTGCCTTATAGACCAGATAATGTTACCTGTAATCGACCAGGAGTTTATAATATCAAGGATACTAACAATGACGTCGTAGGTAATATTATTGTCTATCCAGATGATGATGTAGCTGAAGATTACAAACCAGAAGTAGTAGATCTTACAAGTGCATCATCTATGGAAGAATATATTGAAAAACAAGGACGTCTAAAGTCTTTGGAAAATGAAATTCTGACAACTCCAGATAATATCATTCATCCACATATTGGTCCTGAAGATACAGCTTTAATGAGAGCTCTAAAAACAGCGATCATTGAGAAGCATATTGATATTGATAAATATCAAGATGGATACGGAGATAACTTTCCAAACGATAAGAGAAAGTTAAAAGATAGTGATATATCTATCAGGTTGGCAGAACGTCACTTTAAAGTATTAGGGATTAAAGCAGAGATTGTGTTATCTGATGCATCTCCTGATACACCAAATCCTATTGGAAAAGAGATTAAGATACCTATTACGTATGGTGATAATGAGGAGACTGACATAAATGAATAGAATAACTCAAAGTCAATTCATGCACACGTTTAACGTAGAACACAGAGAAGCGTTTAATCCAATCTATTTCGAGCGTTCAAATAAAGATATTATGGATGCTATGAAAAAGATTATTATGTCTTGTGAACGAGATAAATATTTTACTCTGAAGGTTATCTCCCTCAGAGAAATATATGATTATGAAGAAATTTATAACAGTCTCAGAGATTATCAAGAAGAACGTAAAAAGAGGAACAGTAAAGTTCCTAATTCATATGACTATATTGATATTCGTGATTCTGATATCATGCTCCTAGAAGTTATCTATTTTGTTCGTCATAATGGTACAGAGAAGCAAGATGTGTATGAGACGCTTCCTGATGGAACGAAGAAAAAGAAAGCTAGCTCTGTAGATGTAAGAGACCCTTATCAGAAATTAAAGGTTTACATTGCATTACCAAGATTTGTTAATAAGTACTACTTTAGAATGAATGGAAATTACTACTCAACAATTTTCCAGATCGTTGATGGTAGTACTTATAATAATTCAACCACAAACAATGGTCCTAACAAGAAAGCAGATTGTATTACTTTCAAATCATTGTTCATGGCTACCAGAGTATATAGAAAGTACAAAGATATAGTAGACATTTGTAGTGGTACAACTATTCGTGCTACTATTTATGGGTCTAAAATCTTTAGTACATTTATTGACTGTATGCTATATATTCTAGCAAATTATGGCATGATTGGAGCATTTGATTTTTTAGATATTAATTGTGTATCAGTAGGAAGCGAACCTATTGTAAGCGATGAATATTTTAATTTCTCAAGCCATAATGTCATAATTAGTGTACCAAAGCATTGTTTCCAAGATCCTATGGTACAAAGCTTAGTGGTAACCATTTATAATGCTATCTCTAAAGATACAAAAGTCAATGACTTATACAATATCCGATTCTGGATTCGTGCTTTAGGATATGCTTATAAAGGTGGTAATACATTAGACAAAGGTCTCTTTGTTCTAGACTCTGTTGATGGTATTTATGATATCAATACAAGAGATGAACTACATTTACCAGATGATAAGAAACGTAATATTTATGATATCTTACGCTGGATTATGAGAGAGTTTAAATATCTTAAAGATAAAGATAATGTTGATGTGACATTAAAACGTATTCGAATTGCTGAATACATTGCTCATATCTACGCGACAAAGATATCAAAAGGTATTCGTAGAATATCTGATGCTGGTAAACGAGTAACACTGAATAGTGTTGTTCGAGCTATTCGTACCGATCCAATGTATATCATTAAGAATATCATTAATATGTCTAACTTAGTATCATATGTAGACCTGGTTAATGATAATGATGCTTTATTGGCACTTAAATATACCTATAAAGGTATTTCTGGTTTAGGAGAGGATGGAACTTCTATTCAAAGAAGCTATCGGTATGTAGATGCTTCACATGCTGGTATATTGGATTTAGATGCATCTGGTGCATCAGATCCTGGAATGACAGGATTAATTTGTCCAATGACTCCTATGTATAATGGAAGTTTTACCAATTTCAAAGAACCAGATTTTTGGGAAAAAGATTACAAACATTTTCAAACAGAATGGGAAGAGAAACAGCCAAAGGGAAAACCTGTATTTAAGATTGTTAATCAGGAACTCTATGACAAACAAATGGCTAATGTAGTTCAAGATTATCATGATCTTAGACAAGAAGTGATCGATACTTCGTTAGTTATTGATCGAGCTATCTGCCCATTCTATAATATTCATGATCCGTCCATAGATTATTCTACCGTCGGTTCACTATTAGATAATAGTAACAATGAAATAGAAGCTCCAAAAGCATCATTGTTCACTTATAATGTAACCGAAGAAGATGATGGAGGATTAGACGATTATGATGAATGATGTAGTATTTGTATACTCGGAATTACAAATTAAAGAACGTAACGAAATATTGAATAAACAAGGCAAAAGATTTGTATGTGGAAAGCTCTATACTGGAGCTGGTAATAAACCATTCTCTAGAATTATCAAAGAGAAAGATTTAGATGCTATGAAATCACAATATCCAGATATGAAGATTATTGGTCAAGGTAACAAATCCAATTTTCGTTATGTAAACGTGTCATCAGAATTAAATATTTAAGATATAATAGAGGTAGATATAATCTACCTCTATTTTTCTTTATAAGGAGTTATTTATGTTTAATATAACAGCAGAAGAGCTTGTTGATTTATACAATGATATTGTTATTGTCAACGAAGCAGCAAAAGGTGAATATACTTCATTGGAAATTCAGAATGCGGAACGTAGAAGAAGGATTCATGTAGATGAATTAACATCTTCTGAGATTGAAGCTATTGATAAGCAAATTAATGCTAAATCTTTACGATCTCCATATTATATATCTGATTACCATAATTATACAGAGCTTCATATTTATTGTGATCCTGAAAATCATATTGATGCAACCGATGATAAAATGTGGTATGTTAGAATGGAGCCATCGTTTAAAGGCCTAAATCGCATTTTATCAATCGTTGCGGATTATGATACATTTACATTTAATTTGCCAAATAGTGACGAATCAATAGAAATAATTAAAGATGAATTTAGTTATTTCTTTTCACGGATTCAAAGTCTATATGTAACTACAGGTATAATGTCATTAGTAGGAACAGATGGAAAGAGAAATCCAACACCATTTGATTTACTTAGAGATTTATTTTTATACTCTAATCTAGGTCCTGCTTATAAGATTGAAAATGCCTTAATAGATAAGGCTGTAAAAGATCTATATGAGCTAATAATCAAAGCTCCAAATGCAGTACCTGTAATTAAAGATCCAGAGGCAGCTGCATCTATTATTACAAATGCAATGGGATATTTTCAAATATTGTAGGTGATGAATATGCGATATGCTATGTATCATGAAGACTACAGGATATGTAATCATTGTGGTCAAAAAGCAGTTACTGCGATTGATAAGTTTTTAAGACCTACTGATGTCTTGATTTATCCAATCGTAAAGTTTCATTGTAATGCTTGTAATACAGATTTCTTTCCTAAATGGGTAAAGAATCAAGCTGGAGAAATGATTCCAGTATGTACAGGTGATTATGTGAAGGAAGAAACCGCTGAAAGTATTATTAAATTCTCTGAAGAAAATGTAAGAGAGTTCTAACAAAATTCAGTCTATTAGCCTTTTATTGGGCTAATAGGCTTTTACAATAGAAATTTATATACATTCCAACTTATTAATGAGAAATCGAAAGGAGCCTATTATGAAGAAACAGACTAAACCAGTAAAAGTAAAAGATGTATTAATTGTCAAAGAGATCGTACCAGAGAAAGCTGTTGCTGTAACTGCAAAGTTACGCAAGAAGTCAGCATTATTTGTAGCATAATATAAAGAGGGAGTTATACACCATGAGAATATTATATGTAAAATTGGTCGGATATATTGGTCTCTATAATGGAATAGGAAAATCTGAATTAGCAATTAATTTTGCTAATAGTAAGAACAATATAACGGTCATTAGTGGAGCAAATGGTTGCGGCAAATCAACCTTGCTCAATGCATTAAATATTCTTCCGGATACAAACGATAACTTTATTCCTAATATAGGAGCATCTAAGGAATTAAAGATAGCTCATGAAGATACACTTTATGAGATATTTATTAATCATCCTGTAGATGGTAAAGGAAATCGTAGTACGACTAAAGTGTCAATTAAGAAGAATGGGATGGAATTGAATCCAAATGGTAACGTTAGCAGTTACAAAGAAATCATTTTTGATGAATTCGAATTGGACGGAAATTTCATTACCCTTTCTCATTTATCTGGAGATGATAGGGGGCTCGCTGATAAGAAACCAGCAGAACGTAAAAAGTTCATTGCTAATATCAGTACATCTCTAGATACATATAATGCAATTCATAAAAATTTAAACAAGAAAGCGAATGTATATAAATCTTACATCAATAACCTTAGTGGAAAAATTCAAAGTATTGGAGATGAAACAAATCTTCAAAATACAAAAATATCTTTAGCTAATCGACGTTCTAGATTAGATAAAGAAATTGATGATTTGAAAGCTGAGGTTATTGAGAGTAAGACGTTAATTTCTGTTAGTGATCCTAATGGCTTACTTCAGCAGAAATATGAAGAAGCAGATAAAGATTGTAAAGAATTGAAATTACAATCAAATAAAGCATTCTCTTTTTTACGTTCTTATTATGAATCTCATTATAAACCGGAAGATCTAGAGTTAACCTTAGATGCTATTGGAAAAAGAAAAGAAGATATTGATACATCTACAGCAGAATATTCTAATAAGATTGAATCAAATAATAATGCGATTAAGATTCATATGACAACAATGGAAAACAATAAGGCAACCATTGCTCGTAATAAGATCCGCATTGATAAATTGAAACAGGAAATCAATCCAGAATTAGAATCTCAGTTAGTAGAAACAAAAAATAAGATAGGAATCATAGAAGATGCTTTCCATGAAGTTGGTATAACAGATATAGATAATATCTCTAGTTCCGAAATTAATCAGGTTATTGTATTATTACAGAATTTTATAGAGAGTATTGATCGAATCTATGAGTTGATACCAGCAGATAGTTTAGCAGAGTTCTGTGATATCATATTGAACAGTACCATTGGTAATGAATTAGATAAGTGTAATAAGATAATATCCAATACAAAGGATAGTTTGAATAACGCTTATATCAAATTGACAGAATTGCAAAATGATTATGATATTTTATCAGACCTAGACCATAGACCAGATAAATGTAAAATTGATCATTGCTATTTCTTATCAAAGCCAATGGAGGTACTGAAGAAATATGATTTGAAAGAAGACTTAGAAGTTCTTATTAAGAATATTAAGTCTACTATCGAAGATATGCGTCTAACAATACATATTAACGAGGAGATGGTGCAAAAACTAAAGAGTTACTCTTCTAGCGAGTCCATTTTAGGGACGATTACGACACAGGTGAATGCAAATGAGACGATTTTAAAGAAAATCAGTACGTTTATACGACTACTTGATAAAAACGCCTTATATGAGCTGATTTCGAATGGTAACAGATTTAATGAATATCGAGACCTTACGATGCTAAGAAATATAGCAAATTATATTACTGAGTATAAATCATTAACTCGTATATATGATAAGCTATTAAATGAGAAACAAACAAACAATCATAATATTCAAGCGTTAGCAGAATATGAATCTGAAATGGAATTGAGCCAATCAGCATATGACACTCAATTAAAAGAGATTAATAAACTGACAGAAGAGAATAAATTCTTAAATGGTTTATTAACTACTCTAGGAAATCAAAAGAAGATGATCGATGAATTATCCAATCGATATAATCAATGGGTGGAAGTCGATAATAAGTATCAAAAACGTTCAGATGATTTTGAAAAGATTTCTCAACAATCAAAAGGTCTTAGTGTTGTATTAAATAAGATGGGTGATCTAGTACAACAAATACAGACAAAAGAGAATGAGAGAAAACCAATTGAAGATCAGGAGAAGAACATTGATTCTCAATTAATGATCTTACAGTCATATCACCAAGAATATGCAATGTATCAAGAACGATATGATATTGTCAATAAATTGAAGAAGTACAGTTCACCAACAGCTGGTGGTATTCAAACATTGTTTATGCAGTTATATATGAGCAAGACATTGGAATTAGCCAATCAGTTATTAGGAATGATCTTCCAAGGACAGTATCAATTATTAGATTATGTCATTAATGCAGATGAATTCAGAATGCCATTTATTGGTAACGGATTAGCAGTTGATGATATATCTTCTGGATCTACATCTCAGGTTTGTATTATGGGTATGATTATTAATCTCGTTTTATTAAATCAAGCTAGTACGAAATATAATATTACTAGACTAGATGAGATTGATGGTGGACTAGATCATGCAAATCGATATATGTTTGTCGATATTCTGCAGAGAATTATTCAGATCTTACATATAGAACAGCTATTTATTATTAGCCATTCAGCTGAATCAGCATTGAGTAACGTAGACGTTATTCAATTAGCACCTATACCGGACTACGAAGATGTATTCAGTGGAGCAAATATAATCTATTCGTATAGTTGGGAACAATAACGTAATATAGAGAAAGGAGATAGCTATATGAAAGATAAATCACTCCATAAAAAAGCAGTGTTTTCAAAGAAATGGTATCGTTGCTTTGTAGATGCTGTTGCTAAGAAACGTAACTGTAAACTGTGTACAATGAGATCAATTTGTAAGAATTGTTTAAAATAATATAGTATCCAATAGGGTATAAATCCCTATTGGATTTCTTGTTATTAAACTATTTTTGAATCATATATTATAAGTGTGTAGTAGAACATAGAAATCAAACAATCATAGAAAGAGAGGTAGTTGAAATGTTTGATCTATTTACAATGGCGGATCCGCTGATTTTCTTTGAGGTAAGAAAAGCTGAGAGGGAAGCTAATCGAGCTTTAAAAGAATGCAAGAAGTGTGAGGAACGTGCAAAAGAGAAAAAAGAAATCCAGAAGTCAGTAAAGAATTTTAAGGACCACATCAATAATGTGAAACATACAAATAAAGATGTGGCTGAAGCAACCGGAACACCTTATACACCTGAGAATACTCCAGAAGATATTACAGAGCAAGCTGATAATATCAAGAAAGCAGCAGATACGATTCATGATATGCTGTATCCTGTTGTATATAATGATAATGAAGTTTCTGTAGTGCCAAATGAAGTATTTGAAGAGGATCGATTAGAAGATGTAAACAATGTACCTGAGCCAAAGTTAAAGAAGGAGATCAATGATGATCTTGTTGAAACTTTTGCAAAGGTATTACCAGGAGTTCCAGTTGTATTTGAAGCAACAGTAGATACTTATAATCCTAAGTCTGGTGGTGATTGTGGATTAGTAAAGATGCATGTATTGCCGACCAAGACGACTTACTTTGTAGACCTGAACAATATCATGGGTGATGGTTATAATGTATTAATGACCAATCCGTATGATGGTAAATTGCTCTTTGTTAATACGGAGCGATGCCCTGAGTATATTCTGAAAGTAATAACAGAGGGATATACATTGACACCGGAAGATATCGTTCATATTAATGCTGGACGATTTGATCCTGATATCTATCACTTCATAGATTTCTCTGGATTTGGTGATCATCTAAAGAATATGACTATGAAGGACAAAGAGCATCTTGAGTACACACTCCATAAAATCATGAATCATGATTGGGAGAATGTATTAGGATATCCTCTGTATAGATGTCGTTTTGAATCTTATGCAGATACAGCAAACTTTACATTGATATCTGATAAGCATACAAGACATCAGAATGTCTTTACAGATCGAAAGTTGTATTCTCGATTCCGTAAGATGTATGTAACAAATAGCGAGTATGATCGCTATAATGAATATTTCCGTATCAATGTAAAAGCAGGTAAAATTGTCGATGTTGCTAGAAATGGAGAAACAATTTCAGCCAAGGATCTTTATTTGTAGAAAAATATTACAGCACACACATTAAAGTAATGAAATCATAAAAATAAACTTGCTAGTAGGATGTAATGAATTACGTAAAGAAATGTCTTGAATGGTTGTGATTCGAGAAATAGAGATATGAAGTTGAACTGTAATTCAGTGGAAATATCCGATATACGAGCTTGTACTGTTATCGTCATTCATTACGGGTTAAACTAGATAATATAATACCAATCAATTTCATCTTTACTATATTTTTGGTACATTGTTATATCCGCACACATATAAAAATAAAGCCATGTTTTTATTTAAGGGAGTAATTGATAGATAATAATTGATTGGTATTATTACTGGACTATAGCCAAGCGGTAAGGCCCAGGACTTTGACTCCTGTATTCCCGGGTTCGAATCCCGGTAGTCTAGCGTAAAACGTTAACTTAGTTTCGTTGTACAATCAAATCACACGCAAGGTGGAATTAGGTTTAAAAGGCAAGTGATCATTTGCTAATTCAGGTTGTAGGTATGCTCATTCCGACGTTCTCCTGAAATTAAAAATCTAAGACTTAGAGGTTGGACCTACAGGATTGTAGGCTCGAGTCTTAGGTTTTATTTTTATGATTAAGGGTTTAGGAACAGTAAAATCGGGTTAAAATGTTCTGGCTGTTAATAATATAATAATAATCGTTGAAATTAATCATTTGCGGTAAACATTAACGGCTTCTCCGATCTCCTTTATTTAGGGTAGGTAGCGAATCGGCAAACGCGGCGGACTGTAAATCCGTTTCCTATGGAGTAGTGGGCTCGACACCCACCCTGCCCATTGGTAAATTGTTACATTTTTACTTATTTTCTGTAACAATTTACCAAAAGGTTCTTTTTAATGACTCGGACTTACGATGGCTCTTAGGTTCGAGTCACAAAGTACTAGCTCATTCGTGGTTTTTTCCTTTTTCTCTTAACCACGAAGAGTACCCATCCTTTTACGTTACCGCGATGTATATACATCAAAAACTTATTTATGTTACGTTACCATACATAAATAGCTGCTCTAGAGTTTAGCGTTTAAATAGAGCAATTTGGACCTTTAGCTCAGTTGGTTAGAGCAACCGGCTCATAACCGGTCGGTCCTGGGTTCGAGTCCCAGAGGGTCCATTTAATATGGCTCGTTGGTCAAGCGGTTAAGACATCGCCCTTTCACGGCGGTAACACGAGTTCGATTCTCGTACGAGTCATCTCTAGGTACTTGGACACTATCTAGAGAAAATGCATTTTCTTTTAGGGCGTGAGTAGCTCTCCTCACACAAAATTTGCCATAGCGTAGTAATTCAATGATAGAATACAAATCAATTTGATTTGAAATTATAGGTTTAATTCCTATACTACGCTATTAGAACCACACTCCTATGGTTCTAACTCCATCCAATTCTATGCTTGAGTAATAGATGTTTATATTCTGAGAGTATTTTTACTTAAATTTATGCTGTTTTCAGGTAAATTTTGAATTGACATCTATTACTCTATGGGCCTATAACTCAGTTGGCAGAGTACATGATTTTTAATCATGATGTCTTGGGTTCGAATCCCAATGGGCTCAGTTGGTTCTATTATATTCAGTTCTACTACACGTTTGATATTGCTTTTGTCGAAGTTATCCATAGTATTAAACGCTCCTTGATTTGCTTTGAATATAATAGAGCCTAAGAAAAGAAAACAGTGCCTATCCATACAAAATCCATCAAACTGTTTTCTTTTTTTCTGGACTAGGGGAATTTTGGTTGGTCCCCTTTGTTATTACCTCATACATTTTTTATCTATAGGGATTGGTTACCCCTATAGATAAAAATATGTCTTTTCTCTATATAGAAAACATACTATTAATATATTCTATATAGAGAAGGAGGGTATATTCTAATGGCTAATTTATTTGGAAATAATAAGCGTAAAACCCCAGATCGCTTTACCAAAATCAATGCATTAACTTATGCTCGTAATGTTGGTAAATCATTTGGTTATGCTTTTATTGACAATTTTAACAACATGGCTCCTACAACAGCAGCACTGTTGAAAGAGTCAAATGATTTAAAGAATGAGATGTTTGCAAATATCTCTAGCTTTAAATCTAAGGCAACTGATTTTGATAAATCCGGTACAGCTAGTATTGTACTAGAAGGAGCCAAGGACTTCCGCAATAATTTAGTTGCAGATATTCGTAATGGTACTTGGTATAATAAACAAAGAATCGAAAAGGCTAATGATGAAATAGCAAGTGATGCTTTCGGTATTAGCTTAGATGACTTTGGTGATTTTGATAGTGATTTTGATTTCGATACAGGTGATGATATGGACTTCGATACAGATGTAACTGTATCGGCAGAAGAAGCTAATGCTAAAGCAATATCTAGTGCTGTATCAGAAGCATCCCAAAGAGCAGCAGGTGCTGTTTCAATGGCAACTGCACAATCTGCAGAATATGTAGTAACTTCAAATAGAGCTAATACAAAGGCTTTATATAATGGCATGACTTCAGGATTTGGTAAGATCAATGTAGGTCTTGCTGCCATTAATACGAATATATCTGCTTTGATGGAGCTGGGCAAACCATTAACTGATCATATGCAGAATAGTTCCAAATTCTATATTGCTACTTCTCAATATCAAGAAAAGTCATTAGCATTATTGGAACAAATTGCAAAGAATACTACTCCTCCAGAAATTAAGCGTAAATCTGCTAAGAAAGGTACTACTATAAATGATCTTGTAACAGCTGATGGATTATTAGACATTAGTGCATACAAGGATTTTGTACAGACTCAGTTTAAGGACATGACTTCCATGTTTACTTCTAGTCTTGATATGATTGGCGGAGCTAAGAATGGTATGAAGATGCTTACAGCATCTCCAGGACAATTATTATTACCATTCTTAACTGGTCAGTTATTTAATATACGTGGTAGCAAAACTAATCGTACATTAAAACAGGCTATATCTGGATTTGATAAAGCTTTATCTGGAATGGCTACTGGATTGATGGCAAAGGCTAAAGCAACAGACTTTAGTGGTATGGGAATGATTGGTGAACTCTTAAATGTATTAAGAGATAACTTTATTCCTAATTCTGGATTAAAGACTAAGATTAATACTGGTAACTATGTAAAGGGTAGAGTTGATTGGACTGGTAAAGCAGATAAAGCATTACGAGAAGTAATTCCTACACAATTAGGAAAGATCTTATCTGCTATTACTGGAGAACAAGCTAGAACCTTTGATTATGAAACTGGTAAATGGGTTCCTATCAAGGATATAGAGACAGATGCTCATAATCGTAAGATGAGAGCTGCTCGATCTGCAGGTGGAGATTTCTTTAGTGATATTAAATCATCAGTTAATAAGTCTAATATGACTAAAAAAGGTAAAGAAGCCTATAATGAGCAGGTAGATGCTTTCTTAATGAAGATGATGATGAATGACAGTCAAGACTTCATTAAACTTACTGATGATAGATTCTGGAGAGAAAGAGGCTCTGAATATAAGGACGTTATTTCCGAGAAAGTATTTAAAGATTTCCAGAAGAGGGCAAAGGCTGTTGCTAGACGTAATCCTGGTTCTAGAAGTGAGTTAGCTTCTAATTTCTATAGTGCTAGAGCATCTTATGGTAGAGGAACAGAGAATTCTGATAACTTAGAATATATGCTTCATAATGGATCTATGGATTTTGGTAATAAGCAATCTATGGGTCTTAGAAGATTAGATGAGTTTGATAAAGATAATTTGTTCTATCTCAGAGGTATCTATACTTATACTGGTTATCTTGCTAATAACTTTAAATACCTTATACCTGGAGTAGATACAGGTGGATTTAATAGTAATATGGTTGTATTGGAAGGATTCCCAGATCCTACAAAATCCAACAATAATATTGGTAAAGTTAATAATAGGGCTAAGAAGAAATCTGCTCCTAGAGGAAACATGAAGATGTCCTCTGATGTAGATGCAGATTTAGATGCTGTTTATAGATATAATGAAGATACCGATGAAGATGCTTTCTTAGATTCTTTAGGTGATGAACTTAGAGAATATTATGAGAAATCTAAAAGAGGTGAAGTTGATAAAGATCCTACAAAGGATAATAAAATCGGTTTAGCTCGTAGTGCTTATAAGAGGAAGAATGATGTTCGAGGTAAGATAGGAAACGCTTATCGTAAGATAGCAGATTCTGATTCTAGAGCTGGAAAAATCTTATCAGCATTCGAGAATACATTGGATGTAACAACAGATAGTGTTAGTGATATGCTTGATAGTGTATCCAGAGGCATCAATGACTTTGTTTATGGTAAGCCAGGTCAAGAAAAGGGTACTTCTATTGCTGATACAGTAAAGACTGGATTACGGTCTATTACAGATGCATTGGTGGATAACGTTAAAGTATTCTTACCAGATTTCGTTGTTGATTTTGCTACAAGTATTTGGAAATCTATCAATGAAAATGAGCATGTAAAGAACTTTAAAGAGAAAACTAAAGGTTCATTGAAGAATGTAGCTAAGTGGTTTGTTCCTCAAAAAGTAAGAGAGTTCTTTAGTGGTAAAGAAGAGGAACCTCAAGCAGAAGCAGAAGGTGCTAGTGGTTCTGGTTTATTCGGATCATCTTTATTCAATACAGTATACGCTGCTCAGAATAGTATCTTTACTGGTTATGCTGGTGGCGCTAGTAGAAGAAATAGAAGCAATACAAAAACTAATACGAAGACTAAGAGTGAATATAATAACTCTAAGAAGAAAAATCGTAGAGGTAAACGTCAAAGCCGATCTGGTGCCAATAGATCAAAAGTAAATGCAGGTGCAGATGACGATGCAGCTGCCGCGGATGAGGTGATTGAAAGAGCCTCTGATAAGATTGCTAGATTTATGACAGATAAATTATCAGGATTTATCGCTGATCATAATCCTAAGACTGAAAAAGAAACCATCCAGAATAATATCAATAAGATGCTGAAAGAAGCTGATATTGGTGCTATGGGTGCTGGTGCTGTTATTGGTGGTGGATTATCATTAGTAACAGGTGCTTTCTTAGGACCTATTGCTGCTGCTGGTGTTGGAGCTGCAATTGGATTTGTAACAAAGTCCAATACTGCTCAAGAATTACTCTTTGGTAAATTAACCACTGATGAAGATGGTAACGTTAGTCGTGAAGGTGGAATTGTAAAGAAAGATCTTGCCAATTTCATAACGAAAAATGTACCTTCTATGGCTAAAGGAGGCGGAATTGGTGCAGTAGCAGGAACATTCTTAGGATCACCATTACTCGGATCTATCGTTGGTGCTGGTATTGGATTCGTTAGTTCTTCAGAGAATGCTAAGAAGACATTATTCGGTGACTTAGTAGAAGAAGTAGATGAGAATGGTAATACACATAAAGTAAGAGCCGGTGGTCTTGTATCTAAGAAGATTCAAGATATGGTTAAGAAAGGTGCCTTTGGAGCTTCAGCTGGAGCTGCTGCTGGATTATTAATAGGACCATTTGGACCTGTTGGTAACTTAATGGTTGGTTCTGCTCTTGGATTTGCATCTACAACAGATAAATTCCAGAAATGGTTCTTTGGTGATAAAGATGAAAATGGTAAGTTCAAATTCGGTAAAGGTGGTTTCTCTGAAAAGATCCGAAAAGAAATGTTTGAGCCTATCGTTGGTATCTTTGATAAGCTTAGTAAGAGAATTACAGAACAGATCAAAGAATTAGGCCATACATTTAAGAAGTGGTTAAAGCAATTTATTCTTAAGAAAGTACTTGGTGGATTAGCTACTTGGATCTTTGGTAAAGCAAAGATTGGTAGAGCAATTGCTAGTGCTGGTAAAAAAGTTGCTACTGGTGCATGGAATATTATTACTAAGCCAGGACAGATGATTAATAATGCTCTTGAAAGAGGTAACCTTGCAAAGGGTTATGGTATTGAAAATACAACATCTGTAGAACGTAACTTAATGCGTGCTGGTTTTAGAGTTCAAGAAGATGGTACCGTTGTAGATCGTAATGGTAACTTAGCATTCAACAGTATTCAAGAAGCAGCTCAATCTGGTATAGCAGCGCATGGAAAAGCTGCCAATACAATGGGTGCTAGAATTGATACAGCATTACAGTTATTCACTGATCCGGAAGAAGCAACGAAACTTAGAACTCTTCTTGGTCAAGCTAATAGTGATGAACAAGCTCAGTTATCAGCTCGTATCAAAGGATCTACTGATCTTTATGGTCAATTATTCAAGATTCAGCGAGAAGATGACAATAAAGCAAAAGCTGCTAGTAATTTACAGAAGTTATTTGCTAATGGTAGAATCAAAGGTACAACTGAAGAAGAGGTAGCTGAAGAACTTCGTATGCTGATGAATTCCAGAAATGGATTCATGAAGAATCGTTATAAAGATAATGAGAAGTTTAGCGAAGAAGATATCTCTGGTTTATCTAAACTTATTAGCAATGCTAATAAGAACATTGCAAATGCTAATACAAATGCTAGAAGCAGTGTTGTTGAGATGATTTCTGGTAAGATGCGTGAAGCTGGTTATACCGATGCAGAAATCGAAAGATTTACCAAGGGTAGCAAGAGTGATAAATACTTAATGAGAATGGCTTCTCAGTTAGGTGTCAATATTAAACGAATGGAAAAAGATGGTGCTAAGACTGTTGATTCCGTTGTTATTGATACAATCCCTGGACTGCTCCAGAATATTAAGAACGCTATTACAGAAGGTGTAAGTACTATTACTCAAGATACAAAGACTGGTGTAACGAAACTTGCAACAGGAATAGAAAGAATTTACAACCATTTCCGTTACGGTAAAATGGGAGATGCAATGAATGATCTCTATTCTGATGTAGGTGATGTTGCTGGAACAGTATCTAGACTTCCTGGAGATCTATTCAACTTAGGTAGAACCGGTGTTAAAGGTGTATCTGATGCTACCAGAGAAATGTATGGAGAGTACTTAAAGGAACAAACCAAGAAGTATCAAAGCAAAAAAGCTGCTAGAGCTAACAGATACAAAGAGCATACAGATACAGCAGGTTCTGGATCTGGATTATTTGGATTTGGCGCTGGTGGCGGAAAGGTACGTAACCAGTTTGGTACGTTAGTAGATAGTAATGAAGATATCGCTTCACAACAACGTAAGAAAGATACTGCAATGCGAAACAATGCGTTGTTTAGTATTAGTTCTATGGGCGGTGGAGTTTCTTCTCTTGTATCTGGAATGAATAAGATTGTAAGTGGTTTATTCGGAGACAAGAAAGAAAAGAAGAAATCATTATTCTCTAAACTTACTGAATTAATCACTGGTGGTACTGGATTACTCGGCGGATTATTATCAGGTATCTTTGGCTTCTTTGGTGGAGGCGGATTATCAAGTGCCTCTGGTATCGTTGGTAAAGTGCTCAATGCATTTGGAGGTAAAGGTGCTTTCAGTAATATCTTACGTGGTGCTTTAATTGCAACTGTAGGAACTGGTATCGTTAAAGGTACTTATGATACATTAGCAAACAGAGTAACTAATGGTGCTATTGGTCGTGGATATGGACAAATGGGCACTTCATCTAATGCTAGTTACACTGGATTAACTGCTATGGATGCTAGTGGTAATATGGTAGCTGTTGCTATGGATGGTAATGGTAATCCTGTTACGGATGAGAATGGTAACTATATATCTACAAATGGTCAAGCATTAGATCCTTCTAGAACACAAGTTACAGAATCTTATGCTACTAGATCTCTTGGTGAGCGTGAACGAGATAAGATTGGACGTACTTTGCTCACATATGGTCCAAAGAAAGCATTCAAGAGTAGTATTGCTGGATTTGGTGTTAATAAGATAGCTAAGAGTCTTAAGTTAGATAAGTTAGCTGGAACTAAAGTTGGTCAAAAAGTAGTTGGTGCTGCTAAGGATAAATTTAATACCTTATTAGGAAAGGGTATTATCAATAGTAAACTTGGTACCAAACTTGCTGGTAGATATGAAGCAAAAGTTGCAAAAGAAGCTGCTGTAAAGCGAGCTAAGGATATTTCGAAACATTCTGTTCAGAAAGCCATTGCTCGTCATAATAGAAAGCTTATGAAACGTGGAAGCGAGAAGCTTGTAGCAGAATCAACACAATCTGCTATGAAGAAGATCGCTAAAGATGCCGCTACAGAAACTACAAAGAATAGTGTATATAACGGCATTAAAGAAGGTCTCACCAAAGCGTTTAATAAGATTTGTACAGTAATTCCTAAATTCAAAGGTCAGCAAAAAGTATTAGCTGGAGCAGCTGATGACATTGCAGAGGCTGCTGCTAAAAAGGCTGCTAAGCAAACAGGTGAAGCTGCTGCTAAGATTGCTGCTAAAGTTGCAGCTGGCTTTGTATGGTTTACAAAAATTGCATTTGTAATTTCAGATTTCTGGTCTGGTTATGAAGATGCTACAACAACATGGAAGGTTAAAAAAGCTAGTACTTCTCAGAAGTTAATTAGTGGATTACTTCGTGTTGTATTAAACCTCAATCCATTAATTGGTATGCTTCTTCCTGATTCTTTAGTTATGGATATTCTTATTGATACAGTTGCACCTATCTTAGGAATTGATGTACGAAAGATCAAGAGTGAGAGAGCTGCTGCTGAAGAAGAGTTAAAAGAATACAATGAAGCTAACGGTACTAATTATTCTTGGAGTGAGTATAATAAACAAGTACTTGGAAATTATACAACTGGAGAGAAAATTGGTAACTGGTTCAAAAATACATTCACTAGTGTCAAGAATGTATTCACTGGTGGCAAGAAGTCTTCAAAAACACAGAAAGCATCTAATACTGCTACAAAAGCAACTGGTGCTAGTGGATCTGGCTTATTAGGATATGCTGGTGGTAGTAGTGGACGCCGTACAGCTGCACCTAGCATTGGATTAGATCGTATTACAACTGGAGTTGGTAATTACTTAGGTAATGATATTGACTCTAAGAGTATGAGAGATCTGAGCAAGATGTATGATGATATGGAAAAAGCTGCAAAGCATGGAAATATCACTGGTGTAACAAAAGCTAGCGAACGTACTATGAAGAAGCTGAATGCTAAGAATTCTGGTATGAGTCGTACCTTTGGTATTATCAGTAAGCTTGGTATGTTTGCTTATACATCTACTGCTATGATGAATAAGTTTACTGCTAAGGATAGTGTTGTTTCATCAACAACTTCTGAAGTAACTGGTACTGATGATACTTCTAATGGTAAAGGTAAATCTTCATCTAAGAATGGTAAGGGTATCCTTGGTACAATTGGCGGAGCTATTGTTAGTCTTGGAAAGACAATTTCTGGTTGGTTTGCTGGTAAAGGTTCAGGATTAACTGGTTATGCTGGTGGATCTTCTGAAGTTGTTTCTCAGTTAGATAGTAAATATTCCAATATTTCTGTTGGTGGTAAGTCTATGGCTGAGAATGGATGTGGACCTGCATCTGCTGTTATGGCATTGGATTCTCTTGGTAAATCATCTTCTGTAAGCAGTGCTGCTAGTATTGCTAATAATTATCAGGTTACTGGAGGAACTGATGCATCTTACTTCCGTGATATGTTTAGTCGTAATGGTGTAGACTCTAGCTATGTACAAGGCGATGGAGTTAAATCTGCAGTTGCTAGTGGAAATCCTGTTGTATTAATGGGACAAGATTCTAGCAATACAAGTAAAGCAAATTCACCATTTGGACCTAATAATCACTACGTTGTTGCTAATGGATACGATAGTAATGGTAACATTAATATCAGTGATCCAGAAACAGGTAACCATTCTTATAGTCCAAGTATTCTTGATAACGTTAAGATTGGTATTGCTGCATCAGGTAGTAGACGAAGAAGAAAGCGTAACAATACGTCTTCTAGAGCTAACCATGCTGTTCATTTTGCTGCATCTGGTAGCAAAAAGAATAACAAGACAAAGGGTGGAGCTCTTAAAATGACCATGGAGAACTGTAGAAAAGAGAATCTTGGTGTATGGTCAGAACCTACAGTAGAAGAACTCAATGCATTTATTAAGAAGAAAAACCCAACATCTCCATTCAATGGACATGGTGACGTATTTATTCGTGCTGGTAAAGCTTCTGGACTTGATCCTAGATATATCTTAGCTCATGCAGCTTTTGAATCAGCTTGGGGTACTTCTAAAATCTGTAGAGAGAAGAATAACTACTTTGGTATCGCTGCCTTCGATAGTAATCCATATAATTCTGCCAAGAGATTTGGATCTGGATTAGAAGCTGGAATTATTGGAGGTGCATGTTGGATCGCTGAGCATTACTATCACGGTTCTTATGATCAAACATGTATCTATAAGATGAGATGGAATAACAACGTACACCAATATGCAACTGATCCAAAATGGGATACAAAGATTGCTGGTCTTATGGCTAAAATGCCTGCTAATACCAAATTGACTTTAGCAAAGGGTGTAAAGAGCACTGTATTAAGTAGTCTGGGTGAGAGTGGATCATCTGTTTCTGGAGATGCATCTGGTGGTGTATCTGGTGATGCTACTGGTTCTTCAAGCAATTCTTCATCTACTGGATTACTTGGTTCTATCATCAATACATTCAGCAATGCTTTTGGTAAAGTCTTTGGAGGTAATGAAGAATCTTCTGATGATTCATCATCTTCTTCATCTGATAGTGGTACTGCAAATGGTGCTGATTACACGAATTCTATCAAAACTGCAACTACTGCTGAAGGTAAAGCATTAGCAAATAGCTTTATTAATAAAGCTGCTAGTAAGATGGATTACGTTGAAGGAGCTGGAAATGATACAATGTTTGGTAAGTTTATGGGTGTAAATAAACAACCTTGGTGTGCATCATTTGTAAGCTGGGCAATGTCTGAAGCTGCTGGTGGAAAAGATAAAGCTGCTGTACCTTTACGTGGTCCTGTATCTGCATCTGTAGATGGATTATGGAGTAACTTCAAATCACATAATGCAATGACTTCAAATCCTGCTCCTGGTGATATCGTTATCTATAAGAACGGAACTTCCCACACTGGTCTTGTAGAGAAGGTAGAAGGAAATAAGATTACTACAATCGAAGGTAATACTTCTGGTGGTAATGGATTTAGTCGTAACGGTGGTATGGTTGCTCGTAAGACATTTACACTAGGAGATGGAAGCTACAAAGCAAAGCATCTTACTGGATTTGGTAGACCTGATTGGGATAATGGATCTACTGCTGCTAAAGCTGAAAAGAAGAAGCAGAATAAACGTAAGAAGCAAATGGAAAAGCATGGTACGAATGTATCTACTACAAAGCAAACTTCATTTGGTACAGTTCCTAATTACACAAGTTCCAGCTTAGGCAGTAACATGATGAATTATACCATTCCGAAAGTAGCTAAAAAGGGTGGTAAAGGATCTGGTCTTATTGGATATGGTGGCGGAGCTAGTGGATCAACTGGAAGAGTTATGCTTGATTCATCTGTATTTTCAGGTGCTATTTCTAAAGCAGAAAATACCAAAAAGGTTGGTAGTAGATCAACTACTAAGACTGGTATCATGACATCTATGTCAAAAGACTCAGCTGCTTTACTCAAGATTATTATTGAGCTAATAACAAGTATTGTACAGAATACAGATCGTATTGAAGGAATCTATTCATTACTTGAAACTTATTGTAATAGATCGGGTAATGCTGAACTTCAAAATGCTGTTAAGGAACAAAAGTCATCTTATGTTCCTAGAGAAACATCTAATAATTTAGATAGTTTAGCAGATCTTCGTAGAATGTGTGATGCTATATTAGCAGGTTAAAGTTTAATGAGAGGGTGTCATTTTCACCCTCTCTTAACTTTTATATAAAAGCTTTAATTATATAAATGAGGTGGTGAATTTATGTCATATTCAAAAGGAACTGATGGTGGTAGTGGTGGAGCACAAACTAATGCTAAACATGTAGAAGAAAAATTATCTGATAAAGAAAAAGAAGAAAGAAAAAGGATAGTAAAAGCTCAAAAAGCAGCATACAATGCGGTACGAAAATCTGGAAAAAAAGTATCTGATTTTGATCCATATGGAAATGATGCTGAGTTTAAGAAGCATACTAATGGAGTTGGTGGTGGCTCTTCATATATACCAGGTGTACTTACATCCGGATCTATAAATGGTATATTTGGAATGCCGTACCAATTTCTACCATCTGTAGATAGACGAGTTTATGTAGAGGGAAATACGAATGATAATACTATAATGGGTAGAAAGTATGCAGAGAAAGTTGCATCTCATCTACCATTATTATTTTTAACCCCATGTCGCCAAGTATTCATGGAGGGATTTGATGCATCAGATCAAGAGAGTGTTCTTGGTAGTATTGTAAATGGTGCCGGTATAGCTGGTGCTATTGGTGGTAATGGTGTTGTTGAAAGTAGTTTATTAAAGAAAACAGGTAGATACTACAGTGCAAAATATGCTTGGGCTGAGTACTATCGTTGTGTAAATAAACTAGCAACACAGGTTGCTGTTTTATGCGGTTTACAGGACGAGTTATCTTCAGATGGTGTTAATCTAGCCAGTGAAGATTGGGTAAATAAAAAATTTCATAACGAAAGTTTTGATAGATATTTTGCTGCTAAAAAATCAGTTGTATTATACGTTGATGGATTAACAACAGTAGATGATTCTTTTTCAAATTCAACAACTGATTCATCATTAGCATCAACAATCAATGGTTTTGGAGAGCAAGCAAGAGAATTACGATTTATTACTGGTGGATCTAGTGGCTTAAGTGCAATCTATGACAAAGGTTCTGAAATGGCACAAGATATAACAAAAGATCTCACATCAATTACTGAAAGATTCGGAGGAGCATCGCTTACAGAAGGTATGCTAGGAGATTTAGCAAAAACTGGTGTAAGTACTGTTTTAACTGGTGGTAAGATTATATTCCCTAAGATTTGGGGAGATTCTTCTTATAGTAGGTCTTATAGCTTCTCTATTAAATTAAGATCACCAGATCATGATTCTTATAGTATTTATCGTAATATACTGATACCATACTTACATTTATTAGCACTTGTAATGCCACAGTCTTTAACATCTGGTCCGGGTGCACAAAATCCAAATGCATATGATACACCGTTCTTAGTACGTGCATATGCAAAAGGAATGTTTAATATTAATATGGGTATGATAACAAGTATGGATGTTACCAGAGGAGCAGAAGCTCAATGGAATGATCAGGGATTGCCAACACAGATGGATATTAATATTACCATAGAAGATCTGTATACAAGTTTATATTTGTCAAACCCTAAAGGTATTAATTATTTCCGCAATACATTTGATATTATTACGAATACTGAAATGGTAGATTACTTGGCAAATTTATCAGGTCTAAACGTTGCAGCTGAAACTGTTACACGACAAGTACAGTTGTTCAAATATATGGTGGCAGCCGACTTCGCTAGAACACCTTCAAATATTTATAATTATTTTGAAAACGGTGTTACAAATCTAATAAGAAGAGCATTTGAACGTTTATTCTAAGTATAATAAATAGACAGGAATCTTTGTGTTCCTGTCTATATTTGATATTTACACGGATATTAACTTATTAATATATAAAGGAGGTAATATACATGAGTTCTATCATACCATCACTAAACCTATCAAAAGCAATTACTGATCAGTATAACAGAGTTAACGATTTAAAAAATTCTAATGCATCTACAGAAGCATTAGGAATTGATTATAGTCGACTGGATACCAAAACAAAAGGAATGCTAAAGGATAGCATTGCATCTGCTATAGTGAATTATAAAAAGTATGACATGTATCCAGAGACAAAAGAATACCTGGATCAGTTATTCAAACAGAATATGGGTACTTCATTTACAATTGAATATAAGAAATTAAAAGACGACTTATGTGATATTAATGTAGAGGGTAATCTAAGAGAAACCATTCAGTTGGTATTGATCAACAGAGCAAGAGAATTATATCTTGATATGACATTAAACCCTACAGTGTAAACCCGCTAAAAATAAGGGTTTTATACTCTTGGTATACCAAGACCATATAATCCACTGTTTATGGGCTTTATGGAAGGTGTGATTTTATACTGTTTGTGCACTCTTTCAATCATTAACTTCCTGTTCGATATGGCGTCAAACCCGCTTAAAATAAGGGTTTTATACTCTTCCAATTTGGAAGACCACATAACCCAGTATTTATGGGCTTTGTAGGAGGTTTGGTTTTATAATGATTATACACCTTTTAAATAACATATAATGGTGTATTTTTTGAGATGTCCTCCCAAACCCGCTAAAAATAAGGCTTATGAACTCTTCATATAGGGAGAGTACATAACCCAGTATTTACGGGCTTTGTGGAGGGTGTGGTTTTATAATGATTATACACCTTTCAAATAGATTCCCTGTATTTTGATATGTCGTCAAACCCGCTAAAAATAAGGGTTTTATCCTCTTCCAATAGGGAGACCATAAAATCCCGTATTTACGGGCTTTGTGAGGTATTGTTGCATAATGCTGGCTATGTTTTTCAAATTAGAAAACCTGTATCTTGACATTGCTTCAAACCCGCTAAAAATAAGGGTTATGTACTCTCCCTAAACCAAGAGTACATAATCCACTGTTTATGGGCTTTGTGGGGTGTGGTTATATAACGATTATATACCTTCAAAATACATATCACTGTTTATTTTAGTAAGGTCTCAAACCCGCTTAAAATAAGGGTTATGTACTCTTGGTATACCAAGAGCACATAATCCAGTATTTATGGGCTTTGTAGAAGGTTTGATTTTATAATGATTATATACCTTCAAAATACATATCACTGTTTATTTTAGTAAGGTCTCAAACCCGCTTAAAATAAGGGTTTTATACTCTCCCAATACCAAGAGCACATAACCCAGTATTTATGGGCTTTGCTTAAAAATATTTTGAATCATATATTATAAATGTGGTAATATATAAGCTCGTCTATAATTATAACGTAAAAAGGAGGATATTATGAATAACGAGTTTAATTTTCAAGAAACAATCGATCAGATTCAAGAATTCACTGCATTGGATTTAGGTACAGTAAAAGTATTTAAAGCTGATAACCAACATCCATATTTTGATCTTATTGATGTATGCAAGATTATTGGATTTTCTTCTTCTGACGCTACATCAAGAATGAAGCAAGAACTAATTTGTATGAGTAGTGCTCTACATTCATTAAGCGGTAAGTATAAGTTTATTAATGAATATCCTGTTATGATTGATATTAGAACAACAGAAATAGCATCTGGTCGTGGTTTTGGCGGAAAATCTTATGAACGAAATGTTACTAAAACATATATATCAGAGTCTGCTATGTATCATATCATAGGAAGAGCATCAACTCCGAGTGCAATGATATTTAATGCTTGGGTAAGTGCTGTATTACTTCCTAAAGTAAGACAAGTTGGAGCTGATCGTTCTATTGAGTTATTAGAGGAGGAGATTCAGAAGTTAAAGTTGGAAGTACTTAATAAGCAAAATGCAATTGATCGTTGGGAGAACTATATTACAAAGAACGGAGGAATTCAAATCAATATGTCTGATTTTATCAGATCTAATTTAGAGGCATAAACTGTAGTAAAGGAGTGTAACACTTTGAATTTAGAAGAATCACGTATTACGGTTAACTATTCTTATCCTGATAATATGGATTGGGAATACACAGCACACATGGAGCGTATTGACTTTGATAAAGAATGTGCTTTAGATATAGAAACTGGAAATGGTTTCATTATAGCGCCACCAAAGACAACTATTAAGAAGGATATTAAAGATCCAGATGGAATCTTTAGTCCTAAATTTGGTCAGAAATTGGGAGATCTAAATCCATTCATTGATCGTTATAGTTGTGAATGTGGTAATTTAAAATCACGTATCAACAATGGTATTGAATGTCCTATATGCCATACGAAATGTAAATCTGTTGGTGATAATTTTAAGATGTTTGGATGGATTAAATTGAAACCAGAATACCCAATCATCCATCCAGATATATATGTAAACCTAGATTCATTCTTTGGACGTTCAAAATATGATAAGAAATCTCGTAATAGAGAAAAGGGGTCGAAGTTAAGAAACATTATCGAATATGATATTCCAATTGATCTGAATGGTAATGAATCTGAATTGATTTCAATCGAAAAACCAGATGAACCTTTCTTTGGAAAAGGAATGATTTATTTCTATAATCATTTCGATGAAATTATGCATTATTATTATCAAAAGAATCCTAAGAAGAAAGAACTCTATGATGATATTATGAAAGATAGAGAGAAAGTATTTACACATTCTCTACCAGTCTTCACAACACATCTTAGACCAATGGATATATCTTCTGGATCAATGTATTTTGAACGTTGTACAGCGATATATAATATGATGGTAAAGGAAGCTCATCATGTAAATAGAACTGATACAAAAGCAAATAGAACTCCAAAGGTAAAAGCACAAGAGTTGTTCAAATTACAGATGAAGTTCAACGAATTATACACAGAGGTTGTACAAATTCTGAATGGTAAGCGTGGACAACTTAGAATGCTAGTTGGAGGAAGATATAACTTCTCTGCACGATGTGTTATTCGTCAGGAACCTTCTTTACGAATTGATTATATCAAATTACCTTATAAAGCTTTAGTTATTATACTAAAAGCTCAGATAGAGAATTTACTCCATAGAATGTATAATATATCATTCCAAGAAGCATATGATCGATGGGAACGATCTTTGGACAAGATAGATCCTATTATATTAAAGATTCTAAATTCTCTTATTGAACATGGTCACGTTAATCCTGAAACTGGAGAAACAGAACCAGGAATTCCATTTATTATTAATCGAAATCCTACTATCAATTATGGTTCTATTATTCAAGTATTCTGTGTTGGTATTAATCTAAATGATTTTACCATGGCAATATCTCTCCAGGTATTAAAAGGATTATGTGCTGACTTCGACGGTAAACGTAAAAAGTACATTGCCGTCGTTAAAGCTATCTAACTGCTGGAAACTGCTTAGAGCTTATTCTACCAAAGTGTGACAATGAATAAGATTGGACAATCAGCAACGAAGTCTCTGTATAGAGAAACGCTCAACGACTATCGAAAAGCAAAGTAATTCGAGAAATACGGTTACAATTGTTAGTAGAGTAGGGCCTAAAATTTAGGTAGGTGAAATTCCTTTAAATCCAAACGGTAGCCAATATATGTACGGTAATAGTGCATATATTGAAGATATAGTCTGTGTTATATAGAAATATATAATGTCGTTATAATAAATAACGGATGTACTCAACATCATGCTCCTTATTAACCAAGCATTCTATATTAGAGCATATCAGATATTTAATCCTAGAAATTGTATGTATATTTCTAGATCAAATGGTATGTGTAATAAGGATGTATTGCCTCAAAGAGATACACTTATTAATAGTAATACAATTGTCGGATTAGTAAAAGATAAATATTCTCAAGATGACTTGAAGATGATCACCAAGCTCTTAGATATTAATCAGGCTAGTCCAGTTCATTAATGCTTAATAGATAGTGGGAGAGATAGTTTGTCTCCCACTATTTTATTTTTATGAGGAGGGATATTATGGTAGAAGAAAAAGAACCAATATTCACACTTATACATGAATATGATGATCAACGACATACAACATCACAAGTATTAGTTCAAGATACTATTGATGATATAGGAGATATATCGTTATGTAGAGATTATCTTGGACAAGAAGTACTTACAAATGTATCTGGTATTGGAGATCAAGATATTAAAGTAAAAACTCCTGCTGATGAAGAAGGATATAAAATAGAAGATAATATTGTATTCGAATTATCTTTATTAAAGTCAGAAGTAGAACATGGTGGTATTTGTATATGGGAGCGTGTTAATGCTAATACGACATGTACGTATCAATTAGGTATTCGTAGTATGGACATCAAGTTCCGAGACAATGTATATTATACAGTAGCTGATCATAGTTTTTATGCTATGAAAGAAGATGATTATCTAAGCGAACAACGATATGGGCAACCATTATACTATGAAGCTCATATGATTGATGATGATCGAGTGTATATCATAGACCATTCAATTAATGAATCTTATGTCATTAATTGTGCAGAAACAGAACCTGAAAAACAAATGGAAATGGAACTAATACCAGTAACAGATCTTAGTGGTCCGGATATTAAGAATAATTATAATTTGATGCTGCATGGTGATCATTATAATATCTTTTATCGTGGATATGAAAACATGGTAAACTATTATAATTTACGTGGTGGTGAATTATTCTACTGTAAATATATTGATTATGGGGAAAATGGATATTACAGTAGTATTTATAAAGTCCCTGTTGTGTCAATGGTAGGAAAAACTATCATGGATTCTGATAACTATCACCCATATTGTATCGAATCATGGGAGATAACAGATAATATATCTGGTTTTAGGTGCCATAAAAAGGAGTATGTGATTCTTACAAACGAAGAAGAAATTGAATTTGTAAAAACAAATATCGAGAATCATATATTATAAAAGAGTAGCATATATGTAGTTATTTTTTAATCACTAGAAAGGAAACAAAAAATGAGTAAAGCAGGTAAGTTAGCAATTGTAGCATTGGGATTAGGAGTTGCAAATGTAGTAGTAAATGCAATTGTGGTGAAGAAACTCCATGATCATCACGGTATCAATGAGTATTTACTAGGCAAATCGGAAGCACAGGATGATGTGATTGATAGTATCTATCACAGAATGGTAGATGACACTACCTCTATACCATATCCTAAGTTTGATATGAAGAATCTTATGAAAGATTTTCCATTAGATGTTGAAGATGATACCGATGACGATGAAGATGATCTTTATGAAGAAGATGATGATTAATATCTTTGAGGATCTCTAGAATCACAGAATGGATAGGAGGTAATAACTAGATGCTAGAACATGAACCAGAATATATAGACAGATTAAAATTAATACCAGATAGATGTGATTATGATGATCTAGTAGCTGTCTCAGTAGATCAAATTTTCCATGAAGAAGTTGCGGATGTAGTGGAGCGAGAAAAATATGATCTATTAAAATTAGCGTATGATACATTAAGACGTGCACTATCATGTAATAGATCTATTGTTATTCCGGAAGGAGCAACTTTCGGAGATATGTTTATGGCTATGTTTCCAAACTGCAAAGTTTCTGAACATGATGTACATGGTTATATGGAAATGAAATGTGGTGTAGATGTAATAATTGCTTCTGAATATCGATATTACTCAACGTGGATTCCTTCTAGTTTGTGGAACGCACCATACAAAATAGAAAGTGAGGAATAAGATATGAAGAAATTGTTTATTTCACAGCCTATGAAAGGTAAAACAGATGAAGAAATCGAGGCTGAAAGAGAAAAGGTTATTGCTTCTGTAAAGGGAGCATTGGGTGAAGATGTAGAGGTTATTGATAATTTCTTTGATATAATCCGTTCATATGATGTGAGACCATTGTGGTTTTTAGGCAAGTCTTTGCAGCTGCTATCAACCGCAGATATAGCATATTTTGCAGAAGGATGGGAAGATGCTAGAGGCTGTAAGATCGAGCATCAGTGTGCAGATGAATATGGCATTCCATTAATCATTGAAGACTATGCAGAGCAGAAAGAAAGTGAGGAATAATATATGAAAGTAAATATATGCGGAATACTACACACTGTAATCGAGTGTGATGATAAATTTAATGCACATTTCGGTCAGATAGATTATAAGGCTTGTGAGATCAGGATTAATAAAGACATGACACAGGAGGCTAAAGAAGAGACATTGTGTCATGAGATGGTACATGGCATATTTGCTCATCTTGGTTATGATGATTATGATGCAAATGAACAGTTAGTACAAGCATTGGGAAATGCTATATACCAGGGTTTCAAAGTCAAGACGATAGAAGAATGATAATCAGACTTGCTAGTGTGCATCATTGGTCATATTGATCAGTAGAAAGAGAGGATAAAAATGAAAGAAATGAAAGTTTATCGTGTATTTAAGTTTAATCCATTTGGAAAAGAAGAACTTGTAGGAATTGCTAAAACAGAGAAAGGTGCATTAGCAATTTTAAAGAGAGAGTTTCCGTATATGAGAGGTAAGATCGAAAATAAAGATCTTAGATCAGATGCTCAAGCTACATACTGTCGCGATGTGCGAGAGGTAAAGGTAGAAGATTAAAACTTGTTGGAAACGACATGTTCAAAAGCGAGGATAAATAATGGAAAAATCAGAAGCAACCTATCAGTATTGTGAAGAAGCACATGGTAATGGAATGTTTTTCATTACGGATTGTTGTGGAAACAGAATGTATAGTGTTGATAATAACCCTATGAAATATCATGGGTGCTTATGCCCGAAATGTTTCAATGTTGATAATAAAACAGTGACGTTGTATTTACGTGGAACACCAGAAGGCATAAGAGTGTTTAATGAACGTGCTATGAAAGCAGAAAGCGAGGTAAGGAAATGACAAGATTTAGTTCATTTACTGACAAAGAGTTAGATGTTATAGAAGAAGCATTTTATATCCAAGGGGTACTGCTTCTCGTTGAGGAAGTCGAAAGAGAGAAAAATTTCAGAATCAGAGAAAGCAGAAAGCGAGGTAAGGAAATTACAAGGGATGAAAGCGATTGTTAATTTGCCAAAAGATGTGCTAGAACATCCGCATAATTATTGTTGCTATGCAGTTGCAGATCAAATAAAGGGAAATTACACACCTATTTCACAGACTGAAATAACAGAGGGTGAATTAGCAGAGTTCCTTAATAAGCTGAATAATCTTGCCAGCGACTATGGATTAGTCGTTGGTGGGTATCAGCAGGAGGAAGAAATGCTGCAACTGTTGATGATTAAGACTATTGAAGAGAAAGGAAAGGAATAAAATAATGAAGAGATTCTATATAACACCAAGTATATTTTGGGAAACAAATGACAATGGAGTAGGAAAGTTTACGATTGCGTGGTTATAGATTTATTTGGATATTAACTATCGTAAAAAGAAATGATGATTAATTCATAGATTGGATAAGGAGGAATTCTGATGGTTGTTGTACCTGGATGGATGGCTATTTTAATTGGTTGTCTTTTAATAGCATTGATCATTGCTTTTTGTGCAACTATTTATTATTACTATGATATCGACAAATCTAATGCTGAAGTTCTAAAATCTGTCAAGGATGTATGTAAGATAAATGATAAGATTATTGATAATTATAACGATTATATTGATATAACAGATAAGGAGATAAAGCTATTAAAATCATTAATCGATACATCTAATAATGTTGCTGATAGTCATAGTAAAGAAATTGACTTACTATCCGAAAGGATAAATACATTAAAATCCTTAATTGATATGGATCATGAGTCGATTAAAAATCTATCAGAACGTAGCATCTCGCTTGGTGAAAATCTAGAGAGGGATGAATGTGTTTGATTTTAACAAGAATAGTGAGGATAAGATATGACAGATAAAGAAAAACAAATCAATGCGCAGGTGATTGCTATAAGAGCAAACTTGCATGATATCATGAAAGATATTGAGCCGAAAGGACTATATAACAAGTTGGTTGGTCTTGATAGGCAAGTATACAAGATAAGAGAGATTGTAAAAGCTGAGGATTAATATAGAAGAAAGGGGTATGTATGATTCATTGCAAGGAAACAAGATCAATGCTTAAACCAATTGAAAAACTCATCTATGATAATATTAAAAATCATTTTTTAAGATTATGGTTTGTTACTGATAAACGTGCAAGAGATTTAGCAGACACAGTTGTAATTCATGGATGTAATTCCGATACATATCGTGACATTGGTATCTATAATGCATATATTTCTAAAAAATATGGTGTTGATGTGTTTGATTGTTGTCCTGATATTGAGACAATAGAAGCAATGTATAATATGTTCGCAATGGTTGAAGACACATCTGATGTAGTTGCCGATCAAGAGGAACCGGAAATTATTAATTATAAAGCTTGCTGGGAAGCTCTACAAGATCATGTTGATCATGTCATTGATCGGTTAAGTGAGAATAAGGAGAGTTCACGCAACGCTTCAGAATTATTATCATCGTATCTTGATATCAGTAACCAGATGAAATTCATCGAAGAGTCAGATCTCAACTCTCATTGGTCTAAACTATCAACTGCTGATAAGATCAAAGCACTGCAGAATATAGATATACGGTAGAAAGGAGAATATGATAATATGGCAAGAGAAGAACAAATGATGTTATATTGTCCGATATGTGGTGCAGAAAACAAAGTATCAACATACAAACGTTATCATCGCAAAGAAATAATTCCAACACATCTTCGTGTTTCGGATACAAGAGAATACGAAACACTAGTTGCTGATATATTTTGTTTATCTTGTAAACACAATATTTCAATAAAGGGAGATAATAAGTTATATGGTTGATAAAGTATACTGCCCAATCTGTGGGAAAGAAGCAAAGACACGTCATGTTGAAACATCTTTTCCATTACTTATTGATCCAAATGATATGTATTACGATCTTACCATGACAGGATCTGTCAAATTTACTGAAAGGACAGATATATCTGGAACAGTTGTTTGTATGGATCCTGATTGTAGTTGGGAAACAAATTTCAAATATACAGAAGAACGAACTGGTACGCTTTCTAGGAAGAGTATAGGTTCAAAAGTTGAGGTAGTTTATGACAAATAAAGAGATGAAAGAACAATCATTAAACTCCTATAATTCGAGGAGTTTACTACCGGAGGGTAAGATGAAGGAAGATTCAACTCTCGATAAAGTAAGAGTTGAATTGGAGAAGCAAGAGAAATGGCTAGCAGAAGCAGGATATAACGCCTACAATGTTAGCATAGCATTCAATTCAATAAGATTAGCAGCAACTGAAAAATAATAAACATGGGTGCTTGAGAAACAACGGCTGTAAATAAAAGATAGTACCGTTTATTGGTACTATCTTTTATTTTTTTATTTTCTTATAGCAAACTAATGAATAGATAATGTAAAATTTTGATAAATCACATCTCTATAATATCAATAAAGGAGGATATTAGAATATGAATAAATTTGAAGAAATGTATAAAGATAATAATACATTATTACCATCACCATATGATGGAAGAGATTATCATTTGGATTCTTTAATTCCTAGAGGATCAATGGAGATCCCAGATACATATGAGACGGAGCGTACTCCATTTATTTATGACCAGGGTAACTCAAATGAATGTGCTGCTTGTTCTTATAATACTATTCGCTTCTTACAGGAAGCAGATATAGAGAATGGCGGTTCAGGTATTCCTGATAAGTTTGCTCCTAGCTTTAATTATGCTAACCGCCCAGTAGGAGAAGATTTTGAGGGTATGTATTTAAGAACAGTTTGTTCAAAAGGTCGTGAAGGATCTATTCCTTGGAATGTCTTCCCTGGGTTCTATAATTATGCAAAGTGTAAGATGGAATTCTATAATAATAAAGATAAGTGGTTAGAAATGGCATCTGATTTTGCTATCACATCATTCTACCAGTGTACACATAGAGAACAGATGCAACAAGCTATTATGGAATGCAAAGGTATTATTGCTGGTATTCCTGTGTATGATTCTCTATACAATGTCGGTCCAGATGGCATTATTCATTATGATCCATCAACTGATACAAAGAATCACGGTGGACATGCAATCACTTTGGTTGGATGGAAGAAAGATGAAGATGGTAAGATGTGGTGGAGAATGCAGAATTCTTGGGGAGAAGACTGGGCAGATCATGGTAGAGCTTGGTTACCAGAATCATATCCATTTATTGAGAATCCTTGGGCTGTTGTAGATTATAATATATCTACAAAGTGGGAAGAATACCGAGCAAAGTATAATCTTTAATACAAAAAGCCCAGTAGGATATAATTCCTACTGGGTATTTTCTTATGCTAAAATATATAAACAAAATGCGATTGTATAGTGTAGAATTTGATCTACTAATATATCAATCTTTTTATACCGAGCTTTCATTGCATCAATATAAAAATGCGTTGCTAGTAATACAAGTAACCTATAATCGTATCCATATAAGAATGCAAATGGTAAGCAGTACAACATACAGTGTGCAAATAATAAGTACCAGTCTTTTCCTTTATTACTAGCTAAGTAATCATCTTGCAAGAAATAGTCTCCAATAAAATGACATAATACGAGACGAAATATATTCATAATCATATCATATTCTCCTTAATAATATTTATACATCCATTGGATTATCTTTATCTAATTCTGAAACTAGCATCTCTTTTTCACCAGCTTCTGGTACTACCTTATTATCAATAGCATCTTTTGCAGCTTCCTTCTCGTTCTTAATTGTTTCTTCCATTAAGAAACACTTATCAACAATTCGTTGCTGCTGTCTAAGATCTAATTTACAGAACTCCTCAAGTGATACTGGAGCTACAGAGCAATGATCTAATTTCTCTATAAAATCTTCCGTCTCTTTAAGCAAAATATCATCAGCAATAGCTTTCTTAAATACATCTGTTTCACCAGCAGAATGCTGAGTCTTCATACTGCAAAGAGAAATATCATGAGCATTGAATAACTTCTCTCCCTTTACAATGCATGGTAAATCATCAGACTCATGTAACTTCTCCTGTTGTTCTGCTTTATTCTTAGCATTCTGGCGAGTATCAGCAGATTCATAAGTAAATCCACGATTAAACATATCTCCACCGATCTTTAAGATATTGGTAGCAAGATCAACCATATCTTTACCAGTTGCTGCTTCAATACGCTTCCAGTTATTAATATATGTACCAGAATAAGCATAAAGCATCATCTCTAAGAATACTGGGTATAGTTCTAATGCAAAGTGAGATCCTTTTCCATATAAGTATAACCAACGCTCCACAAATACATCTGTGGTTAACTGAGGCATCTTAAATGTCTTAGCTAAAGATGTTATGAATGTATGAATATTCTCAAAATCATCTTCTGCTACATAATAATAGTCAGCAGATTTAGCATCATTCATACTCATATGCATCATAGCCATAGATACAGATCTTGCCATTGATAAATCTAATCGCATAACGTTGTATCCGAAGTATACACCAAAGATATACAGAATACGATCACGATTCTGCATATAAGGAGTTAAACGTAAGAAATCCATTAATCCACCAGCTAACTTCATAAAAGAAGATACAGAGTACTTCTGAATATTACCATTTCTGATTAATGCTTTTGTATCATTATAATAGATTTGCTGAGCTAATACTCCTAATAAATAAGTGGAGAACTTATCAATCTCTTTGCAATAGAATTGACCATTATCAAAACGAATCAATCCTGTTACATCTACAAAGACACGATGCTTTTTATTAGCTTTTGGATCTTTTGCATAGAATACTTTAAAAGTAGCAGGTAATTCCTTATTATGTAATAAGAGAACAATATTACCCTGCTCCAGCATACGATATACAACAGCAGAAGTAACACGAGACTTTAATGCTTCTCTTATGGGAGCAAATGCTGGATCTGCGTAATTAATACGTTGAGCATTTAATAAAAAATCTAATAACTGTTTTTCAACCGTACCACCTTCTGCATTTACAATGCCATATAAGTAGCAATCGGCAAAATTCTTTGGTTTATTTATCATGATAAATTAACCTTCCTTTCAATAGAATAATAAACGTTTATTTATATAAAAGTTAAAAGGCTAAAACCTAGCAGGGGTCAATATAAAATAAAAAGTGGAACAGGAATAAATCCTGTCCACTTTTAAAGTTTTAAGTAAATAAGTAGCAATTAATTTTGTTACTTTATGATTGAACAGTAGGAGTCTCATCTGTTGGTGCTGGCTCTGTTGGCTCATCATTATTGGTAGGAACAGGCCATACAACCGTACCATGAGCAGTAATAGAAAGATCAGTATCAACAGTCTTAGCTGCTAATGTCTTGCCTTCAGCTGTAGCAAGTGCTGCCAACTCATCATGATTCATAACCTTAAAGGTAGAATTCTTGATCTCAAGACGAGCCTTCTGTGCATACTGTGTATCAATAGTAGCAACTGCAACGTCTTCTCCAACCGTTGATTTAACGGTAGCATTATCCTTAATCTCGAATGTAAGATCATTTGTACCATCCTGACCATTGTATGTATATACACCAGTCATAGCAAGGAAACCGTAATTTACTGGTTCTACACCAGATTCTGTTACAAACTTACCAAGAGGGTATGTAACAGTAGATCCATTATTAACAACCTTAGCATTCTCTCTTACAGTGATATGACCCATACGAGCCACAATACCACCTTCAACAGTAGCTGATCCGTGAATATCAACAGTATCCATAGATGCCTGATATACAGCAGCACAACCATCTGTAATAAGATGAGCGGATCCAGTAATATCAAAATTACCTGTAGATCCAATAGAAGCCTGGTTTGATACAGAGATACAAGAAGCTTCATCTGTATGGATTGTACCACCATTCATCTTGAATGTACCACCAGTCTCGCAAACAACACCATAGCAATAGTTAGGAGTTGTCTTATCATCTGGTGTACGTGTATCAATAAGACCACCATGCATAATACATGTACCTGTAGCTCCAGTAACCTGAATAGCGGAGTATGTATTATGAGTTGTTGTCTTAATAGAACCAGTACCCTTAGAATCCTTAATGATTAATGTACCACCAGTTACATAGAAAGCATAAGCTATACATGTAATATGATGACCATTCAGATCTACAATCAATGTCTTACCATTTGGTACGAATGTTGTTATGATCTTTCCATCATCACTCCTTGGTATTTCATAATCAGCAACTATCTTAACTTCGATGACATTATCAATAGAGCTATTGATAGCATGAGCAATATCTGCTGGAGAACCTACACCTGGCTCAACAAGATCTGGATATACAACCTGAATAACACCCTGCTTTACAAGCTCATGATATACCTGAGGTCTTGGAGCAACAACTGGAGCATACCACTCACCAGCCTTAGGGTTATAACCATACTTTATATCCATTCCATTTGGAGCGAATTCTCCGATCATTCCACTATTTACCATTATCAGCTTCCTCCTTTACAACTTCTTCTCTAATAAGATTACCATCCTTGTCAATCTTAACATCGGATGTAACCAGCTTGATAGAATCTTTTGTTACGTCTGGCATGATATTTATACCTCCTTAATTTATATTGTTTAATAGCGCTATATATGCTATTTTATATAGATGTTTTAATAGCACATTATACTAATAAGGAGGTAGATAGTATGTATTTGAAGATAAATATTATTAATAGTTATAGAAAAGACTCACGAATCGTTTATTTAGACTCTGTTAAATACAGGCCTCATTTTCATAATCATTATGACATTATGTTTTTCGACTCCAGTAGGTTATTAATATTTCAATTATTACTAGATAAATACCAATATCAATTGGATTGGAGAAAAGCAAAGAAACGAGCAAAAGAAATCTATAAGATTATAAAATCAAATATAGATCGCGATAATGTCATTTTGTGCTTAAATATTAATACTGATGATAACAGTATTGTATTATCATTATACTATAAATATTGTAAGGTAAATAATATTCTTTATAGCAATATTATGGAAGAAAATGTTTAAATATAAAATTATTAGTATAACATATAATTGAAGAGATAATTTAATTTTAATTGGTCACACATTATGTAGAAATACAAAAAATTCCGCGCCCCATGGTAAAGCAAATGTGGAATAACAAGTAAAAACCCTTGCACATTGAAGAGTTAACAAACTTTCATTGTAAAATTCTTTTCGTTTTTTTTTCGAATTATCTCTTCAAGCCTTTCATAATCCCCAGTAGTGTCACTGTTCACTACTGGGGTTTTTATATATTACAATGAGGGAAACATTCATATAATGAAGGAGGTTAATATATGATGACAGAATCCAATAATGATATATACCTACAAGAATCTTTTACTGGTGATATCGATTATTTCGATCACCGTTTTGTTGATGATAAAATTCGTTCCTCTATGATGGAGAAAGATAAAGCAAAAAGATCTAGAAAGTTAGAAGAGACATTATACGATGTCATAATGAATATTACCAATGTATCAAAGCGTGCTATAAATTTTGAGAAATTATATAAGGATCATTATAAGTATGATCATATTTTATATAAATCCGTACATCCAAATTTAAAGTATTTAAATGATGATGATAAAGAACGTTTAAGAGAATCTATTGATAGTGCATTTAATAATGGTACTGCTGATTCTGTAGCAAGTGGTGTCGTAGGAGCTATCTTAGATGTATTAATACCTAAAGAGATTGGTATCTTAAAAGGATTAGCCGGTAAGTTTGCTCATAGTGTATTAACTGGCATTGGACGTGGTGCGTTCTTTGATATTTGTCCTGTTAAATTTAAGTCGATTGGAGAAGCTTTGGTTGTATATAAGAAAGCTGCTAAAGAATCTCGATTTAAGAGTGATGAAACTCGTAAGCAAGCTCAGTATTGCTACGAAGTAACAACACAGGTTATGGAAGACTTATTAAAATTATATAAGGAGTTGTAATATGGAATACTATATAGAAGCACTGGAGTATTTCAACGAATGTGATGCTCTATTAGAATTAAAACGTTCTGAAACACCAGAGAGTGAATTTGGAGTGCCAGAACAAAAGAAGTTTCCATTAATTGATGCAAAGCATGTGCAATCTGCTATTAAATTCTTTAATTATGTAGATCCTAAATATGAGAAAGAATTAGCTAGTAATATTAAACGTAAGATGAAAGAATATAATATTACAGATATACATGTTGGTGAGAAGAATCGGTTTTCTAAATATTATAATTAAGGATGGTGAATAATAATTTATGTATCAGCATTTTAGTGACTCTATTGTATTGTTTTTAAATACGTATATCAAGCAGAATAAATTAGATGGTGAAGTTCATGTTATCGATAAACACACTATCTATTTTACATTAAGTAATAATATTGAAGGAGAGTTTACCGATCAATCATATCATACTAATGAGTATGAATGTAAGATTGATACAGCATTATCTCCTTGCAGTAAGTACATTGACAAGACACAAGACATTGTATCTGTTAAATTAGAACTAAAAGATTTTTTAGATACCATTCGTAGTATTCCACAATAAACATATTAGTAATGGTTACTGCTGTGATTGTTTCTTGTTTTTTGTTTTCCTTTTACGTTAGAGAGAGGTGTTCTACCTCTCTCTATAAATGTTTTTCTCTCACCACATTTATATAATATAATTGCATACAATACACTGAGGAGGTGCATGTATTTGAGAAAGTATTACGTATTAGACACGAATATCTTAATTCAAACAGGTGGTTCTGGTATTAAGGGATTTGATGATAACTTTGTTGTTATCACTCATATTACATTAGAAGAACTTGATGGTTTGAAACGTGGAATGACAACAGGCTATGACGCAAGACAAGCATTAAAAATGATTGATGAAATCATTAAGGATGGTGATCCTAATAAGGGTATCAAAATGGATAATGGTGGTACCTTTATTTTAGAACCAGATGGGGTATTACAAGAAAATTTACCAATTGGATGGAAGCTGGATAAACCAGACAATTGTATTATATCTGCTACGATATCAATCAAGAAGAAACATAGTAGAAGTAAAGTTATTCTCGTAACTAATGATCGTGGTATGAGAATCAAAGCTCGTGCTGCTGGATTAGACGTAGAAGAATATAAGAATGGACAGATTCGTACAGAAAAGTTATATACTGGAAGAGTCGTTGTACCAGCATCTGCTGAATATGTAAATCGTCTATATAAGAACGGTGCTGTAGAGATTACAGATGAAGATTATTCACGATTTGGACTTGAATACCCATTTGTAGAAAATCAATATGTCCGAGTAGAAGACTTCGAAACAAATATGAGTCGTCATGCTGCTGAATGTGTTTTTCGCAATGGTAAACTCTATACATTAGATGAAGTTGCTAAGGTCGGTATTAAAGGACGTAATGAAGGTCAGAAGTATGCAATCAATGCATTGTTAGATTCCGAAATACCACTAGTAGCATTGATTGGTCCTGCTGGATGTGGCAAGACATATATCTCATTAGCAATTGCGTTGTATCTTATGAGAGAAAAGGGAGAATATGATAATATCTATATCTCTCGTTCTAATACAATTCCAGAACAAGAAGATTTAGGATTCTTACCAGGAGATCTTACACAAAAGATGGATCCATTACTGTACCCGTTCCATGATAATTTAGAGAAATTAATGGGTATGGATGGTCAAGATGAATTACGAGAGTTAGAAGACTCAGGACAGATTAGCATATGTCCTATGGCATATATTCGAGGACGTAGTATTGATCATGCATTTATTATCGTTGATGAAGCTCAAAATATCTCACAGAATCAGATGAAGACATTGGTTAGTCGTCTAGGAGAAGGTAGTAAGTTGGTTATCTGTGGAGATCCGGCTCAGATTGATAATAATAGATTAGATGCTAGAAGTAACGGATTGGTATACTGTGCTGATCGTATGAAAGGTCAAACTCGATTCTCACAAGTTACATTTACAGAAGATGAATGTGTACGTAGCGAGATTGCAAAGCTTGCTGCTAAATTATTATAACAAGAACCCAGTAGGACTAAGTTCCTACTGGGCTTTTGGTTTTATTGAATAAGAATTATTTACTTTTTCTTCTTAGTCTTTTTAGCTTTAGGAACAATAACTTCCTTACGTAAAGCAACTGGTGCTTTCTTTGCTGTGTTATCAATGATAGCCCATGCTTCTTGGATCGGATAATCGTATGGTAATACAGCTACACCATTCTTACCCCATTCTGATCCCCAAGAGTTAAGGATTAATAATCCTTTTGCTGTCCAACCGATAGCCAGTACTGCATGATAACCTCTAAACTGATTATAATCATAGTTTCCATTATCTGGTGTACTAACCTCAGGCCACTTGAGATTATCTTCTAACATCCAGTCTGGACCATAGTCCTCGAAACATGGAATAGAGATCAAAGCACTCTTGAAAGAATATACAGCCTGCTTAATCTGATTAATATCATTACATCTGTAATAGCTATCGATCTTATAACACTTACCTACTTTATCAAGCTTTGCTTTATACTTATTTCTCTTGGCACGACACTGCTTAAATGTGCCCCAGTAATTAAAGTTAGTATAAGTACATGGTCCCATATCAGTAAGCTGATTTAAAGCCTCACTAATTATAGTTCCTTCTTCTGATACCTTTAAAATACTATTATCTGGTCTCATACCATAAATATCTGCTGGTGAGAAACGATAAGGATTCTTTGTCTGTGCCTTCTCTGTAATATATCGACTTGCTGCCAAAGCACAAGCTCCACACATACCAGTTTCTCCCTGATCAAATACTTTTTCAGCCGGTAACTTTACAGAGATATAATGTGCTGGTAATTTCTGAGCAATAACTCTCTGTGCTGCTTTTGCACTCATAGCAACTGGTCTCTTACTACCATTCATCAAGTCCTGCATCTGATAATCGCGATCATCTGCTGGTGAAGGTTTAATGTAATCAAATGAATGACCTTCATAATGCTTTCTATTATCTTTAGCCATATAGGTATCCTCCTTTAGATAACATATGAAACTTAGTGTATTTATATTAGAGTTAATACAGATATAGAGATACTCTTATTTCGCTGCATATGTAATATATAGTGTAACATAATGAGTTTTGATATCTGGATCTGGATCTACATTTTTGCATGACACCGATACAGTATTCGTTGTTGGATTATATGCAACAATTGCTGGATAATTCTTATAATCAGTAGCTGTAATAGAATAGATATTATAATCAGAATAACTAGACAATTCCATTGTACCAAAGTACGGAGTTAATCCACCCCATTCATCTACATCAACTACCATCTGAATTGTATCATGCATTACTAATCCATGTGCACCTTTATATGTCCATCCATTATTATATGTAGCATATCCATCTGATCCATCTTCAAAGAAGAATCGATAAATATATGGATATCCTTCTGTAACAGAAGCAAAAACATATCCTACTTTACCCCACCAATCTTTTGGAAATTCTGATTCAGAAGAAATAGAACAATTCATAACAAAGAATTTCTTATAATACTTATTACTACGCTCTAATAAAGAGCCAGGATTCGTTATTATATGGTCATAATCTGCTACAATAATTGTAGATGCTACACCATGATCAATAGATGCCCATCCAGTCCATATTTGTCTTACATGATCATACATACGCTCATATGAACCAGAACCATCTCTAGTAGAATATACTTGTCTAGTATATTTTGTTGACGGGTAACCATAAGATTCTGAATAATAAACACCATCTACTACTAAAATACCACCAATACCATTTACTGGAAATCCTCTAGAAGATGAAGCTTGTGAATCTTCTACAGCATAAATCTCTGTTCCTTTACAACCATTAAGATGAGAACCATCATAAATATTATCTCTACCATATGTCATAATGATAATAACCTCCTTTATTATACTAATGTAAACCCAATTTTGAAATATCATGCTTTTAATGTACTTGCAAAAAGTGTGTAGCAAACATAACATATATTTGTCACAATTTTTCTTCACTAACCCCATAGTAATAAGGAGTTAGAAGGTATAGGAGTGGATTTAACTTTAATATAAATAGAATATAGAAAGGAGTAAATATTGTGGACCTGTTAAAAGTGTCAGAAATTATAGATAAATATGCTAATAAAGCAGGAAATACTTATTTAAGTCCTGTTATATTCTTGGTACTTGTTGTTATTATTCTAATCTTTTATTTTGCTCGTTATCGTGCAATCTGTAAAATTGATAGTGATGATGTTAATGATGATCCTGAATTAGAAAAACGTTATCATATGTATACTCTATTTCACTGTGGATTAGAAGCATTAATGTGCTTGATTGTATCATATTTTATTATTGAAATTACAGATGCAAACATCAAAAGCTATATTATTAACTGGGTAATTGCACCAGCAATTGGTATCTTTGTATCTATTTATTGTGATAATAAGATTCTTATGCCATTTGAAGATTTACATGGTGGTAATCCATTAAATGATAAAGATCATCATAAAGATGATGATAAGAAATCACCGAAAAAATCTGATGATAAAATATCAATTATCATCAACCCATCTTCTCAGCAGCAAACAGTTAGCACATCTACAGAATCAGAAAAAGGTACATTACCTTCTACTGCTGTAGGTTCACCACTTCCAAATCAAATGGAACAATCTATCAGTGATACTAAAGCTGCTTGCAAAAAAATATTTACAGAGCATGAAGACGTAATAATAAAACGTATTGAAGATTTGGAAACATCAGTAGCAAATCAAACAAAGGATATAGATGATATTAAAGAATATATTATAACGGACCGTAAATCTCGATTAACAAGAGTTATTTATGCGGCTTTAGAACAAGGATATGTAAAACCTAAAGAAAATGCTGCTATACTAGAACTCTATCATAAATATACTCGTTTAGTAGGAGAAGATCAAGAAATAGAAACATTATTTAAGGATCAATATTTAAAACTAAATGTTCATGAAGATCGACGAAAGAATAAAGTAGATGTTAATAATGATCGTCGTAGTAAAAGTAAAGATAGAGATGATAATCGAGACCGAGATGGAGATTTAACTAAGTATATATAATTACCCAGTAGGATTGTCCTACTGGGTTTTTAATTTTATGATATAGAAATGAACCAGTATCAATAAAAAGATTAAAATATATAGTCCAGTATTATAATAATTTTCAATATTAGAACCTTTGTAAAAGTTACTAGTTTAAGTTATATATTATAGCGTTGTAAAGAAGAAATATTATCATATTAATAAGGAGGAAACAATTATGATAAAGAACTTTAGATTGATATGGTGACATATATGTCAGATCAGCAATGGAGAGGTTATATGATACTGAACGCCAGTTACTGTTTAAAGGTTATTATTGATGGAGATAATAAGGAGGACGTATGAGTATGAAAAACTTTTTAAGTAAGCATCCAAAATTACACGCAGCCAAAGAAGCAATTCTTTGGCATGATTATAATGATGAAAAGGCTAAAGAATTCTTCTTATCGTGGCTAGAAGTAATACTAATGTTTGCACTTTTCGGCGGTGGTTATATTCTCATCATCGGAAATTTGCCGGTTCATTAAAAGAAAGATATAGTGGGATTTAATTATCCCACTTTTCTTTTTTCTTTTTCACATCAATATAATGTATCTATATTATATAAAATATTAATAAGGAGGACCTTATAATGGCTACACTAGAACCTAAAGCAAGTACAGCTTCGATTCTGAAAGCTTCTAATCCAGTTTTAGCAAATAATGAGATCATCTTTGAAGTTCCTGATGAAGGTAATAAGGACGGTGGTATCAAAATGGGTGATGGTACATCATCTTATAACGATCTTCCATACTTAGCTTCTAATAATAAGATCAATGTTGTTGAGTCAACACTTACTGTTGCTAACTGGTCTAATGGAACTTATAGTTTTGAGTCTCAGTATCCAACATCTCGTTACATCGTTCAGATATCTATCAATAAGACAGCATCTGAAGCAGCATTTAAAGCTTGGGCTGATGGTAACTTCTGCTCTAATGCTGATGCTAATGTTCTTAGAGTTGGTAACGGTGGAGTTCAACCGACAGTTAATATTCCGGTTGTATTAGTCGTTACAGAAATCTAATTTTCAATAAGAGATCCAGTGAGTGCAAAAACTCACTGGATTTTTATTTTTTACATATACTAGAACTCTTTTATAATATAGGAGGTAGTATATGAAGAAAAACCATTATAAATTCCCTTTTGATTGTGGTAAATTTTGTCCATATTATCGTTCTTGGGATCTAAGTATTGATGATTGGACAAATGCATGTGAAAAATTACATATGCAAATAGATGATTGCGATGCTTATGGTCCAGCAAAACTACAATCTATTTGTCCATTATCTGAATATAAACGAAGATATTATAAATCACTATATAAAATAAAATCATTGTTTAAGAAAGGAAGATAATATATGAAGAATGAAAATGTACAATTAATATATAATCCAGAACATGCATCACAAGGGGTTACTAATGTCCATTCAGAAGTACCTATAGCTAATAATGCATTACTAGATTATTCTGAATTAGCTGCAATGGAATATGAAAGGATATCAAATATCAATACATTAGAAGAATATCTAGATTATAAATTAGATCTTCTAAAGACAAAAGATATTGATATGATTTTGTTTGAACTAACTCGTATAGAAACGCTTATGACTAACTATAAAGCTCATGTATATTTTATGAAGGATCAAGGCGTATGTTGTAATGAAGATCTATATGATACACTAGAGCAGTATAAAGGCAAATTAATAAATTTATTACAACAGAAACACAGTGAGTTCAGTTGTATTAATCAAATGGAGGATTAGAACTATGAATATTGTAGTTGGAAGTAGACATAGTGGAAAACTAACAAAGTTTCTGAACGATTTTATTGCTACAGATAATGCTATTATCATCTGTAATACTGTGAAACGAAAATATGATATTATTTATCGTTTAAGCGTACTGGATCCACAAACCGATTATAATAATCGTGTTTATGTGTTCAAAGATGAAATTAGAGGTATTCCAATGGACACAAAAGTATTTATTGATAAGGCTGACGAATTGCTAGGTAGACTAATTAGTTATGATATTCGAGAAGTATCAATAAATGAAGAATCTATTAATGATATTACAAAAACAATACCACCTCATAGTAACTGAAACATTATAGTAAATAAAAATCATTTATTAGAAGGAGAATAATTATGACAAAAGAACAGAAATTTGTATTGTTAGAGAACCGTTTATTCAGACTGATGGATTCACCAAAGAATATCAAGAGTAACGGTGTTGTTCGTAAATTAACACGTCAGTATAATCATATGAAGAAGGAACTTGGATTAGCTTAATATGATTTTGCTGGATCATATTTGGGGGAATATGATTGGATAAATAAGCCTAGTAGGATTAATCCTACTAGGCCATTTGTTTACCATTTATAATTCTTATACTTCTTGTAGTAATCCTTAGCATTCTTAATACGATCTTTTACAACTGTATCATAGTTTGCAGGATTCTCAAATTCTTTACAGAAGATTTTTGTAGCCGATGTAACTGTAATTAATTTATTGGTTAATTTTGTATAAGTCTTACTAAAGGTAGTGACAAGCTCTTTATAAAGATACTGTAATTGAGGATGAGCATCACCAATGGATAATCCTCTTGCATCTATATACTTCTTAAGAGCTTCTTTACGAGACCAGTATGTCCACTGGCATAAGCCATAACCAGCTTTGTCTTTAACGAAATTCGTATATGTACCGTTATCAACGTTCTTGGTATAGGCACTATCACTCATTTTAAGCTTCTTCTCATAAGAGTTCTCCAAGTTTGTAGGATTAAAACCAGACTCGGCTTTAATATTACCCATAATTCCAGCAATTGCTTTCTTAGGTAATCCTTTCTCTGAAAAGAATCTCCAACATAATTTCTCTACTTCTATAGTTGTCATAAAAGCACTCCTTTCTCGGCTATTAGTATAATGTACATTGTTTCATGTAATGTCAGTAATCGATCGAGATTTCATATCTCTACGTAATAAAAATCTACAAATCTATTGACATATGTATAAATACTATATACTGAAAGGAGTTCAAATGGAGTTAGAAAAAGATAACTTTTTATCTGTTTTGATGGAGAATGATGAAGAGAAACTAAAAGATTATATATTAGAACATGGTAAGAAGCCAAAGCCACATGCTCCTCTTTATGTAATCCGAAAGGAGGAAGTTAATGATGACAAATGATCATCGTGAACCAGAAACAATGGAGGAATTGATTAGTGAGATTCGAAAGATTACAAAGAATCAGAAAGCTCAATCAATTTCTGACCAGGTTAGAGTTCAGCAAATGCTACTAAACGATCCAAACTATGAGGTGTCAATTTATGACAAATCAAAGGGTCGTATTGGTAGCAGAAATGTACATGACGAAGCAATTAGGTTTATAGCAGATACAACAGCTGCTATAACTGGACTGGACAAACAGTCTGCTAGAGAATGTGCAAAGAGTTACAAGTTTACTAAGAAAGATGCTAATTTCTTTTTAAACATGACTCATGACTTTATGCAAACTTATTTAGATACTGGTAGAAAACTGAATATTATTCAGACAGAAGATTCTGAGGCTTCTATTTTCTATCGTCAAATAGGTGTAAGAGAGAAAGTTATTCCTAGTAAGAATGGTAGTGTCAAAATACCAGGATATAAGAAAGTCATCGTACGATCAAAAGCACCGAAATATATGAATAAGGAGATCTGATGTTATGTACAAGGTATCAATTGAGCACCTTACACCTCAGAATCCTATTACGAGGGCGGGTATAGAATTAGGGGCTTGTAGAAAAGAAGATTTATCTGATCCACAAGCAAATTATGAACGAGGACTAAATGCATTTATATCATATCAAGATCCAATTAAGAATTTTATATTAATTCATATATTGATTACTGATATTGATGATGAGGTATCTAACATTATAAAAGACTTTGTTCACAAATCAAAGAGAATCGAAATAGATGATCGATGTATTCTCATTCTATCATTGCATGATTTTCGCAAATTATACAATATGCAATGTATAGAGAATGAACGAGTGAATCACGACTTCTATAATAGATTCATTGCTGAACTATGTAGACAATTAGCATTGTACTCAGATGAATGGAAGAAAGTAATCAAAGAATATCTTATCTTTGATTGTGATTACTTTGAATTCTGCCCTAGAAACCATAGCTGTGGAAGACATCCAATCAAACAAGATGTTCCTAGTCGCATTGCAAAGTTAGCAGATAAGATAATAGATGATTAACAATCTAAATCCCGATAGGAAACCACTCCTATCGGGTTATCTCATCTCAGTATTTAAAATTATTAATTAAGCAAATAATCTTTCGATCTGCTCGTTGATATAACTCATATCAGCCTCGAACTCCTCAACTGTAGCGTAGCTCTGCTTGCTGACTATTATACTAGCGTCCTCTGGATCAAGGAACTCGTAAGTTACTTTAACGTCTTTACCAGCCTTCTTAAGAATGCCAAGATGTACAGTATAAATTGCACCTGGGATACCAGATCCAACTCTCTTTATCAGATCTCTGTTACATGTCCTAGTAGTACCAATGTATTTCTTACACTGAACCAATACAACATTGTTGTTGAACTTTTCCACAACTGTTACAGTATTGGCTTTATTCTCACCTTCTGCTGGTGCATAGTCTGCGATCTCGATTAAAGATGTAGCCATTGTTGATTTCCTCCTTTGATTAGATAATTTATATGATAGCCAACTACAATATAGCCATTATAATTATGTTTTTATTGTAAGGCTTTAACTTCTATATAATGTCCGAAAGGAGGATAAAATGAGAAAACCAGTATCAATTGATGAAATTAATGATTACTTTATACAAAGAACACCAATAGAAAAGCGTGCAGAGTTATTTCCACAATATGTAAATTATATGCCTAAGTTATATAAAACAATGGAATTACCATCCTATGTTCATGGATATTGCTTAGCCATTGAATATATGAGATCATGGTTTTTAAAGAAGTTTCCAAAGGATCCTTCTAGTCCTACAAAGACTTACTTTAAGACAGTTTATGTCAATGGTTCTCATATATTAGATAATTGGAAGAACTGGAATAATTATAATATTAAACGAGAGAAACCAATGTTGGCAATTGTTCCTACCGTTAATACAGATTATGATCGAGATAATGTAGATCTCTATATGGGTGATGCTGGAATCATGTTGCGTAAATCTACGATGCAAGATTCTTTCTTCAAAGATTATAATTCTATGTCATTTCTCTATGTACAGCTAAGAGAAATGGAAATGAATTTTACATTCAAAGTACGAGTTAATTCACGATCAGAACAATTAGATCTGTTAAATAAGATGGAACTATGGTTCAGAATAGGTACAACACAACAAGATCGTATTAGTGCTGATTTCCATATTCCTACAGATATCTTAGTACAGATAGCAAAGGACAATGCATTTGAAGTAGATGAAAATGACAATATTGTAGATGTACCAGCATTTCTGAATTATATGAATAAGCATTCATCTGCTCCTGTTATATTTAAGATGAGAGCCATTAATCAGCATCCAGAATTCTTTGTACGTGCAAGAGAATTATATACACATATTTCTACAAAGGATAAGATTCAGATTGATGATGGAGAACAAGATGGCCATCTCAATACAAATTATCATCTAGAGATGAATGTTGTATTACATATGCCTATACCGCATTTCTATGCATATATGGCACAAATACCATTAGCAGATTCCATTACAATATCTGAGCGTAAACCATCTATGGGAATCTATACAATCAATAACTTTGATATCAAACCACAGAATGAACAAGGATGGCCTTCTATTATGGTTACTTCTTATTTTGCAGAGAAGGATGAAAAGGTAATTGATATATCACCTGTATTTGATTCTAATACTTGGCCTGTAGCAAAAGTATTACATTATGATCAGAAATTAGGAATTACACCAGAAGGATATCTTGATATTCGTATCATGAGAAATGATATGATTGGTGGTAGAATGGCAGATGCTAGAATTGATTATCGTAATCTAAAGATATATTTAGATGAGAGTATTGATAAAGAGTGTATGTTTGATATTGTAATATATGCTGATATGGAATATGTAAATTCACAGCTTATTTCATTGGAATCTTATGATAAGTCTCGAGTTAGCTCTGCTCAATTATCAAAACCAGATATTGGTGAAGAATCATAAACAATATTTAGTCTAGGTTTTTATTGAACCTAGGCTAAATTTATTTTTAATCATATATTATAAAATGTGTGTGGAAAGAATTAAAAATTATTTAAACCCTTACATCATTATAAAGATATAAATGGAGGGCTCAATAATATGACAGATGAAGAAATAATGATGCTTGAGGGTATTGAGGAAAAACGTGAACGTTGGTCTCAATACACTTGTAATGGTATAAAGGTTCCTAGAGTTAGTGCTATCTTATCAGCAACCATTGGTAAACCATATTTAGAAAGATGGGCTGCAAATCTAGGTTCTAATTATGATATTGAAAAGAAAAAGATTCTTGCTACAGGAACATTAGCACATGAGATGATTGAAGATTTCTTGATGATTGGACATATAAGAGATCAATATAATATACCAAATTCTAATTTATTAAAAGCTATGAATTGCTATCATAACTTTGTAATCTGGTGGAATCATATGAAAGATAATGGGTTTATTATTAAACCATTATTCATAGAGAAACAACTTGTTTGTCCTTTATATGGTGGTACTTGTGATTTAATTGCAGCTATTACAAATCCATATAATCATATTACAAAGAATTATATTCTAGATTTCAAATCATCAAAAGCTATATCTCCGGATTATTTTATACAAACAGTTCTTTATATGAAAGCAGTTGACTATCAGAGATCAATTGGTAATATAGAACTTCCTGAGATTAGTGGTGTAGGAATTATTCGTGTTGATAAAGAAAAACAGAATAATTATGAGTTCCTATTAGCAGATAAAGGTACAGATTTTACATTCTTAAATAATATTTCCGCATATGCTGATAATATGGTATACTGGTTCTACCAGTATCAAAGTATCGAATATCAGTATAAACAATTCAAGAAGAATTTTAAAAATGGAAAGGATGTATAAATGCTACAATCATTTATGGATGCTGCAAACGATATTGCAGGGATGTACTATAAAAGTAGATTACCAAAGTTCATAAAGAAAAAGCGAATGGATAATGAGTATGTAAAGCTTCAAGAAATTGTAGATAATTATTTCAAATTACAGCACGAAGGTGAATTTCATGAATGGGTTAATATATTAGAAGAGAAGAATTTAAAATCTTATGGTATATGTAATCGTATAATGAATAATTATATACAGTTTCAGTTTAATATGAGACATGATGATACAGACTATAATGTTATCGTATATGCAACAAAACGATTTATTGTAGGCTATGAATTTACATTCTATATTGTATCACTGAAAACCATGGATACAAATATATCGTTTAATTGTAAATTAGATGATATATTAAATATAAATTCTGGCAAACCACATCACATTACATCTGTAAGAGAAAAATTATCCATGTTAGCTAGAAATGAATTTGGTATTCATATTTATAGCAATATGAAGCAATATATTGATACCTATATTAATGATCTTAAAAAATCAGTATAAGTGAGGTAATGATAATGGAAGATACTAATTACACAAGTTACAACCTGTGGATAGAATTATGTAAAGAGGTACAAATGAAACTCATTGATCACAGTGAGTATATTCAAGTAGAACAAGAAGTTGAACATGTAGATTACAATCTTTTTGGCAAGCTTCGTAATACAAAGAAAAAGATACTTGTTGAAGCTAATGACCCAGAGCTTCAAAAAGCAATTGATAATTATACAAAACATGTAAATCATGTTGTAAAATCTCCTATTAAATGGATAGATTTATGGACATTCTGCCAATTTGTTCGATGGGCTGAGAAATCTATTTTCTTTGTGAATGATAAAGATAATGAATTATATGTAGACTCAGATATCGATAATGTTGATGTGCGAAGACTTGTTGTTAATGCTACACCAAATGTAATGATTCAGTTAGAGTTAAAACGACAAGTAACTCCTGTGGAAACATTAGAGATCATTGTCATTCAGGTAAGTCGTAATTATGGAAAGCAGCTAAAGAATCGATATATGGTTGTCAATGGAGAAGTGGATTATCCAGATGGATCAGATCGAGATTTAATGTTAACAATAAACACTTATCTCAATAATGCAGTCAAGACTATATCAGATAATATACTAGACTGTATGCTGCATGATTTCAGAGATAAATTAATACATTCAAAGTTTCATTGCTAGAAGGGAGATCAAAATATGCTATTCAGATTCTACAACAAGGGACTCGTCGATATCAGTACATTGAAGCCAGGGTGGAAGATTGTTTCCACCTTGTATTTTGAGTATGATAAGATGAATGAATCTTCTGATCATTTAGGAGAACGTGATGTTATAGTAGATATACACTCCGATGTATATGATAATAAACAAGTTCACAAACTACAGTCTAATGGTATTCTACTTCTTACAGCAGCTAATAGAGATTCAAATTCAGAATTGAATTGTGATAATGAGCATGATAAAATTATTTTATCAAAATTTGTAGAGCCTCTACATGACACTCTAAGTTCTATGTTGTTAGATGATAGTACCATTGATACAATAGTAAATCCACTTGTAGAAAGCTATAGTAGATATGCTACTGGTAATACTGGAGTTACGGTTGTCTTAGAGTATAATTTTAATAAGCCTGTAACTAACGATGTAAAAGATATTTCTGAAATAGCAACAGTTAAGCACTTTATACGTAGAATGGAATAAGGAAAATGGAATCTAGAGGTATATTTATAGCAGTTCATATAGCAGATATTCACTTTGCAGCTTTTAATCCCAAGGAACAATATGAGATTTTGAAAGAACAATTCTTAGATAAGATTATTAATTATCCTAGAATTGATTGTATCTCTGTTAATGGAGATACATTTGATCATAAGTTGATGGGTAATTCTGATGGTATATATTACGCAAGTTTATTTATCGATCAGCTAGTACAGATTGCGAGATCGAAGCATTGTACCTTATTGCTGATCCATGGTACATATTCGCATGATGCTGATCAGCTAAAACTGTTTTATCATTATATGGACGATCCTACGGTGGATGTAAGAATCGTAACACAGATACAGTTCGAACAGATTGGCAATGCTCGAATCTTATGTATTCCTGAATTATATGGTGTTAATGAAGCTGTATATCAAAATGCATTTCATCATGATGGATGGTATGATGAATGCTATCTTCATGGAACATTTGAAGGATCTGTTTATGGTAATACAGTTGGTAATGGTCGCTTATTCACTATGCAGGATTTCGATCTATGTAAAGGCTTTATGATTGGTGGTCATGTACATAAACCGCAGGTATTACAAGGATACTTCTATTATTGTGGTAATCCATATCGATGGAAATTTGGTGAGGAAGAAGATAAGGGATTTTTCATCACCATTCATGATCTTGATATGAATACGCATGATGTACACTTTGAGAAGATCATGAGTAAATCATATATTACGATAAACTTAGAGGATATTAAGATGAGTGATCCTCAAGAGATTATTCGTTATATTGATGATTATAAGAAGAATAAAGGAATTGATTTCTTAAAGGTAAAATTTAAGTATGCTTTAGAAGGAGCGAATAAAGTTATTGTTAATAACTATTATCGTAATTCTAGAACCGTATTTATTGAATTCTTATCCATTATGGAAGAACAGAAAGCAAAAGCTGAGGCGACTGGGGAGATCGATGAAGGATATGCTTTCTTATTAGACGACAAATTATCCGATGAAGAAAAGTTTGTGCATTACTGTAATATGCAAGAAGGTTCAGAATTTATTACAGTTGATAAACTAAAGGAAATTCTCTCGGAAACATTATAATAAATATATACTAGATGGAGGCGATATTCATATGGTGATATTTATTAGAGAGTTTTTCACATTCATTGGAATATTTAGTACTTTAAACTTCTTCTATAAGATATTCATTGCATATCTTGATATTAAAGAAGGAAGAATTCAATTAGAAGATGAATATTACGAAGAAGATTTAGACAAAGATATTCGGTGCAAGAACGGATATCTAGGTGTCTATAAATGTCCATATTGTGATGAAGAGAAAGAAGTAGTATATAACGGTATATACCCTAAAACAATTAACTATGCAATTATTCATGTAAAGGAGCATGACTGCAAGTTAAATAAGTTAGAGGATTCCGATACGGTAACTTATGCTTTCCGATTAGAATACTACAAAGAACTGACAAAAACAGAATTGGAGAACTACTTAGATAAAGCAAAGCAAGAAGGGTAAAATTCCCTTCTTGTTATAATTTATCACTGCGATAACACTATGATAATTATGTATATTATCTGAGTAGAAATGAAAGAGACAACGGAATATGAAGATACAAAAGAAAAGTATATCGAAACCAAAGATAGAAAATCCTAATAGCATGAATATTAGTATTACTTATCTTGATATATTTTGCAAGTATGTCATTACTGATCCTAATAGTGTTAGTATTGCAAACATTGCAAATCTTAATCGTATGATGAATGCATTAGATCCTAAAACATATACAACTGATCCGGAAAAGAATAAACGTGTTCAGTTTATTATGCAAGCAATTAATGCACGACTAAATCATAACTTAACTGATCGTCAAATGATACTTGCAGAGATTCAATCAAATCTAAAATATGATTTAGATTTCATTGATCCAAATGTAAATCTATCGGCAGATGAAATTGCAAGAGTAAATGATACAATTGCTGAAGGTTTAAAATATGCATTTGTATTCAAATATGTCGATAAGATTATTGGGGTTTGTACAGATATTAAAACATCAGACTTTGATCATAGAGGTCAAGTAATGCCAACTTTGGAGCACATTATTGATGAGACAAAGAATGAGTTCCGTAAAGCAACAGTAAACGATGATATTACTGATATGGTATTCTCATTAGATGATGGAGCTTTTGAGGATGTCATGAAACGTATCTATGACTTAAATGCAAATCCTAATAGAAGATTAGTAACTGGTATGCAGGGCTTGAATATTATGACCGGTGGTGGATTTGAATCAAGTCGTTGTTATGTTATTCTTGGTATTACAGGTGGTGGTAAATCATTGGTATTACTGAATTTAGCATATCAGATTAAGAAGTATAATAAAACATATCAGACAAAAGATCCTACAAAGAGACCAACTGTTACATATCTCACCATGGAGAATACAGTATTAGAGACAACCAATAGATTGTTTGATCTAGTAACAGAATCTCAATATAGTATGACAAGTTATAGTTATGAGGAAGTATTACACAAGATGAGAGAAGAGGGACAGTTAAAAGTAACTGAGAATTCTCCAATCGATATTACAATTATCTATAAACCAAACTTGTCAGTTGATACCGGATATCTATATACATTATATGATAATCTTATGGATCAAGGAAAAGAAATGATTTGTTTGATTCAGGATCACTTGATGAGAATTCGTTCTGTCATGTCATCAAATGAACCTCGATTTGAGTTAGGTAATATCACGAATGAGATTAAGACATTTGGTATCAAGAAAGATATTCCTACAATCACAAACTTCCATCTGAATCGAGATGCCATGATGAAAGTAGAAAATTCATCTAAGATATCAAAGATTGATGTCACACAGAAATTGGGAAAATCAAATGTCAGTGAGTCAACAATGATTCTGAATAACTGTGATGTAAGTATTATCATTAACAAAGATGAAGATGATAAAGGTCAGAGCTATATGGGATTCAATCTGATCAAAATGAGGGATAAGACTAACTTATTCTATTTTGCTCAACCATTTGCGTATAATAGTACCATCCGATTAATTCAAGATATCAATGGTCCTGCTATGTATAAAGAGCATCTTCATGGAGCTCCTACTAGTACACCAAAAGTTGCAAATATACGAACTTCTTCTAGTAATATTATGGGATCAATCAATAATATTACATCATTCACAACACCAACAGATGCAACCTTTTCACAAAATCAACCAACCGATATTGATGAAGATGAAGAAGAAACAATCATCAAACCAGTAGCAAGAGATCCGTTTATTCGAGGTCTTCCAAAAGTTGATCCTAGAAAAGAAGCAGAAGATAAAATGAATGATTTGAAAAGTAAGTTAGCAGCTCGTAGGAACACATAATAATTTTCCCAGTAGTGTTGTTACTACTGGGATATTATAACCTTAGTTAGATCCTTGCTTAATATATGTATTTTCTGAAGACAATACATCTGATAAGAACTGTGGTAATAACTCTGGTGATGGCATATATAGATAACGGAATTCAAAATCAAATTCCTTTGGATCAATAATGCCATTACAAATCAATACAATGAAGTCTAATTGAGTAGATCCGTAGAAATCATACGCAATAATATCTGGAGAATAACGATATCGTGCTTTTTCAGATACAGTGATATTCTCAACTGGAATTCGAAAGCAGATCTTTTTCAGTTCGTCGATATATAAATTTAGAATATTATCGTCAACGAACTTACCATTAGGAGTATTACGTATAACACTAAAATTTGGATAAGACGTTTCATCAGAAGCTTTACCTTCTTTGATAAAATCTGATATAGTATACGTCATTTCTGGGTTTGATACTGTTGCCATATAGATACCTCCTTTAATTAGATGTGAAAAAGAATAAATCAGTCATATATTATAGATATAAGGAGGAAAGTCATGAAGAATAAACCACCAATATTTCCACCAATCTTTTTCTATATATTAGTTATCATATTATGTATTGTCTTAGCAGTTGCGGGATTTCATTTATGGAAACTAATTATAGAATCAGATTTACCACTATGGTTGAAGTTTTTACTTAGTTAATATTTGTAAAGGAGAGCAAAATGCATTTAGAGAATTATGGTATCTATAAGGATCTTGTAGAAAATGGTGAAATCAATATCGATACAAGTATATTGAATACAACAAATATTGATGATCATTTTAAATGGATTCACAATATTTTATCTGATGGTATTGAGAAACCAGAGATACAGAGCTTAAAGATTCACATTACATTTGTAGATGGTGTAAAGATTAATCTCTTTATAGAAGATTATATGTTTAATCTAATCTTCTGGAGCATTAGTCTATCTGCAAATCATCCAGTGTCCTCATTCTATTTCTTTAATTGTGTAACAGAACCAGTTACAAAAGGTAGTATAAAGAAATGGATTGATCAAAAATTTATTGCTATCAATTTAAAATCAATGGATAATATCCATATGAATCAGTCAATCGATAGAGGTATTTATAAGTTTACTCTGTTAGAGAACTTCCAGATGTATTTGGCAAATACAGTAAACTTGGAAGATACGATTGCCTTGATGGAGAAGTATCCGGAATTCAACGATACAGTTCACTTTGATCCTACAGGTATTCCTATTGAGGATGTAAAAGAAGAAGGTATGAAAGCAACCAACATTCAGATCAATTATATTAAGAATTCTGATCACTGTTTGAAAGATGCTTTTATTGCTGGTGAAGGAATTAATGCAAAGCAGTATAAAGAAGTATCTGTTAATATTGGTCCTAAACCAGATGGTCAAGGTGGTGTATTCCCGCATCCAATCATGGGATCATTTATCAATGGTGGATTAAAGAATGCAGAAGAAATCATTGTAGAATCATCCATTGGTAGAATTGCTCAGATATTACAGAAACAGAACGTTGGTCAATCTGGAGCATTTGCTAGAAACCTTGGTCTTAATAACCAAGATTCTAGTCTATATCCAGATCCAGATTATGTATGTAATACCAGAAACTTTGAGGTAATCGAGATTGTAAATAAGGATATGCTCGATGAATTAAATATGCGGTATTATCGAACAAACCCTAGAGGTATCGATTATTGTATCAATGCGTCAAAAGATAAGCATTTGATTGGTCAGACAATTTATCTTCGATCCCCAATGACATGTGCATCTGCTGCTAGAGGTCAGGGTATCTGCTATAAGTGTTATGGTGATTTAGCATATGTTAATCGCGATATCAATATAGGACAGATTGCATCAGAGCAGTTATCTGCTGTATATACTCAGACATTATTATCAGCAAAGCATCTGTTAGAATCAGCAATCGTTAAGATGAACTGGACAGAAGGATTCTTCAATGTCTTTGATGTAGAGTATAACCAGATTACATTCAAAGAGGATATGAATTATCGTGGTTATAAGTTAATCATTAATGATTATTATGATGACGATGATGAAGAAGGTGATAATGGAGATCTTACTACATATGTAAATTCTTTTGATATCAAGTTTCCAGATGGTGGCATTGTTACAATGAGAACTACATCAGATAATGATGCTGAATTTGATCAGATCTTTATTCATGATGAATTACTTGAATATATGCAGCGTGTAGGAACTGTAGATGATGAGAGTGATCGTTATGAGTTAGATCTAAACAAGATGCAGGATTTATCTGCTCTGTTTGTAGTAGAGGTTAAGAACAATGAGTTGTCTAAGACTATGAAATCTATTAAGAATATTATTGATAATAAGAAGATAACAAAGTCTTATGATCGTAATTCTATCTTATCCGATTTCATTACAACAAACTTAGCTGGAAATATCAAAATGGATTCTGTGCATTTTGAGGTATTGCTAATGAATCAGATTCGAGCAGCTGATGATATTTTAGAGTTACCGGATTGGTCATTAGAGAATGAGCCTTGCCAGATTCTTACATTGAATGAGTCATTGACAAATAACCGTTCTATTTCTGTACGTCTACAGTCTTCTAAGATTGCTCGTACATTAACATCACCATCTAATCGTCAATTATCACAGCCTTCTAATATGGATCTATTCTACATGGAGCAGCCTCAGAAATTCATGACAGATGAGTATGTAAAGTCAACATATGATCCTAATAAGAAGAATAAGAGAGTTATTAAGAAACCTCTCTATAAGATTGTTGACGACACTGAGATTAAATAATTAGTTTTACGAAGGAGAGCATATCATGAAAACCATTGCATGGATTGTACTAGCAGGTACAATATTAATCAATATAATTGTTCAGCTTATCTTATATCTAGTATTAGGTAGAAAGTTAAAGCAGAAAGAAGCATTAACTATCAATATCGTTAAATGGTTATCATTCATTGGTACAATCGATATGCTCTTCTTTGTAGCTAGTTTAGTTATTCTGATTATGTATCAAGCTAAGGGGATTATGTAATGCCTAAGATTATTATTCGCAATAGTTGTATTATGATTAGGGATTATGTGTTAGGAAGTTGTCCTCAATTGGAGCGCAACTTCATGGTATATGATCCCATCAGACACACTAAAGATGTTCTAGGAATGTATTATAGTGCAAAAACATCTACTTTATATATTCCTAGAGGATTAGATATTCCATACATTAAGCATTGTCTTCATATACATGATCATGAAAATGAGCAACCTAGTAAGTTCAAAGAAACGGATTATATTGGTATGAAATATAAACCAAGAGATAAAGAACAAGAGGAAGCTCTTAAGTTCATGATCGGTATTGGAGAACATGAGCAAAATCTATACGAACCTCAATTATCTGTAAATCTGAATACTGGTAAAGGAAAAACATATTGTAGTATTGCTACAATATCGTATATGAGAATTAAGAGTATTGTTATTACAGGTAGTATCACATTACTTCATCAGTGGGAACGTGATATTGAGGAGTATACACAGTTACGTAGAAAAGATATTCTATTTATCAATGGATCTGATATGATGAATATGATTTATCAAGGTAAATCAAAACGTGCAGAAGAAGCAAGTATTTTCTTATGTACTCATGGTACTATACGTTCATATTGTGATACCAATGGTTGGAGTCGATTAAATACAATCTTTGAGAATTTAGGAATTGGTATGAAATTTATCGATGAAGCTCATACAAACTTTGTCAATATGCTGATGATTGATTTCTTCTCAAATGTATTTAAGACTTACTACGTAACAGCAACACCTGGACGATCTAGTCGACAAGAAGATAAGATTTATCAATTATCAATTAAGAATGTACCTGGTATTGATTTATTTGATGAGAATAAAGATCCTCATACAGATTATATTGCAATGAAGTATAATTCTCATCCATCTGCATTGGTATTATCATCTTGTCGTAACAAGTATGGATTGGATCGTATGAAGTATGTAGATTTCATCACACAGAATGAATATTTCTATCAGATGATGCGTATTGTCATGGAAATGTTTTTGAAGTGTGGAGGAAGAGGATTATTCTACGTTGGTACAAATGCTGGTATCGTAAGAGTGTATCATTGGATTTGTACGAATTATCCTCAGTTGTTAGGACTTGTTGGTATTTATACATCCATTATGTCTAAAGAGGATAAGTTAAAAGAACGAGAAAAGAAACTCATCTTATCTACTACAAAGTCTGCTGGTTTAGGTGAAGATATAAAAGGATTAAAAATGACTGTTGTATTAGCAGAGCCATTTAAATCCGAAGTATTGACAAGGCAGACTTTAGGACGTACAAGAGATGATAATACAATGTATATTGAGTTAGTAGATTTAGGATTCCGTAATATTAGATCCTTCTACTATAGTAAGTTACCAACACTCAATAAGTATGCAAAATCTGTATCAGATACAACTTTCGATCAATATGAATTATCCAATAGATCAAAGATACTAGAGGATAAACAGAATAAGAAACATTCACCATTTGTATTATATGATGAACGATTTTTTGATTATACGCAAAAGGAGAGTGAAGAAGATGAATCATAATAATGAAGATCAGTCTGTTAGTCAACTTGAAAAGAAATATATTAAGAATAATAATATGTCTGGTCATGTTATTACAGAAGAGCAGGCAAAGATTCGAGAACAAGTGATCGAAGAAGCTAGTAAATCAAGATCAAACAATGATGATATTTTCTGGCAGAAGTATATGGATCAGCATGATTACTAAGTAAATTAACTTCCTCATAGTATAATCTATATTATGGGGAGGTAAAATAATTATGGATAAGGAGAGATACATATATTATGAACAATAAAGAGCGATTAGTTGCTAAAATTAAAGATGAACGATTTTCTAGATTTAGATTTCCCAATAGAGAAGCAGGAACAATTTCATTCTATGCTAATTGTCTAGATGATACAATTGTGGATAGTGAAGATGAAACTATTAGCTCAGCTGATGCTATTCGGGAACTTTGTAAGTTAACTGGTTCTTTTAATGAGGATAAAGCATTCTATAAAATCAAACCACAAGAAGGAACATCTTACAAATGTACGATGTATTTCAGATTAAGTACATCAGAAGAATGTAAGACTATTAGTTATATAGGAGTTGGACATACTCCAGAGGAATCACTGAGAGTAGCGAGATCTGTCTATGATTATTACTATTATAAATATCTAAAAGAATATAGTAAGTAAAAATAAGATATTTTAGAAAGATGATATAGATAACATGGAAGATATTAGAGTTATGACCGATATTAGTAAGCTTATTAAGCGCAAAAACATGGCATATGATATTTTATCAGCTATTCGCAATATGAAGGCTAGAGGTTTTAACCTTCCTATTGTAACTGGTAAAAAGGCAGAGGAAGAAGAAAAGAGATTACGCCAAGAGATCATTACATGTAATGAACGTATAAAGATATTGACGGAGTATAACTGTTAATAGTAATAAGCAATAATGGACATATCTCGCTATTTCAAATATAAAATAAAGTCCCAGTAGGTATTGAGCCTACTGGGTTTCTTTATTTTTTCTAAAATACTGGATTTGTAATCTTCTTTTTATCATCATTAAGAATCTTAGTCAAGTTATAGAGACTCTGTACAACATCACCATCTACAACTCTCATATTCTTAGCACCAAATCCTATGAAGTTCTTTTTACTATTATGGAATTTATGTAATTCATCATTCGCTTCATCTGTAAATACACCTCTAATTACAACCTGGTCTCCATCATAATCTCCACCCATTCCCTTCAAATACAAATTTGACATATTGAGTGTATCAATGAAAGTATCAGATGTATCTTTTCCAATATCGCTATCAGAGAATTTAGGATAATATGGATAATACTCATTCTCTACATACATTGGTTCTGTTTCATTGGTTGTTAATATATCAATACCTGTTGTGATTTGGTTTGTTCTAGTATCAACCGGGAAACGTGTAATCAATACCATTTTATTTTTTGTAGCTCGTAATGCGGAAATATACAATACATCCAGCCAAGTTAAACGACGATTATAAATTGCCTCTGGATTATCTCCTTCATTATAAGTACCTTTGAAGTTCATATAAGCTTTTGAACCATCTTCCAGTTCTACTTCAATTGGTACAAATCTATTATTATATCCATGAATGAAATGATTCATCTCGGAACGAATTTTATCATCAGAGAACTGTATCATTGGATCTTTAACAACACGATATTCTACTTTACCATTCTCCATAACAACTGGATATTGTTCTGTACCTACAAATTCTGTTTCAAACCAACGTCTTACGTTAAACTGAACAAATGGAGCAAAACATGCAATCGCTGCTGATAATGGTACTAGAGAAGTATCAAAGTTAGCTCTCATATCTTTAGGGCTATTTGCTTTTAACTCTGGTGATGAGATTACTAATCGAGCAGCATAATCAGTTGTTTTTGATTGGTTTGCTCTTCTCAGAATACCAAACTTACCAGTTACACCATAACCTTTTTCATCCTTCTTAATATTTGCATTATTTGTACCAGAGAACCAATCGTAAACCTGAAGTAATAGTTCCTGAGTTCTAAGATCTTGAGGACCACTCATATCGAAACCATATTCCTGTGTTGTTTTTACACCAACAGCAGATAGAATTAATTGCTGATATAACTTATTAATCTTACCAACACCAACGGAACCTTTTTTAGAATTCTGATTGTTTGTATCACGATAGAATGGTGGGATAACTAAGAATTTATTTGTAAAGATTAAGTTACGGTTCTTCTCCAAGAAATCTAACTTAATATCTCTTCTCAAAGAAGCAGCACCCGTATCTCTGAAACGAATCTTAGAAATATTCTTCTTTAAGAATTCAATACCTGTTTCTCCATTAGGATCTTTTACTAAGTATCCTTTACGATCCAAAGAATATTTATCTATCTTTGCAATAATATCTTTGATTCTTCTATCCAATTTGAACCATGCTTTATAACAAACAGGATTCATAAAGTATTTGCCTAAATTAATATAAGCAAAGATAGAGGAACGATCCTTCTGTGTAGCACCAAAAATACGATATGATAACAATCCGTCATCATTTGGTTCACCTGGACGGTTAAAGAAAATTGGATTGGTAACCTCTTGCCAATTATTTACTTTAATAAAACGATCAATATCTAATACTTCTAATTTCAGATGATTAGTAATAGCAACAATATCTTTCTTTTCTGTAATTGCTGCATCATTCACCATGTCATTAACGTTCTCTATGATATCAATAAGTTCTACTCCTTTAGATTCCATTAAATCAATAGCGTCTATAATATAAGAACGATCCATAAGTTTCATTCTCCTTTCTTATGATTATCTTAATGTGGACTCTGTAAATTGTTTTGTAATTAATAAATAAACAACGTACATCTTTATAATAGAAATTAGTTAGTAGTTATTTGATCAGAAATGATTCATTTACCGTTGTTGGGGTTGCTGTATTATAAGTTATTCTAAATCGTAAAGAATAGGCACGATTTATTTTTATAAATCGTGGAATAAATATAAAAGGAGAATTGTTATAACACAGTATTCGCTAACTTTATTTCTAAAATACTTTTATTATTTATCCAATGATATCATAGACAATCTTTAATTCTAAGACCAAGGATCTTTTCCTATTTTATAAAAAGTTGAGAAAGTGGATTGGATATGATGGAACAATGTTAATAGAAACAGATAAACTAAGCAAATATTTTCTATTTATTGTTATATATGAATGCAGATAAAACAACAAAACAGATTCTTTGTGTCAAATTCTCCCTTAAGGTCCCAACCCTTAAGGGAGTTTTTATGCCTTTCACATAAGTATAATTTATTAAGATTAGGGAGGAAAGCATATGATTTTCACGAAAGACGTTAAGAATCTTAAGATTTATAAACGCCAAATGTACTTGCCTACATTAGAGAATGATAGGACAAGTCCTAATAAGAAAACAAATTCTGCTATATTTCTTTTAACTCCTAATAGAAGATCATCTGTTGCTTTAATGCAACATCCGTTACTTGTGAATAAGTTACGTTATTCTTCTTATTATATTGAAAGAGATATTATGTACTTTATAGACTCTAAGTATATGTCAGAAGATGAGTCTTTAGATGAAGCTTACTTATATGAAGATACAACAGATCAGAGTCCAGTTCAATATACTGGATTCGCACCAGATGTAGAGAAGATTAAATCTATCTTTACAGTAGAAGATTTTAATAATATTCTACAAGATTTAGGAATCAATCATCGTGTATCACTTGTATTAGAGGTAGGAGATTTTCCAGGAATCGATGAATACTTTGAATTTAGTGTTGCTGATATTGATGATCATACCGTTGTTCGTGTCCATGTTCCTAGACATAATTTATCAGAAGGTCTAGAAATGTACAGTCGTCGTATTTTAAACTTTGTATATAAAGCTATTTATATTGCATTTCATCAGGATGAGTATGAAACAAATAATGCATCAATTGTTGCTGATACCTATACTGATGCAGATACAAGTTTCAACGGTAGAGACTTAGAAAAGATTATTCGAAATGAAGCAAAATCTGCTCCTATTACAATGGATAATCTTGCTAAGAAATTCCGGTATGCAACAACATCGAAGTTCAAACGTCAGTATTCCAAAAAGTTAAATACACTTAAGAGAAATATGGATCAAATTAGTGATTCTATGAAGATATCACTAAATATTCCTACAGTGGGCTCTACAGCGTCTTCTGGAACTTCCGAGAGTGTTTACACTAAAAACCTCGAAAATCTTCTCATACGACTTGATGAGGGTGCTGATTATATGAGATTTGGGGCTTCTACGATAGCTTTCTCTGAAGCTAGCTATGCAAAGTATGATATGCAGTTAAAACGAATGCTGTTTAAAGATCGTATCAAGAAGAGAAAAACAATTCTTGATTTAGATGATCAAATGAAAGCAGAGATTCCTGATATCAAGTTTGCTTATCCAGAATTAGGTCGTTATAATAAGAAGAATTTATTCGTAGATCTTTATTATTATAATCAGAGTTTCTTCAAGAATAATACATGGAAGATGAAGAGAGGTTTTGATTTATATCTTGATTTATTGGATCGTATTATTAATGATAATCGTATTACAGAAGCTGGTTATAAAAAGAAGACAATCTTCATTCCTATTATGGATTGGACTAATAATCCAAATACGAGGATGTGGCTATATAAAGAGACAATTAATCCAATGAGTATTATCTATGAATTAATGCTAAAAGATCCTCAGAAGATTAAGAAGGTATTTGGTGATAAAGATGTATTCTTCTTTTCTAAAGATAAATACTTTAAGTTGAACTTTATGGATATAGTAACTCCTAGAGAGATGAAAGCTGCTTCTAATAAGTTCCGTGTATTTATTCAGAAGATTGTTGCTAATAGTGATTTTGAACCAGAAGATCTAGATTCTGATGTAAGTAATTCACCAGATGCAGTAAAAACTGCTATATATGATAAGATTGAAGTAGCTAAGGGTGTTGATCTTACTGGTAAAGAAAAAGCATCAAAAGCTGATTTAGAAGCATTAGCAAAGCATAATCCTAAAGTGGCAGCTAAGAATCTTCCATTTGATACTTCGGTAATCTCTAAGAATAATTCTGCTGTTGATGCTAAAACATCAGGTGAGAAAGAATTAGAAAAAGAAGAAAAAGATGGCGAAGTAACAGCTTCTGTTGATACATTAAAGAAGTTAGAGCGAGAAGATGATTTACAACGATTAGCTTCTAAGATCGATCATCTTAGTACTGATGCAGTAGATGCTGAAGAAGTATTAAATAAGATGGATAATGATCAAGATATCAAAGAACTTATTATGGCTCTGGATAAGAGTAATAATGATAGTGTTGATATTTCTGCTACAAGAGCTGCTCGTATTAATAAATTATCTGATGATTTGATGACAAAAGAAATCAATGGTGTATCAGTAAAAGATTTATTAAACACAAAGTCAAATAAGCAGACAATAAAGACTTCTAGTCTACCAGTAAATTCTGTTAGTGATAGTTGGCAGAATATGACCTATATGAACTTTGATAAGAACTATAATATTGATCAGGATGTTGTAGCTTGCTTTAATCATTTTGCTACGGTTAGTATGCCATTTGCTATTCGAGATATTACAGTAGAAGATACATCTACATCGGAAGATCGTATTGAAACTTATAATGTCAAGATTGAGGATTTTAGAGATAAAAATAATCGTCAGACAATTAAGTTAGATATACCAATAATAGAAGATAACCGTTTCTTATTAAGAGGAAATGCAAAGGTTATCTCTACACAGTTCTTGAATATGCCTGTATTAAAGACAGACTTAGATACAGCACAGATTATTACAAACTATCAGAAAATCTTTATAAGAAGATTTAGAACATCAACAGGCCGTTCTAATCCAATCGCTTCTTCTTTAATCAAAGCTCTTCAGAAGTATAAGGGTAGAGATTTAAAGATTAGCTTTGGTGATAATAGCCGTATCTCTAACTCTTATCAATTACCAATAGATTATATTGATATCTCTGGTGTTATTAATAGTATTGAATATCCTGAAAAGAATATTAAGATCTATTTCTCACAGAAAGAGATTCATAATGATTATCCAAATATTAACGATGCGAAGGGTGTTCCTTACATGGTTAATACAAAGACAAAAGCAATTACATACTATAACGATATGCATGAATTCTTTGCTAGTAAAGTGGTTGATGCTTTGTCCAGTTCAAAAGGATTTATGGAATTATACAGTACAACAAAACCTACAATGTCTGGTACTTATACTCGTTGTTCTATTTTGAATTGTGAAATTCCATTGGTTGTAATTGCTGGTTATGTCGATGGTTTGGATAAGTTATTAAAGAGAGCTGGTATTGAATTCCATTGGCAGGAATCTATTAATAATGAGATTCGTCAAGATCCATTATTAGCAACCATTCGATTCAAAGATGGATACTTAGTATACAGAATTTCATATTCTGCATGTCTATTATTGAATGGGTTGAAAGATTGCGGTACAGAAAATTACTCTATGGCTGATATGAATTCTAAATATACTTATATTGAATTCTTAGATAATTTTGGAGGTAGAGTAAAAGCTGATGGTATTGAGAACTTTAATGACTGTTTAGTAGACCCTATATCAAAAGAAATCATGGAGTATTATAAGATGCCAACAGATTTTGTAGGATTATTACTCTATGTCAATACACTTTTAGCAGATAATAAATACATTCGTCATACAGATACTTCTTCTAGAAGAATTCGTAGAGCAGAATTAGTTGCTGCTTATGTATATGAAGCATTAACTGAATCTTATGCTATTTGGACAAGACAGATTCGTCATGGAAGAAAGAATGTAAAGTTTGTTATCAAACAGTCTGCTGTTATTGACAAGATCTTACAGTCTCCAATTTCTCAGGATGATTCTATTAATAATGCCTTAGGTGCAGTAGAAGCTACAAATGCTATTTCTTATAAGGGTAAATCTGGTCTTAATAATGATCGTTCCTATTCATTGGATAAGCGAGGATTTGATGAGACAATGTTGAATGTTATGGGTTGCTCTACAACATTCGCTCCTAGTGCTGGTATTACTCGTATTGCTACAATGAATATGAATGTTGATGGTCCGAGAGGATTTATCAAACAGATTAATTCTGATACTTCTAAGATGGATACTGCTAATACATTATCAGCTACAGAAGCTATGATTCCTTTTGAAGCAACACATGATGATAATACCCGTGTATTAATGTCATTTGTACAGACAGCAAAGCATCAGGTAAGAGTTAATAAATCTGATCCTTTACTTGTTACATCTGGAGTAGATGAAGCATTACCTTATCTTACAACAGATAAGTTTGCTTATAAAGCAAAGGGTAAAGGTAAAGTATTATCCATATCAGAAAAGGGAATGATTATTCAGTATTCTGATAATAAGAAAGATTATATTAGTTTTGAAGATACCATTGAGAAGAATTCAGATGGTGGATATTATGTACCTATGAAGCTTCAACCGAATAAGGGATTAAAAGCCGGTTCTACATTTAAAGACGGTGAAGTATTGGCATACGATCCAGCAAGCTTTTCTAATTCTTTAGGAGAAGATGATAATATAGCTTACAATGCAGGTACATTAGCTAAAGTAGCAATCATCAATTCTGATGAAGGATATGAAGATTCTGGTGTATGTACCAAGAAGTTATCTAATGAATTGATTACTCAGGTTATCTATAAATTTGAGCATGTAATCGAGAAAGATGCTATTATTTATCGTACACCAGAAATTGGTAAATATGTCAATGTAGGAGATCCTCTTCTTGTATGGCAAGATCCATTTGAAGATTCTGACGCTAATTCTATTTTACGTGTTATGGGAAAAGATACAGAGATATCTGATCTTGGACGTAGAAAGATTGAATCTGAAACAACCGGTACAATTGTAGGTGTTAAAGTATATCGTACATGTGAGTTAGCTGATATGAGTGAATCTGTACGGAAGTTCGTTAGTGCTTATGAGAAACCAATTAAAGCATTAAAGAAAGAACTTGAAGCTCAAGGAATTGATACAAAGACAATGCCGGCTACTTATGCACTACCAACAACTGGTAAGTTAAAGAAAGCAGAAGATGCTATCTATGTAGAAGTTTATGTTCAGCATCAGGATGTTCCTGGTATTGGAGATAAGATTACATACTTTGCTGCAAATAAAGCTGTATTACGTTCTATTATTCCAGAAGGTAAAGAGCCATATACAGACTTTAGACCAAATGAAGAAGTATCAGCTATGCTTTCTGTATCGTCTATTAATAAGCGAATGGTTACTTCTATTCTAATGAATGGCTCTCTAAATAAGTTAATGATCGAATTGGATCGATCTGTTAAAGATATCTTAGGCATATCTTACGATGAGTCTGAATTATAATTAACCAAGTACCCAGAGGAGTATGATTTCCTCTGGGTATTTTATTGTAAAATATTATTTTATAGTAAACTCTTAAATAAAAAAAATATAGTTCTAAATCTTTAAAGGAGGTAAACATATATGGCTATAAATTCTGATATTGTAGGAATCTCTACAGATTTAGAGGTTGCTACAATATTGAGTAACTTTTCTGATGATATGATTGAAGACGTCATCAGAGAATCAATTATGGAATATCGATTCCGACCATTTACATCAAGAGGTCCAAATTACCCAGAAATTCTTAATAATCAAATTTTGAATATTAAGTATCACAGTACGGGACATGATGATGAAATTGAGCAAAAGAGGATCGATGTTCAGAGAACCATCATTGATGCAATTTGTAAAGCGTATAATCTTTCTCTATCAGATGATATTCCAGATGAGAAAGTATATACAATTTCTTATATTATGTATCAATTGTTTGTATCAGAGTTTACGATTCGATCTGCTAATTTCTATACACAGTTTATTGTAAATCATATGCATGAAATGATTAAGCAGCTTGATTTAAAAGATAAGAATATTAAGAGTGTATATTCTAAGAAGATCTATACAGATACAAACTATATTATCATATATGATAATATTGATAAGATAACCGATATTCTTTGTACATTGGATATCGAGTTACCAGATTTAATTGAATATTTATCTGATAAGAATACCTCTGATTTATTATCAGAATACTTGGTAGATAATGGTGATTGCTATCAGGAACAATTTGCACCATTCTTAGTAGGTGAAGATACTAGAGCAGCTATGATCACTCAGATACGTTTCAACTTTGTATCATTAACACAAGATCATAGATCAGAATATGGATTAAATAATATAGTTAAAGGAGAGTAATAACATGGAAAATCAGAACGCAGAAACAATCGTAAATGGCTTGGAGAATGGAGAACTTCAGTTTGATCCAGAGATAGTAGATGGTAAGATCGTTAGTATGGGTATGATAACAAGTATGGATATTGCCAGAGGAGCAGAAGTTCAATGCGAAGAATCAGATGATGAAATCGAAGAATCTGAAGAAGACTTTGATGAGGAAGATGAAGTTGTAGAGCTTGTAAAAGCAGAGCCTCTTACAACAGAAGAGAAGCTGGCGAATCTTGGCGAAGCTGCTATGGATGATGATGTAGAAATTACAGCAGATGATATCAAGAATGAATATAAGAATTCTTCTTATATGAGTGGAGTAGATCTTAATGATGATGAGATTCTTAAGATCTTGAATATAGTTAATCGTATTAAGAATAAAGAGAATGTTAATGTCTATGCTGAGTTACCAGATAGTGTTCGTTCTGCTATTAATAAATACTTAGCAGATAATGGTATCGTCGGATTCACTCCAGCAGGAAATGCTGCTCGTAAAGAAATTGCTCATGCAATGATTAATGAGTTTATCGCAGATATCTCTGTAGAGAAGACAATTGATGGCTTTAATGATCAGATGGAGAATATGTTTGAGAAGGCTGGTAAGGAATTATCTGCTATGTATGCTGATTATGAGAAGGAGCGTACTTCTTACTTAGAATCTCTATTAGAAAAAGTTCCAGAGGACGATCCTAAGAGAGAAACTCTCATTAAGACATTAGACTCCATCTATGATGCATTTAAGTTAGAGCGATTAAAAGAAGTTGCTGCTAAGTTCCGTAAGGTAAAACCGATCGAATTAGAAAAGCCTCAGCAGAGAGTATTCTCTTATTTTGAGAATAAGTACAAGGATGTAGATTATCATATGTATTCTCTTTCTATGTGCTTAGGTATTCTTGATAAGCATAATACTGGAGTATCTCATAATGATAACTTGAAATTCTTAATTGCATTTGCTAAGTTCTGTAAGAACTATGATCCTTCTGTATCATATGAGCACGCTTTCATGTATTATGTAACTTACAATATCGTACTCTTAGATATCTATAAGGGTGAGGAGTTAGAAGATTACGCTCCAAAGCTTTTAGAGAATATTAATGCCGTTATTGCTATACTGAATAGCTGATTTCGTTTACTCTTAGGATTAGAAATTTTCCTAAGAGTAAATTTTGTTTTAATCATATATTATATACTAGAAAGGAGGTTTCATGTCATTTATATCATCAGAATTTATCAATGAATACACACTGAATATTTTTACAGATGCAAGCTTTACAAAAGTCCAAGGTAGAGATTATACTTGTGGTGGTGCTGTTGTTACAATCAATGGTTCTATTGTGGATATAGAATATCGGATTTATAATGATAGCACTAGTAATTATGGAGAACTAGAGGCATTATCTCTCGGTGTAGGATTAGCTAGTAAATGGAGAAACAGAGTAAATTGTATTAATATCTTTTCTGATTCTCAGGTATCTGTATTTGGTATTCGAGATAGAATTCATAATTGGACACTTGGTAAAGATGGTAAGTTGCATGGGTATGGTGGAACAGTTATTAAGAACCAAGATCTATTTGTAGAGATGGTTTATATTATTACACGTAACCAATTACCAATTAATTTCTATCATCAAAAAGGTCATGTCTCAGTAAACAATTACGATAGCCTTAACAATGCTATACACGTATTCTGTTCGTCTAATGGTATTAGAGAACAGGTTGATATTAATCTAATCAAGTTTATTACAGACATGAATAATTACGTTGATAAATATACACGTAAAAAGCTACATACAGAAGAGTTAAATGTATCAATCAAACCGGCATTTCATTTCACTCCAATGGATGGATTTGATATGACGAGAGAATATTTCAGTAACCTAACAAATCAAGGAGGACTTAACAATGAAGAAAAATGAAGTAAAGAAGCAGCCACATGATCCGTTTATTCGACTTGATGCTATTGGAGTAGAATTTCAAGAGCCTAAGGATCTAGTTGGAGAGAATGGATCCATGATATACTTTCAGTCATCAGATCCAAAACGTAATTCTCAAGTTGTAACGACAGAAGATGCACTTACGAGACCATTGAATGAGAATATGGAGCTCATGAAAATGATCATTACGCATAATATGGATCAGAATTTAGCTCAGTATTATACAAAACAGTATAATGCTAATTTAGCTTCATTACTGGCTTATCGTATCAAGAATTCTGTTATTAGTAATGCAAATATTATTTATGAGCAAGGTTTAGGATCTTTTATTACACCATACCTCATTAATATTTCTTCTGATAAATTTGGACCATGGAATCATGTATGTACCAAGAAACCAGATTTCAATAATATTAGAGTAAACGCTCAAGATTTCTCTACAGATTTCATATATCAGGAGCGATATACAAAGGATCCTAATTATATCTATACAGATGCTGAAGCATATATGGGAGCACAGTCATTAGTTACCAATATTTCAAAACAGGTTGCAGATGACTATATGTACTTTATTAATGATATTTTCTATATAAATGCAATGGATATACATGCATTTGTTAAATCTGTATCTGATATGAATATTCCTCAGGAGAATGAATTAGCTTATGCGATGTCAGTTATTAATGAGATTGTATCTCGAGATGTAGACCGCATTACTGACATGATCCTCAGTATTTGTATGAATGTATTCTATGAGTTTACGAATAAGCAGGTTAATATTAAGTCTGCTTTAGGGCAGGCTATTATGAATCCAAAAGATCAGATAATTGATCAAGAGGAACAGTCTATTCATAGAACGCTTCCTAAGATTGATAGAGAGCAAAATGATTTTTAATCATATATTATAAATATGGATAGGTAATAGCACTATAAGCTAAATAGTCCAGAAAAGGAGGCAAGAAAATTTGCAACAGTATAATTATTATACTGGTCAAGCGACATCAGTTTCAAACATGACAGATCCGAATGATCAGTCAGGTCAGTTTGCTCTGGATATGAGTCAGTATTATCCTCAGCAACCAGTACAACAACAAGCAACTTATCAACAACAGCAATTTCCCATGAATCAGCCGATGCAGTATCAGCAACCAAATTATCCACAACAACAGCCAATGTGGAACAATGGTTACGGATATCAGCAGCAGTCACCAATGATGAACAATGGATATGGATATCAACAACAGCCAATGATGAATTCATACCAGCAACCTCAAATGCAGCCTTGGGGTTATCAAGCACCACAGCCAGGTGCACCTATGAATACACCTACAATGCAAGTTGGTAATCCAGTATTCAGAGTTGGAACAAAACCTATGGGTCCTATGACACAGCCAGTAGGAACTTATAACCCATATACACAACAGGCTATGTTTGCAGTAAACACTCAGCCACAGGACAAAGTTGTGCATGTTCCAGGTTATGCCCCATTTGGTTCTGCTGGAGTTCTCAGTGACAATCTGATGGAACAGTGTGAACAAATGCAGGTCGACATGATGGTTGACATGGAGAAAGCAATCGCAGCTAGAGAAGCCAGATCCCAAGGTACATTCTATAACAATGGATGGGGTGGATATTTTGGCTATCAGAGTAATCCATATTTTGATCAAGGTGTCTATAATCAGTATATGGATAAAGTAAAAGAGATGGCAAATTCTATGATGGTTCGTAGAAAAGAATTATCTAAAGGTATTTCTCAGATGGTTCACAGCTATCTCAATGATGGTGTAACAGAAGAACAAATCAATGATTTGTACGATGGATATACATATATCATTCCAGGATCTACAATCCAGGAACAGTATAATCAAAATCGATTTGCTCGTATGAAACCATTCAACAATGCATATCTCTATCAGAAACATAGTGAAGAAGTATCAAAAGCTTATCATATGCTGGCACCAGCTGGAAGAAATATGAATGAGTTCTTTGAAGATTGTGGAATGCTGATCTTAGCAGATAAGTTAGAGCAGCAATGCCATGTAAATCGTGATACTTCAAGAGTTTATAATGGAGATGCATATCATCGTTATTTAAGAAAATACGCTGCTGCTAATCATTTGGGTGAGAAGCAGAAACTACAGGAGGAGCTTGAGAGAAGACAGAAGAATTTAGTAGACCAGATAAAACAAGGAGATTTCAGTAATTTACCTACAACACATTATGAAGCAGCAAAGATGCTCTTAGGAGATAAGGCTGCCGAAAGTTACATGCGAGTTGGCAAAATGTTAGGCTTTGATGTTGGCGAAGCACCACTTGAAGTCTTAGGACCACCAGATCAATATGGTACACCTGTCACAGATACAGGACCTATCCTCACAGATGAAGAAGAAGCCAAGTTTAATATGCGGCGAGATAATTTTGTAAATAGTATATGGCAACGAGAATCGTATGCTGAAAGAAATTACAAAGGAGGTATTACATGATACCTGCTGACCAAAGAGTTCTTCAGACATTACAAAGTCGTGTCGTAACGCAAGATGAATTTGATTTCGATCATCTGTACGCAAGACCATTATATAGTCTATTAACCCAATACGATATTGATCGGTTAAACAACATTGCAACGAGCAATCGTTATGCAGGAAATGCTAGGAAGAAATTCAATGCTATTTCTGAGATTATGCACGCTAGAGGATTTCGTAAGTTATCTTCTGGTACTAATCGAATTGCATATAGCTATTTTGAAGATCCTAGTATCGTAGTTAAGGTGGCTGCTGATAAAACAGCAATACATGACAATCCAAGAGAATTTTGTAACCAGAAATTCCTAAAACCATTTTGTACAAAAGTATTTGAAGTATCACCAGATGGTACTGTTGGTCTTTTCGAAAGAGTAAGACCTATTACATCAAGAGAAGAATTCTCTACATGTGCTGAAGATGTATTTCTGTTATTGGATCTTATTACAGAAAAATATATTCTAGCAGATATTGGTACAAAGTATTTCATGAATTATGGTATTCGTGAACGTAATAACTTTGGTCCAGTATTATTAGATTTTCCATATCTATATGAACCAGATGGAAATAAATTAGTATGCCATAAGCAAGACCCAGAAAGTCCTATGGGATTTTGTGGTGGTTTGATTGATTATGACCCAGGTTATAATAGTCTATATTGTACAAAATGTGGTGCAAGATATAGAGCAGTAGAATTAGGAAAGTATTTGGCCAAGAATCAGATTGTTAGGAAAGGAAGCAAGAAAATGAGTTTAAGAGTTGGTTATAGTTGGAACGGTAAGAAGTATACTAATAGTGAGCCTGGTAATGATAACGTAATGCAGAATGCATCACCTGTTATTGAGACTCAGACTAAGAAATCAGAAGAGACTCATGGAGGTCTTAAGGTTACCTATCGTAAAGGTAATAAGGTAGCTCCAGTTGTTACTCCTGAGAAGATTGAGGAGAATGAGAAGTTAGCAAATGCTAATGGAAGAAAGCTGAGAGCTAAGGGTAAGTATAACAACAAGAATAAGTCTTATAATAATGACAGAAGAAAGAATGACTATAGAGATCGTCGTTCCGACAACCGAAATAATTCTCAGGGTTCGAGAAATTCTCATATCGAACGTAAGGGAAATATCTATGATAAGAAGACTATCTCTTATGATGATATCAAAGAGAAGAAATTTGAGTTCTCTAGCTTTGATGCAGAGAATGGGTTGATCTTCTTTAAGAGTGGTGGTATTACAATCAGTATCCCAACTAAGGAAGTTCCGCAGGATGTAATTGATACATTAGTTCCTACAGTAGAAGTAGATGAAAATGTTGTGACTGAATTAGAGCAGGCAAAAGCTGATATTTCAGTAGCAAAAGATACTATTGATGATCTTAAGAAAACTGTAGCAGAGCTTACAGAATTAAAGAAAGCTCAGCAGGAGACTATTGATAACTATGCATCTAGTGCACAGGCTGAAGCTGATAGCTACGAGGAACTTCAGAGAAAATATGACGAGCTGAAAGAAGATCGTGATAGTCTTGGTAAAGATTATGATAAACTTGCAAACGAAAATGAGACTTATGCAAATGAAGTTGAAAAATTAAAGAAAGAACTTGAGAGTGTGTCGAATGTTGAGGATGAAAAAGCTTCAGACGACTCATTATTTGAAGAAGAAGATGAATACGATGAGTATATCCCACCGGTAGGATTCACAAAGTTATCTGGTACAATGCATGTATTAGGAGACCTAGCTCAGTCATTACAGCTTACTGTAGATGATGAGTCTAAGGATGACAAGGTTATTGCATTCCGCATTGATCCAGAAGATCCAGCAAGTGGATATTATATTGATGGTGACAATAAGGTAATTGTTGTAGATACCATTAATAATAATAACGTTAATGATATTAAGATCGTTAAGTCATCTAGTAATTAGGAGGGATAATTTATGCAGCCAATCCTGACAGGTAACATCATCTTTACAGATGATAAACTATTTGTTATGGATATGATTCATCAGATGGCTCCAGTTGTAATCCTAAATCTCGATGAATTTGATCGAGAGATTCAAGGTCAGAACGTAGCTCAGGGGCAGGTATTGCTACCTCCTCCTGAGGCTTGTATGGCTGAAGCGGACGGTGATGCCCAATTATATGACATGATACTTGATAATTATTATGGTACCGAAGATATTATCATGTTTGTCAAAGGTATTATCACAAACCTACATCATGGAAGAACAATCTATCTATACTATCCAGATCTAAATCCTAATGAATCTGCTACGATTCCGAAGTTAGAAGAATTATGGATGAGAAAGTTTGGTATTCGTATTGGTATGCAACCTAAAATACCAAATGGTATAGATATACACTTTGGAACTCCAAATGTTTTTCCAATGGATTGCGCTTGTGATAATAACTATCGTCATATATGGCTGAACCTGATGCTAGGAGTATCAATGGATGCATATGAATTTCTGACATTATATCCTGCAGAAATGCAAATTGGTAATCTTCAAATGAGAATTCTATTTGATGAATTATGGCCACCATTTGATGATTATAACAAGAATGTAGAATTCATTTATGATTTAAGCAAGAAGCTTAAGAAGAAACCTGAAACAAAGATCGCTTTGCATAAGCTATAGGAGAAAGCATATGTTATTATATGGAACAGCTATAGCTGCAAATCTTGTAGTTGATAGTAACAAGGTGATGGTTTATAATCTAACCTCTATGTCAGAAGCGTATTCTAGATCGAATCTGAATATTATTCCACCGAATAATTTAGGATCTCAGTCAGAGTATGAATTTGATGTAAAGTATATGAATTGGATCTTTCAAAATGATTCGATATTTGTAGAGTTTATGAAGATTATTGATAGCTTGTATAAAGGAGTAGACGTATTCCTGGTTATGAGTAATAATGATTGGTCAGAAACTTTAGTTGAATCATTATTGAAATTGATCCAGCAACGCTATGGTGTCAATGCAACCCATATCGAAACAATGGAAGATTTATTCTATGCAGAAGAATCTAACTTTGCTGAAGGATATGGAATAGCAAATCTTGATATGGATATGGATCGTTATACATATCTCACAAATCAAGATATTGCTTCAAAAGATATTAATTCAGGGGTGGTTTCATAAACCACTCCTTTATTTTTAATTCTACAATCAAATTTACATTATAATACTAAAAAGAAATGAGGAATTGGTATTATGAGTATAAAACAATTAGCTCACAAGCATAATTATTTATCACCAGATGTAAATTGTATCTTTGATTATAAGATTTGGGAATATGATATACGTCAAGCAAATATCAATGCATTGAAATCTATGGGTAGGATCGATGATACTACTTATAACTTACTTCAAACATCACCAAAGCAATTACGAGAAGTTCGTATTGGTAAGATGATACAACGAGATCGATCATTACAAACATCAATCTATGATGGAATAGAGAAAGCAAAATTAGAATTCTTAACACAGAATAATATTAATGAAAGTCAGGTATTAAGAATAGCGAATGATAGTATCTATGTTATAGCACCATTACCTCAGAAAATAACTAAAATTAATATTAATGGTCATGTATTAGAATTTGTATTGAAGAATGTATTTGGTTCTTATATTAAAATTAATAAGAATATCCAAATATTTATATCAACTGATTCTGATAATTGGACTATTGATATAAAAGGTATCAATGATTCTAAATTACCATTGCATGAATCATTCTTAGGATTCTTATGTCAATTGATTGATTACTATAATAATGCTGGTAGAGAATTAGCAATCCAAATGCTATCAGAATTCTTTCAGAATTATGTCAATCGTAGATTGCCCATTGTATATTATAGAGAATTAAATTCAGAATCTGGATTTAGAATCAATGGTCCATATGAAACTTTTATTCTCTCAGATCCAAATTGTATTCCGATAGATATCGTTGATATTTCTTGGAATTTATATATCTTGAGAAATATTTATTCATACCTGATGACAAAATAGATAGGGCTCTAGGAATTTAATCCTAGAACCTTTTCTTTTTTATATTAAACTATTATATTGTGCTGAGAAATTAATCATAAAGATATTGACATGAAGACGAATTAGATTTGAAAGATCATCAGAAGTCTCAATGATATGAACCAACTTGATAGTCTCTAACATTTCGTCTGTCATTTGTTTCATCGTCATTGCATAGAGATAATCACACATTCTCTTCTTATCATCTGGAGTTAAAAAGTTATTCTCATTTTTTACTAGCTCTAGCACTGTATAGATATTAGCAGCATCTGCAATACAATCATCGATTAATTTATTAATACGATTGATGGTTTCTGGCTCTGCTAAAAATCGCATTGTTTCAATTGATACAGTATTTTCTTTTTTATTTTTTGAATGATTAATTCGTCTAATATATGTTTCCATTTCTTTAAATCGAAATTCGACATAGGCTACAAATAATAATACAACTGCAATCAAAATAACTAAAGCAATATTATATACATTCATATTCATAATATATCTTCTCCTTTAATATGGTAATTGTGCTGGTGACATTGGCTGGAAATCGTACTCCGATACTGGAGCGCCGTATTCATTATAATAAGCAAAATTTAGAATTTGCTCTTGTGGTAAAATCTGAATTGTCGTAGGCATTTCATTCTGATACTTCTCAATATAACGATTAATTTTATTCGCTATATCATAAGTAATACCATAACGATAATTTGATAATAGCTCCCACCATTTACCAAATGTCATATTTGGTGGTATATATGCATCTGGATTATTTGTAAACATTTCATGTGCTGTAGTGGATAAGAAACAACATGGTATACGGTTAGCAAAATGCTCATTGATTAATAATTGAATCAAATCAAAGGTACTAATATAGCCAATCGTATTCAATACATGCTCACAAATCAAAATACAATCATCTTTTAGATTTAAAATATTATGATGCAATTCAACATCCACTTTTCCATTCTTTTCATAAGATGCTTCAATATTACCCATAATCATACAATGATCAAATCCTAATTCCATTAAGTAAGATTTATACAATTTATACTCTTTACTAGCACGAAATCGTCGTTCTACATTTCGTATAAAATTATTATAAACCTCTGGATCAGATAATGTATCTTTTGTTTGATAGAAAGATATATCGATTGTTGAATTTGGTACTCGTATAGTAGGATTCTTTTCTCCTAGAGTAATAATATCACCACTAATATTTGTCTCCATTTCTTCTAATTCCTCTATCGGAATTAGAGCTCGTTTTATTTCCATTATAAAACCTCCTTTTATCTTAGAGTTAAGCGTATAAAAATCAATCTTCTTCACATATTAATAAATTTACGAAGGAGGTGAGAACATAGATGGCTTATACGGTAAATGGTAAAGTGTATACCGATCATGCTTTGATGGATGAAATCGTATATAATTGTAAAATTATATTAGATGGAATCGTATTAAAGAATTCGAAATTAGCGAATTATTATGAAACAGATAAATCATTTAAGATGTCTGATCTTTTCATTGAGTGTACAAATGATTCTGTACGCCCTAGCTTTTTTCCGAAGGATATGCAATGGCAATATTACATTGATTTCGGTTATACACAAGACCAAGCAAGCTTCTATTGTGATAATCCCGAGAAAATACCAGCAGATGAATATGATAGAATATTAGCATATTTTAAACAGAGATTCTTAAGTGAATACGAAGAAGAAAATGATTACTATCGTATGCTGATTGGATTGCCTGCTTTTGATACATCTGATTATGATGTATATTTATCAAAAGAAGAATATGGTGATATAACGAGTTTCGAGAATACTGGAGTGGAATTTGATTATGAAAAACCAATTCATGAGTATTCAACAAATGAAATTACAACACTGGATACACTCGGTATTATTGATGCATTGAAAGATAAGTATATTACAAATAATAAGTATACAGCATCAAACTACCGTTATTTGAATTACTTAGGATCAAATAGAATTGATTTATATACAGCTCGTACTGCTGAGAAATATGATATCTTATATATCCCACCAGTAGAGTATATTGTATTGAGTCGATTTCAAGAACTATTTGCTATCAATAGAGAAATCTATCTTAGACGATTAGATCAACAAGCTTATAGTGTTAGCTCTGAGTATTATGATGAGATTATCATGTTTATGATTGTTTGTCAGACATTCAATGATATGATTGTTGATACTCCTGAGTGGTATATCCGTAGAGATATTATTGATTTGCGATCAGCAAAATATTTCTTAGACTCTCAAGGAATCCAATTCTTTGAGGATATTCCTCTGCGTTATCAGATTCTTATTGTTAAGAATATGAATAAATTAATTCGTTATAAATCAACGGATGTAGATATTCAAAATATCTTAGATATATTCTCTGCAGATGATGCTGTTGTTTATAACTATTATTTGTTAAAACGCTATAAGAAGACAGATAAAGAAAATACAATTATCCCTCAGCCACCTACTCCAGAAGAATGGACAATGGCTGATGAATATGACTTTGGTGACGATGATGCTTCTGATATCATTAACAATACCGGTGATGGTGAAGGTAATGATATGGAGTATGATCCTAATGGAGAAAAGAATGAGTTATTTGACTTTAACTTAGACGAAATTCCAAGTAAGATATTTAATTATGACTTTGGTAATCTTGATTCTGATGAAGTTGATGATACTGAAGAAACAGATGAAAAAGAAGAGCAGGATCAATCTGATAAAGTTATCAAAGATTCAAATGATAATATCTATGACTTAGAGTTTATCAAAGTACCAATCAGTGAAAACTATGATGACTATATCAAAGATCCTTTATATCGAGTTGATTATGATGCTGTAACAGCACAAGATAGATATTGGGATGGCCAAGATGTTCATTCTTATATAAAGAATCAGCATCTAAACAGAGAGTTTACAATTGAAGATACAAAGTTTATGGGTATTGAATATAATACCTCTATGTCTGAGTATACTTACGAACGTGAATATTATCTTGGTATGATTTTTAACAATAAGATCAAATTAGACGATATTATGATCTCTGTTCCTAGTATTAAGCAAAATGCTTACTTCAATCTACGAAATATCTTCTTATTCTTATACTGTTGTAATGGATTATACTCAGGAGAAGACATCAATGTCAATAATCCACTGGATGCTCTTGAGAAGAGAACAGATCCTAAACCAGATTTCAATCCATATGGTGATGAAGATGGTGGGCATCCATGGGATCGTGGTAATTACGATGGTCCTATCGATCCAGATGAACCTGTTCCTGTATGGGAATTACCATCTTTAGATTTCGGTGCATTAGAGAATGAAGATGATGATGTTGAATTATACTACGATTTTGGTGAAGTTGGTGATAGCAGTGGTGATATTGACGAGATATATAACTACGGTATCATGGAACGCCAGGATGAAAATGGTAATAAGATACCACCAGAAATTGATACTATTGCTACAGATATAGATTTTGGTGATCTGGATAATATCGATATATACGATGACGATGATGATAGTGTTAAGATTATCGTAGACTATGGTATCATGGAATATGAAGATGCATCTGAACCTGAAGAATATGACTACGGTCCAATGGATCTAGAATATTATGATGACGATGATGAGGATGACAAGATTGCTTATGATGATCCTGATTATCACTATAAGTATGATGCTATCATTACAGTTAATGAAATCAATTATAAGACATTCTTAGGATGTTATTATATTGATCAAGAGACTGGCGAATATACTCAAATAACAGAAAATAATGCTGCTGATTATATTGGTCAAACAATTACGATTCGTTATAAGTGGTATAATATATTACCATCTGAATTAACTGAAGATGCTGATGGACATGGTCCTTATGGTCAAATTTGGGATATGTATCACGATGTCATCAATGGTGGTGATATTAAATACAGTGCAGAATTAACCAAAGCATCTTATTATGATTATATTCGTACAGATCATCCATATATCTTTAAGACAACCTATGGTAGAATCTATGGATTCAATATGAATGTCAACTTAGACAAATTAAGAGAAGATATCGGATTCAGACATTCTCAATTTGGATTTGAACGTGGTTATACTTTGGAAGATCTTGGTTGTGATACCTTTATCGTTCAGACAGAGTTCCATGATTTAAAAGAACTCTATAATGTCTATGTCAATAATACAAAGTGCTATAACAATTTAACCAAGTTAATTGAAGGTGGAAGTACTAGAGATGAAAAACGTGTTTACGATTACGTATTTAATTCTCTATTCACTACGGTTTATGATAGTGACTTCTATACATTAGCAAATGGTGATATGGCAAAGACCTATGATCAAGTATTAAAGAAGTACGATTATACTCTTTATAGGAAATATGAAGAGTTAATGAGTGAACCAGATCCAGATACACGTACATTCAATGTAAGAAATATCTTGAATGATATTGTAGATACATTGAACTACTATATCAGTGGTGATAATCTGAAGTACGTATTAACCTTTGTTTATACAAACTCTTTAGATGCAAAACTTCACTATATCTATGAGATGATGAATTTCTTTAAGTCTTGGAAAGTAAATTTCTTAGATTCTAAGGTTGTATATCGTGTTGATGATAAGAGTAACCATAAGATTACCTATGGTGATCAACTAGAAGAAATGAAAGTATCTTATCACGATACAGAGAATGTTCGTCTTAGAGATTCTATCTTTATCAAACCAATTTATACCTTTGAAGAGTATAAAGACTTGAGCAAGGATGATTTTAACCATAAAGCATCAGTTGTAGATATGGCATCTCATTATATGGATGATGATATCTTTGCAGACAGACTCATTGATTTCAATGATGACATTGAAGATGATGAAGTATATGATGGTGGTAATATCACAGAACAATCTACTTTACCGGTATCAGAATTCAATGGTGGTAATTTAGGATATATCTATGAGAAGGAATTAAAAGATCTTGATGGTGGAAAACCAGTTATTCGAGATAGTTTTAATGATTTCGATGGTAAAGGTCCTAATGAGCGTAGTGAAGAGTCTGAAGAGAACTCTACTGAAATTGAATGTGGTAGAGCAAACATTCGTTACATTCCATCTCATACAACAATTACAGAAGTTGATGAATTTAATAATGTAAAGGTTCATGCTCGTATAAATCAATATCCAACCAATGGTTTAGAAAATCGTAAGAGTTGGGATGGAGAACCACCAGTATGGCCATTTAGAAATCTTGACTTCGGTGAGCTTCCAGAGAAGAATTCTCCTAATACGGTTGTATATGAATTCGGTGATATGGAAGCTGAAAAAGATGGTATTGAGATTGCTGATGAAGATAACGGAGAAGTTCGTTTATATGACTTTGGTGAAATAACGGAAACATCGGTTGATACAAACGATTCTGACGCATTGATAGCCGATTCTGGACTCTACTTCGATACTCGCGTTTATACACTAACGTCAGATATTGAAAACTCAATAGCTGCGAACGGTGTATATGCAAAAGAAACAAAAGATTTATTGATTGATCTATATAGAACGTTATTAATCTATACCGATATCAACTTAGCAAGACGTATTATTACAGAGACTTATGAAAGTTATCTGGGACATGCAATTGAAGTTGTTACTAAATTGAGTACCACTATTTATGATACAAATATAAAGAATACGGTTGATGAAAAATCGGATGATTTACGTAAATGGTTTAAGCAAAATGATCCTTATGCTTGGGGTACTTTTTAACAGGAGGATACTATGTCAAATAAAACAATATCAATGACCGATAAGGTTAATCATTTCGATAAGATCTTGATGGGAGATCATAGCTCTCCTAGAAAAACAAGAATTATTATCAAAGATCATGATACTGGAGAAGTTCTCGGTGAGTATCATAATAAGGTTCTAGTTCCAGGTAGTCAGTTGACTGCTTGTAAAGAATTTGGATTAGATCCAGAGGTTAATTTCCCTACCTATAATACAGAATTAGGTTTACAGAATAGTAAACCACCATATCCAGAAACACAGCCAATTAATCAACCAATCGTTTGCTTATGGTGTGCTGGAAAGTCTGGTGCAGGTAGTTCCGCTAACGAGATCAATGTTGTATCTATTACAGACCGTATCGATCCAGGCTTAGTAGAAGGTACTCTGAATAAGTATACAGATATCGTACCATTTCGATATGTAACAAAGAATGGTGATTTAGATCGTGATGAGCGTGATGTATACTTTGGACGTAAGGTATATGATGAAGGAACTGCTTCTGAACGTTATGCATATTTCTTTAAAGCATTTGATACAGATCCAGTTTTACATGTAAGATATCTTGACGGTACAGAAGTTACAGATAAGATGTATACTGTAGATTCTTCTCAAGAAGTAGAGATTTATGTAGAGATGCGTTTATCTGTCACTCGTCAGGATTTCAGAGATTACTTTGATGATGTAACTGGATGGGGAGATGCAAATATATCTACTATATCTCTTCTTACAGGATGGTATGACAATACAATCTGTGAGAATCCAGAAGCTGAAGAGAGTGATAGAATTTACTATAAGTGGTATCAGGACGTTCTTCCATTCTCTAAGTTCAATTTTGGTCAGGAACAGCTGAGTAATCTGAATCGTGCACTTGATATGATTTATCAGGTATACTATTAAGAATAATAAGGCTCCTACCATACAATGTAGGTAGGAGTCTTTATGAAAGGATTTGTTATATGGCTATAAGACAATCAAAAACTTGGGTATCTACTGGAGTAGAGATTACAGCTCAAGATATTGCTTCTGGTAATCCTACTGCTGAGAATTTGCCGGATTTCTTATTCGCAGTACATAAGGATGACATTAACTACAATGTCATTATGAATATCTTTGGTGAATTTGATGGAAAACCTTTAGCACAGGCATATGATTTATTAGAAGTTCCAGTTGGTAAATGGTCTTATTATACTGATATGGAACGTAAGAATTATAAATCAAATAAGAATAAATTCGTTACAACCGTTGGCTTATTTGTTTTTAATATATTCTTAAGAGATTTTAATTTCTCTCGTTTATTTAACGGATATTTTAACGAGATGATTGATAGTGATGGCAGTGGCTTTATTGAGCAGACATTATCTTATGCACTATTGGAAGATGATATTGATACAATTACATTTAAAGAATGGGAAGATACCATGCAATGGTTTATGCCATTTGAAACAATTCTATCTCCTAGTCATACAGAGACAATGCTTGCTTGTACGAAGAAAATCGATGCTAAGAAAAAAGAATTAATTCGTAAGTATAAAGCAGAGTTAGATGTAGGATCACCATCGGCTGCTGAGAAAATGGAGAAGGAATTATTGGACTATGCTGCAGAGCTATTAAAAGATGATCCATCAATGGATAGTATATTATCTGGTGCTTCTGGAGACTGGAAGAATAATTTCAAGAACATGTTTGTCATGAAAGGTGCGATTAGAAATCCAGATCCTAATGCAAAGCAATCCTATAACATTGTTACTGGTAACTATTTGGATGGTATCGATGCAAAAGATTATCCACTGGTTGCTGGTTCCGCTATATATGGTGCTTATTCTCGTGGTAAGAAAACAGAGAATGGTGGATATTACGAGAAGTTATTCATCTCAGCATTCCAGACTGTAAAGATTGGACCTAAGAATTCTGACTGTGGTACTAAGAATCACATTACTGTATTCTTGACCAAGCGTAATATCAATGATTATATGTATAATTATATGATGAAGCCAAATGGTACATTAGAATTACTCACTTCTAAGAATAAAGATAAATTTATTAATAAGGTGGTTAATTTTAGATTTTCTTCTATGTGTAAGTCTAAGAACTATATCTGTAATAAGTGTGCTGGTGAACTCTTCTATATGCTGGGAGAAGAATACGTTGGATTAGTTATTTCACAGATACCTGACCGATTAAAGTTGATATCAATGAAAGCATTCCACGATTCAACAGTACAGACAACAAAATTTGATGCTGCAAAAGCATTCTATCCATTTGATGAAGATTAATAAGATTAATAAGAATTCCCCTGGAAAATAGTTCCAGGGGAGTTTTAATATACTTCACATTATAGTAAAATAAAGAATATCGTATAAAAGGAGGAATATCATTCTATGGGAACTGTTTATTCAAACGGTATGAAAAGTAACGAGTCTACAATTAGTAAGAATCAAGAGTACTTAGATTACATTAAAGAGCATATTAACAACGTAAAGTTGGTATATGAAGAACTATTCGGATCTGGGAGAGTTATTAAACTTCCAGAGGGAATTAGTTCTGTCGATTTTAAGAATGCTGTACATGCTGCTGGTATTGAAGTAGCATTCCATGATTCTAGCAAGTTTTCAGAAGATGAATTTGATGCATATCGAAGACATTTTCATAGAACAGATGAGGAGATTCTTATAGATGATACGAACCCTGCTTCAGCTCAAGAGGCAGAGTCTAATTTTCAAAAAGCTTGGGAGCATCATTATATGAATAATAATCATCATCCTCAGTGGTGGTGTTATCATGATGCATCAGGAGTAAGAACATCAGAACGTGTTGATCCTAATCCTATGTCATTGGATGCTATCATTCATATGATATGTGATTGGAGTGCTATGAGTTTGAAATTTGATCACACATACTCTCCTCTTTCATGGTATGCTACAGCAGATAAAGAGAAATCTTTTATGCATCCTGAAACAAAACGTATTGTAGAAGAGTTATTGAACAATCTTTTTGGTGAAAGTTAAAGGTATAAGCCATGGCAAACGATGTAATAGTAAATAAATATAACGTTACGATTAGTTTTACGGATTGTGAAGAAACAAACTATGAGATTCCTAATCTGTATATACGTTATATCATGTTGGAGAGTCGTTATACTGAGAGTTTAATCCCAGTTATCTATTTATCCATTGCATTAAACTCAGAATTATATCAATTAATTACTGATGAAGATAATGTAAAAGATGGTAAATTCATATTAAAAATTCAGCGATATAATGCATATTCTCGTATACCAATTTTTACAACTATTGTAAATGAAGCATTCAATTATATCGTATCAACATCAAATCCTGATTATTCAGAAAGCTTAGAAGGAGCATCTGAATCAGCCGATCCATCTTATCATCCTCTTACCATTGCATTGATGAGTATGAATCTTATGAATGCTGTAAGATCAGAGAAGAATGAAATGGAAGGTATTCTGGTTAGTGATATCTTTGGTGATGTTGATGAGAGTACCATTATAGGAAAAATCTTTGAAGGGTTTAAGGATTATAAACTAAAGAGTATCATTACTCCACCAACACATAATAATTACTTTGACACATTGATTATCCCACCAATGACAAGTCGTAGAGAATTATTACAATTCTTGTTTGATAAAGCACCATTCTATGATACTGGATTTACTTTCTTTATGGATTATAAGAAAGCATATTTATTGGATCAAAACAGGAATGGATACTATGTAAAAGATGAAGTATCAAGCTTGCATCATATCATATTCCAAATTAATGGTGTTATATCAGACGAGTCTTATGAAGAGGGATATCGTGTAGAAAATAATAGTATTATCATTAATATCAATCCAAATAATTCAAATATAACAAGAAATAAAGCACAAGATAAGTTGGCTAACCGATTAGTTGTTGTACAAGAAGATGGAGATATTAGTGTTGTACAGCTCAACGTTAACAACAGTAAAGATTCAGATCCTAAGTATACATTCCGACGAGGTGGAAATGCAACGTTATATAAGAATATTATAGAGTCAAATAATGTCTACGTTAATCTTAGTAAAGAGGATATCGATGGTTCATTATTCACTCCAAACCGTATGTATAGTATTCAGAATTATGTAGGTCATGAAGAGAATAATGGTGATTATATTCTTACTTCTAAGAGACAAATTATTCTAAATAATAATGGTGTATTTCGAAGTTCTTGTGAATTAGGATTGCGTAAAGTTGGTAAGATTAAGAATATTGGTATGACCAATACTGGTGATATTGGTACCATTCAAAATTCTACTATGGGATATCGGTATACAAAGACATATAGTCGTTCTAAGAAGAAAAAGAATACAGTAAAATTAGTATCAACGGCTAAGAAAGGTATTATTCCGATAAATAAGAATGCAGAGGTTAAAATGCTTGCATCTTCTCAATTAGATCTATTAGAAGAAGCAGAATTGAATCGAGTTCCTAGGACATCATCAAAGAATATTAATGCAGACTATTCTGGTCCTGAAAATGATGCTAATTACTCTAAAAATGGTATTACAAAAAAGTCACTAAAGTAAATTAACTTTAATATAATGACCTAGAAAAGTCATGTAAGACATATTAAGAAAGGAGTACAAAAACCTATGGTAATGAAAATTGGCATTGAAGTTGACGAGACACTCATTATCACATTGACATATGATGATTGCACTTCAAAAACAGAAGCTCTATCTGTAGGAGATTACATATCAATTGATTATAATAAGAATGGTGCTAGAAGACGTACCACGGGATTCGTTAATACTATCCATGCAGATCCATCGAATGCAATCCCTCGTAGAGATCAATATATCATCGTAATGAGTGACAATCCTAGCGATATGAATCCGGCTATTAAGATTAGTCTTAATAATATCCTTGATGTTGTCGTTATTCGTAAGCATGAGCCTACTGTACCTATTAGTACAACGGAAGGTCCAATGAGAATTACTCATCTTCGTTATAATGCTGGATATCTTCAGTTCTCTACTAATAATGGAAAGTCTTGGTACACAATCCCATTAGAGGTTAAAGAGATGCAGGTTGGAGAAGCAAAGACAATCGAGGAAAAGGTTGAGGCTATGATTGGTGATGATCAGTATGCAGATTCAGATGAATTTGTAGATGGTATTGTTAGAATCATTCAGGAAGAGGTAGCAAAGAAGATTGCTCCATTCCAGCCTAATAACAGACCACCACATCCGCCAAAATTTGGACCGGGTAGTTGTCCAACGACACCTGAATCCAATGATTAGTATATAATATTAAAGAAGATAGTATAAAGAGAAACTTAAAATACTAAAAAATATGAAAGGAAATGTAAAATGGCTGATACAGAATTACTTATCAAAGCTTCGTATGGTTCCAAAGCCTCTACGTTAGCTGCTGCCGTTAATAACGGTACATTTAGAGTAACAGATACCGGTGAATTGTTTACTGATATCAATGATACTCGCGTTTCAGTTGGAAGTACTGTATACGATAAGACAGAGGAACAGATCAAAGCATTGGCTGTTGCTAATATCCTTCCAAAGATCTATGTATCTACAGATACGAATAAGCTCTTCTGGTACTCAACAGAGTTATCTAAGTGGGTTGTAGTCGGTGGAGACAGTGTTGATCATGCTGCAACTGCTGACAAAGCTACAGGTGATGAAGATGGTAATAGCATCAAGAGTACATATGAGACTAAGGCTGATGCTACAACCAAGAATAATAAGCTTGGTGAAGATATCGCATCTCTTAGGGCTTCTGTAGAAAAGATTAATTCTTTCGAAATTAAGATCGCTGATACTGTAGCAAGTATGCCAGTTCCTGGTGCATCTAACGTTATGTACTTTGTACCTAACGACACCATCACAGGAAATTCCAATGTATACGATGAGTATATCTGGATTTCTGAGGCTACTGAGCAAGAACCTAACGCTGGTCATTATGAGAACATTGGTACTACTGAGGCTGCTCTTGGTAACTATTACACAAAGGCTGAAGTTGATGCTAAGATCGCTACATCTAGTGGTGATATTGCTACTGAGAGATCTGAGCGTGAAGCTGCAGATACAGCTCTTGGTGGACGTATCGATACACTGACAACTACTGTTGGTGATAATAAGACAGCTCTTGAGAATGCTGATACAGCACTCGGTGGACGTATCGATGCTGTTAACACTGTCCTGAACGGTGATGGTACTGAGCAGAATCCTGGTCTTATCGCTAAGGAAGCTGCTGATGTTACTGCTCTTGGTGGACGTATTGATGCACTGACAACTACTGTTACAAATAACAAGACTGCTGCTGATCAAACACAGACAGATCTCGATACACTCGAGGCTGATGTTGCTACGATCAATAGATTCAAGAAGGCTATTGTAGATCAGCTTCCAGATATTGCTGATGCTGATGAGTATACAATGTACTTTGTTCCTGAGAAGGGACTGGATGGAGCTACCAACAAATATGGTGAGTACATCAAGGTTGATGCTCATGATATTACAGAGGTAGATCCTGAGACTGAGCAAGAAGTTACAACCACTATTCCAGTACACTTCGAGCGTATTGATTCTACAGTAGATTTCACCAACTACTACACAAAGGCTGAAGTTGATGCTATCAAGACTGCTCTCCAGGGCAATATTGGTACAAATGCTTCTGCTATCGAGACACTTACCAGTACAGTTAACTAGAATAGAACAGCTTTAGAGGCTGTTGATACTGGACTTGATAACCGTTTAAAGGCTGTTGAGAATGCTATTGGTGGTGAAGGTGGTGCCTCTATTGCTTCTCGTGTAGGAACTCTCGAGACAGCATTGAATGGTGATGGTACTGAGCAGAATCCTGGTTTGATTGCTAAAGAAGCTGCAGACGTTACTGCTCTTGGTGGACGTATTGATGGTGTTAATACTGTTCTGAATGGTGATGGTACTGAGCAGAATCCTGGTGTCATTGCTAACGTTGCAGCTAATAAGACAGCTATCGAAGCTGTTGATGGTAAGGCTGATCAGATTAGAACAGATTTCGAAGCTGCCGATACAGCTCTTGATGGTCGCTTAGACACAGTTGAAGATGCTCTGAATAATGCTACTACAGGTCTTGCTGCTCGTGTTACAACAGCTGAGAGTGATATTGATGCTCTCGAGACAGCTGTAAATGGTGATGGAACTGAAGGATCAGGACTCGTTGCTAAGCAGGCTGCTGATGCTGCTGCTATCACTGCATTGACAACTACTGTTGCAAATAATAAGACTGCTTCTGATAATGCTGATACAGCTCTTTCTGGACGTCTTGATACTGTTGAGACAGCTCTTAACGGTGATGGAACAGAACAGAATCCAGGTATTATTGCTAAGGAAGCTGCTGATATTGCTACTGTTAATGCTGCTATTCAGGCACAGAAGACAGCTTATGAGGCTGCTGATACAGCACTCGGTGGACGTATTGATACACTTGTTCAAAGCATTGGCAATATCAATCGTTTCGATATCAGGGTTCTTGATAGTAATGAAGGACTTCCAGAGAAGGGCGAAGTATACATTATCTACTTCGTACCTAATACCGGTGATGATAACAATGGTAAGACTAAGTATATAGAATACATGTGGGTTGCTGATGTTGATCCTGAGACTCACGAAGACAATGGTTACTATGAGGAGATTGGTATTACAGAGGCTGACCTTGACGAGTATTATACATCTGCTCAGGTTGATAACTTACTTAGCCCACTGACAGCATCTACAACAAAGCATGAGACAGCACTCTATGGTGATGGTACTACAGCTAACCCTGGTTTAATCGCTAAGGAAACTGCAGATGTTACAACTCTTCAGGGTAATATCGATGGTGTATCTAATCGAGTAACAACTGTAGAGACAGCTCTCGGCTCATATCCTACAGAAGCAGGTACTAAGACAATTACCGAGCGACTTGCAAGCTTAGAGACTTCTGCTTCTGATACAACTGTTGCTAATCGTGTAACGAATCTTGAGACAGCTCTTAATGGTGATGGTACTGCTCAGAATCCTGGTCTTATTGCTAAGCAGGCTTCTGATGTTGCTACACTTGAAGCTGCAGATACAGCTCTTGGTGGACGTATTGATGGTATTAACACTGTCCTGAATGGTGATGGTACTACAGCTAACCCTGGTTTAATTGCTAAAGAAGCTGCTGATGTTGCTGCTCTTAATACTCGTGTAACAGCTACAGAGACAGCATTGAATGGTGATGGAACAGAACAGAATCCGGGTATTATTGCTAAGGAAGCTGCAGACGTTACAACTCTTCAGAGTAACATTGATGCTGTTGAAGACAAGATCGATGCTCACAGTTTCAACTATGCTGGATCTGATTCAGAGGGTGGAGCTGCTAACACTGTTAAGCAGTCTGTATCTAATACATCAGCAGATCAACATGTACTTCTTGCTTCTACAGACAATACAGGTGTAGAATATAGTGATAATATCAAGGTTAATGCTGCTAATGGTTCTATGATCCTAAATGCTATTAAGCTTGGCGATGCAACTATTACATTTGATGCTGCTACAGAATCTCTTGTATTCAATTTTTAAGATATATAAGTTAGGAGGTTAGTAAATGGCTCTTCAGGTAAGATTACCGTTGAGTGGTGATACTACTAACTATGGCTTAAATGGAACGGATGCTACAACACTGGGAACAATGATGTATGCATCCGGTATCCTTGGTGGAAAATCATTCAACGCAGGTGATGGTACTGTTGTTGTATCTCTTGATAACGTACCTTCAAAATTTACACTTGCTATGTGGTTCTCTGGAGAATCTGCACCATCTAACTCCACAATGCTTGCATTTGGATCTACTGGTGCTCGTATCGATATTGCTACCGATACATTAAACTACAAGTTTACAGGTTCTGCATCTGGACTGGTTGAGAACGATACAAATCTGTTCAGGGTAAACGATAGAACTTGGAACCATCTTGTTATTACAGCAAGTGGTACAGAAGTTAAAGTTTATCTAAACGGTGTATTAAATGGATCTTTCACACAGGCCAATAGTGTTGCTACTGTTTTCGGAACAGATAATACAATTTATATTGGTTCAAAAGCTGATGGAACAAATGCTTGGAACGGTTTCATTGAGAACTTCATGTTCTATGATAATATCATTTCACAGAGAGAAATCTCTGAGTTGGCAAAGGGTATTGTTCTTGAGTATACCTTTAATCATAATGGTTTTGGTAATGAGAACTTACTTCAGGGTTCCGATGACTCTATGACTGTTAGCGGATCTGAGAAGATCAACCGTAAAGAAGATAAGCATTTCTATGCCGAACTCGAAGCCGGTACATATACTTTATCTGCTATTACATCTGGTACATGGTCAGAGTCTAACAATGCTTCTACAGGAGCAACAATTGTTGCATCTGATAGTACAACATTCCCTACATCCTTAGAAGTCTATACAGTAGATGATAATGGTGATATAGATACAAGAATATTCTACAATATGACAAAGGGTTATGCTACTGTAACAATTACAACTCCAGGTAGATACTATGTAGGTGGTATTGTATATGGTAATGGTGTTGATGAAGTAACAGCTATTTTCGATCAGCTCAAGATTGAGAAGGGTACAAAGTCTACCATATGGTGTCCTACTCGTGGATCTGAATATTATAATTGGTTAGAGATTGGTAAGGTTGAACAGGATACATCTGGTAATAAGCTTGATGCTGCAATCAGTGATCCTGAACCTATCTGGTCTAATGATTCTAGATTATATTCTGGAAGTTATGACTTCTCTAACAATGCATACATTGCATCTCCAGTTATTGATGTAACAAATCTTGATCACTTTACTGTATCTATTTGGGCTAAAGCTGCTAATATGAGCAATAAAGTATTATTCGGATTTGATACTGATCCTAAGTTCAACTTCTCTACTATTGGTGGAGTATTTGGTATCTATGATGTAGAGAATAATACACAAATTCCATTTGGAGATGGTGTTGATGTATCTACATATGTATCAGAGTGGCATCAGTATACAATCACTGGTGATGGTACAACTGAGAAGTTATACATCGATGGTGAGTTTGTAGGTAATGCTTCTAAATACATTGCGTTTGGATTATCTAAACTCTATGTGAATGGATGGGATGCTACTACCAGCTATAACTTCAACGGTCTTCTGAGTGATATCAGAATTTATGCTACAACTTTCACAGCAGATGCTGTTAAGTCTCTGTATAGCACAAGATTAGCTGTTGATAATACTGGTAAACTCTACGGTATTGAATTTATTGCAGGTATGGATGAACTTTCTTCTGCTAAGGCACAGGCTCCTATTATCTCTATTCCAGTTATGGGTAGTGATGAACCAAATCCTGTTAAGATTGAAGTTGAAGAAGCATTTGATACAGATACTGGAACTGCATATAATGCAGAGTTCGTTGATACAACTTCCGGTGGTATCTATGGTGCTTCTAAAGAATCTACTCCTGTAGTATACGGTGATGGAGAGGAGACTCCAGCAAATGGCGCTTCTACTTCTGCTAAAAAGACTCTGAAGTTCAGTAAGAGTGGAATTATTGAGTCTTCTAAGCTCACTGTATTCAATACGGATATTACTGACACTAGTACAACAACCGATGATGCTACAGCTCTAACACTTAGTGCTGGCGTCGTTAAGGCTGTTGATGTAATCGAAATGTAACGAAAGGAGGAAATTACCATGGCTCAGTTTAAAGAACTGCTCGTATTCGGTACAACCAAAGTTCTTGATACCGTTTATGCTAAGAGATTCGTTGGTAGGTTCGAGGGTGAAATTAAGGGTAATGCTGAAACCGCTACAAAGGCTTCACAGGATGCTCTTGGACAGAATATTGCTAGCACATATGTATCTGGTATCAGTACAGAAGGTACAACTATCACTATCACAAAGGGTGATGGAACTACTTCTACCATAAATACTCAGGATACTCATGTAGAGCTTGTAGATGATCTGACAACAGATGATGCTACAAAGGCTCTTACAGCATCCCAGGGTGTTGAGCTGAAGTCTCAGATTGATACTCTGAAGTCAGCTAGTACTTGGGAGATTCTTGCTTAATTGTAAGAATTAATCTGCACCGAAATGTTTTGTGGCTATAGTAAAATATAGCCCCTTTTTAAATAAAGAAGGAGACGTATATGCCACTTATAGTAGATTCATCTGTTCGCCCTTCAGCTGCTACTGGGAGCGATGCAGGTGTTGTAAAATTATATTCTTCTGCTGGTTCTAATACGGATGGTGCAATGTCTCAGAATGCAACAACAACAGCTCTTAATAATAAACTTGATACATCATCAAGTAATTATATTAAGAACGTATCCATTACTGGACGTACTGTTACATTGACCTTCGGTGATGATTCAGAGCAGACAGTTATCACACAGGATAACGATACTACTTATGAAATTGGTACTGCAAATTCAGCAGGTGTAACAAAGTTATACTCTGGTACAGGTACAAATGTAGATGGCACTATGACACAGAATGCTATCAATAATGAGATCAATACATTAAATACCAAGATTGAAGCTGTTGGTAGCTTTCATGTATCTGTAGTAAGTACTCTTCCAGAAGAAGGTGAGAGTAGCGTAATATACTTTGTACCTGAAGAGAATACTGGTGATAATCAACACTATATTGAATACATCTGGATGGATGACGCTGGATATTTTGAAAGTATTGGTGTATCTAATACAGATCTTACCAATTACTATAATAAGTCTGAAATCGATACAAAGATAAGTAATATTACGAACGGTACAGTTACTGTTGGTAAAGCAACAACCGCTTCACAGATTAGCAATACAACAAATGCTGTAGCAGATGGTTGTGTTGTTGATTTTGGTGATATCGATGCCGAATAACTATTAATCGCAAGGCTCAGTAGTAGAGTATTTCGCTACTACTGAGTTTTTTAAGATTTTATAAGTAAGACATTAATATAATATACATATTACGAAGTTTTTACTATTAAGAATCTGAGAGGAGTTTCCATGGCACAGTTAAAAGATTTAATTGTCTCTGGCTCGGCTAGAATAATCGGAACAATGTACGTGAAAGAATTACAAGTAGATGAATACAAAGGTACAGCAGAAAAAGCTACAAGTGATTCTTTAGGTAATGATCTTACTCGATATATTAATGAATTGACTATTGATAATCGAACAATAACATTCAAACGAGGAGATGGTACAAGCGGTACAATCACCACTCCAGATTTTACTGTTAATGAAGCTACAGATGCAACTACAGGTACTACAAAAGTATATAATACAACAGGTTCAAATATTGATGGAACAATGTCACAGTCAGCTATAACAACAGCATTAAATGCTAAATTAGATGATACTGACGTTTTGAATACAACTGGAGAGAGTACAACACGTACTATGAGCCAAAAGGCTATTACAGATGGATTAGGAACAAAGCTAAATGCAACTGCAACAGCAGTCGCTGCTACAAAAGATGGAAGTGATCAGAATATTGCATCTACATATGTAAAAGGTGTTGATATTAGTGGTCGCACCGTCACAATTACTAAGGGAGATGGTAGTTCATCTACGTTTGTTACACAAGACACTAATACAACGTATAACACAGCAACATCATCTACCGAAGGTTTGGTAAAGCTATATAATGAGAGTGGCTCTAATACAGATGGTGCAATGACACAGAGTGCAGTAAATTCTGCTATGTTAGCAATGCAACAGGATTTTGCTAATAGGATTGCTGCAATAGGAAGTCTTAATTTATCTATTGTTGAGCAACTTCCTGAGAGTGGTGCAAATGCAACTATCTATTTAGTTCCTGAGACGCCAGAACAAGTAAATGAGAAGTATATTGAATATGTTTGGATTCCTGATGTAAATGAGGAGTCTGGTGAAGATCTTGGATATTTTGAGAAGATAGGTACAAGTTCAGCTGATCTTTCTAATTATTATACAAAAACAGAAGTTCAAAATCTATTAGCAACTACAACAGTAGCAAGTGCTACTACCGCTGCAACAGCAACTGCATTAGCATCAAGTACAAATAATGCTCTTGGTGCAAATGCACTGTTAGATTTTGGTGATTTGGATGATGATTAACCTTTAAGCTCAGTAGTTACAATGCTACTGAGCTTTGTTGTGGTTTATGGATTTCACATATAATTAATATTGCTAAATATTGTATTTACAATAAATTCTAAGGAAAGGAAGAAGACCAAGCATGTCCAATACAGTATTTCAAAACATTGACTTTGGATTTCGTCGAGGATCTCATGATGGTTTAATGAACACATCAATTGAAAATGGTACGTTCAATGTATGTAAAGATACAGGTGAACTATACATTGATATTGATGGAGAACGTGTACCTACGAATGATATTATCATATATAATTCGGAAGCTGAGATTAGAGCATTATTAACTCCTGCTAAGAAAATCTATTATGCTAGAGATACTTATAATCTCTTAACTTTCGAAACATCAGATCTTCAATGGAAAATTGTTGGTGGTGAGAATGTTAAATTCTCGCATTCTGCTGAAAAGGATAGCCTAGGAAATATTATTTCTGATCACTATCAATCAAAAGCAGAAGCTCAAAGTAATATTAATACAGTAAATGCATCTATTAATGATTTAAGAGCCATTGTATCAAATATCAATAGCTTTGAGATTAGTGTAGTAGAATCATTACCTGAAGAAGGTAAAGATCACATAATTTATTTTGTACATCAAAATGGTTCAGAAGATGAAGATACACAGTATGATGAGTATATCTGGTTATTAGATCCTGGATATTTTGAGAAGATTGGTATTACAACATCAGATCTTGGTAATTATTATAATAAGACAGAAGTAGATAATCAAATCTCTAGTTTAAATTCAACCATTAGTAATAATCAGACTTTAAACAATCAGAAGTTTACAAACGTTAATTCAGAGATAGAAACACTACGTTCTAATATTAATAATAGTGGATCTGATATTGAATATATCAATAGTGCACTTGCTGCTTTAAACGAGACTTATTACAATAAGACAGAGGTAGATGCAATGTTTGAATCTTTCAAATCTTCAATGGGTATCACACAGACAGAATCAGGTGATACAGTTGTAGATTATGGTTCTATGGATGACGAATAAGGAGGTACAATATTATGAGTGATGATAATAAAACAACCTCCGAATCATTATGGGCTCCAGATTTAGATTTTGGTGATTTGAATGTAGAGGAGAATACTAATAACAATACCTTTGATTTTGGTGATGAGAATGTTGTTATAGATCCAGAGACAACACTGAATTATAATTACGGTGTTATGGAAGCAGAACCTGCAGAGGAACCTGCTGCTACTGGTATTGTTATTGGATCAATTGTAGATTATATCCGTATGGATAAACATATCTACCAACCAGCAGTTATTGTAATCTCTATATCTACTGTAGAGGGTAATTCCACTTATACATTATTCGATACAGATGATCGTATTACATATAACAAGATACCAAAATCTGATATTACTGATACAGGTAAAGTCATTGAAATTGATCCTATATTAAAAGAGTTTGACTTAATAGCAGCACCAGATTATAGTAAGAAACCAATTGAAGATGGTGATGTAATTGATCAGGATTCTGGCGATGTAAATGCTATCTTGATCGATGGTGATGAAAAGACTTTTGATAATCTTACGATTAATAAATCAGGAGATTCACAATCACAATCAGAAACATCTAACAATGCCATTACGGTAAAGAATGCTGGTTCTCTTACTCTAACCAATTCAAATATCACAACAGAGGCAAACTACACCAATGGTATTGTAAGTATTGGCAGAGACTCTGTGGTAAATGTATCAAATACCAACGTTACAACAACAGGTGATAACTCTAATGCATTATTAGCATTAGACTATGGTACAATTACAGCAAAATATTGTAATCTAAAAGTATCAGGTGAAGATTCCTTTGCAATCAAGGCAAAGAATTACGGTGAAATTACAGTTCAAGGTGGAACCATTGAAGCAAAAGATTCACCAATTGTTGTTGAGAGTAATGGTAAGGTTACAGTTAGTAATGTATCTATTGATCCTAAAGATAATCAAGATATCATTGATATAACCGATGGTACAATTGAGCTATCTAATGTATCAATTACTCAGCCACCATTTACCACAATCGAAGAAGTTGTTAACTTCCAACCATTATATATTCATGAGAATATTGATGGTGCAGGTGCAACTGTTACTTTTAATGGTAGTACGATTACAACAGAAAATACTGCATTTTATGTAGAGAATGCTGATGCTAATATTACAGTAAATGATTCTATAATCAATGCAAAATCCATTCTTACTACAGTAGATGATAATGATTCAGATGATCGTACAACTGATGTTACTATTACCTTTAATAATTCTACAATTGAAGGTACATTTGATATTACTCCATTAAATTTCTTAACGATTAATTTAAATGGTGGTATGTTTACCGGTAGCATTGATAATGATCATATGGAAGAAGAAGCTTCTATATCAGTTGTTATGGATGACAATGCTCATTGGAAATTAACAGCTGATTGCTATATCAATGCTTTTACCCCACCAACAGATGTTGACAATATTGATCGTAATGGATTCAATATTTATATCAATGGAGAACGTTGGATACAGCATCCACCTGTTATTGTTGATATTGATACTGGATATGATAGTAACGGTGTTCCTACAACAAGGATCATGAAAGTATTAAAGACAGAAGATCTTCCTCCAATTACAGAACGTAAAGCATCTTATATTTACTTTGTATATGATAAGATGGAATTATATCTGTATCAGAGTTATTATGCAGATCCATTCTGTATTGTAGAAACACTACCTGATAAAGATCATATTGTAGAGAATATGCTCTATATCACATTAGAAGGTAAGTTATATACTTATACAAGTTATACTATAAAAGAGATTGGTCATGTAGAAGAACTTGTAGAGGGAGAAGGAGTATATGATCCAGCTCAGTTAGAGATTCTTCGTCAAGCAGGTACAACCTACTTTATGAATGCTGAATCTAGATATCTAGATCCTCAGACTTGTACATTGCAGTTACCATATAAGAACGGTAATTACCAGTTATCTCTTAATCTGGCAAATGATCTTGTAATTGATGAGGATACGATTATTAAGTATAATCCAAATACAAATCAATTTGAGATTATGGGTAAAGAATATCAATATCCAGATGAATTAAAGAATATTAACAAATATAAAGGATTTGTTACTGATACAGTATCTACCTATATTGATGGATATACATTCCGTAGCGATGTTAATATTAGTAATTCTGAGGGTAATGGTGTAGAAGTTCGTCCAGATGGTTTATATGTTGATGTATCTTTATTCGCTTCACAAGAACGGTATGAAAAACTGATTGTAGCTTTTGATCAGTATAAATCAATCATCGATCATTATATCATACAATTACGTGATGGTATTAAAGCAGCAACTGGTGCTGTTACTGGAGAAACAATTTCTCAGATGATATTAGAAGCTTTGGAGAATTATAAAGACGATATTGATCTCATGGTAGAAGGATATGAAAATCTTTATAATCGTATCGCTATCATGGAAGATGAGGTGGATAATTTCGACGTTAAGTTAGACTTAGCAGAAATTGACATAAAGAATTTTGTTAATGAAACAAACTCTGCGTGGAGTTCGTTTACTAATGATAATCCTTATGTTCCATCAGAAGATACACAAGATGAATTAACTTTAAAAGGTTCTGTAATGGCAGAGTATCGTTCTAGTATTATAAAAATTCGAACTGATGATCCTGGTATACTTTATGATTATCATACTGGATTATCAACAACAGAATCCGAGATGATGGATAGAGTGGTATCATCTGTTGTATCGAAAGGACAATCACTCAATGGTTATAGTGAGACTTATTCTAGTCGTTGGGAGTTACCAGAGACTGGTATTGCAGGAATTACTTACTATGTAATCAAACACGATAGTGAGAATCCTTTATTCAGAATCTACTCATGGAATGGTGAAGAATATGTATTAGGTACAGATTTGTATCCAGATTCAAAAGATCCTAAACCTACACCACCAGAACCACCTGTAGATCCGACTCCAGATAATCCAGAAAACAATACTACAACAAATCCGGAGCCAGAATCTCCTGACGAAACACCTTCAGAAGATACAACTCCTACGGATAATACAGATACACCTTGATGGAAAGGAGAATATATAAATGGGCTATAAGAAATTTCGTCCAGCAAGAGGAACAAAATATGAATGGGAAACGATCAATCCTGTCTTAGTAGAAGGTGAATGGGTTGTTGAAGTTCCAGATTCAGGTGTTGGTACTGGACTTAGTAAGTTTAAGATTGGTGATGGAACTAACAAATATGTTGATCTTCCATATGCATTTGATGGTACTGCTGCTGCAAGTTTTAATGGTGGTAATGCTGTTAATTATAACTTACTTCAGTTACGTGGTACTAGTGCTGCTAACTGGAGACAGGTTAATCCAGTTTTAGCACAAAATGAAATTGGTTACGACGAAACCAATAGATCGTTTAAGATCGGTGATGGTAGCACTCGTTGGAATGATTTATTTTATATCAAAGCAGATTCTTTTGTAGTAGAAGATTATGATTTTGGTGATATGGACGAGGAAGCCATTGAAGCAACAGAGGAAGATGTATTAGATAATTCTGGATATCCAGATAATATTTTGGATAATAATACTTCTAGCGATACTCCATCTAATAATAATAACTCTTCCTCTGAGGGTAATAATACATCATCTACTCCTGAGAGTAATGATAATACCTCTACTGAGGGTAACTAATTTCGTATGATTACGATACCATAAAATTCGTATGAGACGAAATTAGAAAACACTTGTGTAATTCTAAGAATATAATAAAACCCTAGGATAGCATTATCCTAGGGTATCTTTTATTTTTAAAATCAGAACAAATATATAATGATTGTATAGATTGTGGTACTCAAGTACCGTCTCTTATTCTTTGTACATCGGTAATAACGATCTATACAATATCTAATAAGAATAAAGAGATTATTCCAAATATAAAGGAGGACGTTTATGTCAAAGATTTTTTGCCCTAAAAGAGCCAAATCTACAACTGTAGGTGTAGGAGGAGCAAAAGCAAATGTTGTTCTCGAACTTGGTGAGGCTTTATTTGTCGAGCCACCTGAGGGAGCAGGAAAAGGTATCGGTGCAATCAAGATTGGTGATGGTTCTACTGCTGTTTCTAATCTTCCTATGTATATTGATGGTAATATCAGTAAAGTTGGTGTTACTGTTACAACCGATACTTCTAGTACTGCTACTACAGCTGCTGGTAATGTTGTTACTGGTAAGACAGTTAGCTCTATTGTTGGAAGCTTAAAGCAGGCTGAAGCATTAAATGCTGCTAATATCGCTACAGCACAGAGTACAGTTAACAGTATCAAGACAAATTACCCAGGATGGGTTAGCTAATATCAAGAGGAGGATGATATTATGTCAAAGATTTTTAAACCAAGAAGAGTTAAGTATTCATCTATAGCAGAAGGTGGATCTAAAGCTAATGTTGTATTAGCAAACGGTGAAACTGTATTTGTAATGCCAGATACTGGAGCAGGTACAGGACTCGGTTCCATTATCATGGGTGATGGTACGACTGCTATTTCCAATCTTCCATATATGATTAACGGTAAGATATCAGAAAATAAAATTGAAGTAGTAACCAACAGTAAAACTACCGCTAATGCAGCTTTAACTGATGTCATTAGTGAAAATACTTTAGGAACCGTTATAGGTGCCTTAAAGCAGGCATCTTCTCTGAATGCTTCCGCTGCTACAAATTTAAATAATGAAAGAAATACACTGCAGACCAAGTTGAATAGTGGACTCCAGCAGATTTATAATGCATGTGTAGAAGCAGGGACAACTCCATCCAGCGCTTCTGTTAATGACATTAATGCTGCTTTGGAAGAAATATTTGGGGGGGGGGTACACGGCTGAACAGTTAAACACAAATAGTACTGGTACTAATAAATTACTGGCAACGTTCAATTCTTTATCAGATGCACAAGCATTTGTTGAAAAGTATATCAAGTCAAATGGTAAATTTGATAAGAGTATACGTGTTGGTGATAAAATCCAGATCAATGATGGTACTTATAATAAAGAATGGATCATAGTAGGATTTAATACACAGAGCAGAGCTACATCACAACCACATATTAGTTTAATTCCAACATATTCATTGGGTGATTATAAAATGAATAGCAGTGATACTAATAGTGGTGGATATGCTGGTTCAGCAGCATTTACGACGTGTAATAGTATGGCGAATAACTTAGCAAGAGTATTAGGAGATTACTTATTAACTAGAAACGAATTACTTGGTAATTCTGGTTATTCATCATACACAACAGCATCAAAATCAGTTAGAGTAAATCTGTTGAATGAAATTCAAGTATTCGGTAGTAGAACTTATTCTGTAGCTAGTGAAGATGGATACGACACTACACAGTTACCTGGATTCAGATTAAATAAAGTATCTAAAACTATTACCTCGAACAATAATTGGTGGTGGCTGCGCTCTGCTGGTAGTGGCTACAGCCGCGACTTCTGCTATATCTACAACGGCAGTCCCTCCCACACCAGCGCCAACTACAACACCTTTGCTTTTCGCCCGCTTATTACGATTGGACGTCCTGAGAACGGGGGGGTCCAGTAACTCAGCAGTTCACGTTTGATGCATTGACTGGTCAAACTTCTAGTAAATTAACACGTTCACTTGATGTTTCATTAGCTGGTTATACTCCTGTATCAGTGCAAGATGTAGAGTTTACTCCTGCAACTTCAGCATATTGCCATCCCACTGGTCCTTCTGAGAGAGTTGAAGATGCTTATGGCAATGATGTTACAATATATGACACTGTTGGTGATCTAAATTCAGAGGAGTCTGCTTCTAGTATAAGTTTATCTAGTAATACGATTACTTATACATCACAAGGAGCTAAGCATAATACAGCACATTATGCAACATGGCATTATGGTCATAATAATCCCGGTAATACTTTTGGTTATAGTATATCTGACGATACTTATAACTATGGTAAACGTGTTGTTTCAGTTACTTATCGTAAGAATTCATAAATTCTATTGTTGTTTATATATCGTTTATATAGTAGTCTATTTAGTCTATATATTCTCTATTTAGACTACTATTATCATTTTAAAAGAAAGGAAATCTTTATGGCTAAGATTTTTAAACCAAGAAGAGTAAAAGCTTCTTCTATCGCACAAGGTGGCTCTAAAGCTAATGTTGTATTAGCAAATGGAGAAGTGGTTTTTGTAATGCCTTCTACTGGATCTGGTACTGGTATCGGTGGAATTATTATGGGAGATGGTAGAACAGCTATCTCTAATCTTCCATATATGATTAACGGTAATGTATCCGATGGTAAAGTTACTGTTACTACTGATATTAGTAATAATCCTATTAGTAATGTCGTATCAAATAAGACATTAGGAGATATTACAGGATCATTGAAGGCTAGTAGTATTAAGAATGCTACAACAATTAGTAATATTGATGTAACTTCATTAAGCAATGGCTTTAATGGTATTAATAGCATTGTAAATAAATTATCCGGATATGGTGCAACACCAGTGAATAATAGTCCTAGTGCTATATGTGATGCTATATTAACAGGTGCTGTTAAATGGGTAAGTGCAGATGTACTTAATAATGATTATACTAATGCTTATAATGATGATGGTAGGCTAATTGCAACATTTAGCAGTGTCAACGATACAAGAAATTTCATCAAATCCAACGTATCAACAAAAGGATTCAATGAAAAAGTTAAACCTGGTGATAAGATCCAAATCAATGATGGTACATATAATAAAGAATGGATTATTGTAGGATTTAATACACAGAACAGAGCTACATCGCAGCCACATATTAGTTTAATTCCAACAGATTCGTTAGGTGATTTTGTAATGAATAGCACTGCTACTAATAGTGGTGGATATGTTGGTTCAGAAGCATTTGCAATATGTAATAATATAGCTAATAACTTAGCAAGAGTATTAGGAGATTATCTGTTAACCAGGAATGAATTACTTGGTAATTCTGGATATCCATCATACACAACAACATCAAAATCAGTTAGAGTAAATCTGCTAAATGAAATGCAAATACGTGGTAGAAGAGAATACTCTGTAGATAGTGAAGATGGATACGATACCACACAATTGCCTGGTTTTATAATAAATTATAGATATAGACGTCCTTACGATCGCATTCTTTGTTGGCTGCGCTCTGCTTCGAAAGACAGCAACGACTCCTTCTGCATTGGCTACGACTATACTCTGTTATCCGTCAACGAAGCCAACAAAATCAAAAACATCGACACCTACGAAATTGGTTTTTGCCCGCTTATTACAATTGGTCTTCCGGGGGGGGGCAGCAGTAACAGCAACTCGACAGTTCACGTTTGATGAATTGACTGGTCAAACTTCTAGTAATTTAACACGTTCACTTGATGTTTCATTCGCTGGTTATACTCCTGTATCTGTAGAAGATGTAGAGTTTACCCCTGCAACTGCAAGTTATTATACCCCAAACTACAACAACGACGGCTACACCCATGAATACAGTAGGTATAGATATACATGTATACCAGTAGAATATCCTAATAGAGGCGATTATTCTTATAATCATTGTTTTGAAGGATACGTTATAATTGATCATAGCATCTCTACTGAGAATGCTCGTAATCTGATTATATCTGGTAATACGATTACTTATGAAACAGATGGAGCTGCACATAATACAGAAAGAATGTCAGGAGATTGTTATCCAGTTATTGATGTAGATGGATATAGTAATGTATCTGTTGACGCTAGAGCTACAAATCGTCATATTATATCTGGTTCTACTTATAACTATGGTAAACGTGTTGTTTCAGTTACTTATCGTAAGAATTCATAAATTCTATTGTTGTTTATATATCGTTTATATAGTAGTCTATTTGGTAGTATATCTTCTATTTAGACTACTATATATTATTTTTAAAAGAAATAGCAAAAACTTTAGGTATTTTTATAAATTATATAAAATAAAACCTTGGAAATAAAAATATCAGATAGTCGCTGAATGTCGACTATCTGCTATTTAATCTTCTAAATAATTATACTAAATTGTGAGTCTGTATTGCACACTACTCATTTAAACTATATAATCGACTAATAAGTCCTTAATTTGATTAATCCGACCTTCATCTTCTGTATGAATGATCAATTCCAATGGTTCTGCTAAATTTAAAGAAAAAATTCCTAAAATAGACTTTGCATTGACAATATATCTACCACCCTTAATGTCTATATCTTCCTCAATATTGTCAACGATTTTTGTAAACTTATTAACTTTATTTACACTATTTAATAACACATATGTCATATATTTTGCCTCCTTTTAACTAAAATCTATTATAATAATGTGAAGTCTTATTGTTTTCACAATTTAGTAATAGTATGTTTGTTTTAACAAGTTTATAATATGAATTTACAGTTAAGGAGGTTATATATCATATGACAGAAATGGAACTGAGAAAGAAATATGTATCAACTATTAAGTCTTGGCATGGACGTAAAGAGTCCAATGGTACACATAAGCCAATTATTGATATCTATAATAACGATAAACCATTACCAAGATCTTATAAAGTAAAGTATACTGATTCTTGGTGTGCAACAACGGTATCAGCAGCTGCTATTAAGGCAGAGAAGGAAACTGGTATTAAGTTTACATCAATTATTCCTAAGGAATGCTCTTGTAATTATCAGATTCACTTATTCCAGAAATTAGGACGTTGGGAAGAAAGAGATTCCTATGTACCTCAGATTGGTGATATTATCTATTATGACTGGAATGATAACGGTGTAGGTGATGATAAAGGATCATCTGAACACGTTGGTGTTGTAATCGAGGTTACATCTACTCATATTAAAGTAGAAGAAGGTAACAAGTCTGATGCTGTTGGTACTAGAACCATTGCGATTAATGGTCGATATATTCGAGGATTTGGTAAGCCAAATTATAAGAGTCTTGCTACTTCTAGTAAAAAGAAAGATGATTCTAAGGATAAAAAGAAATCAGATCCTAAGAAGAAAGAAATTACAAAGAAGACTCCTAAGAAGGGTGATAAGATTGTCTTAAAGAATGCGTCTCTTTATAAGGCATCTACCTCTACAAAGGCGTCTGATCATATTACTGGAACTTATTATTTCTGGGACGCTAAAAACTACAATGGTAAAACCCGCATAACAACATCTCCTAAATATGTGGGTAATACAAAGCAGATTACTGGCTGGATTTCAGCTGTTCATTTAAAGTAGTTGATAGTACCCAACCATCTAAGCCATTTTTTATTCCTATAAAAGAAAAGCCCAGTAGGATGTTATTCCTACTGGGTGAATAATTGTTATTAGACTATTTTTTAGTCATATATTATATAGGGGTAAACATATAGTTGAAAGGATGTGATTTTATGTTTGTAATTAGATAATATGTTTATTTGAAACTGATGATGATTATATTTAGAAATGAGGATTAAAATGGCAACAAGATTATCAGACGACGAAAAGATTGAAGCATTAAAAAGAATCTCAAGTGGCGAAAGTGCTACATCTGTAGCAAATGACATCGGAGTATCTGTACAAACTGTTTGTAACTGGAAAAAGAAGGCTAGTAACGATACTACTGCCAATGCATTGTCTAGCCGATATAAGTCATTCTTAAATGGTTACATGGATGGAGATAATGGGAAAATTACCGATGATGCTGCTGCAATTGAGCCAACAACAATCGAAATTGAATCAGCACCGGCATCTAATGCAAAAGTGGACAATCACCAGATTACATTAGATGAATATGTAGACGGTAAAGCTATTAAGTCTGATTCGAAGGTTGAAACTCCAAAGGAAAATATTGATAATACTACAAAGAAGGGTAAGAGAGTAGTTTCACTACAATTTCATCCTTCTACTGAAAAGGAGAACAGAATGGGACAAGTAAACAGAATGGTGAATGGTTCATTTAAGCCACGAATGCAACCTTCTGATGAAAAAGAGAATAATATAGTGGAAGAAAAACAGAATGATGAGAAGAAGGTAGATATTCCTGAATACTTAGAGATTACAACAAACATTTGTAAAGCAGGTATGTTCAAAGATCGTCACGATATGCCTGTAACTCTCTATGTATTTAGAGAAGCATTTACTTCTTATATGCTTTTTAGTTTCAAGAAGCAGGAGGAAATTGTTAATCGATTCATTGACAATTATGTATGGGACAAAGCGAATAATCGCTATAAAAAGTTCTGCGTTTATGTGTCTGGATTGACTATAGCTTGCGCTACAATTATTAAGGTATGTGCAGAGCGTAAGATATCTTTATCATTAATGCATTACAATACAGATAAAGATAGCTATGTTGAGCAGGTTATTTTTGATAATGGAGATGATGGAGCTCTTCCACATTCTAAGTGGTTTAATTTCTTAAACAACTATGAGGGAGAACATAAAGCATTATATCAGACAACCTATGATATGCTGGCTGAAGCTAATACATTGTATCAGGTTGTTGTTGTCAATGAAGGATCTGGCTATGATAAGAATTATCGTCAAACCTGGATGTATGTTACATCATCTATGACAGCTGCTTGGCATTTGTATGCTGAGAAGGTATCTAAGATTATGAATACGAAGAAGCAGATTCAGAAAGTATTCATGAATCAGCTGGACTATAATCCAATAACAAAGTATATTGATAAGTCCAATTTATCTCAGTCATATAATTCTCCAAATCCTAATAGTGGAAATAACTTCAAGAAGAAGAATGATTATGATGAGGATTAACGAGGATTAATTAAACAAATGGGGAAGGTAGGTGATATAAATTCACCTACCTTTCTTTTTTTAATCCTCTACGGCTGGCTTACGATCTAATGCATCTAATGCATCATAATCAATATTCAAGAAAGCATTGAAATTCTTACTAGCACTCTGGAACTTCTTCTTACCTACTTCATATCGAAGCATACGATATTGATCCATAACACTCATCCAATGTTCTCTCTCACGATCACCCACTTCATTATTATCTAAGTAATCTTCTAAGATACCAAGTCTTGTATTGATACAACGAAGAATATAGATAGCATCTTCCTGCTCTGTACAGTTCTTGATGCGTACTTTATACTCAAAAAGATCATCTTCAATACCGCGTAAACCATTCTTCTTTAATGATTTGAATAATGAAAATCCTTTTTCATGAAGCATATCATACTGTACAGATTCAGCAATGCTCTCAGAAGAAGCTCTACGCAATGCCTTTACAACTTTATCAACTTCATCTTTCTCTACCTGAGAACCAGTTGATGATTTTGCATTGGTTAATACTTCAATTGCTTCCTTGTATTCTGTATCAAGGTTACGATAAATGAGCAAGCACCACGCTAAGATGCCCATTTCTGGGCTCTGTACGACACTTGAAAGTGCAGGAACAGCTCTCTTGATAGTATCTACTACTGTACCAAGGCGAGAAGACGAGAGAGCCTTATCATTAAGATTATAGGATAATGCTGTTAATTGACGCATAGTATGCTTAATACCATAGATTAGAATATTACTATAATTAATACTATTCTTTAAATCAATAGAATCATCCTGTTTTGCTAATAGAATATCAAGATATGCTCGTACATCAGCAATAGCACCTTTATTCATCATAGCATCAATATCTCTTACAAGATATACAGCAAGATCATCCGGATCTAATAAGCAAACAGCTTTAGAATCAATCTCTACAACATATCGATCTAAATCCACATCATCTGTATCTACTAAGATACTCATAAGATCTACATTTGTAATTGTAGGGTTTACAATAACACCAAAGAACATATTATCTGTATTCTTTGTGAGAATAACATCAATACATTGATTCTCTGGAAAGATTTCATTTAATACATCTGCAACCATTGGCTGGCTAGAGTTGAAAGGAACGCCTGAAGTTATTATATCTTTTAACTGAGCACAAACTCCAGTAAGCTTATCATTAATTAATGATATCCTGTCTACATACTCCTTAGCAGTATCTTCTTCTCTTAAATTAATCATACTTATATCTCCTTCATTGTATATTTTAAAGGCTTATTTAACACATTCATTATTAGAGTGTTCAAAGCCTTTCGATTGTAATAAATAATATTTTCAGTCATATATTATATAGATGTAGCAATATGGTGTGTAATAGTAGAAAAATCAAGGAGGAAAATAATTATGACACCAGAGAAAATTGAAGTAGCAAAAAAGTTAGCACCTTATGTAGGAAGAATTGTAGATCCACCTACAAATTCAACATTCATGGAAGAGTTAGATTACTATAATAATGTAGCTGCAATTGTTGTGGAATGCTGCCACAATGAGTTGGATAGTGAAACAGAGTTCAATGCTAGAAAGAACTTGTTAGAACATGAGTTTGAGTTGTTTGATTCCTACTTCGATACAGGTAAAATCAATCGTATGGAAGCTAATTTACTGAGGTTGTGGAGAGACTCTGTTGTTATTGCAATGGATCGTACTTGCACCGGATACTACTGCTGTAAATTCTACAATAATCCAGAGGCAAACCCATTACCTTTAAATGCAGATTCTTATAAGGAGCATTTCGCTTCATGTTTAGAAACTATTCGTCATGATATTGACGAGGCTCTTAAATATGAGAAAGAGGTAAAGAAACCTCATAGCCCATTTGTTATCACTGACCCGGAGAAGTATAAGAAAGCGATGGCTGATCAGGGAATTGAGGTATAATTGAAAGGAGATATAGATAATGAAAAATAATGATTGGCGTCCTGCTTGGATGAACGTAGAAGATGCACCTGGTATTATGAAAGATCATGGATGTGTAACTTGTTTATTACGATTTGAACATGATCAGTATAGCAGTAGTTTTCTGGATGACGATGATGAAATCCCATTATCAGCCGAAGATCCAGATGGTGATTTTTACGTATCATTGCTTCCAGAAGCAGATGATATAAAGTGGAGAGACTACACTAAGTCTACATTCTTAAACCCATGTACTAGCTATATTGTATTATCCACAGATGATTTTATTTTCTGTACTTCAACGCGCGATAACGGACGATTCAGAAAAGGCTACAATATGGATGTATTAAAGTATATGGAGATTCCTGAATCTGACGATCCATTCCATCCAATTTGTAAAGATGAAAAGCCTGAAGATTACGTGCTTCAGACTGTTATTGATAGGATGGTGCAGCAGCCGCAGCCAAAGTCTTTAATGCTGTACAGTATCATCGCAAACGCAGAGAGTAATATTATTGTGCCAAATGTATCAAATGTCGAAACGATGTTGTTTAATCATAACTTCTTTTTATGTAATATTACATTACATGGTGAAGGTGAAGTTGATAAGATTACATATCGTTTTATCAATACTATATATGATCTCGAGATCGAATCTGATGCATGGGTAGATGATAACGGATACTTCAGATTTACTTCAAAACCAGTTCGCATTGCTGACAATGATATTGTATCAATATCAACATCATTGAATCATTTTGTAAGCAAAATTGAACCAATCGTAATAGCAACGTCTAAGAAACTTTTTGGACTAGAAGAGGAGTCTATTAATGTCTTCTAAAATGAAAGACGAATACCGTACTAATCGTGATGATCCTTGTGCACAGTGTAATAAACATGCACCGGGATGCAAATCAACCTGCGCAGAGCATGTAGCATATGCAATTCTACAAGTACCAAAACTTGAAGAGAGAAAGCGTCAACAGCAGTTAGCTATGAACTTAAGAGGTATGGAAGAACATCGTTATAGACGATAATTCCATCATAATGTATCGTAAAGTTAAGTTCAGCGATGACAAGCATTGGTAAAGTGATGCTCTCTATTGTATCGGTATAGTGGAGCGCCGTAATGTGAAGGTTTTGTCCTGTTTCGTAAAGTATTGGTGAAGTAACGTGTGGTTTTGCTATGGTATGGTACGGTGGAGTTTTGTATAGTAGTGTCACGGTAAAGCTATGTACTGCAATGGTAAAGTATAGTATGGTCTTGTATAGGTGGAGTAACGTGGGGTTGTGCTTTGTCATGGTATCGTGCAGTAACGTAGTGCTATGGTAGAGTGTAGTAACGTCAAGTTATGGTATGGTTGAGTGTTGTTAAGGTAAAGTCAAGCATCGTTATGGTATAGTAACGTAATGCTGTGTCACGGTAAAGTATGGTAAAGTGCGGTATTGGTGAAGTGGAGTGATGTTTTGTTTTGTTATGGTAAAGTAAAGTTGTTTATTGTAATGGTATGGTAAAGTTAAGCACTGTTTTGTTGGGTTATGGTGGAGTAACGTGGGGTTGTGCTTAGTCATGGTATAGTGCGGTAATGTAGCGTTATGGTAGAGCGATGTAAATTCTTGATTTGCAATGTTATGGTATAGTAACGTATTGTATCGGTAAAGTCGTGTGTCGTATTGCTATGGTATGGTGCAGTATGGTGCAGTACTGTATTGTGTTGTACAGTAATGGTAAAGTATTGTGGTGTAACGTGTAGTTGTGCTATGGTCTAGCGAAGCAGCGTATAGTAATGCAACGGTAAGGTATGGTTAATTGTTGTAATGGTAGAGCACTGTGAAGTGATGATTTGTATTGGCATTGTATAGTCGAGTGAAGTGATGTGAAGCTTTGTTATGGTATAGTAACGTATTGTATCGGTAAAGTCGTGTGTCGTATTGCTATGGTATGGTGCAGTATGGTGCAGTACTGTATTGTGTTGTACAGTAATGGTAAAGTATTGTGGTGTAACGTGTAGT
>Ga0256405_10000149_pt1 | contig 224793 bp, 181 predicted proteins | sample RumenRJG_02DNA_FD_189096 | JGI IMG/M metagenome (GOLD analysis project Ga0256405, IMG submission 189096) | Bovine rumen microbial communities from Lethbridge, Alberta, Canada - RJG_02 | ecosystem: Host-associated > Mammals > Digestive system > Stomach > Rumen | place: Canada: Alberta...
GCGATTTCGCTTTCGTAGGTATCACCGACTATGCACAGCACGCACTGGGCAACATCGTTTATGTCGATATGCCCGATGTCGATGACGAGGTAACGGCCGAGGAAGATTTCGGCGCAGTGGAGAGCGTGAAGGCTGCCAGCGACCTGATTTCGCCCGTGAGCGGAACTGTCGTCGAGGTGAACGAAGCCCTTGAAGACCAGCCCGAACTCATCAACCAAGACGCTTTCGAAAACTGGATTATCAAGGTGGAACTCTCTGACAAGGGAGAACTCGACAACCTGATGGATGCTGCTGCTTACGAGGCATTCTGCGCGAAATAAGAACATTTGTAAATCGTAAATTCGGAAATTGTAAATGTTTAAGTATTTTCCCCACACCGACGAAGACTTGCAGGCGATGTTGAAAGTGGCGGGCGTGAAGTCGCTGAGCGACCTCTATGCCGACGTGCCCGACAGCATCCGCTTCAGCAAGGACTACGACCTGCCCGAGGCCCAGTCGGAAATGGAGTTGCGCCGGCTCTTCGAGTCGATGGCCGAGCTCAACGCGCCGCTCACCTGTTTCGCAGGTGCCGGTGTCTATGACCACTATGCACCGTCAGTCGTGCAGAACCTCATCGAGCGTTCCGAGTTCTTGACGTCATACACGCCCTATCAGGCCGAAATTTCGCAGGGCACGCTGCACTACATCTTCGAATTCCAGTCGATGATGACCGAACTCACGGGGATGGACATCTCGAATGCGTCGATGTACGACGGAGCAACCGCCACTGCCGAGGCCGTGATGATGGCGTTTGCCAATGCAAAGAAAGCCACGAAGGTGCTCGTTTCCGAGACGGTCGATCCGAAAACCGTGCGCGTCGTCGAGACCTACGCGAAATTCCACGGCATCGACATCGTGAAAATCGCCCAGAAAGACGGCGTGACCGACCGCAACGACCTGCTCGCCAAATTGAACGAAGGCGAAGTGGCTGGCGTGGTGGTGCAAGCCCCGAACTACTTCGGCATTGTCGAAGACTTCACGGGCTTCGCCGACGCTGCCCACGAGCAGAAGGCGCTGTTCATCATCAACAACGTCGCTGCCGACCTCGCCATCTTGAAGACACCCGCTGAATGGGGTGCCGACATCGCCGTTGGCGACGGTCAGTCGCTTGGTATTCCGATGTCGTTCGGAGGCCCCGGCGTCGGCTATATGTGCTGCACCGAGAAACTCATCCGCAAGATGCCAGGCCGCATCGTCGGTATGACGAAGGACAACCGCGACCAGCGTGCCTTCGTGCTGACGCTGCAAGCCCGCGAGCAGCATATCCGCCGCCAGAAAGCCACGTCGAACATCTGTTCGAACCAGTCGCTGATGGCGCTCTACGTGACGATCTACCTCTCAGTGATGGGCAAACAGGGACTTCGCGAAGCCGCCGAACAGTCGTATGCCGCCGCGCACTACCTCTGCGACGAACTCAACGCGACCGGTCTCTGCAAACTCACCTATCAGCAGCCGTTCTTCAACGAGTTCTGCGTGACATTCAACGACCTCAAGGCCGACGACATCCTCTCGGAATGTGCCGACTATGGCATCGCCGCCGGCGTGAAAATCGATGAAAACACGCTGATGCTCGCCGTCACCGAACAGCGCACACGCGAGGAAATCGACGACTTAGTCAGTATCATCAAACAAATGAAGGAGGAAAAGGTATGAATAACAAACTATACGGAAATCTGATTTTTGAACTCTCGAAAACAGGACGGAAAGGCTATTCGCTGCCGAAAACCGACTTTCAACACTCGACGAGCGAACTGCCGAAGGCTCTTTTGCGCCAGAACGAGGCAGAACTGCCCGAGTGCGACGAACTGACCGTTGTGCGCCACTACACGAACCTGAGTCACAACAATTTCGGTGTGAACGACGGTTTCTATCCGCTCGGCTCGTGTACGATGAAATATAACCCCATCATCAACGAGGAAATCGCCGCGATGAAGACCTTTGCCGGACTTCATCCGTTGCAGCCCGCCGACACGTGCCAGCACGCGCTGGAACTGTACTACGCGCTGCAAGAGTCGCTGGCCGAACTGACGGGTTTGAGCGAGTTCACGCTGAATCCCTGCGCCGGTGCTCACGGCGAACTGACAGGATTGATGATCATCCGCGCCTACCACGAGAGCCGCGGCGACGAGAAGCGCACGAAAGTGCTCATTCCCGACTCTGCCCACGGCACGAATCCGGCTTCGGCAGCGGTTTGCGGACTCGATGTCGTTGAAGTCAAGAGCCTTGCCAACGGAACGGTCGATGTCGATGACCTCAAACGGCTCATCGGCGAGTGTGGCGATGAAGTGGCTGCTATGATGATGACGAACCCCAACACGCTCGGCATCTTCGAACAAGCCATTCCCGAAATCACGAAACTCGTCCACGACTGCGGTGGTCTGATGTACTACGACGGTGCAAACCTCAACCCGATGCTCGGCGAATGTCGTCCAGGCGATATGGGCTTCGACGTGATGCACATCAACCTGCACAAGACATTCTCGACACCCCACGGCGGAGGCGGTCCCGGTAGCGGTCCCGTCGGCGTGCGCGAAGGTTTGGAGCAGTTCCTGCCCACACCGCGTGTCGTGTTGCGCGAAGACGATGAAAATGGCGTTGCCTTCCACGTTGAAACGGGCGACTACGAGAAGACGCTCGGCAGCGTCGGCAATTTCTTCGGAAACTTCGCCGTGATGCTCAAGGCCTACACCTATATCCTCACGCTCGGGCGCGAGAACATCAAGATGGTGGGTCCGCTCGCCACGCTCAACGCAACCTATATCAAGGAGTCGTTGAAAGATGTCTATGAACTGCCCATCGACGGACTCTGCAAGCACGAATTCGTGTTCGACGGCCTGAAAGACAAATCGACTGGCGTGACGACGATGGACGTGGCGAAGCGACTGCTCGACTACGGCTATCACGCACCCACGATCTACTTCCCGCTGCTCTTCCACGAGAGCCTGATGATTGAGCCGACGGAGAACGAGTCGAAGGAGACGCTCGACAGCTTCATTGCCGTGATGCGATGCATTGCCGAAGAAGCCAAGAACGACCCCGAACTGGTGAAAACAGCACCTCACAACACGCCCATCGGACGTGTCGATGACGTGCTCGCCGCCAAACATCCGATTGTCACGTGGCGTCAGTTGAAAGCAGAACAATAATGTTCAATCTTCAATGTTCAATGAATAAATCGGATTTAATCATCATCGGCAGCGGCCCGGGCGGCTATCGTGCTGCCGAATATGCGGCTAAAAACGGTCTGCAAGTCGTCATCGTCGAGAGCGCACAGGCGGGTGGAACCTGTCTGAACTGCGGATGCATTCCCACGAAAGCGTTCTGCCACGATGCCGAACTGGCCGAGATTCGCCAGTCGTTCGATTTCCAGCAGGTTGTCGAGCGCAAGCAGCAGATTGTCGAGCAACTGCGTTCGGGCGTCGAATCGCTGATGCAACAGCCTGGCATCACCTTCGTCCACGGTCACGGCCACTTCCTCGATGCAAACACCATTGAAGTGGTTTCCACCGTCGATGAAGAAACCGTCGTGCAGCAGTTCCAAGCGAAGAACATCATCATCGCGACGGGTTCGCGCACGAAGATTCTGCCCATCGAAGGCATCACCGGACCGAATTGCGTCACATCGACCGAACTTCTTGATATTCAGGAAGTTCCGAAGCGATTTTGCATCATCGGCGCAGGTGTCATCGGCATGGAATTTGCCAGCGTTTTCGCCAGTTTCGGCAGCGAAGTAACCGTTGTCGAATACCTCAAGGAATGTCTGCCCGCCCTCGATAGCGACATCGCCAAACGACTGCGCAAGCAACTCGAAAAACGCGGTGTGAAGTTCTATCTCGGCGCAGGCGTAAAGAAGGTCGATGGCGGCACCGTCACCTTCGAGCGCAAAGGCAAGGAAGAAAGTGTCGAGGCCGATGTGATTCTCGTCGCAACGGGTCGCACGCCGAACATCGAGAACCTCAATCTCGACCGCGCCGGCATCGAATCCGACCGCCTCGGCATCAAGGTCAATCCCGACACCTTTGAGGTGGTCCAGCAGGCAGGCGGCGAGTGCCGCGTCTTCGCCATCGGCGACGTCAATGGCCGGCAGTTGCTTGCCCACGCCGCCACGATGCAAGGCATTCGCGTGGTGAACACGATTCTCGGTCGCACCGACAAGATTCGCCTCGACATCATGCCCGCCGCCGTCTTCACCAACCCCGAAGCCGCCAGCGTAGGCCCCACCGAGGATCAGCTGAAGGACGAAGGCCGCGAGTTCACCTGCCACAAAGGCTACTATCGCGCCAATGGCAAGGCACTCGCCATCGAGGCCACCGAGGGCATCGCGAAACTCTTCACCGACAGCGACGACCGCATCATCGGCTGCCACATCCTCGGAGCACACGCCGCCGACCTCGTGCAGGAAATCGCCGCGCTGATGAACCGAGATACAACCCTCGCCGAACTCCGCGACATCGTCCATATCCATCCCACGCTCAGTGAGATTTTGCAGGACATCGGATAAGGCTATATGATAAAAAAATGCCCGAATCGTTTGGCGGTTCGGGCATTTTTTTTTAACTTTGCAAAAAGTATTTTAAACTATGATACCACGGATTAAATCTTTTATTCCATTAGAAGGTTTCCAGTTGCAGGTCACCTTTGACGACGGTCGTATTGTTCGATACGACGTGATGGACGATATTTGTACAATTCCGTCTTTCAAGGACTTGGAAACGGTTCACGGACTTTTCCAAAATGCCAACTGGACCAGAGCCGCACCTGCATCTATTGGAACAGTGAGATAGACTTGCCGAGTGATACCCTGTATGAATACGGGACGAGCGAATCAGACGCTCTTTTTGCCGCAGAAGATAGGCCGAAATATAACCAATAACCCCATTTAAAACAAAATTCCCCTCAAAACGCCGAAAGTTTGAGGGGATTTTTTTCGAAAAAGTATTCTTTTTATTCTAAAAAATACTTTTTTATCCATATTATTTTGTTTTACACATTATTATTAGTATATTTGCACTCAGCAAAAAAAACTCCTACGGAGTACGCAGGAGCAAGAAATCTTCGGCTTATAGCCTTGTTGTGAAAAGTCTTCACTTCGTATCTTGCCTGCAAAATTAAACAATAAAACTGAACTAACCAAATTAAAATAAGAAAAAATGAGTAAAAATATTTTAGGCATAGATTTGGGAACTAATTCCATCGGACTTGCCATTCGAGACATTGACGGTCAATCGTTAAACGAACAGTTGGTATATTTTTCTTCTGTTATTTTCCCTTCTGGCGTAGGAAAAGGAAAAACTGGTGAGTTCTCGTATGCGGCAGAGCGAACGAAGCATCGCTCTTCTCGAAATCTTCGTAAATCACGCAGGTATAGAATTTGGAGTACCTTGAAATTACTGATAGAAAACGGTTATTGTCCACTCACGATGGAAGATTTGGAAAAGTGGAGTAGATACGACAAAGCCAAAGGCTTGAAACGTCAATATCCAATCCATGCAACCCAATTCGAACAGTGGGTACGTTTAGACTTTGATGGGGATGGCAAGGCTGACTATTCGAGTCCGTTCGAGTTGAGAGCAGAATTAATGGAAAGGCAGTTTGACTTTACAAATCAAATCGAAAAATACAAGTTGGGACGAGCCTTATATCACATCGCTCAGCGGCGTGGATTTAAGAGTAGCAAAGGGGAGACCATCAAAGAACAGGAAGAAAACGAATCTTTCGAAGATTTCGATATTTCTGATGAACTGAAAAAATCAGAAGTGAAGAAGTCAGGAGAGTTGGAAAAATATATGGACGCACATAATTTACCTACAGTTGGTTGTGCTTTTGCCCATTTAGAGAAAAATGGAATCCGTGTTCGGAATAGTAAATATCAAGCAGTGCGTTCGCAATACAAAAAAGAGATAGAGAAAATATTTAAGTTCCAAAGTGGTTTGGATAAGGATGGCGATTTTTATAGAAGATTGGTAAGCGAGAAGAAGGGAGAGGGAACTATTTTTTACAAGAATCCGCTTCGTTCTCAGAAAGGACAAGTAGGAACTTGTACTTTGGAGCCGTCCAAATCGCGTTGTCCAATTAGTCACCCCGATTTTGAAAACTTCAGGGCTTGGTGTTTAATCAATAACATCAAATTTGGCGAAGGGATGAAAGAAACTCTCACTATTGAGCAGAAAAACAAACTGTTCAAAGAGAGATTTTTGCTGACGCGCTCGTCGTTTAAATTCCAAGATATTCGAGAGTGGATTCAGAAGGAAATAGGTAGAAATTTGGATTATAGAGCCAAAACGATCAATTACAAGGATAAAACCAATGTTTCGGGTTGTCCGATTTCTGGGAGATTAAAGAATTTACTCGGAGATGACTGGGAGAATTGGACCTATCAATCAAATGAAGAAAAGACGAATAAGAAAACGGGAGAGGTAAGGAGAATAACCTATGATGTCTATGATTTATGGCATGTGTGTTTTTCTTTCGATGAGCCTGAATATGTTGAGGATTTTGCAAAAAACAAATTGCTTTTTGACGATGAAAAAACAAAACAACTGGTTCGTATATTCGGAGCAATTCAACAGGGCTATGGAATGTTGAGCCTAAAGGCTATCAGGAATATCAATCGTTTCTTACACGAGGGACTGATTTACACGGATGCCGTTTTATTAGCCAAACTTCCTGATATTTTTAAAGACAAATGGGAAGGAGCAAAAGAGGAAGTAGTTTCTCAAATCGATACCATAATCAATAAGAATAGAGAACTGAAACAATTGTATAATATTGCGAATGCTCTGATAGCCAATTATAAATCATTGGGCTATGACGAAGAAACGCAAACCCATGAGCGTTTTGCTGACCATGATTTTGAATACAAGCTACAGGATTCAGACCTTAGAGATGTTGAAAAGGCTGTAATTGGTGCTATTGGCGAAAAATCGTGGGAAAAGAAAAACGAAGAAGAACAGCAGCAAATTATAAACAATGTAGCGCAATTGTATCAAGAATTTTTTGCTTCGGAAAAGCGTGATTATTACAAATTACCCAAAGTTTCTGATGCATTGGCTGATTTTTTACGAGAGAAATTTACATTCCTTTCAGAAAAAGACCTGAAACAACTTTATCACCCTTCAATGATTGAGTTCTACGCACCGGCAAAAGAGCAAAAACTTGATGATGGTCGGTGGATGAAATTGTTGGGAAGTCCTGTCATTGGCGCATTGAAGAATCCGATGGCAATGCGTGTTTTGCATACTTTACGCAAACAGGTAAACGCTTTGCTTAAAGATAGTCTAATAGACGAAGAAACGCGCATTGTCGTAGAGACAGCCAAAGAACTTAACGATGCCAATATGCGATGGGCTATCGAGGCATATCAAAGAGAAAGGGAGGCTGAGAACAAAGAATACGAAAAATTGATAGGAGAATTCCATCCGAACAGGGAAATTAAAGAAGAGGACATTGAACAAGTGCGCATTTTATGCGAACAGCACGATATTCCCGAAAAAGGAAAGTCGATTGAAAAGAAAGAAAAAACAAAAGAGAAAGAGAGCAAAAAAGTTCCTATTTACAAAAAAGACATTACAAAATATCGATTGTGGTTGGAGCAGGGATGCCGTTGTATTTATACTGGAAAAATCATCAATATAACCAATCTGTTTGATGAAAATGCGTTCGATATAGAGCATACTATCCCTCGTAGTGTTTCGTTTGACGATTCGTTGGCAAACTTGACGGTATGCGATGCTCATTTCAACCGTACTGTTAAGAAAAATCAGATTCCAACACAACTTGCAAATTACGAAGAAATCAAGTTGCGCTTGCAACCTTGGTTTGAGAAAGTTGAGCAGTTGAAGGATAATGTAGCTTTCTGGAAATCGCAATCTAAAAAGGCACAGACCAAAGAACGGAAGGATCAGTGTATTAGGCAGCGTCATTTGTGGCAAATGGAATTAAACTATTGGAGTAATAAAGTTGAGCGATTTACGATGACAGAGGTTACTTCTGGATTTAGGAACAGTCAGTTGAATGACACTCGGATTATCACCAAATACGCCTACCACTATCTGAAAACTGTTTTCAATAAGGTTGATGTGCAGAAAGGCAGCGTAACCGCCAATTTCCGCAAAATGTTGGGCATCCAAAGCATCGATGAGAAGAAATCACGCGACAAACATTCGCATCATGCTATCGATGCAACCGTTCTGACATTGATCCCAACAGCGGCTCAACGAGATAAAATGTTGGAACTATTCTACAAAATTCAAGAAGAGGAATGGTTGGGGCATAATACTTCTATCTTGCGTAAGGAGTTGGAGAAAGAACGGAAAAAATGCGGTTTGACGGCAAATATATCAAACATCGTTCCATTCATAGAAGAAAATATTTTGGTTAATCACATTTCTAAAGACCAAACGCTTACCCCTTCTCGCAAACGAAAACGCATCAGAGGCAAAATTGTCCCGAAGCGGGATAACAACGGAAATGTTCTGTATGAATTAAATGAAGATGGAACGTTCAAATTAGATAAATTCGGCGACAAAATTCCACAAGCGAAGGAGTGGATTACGGGTGATAGCATTCGTGGACAATTGCATGGAGAAACTTTTTATGGCGCAATCACACAAGGACAAAAAGATGAGAAAGGAACACTTCTTCGGAATGAGGATGGGTCTATAGCTACAGATGGCAATGTGCGTTACGTAGTTCGGCGTATTTTAAAGTACAAGAGCAGTAATGTTGATTCTGGTTTCAAAAACTGGGATGACCTGAAAGAAGTTATTGTGGACAAAGATTTGTTTTCTATCATGATAGGCCAATTCCCAGAAGGTACCTCATTCAAAGTAGCCTGTGAAAGAGGAATTTATATGTTCAAAAAGAACAAAGACGGTAAAATCGACTATTCTGATGATTGCAAGGTTAATAAGATTCGTCATATCAGATGTTTTACTTCAGTAAAGAATCCACTAGAAATCAAGCAACAAACGTATTTGTCAGACAAGCCATATAAACAGAATTATTATGCTGAAATGGGAGATTTGTATGTAATGTGTAAATACGAGGATATAGATAAAACCGAAAAGGAATATCGTATATATAGTTTGTTTGATATTAGTGAAAATAGAAAAATAGATATAGAAGATATTCCATTTTGCATTGATAACAAAAAGAAAAATAAAACATTATTGCTTAGCCATCAATTAAAAAGAGGCGATATGCTTCTTCTTTACACAGATTCGATAGACGAGTTAAAAGAGATGGATAACGAAATACTATCGCAGCGTTTATATGTAATTAGGGGATTTGAGAATCCGAGTTTGATAAAACTAGTAAAACACAGCAATGCTCAGCCAGAAAAGGATTTAGGGAAAGGAGAGTCAATTAAGGATTATGGAAAAATTCCAGAAAAGATTCGTTGCGGAATAAATACATTAAAGTATCTCATCCATGGAGTTGATTTTTGGATGACCCCAAAGGGACTTGTTTTTAAAAATTAAATTATGAGCAACATCAAACTATTCCAAGACAAGAAAATCCGTTCCGTGTGGAACGATGACGAGGAGCAATGGTATTTCTCGGTTGTAGATGTGGTGGGAGCATTGACGGATAGCGTCAATCCTACTGACTACTTAAAGAAGATTCGGAAACGCGATGAAGCATTGGGTCTTTACCTAGGGACAAATTGTCCCCAGGTAGAAATGCTTACAGAAACAGGGAAAAAGCGAAAAACTTTGGCCGCCAACATCAAAGGCCTGTTTCGTATCATCCAGTCCATCCCTTCGCCAAAGGCTGAGCCTTTCAAATTGTGGCTGTCGCAAGTGGGCTACGAGCGGATGCTCGAAATCGAGAACCCCGAGTTGGCGCAGGAGCGGATGAAGGAACTCTACGAGAAGAAGGGCTACCCGAAGGATTGGATTGATAAGCGGCTGCGAGGCATTGCCATCCGCCAAAACCTCACCGACGAGTGGAAGCGGCGCGGCATTACCGAGGAACGCGATTATGCTATCCTCACTGCTGAAATTTCAAAGGCGACTTTCGGCATGACTCCCTCGGAATACAAGGATTTCAAAGGTCTAACAAAAAAGAACCAGAACCTGCGCGACCATATGGATGACCTCGAGCTCATTTTCACCATGCTCGGCGAACGCGTAACCACTGAGATTTCGCAAAAAGAAGACCCTGAAACGTTTGAGGAAAGCCGACAAATTGCTAAAAGAGGCGGTAATGTGGCTAGCGTGGCCCGAAAAGAAACTGAAAAAGAACTGGGACGCAGTGTTTCCACGCCCCAAAACTATCTTCCGTCACAAGAGAGATTAGAATTTGAAGAATAGACTATGATCAAAAAGACGCTTTGTTTCAGCAATCCCGCCTATCTGTCGCTCAAAGACGGGCAGTTGGTCATCAAAATGCCTGAAGTGGAAAAGGCGAAAAATGTACCTGAAGTGTTGAAAAAAGAGGCGGAAATCACAAGGGCAATCGAAGACATTGGTGTTGTCGTGCTTGACCATAAGCAGATAACCGTCACCACAGGTTTGCTCGATGCACTGTTGGAAAACAACTGCGCCGTTGTAACCTGCGACAGCCGTTCTATGCCCGTCGGTCTGCTGTTGCCACTTTCTGGGAACACGACTCAAAGCGAGCGTTTCCGCCATCAAATCGACGCATCTTTACCTCTGAAAAAGCAACTTTGGCAACAAACCGTCCAATATAAAATCAAGAATCAGGCGGCGGTGCTAAGACAATGTTCTACGGCGGAAACGCGATGTATGCAGCGGTGGGTCAGCGATGTGAAAAGTGGCGACGCGGACAACCACGAGGCTCGGGCAGCCGCCTATTACTGGAAAAATCTGTTCGGCCACATCGTCGGCTTCGTCAGGGACAGAGAAGGCGTTTCGCCCAACCAACTTTTGAACTACGGATATGCCATTTTGCGTGCCGTCGTGGCGCGTTCCTTGGTTGCAAGCGGCCTGCTACCCACCTTTGGTATCCACCATCACAACCGCTACAACGCCTATTGTCTGGCGGATGATATCATGGAACCTTATCGCCCCTTCGTTGACCGCCTTGTCTATGAAATTACCGAGCAATACGGCATCAACATCGAACTCTCAAAAGACATCAAAGCTGAACTTCTTTCCATTCCCACGTTAGATGTCGTCATTGGAGGAAAACGCAGTCCGCTGATGGTCGGTGTGTCGCAAACCACCGCCTCACTCTACAAATGTTTCAGCGGCGAACTGCGCAAGATTGCCTATCCCGAACTACCATGATTGCAGAGAGATTCAGCGAATATCGAATTATGTGGCTGTTGGTTTTGTTTGACTTACCCACCGAAACGAAGAAGGAGAAAAAAGCCTATACCACATTTCGGAAAAACCTGATCAAAGACGGTTTTACGATGTTTCAGTTTTCCATATACATCCGCCACTGCGCCAGCATGGAAAATGCTGAAGTTCATAAAAAACGAGTGAAGTCGTTTCTTCCCGAGTTCGGGAATGTTGGTATCATCTGCATTACAGACAAACAATTCGGTAACATTGATATTTTCTACGGAACGAAACCACAACGCCCCAATTCGCCCGGACAGCAATTGGAATTGTTTTAGTTTCAAAACAAGAGAAAGGAGAATTCCGCTCGATTCGGAATCTCTCCTTTCTTTTTGCACTGCATTTTTCAATTCTAATTACTTTCGCAACTCATTGATTTTCAACGCCTTGTCAACAATCTGTTGTTTCTGCAGGTGCAAAGATACGAAATTTTTAGCAATTCACAACCTTCTTCGACTTCGGCGGTGGTGGCACGGTGTTGTTTCTGCAGGTGCAAAGATACGAAATTTTTAGCAATTCACAACCGTCCGTTGGCGTGGATGGCGAAGTGCCAGTTGTTTCTGCAGGTGCAAAGATACGAAATTTTTAGCAATTCACAACTTTTCACATAAAAGGAAAAGTTCTAAAATGTTGTTTCTGCAGGTGCAAAGATACGAAATTTTTAGCAATTCACAACGCGGGCTGTCATCTCCGCTCTGACCTGCAAGTTGTTTCTGCAGGTGCAAAGATACGAAATTTTTAGCAATTCACAACACAGCGACGAACTCAACCGCCGCCTGCAAGTTGTTTCTGCAGGTGCAAAGATACGAAATTTTTAGCAATTCACAACCGAGATGAGCCTATCAGCCTCCGAGGTGAGGTTGTTTCTGCAGGTGCAAAGATACGAAATTTTTAGCAATTCACAACTCCTGAGGGTGTTTGCTACGTTATCAGCAAGTTGTTTCTGCAGGTGCAAAGATACGAAATTTTTAGCAATTCACAACTCAATAGTGCTAGGAACTTCAACACCAAAAGTTGTTTCTGCAGGTGCAAAGATACGAAATTTTTAGCAATTCACAACTGACATGAGCCTATCAGCCTCCGAGGTGAGGTTGTTTCTGCAGGTGCAAAGATACGAAATTTTTAGCAATTCACAACTAGTCTGTGTAACTGGTTGGCCTTTGTGGTGTTGTTTCTGCAGGTGCAAAGATACGAAATTTTTAGCAATTCACAACTGCTGGCCATCGCCGACGCTCTCAACAGTGTTGTTTCTGCAGGTGCAAAGATACGAAATTTTTAGCAATTCACAACTATTAGAGGAGTGGATGGCGGAAAAGCTTGGTTGTTTCTGCAGGTGCAAAGATACGAAATTTTTAGCAATTCACAACTGTGTCAGCAGACGGGTGTCATCAATCAGGGTTGTTTCTGCAGGTGCAAAGATACGAAATTTTTAGCAATTCACAACTAGTGATGGTAACTTGCTATCGCAAATTGCGTTGTTTCTGCAGGTGCAAAGATACGAAATTTTTAGCAATTCACAACTTACCTTGTCTGCCTCTTCTACGATTTTAGGTTGTTTCTGCAGGTGCAAAGATACGAAATTTTTAGCAATTCACAACTGCCGAAAGTATGTGAGAAAATTCCCTCACGTTGTTTCTGCAGGTGCAAAGATACGAAATTTTTAGCAATTCACAACCGTAAAGCCGGTTTGAACCCGGCTGTCATGGTTGTTTCTGCAGGTGCAAAGATACGAAATTTTTAGCAATTCACAACCGTCAGCGCGTTCAACGCCATCCGTGACATGTTGTTTCTGCAGGTGCAAAGATACGAAATTTTTAGCAATTCACAACTGTACGAGGCCATGCCGCAAAAGAGAAAAGTTGTTTCTGCAGGTGCAAAGATACGAAATTTTTAGCAATTCACAACTATCGATAGGATGTTGGTGGCGAAGCCTTCGTTGTTTCTGCAGGTGCAAAGATACGAAATTTTTAGCAATTCACAACTATTTCCGGTGCTAAATCTGCGCGTGATGGTTGTTTCTGCAGGTGCAAAGATACGAAATTTTTAGCAATTCACAACTTAGAGGGTCGTTCCCGGTGCCATCTTTTCGTTGTTTCTGCAGGTGCAAAGATACGAAATTTTTAGCAATTCACAACTGCATTTGGTATACCATTTACATTATCGTGTTGTTTCTGCAGGTGCAAAGATACGAAATTTTTAGCAATTCACAACTTGACCGTTTCACTGGCTTTCGCCTCTTAGGTTGTTTCTGCAGGTGCAAAGATACGAAATTTTTAGCAATTCACAACCGAGAACAATCTCCTTCGGCGTAAGACCTGGTTGTTTCTGCAGGTGCAAAGATACGAAATTTTTAGCAATTCACAACTATCGAGCCATTCACCTGCGACGCAGGCAAGTTGTTTCTGCAGGTGCAAAGATACGAAATTTTTAGCAATTCACAACTGCTCTCGCTTACTCGCAAAGTTCGTGTTGTTGTTTCTGCAGGTGCAAAGATACGAAATTTTTAGCAATTCACAACGGTTCTTACCGATGTTCTCGTCGAGCGTCAATTGTTTCTGCGAGTGCAAAGATACTAATTTTTAGCAAAAATCCAATCGTTTTCACCGACAAATTTTCTTGTACGGACAATTTTTGCAGCGGTCGAGGTCGTCGGTGGGTGGGAAGGTTTGCGAGGGGTCGAAAATTTCTTCGAGCAGTTGCTGGAGTCGTTGTTTGAATTCGACCTTATACTGGCGGATGTCGCTGATGGGTTCTTTGCCAAAGCAAAGCGTGGGGTCGTAGTTGTCGCCGCCGGTGTGTTGGATGAAAATGAGGGCGGGGGAGATGGGTGTTGGGTGATAGGTGTTGGGTGTTAGGTGTTGGGTGATGAGTTTCGGATTTTCTTCGAGAATGGTGGCGTAGAGCAGGGTTTGGAGGTAGTAGTCGCTGTGTTTCTTGGTGATGTTGGCTGGGTCGAAAATTTCTTCGACGGAGTCAATCGTTTTCGCAGTCTTGCCACCGGTTTTGTAGTCGATGACGCGGATTTGAGCGTTGATGCAGTCGAGGCGGTCGATGATGCCTTTGATGGTGATGGGTTGGCCGTGAACCGTAAATTCGTGGCGGATGGGGGTTTCCACGTCGATGACGGTGAAGGGCGTGAGTTTCTGGTCAATTTCCAAGAGTCGCTTCAGGTAGTCGATGATGACTTTCCGATTGATGATTTGGAGGCCGTTTAGTGTCAGGTGTTGGGTGTTGGATGTTGGGTGTTGGGTGTTGGGTGTTGGGTGTTGGGTGTTAGGTGTTGGGTGTTGGGCCTTTGCAAGTTCCTCTTCAAACGCCTGATCGACGGCCATTTCGATCTGTTGGGGTTCTTTGATATAGGGTTCGAGGTCGGATTTTTGCAAGAGACGATTCGTGCCGATTTTCTTGTAGATGAGTTCGGCGGCACGATGGAAAATGTTTCCGAAAACGCGGCTGTCGATGTCGTCGGCATCGGTGTTGTTGGACTCGTGGATGCCTGCGATGTTGCGATAGAAAAAGAGTTTCGGACAGCGCAGGTAGCGGTTGATGTCGGTGGGGGAAAGAGTAGGTGTTGGGTGTTGGGTGTTGGGTGTTGAATTGTTTTCGGTGTTGGGTGTTGGATGTTGGATGTTGGGTGTTGGTTGTTGGGTGTTAGGTGTTGAATTATTCGGTGCGAGGTGGTATTTTTGGATGTTTTGATGGGGCGACTCGACCATAAACTGGAGCATAAATCGGGTCATTTCGCCGCGATTTCCGTCTTCGGTGGCGTTGTTGTAGAGCAGGGCGATGTCGGTGGCGCGTTGCAGCAGGGCGTGGAAATAATAGGCGTAGATGGCGACTTTGTGGTCGATGGTGGTGAGGTCGTGGGCCTTGCGGATGGAGTAGGGGATGAACGACGAGTCGCTGACTTTTTTCGGCATGTTTCCTTCGTTGGCCGACAGCACGAGAACGTGCTTGAAATCGAGGTTTCGCGTTTCGAGCACACCCATGATTTGCAGTCCTTCGGCGGGTTCGCCGTGGAAGGGTATCGTGGTCGATTGGATGAGTTGGTTGAGCAGTCGGCGGAAGGTGGTCAGGTCGCAGTCGAGGTCGCCATTTTCGACGAGCGTTTTCAGCCGATTCACCAGTGTATAGGTGCGAAACAGCGACTCTTGGAAGAAGGGGTCGTCGTTGTCGCGCGCTTCGGTGCCGATGTGCTGCAGGATTTCCGTAATCGTTGAGAGTTGAGAGTTGAGAGTTGAGAGTTCTTTTGTCGATGAGTTGAAAATTGTATCAAAGTCGAAATAGATGGCGTAGGGATGGCGCAGGACGCGGTCGAGATAGCGTTGGCGGAAGCGTTTGCGCTTGGTGTCGTAGCCGTCGGTTTGCAGGGCGATGAGTAGATTGACGAGCGTGGCAAAGGGCGACTGCGCGAGTGGATAGCCCGTCGTGATATTGACCTTTTTGACCTCTTCGGGCAGCGCGTGGACGACGCTTTGAAGCAGGTTTTCGTCGCAGATCACAATGGCCGTGTCGCGACCGTCGGCAATGCGGTTTTTCCCCTCTTCGAGCAACCACTGGCTGACGAATCGAGCCTGTGCGGTGTCGGTCTTCGCCGAGATATAGGCGATGTCTTTCGGTTGTGCGAGATGGTTGTAGATTTTCTCGTTTTTGTTGTCGAGTTCGTTAGGAAATTTGTCGAGATATTGACGAATGAAATGGCCACTTTCGTGGTGCTTTTTCATATAATAATCGTCGAAATTCCAGTAGAAACGGGCGCGACCCTGTCGTTGGAGGCGTTCGAAGAGTTTTTGTTCGACTTTTTGCAGCATATTGAAGCCCACGAAAACGTAGGTATCGTATTGGAAATCAATTTTGTCGAGTTCCGCCACCTGCCGATACAAACGACCTTCGTAAGCCAGACCTTGCTCTTCGAGTCGGGCGTTGAACGTGGTGTAAATCTCGTAAAGTTTATTCCAAATTGTCAGGAATTTTTGCTTGAGTTGGCTTTCGGCCTTTTCGGGCTGGAAATTGGCGAAAAACTTGGCGAGAAGTTGCTTCTGCTCATCGGAGAGATAGGACGTGTCGTCGAGTTCGTGGATGTCGCGAAGGTTGGCGAAGACGCGGCGCGGGTCGGCGAGGTTTTTGTCGATGTCGTCGAAGTCGGAAAGCAGCAGTTGTCCCCACGAGAAAAATTGGTCGAGCGTCTCGTCTTTGCCCGTGATGGCGGTGAAAACGCGGTGGAGGTCGCAGACGAGTTTCACCGAATCGGCCACTTCGAGCGTGCTGTGGTGGCGAAACAGGTCGCTGATGGTGATGTACGACGGGCTCCAGACGGGCTGGTCGGCGAGTCGGGCGAGGTGGTCGTTGAGGAAGAGCGACGCACGCTTGTTGGGGAACACGACGGCGACTTTCGAAAGTTGGGTGCCGAACTTGCTGATGAGGTCTTCGGCGACGTATCTGAGAAAACTATTTTCCATTGACTTCGACGATTTGATTGTTATAGACGTACCACAAATAACCCTTTATGTTTGGCAGCCCCATTCGGGTCAAAAGTTCCATGTATTCGGCGACCTGTTTTTGGTGGTTTTCGGTCGGCGTGGCGAACTTGAAATCGACCACGATGGTCTCGTTTCCGTCGGTCATCACGCGGTCGGGTCGCCTCGATTTTACTTGGTTTGTTTCTGGGTCGATGAACAAAATCGAACATTCGTTAAAAATGTTCCAACGATTTGAAAACCAATCTTTTATCTGATTGTTATTAAATCGTTTCTTTAACATTGCCGACAACTTTTCGCGAGTGATTTCCTCGTTGTAGAGAATGCCATCCGACTCGAATTTTCGGAGTGCTTCGGGAATGTCGTCGGCGGTGCGAATGGTCGAAAGAAGTTCGTGAAGAATGTTGCCGAGTTGGATGTAGTTCAGCTGGTCGTTTTCTTGTTCGACAAACTGCCGACTTTGGTTGCTTTGGCGAAATTCGGCACGACTTTCCGAGTGGGTCATCTGCATCGCAATCGGGGTCGATTTCTGCTTGAAAATGTTGTCTGACGACTTTTTGCTGGACGAATATTGCGTCAGTTCGCCATACTCGAAAACGGTTCCATCGTCTTCGATTTTCAGCGTTCCACCGAGCGTTTGCGCCGTTTTTTCAATCGAATCGGCGATGATTTGCGACCGCGTGCCTTTCAGTCCTTTGCGCCCGATTATAAAGAGGTTATTGCGCGCACGCGTAAAAGCCACGTAGAGCAGGTTCATATTATCGACCGTGTTTTGCAGGTGCTCGTCGAGGTAGTCATCGGCATAGACCGTACCGCGCATTTTGTTGGCATTGTAATCGATGGGAATCAGCGGCAGTTCGTCGAAGGGCGCGTCGTCGGCCTGGCACCAGATGAGCGTCGATTGCTCGAGTTTCCAGTCGCAGAAGGGCAGCAGCACGTTGTCGAATTCAAGGCCCTTGCTTTTGTGGATGGTGAGTAGGCGGATTCCGTCGATTCCGTCGCTTTGAATCGTCTTTTTATGCAGGTTTTCGTCCCAAACCTTCAAAAATCCTTCGAGGTCGGCCATATTGTCGGTCAGAAACTTGCTCAGTTGGTCGTAGAAAGCGCACAGATAGGCCGATTCGCCACTGATTTTGTCCAATTCGAAAATGCCGTGAAGCCGCTCCGCCAATTCGTAGATCGGCAGCGAGCGAAGGCGTTCTTGTTCGTTGATGAGCGACGGCGGCAATTTTTCGGTTTTCAGTTCGAGTTCGCTAATGCCATTGCCGAGAATCGTGTTTTGATAGACCTTCGCCAGATAGGCCGTGACGATTTCGTTGTCGGGGTCGACGAGCCACCGCATCGCCTCCACCAGCACATTCACCGCCATCGACGCATCGAGTCGGAACGCCTCGTCAGAGAGGATTTTCACCTGCGGCATTTCCGCCATCAGGTAGTCGGCGATGAGTTGGATGGTGCTGTTCGAGCGCACAAGAATGGCGATTTCCTTCTCGGGAATCTGCGCGTCGAGCAGTTGTTCGATGGACGTTTTCAGACGGCTGAGCGTCCGTTCTTGATACTCCTCGGCCGACAGCAGTTCCACGCGCACGAAACCTTTGTTTTTCCGTTGTGTCTTCTCCGGTTGCTCCTGTGCCACATCCTCGTAGGCACGTTTCATTTTCTCGCTTCCCTCGGCGTTCTCCTCAGCGATGGCGGAGATTTCGATGCCTTTCGCCACGTCAAAAAAAGCATTGTTGAAGTCGATGACGTTTTTCGACGAGCGGTAATTGGCCTTCATTGCCACCGCCTCGATTTGTCCTGTCGGAAATTCGGATTCGATGTCGTTCAGCAGCCGCCAGTCGCCCGACCGCCATCGGTAGATGCTCTGTTTCACGTCGCCCACGATGAGGTTCGACGCGCCTTCGCGACTCATACATTCTTTCAGCAGCACCTTGAAATTCTTCCATTGAATGGTGCTTGTGTCCTGAAATTCATCGATCATAATATGGTCGAGTTGCGTGCCGATTTTCTCGTAGATGAAGGGCGAGTCGTTGTCGCCGATGAGTGCGTTGAGAATGCCCTGCGTGTCGCTCAACAGGAAGCGGTTGCTCTGTTTGTTGAGTTCGCGCACGTGTTTGTCGATGCTGTTGAGCAGGCGCAATTGGCTCAGGTGGCGCAGCGTGAGGTCGGCCGACTTGTAGAGTCGCAGGTTTTGGGGTCGATTCTTCTCCGATTCGCGCAACAGCGGATGAAAAACATTCATCACGGCAGAGTAGAGTGGCGTTCCAGGCGTTTGGTCGGCCTTTTTCAGCCACGCCATCGGGTCGTCGAGGGCTTTTACCACGGTCGCGTTCACCAAATCCTTGTCGTTGTATTTGCGATTGGCGAGTTTCTTGAAATAGCCTGCCACGCCGCGCTCTCCATTGGAAAATTCGCTGACGTCGATGCCTTGCTGTTGCAGTTTTTCGTAAAAATCCGTGGCGAATTGCTGCATATCGGCCTCGGCCTCTTGACGAATCGAGCGCAGGCGCTTCGTGTATGACTTGAAAAAGTCCTTTTCGTGCAGTTTCTCGTTGATTTCCTGGCTGTTTTGCTTGTAAATGTCCTTGAAAATATTCTCGCCGAACTTTTCGATTTTCCAAATGATGTTCCACGACTTGTCTTCCTCGATGTTTTCGTTGATATAGTCAAGAATCCACGTCAGTTCTTGGCTATTCGTGTCAAGGCTTTCGATGAGGTTTCCGACGGCCTGCTGTTCGATTTGCGTGTCGTTGAGTTCGATGCGCAGGTTGGCCGTGAGGTCGAGTTCGCGGGCGAGGTTTCGCAGCACGCTCTGGAAAAACGAGTCGATGGTTTCCACGCGGAAATAGCTGTAATTGTGCAGCAGGTTGTCGAGGGCGATGGCGGCTCGTTGGCGCACAAATTCGGCGTTGTGTCCCGTCTCTTGCGTGATGATGTCGATGTAGTCTTGCGTTTCGCCGTCGTTGCAGTGGTGGCTGATGCCGTAGAGTTGCGTCAGAATGCGCATTTTCATCTCTTCGGTCGCCTTGTTGGTGAACGTCACGGCGAGGATGCGGCGGTAGGCCGTCGGGTCTTCCACCAGCAGTTTGATGTAATCGACAGCAAGCCGGAACGTTTTTCCCGAACCGGCGCTGGCTTTATAGACAGTCAAGGGGATTTTCATTTTATCCCAGATATTTCATCAGGATGCGGGCATTGCCCGAGTCGCGCAGCTTGGCGATGCTCTTTTCGCGGATTTGGCGCACACGCTCGCGGGTCAAACCGAGGCGGTCGCCGATTTCCTCGAGGCCCTTTTCGGGGCATCCGATGCCGAAACACTCGCGGATAATCGTGATTTCGCGCTCTTTGAGCACCTTGTTCAGCACGGAATTGAGTTCGAGCGCCATCGACTCGTGATCGACCTGCTTGTCGGTGCGGCTGTCCTCGCCCGAGGGCATCACGTCGAGCATACAGTTGTCTTCACCGTCTTGGAACGGCGCGTCGATCGACACGTGGTGACCGTCGGCCATCATCGACTGGCCGATTTTCTCTTCGTCGAGTTTCGTGGCCTCGGCCAGTTCCGCCACCGACGGCTGACGGTGGTGCTCCTGCTCGAAACGGTTGATTTCGTGGTTGATTTTGTTGAGCGAACCCACCTGATTCAGCGGCAGGCGCACGATGCGGCTCTGCTCGGCGATGGCCTGCAGAATCGACTGGCGAATCCACCAGACGGCGTAGGAGATGAACTTGAAACCGCGCGTTTCGTCGAACTTCTGGGCAGCCTTGATCAGGCCGATGTTGCCCTCGTCGATGAGGTCGGTCAGCGTCAGACCCTGATGCTGATACTGCTTCGCTACCGACACGACAAAACGCAGGTTGGCCGTCACGAGTTTGTCTTTGGCTTTCTCGCCTTCAGGACCGCCTTTCTTGATTTTCTGGGCCAGTTCAATCTCCTCGTCGATGGAAATCAACGGGGCACGGCCAATTTCAACAAGATACTTGTCCAGAGCTTCGCTCGAACGGTTGGTAATGCTTTTCTGAATCTTTAGTTGTCTCATTTCAAACTCCTCTTTTCTTGATTACTGACTTACAGCAAATATACGAATAATCGACATAACTGCTTGAAAATCAATAAAATAATAAATAATTTTTCGAAAAACGATGCAAAATTAATAAAAAAATAGATAAGTCGTACAAAAAAATCAATTTTTCTGCAGTTAAATTTTGTTAAACAAAGATTCGGTACCTTGAAATGAAAAATTTTGATGATGAAGATGATTTTTTTTGATTTTTGTTTAAATATTCCAATTTATTGCATTAACTTTGCACGCTGAATGGTGAAGTGAGAAGTGTGAAGTGAGGAGTGAGGAGTGTGAAGTGGAATATTGATAACTAAAAACTAACGATAAAAATGAAATTGAAAATGATTTGCTGTGCCTTGGCCGTTTGTGCGACAATGCAGGCGCAGGAGTCCAGAAAGGTGAATTTGCGCTTGGAGGCGCGTGGCGACTATCAGCGTGAGTATGTCGATGGCGACGTGGTCGATGGCGAGACGGGTTTCAAAGGGAAATTCCTGAATGTTGTCGTGTCGGGAAACCTGACGGATGGGCTTTCCTACAACTTCCGCCACAGACTGAACAAATTTAGCAAAAACAGCAGTTTTTTCGATGCGACGGACTTTCTGACGCTCGACTGGCAGGCGAACGATTGGCTGACGCTGTCGGGCGGTAAGCAGGTGGTTGCGATTGGTGGTTACGAGTACGACCGCGCCCCGATCGAGCTGTATTTCTGTTCGGAGTTTTGGCAGCATGTTCCGTGCTACCAATGGGGTGCTAGTGCGACGATTGGCTTGAACAAAGGGCGCGACAACCTGACTTTCCAGATTTGCGAAAGTCCGTTCCGAAACTATTCGGGCGGCAAGGATATTTATGCCTTCAACCTGTTTTGGTCGGGTCGTCACGGATTTCTTTCGACGCTTTGGTCGGTGAATATGCTTGCGTATGGTAAGGGAAAGTATATCAATTACATAGCACTCGGCAATGAAGTAAAACTTTCACGTCAAGTAAAGGCAGAAATCGACTTCACAAACCGTGCTGTGAGCGGTCATACGTTCTTGTTGAAAGACTGTTCGGTGGCGGCGGAATTGTCGTATATGCCGACCGAGAAAGTCAACCTTTTTGCGAAGGTGAGCTACGACGTGAACAACACCGACAACGTGGCTGACATCACGGTGATGCCAGGCACGGAACTGACGCGATTCGGCGGTGGCGTAGAGTACTATCCGCTGAGCGACAACCGTCTGCGCCTGCACGCGAACTACAGCTATGTGACTGGTAAAAACACGAATCCCGACGGCGTTTTGCAAGACAAGCAGTCGCTCGTCAATGTCGGATTGACGTGGAGAATCCACAATTGAATTTGACGATTTGACAATTTACCATTTTACGATTTATTTGACGATTTGATAAATTTTTCACTTTTCATTATTCACTTTTCACTCTTCACTAAAAAATGAAATACCATCTGAAATATCGTTTTCCAAAGAATTTTGCGAGTAGTTTGAAATATCGCTCAGGTATCGTTTGCCTGGCCATCGTGGTCGGTCTGTTTTCGCTTTTGGGCTGGAGAATGGGCGCGGCACCGATGCTCAACACCGTGATGCACACGGCTCACGACCTGCTGCTCAACACCTGTTTCTATCTGATGGCGATTTGCGTGCTGACGGGTGCCGTCGGAAAAATTTTCGTCGAGTTTGGCGTGGTCGATTTGCTCGAAAAACTGCTTCGTCCGCTGATGCGACCGCTTTTCAACCTGCCGGGCGTGGCGTCGCTGGGTGCCGTGCTGACGTTTTTGTCGGACAATCCCGCCATCATCACCCTGTCGAAAGACAAGCATTTTTCGGCCTATTTCAAAAAATACCAACTGATTTCGCTGACGAACTTCGGAACAGCCTTCGGAATGGGCCTCATCGTCATTATTTTCATGGTCGGACAAGGCTTTTTCAAGGAACCGCTCATTGGATTGTTCGGTGCGTTCGTCGGTTGTGTTGTTTCGACGCGATTTATGCAATATTTCGTGCTGAAAGCCTATCCGAACTACGCGAACGAGGCCGCAACAGAGCATCCGCACCACGGACAAGACACGCTCGTGGCGAAAAACGAGGACGAAGAACAGCCGAAATCGCTGTTCGTCCGCATCCTGAATTCGCTGCTCGACGGCGGTCGGTCGGGTGTCGATATTGGTCTGGCCATCATCCCTGGCGTGCTGATTATCTCGACGCTCGTGATGGTGCTGACCTTCGGTCCGTCGGCTGACGGAACCTACACCGGCGCGGCCTACGAAGGAACTGAATTGCTGCCGTGGCTCGCCTCGAAAATCAATGTTGTGTTCGAATGGCTGTTCGGCTTTACGGATCCCCATCAAATCGCGTTCCCGATTACCGCGCTCGGTGCTGTGGGAGCCGCTTTGGGCTTGATTCCGAGTTTTATGTCGAACGGTTGGATCGACGGCAATGCCATCGCCGTTTTCACCGCCATTGGTATGTGCTGGAGCGGCTTTTTGAGCACCCACACGGCGATGCTCGACTCGCTCGGCTACCGCGAACTCACGTCGAAAGCCGTCCTTTCCCACACTTTCGGCGGACTCGTCGCCGCTTTCGTCGCCCATTGGCTCTATGTGCTGATAATGCTGTTCTGATTCATGGAGAACATACGCGAAAGGCTTCAGAAATCCTTTAGCGAAGGTGGTGCGCAAGAAATTTATCGGGACATCAAGTCCGAGGGCGATTTCCTCGGATTCGCCCGTCGTTACGCCTTCGACGACGATTTCCGCGTGGCTCGAAGTGCACTTTGGGGGCTGACGAAGGCCAGCGACACCGAATTATCGGCGCTGCAAGCCATTCTCAACGATTTCATCAACCAAGCCATGCAGACGGAAAATCCTTCCGTTCGCCGTTTGACGTTGAACATCATCGAGCGTCTGAAAATGGGCGAAGATGACCTGCGAACCGACTTTCTCGACTTCTGTTTCGAGCACATGACGCGCCTCGACGAGTTTTCCGGCATCCAGTCGCTTTGCATGAAACTCGCTTTCCGAATGTGCCAGTTCTATCCCGAACTGTCCGACGAGTTCATGCGCACGCTCGAAGCAATGGAAATCGACTATTACAAGCCTGCCGTGAAAGGGTTGCGACGGAAAATTCTCAGTGGAAAGAGTTAGTTTTTGCACCGGAAATCGAAAAAAGGTGCCGTTTTGGGTTTAGTAAATGGTTTTTCGTGTGTATTAAGAATGTATGGCAGAGCAAAAACTTGAGAAGTTGTTCAAGCAGCATTACCGTCAGATGTATCGGTTGGCCACCGTGTATCTGCACGACGATGCGGAGAGCAAGGATGTAGTGCACGACATCTTCGCCCGACTCCTTGACGGCCATAGCGACCTCAAGGAAGAAACCATCGAGTCGTATCTGCTTACAAGCGTGCGAAACCGATGCCTGAACGTGATTCGGAGCCGACGGATTCAAGAACGGGTCGAAAAACGCTATCTGCTCGACCTCGAAACGACGATTACGCCGACGAACCACCTCGAAGAAGAACTGAAGACCCTGCATCGGGGCATCGAGCAGTTGCAGCCGCCCGTCTGCCGCGACATCATCGTGCAGCACTTCCGCGACGGCATCACCTTCAAGGAGATTGCAAGTCGGCTCGAAGTCAGCGAAACGACGGTTTACAAGCATCTGCGCCGTGCGCTCAGTCAATTACGTCAAACCCTGAATTGTGAACGATGAACCACGAACTGAACAAACCCGATTTGCTGTTCCGAATGATGGAGCAGCCGCAGCGATACACGGCTGACGAATGGCAGGCGATTCTTGCCGACGACGAGTGCCGTGAGCTCTATACGCTGATGTCGAAGACGCAGAGTGCCTTCGATGCCGTCCGTGCCGACGAAATGGTCACCGACGAAGTGATGGATGCCGAATGGAAACGGTTGGAGAATAAAAAAATCACTCCACAATTCACACTCCACAAAATCGCCGCCATATTCATCGGCGTTCTGCTTGTTTCGGGCATTTCCCTCGCTGCCATTCAACTATGGAAATCCGCTCCCGACGCATCGAAGGAGAAGGAGAAAATCGTCCAAACCACCAACACAACGGTTGTAGCCAAGCAAACGCCCATTCTTGAAGAGTCGGTCGATGCATCCGTCACTTACGACAATGTTCCCCTCGAAAAAATGCTGTCGGAAATCGCCGCCCACTACGGTGTCGAGGCCATTTTCCTGAGCGATTCGGTGCGCCAACTCCGTTTCCACTTCGTTTGGAATCGCGAGCAGCCCATCGACAAAGTGATAGAGAACCTTAATCGTTTCGAGCGACTGCACGTCACGCTGAAACATCAACAACTAATCGTGGAGTAAATGGCTATGAAACGACTTGCTTTATTGTTCATCATCGGCCATTTGTCGATGAGCGTGGCTGTTGCGCAGAAGCGCATCACCCGAGAATATCAGAATCAGTCCATTTCCGACGCCCTGCGTCAGTTGGCTGCCGAGCAATCGGACTACACCATCTACTTCCTCTACAATGAGTTGGAGGACTTCCGCATCACCACCTCGGTCCATCGAAAGACCGTGCCCGATGCCATCCGCCAGATGATAGGATTTTACCCTATCCGCGTCAGCACAACCGACGACGATGACGGTCGGAAAATCTTCGTGGAGTGCATTCAGAAGGCCGACACGCGCTACAAAGGCACGATTATCGACGAAACGGGGCAGCCCATCGCTTATGCCAACGTAGCCCTGCTCAATCCCGTCGATTCGACCCTGCTCAACGGCGGCGTGTCGAACGAGAGCGGCTATTTCGCCATTCCTGCGCCCTCCAACCTCTCGCCAAACGGAGCCGCAGAGCCTCTTCTCCTCAAAATTTCCTTTGTTGGCTACAAAACCGTCTATAAACGCTGTGAAAATCCCGAAATCGGGACGATTCAGATGCAGCCTGCTCAATATACCATCAAAGGTGTAACCGTCGATGGAACGCGCATTATGAATTATGTCGATAAATCGGTTCATACTTTCTCTGCCGAGCAAATCAAAAAGGCTCGCCACGTTTGCGACCTGTTGGAGTTTGTCGAAGACTTGAAAATCGACCCTGCGAACAACAAGATCAAGCAAATAAACGGTGGCGATGTGAAAATTCTGCTGAATGGTGTAACTGCCTCGGATATTGATTTGAAAGGGATTCCTGCCAACAAGATTCTGAAAGTGGAATACTACAACATTCCCCCTGCCCGTTATGCTGATGCAGGTGTTGTCGTCAATGTTATCACCAAAGAGGCAGAAACTGGCTATAGCGTAGGTGTTGAAGGTCGAACCGCCTTTACAACAGGCTTTACAGACGATGAAGTATATTATAACTTCACTTCTGGTAACCATCAACTTGGGCTTTCTTACACGTTCAGCTTGCGTGAATATACGAAACGCTTCAGCGAACAAACTTACGACTATCTGCTCAACGGTCGGCAGACGCAATATAAAGATAAACAACTCGATAAATTCGGCTATACGTGGAACGACCCCGTTGTGAAATACACTTACAACAAACCCGACGACATCACCGTGCAAGTGGTGGCAACACCTCATTTCGACACCTATCACGCCGATGGTGAGAGCGACATCAGCATCCATTCTGCTGTCGATGATATCAAGGGTGAGGGAAAATTTGACACCCGAGACAGAACTTTCGGTCCTGATGCCAATGTTTACATTCAGAAAACCCTGCCGAAAAATCAGGAATTGGCGATTGACCTTGTGGGCACCTATTACCACGCATCGAAAGAGTACGCGAACCTGCAAACCGACTTGAACAACCACGAAAAATTGCTGTCGGATACGGTGAAACAAAAGAACGACAAATATTCTTTCATCGGCGAGTTGGCATACACGAAAAAATGGGAGAAAAGTAGCCTGAGCCTCGGCTATCGCGGTACTTTCGGGCGTTCTACTGCCACCATTAGCAACGTTCTTTCCAATTATCAAAACTACGATTATTCGTCGGCAAGTTACAAGAATTATATGTACGTAGAGTATAGTGGAATGTTGAAAAGATGGATGTATCGCATCGGTGTCGGAGCTACGCAGGTGACGCAGAAAAACGATGACACGAGTGATTCGCGTTGGCTTTTCACACCGAAACTCATCCTCAGCACCAACCTTTCAAAAACAATGAATTTGCAATGGGTGACTTCGTCGTGGGCTACTACGCCGGCGATTTCCCAACTCAGCAACAACGCCAACCTTGTCATTCCAGGCGTGATGTCGGTGGGAAATCCATATTTGAAAAGCTACAATTCGTACAAAACGGAGTTTATCTACAAATGGAATCTCAGTTGGTTGAACACCCAATTCTCCGTGAATTACACTTACAGAGACTCGCCCGTCAGCCGATATTACACCGAGCAGGTGATTAACGGCCAACCCTATATCGTTGGAATGAGCGAAAATGCTCATTTCTCGTCAGATTTCGGTGGCAATATTCGCTTGACCATAAAACCGTTCAAGAACAACGTGCTGACGCTTTATTTCATCAATCAAATCTTGTATCAGACCGTCAGCAGTCCCATCATTGGAAAATATCATCACACGTGGGCACCGATTTATTACGGCGTTCAGTTCCATAAAGGGAATTGGTCGGCTTCTTATCAAGGTAGTGTTGTGTCGAAGCAACTCAGCGGCTCTTATCTTGATGCAGGCGAAAACCAGTCGCATTTGCAAGTTTATTGGCAGAAGAAAAACTGGCGACTCTACACTGCCTGCTACTGGCTTCTCACCCGTTCTCGCTATTCGAGCAACACACTTCCGACAAGCATTCTGCAAAGTTCGTCAAAGACTTGGATTGATGACAATAAATCAATGTTTCTCATTGGTTTTAGCTACAATTTCTTCTCTGGAAAGGATTTAGACATCAACCGCAAATTGCAGAACAAGGATTCAGACAAAGGAACCTTCTAATTCTCTCTCAATTGCGTGCAGCAGCGGCATCGGTGGGTGTCGCTGCTGTTATTTTCTAAATCAGCTCGTCTAACTGTTCGACGAAAGCAGCCGACGAAAAATGAGGAATGTCGGAGAATTCGTAGTGGCGTCGGTCGTTTGTCACGATGTAATCGCAACCAGCAACCTTTGCACATTGGTATTGTAGCATATCCTCGAAGTCTGATACAGGCTGTGCAATGGCCGACATCACTTCTCGCTTGCCAAGCGGCAGAATCTCTACCACGCCAGCCATCTGCCTCAGTGCATCGTATTTGTCCTCTTGTGTGCGACTTTTGATGATATATGCCATATTCGCAAAAGTGAGCGAGGAGACAAACAGCAAAGCCTCGCCCGAAAATCCACAGGCGAAAATTTGTTCAGCATCGTCAGCACCTGCGCGGTTGTCAATGTAGTCAATCAGAATGTTGGTGTCAAGGAATAATCGCTTCATCGCTGCATAATGTGTGCTAAATGTTCGTCTTGTGAAATCTCCTCGTCGGTGATGTTCACCATACCACGCAAACGCTTGAACTCTGCGGGAACTTGCCTTTTGGATGCAGGCTCTTTCATCGATTCAGTTATGTACATCACCACAATCTGTTTTTGTTCGCGAGTCATACCACGCAGCAGCCCCAAATACGGAGCCATTGGCGTTTCCTTGATTCTTTGTGCCAATGTAGTCATAGCCATTAAGTGTTTGTTGTCGGGTGCAAAGATACGAATTTTTACTTTAGAATGACAAATTTTTCTCCTTATATTTTTTGGGTATTTTTGAAAAAATGCAACTTTTTTGTAACAAATTGCGTCTAACGGTCGTATTGCTAAGTGTAATAATTTGGCAAAATGGCGGTCTTAATGATGAATTTCTAACAAAAAATTGCATAAAATGAAAACAAAAATTTGGATGATTTCAATGATGTGCCTCGTGGCGATGGCTGCGAAGGCGCAAAGTATCAACGGGCGGATTCTCGACGAGCAGTCGCAGCCGATGACGTTTACGAATGTGGTGCTGCTCAACCGTGCCGACTCTGCTTTCATTGCGGGAAGCGTGACGGGCGACGACGGCACTTTCACCATCGTCACCGACTGCACCGACTGTCTGCTGAAGGTGTCGAGCGTGGGCTATGTGACGAAGTTTGTCGATGCACGGCAGGGTAGTGTGGGTGACATTCAGATGCAGGCCGAGACGCATACCGTGGGCGAGGTCGTGGTGAAAGGCGAGCGTCCGCAATACAAGATGATGACGGGCGGAATGACCGTGGAAATCCAAAATTCGCTGCTGAAAGACGTGGGAACGGCCGACGACGTGCTGTCGATGCTGCCGAACGTGGAGGGCGAGGACGGAAAATTCACGGTTTTCGCCAAGGGAACGCCCGAAATCTACATCAATAACAAGAAGGTGCAGAACGCACGCGAGTTGAAGCAACTGAAATCGACCGACATCAAGAGCATCGACGTCATCACTTCGCCCGGCGCGAAATACAACGCCGAGGTTGGTGCCGTCATTCGCATCAAGACGGTTCGGCGGCTGGGCGAGGGCATCAGCGCGGAATTGTATAGCCAAGTGAAATACAACCACAAATGGACGAATTTCGACGATGCGACGGTGAAATATCGCACGGGCGGACTCGAAATTTTCGGGAATATGGTGTTCACCCACGGCAACTATTCCGAAGACAACACGTTGATAACGGACACGCGCGCCAACGGCAACCACCTTCATATTGAACACTCGGCTCCCACCAATTTCTGGAACACGTTGATGAGTGGTAAAATCGGTGCCAGTTATGATTTCAATGACGACAATTCCTTCGGTTTTTCCTACGAACTGAGCGGTGCGCCACGCCGAGCCTCTGGCGGTGCCGATTGTGTTCAGACCATCACGCGCAACGGCCAACTCGAAGGCGTTGTCAATCAATATATGCACCACACATCGGGTTATGAACCGACGCACGAATCGAACCTCTATTATGTCGGAAAATGGGGAAAAATGGGCATCGACTTCAACGCTTCGTATGTCTGGAACAAAAGTTCGGTGGAAATCTTGTCGGAAGAGCGCAGCGAAGAGTTGCCCGACCAAGACATTCACAGCTACAACGTGAACCACAACCGTATGTTGGCAGGAAAAATCGTGTTGAGCTATCCGATTTGGAAGGGTGAGTTGAGCGTCGGCTCGGAAATGATTAGCTCGAATGGTCACGGCGAATATTACAATTTGGAGCAGATTGTGCCGCCCTCTGACGATGAAATCAAGGAGCGAAACACCGCCGTCTTCGCCGAATATCAGATGCAACTCGGCGCGTGGAGCGTTGGCGGTGGACTGCGCTACGAGTCCGTCCATTCCGACTACTATTCCTTCGGCGAACATCAGGCCGAGCCGAGCCGCAAATATCGCGACCTTTTCCCCAACTTGGCCATTGCTTGGCAGAAGGAAAAATGGGGTGTTCAGTTGAGTTATAACAAGCGAATCAGCCGTCCGAGTTATCATTCGCTCAATTCCAATGTGCAATACGACAATCGCTATGAATACGAAGGTGGAAATCCGCTTTTGCGACCGTCCATCAAGCAGAATCTCGGCCTCAATGTCACCTATTCGTGGCTGAATTTCACAGCAAGTTATGGTCACAACAAAGACCAACAACTGAGTTTCGGCAGTCTGTACAAGGAAGGGACGGAAATCACCATTTGGAGAAACTTGAATTTCGACAAATTCGAGACTTACAGCGCCTCGCTGACTGCCTCGCCGAAGTTCGGTTTCTACAGTCCTACGCTGACACTCAGTTATTTTCAGCAGAATTTCGACACACAGGCTTATGGTCTTGAATCGAAACTCAACAAACCCGAATGGCAGATAAATTTCCGCAACTGGTTCACCATCGACAAAACCACGAAGGCAATGGTCTATCTGCGCTATTCGACGAGTTACAACTACGGTTTCAACTACAACCATCACGCTTTCAACGTGAATGGCCGCGTGCAGAAAACCTTCCTCAACGGTTCGCTGACCGCCATCCTCTTCGCCAACGACATTTTCCGCACCCTTAAAAACCGGTGGAAAGGCATCTATCCCGTGACATCGATGGAAAAAGACGCCTATTCCTACACGCAGTGCATCGGCCTGTCGCTTTCCTACAACTTCAACGCCACTCGCTCGAAATACAAGGGAACGGGCGCTGGCAACGACGAAAAGAACCGTTTGAAATAAATTCTCTCTCAATCGCGTGCAGCAGCGGCATCGGTGGGTGTCGCTGCTGCCATTTTTTTAATCCGTTTTGCGGTTTTTAATATTATTTAGGTACGAAGATTGCGCCACTCTCTGAAAATTGTTGTAATTTTGCACGAAATTTGAACAAAAATCAATTAGAAGATAGAAAAAAATTATGGCAGAATCAATCGATATCCGCGAACTGAACCTGCGGATTGAACAAGAGAGTGGTTTCGTGACGAACTTAGTGACGGGTATGAACCGTGTCATCGTCGGACAGCGGCATCTGGTGGATTCGCTGCTCATCGGCTTGCTGAGCGACGGACACATTCTGCTCGAAGGTGTGCCGGGACTGGCTAAGACGCTGGCAATCAAGACGTTGGCGCAACTGATTGACGCAGACTACAGCCGTATTCAGTTCACGCCCGACCTGCTTCCGGCCGACGTCATCGGAACGATGATTTACTCGCAGAAAGAGGAGAATTTCCTCGTGAAGCGCGGTCCGGTGTTCGCCAACTTCGTGTTGGCCGACGAAATCAACCGTGCACCGGCGAAGGTACAGAGTGCGCTGCTCGAAGCGATGCAGGAGCATCAGGTGACGATTGGCGAAAAGACGTTTGTGCTGCCCAATCCGTTCCTCGTGATGGCGACGCAGAACCCCATCGAGCAGGAAGGCACGTATCAGTTGCCCGAGGCGCAGGTCGATCGTTTTATGCTGAAAGTCATCATCGACTATCCGTCGTTGGAAGAGGAAAAACTCATCATTCGCGAGAATCTGGCGGGTGCACTGCCCGAAGTGAAGCCCGTGACGACCGCCGAGGAGATTCTTCGTGCGCGTCGCATCGTGGGCGAGGTCTATATCGACGAGAAAATCGAGCAATACATCGCCGACATCGTCTTTGCCACGCGCTATCCCGAGCGTTACGGACTGCCCGAGGTGAAGGATATGATTACGTTCGGCGGATCGCCCCGTGCGTCGATCAACTTGGCGAAGGCGGCTCGTGCGTATGCCTTCATCAAGCGTCGCGGCTACGTGGTGCCAGAGGACGTTCGCGCAGTGGCTCACGACGTGCTGCGCCATCGTATCGGACTGAGCTACGAGGCTGAGGCTGCCAACATCACGAGCGAGGAGATTGTCTCGAAGGTGATCAATAAGGTGGAGGTGCCTTGACGATTGACAATTTACCATTTGACAATTTACCATTTAATTGAAAATTGACAATTGGAAACGCAAGATTTAATCAAAAAGGTCCGAAAAATCGAGATTAAGACTCGCGGATTAAGCTCGAACATCTTTGCAGGCCAGTATCACACGGCTTTCAAAGGGCGCGGTATGGCCTTCAGCGAGGTGCGCGAATACCAGTTCGGCGACGACGTGCGCGACATCGACTGGAACGTGACGGCGCGATTCCATCGACCCTACGTGAAGGTGTTCGAGGAAGAGCGCGAACTCACGGTGATGCTGTTGGTCGATGTCAGCGGTTCGCTCGACTTCGGCACCGTCATCCAGATGAAGCGCGATATGGTGACCGAAATTGCCGCCACGCTGGCATTCTCGGCCATTCAGAACAACGACAAAATCGGCGTCGTCTTCTTTTCCGACCGCATCGAGAAGTATATTCCACCGAAAAAAGGCCGCAAACACATCCTTTACATCATCCGCGAAATGCTCGACTTCAAGCCCGAAAGCAAGCGCACAGACGTGGCGATGGCCGTAGAATTTCTCTCGCAGGTGATGAAACGGCGGTGTACGGCCTTCCTGTTGAGCGACTTCTACGACAAGGAGATTCGTCGGCAGAAGCCTGGCAGTCAGAATGTCACGGAAAGCCATCTGGAGCGCGTTCTGACGATGGGCAACCGCAAGCACGACATCGTGGCGATTCAGGTCTATGACCGTCGGGCGAAAACGCTGCCCGACATCGGTCTGATGAAGGTTCGCGACGCTGAAACGGGCCACGAAATGGTTATCGACACGAGTTCGGCGAAGTTCCGCCACGCCCACACGCGCTTTTTTATGGACTGTCAGGAGAAACTGCGGCAGATTTTCGCGAAAAGCAGCGTCGATTGGATGTCGGTGGGGACGGACGAGGACTATGTGAAAGCGCTGATGCTATTGTTCAAGAGAAGAGGATGAAGTCAATTTACAATTTAACAATTTACTATTTACAAATTTGATTTGGACTTGAGGAAGATATTATTCATATTCGGAATGTTGGCGCTCACGCTGTTGCAGACGCAGGCACAGGGCGTTTTCGTCGAGCAGAAAATCGACTCGATTGGCATTTTCATCGGTCAGCAGGCGCACGTCACGGTGACGGTGACGGCTGGCGAAGGGGCGCAGGTGGTGTTTCCCGACTGGAAACCGCAGACGTATTTGGTGCCAGGCGTGGAATTGTTGGCTATCGAAAGCGATTCAGCCGATGCCGACAACGGTCAGAAAAGCCGTTCGCGCCGCCTGACCATCACGAGTTTCGACGAAAATATTTATTCGTTGCCGCCCGTCGAGGTGAAAGTCGATGGAAAACCCTTCAAAGGCGAACAACTCGCGCTGAAAGTCGTCACGATGGACGTCGATACGCTGCATCCCAACGAATTTTTCCCGCCGAAAGACGTGCAAGACAATCCGTTTTCGTGGAGCGAGTGGAGTCCGCTGCTCTGGCTGAGCCTGCTCATCGTTGCATTGCTGTTGCTCGGCCTTTGGCTGCGAAAGCGCTTGAAAGCCAACAAACCCATCATCACGAGCATCAGAATCATCAAGAAAATACTGCCGCATCAGCGTGCGATGAAGGCCATCGACCAAATCAAGGCCGAGCACATGACGACCTCGGAAGACCCGAAGGAATATTACACCCGACTGACCGATACGCTGCGCCAATACATCAACGAGCGCTTCGGATTCAACGCGATGGAGATGACGACCCCGGAAATCATCTACAACCTGCAACAAAGCGGCGACCAGACGATGATTGGCGAGTTGAAGGAGCTTTTCGAGACCGCCGACCTCGTGAAATTCGCGAAATATTCGACGCTCATCGGCGAAAACGACCTCAACCTCGTCAATGCCATCAACTTCATCGACCAGACGAAGATCGAAGGTCAGCCGACGGAGGAGAGAATCGTGCCGCAACTGAGCGACGACGATAAGAAAACGCAACAAAATCGATTGATTATCAAGACCTTGCTGTGGATCATCGCGGTTGTCGAGGTCGTTCTCTTGGTCTATGTCATCTATCGAATCGTGCAATTGTTGTAAAGGTTAAAAGGTTAAAAGGTTAAAAGGTTAAAAAGTTAAAACTGTCAACTCTCAACTAAAAGAAAAATGGAATTTGCAAACAAAGAATATTTCCTGCTACTGCTGTTGCTGATACCTTATTTATTTTGGTATTTCAAATACAGGAAGAAAAGCGAGCCGACGCTGCGAATGAGCGACACCAACGCTTATCGCTATGCGCCGAAAAGTTGGCGGATGCGACTGCTCAACCTGCCGATGCTGCTACGACTCGCTGCCTTCACGCTGATTGTCTTCGCTTTGGCTCGTCCGCAAACCCGAAATTCGTGGAAAGAGCGCACAACCGAAGGCATCGACATTATGCTGGCGATGGACGTTTCGACCTCGATGCTCGCAGAAGACCTGAAACCGAACCGAATGGAGGCAGCGAAGAGCGTCGCCTCGGAATTCATTGCCGACCGTCCGAACGACAACATCGGACTGACGATTTTCGCTGGCGAAGCCTTCACGCAGTGCCCAATGACGACCGACCACGCCTCGCTGTTGAACCTGCTGCAAGGCGTTCGCACCGACATCACCGCCAGCGGACTGATGAGCGACGGAACAGCCGTGGGAATGGGTTTGGCCAATGCCGTTTCGCGTCTGAAAAACTCGAAAGCGAAGTCGAAAGTGGTCATTCTGCTGACCGACGGCTCGAACAATATGGGCGACCTCTCGCCGATGACGAGTGCGCAAATCGCGAAAAGCCTTGGCATCCGCGTCTATACCATCGGCGTGGGCACGAACAAGGCCGCTCCCTATCCGATGCCGGTGGCGGGCGGTGTGCAATACGTGAACATCCCCGTGGAAATCGACACGAAAACGCTGTCTGACATCGCCGCCGCGACCGAGGGCAACTTCTATCGTGCCACGAACAACCGCGAGTTGAAGCAGATTTACAAGGACATCGACGTGCTGGAAAAGAGCAAGATGGACGTGAAAAAGTTCTCGAAACGCCACGAGGCTTTCCTGCCCTTCGCGCTTGCCGCCTTCGTCGCATTGTTGCTCGAAATTCTGCTGAGAACGACGGTTTTGAGGAGGATTCCTTGAGGATGATTGAAGATTGAAGATTGAACATTGAAAAAACGTCAAATAGTGAAATTATCAAATAGTAAATTAAAATATTGTGTTTAGATTTGAAAATCCGATATTCCTCTGGCTGTTGCTGCTGATTCCCATTCTCGCGCTCGTGCGATTTTGGGGCTGGCGACAGCGTATCAAGAAACTGCGGAAGTTCGGCGACCCGACACTGCTGAAAGAACTGATGCCCGACATCTCGAAAGTTCGTCCGTCGCTGAAATTCTGGCTGTTGCAGGCGGCATTGGCATTGTTGATCGTGATGCTTGCCCGACCGCAGATGGGCACGAAAATATCGCGTGAGAAGCGCCACGGCATCGAAACCATCATCTGCCTCGACATCAGCAACTCGATGTTGTGCGAGGACGTAGCGCCGTCGCGTCTGCTGAAGAGCAAAATGCTTGTCGAAAACCTCGTCGATCACTTCACGAACGACAAAATCGGCCTCATCGTCTTCGCAGGCGACGCCTTCGTGCAACTGCCGATTACGAGCGACTATATTTCCGCCAAAATGTTCCTGCAAAACATCGAGCCCTCGCTCATCGATATGCAGGGAACCGACATCGCACGCGCCATTTCGCTCGCTACGAACAGCTTTACGCAGCAGGAGAAAATCGGTCGCGCCATCATCGTCATCACCGATGGCGAAGACCACGAGGGCGGTGCACAGGAAGCCGCCGAGACAGCCCGAAAAAACGGCATCAATGTGTTTATTCTCGGTGTTGGCGAGACGAATGGTAGTCCGATTCCCGACGGTGAGGGCGGCTATATGCGCGACGAGCGCGGTGAGGTGGTGATGACGGCTCTGAACGAGGCGATGTGTCAGGAAGTGGCGCAGGCCGGACAGGGCAAATACATCCACGTCGATAACACGAGCGACGCGCAGGAAACGCTCAACGACGCACTCACGAAGTTGCAGAAAGGCGAGACCGACAGCGTCATCTACAGCGAATACGACGAGCAGTTCCAAGCGTTTGGCATCCTCGTTTTGCTGTTGCTCATCGTCGAGGCTTGCATCCTCGAAAGTCAGAATCCGCTGACGCGAAAATGGTCGTTGTTCAAGCGGAATACAAGGGTTAAAAACTAAAAAAACAGGAATTATGAGACGATTGTTTTTCATTTTTTCGATGTTGCAACTATTCATCGCGACGGCCAACGCACAGGCCGACCGACAGCATATCCGACAGGGCAACAAACTCTATCGGCAGGAGAAATACGACAAGGCCGAAGTGGAGTATCAGAAGGCGTTGGCGGCCAATCAGCGCAATCCGCAGGCGATTTACAACCTCGGCTGCGCGATGATGATGCAGCAGAAGGACTCGGCGGCCATCGTGCAGTTTGAAAACGCTGGAAAACTCGAAACCGACAAGCGTCGCAAGTCGATGGCGTTCCACAATATGGGATGGATTTGCCAGAAACATCAGATGTATGCCGAGGCCATTGAAGCCTATAAAGAGAGCCTTCGCAACAATCCAGACGACAATGAAACACGCTACAATCTGGCCCTGTGTCAGCGTCAGCAGAAGAAAAATCAGCAAAACCAGGGCGGTGGCGGAAAAGATGACAAAAAACAAGACGACGAACAAGACAAAAAGGATAAAAAAGACCAAAATCAGCAGCAAGATCAGCAAAAACAGCAACAACAGCCGCCGAAAGACCAGATGAGCAAGGAAAATGCCGAGCAACTGCTCAACGCGGCGATGCAAGAGGAAAAGGCGACGCAGCAGCGAATGAAAAAGTCGATGCAGCACCCGAATCGTCGTCGGTTGCAGAAAAACTGGTGATTTTAAAAGTTAAAAGGTAAAAGAGTAAAAAGGTAAAAAGTTCACTTGGGTGAAACGAAAAAAGTTAACAAGAAAGATGACGAATCGAATATTAAAAAATAAGGTAGAGGTTTCGGTAAAAAATATTTTACTTTTTTACCTTTTTACCTTTCTACCTCTCGCAATCGAGGCTCAAACCCTGACCGTCTCGGCACCTGCGCAAGTGTCGGCAGGCGAGAATTTCCGCATTTCCTACACCGTCAGCACGCAGGATGTCGATGATTTCCGTTCGGGCATCCATTCGAACGATGTCGCCGAGATTATCGCAGGTCCCTACACCTCGACCCAATCGAGTTTTCAGATGACCAACGGCCACACCACTTCGTCGTCGTCCATCACCTACACCTACACGCTCTACGCCCATAAAAACGGCACTTTCAACGTGCCAGCGGCGACGGCGACGGTCGATGGCAGGCAGATTCAGTCGAAAGCGACGAAAATCACTGTCACGGGAACGGCTCGACAGCAAAACGGTGCACCCAATATGCATCAGGACAACGAACCGCAGATGCGTGCGGCAGGTTCGAAAATATCTGGAAACGACCTGTTTATCAAGGTGAGCGCGAACAAACGCCGTGTCCACGAGCAAGAACCCGTTTTGCTGACTTACAAGGTTTATACTTTGGTCGATTTGACGCAGTTGAACGGCAAAATGCCCGACCTTACAGGCTTCCACACGCAGGAGATTCCGCTGCCGCAACAAAAAAGTTTCCACGTGGAGCAGGTGAACGGAAGGCCTTATCGCTGTGTGACGTGGAGCCAATACGTGATGTATCCGCAGATGACGGGCAAACTCGAAATTCCAAGCATCACGTTCAAGGGCATCGTTGTGCAGCAAAATCGCTCGGTCGATCCCTTCGAAGCATTTTTCAACGGCGGTTCGGGCTATGTCGAGGTGAAGCAAGACATCATCGCCCCGAGCCTGACGATTCAAGTCGATCCGCTGCCTGCGAAACCGGCGAATTTCTCGGGTGGAGTGGGGCAGTTGAACATTTCCGCCCAAATCGACAAGACCGATGTGAAGGCGGGCGACCCGATTTCGCTGCGCGTTGTCGTCGGTGGAACGGGCAACCTGAAACTCATCAAACAACCGACGGTCGATTTTCCGAAAGATTTTGACAAATACGACGCGAAAGTGACCGACAAAACGAAACTGACGTCCAACGGTGTCGAGGGAAATATGATTTTCGACTTCCTCGCCGTGCCTCGTAACCCAGGAAAATTCACAATTCCACCCGTCGAACTCGTCTATTACGACACGTCGGCCAACGCCTATCGCACGGTGAAGTCGCAGGCTTTTGACATCAACGTAGAAAAGGGTTCGGGCAAAAACTCGACTGTCGCCGACTACGCGCAGGAAAAGGAGAAAGACATTCGCGGCATCAAGACCAGCGGAGCCCACAGCCGCTCGCTCAGCAGTGGTTTCTTCGGCAGTACGGCCTATTGGGTGAGCCTGCTGTTGCCCTTGCTTGCGTTCATCGTTCTGCTGATTGTCTTCCGCAAACGCGCCATCGACAATGCCGACCTCGGAAAAATGCGCGGAAAACGGGCGAACAAGGTCGCCACGAAACGACTTCGCAAGGCTCGCCAACTGATGAGCGAAGGCAAGCAGGGCGATTTCTACGACGAGGTGCTGCGCGCCCTCTGGGGCTATGTCGGCGACAAGTTGAATATGCCTGTCGAGGCTCTTTCCCGCGAGAACATTTCCGAGAAATTGCACGCCCACGAGGTCGATGAAAGCACCGAAAAACTCTTCCTCGGAGCCCTCGACGAATGTGAGTTTGAGCGTTATGCCCCGGGCGATTCCGCTGGCAATATGAACAAGACGTTCGAAGCCGCGATGAAGGCTATCGAACAAATCGAAACAACAATGAAGAAAAGTAAAAAGGTAAAAAAATGAGCATTATGAGAACAAATAGATTCAGACAAGCAAAAAATATCGGTAAGAAAACTTTACTTTTTTACCTTTTAATTCTTTTCCCTTTGGCAACCTTCGCAGTCACGACGAAAGACGCTGCCGACGAAGCCTATAAGCGCGGTCATTACCAGCAGGCCATCGCCGACTACGATAGTCTTATCAAGGTGCAGCCCACCGCCGAACTCTACTACAACCTCGGCAACGCCCATTTCCGCACCGACAACATCACGCAGGCCATCCTCGCCTACGAGCGTGCCTTGCAGTTGAAGCCTGGCGACAACGATATCCGCTTCAATCTCGAGTTCGCCCGTAGCAAAACCATCGACAAAATCACACCCGAAAGCGAACTGTTCTTCTTCTCGTGGTATCGTTCGCTCATCCGCCTAACGAGCGTCGATGGTTGGGCGCGTTTCGCTGTCGTTTCGATCGCCCTCGCCCTGCTGTTGCTCTTGCTCTACCTCTTCGCCACGCGCGTCTGGCTGCGGCAAGTCGGCTTCTTCGGAGCCATCCTTTTCCTTGCGCTTTTCCTCGTCAGCAACCTTTTCGCCTATCAGCAAAAACAGCAGAACCTCGCCCAGAGCGGTGCCGTCATCGTTGCGCCGTCGGTCAGCGTGAAGAAAACGCCCGACACCGCCAGCACCGAGTCCTTCCTGTTGCACGAGGGCACCCGCGTCACCATCACCGACCGCAGCATCGCCAACTGGATTGCCGTCCGCCTCGACGATGGCCGCGAGGGTTGGATGCCGACGAATAGCGTTGAAGAAATTTAAAAATTGAAGAAAATGAATATCGATTGGCTATTGGATCTTGACCGTCAGGTGCTGGCGTTTTTCAACGGGAGCGACTCGCTGTTTCTCGATGCCTTCGCTATGACGTTTACATCGGGACTAACGTGGATTCCGCTCTATCTGGCATTCTTTTACATCGTCATCAAGAACAATGAGAATATGACGCAGATTTTCCTCATTGTGATGAGTTGTTTGGTTTGTCTTTTCTTTACATACGGACTGGCCGATTTTATCGCAAAACCCTACGTGGCGCGGTGGCGACCGACCAACGACCCCATCATCAAATACACGATTGACGTGGTGAATAATTACCGCGAGACGCCCTACGGATTTTTCTCGGCACACGCCGCCAATACCTTTTCGATTGCCCTGTTTTTCGTGCTTCTCGTCAGAAGTCGCCTGCTCACGACGGTGTTGATAGCGTGGTCGCTGCTGAATTGTTGGACACGGATGTATCTCGGTGTTCACTATCCGGGCGACATCCTTGTTGGTCTCGCGTGGGGTGCTATTGTGGGTACTTCGGTCTATCTGCTTTATCGGAAAATTTATTACAAACTCACACCGAAATTGAACTATGTTTCGTCGCAATACACCTCGACGGGCTACAGCCACAGCGACATCGACGTTTTGGTGACGGTGGTGGTTTTCGTGTGTTACTACATCGTTATCAGAGCCGCCATCACGGCCATTTAATCTATGGAAAAAGACATCAGAATCAGCGATTTTAGTTACGAATTGCCCGACGAGCGCATCGCGAAATTCCCCGTGGAACAGCGCGACCAGTCGAAGTTGCTCGTCTATGAGCACGGCCATATTTCCGAAACCCGATTCAGCCATTTGCCCGAATATTTGCCGAAAAATGCGCTGATGGTGTTCAACAACACGCGTGTGATTCAGGCGCGACTGCATTTCCGAAAGGAAACGGGTGCGCTCATCGAGATTTTCCTGCTCGAACCCGCCGAACCAGCTGATTATGAACAGGTTTTCCAGACTTCGGAGGCTTGTTCGTGGCTTTGTTTGGTGGGAAATCAGAAGAAATGGAAAGAAGGAACGCTCACGCGCATGTTAGAGATAAAAGGTGAAAAAGTTGAACTTCGCGCAACGCGAAAGGGTAGTGTGGGGACGAGCCAACTCATTGAATTTCAATGGAAATCATCACCCATCACCCATCACCCATCATCCCAAGATCAACTCCCCTCCCGTCGGGAGGGGCAGGGGGTGGGTATCAGTTTCGCTGAAATCCTCGATGCCATCGGCGAACTGCCCATTCCGCCGTATTTGAATCGCGACACCGAAGAAAGCGACAAAAGCACCTATCAAACCGTTTATTCGCGCATCAAAGGCAGTGTCGCCGCACCGACCGCCGGCCTTCATTTTACGGAAGATGTCCTGAAAACGATTGAAAATCAAGGAATTACACGCGAAGAAGTGACGTTGCACGTGGGCGCAGGCACGTTCCGTCCTGTGAAAAGCGTGACCATCGAAGGACACGAAATGCACAGCGAACACATCAGCGTGCGGCGGCAGACCATCGAGAACCTGATTAGCCACGGCGGTCGCGCCATTGCCGTCGGAACCACCAGTGTCCGCACCCTCGAAAGCCTTTATTATATTGGTCGGAAAATCCTTCACAATCCCGACATCGCCGAAGAAGCCCTCGCTGTCGCGCAATGGGAGCCTTATGAAAATCGAGATTCGAGATTCGAGATTCGAGGAACGAGGAACGAGGAAGGAGGAAGGAGGAACGAGGAGCGAGATACTGTCAACTCTCAACTCTCAACTCTCAACTCGCTTCGTGCGATTCTCGACTGGCTCGACCGCCATCAACTCGACACGCTCACCTCTGCCACGCAAATCATCATTGTGCCAGGCTACGAGTACAAAATCGTCAGTCACCTCGTCACCAATTTCCATCAGCCACAATCGACATTGTTGCTGCTTGTCAGCGCCTTCGTCGGAGGCGATTGGCGACGCATCTACAACTACGCCCTCGACCACGATTTTCGTTTCCTCAGCTACGGCGATTCCTCGCTGCTGATTCCTTGAGGTTTGTGGAGTGAGGAGTGAGGAGTGTGAAGTGAGGAGTGTGAAGTGAGGAGTGTGAAGTGAGGAGTGTGGAGTGTGGAGTGTGAAGTGAGGGTGATGGAAAATTCAAAAAAATAAAGTTAAAACGCCGAATTTTGCGTAAAAATTTAACTTTTTTAGCAAAAAACTTGCAGAAATCAATTAAAATTTGTAATTTTGCACCGAAAATCAGAATAACGACTAAAAAAAGTAAAAATCGGTGCGAAAACTCTTCCTATATCTCATTTCGATGGTCATTTTCAGCGCATCGTGCCAGTTCAAACTCGACACGGCTGAAGGTGACAAGCACGACCATGCCGTGACGATTGAGCGTTTCGACCGACTGCAAAGCCGTTACCTGACGACGGGCGACTATGCTGCGCTGCAACAGATGAGCACGCAATATCCCATCGAGACGCGCACGCTCATTGAAGATATTTTGCAACTCGGCGAGGTGAGCGACCCGCACATCAACAGCCAGTTCCTCAGTTTTTATCAGGACACCACGCTGCAGGGCATTCTCAACGAAGTTCAGATTCAGTATTCCGACTTGTCCGACATCGATCAAGCCCTCGAAAATGCGTTTCAAAGGCTTCGGAGAACGATTCCCAACCTCTCCATTCCGCGCATCTACACGCAGGTCGGAGCGCTCAACCAGAGCATTGTCATCAGCGATTCGCTCATCGGTATTTCACTCGACAAATATCTCGGAGCCGATTTTCAGCCCTACAAGCAGTTTTACGACGAGAGCCAGCGTGCGTCGATGACCCGAGCCAATATCGTGCCCGACTGCATCCTGTTCTACCTGTTGAGCCGCTATCCGTTGAAAGATTTTGAGACACGCACCCAAGCCGAGCGCGACGAGCACATGGGCAAGGTGATGTGGGCGACGAATCAAATTCTTGGAAAGACGCATTTCAGCACGCCCCATGTCAAAAAAATGGGCACTTACGCCCATGCCCATCCGCAGAAAACCATTCCCCAACTGCTGAGTGAAGACTAATCGTCTTGTCGTTTAAATACGAGGGTTTTCGGTAATTTCACCCATTTTTTATTGACCGCAATCTTGATGGTGCTGCCATCGAGTTGCTTGAGTGTGAAAGTACCGTCGCGGTTTAGTGTGAGCGAGGCAGTGAGGTCTTCGCTGCCGTAGTCGTTGGTGATTTCAAGTCGGGCGGTCGTCGCGTTTTTCATTTCTACGCTCGTCACAATCCATTTCCGAGGGTCGCGTTTCGCACCGAGATAGCCCGCCACTTCGCCGAAAATCTCCTGTTCAGGCACGATGACGGCCTGTTTGTCGAAATCCATTTCAATCCAAATCTGGTATTCGTCGTTCACGATTTTCCCTTTGAACGCCGTCGATTCCTGTGCGAAAAGTGTTGCACAGAAAAACCAAGCCATCGCGATGAAAAAAGTCCGTTTCATGTCATTTTTTTTGAAGTTGTCGGCAAAGGTAGTTAATCTAAATCAAGAAATCGGAGTTTATACCATAATTTTATGACTTTTGCCCCCGATTTTATATTTTTTTAGTACCTTTGCGGTCGATTACATGGTTGATAGACAGGTATTAAGATTTTGATAGATGGATAATAAACAGTTGGTTCCCGACTACGTTTTTGAGTCGAGTTGGGAGGTCTGCAATAAAGTTGGAGGAATTTACACGGTGCTCTCGACGAGGGCCAAAACCTTGCAGAAAGCGATGACGGACAGGATTGTTTTCATCGGTCCCGACTTCGCCGACAACAAGGAGAATCCTTATTTTTCCGAAGAAACGACGCCGCTCGACGATTGGAAACGGGCTGCGGAGCGCGATGGACTGCGCGTGAGAGTGGGGCGGTGGACGATTCCTGGTCGTCCGGTGGCCATTTTGGTCGATTTCACGCCGTTCTACGAGCAGAAAAACGAGGTTTACGGTTGGCTCTGGGAGCATTATTGTGTCGATTCGCTGCATGGCTACGGCGACTACGACGAGGCTTCGATGTTCTCGTTGGCCGCCGCGAAGGTCGTGGAAAGCGTTTATTCGTGGAATCATTCAAAATTCAAAATTCAAAATTCAAAAATCGTTTACCACGCCAACGAATGGATGACCGGCCTTGGACTGCTGTATATCAACCACCATCTGCCGCAAATCGCCACGATTTTCACCACCCATGCCACGAGCATCGGGCGGAGCATCGCAGGCAACAACAAACCGCTCTACGACTACCTTTTTGCCTACAACGGCGACCAGATGGCCGAGGAGTTGAATATGCAGTCGAAGCACTCGATTGAGAAGCAGACCGCCCACCACGCCGACTGCTTTACGACGGTGAGCGAAATCACGGCACGCGAGTGTGTGGAACTGCTCGACAAGCCCGTCGATGTGGTGCTGCCAAACGGTTTTGAGAACGATTTTGTGCCGAAGGGAGCCGCTTTCGAACGCAAGCGAAAGACTGCAAGAAAACGTTTAATAGAAATCGCTAATTCGCTCTTACACACGAACTTAACTGACGATACCATCATCGTTTCGACCAGTGGACGCTATGAATTCCGAAACAAGGGAATCGACGTATTTATCGAGGCGATGAACCGCTTGCGCTTCCACCAAGATTTGCAGAAAAACGTGCTCGCTTTCATCGAAGTGCCGGGCAGTCTGAGCGACGACCGTGTGAGCGGAATGATGAACTGGCTGGGGCTGAACAGTTCGCCCAACGACAAGGTTCACGTCGTGGTTGTGCCGAACTATCTGACGGGTGACGACGGCCTCGTCAACCTGAACTACTACGACACGATTCTGGGCAACGACCTCTGCATCTATCCGTCGTACTACGAGCCGTGGGGCTACACGCCGCTCGAGGCTGTGGCGTTCAAAGTGCCTTGCATCACGACCGATTTGGCGGGTTTCGGCCTTTGGGCGAACTCGGTTTTCGGTCGATATGGCGAAATTGAAGACGGCGTGAAGGTGATTCACCGCACCGATTACAATTATTCTGACGTGGCCGATGCCGTGGCCGACACGGTGGCTTCGTTCTCGAAAAAAAGCGAAAAAGAAGTGGCCGAGGCTCGGAAAAATGCCGCTGAATTGTCGAAAAAAGCCCTTTGGAAACTGTTTATCAAACATTATTTCGAGGCTTATGACATTGCATTGAGAAAAATGATAGAAAGAGACAATGCTTAAAAATTTAATGACAAAATATTTTACAAAATGAACAAAATCAAAGCTGACTACACAAACGTTCCCCAATGGCGGGAACTGACGGTAAAATCGAGTCTTCCAGAGCAGTTGAAATGCTTGGATGAAATTGCCCACAACCTATGGTGGGTGTGGAACTTCGAGGCCCGCGACCTGTTTCGCGACCTCGACCCCGGCCTCTATCACGATGTGAAGCACAACCCCGTGCAGTTGCTCGAGCGTCTGAGCTTCGACCGCATGGAGGAAATCGTCAAGGACAAGGCACTGATGAAGCGCATCAATGGCGTTTACAAGCTGTTCCGCGCCTATATGGACGTGAAACCCGACAGCAAGCGCCCCTCGGTGGCCTATTTCTGTATGGAATACGGTATGCACTCGGCCCTGAAAATCTATTCGGGCGGTTTGGGAATGTTGGCTGGCGACTACGTGAAAGAGGCCAGCGACTTGAACGTCGACATGTGTGCCGTCGGTTTTATGTATCGTTTTGGCTACTTCAAACAGAGCCTGTCAATGGATGGTGAACAAATCGCCAACTACGAGTCGCAGGACTTCCACTCGATGCCCATCGAGCGCCAACTCGATGAAAACGGCAATCCGCTCGTCATCGATGTGCCTTACACGAACTACCTCGTCCACGCCTACGTTTGGCGCGTGAATGTCGGTCGTGTGAAGCTCTATCTGCTCGACACCGACAACGAACTCAACTCGGAATTCGACCGTCCCATCACGCACTCGCTCTACGGCGGCGACTGGGAAAATCGTCTGAAACAGGAGATTCTGCTCGGCATCGGCGGTATGCTACTGCTCAAGCGACTCGGCATCAAGAAGGACATCTATCACTGCAACGAAGGCCACGCCGCACTCTGCAACCTGCAGCGTCTGTGCGACTACATCGAAGAAGGTCTGACGTTCAATCAGGCGCTCGAACTGGTGCGCGCCAGTGGTCTTTACACGGTTCACACGCCCGTTCCTGCCGGTCACGACTACTTTGAAGAGGGTCTTTTCGGCAAATATATGGGTGGCTACCCCGAGAAACTCGGCATCACGTGGGACGAATTCATTGGAATGGGTCGCACGAATCCCGACGACAAAAACGAGAAATTCTGCATGTCCACCTTCGCCTGCAACACGTGTCAGGAGGTCAACGGCGTGTCGAAACTCCACGGATGGGTGTCGCAAAAAATGTTCTCGCCGATTTGGAAAGGCTATTTCCCCGAGGAAAACCACGTGGGCTACGTCACCAATGGCGTTCACTTCCCGACTTGGGCGGCTGCCGAGTGGCGCAAGGTCTATGCCAAATATTTCGACGAGAAATTCATGTCCGACCAGTCGAATCCGAAGATTTGGGAGGCCATCTACAACGTGCCCGACGATGAAATTTGGGCGACGCGCATGACGCTGAAACATAAATTGTTCGATTATATCAAGGAACAGTTCCGCGAGACTTGGCTGAAGAATCAGGGCGACCCGTCGCGAGTGGTGAAACTCGTCGAACAGTTCAACCCCAACGCCCTCGTCATCGGTTTCTGCCGCCGTTTCGCCACCTATAAACGTGCCCATCTGCTCTTCACCGACGAGGCTCGTCTGAGCAAAATCGTGAACGACCCCGAGCATCCCGTCATCTTCCTTTTTGCTGGTAAGGCTCACCCCGCCGACGGCGCTGGACAAGGACTGATCAAGAAGATTTTCGAGATTTCGCAGCGCGAGGAGTTCCAAGGAAAAATTATCTTCCTCGAGGACTACGACTACCTGTTGGCTCGCCGTCTGGTTAGTGGTGTCGATATTTGGATGAATACGCCGACACGACCGCTCGAAGCCTCTGGAACCAGTGGCGAAAAGGCCGAAATGAACGGTGTTGTCAACCTTTCCGTGCTCGACGGATGGTGGTACGAAGGCTATCGCGAGGGTGCCGGCTGGGCACTGACCGAGAAGCGCACCTATCAGAATCAGGCGTTCCAAGACCAACTCGATGCTGCCACCATCTATCATCTGCTTGAAGCGGACATCATTCCGCTCTACTACAAGATGAACAAGAAGGGCTACAGCGAGGGCTGGCTCAAGGTCATCAAGAACTCGATTGCCCAGATTGCGCCGCATTACACGATGAAGCGCCAACTCGACGACTATTATTCGAAGTTCTACGAGAAAGAGGCGAAGCGTTTCAAGGAAATTTCTGCCGACGGCTACCGCCTTGCCAAAGAGATTGCACAGTGGAAAGAAGCTGTCGCCGAGCGTTGGGACGCTGTCAGCGTGGTGTCGTCGGAGTGGGAAGTGCCTGCTTCGGGAGCCGAGACGGGCAAGTGCTACAAACTGCGCTACGTCATCGACGAAAAGGGCCTCGACGACGCTGTCGGACTCGAATTGGTCAATGTCAGCACCGACCCGAACGGCGAGGAACACGTTTTCTCGAAAATGCCTCTGGAAGTGGTTGGTCGCGAAGGCAACAACTACGTTTTCGAGGGTGTCATCGAACCTAACAACGCCGGAATTTTCAAAAGTGCCGTGCGCATGTATCCGAAAAACGACAAACTGCCTCACCGTCAGGATTTCTGCTATGTGAAGTGGATTGAATTGCCGGCGTAAAAAATCATCATTTAAAAAAATCATCATTAAAATAAAAAATATGGAAAAGAAAAACATTGCCTTGATAACGGGCATCACAGGTCAGGATGGCAGCTTTCTTGCCGAGTTTTTGATTGAAAAGGGCTATGAGGTGCATGGAATCCTTCGTAGAAGTTCTTCTTTTAACACAGGGCGCATCGAGCATTTGTATCTCGATGAATGGGTGCGCGATATGAAGCAGCGACGCCTGATTAACCTGCACTGGGGCGACATGACGGACTCGAGTTCGCTGATTCGCATCATTAGCGAGGTAAAGCCGACCGAAATCTATAATCTTGCCGCACAGAGCCATGTGAAAGTTTCGTTCGATGTGCCTGAATTTACTGCCGATGCCGATGCAATGGGCGTACTTCGACTATTGGAAGCCGTTAGGATTTCTGGCTTGGCCAATACTTGTCGTATATATCAGGCATCAACTTCTGAGTTGTACGGTCTGGTTCAGGAGGTTCCGCAAAAAGAAACGACACCGTTTTACCCGCGCAGTCCGTATGGTGTGGCGAAACTCTATGGTTTTTGGATTATGAAGAATTATCGTGAGAGTTATGGAATGTTCTGTTGCAACGGCATTTTGTTCAATCATGAGAGCGAGCGTCGCGGTGAAACTTTCGTGACACGTAAAATCACCTTGGCGGCAGCTCGCATCGCACAGGGTTATCAGGATAAGTTGTATCTTGGAAACCTTAACTCTTTGCGCGACTGGGGGTATGCAAAAGACTATGTGGAATGTATGTGGTTGATGCTGCAACAAGAAAAAGCGGAAGATTTCGTCATAGCGACGGGCGAATATCATACTGTTCGGGAATTCTGTACATTGGCTTTCAAGGAAACAGGTATTGAACTGCGTTGGGAAAGCGAAGGCGTTGAAGAAAAAGGCATTGACGCTAAAACAGGCAAGGTGCTTGTCGAGGTGGATCCCAAATATTTCCGTCCGGCAGAGGTCGATCAACTTTTGGGCGACCCGACGAAAGCACGCACCCTTTTGAATTGGAATCCACAGAAGACGAGTTTCGCAGAATTGGTGCGAATTATGGTGCGACACGATATGGAAAAAGTGCGTAAATTGTATGGAAAAGGACAGTAAGATATATGTGGCTGGGCATCGCGGCATGGTAGGCTCGGCCATCGTAAGAGAACTAACGAGGCTGGGCTACACCAATATCGTGACGCGGACGCACAAGGAATTGGATCTGACGCGACAAGAGGCCGTGGAAGCGTTTTTTGAAGCAGAAAAGCCCGAATATGTGTTCCTTGCGGCTGCTAAAGTCGGTGGAATTGTCGCCAATCAATCGGCTTTGGCTGATTTCATGTACGAGAATATGATTCTCGAAATGAATGTCATTCATGCTGCTTGGAAAAACGGTTGCAAGAAATTGGAGTTTCTTGGTTCCTCGTGCATTTATCCACGTTTGGCACCACAGCCTATGAAGGAATCTTATCTGCTGACGGGCGAATTGGAAAAGACGAATGAGGCATACGCCTTGGCAAAAATTTCCGGCTTGAAATATTGCGAATTTTTGAATCGTCAATATGGCACGGATTTTATTTCTGTGATGCCGACCAACCTCTACGGTCCCAACGACAACTACCACCCGGAAAACAGCCATGTGCTGCCAGCTTTGATACGCCGTTTTCACGAGGCAAAAGTCAATGGTTTGAAAGAAGTCACTTGTTGGGGTGACGGTTCGCCTTTGCGCGAGTTCCTTTATGTCGATGACCTCGCCAATCTGTGTGTTTTCCTCATGAATCATTATTCTGGGAACGAAACCGTGAATGCTGGGACTGGAAAAGAACTGACGATTAAGGCTTTGACTGAATTGGTCGCTAAAATTATTGACTACAAAGGAGAAATCAAGTGGGATGCCACACGCCCGAATGGTACACCGCGAAAGTTGTTGGATGTGTCGAAAGCCGCAACATTAGGTTGGACCTATAAGACAGAATTGGAAGATGGCATTCGCCTCGCCTACGAGGATTTTCTGCACAGAAATCTTTGTTAAAGTCGTCAGAATTGTCATTATGGCATAATTTTTGTAGTCAATCGTTAAAAAAGGAGGACAAAAACGATGGCATTTATCGATTACTACAAGATTCTCGGCGTCGATAAGAACATTCCGCAGAAGGATGTGCGGGCGGCTTACAAGAAACGGGCGAAGCAGTTTCACCCCGATTTGCACCCGAACGACCCGAAAGCAAAGGCAAAGTTTCAGGCTCTGAACGAGGCTTTTGACGTCATTGGCGACCCCGAAAAACGGAAGAAATACGACCAATACGGTGCGCGATGGAAGGAGATGGACCAAGCGCAGTCGGCCGGCGGATTTGGCGGTTTCGGCGGTGGCGGTTCACCTTTCGACGGCTTCGATTTCAGTTCGTTCACGAGCGGTTCGGGTGGTTTCTCGTCGTTCTTCCAAGAGTTGTTTGGCGGCGGTCGATCGCGTGCGCAGCGTCGGCAGTCGTCGCCCGTCGATTTGAACACGAACGTGTCGGTCAATCTCGACCTTTACACGGCCTTGTTGGGCGGAGAAATCATCGTGCAGGTGTCTGGCGGCTCGAAATTGAAGCTGAAAGTGAAACCCGAAACGCAGTCGGGCACGAAAGTTCGTCTGCGTGGAAAAGGTCGTTCGCTGCCCGACGGAACGCAAGGCGATATGATTATCACTTACAACGTCGTGTTGCCGACCAATCTGACAGAACGTCAGAAGTCGCTGCTCCAACAAATGAGGAATGGGTAGTCTCACCATTTTGGCGACTTTTTGGCATTTTTAGTAACCTTGAAATAGAAAAACCCCTTGTAAATCAAGCATTTACAAGGGGTTCTTAGTACACTCTCAGGGGTTCGAACCCTGGACCCACTGATTAAGAGTCAGTTGCTCTACCAACTGAGCTAAGAGTGCTCCTGTTTGCGTTTCAAAATCTGTCGATTTTTTATTTGCGGTTGCAAAGGTACTCCATTTTTTTGGAACCACCAAACTTTTTCGACTTTTTTTTCAGAAAAACGTTTTTTTTCAATCTTAACTCCTTAACTCCTTACTCCTCAAAACACCTCATCCGGCCACGCGCAGGGTTTTCCCGTCGCCTTCACCGTCGGTCGCTGTGCATCCATCCTGCGGAGTTCGCGCCCCAATTCACGCGAAAGGCGGCGGACGATTTTCGGTTGCTCGGCGGCGAGATTATGGCTTTCGCCGATGTCATTTTCGATGTTGTAAAGTTGTTTTTCGCCAGTTTTGTAGTCGTAGATGAGTTTCCACTGGTCGCGTCGGATGGCGCAGTTGAGGCTGATGGCCGGTCCTTCGTTGCCCCAGACGTTAGGGTAGTTCCAGACGAGCGATCGCCCCTTTGAAGATTTCTTTTTTTCGGTGAGCTGCGGCATGAAACTGCGCCCGTCAATGGTCTGCGGAACGCGGTATTTCTCCACACCACCCATTTCCAGAATCGTGGGAAAGAAATCCTCGATGACGAGGTAGTGGTTGCAGCGCGACTGCGGTCGGACGTGCCCTGGCCAGCGTACCATCATCGGTTCGCGGATGCCGCCTTCGAGCAGAGAGCCTTTGCCACAGCGCAGTGGTGCATTCTGCGTGAAAAGCGGTTCGTCGCGCCAGTAGTTGCCGGTCGCATAGCCGCCGTTGTCGCTCATGAAAATGACGACGGTATTGGCGGCCTCGCCGTTGCGGTCGAGCCAGTCGAGCAGGTCGCCGAGGCTTTTGTCCATACCCTCGACGAGCGAGGCGTAGGCAGCTTCCTTCGCCGACAGTCCTTTGTCGAGGTATTTCTGGAAAAATCGTGTGTCGCGGTCGATGGGAACATGCACGGCGTAATGCGACAGATAGAGGTAGAACGGCGATTTTTCGGTACTTTTCCAACGGTCGAGGGCGGCGAGCGTCTCTTGCGTGAGGGCTTCGGTGAGGAATGTGCCGCTGCCCCAGTATTTTTCGAGATGGGGCGTGGCCATCGGCGTTGTGGGCTGACCGTCGGCATTGTAACCGAAATTTTGTTCGCTCAAGTAAGTGGCTGGACCTCCGGCAGCGTGTCCGGCAATGTTCACGTCGAAACCGAGGTTTTCAGGGCGTTCACCGGGCGTTCCGATGGCTCCCCAATGGGCTTTTCCGCTGTGAATCGTGTGGTAACCGTTTTCGCGAAGGATTTCGACGAAGGTTCGACAAGGATAGGCCCTATCAACGCTTTGAGCATCGCCATTTCCGACGGAATAGATGCCGTTCACGTTCCAGTCGGGCGTTGTCAGTTCGGCATCGTCGAGGTCGGTCGATTCGTTCTTGCGCAGTGTCCAGTTGGTGACGCGATGCCGTGCCGCGTTTGCCCCCGTCATCAGCGAACAGCGACTGGGTGAACTAATGGCCGAGGCGTATGCCTGCGTGAAAACCATGCCCTCGCGAGCCAGCCGTTCCATGTTGGGCGTTTCGTAGCGGTCGTTCAGCGGTGTTCGTTCCGTCCAAAATGGCACGGAAGTGTCTTGCCAACCCATGTCATCGACCATGAACAGGACGATGTTCGGGCGATTCGTCGCAATGGTTGGAATCGTTGCGAGCGATGCCGAAAACAGCACGAGTTGCTTCTTCATTTCGTCGATTTTTTTGCCTTTTTGGGCTTTTCAGGCTCTTTTTCCTTCGGATTTTCTATCGTGATTCGGCGCGGTGAATTGTCGCGCAGCACGTCGTTGACGATTTCGGTGATTTGTGCTTTGAGTTCCTCGACAAACTGGCCTGCGTCGTATTTTTTGTGTTCGATGTCGCGCAGTTTTTTCTCCCAAATGCCCGTCAATTCGCAACTTTTCAAAAGTTCCTCGCGAATGAGGTCGATGAGTTCGATGCCGGTCGGCGTGGCGACGAGGCGTTTGCGCTCGCGACGGATGTAATTGCGTTTGAAAAGTGTCTCGATGATGCTGGCGCGGCTCGACGGACGACCGATTCCGTTCTCTTTCAGGGCGGCTCGCAGTTCCTCGTCGTCCACGAATTTTCCAGCGGTTTCCATGGCGCGAAGCAGTGTTGCCTCGGTGTAGTAGGGTGGTGGCGTCGTCCATTTTTCGGTCAAAGTCGGTGTGTGAGGGCCACTTTCGCCTTTTTTGAAGGTCGGCAGCGTGCGTTCTTCGTCGGAAGCTCCATTTTCGTCACCCGATGGCGACACGTTTGCATCGTCTTTTTCGTCTTGTTTCTGATAAACCACTCGCCAGCCAGCATCCAAAATTTCCTTGCCAGAAACTTTGAATTCGATTTCGTTCACTTCGCCGAGTACGGTCGTTGTCGAAAATTTGCAGTCGGGATAGAAAACGGCGATGAAACGGCGGGCGACCAAGTCGAAAACCTTCTGTTCCAAGTCGGTCAGACCCTTTGGAATCACGCCAGTCGGAATGATGGCATGGTGGTCGGTGACTTTCGACGAATCGAAGACTTTTTTCGATTTTTTCAGCGGTTTTCCACCCAGCGGTCGAACCAGTTCGGCGTAGGGTGCGATGGCAGCGAATTTCGTTTGGAAAAGGCCGTTCATCGTCTGCGGACATTTCGCGTAAATATCGTCGGAAAGATAGCGCGTATCGACACGCGGATAGGTCGTGACTTTCTTTTCGTAGAGACTTTGGATGACGTTGAGCGCGGTTTCGGCTGACAGCCCGAATTTCTTGTTGCAATCGACCTGAAGCGAAGTCAAATCGTAGAGTTGAGGCGGTGCTTCCGTGCCTTTTTTCTTCTCGACACTCGTTACTGTAAACGGCTTTCCTTCAATGAGTTGGAAGGCTTTTTCTCCCTCCTCTTTCGAGGTGAATTTACCTTTTGTCGCCGTGAAGGTCGTGTCGCGATAGACCGTCGCCAACACCCAATAAGGTTCGGGTTTGAAATTGTCGATTTCCTTCTGCCGATTCACGATGAGCGCGAGCGTGGGCGTTTGCACCCGACCGACGCTCAGCACCTGCCGATTCTGGCCGTATTTCAGCGTGTAGAGGCGCGTAGCATTCATTCCGAGCAGCCAGTCGCCGATGGCGCGGCTCAGTCCGGCGAGGTAGAGCGGCTGATATTCCTTTTGGTCTTTCAGTTTTGCGAATCCCTCGCGGATGGCCTCGTCGGTCATCGACGAAATCCACAGTCGGCGCACGGGGCATTTTGCGCCTGCTTTCTGCATCACCCAACGCTGAATCAATTCGCCCTCCTGACCCGCGTCGCCGCAGTTGACGATACCGTCGGCCTCCTGCATCAGCCGCTCGATGACGGCGAACTGCTTTTTGATGCCGTCGTCCTCAATCAGTTTGATGCCAAAGCGCGACGGAATCATCGGCAGCGAGCCCAACGACCATCGTTTCCACTGTTCGCTGTAGTCGTGCGGCTCTTTCAGCGTACACAAATGGCCGAAAGTCCACGTCACCTGATAACCGTTGCCTTCCATGTAGCCGTCTTTCGACTGCGTGGCTCCGATGATTCGGGCGATGTCGCGGGCGACACTCGGTTTTTCTGCGATGCAAACAATCATTTTTTTCGATTTTTCGGGTTATTTGCTGAGTTTATTCACGTATTTCACCGGCGGAATGTCGTCGTTTTTCAGAATGTCAGCAATCTGCTGAGGCGTGATGGTGACAGGGCCGCGCATGAATTCGGGAATGTTATAGCTTTTCATGAACTGACGATGGAAATCGGGGTCGGCGCAGGGCAGTTCGAAGGGTTTCGAAGCCTTTCCGTCGGCATCGATGTGGGCGATGAAGGGTCGGGTATAGTTGCCGTCGGCGCGTCGCGAGGAGAAAACAACCCAACGACCCGTGCTCGACCATGTGTGATAGCTCTCGACGTTGTCGGAATTGATTTCTTCGACAGGTCGGAAAATTCCCTCCGACGTCCCAGACTCGTTGAAAGCCTGCAAATCGAGCATCCAAAGGTCGGCATCGCGGTGCCAAATGTGGAAACAGCCCCATTCGCCGAGTGTCACCATCAGCCAACGGCCGTCGGGCGAAATGCGCGGAAACGTGGCACTTTTTCCCATCGAAGCGGCGTCGATGACCATCTCGCGAGGTCCGAATTCGCGTGTTTCGGGGTCGAACGTCTTGCGGTAGATGCTGTATTTGATTTCCTTGTTTCGGGCGACGGTTTCACCTGTGTTCACCGTGTCGGCCTCGTATTCAAAATGGGCACTTCCGTAGTAGAGCATACGTCCGTCGGGAGCCCAAAATGGGAAAATTTCAAACTCGTGAGGGTCGTTTTCGATGTTGATGACTTCGTTGCGCTCCAAGTCATAGACGATGAGGTCGCTTTCGGAGTCGAGCACCTCGATTTTATTCAAATCGCGCGTGTGGAAACTCTGCATCGTCTTATTGGTCGAGTAGGCGATGAGTTTCAGCCACGGATGCCACGACGGATAGACACCAGCCGAGAGAATCGAGTCGTTTTTCATGTTCACCTTCTTGTATTCGCCGTCGTAGGCCACGAAGGTGCCGCCATGCTTCTGGCGGGCATGGAACTGGAATCGCTCGGGATTCTGCTGCTGATAGTTGTGGCAATTCACGCACTGTCCGTCGATTTCGTCGCTGCAGAGCATATTGCTCACGATGACGCTCTCGTCGTAGTTTTCGAGGCACCGCTGGTTGAGCGTGAGTTCCTCATAGACCACATACGAAGGCGAAATCAGTCGATAGCTGATGTAGGGGTCGATGGAGTCGGGCGACACGAAGATTTGGAAGGGCTTGAACAGCGTCCATTTGCCGTCGTTTTCGGCGTAAACCTCGACTTGAATCGCCTTTCCCTTGGCCTTTTCAGCGATTTCTTTCCATTGGTCGATGTCGGGACAAGCCTTCAAGTCGTCGCCACCGCAAACGATTTCGTCGCCGTCGAAGCTATAGCGTGCCACCATCTGCGTGAAATCAGCCTTTTTCGCTGGCGATGGCAGCAATTCAAATGTCAGCGGCGCAATGTTCACCGGCACGGTCACGTCGATGTAATCGGGATAGATTTCAGGCAGTTGGTCGCTCTTGGCGTATTCTGTCGGCACAGTCGCTTGCTTGCAGGCAGCGAGTAGCACGATGATGGTTAAAAGCAGATATTTTTTCATTTTTTCAATTTTTCTTTTTTTTACTTAAAAACTATGCTGTCCTCGTGTGAAGAAATAGTCGTAATAGAAGGTGCCGCCGAATCGGTCGAACATCAGTTTTTTCAGTTCGGGTTCGGGCATTCCCTTGAATTGTTTCGCCGTCGCCATGAAGTTGTTGTAGTTGTCGATGACCTGCTGGTCGAACGGCATACGGCTGATGTCCACGTCTTTTTCGAGGTGTCCGTAGAGATAGGCCGCCTCCTGCAAGTGGATGGGCATTTTCTTCTTTCCGAGGTTCGGCGCGTAGATGTAGAACTGGCCCCAGAAGGTCTTGATGTCCTTCGTTTGGAGGGCGAAAATCATGGCCTGCTCTTGAAAAACGGGGTCGTCGCTGGTGCGATGGGCGAAATAGTTGATGAGGAAGATTTCGATGAGCGACTGGTCGCTGGTCAATTCGTCTTGAGGCGGCATCAGATGCGAAATCACCGACAGTTCGGGGTCTTTCCCGATGAGCGTCGGGTTGTCGATGTAAGCCTCGTATTTTTCACCCAATTCGGCGTAATATTTCGTCTTTTTCAGCAAATCGACGTATTTTTTCGCGACCTCCATCTCGCCGTTGAGCAACGAACATTTCAGCATGAAAATCAGGTGTTCGACGCGCCAACCGAACTCCACGCCGTCCTCCATACACCAACGATAGCAATAGTTGACAAGGCCGTAGTTGAAGTAGAGAAATTTGCCGCTGGCCTGCGTCATTCGGGCGATGAAGGGCGCATTCGGAGGCGTGTCGCCGTTGCGGTAGCGATACATTTCGTCGCCCTGTCTGCCAAGTCGCGCAAGGGCGAGGTTTTTCGTCATCCACATCGTGCGCGAGGGCGCAGCGTCGTGGTCGCGATAGGTCGTGAGAATGTCCTCCCACTGCTGGCTGACGGCACTTCGATACATCGAGAGTTCGGTGTGGAAATTTTCGTCCTTGTACCAGAAATGCCAGACGCTCGCGACGATTATCGCCAAAAACGCAACCTGCGAAAACATCCATTTCATAGGCTTTTCAACCTTTTCGTCACGATTTTTCCGATAGAAAATGGCCATGACGACGAGCGAAAGGAAAAGTAGGATGAATGGTATGTAGAAAATGAAATAGAGCCTGTCTTTTTTGTACGACGGAAGCGCCGTGTTGTAGATATTGACAATGCTGGTTTGGTCGTAGATGGTCCAATAATAGACGAGTGGCACGATGGCGATGGCGAGAACGGCGATGGCTGTGTCGATGCCGCGGAAAAGCGGTTTGTAGTCGTCGAGTCGCCACGCGAAAATGGCCATGAGCAAGGCGGCAAAAAGGGCGTAGATGCCGAAAACGGGATAGCCGACAACGACGGTGACCGCGATGAGAAGCGTGCGCACGAAGAATTTCGGCGGCAAAAGCCGATAAATCCACGCGAGGCCGACGGCGACGGTGATTCCGATGGGCGCGATGAAGAAATGGCCGCGCAGTTTCAGGTAGTAAATCCAGTAGCCCAAATCGGCGTTGATGATGATGACGAGTGCCAACGGAACAAGCAGCGCAACCGTCCATTTTGCAGGGATTCGGAACGTTTTTTTGATGACAAACACCATCAGCAGCCACCATGCGCAGAGCAATGCGGCACCCAACGCCGGATGGTGGAAAAACTGCGTGAAATAGGTGCCTGCATAAGTGAGAAAACCGCCTGAAACCACCATTTGCTGCTTGAAAAACAGCGGTGTGTAGAGGAATAGGTTGAGTTCCTGCACGCGATAGAGCAAGTCGTTTTCGTAGGCGACGAGTACGATGCCAACAATGGCTACCGCCACCACAGGCAACAGCCACGATAGCCGTCGCAACGTCGTTTCCGTCAGTTGTGGCTTCGCTTTCTGACTCGTTTTTTGCACCTTCGGCTTCGAATTCGCCGATTTTTTGTCCTTATTTTTCATCTTATTCAATATTTTTTTTCACTATTCACTCCTCACTTCACACTCCACACTTCTCACTTCACAAAACCCACTCGTAAGTATCGTAGCATACCGCCCGACCGCCAAAGCCCTCTTTTTGGTAGATGAGCGACTCGTGGAGTTCGTTGCCGTCGGGCAGGTTCGAGGTGCCAAAGTCGAAAAAATCGACCTTCGGAAAAACCTCGTGGAGCAGATGGTCGATGAGCACGTCCATGGCGCGGAGTCGTTTCCCTTCGACCGAAGCCGACATGTATTGTGTATGGGCGAAATGCTTGCCGACGTACATCACCGTCGCGCCCAACATCTCACCCGTCGGCGCGAAGGCCGCCCAAAGTTGGATGTTTTTCGGGAAACGACGATGGAGCAGGACGATTTCTTCGAGCGTGTGAACGGGTTTCGCATCGTGTTTTTGGGCGAGATTGTCGGTTAGAATCGTCCAAAATGCCTTGAAATCGTTGGTTAGCCGAACTTCAACTCCGTCGTTCCGTCCCTTGTTGGCGGCATATCGCCGATAGCGCTTCCACTTCACTGGACGCTGCGGAACAACCGCCGACGACACTTTCCGACCCACCAACTTCGCCCGACAACGCAGGAAAATCGCAAAAAGGTCTTCGTCGGAGGGCAGACTGTAGAAAACACGCGGAACAGGCTTATAGACGACGCGCTCGATGCCTTCGGCTCGTAAAAAATCGTTGATTTCGTCGAACAGCGTGCAGATTTTCGCCGTCGTGGCCTCGTCGGTCATCACCAAACCGCCGTAGGTCAGCCCTTGGTGCGAAAAAAGCGTTTTTTCGCGTCGATTGGCAGGCAGAATGGCGTAGAGCGAGCCGTCGAGATAGCACATCAGCGAATGGTCGTCGAAGCGGTCGGCGTGGTAGTCCATATAGTGGCGGTCGAAGAGGAACGTGCCGTTCTTCGACTGTGCCACGAATTGGTTCCATTCGTCGGCTTGGTCAGCGCTGTATCGTCTGATTTCAAACATTATTTCACGAAGTCGATAAATTCGTCGTAGTCGTAGAGATATTCGGCCTCGTCGAAGAGTTCAGAGGCCAAAACGAGGCAGACAGAACCGCTCGAAAAATCTTCCAAGGTCCGCCAGACGCCCGTGCCGACATACAACCCTTTCCACGGATGGTTCAGGTGGTGGACTTCCTTGTTGCCGTGTCCGTCGTCGAGCGTCACGTCGAACGAACCGCTCACGGCGATAATCACCTCCTCGCACGTCCTGTGGGCATGACCGCCACGCCACTCACCCGCGGGAATGTCGTAGGTCCAATAGACGCGTGCAATGTCGAACGGCACGTTTTTCAACTGCTCGGCCACGGTCAGGTTGCCGCGTGGGTCGCAGATTTTCGGCAGATCAATGATTTTTCCTATCATCTGTCTTTGTACATATTATCGTAATATTTCTGGTAGTCGCCGCTCGTCACGTTGTCGAGCCAGTCTTGGTTTTCGAGGTACCAGCGCACGGTTTTTTCGATGCCTTCCTCGAATTGGAGGCTCGGTTCCCAACCGAGTTCCTTCTGGAGTTTCGTCGAGTCGATGGCGTAGCGCAGGTCGTGGCCGGCGCGGTCGGTGACGAAGGTGATGAGGTCGAGGTCTTCGCCCTCGTTGCGACCTAACAGACGGTCGGTCGTGTTGATGAGCACCTTCACGATGTCGATGTTTTTCCACTCGTTGAAGCCGCCGATGTTGTAGGTCTCAGCCGTTTTTCCTTCGTGGAAAATCAGGTCGATGGCGCGTGCGTGGTCTTCGACGAAGAGCCAGTCGCGCACGTTCTCGCCCTTGCCATAGACGGGCAGCGGCTTGCGGTGGCGAATGTTGTTGATGAAGAGCGGAATCAGTTTTTCGGGGAACTGATAGGGGCCGTAGTTGTTCGAGCAGTTGGTCACGACGACGGGCATTCCATAGGTGTCGTGGTAGGCGCGCACGAAGTGGTCGCTCGATGCCTTGGCAGCCGAATAGGGCGAATGCGGATTGTACTTCGTCGTCTCATAGAAGAAGTCCTGACCATAGGCCAAATGGTGCTCGCCCGACGATGCTTTCGTCGTGAACGGCGGTTCGATGCCCTCGGGGTGGGTCAGTTCGAGTGCGCCATAGACCTCGTCGGTAGAAATGTGGTAGAAGCGCTTGCCTTCGTACTTCTCGGGCAGCGATTCCCAGTAGAGTTTCGCGGCTTGCAGCAGGCTCAAAGTGCCCATCACGTTGGTCTTGGCAAACGTAAACGGGTCTTTGATGGAACGGTCCACGTGCGATTCGGCTGCGAGGTGGATGATGCCATCGACTTTCTTGTCCTGCATCAGTTGATAGAACGCCTCGAAGTCGCAGATGTCCATCTTCACGAACTCGTAGTTGGGCTTCGACTCGATGTCTTTGAGGTTCGCCAAATTGCCTGCGTAGGTCAGTTTGTCGAGGTTGATGATGTGGTACTCGGGATACTTGTTCACGAAAAGGCGCACCACGTGGCTTCCAATGAAGCCTGCGCCGCCGGTGATTACGATAGTTTTTTTCATAATTGTCTTAATATTTTTATTCAAATTCGTCTTTTATAATGTTCTTTTTCACTAAAAATCTTCTGGTGGGAACCCAGAATATTCCACACAAGATGGCCCATAGGGCAATATCTTTCCAAGAACTTCCTGTGTCAATAATTAACTCGAACCCCATTCTTAAAATAAACCAGATTACTGCCGTCAGCAGTATTTCAACTCCGTAATTGATTCCTTTTTTCTTCATATATTTTAAAAATGTTATTTAAACCTATTCTCTAATGTAATAACTTCACAATCCGTCATTTTATTGCCTTCGATGGTCAATCTTATCAAAGTTCTTTCTTTGTGCCACCCCTGCAAGCCTGCCGCACCCGGATTGATGTGGAGCAGATTCAGCGTTTTGTCGAACTTCACTTTGAGAATGTGCGAGTGGCCGTCGATGAAGAGTTGCGGCGGATTGGCGTAGATTTGCCCTCGGATTCGCGCATCGTAGTTGCCCGGATAGCCGCCGATGTGAGTCATCAGCACTTCGATGTCCTCGCATTTCCAACGCAGTTTTTCGGGATACATCAGGCGCAGGTCGCCGCCGTCGCAGTTGCCGGAGACCGCCCGCAGCGGACGGAATTCAGCGAGTCGGTCGGCCACATCGGTCGAGCCGATGTCGCCGGCGTGCCAAATCTCGTCGCAGGGCTCGAAATAATGCAGGTATTTGTCGTCCCAATAGGCGTGCGTGTCGCTGAGGATGCCGATTTTCTTCATTGTTGGGTGTTGGGTGTTGGGTGTTGGGTGTTGATTGTTAATTGAATAAATTCTGCGATGAATTGGGTGGTGGCATCGATGCCGAGCAACGACGAATTGACGCAGAGGTCATACGACGCCGAGTCGCCCCAACGCTTGCCCGTGTAATAATTATAGTACGAGGCGCGACGGCTCTCACCCTTCTCGATGAGGCGGCGAGCACGGTCGTCGTCGCAGTCGCGACGCTCTTTCACGCGACGGATTCTATCGTCGAGGTTGGCCGTGACAAACACATTTACCACGTCGTCGCGCTCGCGCAAAATGTAGTCGGCACAACGTCCCACGAACACGCACGAACCATTGCCTGCGGCCTTCAGAATCGCATCGCTTTGAAACTGGAAAAGGCTGTCGTCGGAAAATTCGCTTCGATAGATGTTTCCCATCGAAAACGTGCGGCCAGCACTGGGCAACAGCGAGCGGAAAAAGCCTTTTTTCTCGTCGTTTTCTTCAAAGAAATGCTCCGAAAATCCACTCTCGCGGGCTGCAATCGACAGCAGTTCCTTGTCGTAGAGCGTACAGCCGAATTTCTCGGCCAATTTCTGTGCAATTTCGCGGCCTCCAGAGCCGATTTGTCGTCCAATCGTGATAATCATATTTTTTAGTTGATAGTTTTAACTTTTTAACCTTCTAAGGTACCAAATCAGCATCGGAATCGTGACGGAAAACGACGCAAAATCGCTTGCCGGCATCGAATACCAAACACCGTCGAGCCCCCAGAACATCGGGAAAGCGATGGCCATCGGCAACAGCATCAGCAGTTGGCGCGAGAGCGAGAGGAAAATCGAGATTTTCACCTTTCCAATGCACTGGAAAAAGTTCGTGATGACCGCCTGCGACCCCACGACGAAGAACACAATCATATCGATGCGAATGCCGCGTGCCGAAAGGCGAATCAGCGTTTCGTCGGTCGTGAAAATTCGGGAAATCTGGGTCGGAAACACCATCGAAAGTGCCCATCCAACCACGAGAATCGCCGTCGCCGCCGCAATCGCCAGCCAAAGACATTTCAACATTCGGTCGTAGCGTTGTGCGCCGTAGTTGTAGCCCACAATCGGCTGCATTCCCTGCGTGATGCCGATGACGAACATAAAGAACACCATTACCACCGAATTGGCTATCGAATAGGCTCCGACGGCCATATCGCCGCCGTATCTGACGAACTGGTTGTTCATAAAAATCACGATGACACACGAGGTCAGGTTCATCAAAAATGGCGAAATGCCGATGCTGATGATGTTGCGCACGAGGTTGCGCTTCAGTCGATAGATGCCGCGTTTCAAATGCAGCAGTTCGCGTTTGTCAGAAAAGAGCCAGAGTTGCCAGCAAAGCGCCATCGACTGACTCGAAATCGTCGCCAACGCCGCGCCTCGGATGCCCCAGCGAAGCCACCAAACAAAGGCGATGACGAGCACGATGTTCATTCCGACGGTGAACAGCGTGGCATACATCGCGTGGCGCGGCTTTCCGGCGGCTCTGAGCACGGCATTCATGCCGAAATACATGTGCGTCACCATGTTTCCGAGCAAAATTACCTGCATAAATTCGCGGGCATAGGGCAGTGTCACGTCCGACGCGCCGAAAAACCGCAGAATCGGGTCGAGAAACAGCAAACAAACCACCATAAACACGGCGCCCACGATGAGGTTCAGCGTCACCGTGTTGCCCAGTAGGCGTTCCGCCGTCGCGTAGTCGCGCTGTCCGAGTTTCACGCTGATGCACGTCGATGCACCCACGCCCACCGCCGCGCCGAACGCCGCCGAAAGATTCATAAACGGGAAAGTGATGCCCAGACCCGCAATCGCCTCAGCACCAACGACTTGCCCGATGAAGGCGCGGTCGATGATGTTGTAGAGGCTCGATGCCGTCATCGCCACGATGGCTGGCAGCGCGTATTGCCACAGCAACCGTCCCACGGGCTCCGTGCCCAGTGCGAGTGTTGCCTGATTATTTTGATTTTTATTGTTCATATAGTGCTGCAAAGGTACGAAAAAAGATTGAATCATTTTGATTTTGTTACATAAAATCAACTTTGTTCAAGAAAAAATCACTAACTTTGCACCCGAATTTCAGTCATTGAAGAATATGAACTTCCCACTTTTCATCGCACGACGAATCTACAGCAAGAACGACGGACAGCGCATGGTGTCGAAGCCGGCGATTCGCATCGCAACGGCTGGCGTGGCCATCGGTCTGGCGGTGATGATTGTGTCGGTGAGCGTGGTTTTTGGCTTCAAGCACACGATTCGCGACAAGGTGGTGGGCTTCGGTAGCCACATTCAAGTGGGCGAGTTCATGACGCTGCAAAATGCCGACCAGCGACCCGTCGCCATGACCGACTCGATTATGGCGGCGCTGCGCTCGACCGACGGCGTGCGCCACGTGCAGCGATTTGCCATACGGCAGGGAATTTTGAAGACCGACGAGGACTTCCTCGGTGTGCTTTTCAAGGGTGTCGGACCCGAATTTGACTCGACTTTTATCCATCAAAACATCGTCGAGGGCTCGATTCCAGCTTTTTCCGACTCGTCATCGACCAATAAGTTGTTGATTTCCAAGTCGATGGCCGACAAACTGCGGCTGAAAAGTGGCGACCGAATCTTCGCCTATTTCATCGACAACGGCGTGCGTGCGCGGCGATTCGACATCAGCGGCATTTACCAGACCAACCTTTCGCAATACGACGACGCGATTTGCTACATCGACCTCTACACCGCCGTGAAACTCAACGGTTGGGAACCCGACCAAGTGAGTGGGGCAGAGGTGTCGGTCGAAAATTTCCTGAAAATCGACGAGGTGGAGGAGATTTTTATCAATAAGGTGAATCGACAGGTGGACAAATACGGCGAAACCTACTCGACAAAGACGATTCAAAAGCTGAATCCGCAGTTGTTTTCGTGGCTCGAACTGCTCGATTTGAACGTCTGGATCATCCTCGCGCTGATGGTTGCCGTCGCCGCCGTGACCATGATCAGCGGACTGCTCATCATCATTCTTGAGCGAACGACGATGATAGGCGTTTTGAAGGCACTCGGCGCCCGAAACAAGACCATCCGGCACACGTTCCTGTGGTTTGCCGTCTTTATGATTGGGCGCGGATTGCTCATCGGCAACCTGCTCGGCATCGGGCTCGTGCTGCTGCAACGCTACACGGGGCTCATCAAACTCGACCCCGAAACGTATTATGTCAGCACCGTGCCCGTCGAAATCAACATTCCGCTCATCATTCTGCTCAACATCGCCACATTGCTCATCAGCCTTTTCATCTTGATTGCGCCCAGTTACCTCATTTCGCACATCCAACCGGCGAAATCGATGCGCTACGAGTGAAAAATTTCATTTTTCATAAAAAAATTGCACAAATTTTTTGGAAGTGAGCAAAAAAGTTCGTACCTTTGCACAAAATTTTTAAAACTGTGCAATGAAGACAATTCCAAGTTTCAATTCATATATTGAAAAAAGTATTATTGACAATTGGGATCAAGATGCCCTGACCGACTACAAAGGGGCAACTTTGCAGTATCACGACGTAGCACGAATCATCGAGAAACTGCACATCGTTTTTGAACATAGCGGAATCGAAAAAGGCGATAAAATCGCCCTCTGCGGCAGAAACAGTTCGAACTGGGGAGTCGTATTCCTCGCCACGCTCACTTACGGAGCCGTGGCCGTGCCGATTTTGCATGAATTCACGCCCGATCAGGTCTATAACATAGTGAACCACTGCGAAGCCCGACTGCTTTTTGTCGGCGACATGGTCGCTCCGACCATCGACCCAGACGAAATGCCTGCTTTGGAAGCCATTGTGAACCTGCCCGATTTTTCGCTGTTCCTGTCGCGTAGCGAGCGCATCACATACGCGCGCGAACATTTAAATCAATTATTCGGCGAAAAATATCCGAAATTCTTCCGCAAGGAACACGTTCACTACCACCAGGACCAAAGCGAAGAACTCGCCCTCATCAACTACACGAGCGGCACGACGGGCTTCTCGAAGGGCGTGATGCTGCCGTATCGCGCACTCTGGGGAAACCTCGACTTCGCTCTTAGGGAATTGGGAACCACCGTGAAGCCTGGTTCGAACATGGTGTCGATTCTTCCGATGGCCCACATGTACGGCCTCGCATTCGAATTTATTTTCCCTTTCTGCCAAGGCATTCACATCTATTTCCTGACCCGACTGCCGAGTCCGACCCTCATCGCGCAGGCATACGCAGAAATTCAGCCTTCGCTGGTCATCGCCGTGCCGATGATTGTCGAGAAAATCATCCGTAAAAAGGTGTTCCCGAAGATTCAGAACAACCGTATGCGACTGCTGTTGAACATGCCGGTGGTGAACAAGAAAGTGAAACAAAGGATTTGCGAGCAAGTCTATAACGCCTTCGGCGGAAAAACCTACGAAATCATCATTGGCGGTGCTGGCTTGAATCAGGAAGTCGAAACATTCCTCAAGAGCATCGAATTCCCCTTCACCGTCGGCTATGGCACCACCGAATGCGCCCCGCTCATCAGCTATCGCGACCACATGGGATTTGTGTCGAAGTCGTGCGGACGCGCCATCAACGGTATGGAAGTGAAAATCCTCAGTTCTGACCCACAAAATATTCCAGGTGAAATTGTCACGCGCGGCATCAACGTGATGCAAGGCTATTTCAAGAACGAGGAAGCCACAGCGAAAGCCCTCGACACCGATGGATGGTACCACACGGGCGACCTCGGATTGATCGACGAAGACGGAAATATTTTCATCAAGGGACGCTCGAAAAACATGTTGCTCAGCGCCAACGGACAGAACATCTATCCCGAAGAAATCGAAGACAAACTCAATTCGATGGCGATGGTTTCCGAAAGCGTCATTGTTCAGCATGACGACCGACTCATCGCGCTCGTCTATCCCGATATGGAAGAGGCATCGAACCTCGGTTTCACCGACGAAGACCTTGCAAACATCATGGAGCAGAACCGCCAGAACCTCAACGCGCAACTTCCGCCGTTCAGCAAGATTTCTGCCGTGAAAATCCGCAAGGAAGAGTTCGAGAAAACTTCGAAAAAGAGCATTAAACGATACCTTTACATGAATTCAATTTAGAAATGATGATGGCAATACCGAGTTTCAACGAATTGATAGAGAAAAGCATCATCGAACATTGGAATCGTGATGCTCTGACCGACTACAAGGGCGCAACGCTGCAATATCACGATGTGGCGCGGAAAATCGAAAAACTCCACATCATGTTTGAAAACAGCGGTGTCGTCAAGGGCGATAAGATTGCCCTCTGCGGTCGAAATTGCGCAAACTGGGCCGCCGCCTATTTCGCAACGCTCACCTACGGGGCCGTCGTAGTGCCGATTCTTAACGAATTCACACCCGACCAAGTCCACAACATCGTGAACCATAGCGACGCCAAACTGCTGTTCGTCGGCGATGTCGTCGCAACCACCATCGATGCCACGAAAATGCCCAATCTTGAAGGCATCATCAACATTCCCGACTATTCGCTGTTCGTCTCGCGGACCGACAAACTCACCTACGCGCGCGAACATTTAAACGAAATATTTGGCAAGAAATACCCGAAATTCTTCCGCAAGGAGCACGTTCATTACTATCGCGAAGAAAGTCCCGACCAACTCGCCCTCATCAACTACACGAGCGGCACGACGGGTTTCTCGAAGGGTGTGATGATTCCTTTCCGTGCGCTGTGGAGCAATTTCGATTTCGCTTGCGAGGCCATGGGCAAGCAACTTGAAGGTCGCGGCGACAATTTCATCAGTATTCTGCCCCTCGCCCACATGTATGGCATGGCTTTCGAACTGATTTACGAATTCCTGACCGGTCGCCACGTATTTTTCCTCACCCGAGTGCCCAGTCCGAGCATCATCGCGCAGGCATTTGCCGAAATCAAGCCAGCGATTATCATCGCCGTGCCGCTGGTCATCGAGAAAATCATCAAGAAGCGCGTGTTGCCGAAGATTCAAAACAATCGTATGCGACTGATTCGGAGCGTGCCTTTCATCAATAAAAAAGTGGACGAGCGTATCTGCGACGAGGTGAAAAAGGCTTTTGGCGGCGAATTCTATGAAATTATCGTCGGTGGAGCGGCCTTCAATCAGGAGGTTGAGGCATTCCTGAAGCGCATCAATTTCCCTTACACCGTCGGCTATGGAGCCACCGAGTGCGCCCCGATTATCTGCTATGCGCCGTGGGATAACTTCGTGGCAGGTTCGTGTGGAAAGGCCGTCGTTCACATGGAAGTGAAAATCGACAGTCCCGACCCGCAGCACATTCCGGGCGAGATTCTGGCCCGCGGAATGAACGTGATGCTCGGCTACTACAAAAACGAGGAAGCGACACGCGAAACCATCGATTCAGAAGGTTGGTACCACACGGGCGACCTCGGTCTGATGGACTACGACGGAAATGTCTTCATCAAAGGACGTTCGAAGAATATGCTGCTCAGCAGCAACGGTCAGAACATCTATCCCGAGGAAATCGAAGACAAACTCAATTCGATGGCGATGGTGGTCGAGAGCGTTGTGATACAGGAAGAAGACAAACTCATCGGACTGGTCTATCCCGACTACGAAGAAGCGAAAAATCTCGGCCTCAACAACGAAGAATTAGAGAAAATCATGGAGCAGAATCGACAGCAACTCAACGAAATCCTGCCGCAATACTCCAAACTCGCAGCCATTCGACTCCACGAGGAAGAATTTGAGAAAACGCCGAAAAAGAGTATTAAACGATACCTTTACCAATAAAAAAATGCAGCAATTTGCTGCATTTTTTTATTGGTAATTGTCAATTGAACTAAAACTCTTCGTCATCGGCAACTTCAGCATCATCGAGGCTGAGGTCTTCGGGATTCTCGTCAAAGGTTGTGCGATAACTTTCCTCCGTCAGCTTGTCTTCGTCGAAATCGTCCTCGTCGTCATCATCATCGTCGTAGTTGTCGTTGTCGAGCAATTCATCGTCCTCGTCGTCGAGTTCCTCGTCTTCTTCCTCAAACTTCATGCGCGGCTTCTCAATCAGCGGTTTCACTTTCGCAAAAATCGCTTCGACCCACAGTCCTTTCGGAATTTCGAGCACTTCAAATCCGTCGGCCACCTTCTTCTCGTAAAGTCCGCCCTTTTTATGCAGACGGTCGGCGGGCAGCGTGGTCGTCGAGATGTCGAAACCACTCTCGATGATGTCGCGAATGCTCTGCGAAAGCGATTCCCAACCGCCACCGAAATTGCGGTCGATGACCTCGATGAGTTTCGCTGCCGAAATGTGGCGGATATTCTCGTAAGTCAGGTCGGTCACGCGCAGGATCGGACGCTTTTTCATTGCGAATTTCTTCTTTGTGTTTTCGTCCACCTTCACGGCGCTGACCTTGTAGCCCCGAGCCTGGTATTTCTTGATGACTTCGGGCTTATCTACAACGACTTCCTCCATTTCGAAAGCCGTTTTGATGATGTCGATATAGCGGCGGATGCTGTCGCGGATTTCAACATCTTTGTAACCCGATTCGAGCATCCTGAAAATGTCGTTTTCTTGCAAATCCCAAACCGTGCTCTTCGTGAGCAACTTGATGGATAATGACTTTTTACCTTGTTTCTTCATGTTTTCCTGTTCTTTTCTGAATGTACGTGCAAAAATAAAGACTTTACGCTGAATGAGCAAACTTTTTTCTGCTTTTTTTCTGAAAATCGCGAACTTTTTGTAACTTTGCCGTCACTTTCTAATATAAATAAGGTGAAAGATGAGTGAACCATTGGCTGAAAGACTACGCCCGCGCTCGCTCGACGATTATGTCGGGCAACAGCATTTGGTGGGCGAGGGGGCCGTTCTGCGGAAGATGATCGACGCAGGACGCATTTCGTCGTTCATCCTTTGGGGACCGCCCGGAGTGGGCAAGACGACGCTCGCGCAAATCATCGCCCATCGGCTCGAAGTGCCGTTCTACACGCTGTCGGCGGTGACGAGTGGCGTGAAAGACGTGCGCGAGGTGATTGAAAAGGCAAAAAGCGGACGGTTTTTCTCGACGGCGTCGCCCATCCTTTTCATCGATGAAATCCATCGTTTCTCGAAATCGCAACAAGACTCGCTGCTCGGGGCGGTCGAACGTGGCGTGGTGACGCTCATCGGTGCAACGACGGAAAATCCATCGTTCGAGGTCATCCGACCGCTGCTTTCGCGCTGCCAACTCTACGTGCTCAAGCCTTTGGAGAAGGACGATTTGCTGTCGTTGTTGAATCGGGCGCTGACGGAAGACATCGAACTGAAAAAACGGAACATCGAACTACAAGAAACCGAGGCTTTGCTGCGCTATAGCGGTGGCGACGCCCGAAAATTGCTCAACATTCTTGACTTGGTGGTAACTTCCGACGATGCCGACCCGCTTGTGATTACGAATGAACTCGTCGTGGCGCGGTTGCAAGAGAATCCGCTGGCCTACGACAAGGACGGAGAGATGCACTACGACATTATTTCGGCCTTCATCAAGTCGATTCGAGGCAGCGACCCCGACGCGGCTCTCTACTGGATGGCGCGGATGATTGAGGGTGGCGAAGACCCTAAATTCATCGCCCGGCGGCTCGTCATCAGTGCTGCTGAGGACGTTGGTTTGGCGAATCCGAATGCACTGCTGTTGGCCAATGCCGCCTTCGATGCGGTGATGAAACTCGGTTGGCCCGAGGGTCGCATTCCGTTGGCCGAGGCCGCTGTCTATCTGGCAACGTCGCCGAAGAGCAATTCGGCCTATCTCGGCATCGATTCCGCGCTCGAACTCGTCCGTCAGACGGGGAATTTGCCTGTTCCGCTGCATCTTCGCAATGCACCGACGGGCTTGATGAAGGAACTCGGCTACAGTGACGGCTACAAATACAGCCATGATTTCCCCGGCAATTTCGTCGTGCAGCAATATCTTCCCGACGACCTCGCGACGACGCGCATCTGGCACGCGCAACATTCGCCGGCGGAGGAAAAACTCTATCAGCAGATGATTCGGAATTGGGGAGAAAGGTTTAAAGATTGAATATTGAACATTAAGTGTTGAACATTGAACAAGTCGCTTTGGCGATAGGGTAATCATCATTCTTAATTCTAAACTCATAATTATAAATTATTCATTGAATATGAAAATCGTAGAACTCGACGGCTATGCCGCCAATCCGGGCGACCTTTCGTGGGAGCCATTGAAACAATTAGGCGAACTGACGCTTTACGACCGCACACCGCCCGAACTCGTTGTGGAGCGGGCGAAAGAGGCCGACGCCATACTCATCAACAAGATTTCGATTGACGAGAAAATCCTCGCTCAACTGCCCCGACTGCGCTACATCGGCGTGTTGGCAACGGGCTATAATGCCGTCGATGTCGAGGCAGCGGCGCGGCGCGGAATCGTCGTCACAAACATCCCCGCCTACAGCACCGACAGCGTGGCGCAGATGGTTTTCGCGCATATTCTCAACATCACCAACCACACTGCCCACTATGCGCGGCAGGCTCGCGAAGGCCGATGGAGCAGCAACCCCGATTTTTGCTATTGGGACACGCCGCTCATCGAACTTTCCGGCAAGACGCTCGGCATTGTCGGTTTCGGAAACATCGGAAAGAGCGTCGCCGCCATCGCCCGACAGTTCGGAATGGACGTGTTTGCCTACACGAGCAAAAACTCGACCGACCTGCCTGAAGGTGTTCAGAAAACCACTCTCGAAGGTCTTTTCGCCACGAGCGACATCCTTTCGCTGCATTGTCCGCTTACGCCGCAAACCAAGCACTTGATCAACGCCGAAGCCCTCGCCAAGATGAAGCAGGGCAGCATCCTGATTAACACGGGTCGCGGTTCGTTGGTCGATGAGCAGGCCGTTGCCGATGCCCTCGCTTCGGGTCATTTGCTCGCCTACGGTGCCGACGTGATGGCCGACGAACCGCCGAAGGCCGACAATCCGCTCTTCCAACAGCCCAACGCCTTCATCACGCCCCACATTGCGTGGGCTACGTTCGAGGCTCGCCAGCGACTGATGGACATCTGCGTGGCAAATCTCCGCGCTTTCATCGACGGAAAACCACAGAATGTCGTCAATTAAGCTTCAAGATTGGCGTAATAGAAAATGAAAAATCCTCTAATCGATTGATTTTCAATCATTTAGAGGATTTTTCGAGTGATTCCGGCGGGATTCAAACCCACAACCTTCTGATCCGTAGTCAGATGCTCTATTCAGTTGAGCTACGGAACCAATCCGTTTTGCGACTGCAAAGGTAGTTCATTTTTCTCGAACCGCCAAACTTTTTTCGGTTTTTTTGTGAAATTGGTCGAAAAAAGTTCATTTTTCAGCGGAAATTCGCCGTGAAGCGATGCGTTTCGCCTTGTTTTGCGAACTTTGCGAGAGCTGTCCTTTCAAATAAAGTTCGATGATGAGCGAGGCGATGGGCGCAGCCAAGTCGGCGCCGAATCCACCGTGTTCGACATAGACGGCGATGGCGATTTGCGGATTGTCCATCGGGGCGAAACCCACGAAAACAGAGTGGTCGGCACCTGAATTTTCGACCGTTCCCGTCTTGCCGCAGATGGGGTAGGAGGTCTTGATGCTAGTCGCCGTCCCACTTTCAACCGTCAGCCGCATCCCATCGATGACAGGCGCATAGGCTTCGGGTGCGACTTTCGTCTGTCGTTTCGTCAGATAACGCTGCGAAAGTGGTCGATTTTCTGTAGCCTGATGGATGTGCGGCGTGATGTAGTAGCCTCGATTGGCAATCGAAGCGACCATGTTGCAAAGTTGCAACGGCGTGGCGGTGATGTCGCCCTGACCCATGCCAGCCCACATGATGGTTTTGCCGTCCCAACCGTCTTTGTAGCGGCGACTCAGGTAGTTCATATTCGCGACCAAACCGCCTTTTTCGCCCGGAATATCGACCCCGACCGGACCGCCGAGCCCCATGCTTTTCATGTAGTCGGCCCACGTGGTGATGGCTTCGTTGCCGTCTTCGTACATGAATCGGTCGTTGATCATCGACATGAAAGTCGTCAGAAACCACGTGTTACACGACTGGGCGATGGCACCTTTCAGCGCAAGCGGCGAAAAATGCTTGTGGCAGCCCACGTGGATGTTGCCGTCCGTGAAGCCGTTGGTGCAGGGAATGGACATATCGGGCGAAATGACACCTTCGGAAAGCAGCGTCAGCGCCTGTGCCACTTTGAAAGTCGAGCCGGGCGCGTAGGCCTTTGCAATGGCCAAATTGACATCGAATCCGCTGGGCGAATTGGTCGAAAGGCAGATGATTTCGCCCGTTTCGGGTCGAATGGCGACAATGCTTCCCTGTTTGCCTTGCAGCAGTTGCTCGCCCAATTGCTGAAGCATGGGGCGAACGGTGAGCGGTCCGTCGGTGGGCAGACCTTGCGAATGGATGCCGATGGTTGTCAGCAAAAAGGCTGAAACGCAGCAGATTCGGAGCATTTTTGAGATGATTTTCATGGTGAAATATCGTTTTTTTTACGCGCGTACATTATTTAATATTGTTCTTCGAGTCTTTTTTCAATTCTTCGCGGAGAAATTTCGGCGTATAGCCTTTTTTCGACTGTGCAACCTCTTCGGGAGTGCCCGTAGAAAGGATGGTTCCGCCATTTCTACCGCCCTCGGGACCCATATCGATGATGTGGTCGGCGAGTTTGATGACGTCGAGGTTGTGCTCGATGATGATGATGGTGTTTCCTTTCTCGACGAGGCGGTTGAGCACCTGCATCAGAATGCTGATGTCCTCGAAATGCAGGCCAGTGGTGGGTTCGTCGAGGATGTAGAGCGTGCGACCTGTGTCGCGCTTGGCGAGTTCAGTGGCGAGTTTCACGCGCTGACTTTCGCCGCCGCTGAGCGTGGTCGATGATTGTCCGAGTTTGATGTAACCGAGTCCGACGTCTTGCATCGTCTTGATTTTTTGCAAAATGGTCGGAACATTTTCAAAGAATTCCACCGCCTGATTGATGGTCATATCGAGCACGTCGGCAATCGATTTTCCTTTGTAGCGCACCTCAAGTGTCTCGCGGTTGTAACGCTTTCCGTGACAGGTTTCGCAAGGCACCATCACGTCGGGCAGGAAATTCATTTCGATGGTTTTATAGCCGTTGCCGCCGCAGGTTTCGCAGCGTCCGCCCTTCACGTTGAACGAGAACCGACCGGGCTTGTAGCCGCGAATCTTGGCCTCGGGCAGACTGACGAAAAGGCTGCGAATATCGCTGAAAACACCCGTATAGGTGGCGGGATTCGAGCGCGGCGTGCGACCGATGGGACTCTGATCGACATTGACGACTTTGTCGATGTTTTCGATGCCTTCGATGCTGTCGTAGGGCATCGGACGCTTCAGCGAACGATAGAAATGCTGCGAGAGAATCGGCTGCAACGTCTCGTTGATGAGGGTCGATTTTCCCGAACCCGAAACGCCCGTGACAACGATGAGTTTGCCCAACGGAAATTCCGCATCGACGTGTTTGAGGTTGTTGCCAGAGGCACCGCGGATGGTGATTTTTTGGGTGTTAGGTGTTGGGTGTTGGGTGAAATTCGTTCCTCGAACCACACTCTTCGCACCATTCAGATATTGCGCCGTAATCGTGTCGGTCTTGAGCAGTTCCTCAGGCGTTCCTTGAAACACCACTTCACCGCCTTTCCGACCAGCGAGAGGCCCGATGTCGATGAGGTAGTCGGCGGCGAGCATCATATCCTTGTCGTGTTCCACGACGATGACCGTGTTGCCAAGGTCGCGCAGTTGCTTGAGCGAGTCGATGAGGCGCTGGTTGTCGCGCTGATGCAGTCCAATCGAAGGCTCGTCGAGGATGTAGAGCACATTGACGAGTTGCGAACCGATTTGCGTGGCGAGGCGGATGCGCTGGCTCTCACCGCCCGACAAACTGGCCGACTGGCGGTTGAGCGAGAGGTAGTTCAGTCCGACGCGGAGCAGGAAATCGACACGTGTGCGCAGTTCCTTGACGATTTCGGCGGCAATTTTCTGTTGCATCGGTTCGAGGTGGTTTTCGACTTCGTCGAGCCAGTCGCGCAGTTCGTCGATGTCGAGCGAAGCCACTTCCGAGATGTTTTTGTCCCAAATCCTGTACGACAGCGACTCGCGCTTGAGCCGTTGCCCCTTACATTCAGGACATTCGCAGACGGCGAGGAATTGGTCGGCCCATTTCTGACCTGCCGCCGACTCGTCGTTCTCCATCACCTGCCGCAAATACTTGATGATGCCGTCGAATTCGATGAAATAGTCGCTCGACGTGTGAACGAGGTCCTTGTTGATGCGGACGTGTTCGAGCGAGCCGTAGAGAATTTCGTCCATCGCCTCAGACGGAATCTTGCTCACGGGCGTTTTCAGGTCGAGTTCGTATTTCTGAAGAATCGCCTCGACTTGCCAGAAAATCATCTGGTTCTTGTATTTTCCGAGTGGAACGATGGCACCTTCGTAGATGCTCTGGCGGTTGTCGGGAATGACTTTTTTCAGGTCGATTTCGTTCACATAGCCCAGTCCCTTGCACTTCGGACAAGCACCTTCGGGTGAGTTGAACGAGAAAATATTCGGTGCTGGTTCGCCGTAACTCATTCCTGTGACGGGGTCCATCAGCCGCTTCGAGAAATTGCGAATCGCGCCCGACTCCTTTTCCATAATCATCAGTGCGCCGTCGCCTTGTTTCATCGCCGTCTGCACGCTGTTGCGCAGTCGCTCGTGGTCTTTTTCCTGCACTTTCAGTCGGTCGATGACCACTTCGATGTTGTGATTTTTATAGCGATCGACCTTCATTCCGCGAGTGATTTCCTGCACTTCGCCATCGACGCGGATGTTCAGATAGCCCTTGCGCCGCATCGCCTCGAACAATTCGCGGTAATGGCCTTTGCGCTGGCGCACGAGCGGGGCGAGAATGAAAATCGCCTTGTCGCGGTAGTCGTCGAGAATCATCTGCTGCACCTGTTCCTCGGTGTATTTCACCATTTTCTCGCCTGAGCGATAGCTGTAGGCCGTGCCGGCGCGAGCGTAGAGCAGTCGCAGATAGTCGTAGATTTCGGTCGTCGTGCCGACGGTCGAGCGCGGATTTTTGTTCGTCGTTTTCTGCTCGATGCTGATGACAGGCGACAATCCCGTGATTTTATCGACATCGGGTCGCTCCATATTGCCGAGAAAATTCCGAGCGTAGGCTGAAAACGTCTCGATGTAGCGACGCTGACCCTCGGCGAAAATCGTGTCGAAAGCCAACGACGACTTGCCCGAGCCGCTCAGTCCGGTGATGACCGTGAGCGACTGGCGGGGAATCTCTACGTCGATGTTTTTCAAGTTGTGGACGCGTGCCCCCCAGACATTGATTTTCTCGGTTTCTCTTTTCATTGAGTCGATTCGTGTCGTATTAGAAAGTCGATTTGTGATATAATATAATAAGGTGTCGGTCGAAAAATCATTCCATCGGACTCGAATCCGACTCTTCGTAATGACTGCGCAACAGATTCACGTCGGTTCGGATGTTGAATTCGCGTCCGTCGGCACCTTTCGCCCTCACCAGACAGAAATAAACGCCCTCTTTGACGGGTTTTCCCTTGTATTTTCCGTCCCAGCCAGCCTCGTAGTGATAGCAGTCGGTCCACGTGTAGAGCCGTTGTCCCCAGCGGTTGAAGATGATGCCCTCGAACTCGACGATGCTCTGGGGCCCGTTGCCGCCGTGCTGAGTGCCTTTCGCCTGATAATAGTCGTTGATTTTGTCGTCGTTGGGCGAAAAGGCATTGGGCATTTCGAGCCGACTTTCCGAAATCGATACGGTCAGCGGATCGCGCTCTTGGGTCCAGTATTCCTCGGTGTATTCGTGTTTTTCGTCGCCGCGTGTAAAGATCGCGTAGCAGACGATTTTGTGCAGTCCCGCCTCTTTGAACGTGACTTCCGTGTTCTCGTCATAGCGAATCAGGTAGGGCGACGACTCCTCGGCACCGCTCAGGTGTTGCAGCGTGAAACGCCATTCGTAGTAGGCTGTCCAGCCCTCGGCATTTTTCGGGTTGGCGTAGAACGTAGCGGTCAGCGGTGCCGAACCCGACACGCTCGTGCCCGTTTCTTCGGTTCCGTCTTGCATAGTTGCGATGAAATACGGGTCGATGGTGGGGTAGTCGTCGGCCATTGTCTCCAGTGTGCCGAAAAGTAGTGCTACGGTGATGAATATTTGTCTGAAAGTCATATAAAAAGCGATTTTTTGGATAAAAACTGATAAATTTCGTGCAAAGATACGAAAAAGTTGATAGATGTGTGCGTGCGGTTGAGAGTTTTTTTGTATTTTTGTAGTCTGAAAACAAAAAAACATATAAGATGAGACACTTTTTTAGATACTTTTTCGTCCTTTCGGCTTTGACGCTGAGCCTTTCGATAACAGCCCAGACCACGCAGTGGCGCGACATCTACAAGGCGAAGAAAAAGGACACGATTTATGGCATCGCCCAGAAGTACAACATCACGCTCGACGAGTTGAAAGAGGCCAATCCCGAGATGAAAAAAGCCGATTATCAACTTAAAAAGGGCGATTTCGTCTTCATTCCGTTTAAAAAGACGAAGGCCGACATCGAAGCCGAGAAAAACAAGCCTGTGATGCCCGTGAGAAGCGACATCCAGCAGCGTGCGATTCGCGTCGGCGTGATGCTACCGCTGCATAATGTCGATGGCGACGGACGGCGTATGGTGGAATACTATCGCGGTCTGCTGATGGCGTGCGACAGCCTGCGTCGGCAGGGCATATCTACAGATGTTCGCGCGTGGAACGTGGCGATTGACTCAGACATTCGCGAAACGCTTCTGCAAGAGGGCGCAAGCCAGTGCGACATCATCTTCGGCCCGCTCTACACGAAGCAAGTAAAACCGTTGGCGAACTTCTGCAAGACCTACGACATTCGGATGGTGATTCCGTTCTCAATCAGTGGCGACGACGTGGAGCAATTTCCGCAGATTTTTCAAGTCTATCAGAGTGGCGCGTGGCAGAACCAAGCGATGATCAGCGCCTTTGTCGAGCGATTCCCGAACCACCACGCCGTGTTCATCGACTGCAACGACTCGACCAGTCGCAAAGGCTCTTTCACGATGGCGCTGCGCAAGCAACTCGACGAAAGTAAAATCACCTATAACGTCACGAACCTGAAAACGCCCGACGACTCCTTCTCGAAAGCATTCAACCGCTCGAAACCCAATGTCGTCATCTTGAATACGGGTCGGTCGCCCGAACTCAACCAGACGCTCGCCAAACTCAACATTCTGCGTCAGCGCGACGCAGGTGTGGCCATCACGCTCTTCGGCTACACCGACTGGCTGCTCTACACCGAGCCCTACGGCGACTATTTCCACCGTTACGACACCTACATTCCCACGAATTTCTACTACAACGCGCAGTCGCGTGCCACACAGCAGTTGGAGCAGAACTACAAGCAATGGTTCAAGGAGGAAATGCTGTTTGCACTGCCTCATTTCGCCCTCACAGGCTACGACCACGGACAATTTTTCCTGCGCGGACTCCATCAGTATGGCACGGCCTTCCGAGGCACGAAAGACCAGCGCGTGAAAGCCGCTCTGCAGACACCGCTGTACTTCAAACCCGCTTCGAAAACGGGTGGAATGCAAAATTCCCACTTTATGCTCGTCCATTACAAGCCGAACAAGACGATTGAGGCAATCAATTATTAAGGTTGAAAGATTGAAAAAATGAAGTCGAGAATTTTCCTTTTTTACCTTTTTACCCTTTTACCTTTGCAGATGCAGGCCCAAGTCGGCGACCACCGCAGCGACTTTGCCATCGGCATCAACGGCGGCTATGCGCTGACCAACATCGGCTTCGTTCCGAGCGTGTCGCAAGGGTTTCACGGCGGTATGACTGGCGGTCTTTCCCTTCGCTACGTCTGCGAAAAATATTTCAACACGATTTGTTCCGTGCAGGCCGAGGTGAACTATACGCAAATGGGGTGGAAAGAGGATATTCTCGACCGCGACGACCAGCCCGTCATCAATAAGGTGACAGGACTTGCCGAGGAATACAGCCGCACGATCAACTACGTTCAAGTGCCCGTTTTCGCCCATCTTGCGTGGGGACGCGAACAGCGTGGGGCGCAGTTTTTCTTTCAGGTCGGTCCGCAGTTTGGCTACTACCTCAGCGAAACCACGAAGTTGAATTTCGAGTGGAGCGAGCGCAATATGACCGACCGCGTCAATCCCGTTTGTGCGCAGGACACGATGGCCGTCGAACACAAATTCGACTATGGTATCGCCGCCGGCATCGGCCTTGAATATTCCGTTCCTCGTATCGGCCATTTCCAACTCGAAGCCCGTTATTACTACGGTCTTGGCAATATCTACGGCGACACGAAGCGCGACTATTTCGCCAAATCGAACCTCGGCAGCATCGTCTTCAAACTTGCGTGGCTCTTCGACCTGAAGCGGACGAAAAAATAATTATTGCCAAAAAATGTGATTTTTCAAAAAAAATCATTATCTTTGCAGGCGAAAAAATGAAAATTGAATGTAATCTAAATAATTATTAACTTAAAAACTAAAAGAAAATGCTACAAGATTTATGGAACAACAATCGCATGGTGGCGATGCTGCTCGCGATTCTGGTTGTAGTTGTGCCCTTTCTCATCTACTATGTGATTGAGGCAAAGAAGAAACACCCTAAGGGTCTTATCTCGGCGGCTCTGTCAAACATGGGCGAGCGATTCGGTTACTACATTATGAACGCAGTGCTGCTGCTGTTCTTGGCATCGAAATTCGGCATCAGCGACAGTGCTGCCGGCTGGATTTACGCCGTCTTCTACTTCGGCATCTACGTGCTCAGCCTGCCCGGCGGTATGGTGGCCGACAAGTTGCAGAACTTCAAGGGGACCATCATGGCGGGTCTTGTCGTCATGGCAGCGGGCTATGCCATCCTGTCGTTGCCCGTGTTTGGTGGCGACCCTGGCGCAGTTCCCACGTGGGTGCTTGTGCTGACGTGCTTTGCTCTCTTGCTCATTGCTGCCGGTAACGGTCTGTTCAAGGGTAATTTGCAGGCCATCGTGGGTCAGATGTATGACAACTTCGAGGCTGAGGCCGCCAAGAAGGGTGCCGAGGAACTGGCGATCGCCAAGTCGCGTCGTGACAGCGGTTTCCAGATTTTCTACGTTTTCATCAACATTGGCGGTGTGATTGCGCCGTTCGTGGCTCCTTTGCTGCGCAGTGCAATGCTGAAACTCGACGGTTTCATCTACAATGCCGACCTTCCTCGTCTGTGTCACGGTTACCTGAATGGGACATTGCAGGGCGACGACAATCAAAACCTTGCCACGCTTGCTGAAAATTCCATCTTGAATGGCGGTCAAGTGGGCGACATGGCTACGTTCTGCACGAACTATCTTGAGAGCTTCAACACGGGCGTTCACTATTCGTTCATCGCATCGGCTTTGGCCATGATCGCTTCGTTCCTGATTTTCGTGGCAACGCGCAAGGTCTACCCGAATCCTGTCAAGAAGGTGAAGGCTGCCCAAGTCAACAACGATGAAGTTGCTGCCGACGCCAAGGAGATTCGCCAGCGTATGTATGCGCTGTTTGCTGTGCTGGGCGTGGCTGTGTTCTTCTGGTTCTCGTTCCACCAGAACGGTCAGTCGCTGTCGGTGTTCGCACGCGACTTCTGCGACACGAACGCCATTGCTCCCGAGATTTGGCAATGCATCAATCCGTTCTTCGTGATTGTGCTCACTCCGATTATTATGATTCTTTTTGGTACGCTGGCCAAGAAGGGCAAGGAGATTTCAACGCCGAAGAAAATCGCGTTGGGTATGTTTATCGCTGCCTGCGCCTACCTCTTCCTCATTGCCATTTCCGTCGCCAACGGCTATCCTTCTGGCGAAGAATTCAAGAGTTTGCCCGAGGCAATGAAGGCTTCGATGAAGGCCGGTCCGTGGGTGCTGATTGTCACCTATTTCTTCCTGACGGTGGCCGAGTTGTTCATTTCGCCGCTGGGTCTGTCGTTCGTGTCGAAGATTGCGCCGCAGCACTTGCAGGGCATCTGTCAGGGTCTGTGGCTGTGTGCTACGGCCATCGGCAACCTGTTCATCGCCCTCGGCGTGACGATGCTCAACAGTTTCCCGCAGCAGTGGGAGTGCTGGGCAGTGTTTGCCGGCTTCTGCCTCATTTCGATGGGTGTGATGCTGGGAATGCTCAAGTGGCTTGAAAGAGTAACTGCATAATCCATTTAAAATTCAACAACAATGTTTGAAGGACAACCAAAAGGTCTATATGCCTTAGCGCTTGCCAATACTGGCGAGCGCTTTGGCTATTACACGATGATAGCCGTGTTTGCGCTGTTTCTGAGGTCAAATTTCGGACTCGATCCCGGTACGGCAGGAGTAATTTACAGCACTTTCCTTGGCTTGGTCTATTTCCTGCCGCTCTTCGGAGGAATTTTGGCTGACAAGTTTGGCTTTGGAAAGATGGTAACCACTGGTATCATCATCATGTTTGCTGGCTATTTGTTGCTTTCCGTCCCCTTGGGAGGCAACACCGTGGCTATGGTGGCGATGTTGGCTGCGCTGCTGTTCGTTTCGTTGGGAACCGGCTTGTTCAAAGGCAATTTGCAGGTGATGGTCGGTAATCTTTTCGACGACCCGAAGTATGCAGACAAGCGTGACTCTGCTTTTTCAATTTTCTACATGGCGATTAACATCGGTGCGATGTTTGCGCCGACGGCTGCCGTGAAAATTAAGGAGTGGGGCGAAAACTCGCTCGGAATGTCGGGCAACGATGCCTACCACTTGGCTTTCGCGGTGGCTTGCGCATCGCTGATTCTCTCGATTGCCATTTACTACGCATTCCGCCCATTGTATCGCCATGTGGAAGGTGGCAAGAGAACAGAGGCTAACAAAGTCGTGGAACAGCCCGTCGAGGAATTGTCGAAAGACGACACGAAGGCTCGTATCGTGGCTTTGTGCTTGGTCTATGCCGTGGTGATTTTCTTCTGGATGGCATTCCACCAGAACGGACTTTCGCTGACCTATTTCGCCGATGAATTCACAGAACAATCGTCGGAAGGATTGCAGTCGATGGCGTTCAACGTGTTCAACCTCTTCGCCGTTATACTCGTCGTTTACGGCTTGTTTGGCCTCTTCCAGAGTAAAACTTCCAATGGAAAAGCCATCGCAGGTGCTTTCGTTTTGTTGCCCATCCTTTACTTGATGTGGCAATATTCCCGTTTGGAAGGTTCGATTGCTCTCCGCGCCCCGATTTTCCAACAGTTCAACCCGTTCTATGTGGTGGCTCTCACGCCGGTTTCAATGGCGATTTTTGCTTCTCTGGCAAAAAAAGGAAAAGAACCCTCGGCTCCGCGCAAAATTGCCTACGGTATGCTTGTGGCTGCAGTGGCTTTCGTGGTGATGATCGTCGCCTCGGTAGGTCTGCCGATGCCGCAAACGGGTATGGTTGATGGCGAGATGAAGGGTTTGCATGTGGCTGATGTGTCGGCCAACTGGCTCATCGGAACGTATCTGATTCTCACTTTAGGAGAATTGTTGCTCTCGCCGATGGGAATTTCTTTCGTTTCGAAGGTTGCACCTGCGAAATTCAAAGGAATGATGATGGGCGGTTGGTTTGTGGCTACGGCCATAGGCAACCTACTTGTTTCCGTCGGTGGCTTGCTGTGGGGAAAAATGCCGCTCACAATGGTTTGGACGGTGTTCCTCGTGCTCTGCATCCTCTCCGCGCTGTTCATGTTTGCCATGATGAAACGACTGGAAAAGGTGGCGAAGTAATATTGCGACCGACAACGAAAAACCCCGAAAGCGCGACACTTTCGGGGTTTTCTTTTGCTACTCGATGAAGTCGAAATTACTTGTTCTTCAGCAAGTCGCGGATTTCGCCAAGAAGTTCTTCCTGCGTCGGACCAGCGGGAGTGGCAGGCTCTTCTTCCTTCTTCTTGTTGAGGTTGTTCATTCCCTTAATCATCAGGAAGATACAGAACGCCACGATGAGGAAGTCGATGATGTTCTGAATGAACTGTCCGTAGGCAAAAACGGCAGCACCAGCTTCTTTCGCTGCTGCGAGCGTCTGATAGTTGCCCTCGCCGAGGTTCACGAACAAATCGGTGAAACTCACGCCACCAGTCATCTTGCCAATCAGCGGCATGATGATGTCATCGACCAGACTCGAGACGATTTTTCCAAACGCACCGCCGATGATGACACCGACAGCCATGTCCATTACATTGCCCTTCATGGCAAATTCCTTAAATTCTTTTACAAATCCCATAATGTAATAATTTTAGTTAGTTAATGAAAAATTATACGAAAAACTGCTGCAAATTTAGGAATTTTTTCGTAACTTTGCACCCGAAAAGGAAAAAAAATGGCAAAAATGCCCGAAAATAGCCCGAAAATAGGCAAAAATAGATTGAATTTAGGTATAACCCTTTTAATTTAAAGTAAAAAGATGACAAAAGTTGCAATTAACGGCTTTGGCCGTATTGGTCGCCTCGCATTTCGTCAAATGTTCGAGGCTGAAGGTTATGAAGTGGTCGCTATTAACGACCTGACAAGTCCCAAAATGCTCGCTCACTTGCTCAAGTACGACACCGCACAGAGCGGTTTCTGCGGCAAGTTCGGCGAAAACAAGCACACCGTAGAGGCTACGGACAATTCCATCATCGTCGATGGTAAGGAAATCACCATCTACGCTGTTCCCAACGCTGCTGAACTGCCTTGGGGCCAGTTGAACGTCGATGTCGTGCTCGAGTGCACGGGTTTCTACACCTCGAAGGAAAAAGCTTCGGCTCACATTCAGGCTGGCGCAAAGAAGGTTGTGATTTCGGCTCCCGCCGGCAACGACCTGCCCACCATCGTCTATAACGTGAACCACGAGACACTGACTCCCGCCGACACCGTGATTTCGGCTGCTTCTTGCACCACAAACTGCTTGGCTCCGATGACCAAGGCTCTCAACGACTTCGCTCCGATTCAGAGCGGTATCATGACAACCGTCCACGCCTACACTGGCGACCAGATGATTCTCGACGGTCCGCAGCGCAAGGGCGACCTCCAGCGTGCCCGCGCAGGTGCCTGCAACATCGTTCCCAACTCGACGGGTGCTGCCAAGGCCATCGGTCTGGTGATTCCCGAACTCAACGGCAAGCTCATCGGCTCGGCTCAGCGCATTCCGACTCCCACGGGTTCGACGACGATTCTCGTGGCCGTTGTGAAGGGCAAGGACGTGACCGTCGATGGCATCAACGCCGCCATGAAGGCTGCCAGCAACGAATCGTTCGGCTACACGACCGAGAAACTCGTTTCGAGCGACATCATCGGTATGAAGTTTGGTTCGCTCTTCGATGCCAACCAGACGATGGTCAGCAAAATCGACGACGACACCTATCAGGTGCAGGTTGTCAGCTGGTACGACAACGAGAACTCTTACACCTCGCAGATGGTTCGCACCATCAAATACCTTGCTGAACTGAAGTAATCCGAAGCGATTTTTCTAACAGTAACCAAATGCTCACGCCAAAAGCGTGGGCATTTTTTTGTTCGAAAAAACGAAAATCTTTTGAAAAAAAGTCGTAAGTTTAAACAATTTTTCTCGATAAATTTTTACGTATGAGATTATATTTGTAATTTTGCAGACTAAAAAATTGTTCCTTAAAACTTTTTATGATGGCAAAATACAATATTTCTGAGAAGAAAACGAAGAACGCAGCTTATCGCGAACTGGTGAACGCAACGCTGATGGACGAACTCAAGGAGAAAATTCTTGACATTATCTTGATTCGTCAGAAATATAAAGATAAGGATTATTCGGCCAAGCAGTTGGCTGCTGACCTCGGCACGAACACACGCTACGTTTCAGCTGTCGTGAACGTGAAATTCCGTATGAACTACACCTCTTTCATCAACAAATTCCGCATTGAAGAGGCGATGACCCTGCTGACCGACAAACGCTACGCTCACTGCAATATGCAGGAGATTTCCGACATGGTGGGTTTCGCAAACCGCCAGTCGTTCTACGCCGCTTTCTACCGTCTGACGGGCATCACGCCGCGCCAATACAAGAAAGAACACAGCGCATGACGAACGAAAAAATCAAGGAAATCAAACAGTCGTTTCGTCTGATGATGAACGGAACGGCATCGCGGTCGATGCGCGAAAAAGGGGCAGACTACAAGCTGAACTGGGGCGTGAGTCTGCCCGATTTGCAGGCGATGGCCGAGGAAATCGGAAAAGACTACGAACTGGCGATTTCGCTGTGGAAGGAGGACGTGCGCGAGTGCAAAATCCTCGCCACAATGCTCATGCCGCACGAAAAAATGCTGCCCGAGGTAGCGGAAATCTGGATGGAGCAGAGAAATTCGCAGGAAATGGCGGAAATAGCGGCTTTCCAACTCTATCAACACCTCGATTTCGCCTCGATTTTGGCTTTCCGATGGATGGCATCCGACAAAATGCCGTATCTGGTCTGCGCCTATCAGATTTTGGCACGGCTGTTCGCCAAAGGACAAGAACCCAACGAGCGCGGCATCAACGAGTATCTCGACCAAGTCGTCATCGCCCTCGGCGACGAACACGCAGGCGTTCGCCGTGCCGCCTACAACAGCGTTGTGCATTTCACTCAATTGGGCGAAGATTATGAAAAGATAGCACGGAAAGCCCTCGATTTAGATTTTTTATAATCTTTCTTTCCTCGAAATTGTAAATTTTTACTACCTTTGTACGTCCTTTCAGAGAAAATGGCATGAGAGACGACCCCGTGAAATCGATGGTCAGGAAGATTCTGACCGATTATCTTGAGGCGAACAAGCACCGAAAGACGCCCGAACGCTACGCCATCCTTGATGCGGCATACAGCATGAAGGGCCATTTCACGATGGAAGAACTCGACGGCTATCTCTCGGAACACAGTTTTCGCGTGAGTCGGGCGACGATTTACAACGCCATGCGGCTCTTTCAGGAACTGCGTCTGGTGACGAAGCACCACCTGATGTCGGGCACGATGTTCGAGGCGGCATACACCAGTCGAAACCATTGCCACCAGATTTGCACCGTCTGCGGAAAAATGACAGAAGTGCGCGTACCAGAAGTGGTGCAGGCGGTGAATCGGGTGAGGCTCAAACGCTTCAAGAAGGACACTTTTTCGATTGATTTCTACGGGATTTGCAGCAGTTGTCAGGCGCGAATCACACGGAAAAAGTCGAAGTCAGAGAAGAGTAATAACAAGAAAAATAAATAGACAATGAATCAAGGCAAGGCAGACGTTCTGTTGGGACTTCAATGGGGCGACGAAGGAAAAGGAAAAGTGGTCGATGTGCTCACACCGAATTACAACGTGATTGCACGGTTTCAGGGCGGTCCGAACGCAGGGCACACGCTCGAGTTCAAAGGTCAGAAATACGTGCTTCGGAGCATTCCGTCGGGCATTTTCCAAGGCGATAAAATCAACATCATCGGCAACGGCGTGGTGCTTGCGCCCGACTTGTTTATGGAGGAGGCGATGAGTTTGGAACAGAGCGGTCACGAACTGAAATCGAGGCTGCAAATTTCGAAGAAAGCCCATCTGATTATGCCGACGCACCGCCTTCTCGACGCGGCCATCGAGGCTTCGAAGGGAAAAAATCGTGTCGGAACCACCGGCAAGGGCATCGGCCCGGCCTACACCGATAAAATCAGTCGTGCAGGTCTGCGCGTGGGCGACATTCTCGACGATTTCGAGGTGAAATATGCCCTTCACAAGGCTCGCCACGAAATTATGCTGAAGTCGATGGGCTTCACCGACTACGACATCGCCGAACAGGAACGGAAATGGATGGAGGGAGTGGAATATATGAAGCAATTCCGCCTTGTCGATAGCGAACACGAAATCAACCGCCACCTCAGCGAAGGGCGGACGGTGCTGTGCGAGGGTGCCCAGGGCACGATGCTCGACATCGATTTCGGCTCGTATCCGTTTGTTACGTCGTCGAACACCGTTTGCGCTGGTGCCTGCACGGGTCTCGGCCTCGGTCCGAACAAAATCGGTCGTGTCTTCGGCATTATGAAAGCATATTGTACGCGCGTGGGCGCGGGACCGTTCCCGACGGAATTGTTCGACGAAACGGGCAAGAAAATCCGCGACCTCGGCCACGAATACGGCGCCGTAACGGGTCGCGAGCGTCGTTGTGGTTGGATCGACCTCGTGGCGCTGCGCTATAGCATTATGGTGAACGGAGTGACCGAACTGATTATGATGAAGAGCGACGTGCTCGACAGTTTCGACGAAATCAAGGCTTGCACGGCTTACAAAATTGACGGGCAGACGACGACGGATTTCCCGTATTCGATTGACAATGTCGAGCCCGTCTATGAAACGCTGAAAGGCTGGAACACCGATATGTCGCAAATGACTTCCGAGGATGAATTTCCCGAGGCGTTCCGTCGCTATATCGCCTTCATCGAAGAGCAACTTCACACACCGATTCGCATCATTTCCATCGGGCCGGACAGGGAACAGACGATTGTCAGGAGTTGAGAGCGATGAAAAACCATCAGAAGACATATTTTGCAGTTTTTTCTTTGTTCCTCGCCCTGCTCACAGGCTGCGGACGAGGTGAGCAGATGCGCACACGGATGCAGTTCGTGGCCGAGTGCAACCGTGCAGATACGGTATTCACTGAACGGTGGATGCCGAGGGTGGATTCTTTGGTCAACTATTTCAAGCGACACGGCACGGACAACGAGCGGATGATGGCGTATTATTTGCAAGGACGCGTACTCCACGACATGGGCGAAGCACCGCAAGCCCTCGATGCCTACCAACGCGCCGCAGAACAGGCAGACACAACACGCGACGATTGCGATTTGCGCACGCTTTATTCCGTTTATGGGCAAATGGCTAACCTTTTCCACGCCCAATACCTGCCTGACAATGAAATGAAGGCCCTACAAACCGCCGAACGCATTGCGTGGAAAAACGGTGACACATTTGATGCACTTGTGGCTTTCGGCCTGCGCTCGCGTCCCTATTATATAAAAGGTGAAAAAGACAGCGTTATGGTTATAGAAAAACAGGCACGGGAACTCTATCTGAAACACGGTTACAAGCAAGAAGCAGCACAGGCGACATTAGGAACTATTAGTATTTTACTCGACCGTGAGCAATATGAAGATGCCAACCGATATATCCAAATTTTTGAGCAAGAATCGGGATGGTTCGATTCCGATGGAAACATTATGGAAGGCAAGGAACTTTGCTACTATGACAAAGGACGTTATCTTTTGGCAGCCGGCAAAACGGACTCCGCACTTCTTTATTTTCAGAAAACCCTCAATGGTGGCTGGCCAGAATCTGGCAGTAGGGGACTCCTCGCCGTCTATGAAAAGAAAAACATTTCCGACTCCATCGTCAAATACGCCAAACTCTTTGCCTCAGCCAACGACTCGTCTTATTTGCACGTGAATCAGGAGAAAGTTCATCAGGTTTCGGCAATGTACGACTACAGCCGCCATCAGCGCATCGCCGCCGAGGAAGCCAACAAAGCCAAAATCCGCAAATACGCCATCTTCGGCATCCTTTTCTTGGGATTGTTGACGGCAACCGCCGTCTATTCGAAGTACAGGCGAGAGCAGAGAGTTAAAGTTGCGGAAATCAACCGCCTGACGTCAGACTATCATTCTGCTAAGACCACCAGTCAGCGTCTGAGCGAAGACTTGGCTATGCTTGCCGGAATCAAGGAGGTCAATGAGAAGATGATTCAGGAAAGGCAAATTCAGATAGACGACCTCAACGATAAGATTTTGGAATATGAGCGGCTTCTTCAATCGCACCGTGCTGACGAGAAACTTATGGCGTTGAAGCAATGCGAGATAGTTGAGCACTTTAACCGTAAGAAACACCCCACGCTACATTATTCCGCCCCTTCGGGCCAAGACTGGAAGAAGCTGAATGCTTCCTTTGTTAAGTATTTGCCGCTGTTTGCCAGTGCCCTTGAGCGTGAGTTTCGCCTTTCGGAGCAGGAACAGCGAATCTGTCTGCTCGAAATCTTGGGTTTTTCCACTGGCGAGATGGCGATGGTGTTGGACACGACATCGCAAGTTGTAACGAATGCGAAAGCCAGTGCCAACCAAAAAATCTTCTCGCAGAATAAAGCCTCAACTTTGGGCAAGAACCTGAAAAATCGCTTCTTGGTGTAAAGTTGGTGTAAATTATTTGTAATTGTTTGATATTCAGTGTTTTATTTCCAAAAATGATTATTTTTGGTGTAAAATTGGTGTAAAAATAATCGCGAAAAACTGGAAGCAAATCTCTATTTCATTGTAATTTTGCAGCAGTTTTATTATATATTTCATAGCACACTTGAGCACGGGCCGCAGTGATGCGCCCCGTGCTTTCCCCGAAAAAAATGAAACCAATGAAAAAGAAAATGATTTTCACCGCGCTGTTTGCGCTTGTCGCCGTGTCGGCATTCAGCCAAACGGACAGCACGAAAGTGAAGAAAGAGAAAGAAAATCGGATTGCCGTGAACGGCACAGTGGCCGACAGTTTTACGAAGGCTGCCATTCCCGATGTGAAGGTGACGCTACTGCGCGAGGACTCGACGGTGGTGGGTACGATGCGTGTGTGGAAAATGAGCAGTTACAGCGGCGTAGGGCAGTCAGTTTCCACAACGAACTACCATTTCCTTGTAAGCCGAGAGCCTGCCAAATATATCCTTAAATTCGAGCACCCGAACTACGAAACGACCTTTGCCGACTACGAGATGAAGAAAGTGGGTCGCAGGCTGCAAGATGTTGAAGGCCCGAAAGTCTATATGAAAAAAACGGCGAAGGCGAGCCATTTCGAGGGCGGTGAAATCGGCGAAGTGGAGGTGAAGGCCACGAAAATCAAGATGGTTTGGAAGGGCGACACACTCATCTATAATGCCGATGCGTTCAACGTGCCCGAAGGCTCGATGCTCGACGGCCTCATCAAGCAGTTGCCGGGCGTGGAGTTGAAGGACAACGGCGAGATTTTCGTCAATGGCAAGAAGATTCAGAACCTGACGCTGAACGGTGCCGATTTTTTCAAAGGGAAGAACAAGATTATGCTCGAAAACCTGCCGTATTTCACGGTGAAGAACGTCAAGGTGTATAAGAAGCAGACGGAGTTGAACAAATACCTCGGCATCGACGACGAGAACAAAAAGGAATACACGATGGACGTCGTTTTGAAGCGTGAATACAGCATCGGCGGCTCGGCAAATGTCGAGGCTGGCGGTGGACCGTCGGACGGTGGCGACTGGCGCTACAAACTGAAAGGTTTTGGCCTGCGCTTCAGCGACCGTACTCGCGCCGTTGCTTTCGGCGGTTTGAACAACATCAACGAAACGATGGAATACAGCGACTGGCGAGGCGAATACACAGACCGGACGAGTCAGGCTGGCGACAACCATTTCAAGCAGGTGGGCGGCCAGTTTGTCTATCAAGCACCCGAGGACAAACTGACGAACTCTACCGAGGTGAACGCCACGTGGAGCAACAATTTCGCGGAAAGCCGCAGCCAGAGCGAAACCTTTATGAACGAAATCAGTACCTTCGGAAAGTCGGAGGGCGCAGGGCGCAGCAAGCCCAGCAGTTTTTCGCTGGAAAATTCGTTCCGCTCGACAGGCAAGTTCCGCTTTTCCACCACTTTTTTGCTCAACTACCAACGCGGTTCATCCGAGAGCGAGGGATGGAGCCTGAGCACTTCCGATGCCCTTTTCCAAGACAGCATCAACAGTTCTTGGTCTCGTTCGCGCAGTAAGACGGAATTTTTCAGTGGAGGTGGCAACGGCGATTTGAGCTTTCGGCTGCCGTCGGGCGATTATTTCTCGTTCAGTTTCGACGGCTCTTTCAATCGTTATAGAACGCCGGAGGTGTCGAGTTTGAACCACTACGTTTACCATCAATTGGGAACGCGCGACATCCGCGACCGTCGCACGAATTCTCCTTCCCATTCCTATAACTATCAAGGTCAGTTGAGTTATCATTATCAACTGTCGAAAAAAATAGCCATTTCACCTTCCATCGCTTTCAGAAATAGTTCTGACAAGAGCGACAACCACGAATATCTGCGCGACAGCATCGACTATATTTTCGACGCACTGAACAGCTACGAACAACACACGCAGAATTGGAACTGGCAGCCAGGAGTCAGTTTTCGGTGTCACAATAATAATAAAAAATGGTTTTACAGCCTCTACGCCAGTTTTCAGGTCAATTTCTTTCGGGAAAAGATGGACTACACGAGCGAACCACTCACGACTTCGATCACTCGCCATTACACGCAACTCGCCCCAAGCGTCAGTTTCCATTTTGGAAGTTCTGACAATAAGCACAGCATTTCCTCCTACTATAATGTTTGGTCAATAACACCTTCTGTCACCAACCTGATTGACCGTCCCATCACGAGCGACCCGCTGAACATCTTCCTCGGGAACCCCGACTTGAAGCAAAGCCATCAGCACTATATGAGAACCGAATACACCTTGCGCAACGACAGCATCAACCAAACCATTCGGCTCTCGCTCAGTGGGCACCTGACGCAAAACACTCTAAGTAATGGCTACACCTACAACCCGACAACGGGCGTGAGAACTTATCGGCCTGAGAACATCAGCGGCGGCAACTGGAACATCAATTCCTCGGTCAATTGGAGCCGTGCCCTTGACAAGAAGAAAACTTGGTTCATCAGCAACGAACTGTCTTTCCGATACACGAAAAGCACCGGCCTCACCCTCACCACAGGCAGCACCGACAGCGAACTCAGTCGCGTGGGCACCTCGCACATCGGCTATAAACCGAGCCTCACCCTCTCGAAAAACAAACTCACCCTCAACGTAAACGGCAATTTCTCCTATCGCCACATCCACCGCAACATCACCTTCGGCGAACAGCCCACCGACATTTGGGACATCGCCTACGGCCTGAACGGAACCTACAAACTGCCGTGGAACTTCACGTTTGACACCAACTTGACGATGCACTCGCGCCGCGGCTACACCGACGAGGAAATGAACGACAACCGCCTGTACTGGGATGCGTCGCTCACGAAATCGTTTAAACAAGGGAAATGGGTCGTGAAACTGCGCGGCTACGACCTTCTCGGGCAGGTTTCCAGTCTGAACTACTACATCAGTTCGCAGGGTCGCACTGAGCGCTGGACCAACTCGATGCGCCGCTACGCCCTGCTCACCGTCAGCTACCGCTTCTCGCAGAAACCAAAAAAGGAAAAAGAAGAATGAAAAAGTTTGTAGAATTGGAAAAAAATCGTATCTTTACACACTATATTTGATGTATTAAACCAAAAATTTTAGATTTACGCATAATATATGATGCATAATTAAAACATTTCTACCTTAGATGAAAAAACTATTTTTTACCGCGCTATTTGCGCTTGTTTTTATGCCCATATCGGCACAAAAAATCATTGTTCAGGATTTGGAATCCTGGATGAGTAGCCTCATTTCCAGAGCCATTGACCACCACGTGGATGTCAATAAAAGTCTCGGTCAGGAACGCGACCTTCAGAAAGAGGGCTTGCCATTGAAATGGCGATGCGATGTCATAACTTTTACGCTTTCAAAGAAACAACGGTTTTTGTTCAACGAGATGATAGAGGCTTTCGAGTACACTGGTCACTATAACCCCAATTGCTACAGCATCAACTCTCTGACGAAGAGCAATCCACAAAGTGGAACAAAACGCAACTTAATGATTGGTGATGATATGGACCGATACATCACTATTGGCGTGAACTACAGCAACTATTTAAATGTGAATATACTTGATAACGAGGATACGACCCAAACGCATCGCTATGCCTATGCCCTCGAATGGAAGGAAGATTACGAGCGCAATGTCTATGTCCGCTACATCGTTACTTATGCCAAAATACCGCAATAGAATGTAATTTGGAGTGAATTTCTTGCCGTTATCGGCAAAAATTAGCTTTTTTGTGGCAGAAAAAGAAGTAAAAACTTGCCGATAGAACAAAATTTTACTCGATTATTTTAAAATTATCTATCAATAAAAATTATGAAGAAAAAAGTTATTTTTACCGCGCTGCTCGTAGTGCTGACCCATGCTTCTTGCATAGCTCAGGATGGACCTGTGCCGAATTCCGTGCTTAGGGGCTACCCTTCGGGGACTATAGATGAATACCATTTCCATGCCGGAACGGCAGTGGTGCAGGGGCGTTTTGTCAATAGGACGGAACGTGACATCTCTACCTTTAATGTGACTGGAACTGACCAGTACTCCAATCAGGATTTTGTCAGAACAATCAATATTGATCCTGATGGTTCTTTTCTTGAACAGATTCGTCTGCCCCATTCAGGATGGGTGTGTTTCGAAGGCGTAGATATTCAGTCTGCCTTTATCGCAGTGGGTGACACGTTGGAGATACAGATTGATGGTCTCAAAGAAGAAGCGACAATCTCAGGCAGTGGTGCTACAGGTGAAGTGAACAACATTTGGCCACGGTTGGAAGTTCAGTTTGCCTCGAAAGAGACACGTACGCCATGGGAGGGATTAGACCGCAAATTCATGTTGGAGTGGAAGAGCCGAAAGGTCAAGGAACTCGACCAAATAGCGTGTGCTGTCGATGCCGACACCATCGCCTTGCTGAACAGTTGCTCAAACTACGCAAAGGACGTTTTAAAAACCTGTCTTCTGGCTATGCCCCTGGGGCATATCTTAGTAGCATCCGCTCAGTGGAAGTGGAGAACGAGGAGCGAGGACGGCAAGGCCAATCCTGACCTAATGATTCCCGCTGACTCTTTCTTTGATTTCCTTTCGGCAAGGCAATCTTATCTGATGGACAACCCTTTGATGGTCTTCGCCGCTGACGGTGGCGGTGTCATCAATAATATGGAATTCTATGTGCTCAACGCATACTTATTCTTGGCAAACGGCATGGAAAGATGGAGCAAGTCAACCGACTCCGACGAATTGGGCAATTATAAGGAGAACTTCATCCTGCCTCACGACTATGACCCTGCGCTTCACTGCGAGATGCTTGAGTTTGATAAAGGTCACTTGGTATCTGTGGCGGACTATTATGCCATGTGCAGTGACAGTCTTCGCTCGCGTTTCGGACTTGAACATACGGGCTTCATGATGCAACTTTGCTTGCTTCACCGTGTTCTTGACTTTGACTACGAGGATTCTCCTGACTGGTTCCTTACTCGCAAGGCAGAAGAATTGGCAGGAGCCATTCCACAGTTTACCGACCCGTCCATCTGCCACCATGCCGTGGACGCTTACCGCCGCTTTGTCATCGAGCGCGAAGGCAATGCTCGCGTGGATACATCAAATTCCACACCAGGTGACTCTCTTTTCCAATCACTGAAGGAAAAATATGCCGGTAACATCATCTATATGGATTTCTGGGGCATCGGATGTGGACCATGCCGCAGTGGTATGCTCGAACAGCGCACACTTGTCGAGAAATATAAAGATGCACCCGTCCGTTTCCTCTACATCTGCAACGAAAAAGACTCCCCACGCGAACCAAGTGAGAAATTCCTCTCTGACAATCAAATTCGGGGTGAGCATATCTTCCTTTCGTCCGATGAATGGAATCTTCTCACCAACAAGTTCCAGTTCCGCGCAATTCCTTTTACGCTCCTTATAGACAGGAACGGTAATATTGTAGAGAAAAATGTCCCACCCACTTCTGTAAAAATTGACGAACTGCTTAAATAGAGAATATTTAAAAACCAATAAAAACAATGAATAAAAAAGTTCTTTTCACCGCGCTGTTTGCGTTGCTTCTCGCCCCTCTCGGCATTGAGGCAAAGAAAAAAGTGAAGAAAGAGGAAGTTCCGCAGTTGCTGAACTATCCGAGTGCAAAACAGGACGAATACCGTATGCGTGGCGGCGAAGTTGTCATCAGGGGCCACATTGTTCTGCCAGAAGAAGCAAAAGGTCAGAAGATTCCTGAGGAAGTGATTGACCATTTCAACGGTCGTATCAGAGTCTATATGCGCGACTACATTGTTGAGAAAGAAAAACTTTCACTCATTCAGTTCAAAAACGACGGTACGTTCTCGCTCAATCTCGAAGTGCCTTATCCAATGTTTTTGACTGTTTATCCGTTGGCATTGGTATATGCCTGTCCGGGCGACACGATTGATTTTACGTTTGACACCACAAAGCCCACTCGTGAGGAAGGCGTTATCGTTGATGGAACAGGAGTCAGCGGTGAAGTGAGTAGGTTGGTCGATAAGATAATGAAGACTTACTGCGATTATACATCAGAGGCATATTTGAAAGTGGATGAACAGGGACTCGACGCGATGTTGAAATGGAAGGATGAACAGGTGGCAAAACTTGATGACCTCGTCCGAAAGATGAACGAGGGGCTTCCCGAATTGGAAGGCTGCTCGCCTTTGGCATCCGACATTCTGCGCACGTACATCCTAAAGGAATATATGGAATACATCTGCTATCCCTATATGGTCTTGAAGAAAGATAGTATCGACATTCCGGCCTTTTGGCAGCAGTATTTCAGTTTCGTTACACCTCGCGAGAAATATCTGCTCGACAATCCGCTGCTGATGATTGCTGGCAGTGATATTTTCTTCAATAGAATAGAGTCAACTCTTATGCGATCTTTCAACTCTTATGGTATGACTATCGGCGAAGTTCCTAAAAGGGTCTATAACGATTTGCAGGAAAAACTGCACCTTAGCCCCACGAACTTCAGTACACAAGTGTATATGATTCGCACGGGCTTTCACTGGATGAAATGGTTTGAAAATGACGATCTCACCGAAGATTTGGCCAATTTGTTGCCCTATGTTTCCCATCCCGAACTGATGCGCTGTGCTTTATTTAATTATCGTGATTATGTAAAAGAAAAATACGCAAAAGTCGTGGAAGAAAAACCACTCACCAAAGGCGACACTATTTTTCAGCGTATCATCGAGCCTTACAAGGGCAATGTGCTCTATGTCGACTTTTGGGCGATGTGGTGCGGTCCTTGCCGAGGAGGAATGCTCAATATGCGCGACGAGGTGGAGGCTAACAAGGATAAACCTGTCAAGTATCTCTACATCACCGACAGTACACCCGACGAATGTCGCGAGTTCTTCGAATCCAACAACATCAAGGGTGAGCACATCCACGTCACCCATTCCGAATGGGGCTATCTGCAAGAGAAATTCCAGTTTTCAGGCATCCCCTTCGTGGTACTTTTCGACAAACAGGGCAAACAGCGGGAGAATGTGACGGTAGAGCAACTGTTAAATGAATAAAACGACTATGAATAAGAAAATTATTTTTACCGCGCTGTTTGCCGTCATTGCAATCGCAGGGCAGGCGCAAGAAAGTATCAAACTGAAAGGTACGGCACCTAACGATGCTAAGATGGTCTATGTTTTCAAAGATATAGACTTCCGAAAAACCGACAGCATCGTAGTCACTAACGGACAGTGGGAATATAATCCCGCAGCGAAAATTCTTCCGACCTTACGAATTTTTATTAGCGATGTTTCATTCAAACAAAAGAATTTGAATGAACTTGTCGCCGTCATGGCAGACACCGTTCCAACCGAGGTTGATCTAACCACGGGAACTGTGAAAGGCTCAAAAGCGTCTGAAGCGATGAACAAAGCCCTAAAAGACCTCTTTGTACTTTCAGCAAGCAATGGTCCAAAAGAGGAAGGGTTTAGAATCATGCGCGAAGCCGTAATGGATAACCTCGACTCGATGATTCCGTTGGAATTCGTGCCGGCGATTGCCAGCGGACTATCGTTGGGCGACCTGCAACGCATCTTTTACCCCGATGCCCCATACGCCAACTTACCACTTATGGCGGAGGCTAAGAAACGATTTGAATTACTTTCTGGACAGTCGGTGCGTTCCATAGGAAAACCCTTCATCGACCTTGCTATGAACGACACTACTGGACAGGAACACCGACTGAGCAAATGGTGTGGCAAAGGCCGTTATGTGCTCATCGACTTTTGGGCTTCGTGGTGTGGCCCCTGCCTTGCAGAGATGCCTTATGTGACGAATTGCTACGAAAAATATCACGCAAAAGGTCTTGACATCATCGGCATTTCATTCGACAAGTCGAAAGAAGCATGGCTATACGCCATTGATACGATGAAAATGCCTTGGATTCACTTGAGCGACCTTGCGGGATGGCAAAGCATTGCTGCTACCACCTATGAAATTAAAGGTATTCCATCTAATATCCTTCTTGATGGTGATGGAAAAATTGTTGATATAGACCTGCGAGGCGAACAACTTGATATGCGATTGGCAGAAATATTAAACGAAAAATAAAACGAGATTTCATCGACAAATAAAAAATCTGGGCGACAATGCGTCGTCCCAGTTTTTTTTTTGTACCTTTGCAAACGAAATCAAATTTTAATTCAAGAACTGGAAACGAAATATGAAACCAAGCATCCCCAAAGGAACACGCGACTTTGGCCCAATGGAAATGGCGAAGCGCAACTATATTTTTGAAACAATTCGTGAAGTTTACGCGCTCTACGGTTTTCAACAAATCGAGACGCCAGCGATGGAAACGCTTCAGACGCTGATGGGAAAATACGGCGAAGAGGGCGACAAATTGCTGTTCAAAGTGCTCAACAGCGGCGACTGCCTCGCGAAAGTCACCGACGAGGAACTCTGCGAGCGAAATCCGATGCACCTCGCAGCGAAAATGTGCGAGAAAGGCCTTCGCTACGACTTGACCGTGCCATTTGCGCGTTATGTCGTGATGCACCGCGAGGAAATCCAATTCCCCTTCAAGCGCTATCAGTATCAGGCCGTTTGGCGTGCCGACCGTCCGCAGAAAGGCCGTTACCGCGAATTCTATCAGTTCGACGGCGACGTGGTCGGTAGTGATTCGTTGCTGAACGAGGTCGAGTTGATGCAAATCATCGACACGGTGTTTTCGCGCTTCGGCGTGCGTGTCGCCATCAAAATCAACAACCGCAAAATCCTTACGGGAATCGCCGAGGTCATCGGGGCTGCCGACAAAATCGTCGATATTACCGTAGCCATCGACAAACTCGATAAAATCGGACTCGATGCTGTGAATGAAGAGTTGAGAAACAACGGCTTGACCGACGCGCAAATCGACCAACTGCAACCGATTATCTCGCTGAGTGGCAGCAACGACGAGAAGCTGACGACTATTTCCGAAGTGCTGAAAACGTCGGAAATCGGCGTGAAGGGTGTTGAGGAAACTCGTTTCATCCTCGAAACACTGAAAAATACGGGTTTGAACAACGGAATTGAACTCGACCTCACGCTCGCGCGCGGACTTAATTATTATACGGGTGCGATTTTCGAGGTGAAGGCGCTCGATGTCGAAATCGGCAGCATCACAGGCGGCGGTCGCTACGACAATCTCACGGGCATTTTCGGCCTTCCCGGCGTGAGTGGCGTGGGCATTTCGTTCGGTGTCGATCGCATTTTCGACGTGCTCAACGCGCTCAATGCCTATCCGACCGACGCCGTCGGCACGACGCAGGTGCTTTTCATCAATTTTGGCGACTGCGAAATGGCCTATTGTCTGCCTGTTCTCAAGCGTTTGCGCGAGGCGGGCATGCGCAGCGAACTCTATCCCGATGCCGCGAAAATGAAGAAGCAGATGAGTTTCGCCAATGCCAAGCAGATTCCATTTGTCGCGCTTGCAGGCGAAAATGAGATGAACGCCGGCAAATTCACACTGAAAAATATGGCGACGGGCGAACAGATGCTGGTCGATGCCGATGAATTGATCAACATCGTGAAAGGTTGAAAAAGAGAAGCGTGGGTTCGAGGACTCACGCTTCTCTTTCGATGTATTTCAAAGATTAGATTTTCCAAAATTAGCCTTTGATGGCAGCCACGCCGGGAAGCACTTTTCCTTCGATGGCTTCGAGCATTGCGCCGCCACCCGTGCTGACGTAGCTTACCTTGTCGGCCAGTCCGAACTTGTTGACAGCGGCCACCGAGTCGCCACCGCCCACGAGCGAGAACGCACCGTTTTCCTGCGTAGCCTGTGCCACGTATTTAGCGATTTCACCTGTGCCGTGAGCGAAGTTGTCGAACTCGAACACGCCCACCGGACCGTTCCAAAGAATCGTCTTCGACTCCAAGATAATCTTCTTCCAGTTTTCCAGCGACTTCGGGCCGGCATCCATACCTTCCCAACCGTCGGGAATGTTGAAAATATCGACCACCTGCTGTGGCGACTCATTCGAAAATTCGCAACCGGCCACCGTCTGCACCGAAAGACTCAGGTTCACACCCTTTTCCTTTGCAGCCGCCATCACGCCGAGAGCCTCTTCCATCAGGTCGTCTTCGTGAAGCGAAAGACCGATTTTTCCGCCCTGCGCCTTGATGAATGTGAAGCCCATTCCGCCGCCGATAATCAGGTTATCGACCTTGTCGAGCAGGTTCTTGATGACAGCCAGTTTCGAACTCACTTTCGAGCCACCGATGATGGCCGTGAAAGGATGTTGGGCATTTTTCAGCACGTTGTCGATGGCAACCACCTCTTTCTCCATCAGCAGACCGAGCATTTTCGAGTTTTCGTCGAAATAATCGGCGATGACAGCCGTCGAAGCGTGCTTGCGGTGCGCCGTTCCGAATGCGTCGTTCACATAGACGTCAGCATACGAAGCGAGTGTCTTGGCGAACTCTTTCTGCGACGCTTTCATCGCATTCTTGGCCTCGTCATACTCCGGCGTACCTTTTTCCACACCCACGGGCTTGCCCTCTTCTTCGGGGTAGAAACGAAGGTTTTCGAGCAGCAAAACCTCACCCGATTTCAGCGCAGCAGCCTGTTCAGCGGCCTTCGCACAGTCGGGTGCAAAGTTCACGGGAACGCCCAGAGCCTTCTCCACATCCTCGCGAATCTGTCCGAGCGAGAGTTTCGGGTTCACCTTTCCCTTCGGTTTGCCCATATGGCTCATCAGAATGAGCGAACCGCCGTCGCCGAGGATTTTCTTCAGCGTCGGCAGGGCACCGCGAATACGGGTGTCGTCGGTGATTTTACCATTTTCGTCGAGTGGCACGTTGAAATCAACGCGCACGATTGCCTTTTTACCAGCAAAATTAAATTCGTTAATTGTCATCATCTTTTTACCTTTTTATTTTTATAATTGAAGATTTCAGTCTGCAAAGTTACGAAAAATCGAGTGAAATGCAAAAGGAAAACTCGTTTTCTTTTCATTTCCGAGTGCAAAGTAAGTTCGACGCAGTCAAAGTTACGAAAAAAACTGGAACAACGAGCAGTTGTCCCAGAATTTTTCTTTTAATCGATGATTTCGAAACCGCAGTAGGGCACAAGTGCCTTCGGAATGCGGATGCCTTCGGGCGTCTGGTTGTTTTCGAGCAGCGCAGCCACGATTCTCGGCAAGGCCAGGGCCGAGCCGTTGAGCGTGTGGCAAAGTTCGATTTTCTTGTCCTCGGCATGGCGAAAGCGACATTTCAGACGATTGGCCTGATAAGTGTCGAAATTCGATACCGACGACACTTCCAACCAACGCTGTTGCGCCTCAGAATAGACCTCGAAATCGTAGCAGATGGCACTCGTAAAGCTTTGGTCGCCGCCGCAGAGCAGCAGCACGCGATAGGGCAGTTCGAGTTTCTGCAGCAGGCTTTCGACGTGTTCCAGCATCTCCTTGTGGCTCTCTTTCGAGTGTTCGGGCTTGTCGATGCGCACGATTTCGACCTTCGAGAACTCGTGCAGACGGTTCAGTCCGCGCACATCCTTGCCGTAAGAGCCTGCCTCACGACGGAAACACTGCGTGTAGGCGCAATTTTTGATGGGCAGTTGCGTCTCGTCGAGAATCACGTCGCGATAGATGTTTGTCACAGGCACTTCGGCGGTCGGAATCAAATAAAAATCGTCCAGTTCGCAGTGGTACATTTGGCCTTCTTTGTCGGGAAGTTGTCCGGTGCCGTAGCCCGATGCCGCATTGACAACCGTCGGCGGCATCAGTTCCGTATAGCCATTTTTACGCGCTTCGTCGAGGAAGAAATTGATGAGCGCACGCTGCAGTTGAGCGCCTTTTCCGATATAGACAGGAAAACCTGCGCCCGTGATTTTCACGCCGAGGTCGAAGTCGATGAGGTTGTATTTCTTCGCCAATTCCCAGTGCGGCAGCGGATTTTCCACGCCCAGAGAAGGGTTCGTCGTCCAGTTGCCAACGGTGTCGGCGGCGGTACATTCCTTCAGATTCGACTTCACCACGCGATTTTCCTCCGCCGTTGCACCTTCAGGCACTTCGTCGTAGGGAATGTTCGGAATCTGGCAGAGCAGTCGCGTCATTTCTTCCTGCGCATTGTTCATCGCCTCGTCCAATTCCTTGTTCGCCGTTTTCAGCGCAGCCACGCGCTCCTTCACGCTCTCGGCCTCGTCGCGCTTTCCTTCCTTCATCAATGCGCCGATTTGAACCGCCATTTTCTTCGCTTCGTTCAGGTTCGAATCCAGCATCTGCTGTGCCTCGCGCCGTTTTTTGTCGATGGCAAGCACCTCGTCAATCGCCTCTTTCGCACCCTTAAAATTCTTCTTTTCCAATCCGCGAATCACGCGTTCGGTTTCTTCGTTAATCAGTTTCAGTGTCAGCATAACTTGTTATTTTTCTCAATTTGCCGACAAAATTATAAAAAAAGACTGAAATAGAGGTCGAAAATCCAAAACTTTTTGTATTTTTGCAAGAGTAAATTTCAAACGAGGACAATATGACACCAAAAGAAAAAAGAAACGAGCGACTGGCGGCACAAATGGTGAAAAGCCTGAACCGCCGCAATATGGAGGCGTTCTACTGCCCGACAGCAGCGGACGCAGTGAGAAAAGTGTCGGAACTGGTCGAGGACGGAAACACCGTGACGTGGGGCGGTTCGATGACGATTCGCGACTTGGGGATTCCCGAAATGCTGAAAAGTCGGGGAACGCTCGAAGTGCTCGACCGCGACCTGATTGACAACCCAGAAGAAGTGAGGACGATGTATCTGCGGTCGTTCTCGGCTGATGTCTATCTGACGAGTGCCAACGCCATTTCGGAAGACGGTGTCATCGTGAACATCGACGGCAACGGAAACCGCGTGGCAGCCATCACTTGGGGACCGAAAAAGGTGGTTTTCGTCATCGGAATGAACAAGGTGGCGCAGACCGTCGAGGCGGCTCTCACAAGGGCGAGAAGCGTGGCTTCGCCCATCAATGCGCATCGGTTGAACATCAACACGCCCTGCCTGAAAGACGGCGCGTGCCACAACTGCAACTCTCCCGAAAGCATTTGCAGTTACGTCCATTTCCTGCGTAATTCCCGAAACAAAGGCCGTCACGTCGTGGTGCTTGTCGGCGAGGATTTGGGCTACTAAATCACGAAAATGGCACATCCTTTCACGACGATATTGCTCGACTGGTTTCGCGAAAATCGCCGACCGCTTCCGTGGCGCGAGACACGCGACCCGTATGCGATTTGGCTGAGCGAGGTCATCCTTCAGCAGACCCGAATCGCGCAGGGAACTGCCTACTGGCAGCGTTTCATCGAGCGGTGGCCGACGGTGGAATCGCTTGCGGCAGCGACCGAGGACGAAGTGTTGCGCGAATGGCAAGGCTTGGGCTATTACAGCCGTGCGCGAAACCTGCACGTGGCAGCTCGGCAAGTCGTGGAATTAGGGCATTTTCCCAATACGATGGAGGAAATTCGGCGGCTGAAGGGCGTGGGCGACTACACGGCGGCAGCCATCGCCTCGATTGCCTTCGACCTGCCCGAAGCGGTGGTCGATGGGAATGTCTATCGCGTACTGGCGCGGCATTTCGGCATCGACACACCCATCAATTCGACCGAAGGGAAAAAGACTTTCAAGGCATTGGCACAGGAACTGCTGCCGCCTTGCGAAGCCTCGGCGTTCAATCAGGCGATGATGGATTTCGGTGCCGTGCAGTGCGTGCCGCAGTCGCCGCGTTGCGCGAATTGTCCGTTGATAGAGTCGTGCGCGGCGTTTCGCGAGGGCAGGGTAGAAGCGTTGCCCGTGAAATTAAAAAAATTACAAGTGAAAACGCGGCATCTCACCTATGTTTATATTCGTTGCAACGGCTATACGGCCATCCATCGGCGTGGTGCAGGCGACATTTGGCAGGGACTTTGGGAACCGCTAAGCCCCCAACGCGACAATTTTCTGAAAAACGCGAAGTTGCTCCGTTCCAACGTCAAGCACGTCCTCACGCATCGCATTCTCTTGGCCGATTTCTACCTTTTGGAATGTGCCGAACGACCGCCTCTACCCGACGATTTCATTTGGATTCCTGAGTCCGACATCACCCAATATGGTGTTCCCCGACTCGTCGAATTGCTGCTTGAGGCCGTCTCTGCATATTAAAAATAAAAAATCCCAAAATTCCGCAAGGAACTTTGGGATTTTGTCGTTTGAGTCGAGTAAACGTTACGCCTCAGCGGGAATCACCGAAACAACGCTCTTGTTGTAGCGGGTCTTGCGGAAATTCACCGTGCCATCGACGAGCGCAAACAGCGTGTCGTCCTTGCCGATGCCGACGTTCAAACCCGGATTGTGCTTCGTGCCACGCTGGCGGACGATGATGTTGCCGGCGATGCACTTCTGGCCACCGTAAATCTTGATGCCAAGTCGTTGAGCTGCTGACTCGCGACCGTTCTTAGAACTACCTACACCTTTTTTATGTGCCATAATTTGTTCCTCCTTGAATTAAGCGATTACTTGTTTAACTTCAACTTTCGTGTACTGCTGACGGTGACCATTCTTCACGCGATAGCCCTTGCGGCGCTTCTTCTTGAAGACGATGACCTTGTCGCCCTTGACGAGCGCTTCCACGACTTCTACTACTACTTTCGCACCCTCAACAGTCGGTGCACCTACTGTGACTGCGCCCTCGTTATCGACGAGCAGCACCTTGTCAAACTCAACAGTCTGGCCGGCTTCGGCGTCCTTGATGCGGTTCACAAACAGCTTTGCGCCTTGCTCAACCTTGAACTGCTGACCGTTAATTTCTACAATTACGTACATTTTTTATTATTATATAACGGGTTTTTCCGCGAGGCGATGAACACCTTGTCCACGCTTTTCCGAGCCCCCACGGACTAAATCGGCTGCAAAATTACAAAGAAAATCCGAGAGAGAATCTTTTTTCTACTTAAAATTTCCACTTTTTTAAGACAGATTAACATTCAAGCTTCTAAAACGCTTTAAAAAGACTTCTTGAACGTTTCTGAAACACCTAAAAAAAAACGAAAGAGCGACGGCCTGTCACAGGTAGTCGCTCTAAATCTTCAATAGGTATTAGTCTTTTAAGGTAAAAAGATTGTTTTCAGGATAACGCTGCAAAGGTAAGCCCTTTTTTGATAACTTCCAAATTTTTTCTGCATTTTTTTTCAATTTTTTCTCACTTTTTTTCTGTGTGCGAACACAACTTGGGCTTTTTCTGATTTCGTTCCGAATTTTCGTCGAAAAAACGATTTTTTGTTACGAAAGGCTTTGCAGTCGTGCGATGTATTTCCCCAGAATGTCGAACTCGATGTTCACGACACTACCGATTTGGATGTCGCAGAAGTTCGTGACCTCCATCGTGAAGGGGATGATGGCCACGCGGAAACTGTTGCGCGTGGGGTTGCAGACCGTCAGCGACACGCCATTGACCGTCACCGAGCCTTTATCGACCGTGAAATAGCCGCGTCGCGCCATTTCCGCGTCATCTTTGTACTCGAAGGTGAAGTAGGTCGAGCCGTCGGCGTTCTCCATATTGGTGCATCGAGCCGTCTGATCGACGTGTCCCTGCACGATATGGCCGTCCAGCCGCCCATTCATCAGCATCGAGCGCTCCACGTTCACGCGGTCGCCCACCTTGAGCAGTCCGAGGTTCGAGCAGTCGAGCGTTTCCTTCATCGCCGTGACGGTGTAAGTGCCGTTTTCGATGGCGACGACGGTCAGGCAAACGCCGTTGTGTGAGATACTTTGGTCGATTTTCAGTTCATCGACAAACGAACAGCGCAGGGTGAAATGGATGTTCTCCTGCTCTTTTCTGATGGCCGTGACAACAGCCATTTCTTCTACAATTCCGCTAAACATTGTTTTTATTTGACTATTAGACTATTTACAATTTGACTATTTAAACTTTAAAAACCGTTCCCCTCTCTCTTGGGAGAGGGGTTAGGGGAGAGGCCGTAAAAAGGGGTTGCCCAGTGATGTGATGAAACTCCGAGTGTAATGATTTGAGGGCTCTCCGCCTTTGTAATCCACCGGTTTGAAACTTAGTCTGCATTCGCAGATTTATGTGGCCCGCCATTAGCAAAAGAAGCTGTCTCGGTTTTCTGATTTTAGTGATGAGTATCCCATTCGAACTGGCGCAACACCCCTGTTTTTTCAATTTTCAAAGATCAATTTACAAATTCACTCGTTTCTCCTTTCTCGTTCCTCGTTTTGTTGTGCAAAAATACGAAGAAAAGTCGAAAATGGAAATTTACGACACGAGAAATACGGTTTCATTAAGTATTATTAACGATGATTGAAGAGTTTGGCAATCAAATCGGGTCGTCCGATGCGGCGCAGTTCGCGCATAATGCTTTGTCTTTCGCCGGGTTTGTACCAGAAGAAGAATTGCCGTTGGGCGAGTTTGTCCTTCGGACTTTTCGCCGAGAAAACAGGCTTCAGCGTGTAGGGGTCGTAGCCCGTGTACCACATTTCGGTGGCGATGGTCATCGGCGTGGGCGTGAAGTCCTGCACTTGTTCGAGGTGGAAGTCCATCTGCTTCGTCAAAACGGCGAGTTCTGCCATATCTTCGGCCTGACAACCTGGGTGCGACGAAATGAAATAGGGGATGATTTGCTGACGCAGGTTTTCGTCGCGACAGATTCGGTCGAACAGCCGTTTGAATTGCTGAAACTGGCTGAACGGCGGCTTTCGCATCAGGTAGAGCACGCGGTCGGAAGTGTGTTCGGGTGCTACTTTCAGCCGTCCGCTGACGTGTCGGGCGATGAGTTCGCGCGTGTATTGCCGTGCCGCCTGATTGCTCTTTTCGTCGGCGGAATGGTGAAGCAGCAGGTCGTAGCGCACACCGCTTCCGATAAAACTTTTTTTGATGCCGGGCAGTGCATCGACGGCGCGATAGATGTCGAGTAGGGCGGAATGGTCGGTATTCAGATTCGGGCAGATTTGCGGATGGATGCACGACGGTCGGCGGCATTTCTCGCAGGCTTTCCGATTGCGTCCGCCCATTCCGTACATATTGGCCGACGGACCGCCCAAATCGCTGAGATAGCCCTTGAAATCGGGCATTTGGATGATTTTCTTGACCTCTTTCAAGATGTTTTCCTTCGACCGACAGGCGATAAACTTGCCCTGATGGGCTGAAATCGTACAGAAAGCACATCCGCCGAAACATCCGCGATGGATATTGACCGAAAATTTTATCATCTCGTAGGCGGGAATGGTCTTGCCCTTGTATTTCGGGTGCGGCAGGCGCGTGTAGGGCAGGTCGAACGAGGCGTCGAGTTCGTCGGTGGTCATCGGCGGATAGGGTGGATTGACAACAACGATGGAAGTCCCCCTCTGTCCCCCCAAATGGGGGGAAGGAACTTCCTGAAGGATGCGACGGGCGTGCATCATATTCGATTGTTCCTCGATGTGGCGGTAGTTTTCGGCCTGTTTTCGTTTGTCGCGCAGGCAATCTTCGTGGCTGTGAAGGACAATGTCGCCTTCTTGCGGCTCAAGGTCGTTTTTTGAAGTCAAGTAAACCGTCTGCGGAATGTCGCGTAATTCGTTGATAGAATGGCAGTTAGACAATTCTTCGGCAATTTTCTGCATCGGTTTTTCACCCATTCCGTAGATAATCATATCGGCGCCAGAATCGACGAGAATACAGGGGCGCAGGCGGTCTTGCCAGTAGTCGTAGTGGGTGAGGCGGCGCATGCTCGCCTCGATGCCGCCCAAAACGACGGGCACATCGGGGAAAAGTTGCTTGAGAATCTTTGTATAGACGATGGTCGGGTATTCGGGACGACAATCGTGGCGACCGTCAGGGCTGTAGGCATCCTCGCTGCGCAGGCGACGGGCGGCGGTGTATTTGTTCACCATCGAGTCCATTGCGCCAGGCGCAATGCCGAAAAACAGCCGCGGACGACCGAGTTTCTTGAAATCGCGGAAATCGCCGTGCCAGTCGGGTTGCGGAACAATGGCGACGCGATAGCCAGCCGCTTCGAGCGTGCGCCCGATGACAGCCGCGCCAAACGACGGATGATCGACATAGGCATCGCCCGAAAACAGGATGATGTCCAACTCATCCCATCCGCGTAACTCACATTCCTTCTTTGTCGTCGGAAGAAAATCGGTCAGTTTGAAAATCGCGTCATTCTTCATCCTTCATCCAATTCCCATACAAATCGATAAGTTGCTGAAGACCAAATGCTTTCATATTTTTGTTATAGAGAACATCTAAGCAAAGGTCCAACAGAATCTTGTCGTTGTTTCCAGCCGTTTCGAGCAGCGAACGGACGGTGAATTTCAGTTTTTCGAGTACCGTTTCGTCGATGATTCCGCTGCTGTCGGCGAGGCAGTCGAACAACTGATAGCGGCGAATGGTTTGCAGATGTTCATCAGTCACTTCGATGTGACGAGTTCCTGACGGATTGGCTTGTATTTCCATATCGTAATCATTTTAATAAGAAGTTCATAATGCCTCGAAAAATGCCCTCGCGAGCGGCCTGTTCTCGGATACATTCGAGGGGAAAACCGACGCTGAAAACCTTGCAGTCGCTGCCTTCGTAGGCCACCGCCGCGCTCGTCCCGTCGGCATACTGCATTGCGCAATAGGCCGTCGAAAGCGGTTGCACGATGTCGGAAGCCGTCGCGGCATAATGCTTGTCGTTGAGTTGGTTGAAAATGTTGAAATTCATACCCAACCCGACGATGAGCGACCGCTGTCCGAGGGCATTCCACTGCGTTCCACCGAACTTGATTCGCAGGTTTTCGGCGAGGAATTGCTGTTCGTGCGGACTTTGCATATCAGAGGCGACAAACGCACCGCTGACGAGCAGCCGACCGTGCTGTTTCAGGAACCTTTGCAGCATCCTTTGCAATTCCAACGTAAAGGTTTTATACGATTTCAGCGCGTGGTGGTCGTGTTTCTGCACGCCGAGAATCAGGTCGATGCAGTCGTAGCGTTTTCGGTGAATGTCGCCGTCTTCGAGGGCTTCACGCGAACAACTGACGATGTTGTATTGCTTCGCCGTAGCGATGGCCTTGGCGTGGGTGCGGACGTAGTCAAACGTGTTACCTTGAATGTAGTAGCCCGCCATTTCGTCGCCGCAAAAACCGAGTCCACCAGGACCTTCGATGCCCATTTTCATTCTGTCGAAACACTGCTGCCGACCGCTCCAACCTGCAGTCAGTCCGTAACTGATGCCGAGGTCGGCGTCGAGGTCGAAGCCCTGCAACGAATCGTTGATGATGGCGTATGGCGCGGCCAGACGCTGGAATCCATCGACGATGAGCACGGTGTGTTGCGCCTCGGGCACCCACGCCGTCGAAAGCACCTGCGTGGGGAAGCTCTCACCACCTTTGTTCGTGGCTGTGACGCGGAAATGATAGGGCACGTAAGGGTTGATTCTGAGCGTTAGCGAGGTCGATTTCACATACTCGCCATTGTCGAAATTGCCGTCGCCAATGGCTGTATAGACGATGTAGCCCGTCGGTCGCGCACTGTGTTCGAGGCTGTCGGCGACGGCTTCCCAACTGAGTTTGATTTTGTCTTTTCCGACTAATTCGATGCGGAAATGGTCGGGTGCCAACGGTTGTACGGTATAGTCTTCGTCGTGCATCTTCGACACGTGGCGCAGCACGCTTTTGTAGATCGATCGCGCAAGGTTGAAGCGGAAATTCGGGTCTTGACCATAGCGCATATCGGGAAAACTCTGGTGGGAAAGCGTCTCGATGATGGCCGACGGAACGGCAGGAACGCGTGTTTCCGAGTAGTTTCGGTCGTAGAAATTGCGTCGCGGCCACTCGCCGTAAATCTTCGACATATCGCGGACTTCGCCCGACAGCACTTCCTCGGCGAGATTGAACGATGCCTGCCGCGAAATGCCTGCGTCGAGCAGTCCGTCGTTGAAATTCGTCGTGCAAATCGCCAACGGCCCGTAAACGCTCTGTCCGTCGGGGTTGTAGCCAGCATCGCTGTGGATGGCGAGCGTCATTTCGATGGGAACGCGCTTGCCCTCGGTGTTCGGGGCATAGGGCGAGCCGCCAGCCAGCCAGTTCGTCATCAGCGAGCGCACGTTGATGTCGTCGGCATAGTCGTTTTCGCCGTTTTTCGAACTATAGGCAGAGTAGGGCGCTCCAGCCCATTGCGCATAGTAGCGCGCACCCTCGAACGACCGCGCCATTCCGCTGACGCTTCCGCCTCGGGTGATGTTGCCCATTCCACCGCCAAATCGCACGGCATCAGTTGTTACAACTCCATCGTAATTGCTTTGATTTGAGAGAATTATACGATTTCGTTCACTATATCCTTTATCGAAATCGAACGTTCCAAGATACACCCAAGTGCCGTCGCCCATCTGCTGATTGACGTGGAAAACCGTTTGCTGACCCTTGTGAAAAACCGTGTATTCAGCATTCGGAACGCTATTTTCGAGCGTCTGATAACTCACATAGACGGCGTAGCGACCGCTTTCGGGGAACGACGGCTGATAGACCGCGTGACTGGTGTTCGACGCCTTTCGCGTCGCCTTCACCATTCGCGCCGTTCCTGCCTCAAAGGGATTTTCGCCATCGTAGTAAGCACCCAAATGATAGGCGAAGCCAGGCAGGTTCGTCGTCGTCCACGAGTGGCTACCAGCCTGTTCCATATAATAATAAGGTGTAGGGTCGTCGTTGTCGATGATGATTTCGTGCTTCTGCCAATCGCGCTCACGCGGCGTAAAAACAACCGCTCCAGCGTTTTCGAGCATCGGAATGAGGTAGGGCACGACGATGGTCTGCGTGAAAAGGTCCTCGGTGGTGCCGAAAAGGAAGGGGCGCTGCCATTTCCAGAAGCCTTTCGCTTGGTCGTAGTAGTAGCCGTGGCTTGCCCAGAGCGACAGATGACGGTTTTGCAATCCCTCGGAAATCTCGTTCGGGCGCGAAACGTTCTTCACCCACGGCTCGCCCTTGTAGTCGATGTCGCCCCAAGTGACTTTTTCCTGCGCCTGTGCCGCTGTCGTCACAAGCATCAAGCAGAAAATGATGTATCGCTTAATCTTCTTCAATGTCTCCTACGGTGAATTTTTCGGGATATTTTCCCTTGAAGTCCTTGAAATATAGCTTGATTTCACGCATATCACGCTCGATGTCGCCCGTCGGAACGAGCGTTTTTGTGCATTGAATGAGTTTGCGCTCGAAGTCGAGTCCGTAGAGCAGAATCGGCAGTTCGGCCTTCAGCGCGATGTAGTAAAAGCCCTTTCGCCACTCGTCATTCCGCGAGCGCGTTCCCTCGGGCGTGATGCAGAGTTGGAAGGTTTCGGCCTTTCGCGCTTCCTCGGCCAGATTGTCGGTCATACTGTTCTTTTTCGTGCGATACACGGGAATGCCGCCGATTTTCCTGAACCAGATGCCGAGCGGCCAGAAAAACCACTCTTTTTTCATCAGGAAATTGATGCGCATCCCTTCGGCGCGCATATACAACTGCCCGAGCACGAAGTCCCAATTGCTCGTGTGTGGGGCGAGGCACAGCATAAATTTTGCGGGGTGGACTTCTGTCACGTCAGTTTTCCACCCTAGCCGTTTGTACAACAGCCATCGGCATAGTTTCTTCATAACTCGTCAGAATGCGTTGTTGATGTGGTCGGCCAACTCGTTCACCTGTTCGGTGAAGTCTGCAATCACCTTTCGGAAGTAGGCTTTTTGGGGCACTCCGGGCTCGGGATGCGACAGGCGGCTGATGAAGTCGTCGCGCATAGCGGCCACCGACAGCAGCAGCGATTCCACGTTGGCTTTCTCGTTGGCTCCGCCGTAGAGCGAAGCAGCCACACACTCTGCAAACAATTCGTCGCAAATCACGTTGATCGAACGTTTTAAATCTCTTTTGTTGCTCATAATTTTCGTTTTACGCACCCCAAAGATAGGTATTTTTTCCGAAACGTCAACGATTTTCTTGAAAAAAAAATCAAAAAAATCGTTTTCTTATCGATTTCTTTCCATATCTCGCCAAAAAATCGTAATTTTGCACATCAAAAACAGGATAATTTTAAAGTTTTCACATTTAAATCATTGTATGGAAGAAATGAAAAAAAGTCTTTTGCAACAAGAACGTGCCGCCTATCTTCCGAAGCTGCCGAAAGGCCTTCAAGGGGTGGTGAAGGTAAAGGAAGGTGAACCGACGCAGAGTGTCGGCAATCAGGAAGAAATCAAGGCACTTTTCCCGAACACCTACGGGATGCCGCTCGTGGAATTTGTGCCGGGCGACGAAGCCGTGTCGAAGAGAATGAACGTCGGTGTGATTCTCAGCGGCGGTCAGGCTCCTGGCGGTCACAACGTCATCACGGGTCTGTTCGACGCCATCAAGAAGTTGAACCCCGAAAACCGCCTCTACGGCTTCATTCTGGGCCCGGGCGGACTGGTCGATCACAACTATATGGAAATCACGGCTGAAATTGCCGACGAATACCGCAACACGGGTGGTTTCGATATGATTGGCTCAGGTCGCACGAAACTCGAAAAAGAAGATCAGTTCGAGAAGGGACTGGAAATCATCCGCAAACTCGACATTCAGGCCATTGTCATCATCGGTGGCGACGACTCTAACACGAACGCGTGCGTCTTGGCCGAGTATTACGCTGCGAAGAACTACGGCGTGCAGGTCATCGGATGCCCGAAAACCATCGACGGCGACCTGAAAAACGACCAAATCGAGACCTCTTTCGGCTTCGACACGGCTTGCAAAACCTATTCCGAACTCATCGGAAACATCGAGCGCGACTGCAATTCCGCCCGTAAATATTGGCATTTCATTAAGGTGATGGGTCGTTCGGCCTCGCACATCGCACTGGAATGTGCCCTGCAGACGCAGCCCAACATCTGCCTGATTTCCGAGGAAGTCGAGGCGAAGGAAATGAGTCTCGACGCTGTGGTCGAATACATCGCCAATGCCGTCGCCGAGCGTGCTGCCAAGGGCGATAACTTCGGTACGGTCATCATTCCCGAGGGCCTCATCGAGTTCATTCCCGCCATCAAGAAACTCATCGCGCAGTTGAACGACGTGCTCGCACTGTCCGAAGCCCAAGCGCTGAGCGGCAACGACCAAATCGACTTCGCCAAGAGCCACTTGACCGAGGAAAATCTCGCCGTGTTCAACTCGCTGCCCACGAGCGTGGCGCGTCAGTTGGCACTCGACCGAGACCCCCACGGAAACGTGCAAGTGAGCCTCATCGAAACCGAGAAATTGCTCTCGGAAATGGTTGCCAAGAAACTCGGCATGATGAAGAACGACGGAAAATATCAAGGAAAATTCTCTCCGCAGCACCATTTCTTCGGCTACGAAGGCCGTTGCGCTGCACCGTCGAACTTCGATGCCGACTACTGCTATGCACTCGGAACCTCTGCCGCCCAACTCATCGCCAACGGCAAGACGGGCTATATGGCCATCGTCAAGAACACCACTGCACCCACCGACGAGTGGAAGGCAGGCGGTGTGCCCATCACGATGATGATGAATTTGGAGCGTCGCCACGGTGAGATGAAGCCCGTGATTCGCAAGGCACTCGTCGAACTCGACGGCAAGCCGTTCAAGACATTCGCCGCACAACGCGAGACGTGGGCGAAGGAAACGTGCTACATCTATCCGGGACCGATTCAGTATTGGGGTCCGTCGTCGGTCTGCGACCGTCCGACCTGCACGCTGGCACTGGAACAAGAAAAATAAATGAAGAAAAAACGGAATAGCAGTCAGAAAAAAAACTCACCGCTCCATCGCTATCCGCGATGGGCGTGGTGGGTTGGAGGCATCGGCATTGCCGCTGTCTATGTCTGGCTGTTCTACACCTTTTTCGTTGGACCGACGGGATTTCGCTGGCGTGCGCTCTACGGCGACGCCCGCTATCCCGAAGGCTACGAAATCCACGGCATCGACATCTCCCACTATCAAGAGGAAATCGAGTGGGACAAGTTGCGCCACGCGATGATCGAAGGCTGTCCGCTTCGGTTCATCATCATCAAATCGACCGAAGGCTCGTCCATCATCGACGAGCGTTTCGACGAATATTTCTACGAGGCTCGCGAACACGGTTTTATCCGAGGTGCCTACCATTTTTGGAGCAACAAATCGTCGCCTCGCGACCAAGCAAACTATTTCCTGAGCAAGGTCAAACTCGAAAAAGGCGATTTGCCGCCCGTTCTCGACATCGAACTCAAGCCGAAAGACCGTTCCGTCGAGGATTTCCAACGCGACGTGCTCACGTGGCTTCACATCGTCGAGGACCGCTATCACGTGAAGCCCATTCTCTACACCTACCACAAATTCAAGGAAGCCTATCTCAGTGCGCCCGTTTTCGACGACTATCCCTACTGGATTGCCCATTACTACGTCGATCAAGTTGAATACAAAGGCCAATGGAAATTCTGGCAACATACCGACGTGGGCCGACTGCCGGGCATCAAGGGCTATGTCGATTTCAACATCTACAACGGCTCGTACTACGACCTGAAAAAACTCACCATCGGCAGCGAGGACGATTGACACGATTTTGAAGACGCTGAAAAAAATATTGAAATGGACCATCGGCATCGCCTTGGTCGTGATGCTGTTGATTGGGGCTGCGACGCTGTTGCTGAACACGAATTTCGTGCAACAACGCCTGCTGAAGCGAGCCACGAAAATGCTGACCGACCAAATTGGAACACGCGTGGAAGTCGAGTCAATCAGTGTGAATATTTTTGGGCCGACACTCGCGCTCCACGGACTGAGCATCGATGACCAACAAGGCCGCGAACTCCTGCGAATGGAGCGGTTAGACGCAAAAATGAGCCTTCGCGACCTGCTGAATAAGAAAATTCTCGTGCATCGCGTCGAAACCGATGGTTTGAAGGCGATGATCGTAAAAGCTGACAAAGATTCGACGGCGAATTATCAATTCCTCATCGACGCTTTTAGAAAAGATAAAAAAACGTCGAAAGACAGCCTGAAGCACCCAAAAATGACGGTGGACTTGCAGCATTTGTACTTGACAAATTCAACCATCAACTACCAGACGGCGAAAGCCGAAAATGTCCTTTCCATCGGACTTCTCGATGCTGAGGAAATCGAAAAAGGCTATCATCTCAAACTCGAAAAACTCAATCTGAAAACCGACAACCATCGTCCTCGCAGAAACACAGGAAAACCCCATCACGGATGGTTCGATGCGGGTCATTTGGACATGACGATGGATTTGCGCGGAACGGTGAATTTCGTTCAGAAAGACAGCATCGAAGCCACGCTTGCCGAAGCCACCATCAAAGACCCGACCTCTGGCTTCGACATCACCGATTTGCACCTCACGCTGTCGGCCAATCGCGAGAGCATCTATTTCAAAAACATCGCTTTCAAGCAGGGTTCTACCTCGCTCAACGTGGCTCGTGCAAAAATGACGATTCCGAGCAAGAAAATCGGTAGGGAATTGGCCTACAAAGCCGACAGCATCAGCGGCCACGTGATTTTGAAAGACATCGCACGGCCATTTGCGCCCGTATTGCAGAATTTCACCCTGCCGTTGCATCTGAACACCGAGATGAGAGGCACGGCAGACAACATCGTCTTTCGCGGCGTGCGCGTCAGCACCGACGACAAACTCTTCCATGTCGCTGCCAACGGGCGCATCGACCACCTGCACAACAAGGAACTTTTTAAGGTCAGTTTCGATGTCAGCCAAATGCTGGCGAAACAGGGCATCAAGGAGAAAATTATCCGCCAATTTCCTGTTAAACGACTGATGATGAAGCAGTTGCATCGTCTTGGCGATATTCATTACACGGGACATTTCGATGTGATTCCCAAGCAGGAAAGTTTCCGCGGACGACTCACGACGAAAGGCGGTCCGATGGATTTCCACTTCATCATCGATGGCAGAAACGGCCGACTCAGGGGAAATGTCAGTTCGGCAGATTTCCGTCTGGGCGAGGTGATGGATATGGACAAAGTCGGTAACGTGGACTGTAAAGCCGAGTTCAACATCAACATTTCAAAGGTGGAAACGGCCAAAATGCGGCGTGAAAAGGGCGGAAAACTGCCGATTGGCACCGTCACGGCCACCGTCAACGATTGCAGCTACAAGAAAATCCACGTGAAAAACCTTACGGTAAACATCCAGAGCGATGGTGCCGAAGCCACTGGCGACGTTCTCAAACAGAGCAATTTCCTCGACCTCTACAGCCAGTTCACGTTCACCGACACCGACCAAATGCACAAAATCAAAATCAAGAATCCCGGCCTCCGCTTTCACAAACGTCGGAAAAAATGATGTTTCCTACCGCCCAAACCTCAAGCAACACCAATTGTTATCGCTCGTTTCGGTTTGTAGTTTCAAACCGTATTTTTCAGCTTCGGCGACGAGCAGGGGCGCATCTTCTTGGTAGAAACCGCTGAGTAAGAGCATTCCCGTCGATGACAAAACTTCGGCGAAATGGGAAAGGTCGGCTAGGAGAATGTTGCGATTGATATTCGCGACGACCACATCGAAAACACCGCTGACGTGGCTTAGAACGCGGGAATCGCCGTGAAGCACTTGCAGGTTCGCAACTTCGTTCAGCGCGGCATTGTGGCGCGTGTTTTCTACGCTCCATTCGTCGATGTCGTAGGCCACGACCTCGCTTGCGCCGACTTTCGAGGCGACAATGCCGAGAATTCCCGTGCCACAGCCGCAGTCGAGCACGCGCTTGTTCGACAAGTCAAGGTCGAGCAGTTGGGCGACGACGAGTTGCGTGGTTTCGTGGGTGCCAGTGCCGAAAGCCATTTTGGTTTCGATGCCGATTCGCAGCGGTGCGAAAAACGAAGATAGGGGAGGGGTTTGAAGTCGTCGGGCATCGTAAATGACGCAGCGGTCGCCGATGAAAATCGGGTCGAAGCCCTCGTTTTCCCACGTTTCATTCCAGTTTTTCGGTTCGATTTCCTCGATTTCGTAATTAATTCCCACGTTGGGAATGACGAAAGCGAACGGCGCAATCACGTCGTTGAGCATCGCCCGATTGAACAATTCTTCTTGCACATAGGCCACAAGCCCGTCTTCGGTGTCTTCAAACGATTCGAAACCAGCCTTGGCAGCGTCGTCGGCCAACAGTTCACGCGCCGTCTGCAACAGTTCGGGCGCACACTCAATTTGAAACTTCACAGCGTAGTATTTCATGATTTTCCCTTGATTTTTCGTTAAAATTTTCTGCAAAATTAAAAAAAATAGGGAAAAACCTACCATTGTTTAGGGTTTTTCCGTATTTTTGCATGAAAAAAATCGCTAATTTTGCCATGCGAAGAGTCAGAAACGCGTTTTCGGGCTCTCGGCGCAAAGAAGAAATAACTAATAAAAAAGGAGTTAAAATGATGAAAAAGAAATTGTTTTTGTTATTCGTCCTCGCTGGAGCGATGCCACTGACGATGATGGCTCAGGACGACGACCTCTACTTCGTTACTTCGAAGAAGACGGTAGAGACGAAGGGCTCCTCTGTCAAGAATATTACGGAAGGGCCGACGTACTACGCCGGTTCGCCTCGCGACGTCGATGAATACAACCGTCGTGGGAAGTTCCGCAGCAGTTTCCAGAAAATCGGTGTCGATTCGTTGGGCAACGACATCATCGAATTCCACGTGGGTTCCGACATCTATCCCGACACGTCTTACGTCGATACGACTTGGACGGCATCGAAGGCCTACGGCAACGACTACGATGGCGATTTCACCTATAGTCGTCGGATGAGTCGCTGGGACGGCTATTATGGCTGGTACGACCCCGTGTTCTACTGCCATTGGGGTATGTTCCCGATGGGCTACTATTCGTGGTACGACCCATGGTATTACTGGCACTACTACGATTTCGCGTGGTACAGCCCTTGGTATGACCCATGGTACTATGGCTACTACGGCTGGGGCTATCCCTATCGCTGGTATGGTCGCTATGGTTGGGGCTATCCTTACTATCCCGGTTGGGGTCCAGGCTTCTATCCGAGTTATGCAATTCGCACCTCGCCCGGAACCCACAACCACGGTCGTCCTTCTTACAACTCGCCTCGTGGCTCGTTCACCGGCAATTCCCACAGCTATTCGCAGGGAACATTCGGCGGTTCGCGCAACACAGGTTATCGCAACCGCAGCACGGCCTCGTCGGGCAACACGCGCCCCGTTCGTCGCTCGGATGGCAGTTACAGCAATTCCAACGGCAATTTCGGTGGCTCGCGCTCGACTTACGAAAGCCATTCGTCGGGAAGTTACAGCGCTCCGAGTCGTTCGAGCAGTACGTCGAGTTTCGGCGGCAGCACCTACGGCGGTTCGCGTAGCGGAGGCGGCGGTGGAGGCTTCTCCAGTGGCGGTTCCTCTGGCGGTGGCAGCAGTCGCAGCGGCGGTGGCGGCGGATTTGGAGGCCGCAGGTAATTGAATTTACAATTTTCGAATGTACCATTTACAATTTATCTAAAATAATACAGCTATGAAGAAAATTTTTGTGATGGCCGCTTGGGCATTCGCAGCAATGCCGATGCTGGCACAAGAAACATACGAAAACGCGAAAATCGTGGCAGAAGACCTCAACGGAACGGCTCGCTACGTGGGTATGGGCGGTGCGATGGAAGCACTCGGAGCCGACATCTCCACCATATCCTCCAACCCCGCAGGCATCGGTCTGTTCCGCAAATCGACGGCAAACCTTTCGTTCGGACTCGTCACGCAGCAAGATGCTGCCGACTTCTCGGAAGGTAGCAAGACGAAGATGAGTTTCGACCAAGCAGGTTTTGTCTATTCGTCGCGCACAGGTCAGAATTCGTATTTGAACTTCGCGTTCAACTACCACAAAAGCCGTAATTTCAACTATATCCTCTCGGCTTCCGACCGTCTGAACAATGCTTCGCAGAACAAACTGACCTATTCGAAGGCGAAAGAAGGTCTGCTTTACGAGGTGAATGGCGACGGCGCCCCCAAATTCGATCGGCCTTACGTGACCTGCAACCAACTCGACGACATCTATTCACGCAACTTGAACTATGATGTGGAAAAGAATATGTGGTTCTACGATGCCGCAAACGGCTACACGTTCGACCGCGCCCATGAAGGCTACGTCGGTGTGTTCGACCTGAACCTCAGTGGAAACATCAACAACCGCGTGTTCCTCGGTCTGACCGTCGGTCTGCACAGTGTCAACTACAAGCACTACGGCGAATACACCGAGCATCTGCAAGGTCCGAACGGCAACTACATGATGACCGTAGCCGACGAGCGCAAGATTTCGGGTTCGGGTGCCAACATCGCTGCCGGTGTCATCTTCCGACCCATCGAAACATCGCCTTTCCGCGTCGGTCTGTCGGTTTCAACTCCGACATTCTACGACCTGACCACGAAGAACTACACTCGCGTTTACGATGATAGCGGATTCGGCGTGAACAATGGCGAAAGCTACGACTACAAGCTCTACACGCCGTGGAAATTCGGCTTGAGCCTCGGTCACACCGTCGGAAATAGCCTTGCACTGGGTGCAAGTTACGAATTTGCCGACTACGCCCACACCGATACGCGCTACATCACGGACAGTTACTACGATTCGTGGTATGGCAACTACTACGACAGCAGCGAGAGCGACCGCGTGATGAACAACCACACGAAGCAGACGCTCAAGGGTGTTTCGACGCTGAAACTCGGTGTGGAATACAAGCCCGACCCCTCGCTCGCCATGCGACTGGGCTACAACTACGTCAGTCCGATGTATAAAGATGGCGGTTTCAAGGACGGAACGCTTGCTTCCGACGGTTCTTACTACAGTTCCGCCACCGACTTCACCAACTGGAAAGCGACGAATCGCATCACTTGCGGTCTGGGCTACGCCACTGGAAATTTCAACATCGACCTGGCTTATCAGTACAACACGACGAAAGGCGAATTCATGCCGTTTATGACTTATGTTGATAAGGATTATGAAGATGAAGACAACGTCTGCGACCCCGTGAACGTGTCGAACAAGCGTCACCAGTTGCTTCTCACGGTTGGCTATAAATTTTAATCGATAAAGATGAAGAATATCACAAGACTTTTGATGCTGGCTGTGCTTCTGGGCACTGCCAGCATCGTTGTTGCTCAGAATGCGCCCAAAAGAGAGTTCCGAGGCGCGTGGATTCAGTGTGTGAACGGGCAGTTTCAGGGTTTGGGAATGCATACGATGCAACAAACGCTGCGCCATCAACTCGACGAATTGCAGAAAGACGGCGTGAATGCCATCATTTTTCAGGTTCGAGCCGAGTGCGATGCCCTCTACAAAAGCAATTTGGAGCCGTGGAGCCGCTTCCTGACAGGTGTTCAGGGACAGGCTCCGTCGCCGTATTGGGACCCGTTGGAGTGGATGGTGGCCGAGTGCCACAAACGTGGAATGGAAATCCACGCGTGGATCAATCCCTATCGTGCCCGCACGAAAACCACGACCTCGTTGGCTTCGAGCCACATCGCCGTGCGCCATCCTGAGCGCGTTTTCGCCTACGACGACCTGCTCGTGCTCAATCCTGCGCTGAAAGAAAATCGCGACTACATCTGCGCCGTTTCGCAGGACATCGTGCGCCGTTACGACATCGACGGTTTTCATATCGACGACTATTTCTATCCCTATCCCGCAGCAGGAAAGTCGATTCCCGACGATGCCGAATATGCCCGTTTCAACAACGGAATTCGCGACCGCGGCGACTGGAGACGCTACAACGTGAACCTCTTCATCAAACAACTGAACGAAGCCATCAAAAAGGAAAAACCGTGGGTGAAGTTCGGCGTGTCGCCCTTTGGCATCTATCGCAACAAGCGCAACGACCCGAAATTGGGAAGTGAAACGGCTGGACTTCAAAATTACGACGACCTCTATGCTGATGTTTTGCTCTGGGTGAACAATGGTTGGATTGACTATTGCGTGCCGCAAATTTATTGGGAAATTGGACATAAAACAGCCGATTACAAGACGCTCATCACGTGGTGGAACCGCTATGCGGCCAATCGACCGCTATTCATCGGCGAAGACGTTGAGCGCACTGTGAAATACGCTGATCCGCAGAATCCGAACAGCCACCAACTGCCGGCGAAGCGCCGTCTGCATCAGCAGATGAAAAACGTAAACGGCACGGTGTTGTGGTATGCGAAGGCGGCGGTGGATAACGTCGGAAACTACGGCCACGCCCTGCGCAATAACTATTGGAAAACGCCTGCGCTGCAACCGCTGATGACCTTCATCGACGGAAAAGCGCCGAAAAAGGCCAAGAGCGTGAAAGTCGAGTGGCGACAAGACGGTCCTGTGCTGACGTGGAAGCAGCCGAAAGGCAAGAAATGGGGCGACGTGGTGAATCGCTACGTGGTCTATCGCTTCGAGAAAGGCGAGCGCATCGACCTCAACAATTCCTCGAAAATCATCGCCGTGACCTACGACACGAGCCTAAAACTGCCGTATAAAGGCGGTCGAACGCAATATACTTATGTAGTAACTGCGCTCGACCGAATGAGTAATGAGAGCAAGGGCAAGAAGAAGAAAGTTAAGCTATAGCCATCTTCTCGACCCTTCGCTGGTGCCTACCGCCCTCAAATTCCGTGGCGAAAAATTCGTCCATAATTTGACGGGCGGTATTTTCGTCGATAAACCGTCCCGGCATCACGAGCACGTTGGCGTCGTTGTGCTGGCGAATCAAGTGCGCAATTTCGGGAATCCACGCCAGTCCAGCCCGAATCCCCTGATGCTTGTTGAGCGTCATCGCAATACCTTCGCCCGAGCCACAGATGGCAATGCCCGGAAACACCTCGCCGTCCTCGATTCCGCGTGCCAATGCGTGGCCGAAATCGGTGTAGTCGCAACTCTCCTCAGAAAAAGTGCCGTAATCCTTGTATTTCAGCCCCTTTTCATCCAGATATTCCTTCACAAATTGCTTCAAGGCAAAGCCAGCATGGTCGCTGGCGAGGCCAATCATCTTCTTTTCTTTCATAGGATTGCAGTTTTTAGTTTCCTGTTTTTTAAATTCCACTGCAAAATTAGCAAAAAAATCTAATATTCCGCATAAATAACGATTTATTCTTTACCTCAGTCGCAAAAAATATGACAGAAAAACATCGTTTTCTGAAAAATTTTTGTAACTTTGCAGGGTAATGTGTAAATTATATACAAAATGATTAATTACCAATTCTTTCCTCGTTCACATGGGGTTACGCCTGAGATTCAAACGGTGATAGACTGTTTCAAAAAAATAGAACCTATTTTAGAAGACGGAACACACCGAGTATCAAATGATGTGCTTGCCATAATTCGTCCTTATTTAAAAGAATATGGCTATGATGTCGAATGTGGTAAAAGAAAAGATGAAAAAATCGACGTGCCAGTTTTATTCGGCGAGAATAATACTGTGGACAAGTCTTTCTATGCTGATGCGATAAACAAAGGTCGAAATATCGTTATTGAGATAGAAGCAGGACGGGCTGTTAGGAATAACCAGTTTTTGAAAGATATATTTCAAGCGTGTATGATGTTTGAAGTAGAGTATCTGGTAATTGCTGTTTTGAATGAGTACCATTTCAACCTGTCAGGCCGTGTGTGTGTAAGTCGTGATTACCAAGAAGTTAAAACCTTTTTGGAAACTTTGTATATTTCCAATCGTTTACAACTTCCGTTAAAGGGAATTCTATTAATCGGATATTAATAAGTTAACAAGATGAATACACCACTGACATGGCTTGAAGATTTAAGTCAAGATACCAAAAATCCCGATTTGATGCATGTATGTGTAGGAATTGACGAATGTTTCAAAACAACATTCGTAAAGTTTACAGTCAGTATGTCGTACATGGGATTACGTTGGGAAGAAGATTTTGGATTTGAATTCTCGAAAGATTTGCAGCGTGACATGATTTTTTTTTGGAGAGAGCACAAAAGAGTTCCGACTTCAGAAGAGTATAAAGAATTAACTGAAAGGCATTTATATTCATTTTATATGTAGCATAAATTTATGAAAGATGAAATTGTATTATATCGGCAGGATGAAACCATACAATTGGAAGTCCATTTGTTGGACGAAAACAATATGGCTTAGTTTGACTCAAATGGCTCAATTGTTTGACATAGACAAGTCTGTTATTTCACGTCATATTTGTGATATTTATAAGGAGAACGGAGGCACCGTTGCAAAAAAATGTAACAGTTCAAAAGGAGGGTTATTATACAAAGAATATTAGCAAAAAATTAACGTTAGACATACAAAAACATGATGTGCAGTTTGAATCAATAACAGTTGAACCATTTAATCTGTCGTATGACAGATTTATGATTATTGACAATGCTGTCTATCATATCGGGGCATCATTGAAAGACTTTGGAAAAGCATGGTTTGCATTTACTAAAATGAATGACATATCTGCGGAGGAGTTATTGAACAGAATAAAGTAGAACAATTTTTGTATAAACAAACCGCACGCATCTAAGCAAATGCTTAAATGCGTGCGATTTTGTGAGGAAAAATCCCTGCGGATTTTTTGAGGCACTTTCTCTTATTTAAGAAATGCTTTTACTTGATTGTAAACATTCTGCGCAGTATAGCCGAGTTTCTCGTCCAAAACTTTGTAGGGTGCCGAGAAACCGAAACTTTCTAAGCCCCAGATAGCACCGTCGTTGCCGACAAGACCTTCGAGCGTGACGGGAAGTCCGGCGGTCAGACCGAATTTCTTTTTGCCGCAGGGTAACACAGACTGCTGATATTCAACGGGTTGCGAACGGAAAAGTCCTTCCGACGGCACACTCACGAGTCGAACCTTCACACCATCTTCGCGCAGCAGTTTTGCACCTGCGTCGAGCGTGGAAACTTCCGAGCCAGAGGCTAAGAGAATCACGTCGAAGTCGTCGTCGGAGCCAGCCACGACGTAAGCACCCTTTTCGGCCTGCGCATAGTCGTTGCCTTCGGGCAGCATATCGACATTCTGACGCGAGAAAATCAGTCCAGTCGGTGTTTCGACATTTTCCATCGCCATCCGCCAGCAGACGGTCGTTTCCTCGACATCGGCAGGGCGCAAGACGAGCATCGAATTCTTGCCACTGTGATTTTTCAGTTTTTCCATCAGACGAATCTGAGCCTCTTGTTCCACAGGCTCGTGCGTCGGGCCATCTTCGCCCACGCGGAATGCGTCGTGCGTCCAAATGAACTTCACGGGAAGTTCCATCAGCGCAGCCATACGAACCGCCGGTTTCATATAGTCGGAGAAGACGAAGAACGTGCCGCAAGCCGCGATGACACCGCCGTGCAGCGCCATTCCGATGCAGCAGCAAGCCATTGTCAGTTCGGCAACACCGGCTTGGAAGAATGCACCGCTGAAATCGCCACGGACAATGTCGTGGGTCTTCTTCAAAAAGCCGTCGGTCTTGTCGGAGTTCGACAGGTCAGCCGAACCGACAATCATATTCGGAACTTGCTCGGCGAGTGCGCCCAGAACCGTCGCTGAGGCAGCACGAGTGGCCTGTCCTGCCTTCTGTTCCACCTTCGACCAGTCGATTTTCGGGGCTTTTCCACTGAACCATTCTTCCATTTGCTTGGCCTGTTCGGGATGTCCTTTCGCCCATTCTGCCTTTTCAGCATAGCGTTCCGCCACGATTTTCTTCAGTTTCTCGCGCCGTTTCGCGTACATTTCATCGACTTCGGGGAAAATCACAAAGGGATTTTCGGGGTCGGCACCGAGATTTTTCATCGTCTCGACGAAATTATCGCCACCGAGCGGTGCACCGTGCGTCGCGCAATTACATTCGTAACTGCTGCCGTCGGCCTTCCGAGCACCTTTTCCCATCACGCAATGGCCGATAATCAGGCTCGGACGCGAGGTTTCAGCCTGCGCCTTCTTGAGTGCTTCGCGGATTTGATTGACATCGTTTCCGTCGATTTCTTGCACGAACCAACCCCACGACTCGTATTTCTTCACCGTGTCTTCGCAGGTCACGACATCCGTGCGCGTCGAGAGTTGAATATCGTTGGCATCGTAGAACATAATCAGGTTGTCGAGTCCCAAATTGCCCGCGATTCGACCTGCGCCCTGCGAAATTTCCTCTTGGATGCCACCGTCGGAAATGTAGGCGTAAATCGTCTGTTTCATCACGTCGCCGAGCCGTGCTTTCAGGAATTTCGCAGCAATCGCCGCACCCACGGCAAACACGTGACCCTGTCCGAGCGGACCGCTCGTGTTCTCGATGCCACGTTTCACGTCGCGTTCGGGGTGTCCGGGCGTCACCGAACCCCATTGGCGCAGGTTTTTCAGGTCGTCAATCGAGTATTTCCCGATGAAACACAGCTGCGAATAGAGCATCGGCGCCATGTGGCCCGGGTCGAGGAAGAACCTGTCGCGCCCTTCCCATTCGGGATTTTCGGGGTCATAGACCAGAAACTCGCTGTAGAGCGTGTTGATGAAATCAGCGCCACCCATCGCACCGCCCGGGTGTCCGCTTTTTGCCTTTTCAACCATAGCTGCAGACAAAATTCTGATGTTGTCCGCCGCACGATTCATTACTTTGTTGTCGTTCATATTGTTTAAGTTTATAGATTTCGGTGCACAAAGTTAGTATATTTATCCGAAATAACCCTTTTTTATATTTTTAATTCTTCAATTTTTTATTTTTTTAATTTTTTGATGTAATTTTGTGGCTGAAAAAGTCGTTTCAATTTTATGAAAATCGTTTACGAAGACAACCATATTATTATTGTGTCGAAGCAGAGCGGCGAAATCGTGCAGGGCGACAAGACGGGCGACGTGCCGCTGTCGGAGATGGTGAAGCAGTACATCAAGGAGCAGTATGCCAAGCCCGGCGCGGTGTTTCTCGGCGTAGTGCATCGGCTCGACCGTCCCGTTTGCGGACTCGTGGTTTTCGCTCGCACGTCGAAGGCGCTGGAACGGCTCAATCGGATGTTTGCCAACGGCGAAGTTCACAAGACCTACTGGGCGATTACGCAAAACCGACCTGAAAGGGACGAGGGAACGCTCGAACATTGGCTCACGCGCAACGAAAAACAAAACAAAAGTTACGCTTCCGACCGCGAGAAACCGAACTCGAAACGGGCGATTTTGAAGTATAAAGTAATAGGTGAATCGGAACGGTATAATCTTTTGGAAATCAATCTTTTAACAGGTCGCCATCATCAAATTCGATGCCAACTTTCAGCGATGGGTTGTCCAATTAAGGGCGATTTGAAATACGGCGCGAAACGCTCGAATCCCGACGGCTCGATTTCGCTGTTGGCACGTCGTGTCGAGTTCATTCATCCTGTCTCGAAAGAACTCATCAGCGTTGAAGCACCCTTACCCGACGACCCACTTTGGAAGTCTTTTTCACCGTAAAATAATGAATAATTTTGGTAAAAACTTTCACGATTTCGCGAAAAATTAGTAATTTTGCGCCATCAAACGAAACTAAAAACCAAAATCTATGAACATTCACCAGATTAGTGCCGAGCACCTCACCATTGAGCGCATCGGCGAAATCATCAGGGGACACGAAAAACTGGCCCTGAGCGACGACGCACGCCAAAGAATCGTGCGCTGCCGCGAGTATCTCGACGAAAAAATTGCGAACCAAACGGAGCCGGTCTATGGCGTGACGACAGGTTTCGGCTCGCTCTGCAAGGTGTCGATCAGCAAGGACGAACTGACGCAACTGCAAGTCAACCTCATCAAAAGTCACGCTTGCGGTGTAGGGCCGAGGGTCGAAAACGACATCGTGCGGATTATGCTGCTGCTGAAAATTCAGTCACTCAGCTACGGCTATTCGGGCTGCAAACTCGACACCGTGGAGCGCCTTATCGACTTCTTTAACCACGACATTACGCCCATTGTCTATCGGCAGGGTTCGCTCGGTGCTTCGGGCGACTTGGTACCGTTGGCACACCTTTGTCTGCCGCTTGTTGGCGAGGGCGAGGTGGAAATCGACGGCGAAGTTGTTTCTGGCGCGAAAATGCTCGAAAAAATGGGTTGGAAACCCATCGAAATGGCCTCGAAAGAGGGTTTGGCACTGCTCAACGGCACGCAGAATATGTCGGCCTTCGCCGTGTGGTCGCTGTTGGAGGCGCAACGGCTTTCGGAATGGGCCGACGTGATTGCAGCGATGTCGCTCGACGCTTTCGACGGAAGAATTGAGCCGTTCACCCACGCTGTCCACGCCGTGCGACCCCATCTCGGACAAATCGAAACGGCGCGTCGGTTCCGCGAATTGCTCGATGGAAGTGAACTTATCCGAGGCCAGAAAGTTCACGTGCAAGACCCGTATTCGTTCCGTTGCGTGCCGCAGGTTCACGGCGCGGTGAAGGACACGCTACGCTATGTGAAATCGGTCATTGACATCGAAATCAACTCGGCGACCGACAATCCCACCGTCTGTCCTGACGAAGACCTCATCATTTCCGCCGGCAATTTCCACGGCGAACCCATCGCGCTGCCCATCGATTTCCTCTCGATTGCGATGAGCGAACTGGCGAATATCTCGGAACGCCGAATCTACCGTCTGGTCAGTGGTTTGCGTGGTTTGCCCGACTTCCTCGTGGCCAATCCCGGACTGAACAGCGGTTTTATGATTACGCAATACACGGCGGCGTCGTGCGTGTCGCTCAACAAGAGTTTGGCGATGCCGTCGTCGGTCGATTCGATTCCTTCGTGTCAGGACCAGGAAGACCTCGTTTCGATGGGTGCGAATGCCGCCATCAAGTTGCAGCGCGTGATTCAGAACACCGAGCGCGTGCTGGCCATCGAACTGTTCAATGCGGCCCAGGCACTCGATTTCCGTCAGCCGAAGAAGTCGTCGCCGACGTTGATGGCGGTGCGCGACGCTTTCCGCGAGCGTGTTCCGTTCATTTCCGACGATGTCGTGATGTATCCGCTCATCGAGAATGCGATTCAATTCTTGAGAGAGCGTGAAGTGTGGAGTGTGAAGTGATATTTAATTTGATAAAAAATGCTGATTAAAAATATCGGGAAACTCGTCGGTGTGCGTGACGACGAAAAATTGTTTTTGGCAGGTCGTGAAATGGCCGAGTTGCAGACGATTGACAATGCTTGGATGCTCGTCGATGACGGACGAATCGAGGCGTTCGGAAGTATGGATTCGATGCCTTCGACAGAGGGTGAAGTGGTAGATGCCGAGGGCGGATACGTGTTTCCGTCGTTCTGCGACAGCCACACCCATATCGTCTATGCAGGCAGTCGCGAGGGCGAGTTTGTCGATAAGATTCGCGGTTTGAGTTACGCCGAAATTGCACGTCGGGGCGGTGGAATCCTCAATTCTGCCGACCGACTGCACGAACTTTCCGAAGACGAACTCTACGAACAAGCAATGCGGCGCGTCCGCGAAATCGTCAGAAAAGGCACGGGAGCCGTCGAAATCAAGAGCGGCTACGGCCTCAACACCGCCGACGAACTGAAAATGCTGCGCGTCATTCGGCGCATCAAGCAAACGGCACCCCTGAAAGTTGTGGCGACGTTTCTTGGGGCGCACGCCGTCGGTCGAGAATATGCCGGACGGCAGGGTGAATACGTCGATTTGATTGTCAATGAGATGCTGCCCGAGGTCGCTCGCGAGGGCTTGGCCGATTTCGTCGATGTGTTTTGCGACGAGGGCTTTTTCACGCCAGAGGAAACCGACCGAATCCTGAAAACAGGTTTGAAATACGGCCTTCGCGGAAAAATTCACGGTCAGGAACTCGCCGATTCGGGTGGAGTAGAGGTGGCGGTCGCCAACGGTGCCCTCAGCGTCGATCACCTCGAGAGTATGACCGACCGCGACATTGACATTTTCAGTTCACAGTCGGCTTTGCCCTCGATGACGATTCCCACAGCCCTTCCCGGCACGTCGTTTTTCTTGAATATGCCGTTTGCACCCGGTCGTAAAATCATCGAGGCCGGTTTGCCGTTGGCCGTTGCGTCCGACTACAACCCGGGTTCCACGCCGTCGGGCGATATGAAATTTGTCGTGTCGCTTGCGTGTATCAAGATGCGGTTTCTGCCTGCTGAGGCCATCAATGCGGCGACGGTGAACAGTGCGGCGGCGATGGGTTTGAGCGGCGAATATGGCAGTATCCGACGCGGAAATGTCGCCAATTTCTTCATCACCGAACCGCTCTCGTCGGTCGATTTCCTTCCCTACGCCTACACGTCGCCCGTGATTCGCAGGGTTTTCCTTCGGGGAGAAGAACAATCTTTTGATTAAAAAAGAAAGGAAATAGGTAGAATCTTTGTTACTTCAATTTCCCAACGATTCGAACCTCTTTCCGCAGTGATAGTTCAGCAGGATTCGACCCCGCTTCGCCTTCAGGCACAGCGATTCCGTTGCGTTCGTAGAGTTCCAGCCAATGGCTTGGAATTTGGCCGGTGGAGTCGCGGAATGTCATCGGAACAGACTTGAAAATCGGTTGTCCGCGACCTTCGACAAAGGACAACAAAACGAGTTCCGAGCAATAAATCGCTTCGTTGTCGGGCAGGTAGAGCCAGTCGTAGTTCCGTCCGAGGTAACGTCGCGCATTTTCGAGGCTTTTCTCTCGGTCGGCACGGCGCACACGAGCCACGAGATAATGCCCTTTTTGTGCCCGAAGCGAGTCGAGTGGGGTGGTGACAACGCCCTTTCGGACGGCCTCGATGACGCTGTCGCGTGAAACGACAATCGCCACGTGGTCGATCATCGCAGGTGTGACGGCGGTGATGGCATTTTCGACTTCCGACACGTGGAAAAGCAGGTCGGCAGGCCGAAGCGCCGACCGACAGCCCACGAGCGCAAAAAGGCCGCTCAGAAGCAGTGTTCGAAGGGTTTTGTTGTTCATCGATTGCAAAGTTACGATTAATTTCCAAGAAAAAATCAAAAAAACGCCGATAATATTTGCGATTTCGTCAAATTCTGACTACATTTGCAATTCGGAAATCAAAACTTTTGAATCAAATGAAAACAATCAGTACAACGGCGGCTCCGGCTGCCATCGGTCCCTACAGCCAGGCTGTGGAGGCCAACGGTTTTGTGTTTGCAAGTGGTCAGTTGCCCATCGACCCCTCGACGGGACTGTTTCCCGAGGGCGGTGTGAAGGAACAGACGCGCCAGTCGCTCTTGAATGCGCAGGCGATTCTTTGCGAAGCAGGTTTGGAACTGAAAAACGTGGTGAAAACGACCGTTTTTCTGGCTTCGATGGACGATTTCGCAGCGATGAACGAAGTCTATTCGAGTTTCTTCTGCGAACCATTCCCTGCTCGCTCAGCAGTCGCCGTGAAAACGCTGCCGAAAGGCGCTTTGGTGGAAATTGAATGTATCGCCGCAAGATGATGAAGAAGATTCTGCTGATAGTTGATGCGCAATACGACTTCATCAACGGTTCGCTGCCCGTCGGCGGTGCCGAGGAGCGTATGAACGCGCTGGCCGATTTTGTCCGAGAGCATGACGGCGACTACGACCTGAAAATTGCGACTGCCGACTGGCATCCGCGCTCGCATTGTTCGTTTGCGGAGAATGGCGGCACGTGGCCCGTCCACTGTGTGCAATTCACGCACGGCGCGAGTATTTTCCAACCCCTTTTCGATGCTTTATATTCGACGAAGGGCGATGTGCTCATTCTGACGAAAGGCACGCTGACCGACCGCGAGGAATACTCGATTATGGGCAACGACAAGAGCCGAAAGGTGCTGCAACGGCTGTTCAAGAAGAAGAGTGTCGAGCAAATCGACGTGTGCGGCATTGCGGGCGACATCTGCGTGCGCCAGACGCTCATCGACTGCTTCGACGAGTTCGGTCGCGAGAAGTTCCGCGTGCTCACCGACTATTGCCCGTCGCTCGACGGTGGCAAGGCGCTGACGGAGCTTTTACAATAAATCGGCGCATTTCGCGTTATCATAGGTGATGAAATACCGAAAACTCATATTCACCGCCCTTGCCGCGTTGCTCTTGCTGGCAGCCTGCAGCGACGACGACAGTTTCACGACATCGACCTCGCGCCTGCTGACGTTCTCGACCGACACGGTGCGCCTCGACACGGTGTTCAGCAATGTGCCGTCGCCGCGTCGCGATATGTGGGTCTATAACCGTTCGGGCGAGGGAATCCGCTGCACGAACATTCGCTTGGAGCGCGGTAATCAGTCGGGTTTTCGCGTGAATGTCGATGGCACTTACCTCGGAGCGTCGAGCGGCTACCAGACCAACCAAGTCGAGTTGCGCGACAAGGATAGCCTGCGCGTGTTTGTCGAGGTCACAACGCCCTACAACCACGCCGGAAAGCCGAATCTCGTCGATGACAACCTGATTTTCACGCTTGAAAGCGGTGTCGTCCAAAAAGTCAATCTGAACGTCTATTCGTGGGATGCGCAACTGCTTCGCGATGTCAAAATCAGTCGCGACTCGGTGCTGTCGTCGGGTGCTACACCTATTATTATATATGGAGGCATCACCGTCGATGAAGGTGCCATGCTGACGATTGCCGCCGGCACGACGCTCTATTTCCACGCCGACGCGGGCATCGACGTCTTTGGACGACTGAACATCCTCGGAAATGCCGATGAAAACGTGGTTTTGCGTGGCGACCGCATCGACCGAATGTTCGACTATCTGCCTTACGACGGCGTGAGCGGACAGTGGCGCGGCATCCGATTCCACGAAACTTCCTACGACAATTGGCTGCAATTCGCCGATATTCATAGCACTTTCGACGGCATCGTGGCCGATTCGTCCGACGTGTCGCGCCTGAAACTGACGCTTCACAGTTCCACGATTCACAACTGCCAGGGCTACGGTCTGCGCTCGGTGAACAGCCGTATCCACCTCATCAACAGCCAGATTACGAACACGTTGCGCGACTGCCTCTGTGTCGATGGCGGTTGGGCGGAGGTGAACGCCTGCACGTTGGCGCAATTCTATCCCTTCGATGCCCTTCGCGGCGTGGCGTTGCGCTTCCTCTCGACGAATTTCGATTTACAGAAATTTTTCTGCGAAAATTCCCTTGTGACAGGCTATTCCGAGGTGGAAATGATGGGTGAACAAGGGCGCGATGAGGCGGTTTTCAACTACGCTTTCTCGCATTGTATCATCCGCGACACGACGAACATCAACTACGTCGATACGGTGAATATATTCAAAAAGGTCGTCTTTGAAAACGATGAAGACACGTCGGCGATTTACGGCAGGAAGCACTTCGTGAATATCGACACGAAAAACCTGCGCTACGACTTCCGACTCGACAGCCTCAGCACTGCCATCGGCAAGGCCGACCCCGCGACTTCGCCCGAAAACGACCGACAAGGTCGTCGGCGCGATGAAAAGCCCGACATTGGAGCATTCGAGTTTTTTGGCTCGAAGAACGAGTAACGATGGACGAGTAACGAGGAAGGAGTAACGAGGAAGGAGTAACGAGTAAGGAGTAACGAGTAAGGAGAAACGAGAAATGAGTAACGAGAAATGAGTAACGAGAAATGAGTAACGAGAAATGAGTAATCATAATTCTTAATTCTAAATTTTTAATTCTTAATTGAAAAAACAGAATGGAAAATATCAAGATTGAAATCAATATGCAGTTCTGCCAGATGGAAGAATTGTCGGCGGAAGACCAGGAACTGGTCAAGGCAGCCATTGGCGCGTTGGCCAATTCCTACGCCCGCTACAGCAATTTCAACGTCGGTGCAGCAGTGCGCCTCGACGACGGCACAGTTTTCATCGGTGCCAATCAGGAGAACGCCGCTTTCCCGTCGGGACTGTGTGCCGAGCGAGCCGCCATCTTCGCTGCGCAGTCGAACCGTCCCGACCAAGCTATCACCACGCTCGCCATCGCCGCCCGCAATCCCAATGGACTGATGAAAGACCCTGTTTCGCCCTGCGGAGGCTGTCGGCAGGTTGTCCTCGAAATCGAAGACCGCTACCAACAGCCCGTGCGCATCCTGCTCTATGGCACCCGTGGCACCCTCTGCATCAACAGCATCAGAGACCTCATGCCGCTGTCATTCGTCCACGAAAATATGCATTAAAGCAAAATTTTTGGAAAAAAAATACTAAAAAATTTGGTGCATACAAAAAAAAGCCGTACCTTTGCACACGCATTTGAGAAACAATGCTCTGGTTAATTCAGAACCAACCGGTAAACGGGCGTGTGAACGAAGTTCAACTCGTGAAAGGAAGTTTGGGTGAGTGGCTGAAACCAGCAGTTTGCTAAACTGCCGTGCGGGTTACCGTACCGGGGGTTCGAATCCCCCAGCTTCCGCAGGCCTGCGGTGAGAAAAAGCAGTTTCGAGTGCAAGTCTTTGAAATGGTCGGTTCATCTAACGGTTAGGATACAAGATTCTCAATCTTGGCATAAGGGTTCGATTCCCTTACCGACTACGAAGATAGGAAAAACGACATCAATTCGATGTCGTTTTTTTTTATTTTTTTTCGATATTATTTTCTGTTATCCGAAAAAGTTTGTACCTTTGCAAATGAACACTGGGCGGTTCTCTTCAGAATTCCGCCGGTGGGACATCGAGGGTATTAACAATAGCATCAGCTATTTATTCAGAGTATCGTGAAACCTCGGAAATTTCAACGATGTAATATGATGAATAAGTCAGCCGATGCCCGTGCGATAGCGCGGGCATGACTTATATCTGCATATTACAGGTACATTCCGAGGACCTCACGATACAAGAGAAAGCCATGACTTGCGCTTCTTTTGTGTCCTGAGGTCTTTTAGAATTTACCTGTAAGCCAGCCTGAAGATATAGTCTGTTGCTCATAAAAAACTATCGTATAGACATGGCAAGAATTTACGACAACATAGAGTCGAAATTTGTGAGTGGTTTGCAAGACCTCATCACCGATGTAGGCATCAAGCGCGTTGACTTTTGTGTAGGTTATTTTAATCTGCGTGGATGGAATCTTGTTGTAAATCAGATAGAACAGATTCCAGGTGATTACGTCTATGAATCAGACAAGCAATTTTTCCGACATTGCCGACTACTCATCGGAATGCATCAACCCGATGAAGAATTGGTACGACAACTCTATTCTGAAAAAGTGATTCCCGATGCCGCCTATGTTCAGCAATGCAAATTGGAGATAGCCAGAGATTTTAGAAAACAATTATTGTTGGGTATTCCTACGAAGCGTGACGAATGGACATTGCATAGACTGTCAGCCCAATTAAAGGAAAACAAAGTCTGCGTGAAACTCTATGTGGCCAACCCACTCCACGCTAAGCTTTATTTGGCTTATAGTCCAGATTCAAATCGTAATAAGATTTCGGCGATTCTCGGTAGTAGTAATCTTACATATGCAGGTCTAACGAAACAAGGTGAGTTGGATGCTGATATTGAAAACAATCGCGATTTGGAGGCTTTAGCTCAATGGTTTGACGATCGATGGAATGACCGCTTCTGTATAGATATCACCAAGGAATTGATAGATGCGATAGATAATAGTTGGGCAGGTGAAGAAGTAATCCCACCTTACTACATCTATTTGAAAACAGCTTACCATTTAAGTGCTGATGCCCGTAGCGGTGTGAAGGAGTTCACGCTGCCTCCAGAGTTCCAACGAGAGTTGTTTGATTTCCAACAAACAGCTGTGAAAATTGCTGCACGTCATTTGAACAGTGAAAAACGTGGTGGAGCCATGATAGGCGATGTGGTTGGATTAGGAAAGACTATTACAGCTTGCGCTATTGCTAAAATCTATGAGATGACCTACGCCAGTAGCACGCTCATCATTTGTCCAGCTAACTTGCAGGATATGTGGGATAAATATCGGAAACGTTATGATTTAAAGGCAGATATTATGTCGATAGCCAAACCTATTGATATTGACAATGCCCGTTACTATCGTCTGATTATCGTGGACGAAAGCCACAATTTACGTAATGAGCAAGGTAAGCGCTATCAAAACATCAAGGCTCTTATAGAACGACAAGACTGCAAAGTCTTGCTGTTGACTGCAACCCCATACAACAAGGATTTTTCAGACCTTAGTAGTCAACTGAAACTATTTATCAGTGAAGACGATGATTTGGGAATTCGCCCAGAGGAATATATACGCGAATTAGGTGGAGACCGTGCTTTCCTGCAAAAACATAGCGAGGTGTTTATCCGCAGCATCAAGGCTTTTGAGAAAAGTACCAGTCTTGATGATTGGCAGGAACTGATGAAGTTATTCTTGGTTCGTCGCACACGTACTTTTATCAAAGAGAACTATGCCAAGACAGACGAAAAATCCGGACGAAAGTATCTGGAATTCCGTGATGGACGAAAAAACTTTTTTCCAGAACGAAAACCAAAAGCCGTAAAATTTGAAACTGAGCATGGCGACCAATATAGTAGGCTCTATTCTGAGGAAATGATTTCTATGATGGAAGAACTGAGGTTGCCTCGCTATGGGCTCTCTCAATATGAAGATTCTGTCAAAACTGCTAATGCCTCAACAACGGACAAACATCTGTTAGAAAACTTGTCACGTGCAGGGAAGCGCATGATGGGATTCTGTAAAAGTACGTTTTTCAAACGCATTGATAGTAGCGGCTTCTCTTTCCTCTTGACACTCTATCGCCACATCCTTCGCAACGCCGTATTTATCTTTGCCATTGAGAACCGTCTGCCCCTGCCAATTGGCGACGAGAATAATCTGCCTGAAGAGTGGATAGAAGATGAGGATATCAACGACATTTTCAGTAACGATAACGATGAGGAAGAACGTCAGGCCGGTGATAATTTGATTGAGATTCCCACAGACATGGATGTCTATATGGAAAAGGCTCGCCAATACTATACCTTGCTAACGCAAATAAATAATGTAGCTTGGATTGAATCTGCCTTTTTTAAGCGAACGCTGAAATCGCATCTGAAACAAGACTGTGAACAGATTATAAAGATGATTCAACTCTGTGACAAATGGAATCCTCAGACAGACCAAAAATTGAACGAACTAGAGAAACTGCTCAATAAAACGCATCTTAATGAAAAGGTGCTTGTTTTTACACAATACTCTGACACGACCAACTATATCTATCGCCAGTTGCGCAAGCGCGGTTTTACACATATCGATAGAGCAACAGGTGGCAGTAAGAATCCTACTGCTATCGTAGAACGATTTTCGCCACTTAGCAATAAAGCAGAAGTTTCAGCCTCAGACGAGCTAAGAGTGCTGATAGCTACCGATGTTCTCTCTGAGGGTCAAAACTTGCAGGATGCTCATGTTATTGTGAATTACGACTTGCCTTGGGCAATCATTCGTTTAATTCAAAGAGCAGGTCGTGTGGATCGTATCGGACAGGAATCAGAGGAAATCTATTGCTACTCGTTCTTCCCTGCTGAGGGTGTTGAGAAGATTATCCGTCTGCGTTCTCGCCTGAATGCCCGCATCAATGAGAATGCCAATATTGTGGGTAGCGACGAGGTGTTCTTTGAAGGCAACGAGCAAAACCTTCGTGATATGTATAACGAGAAGAGCGGAAGTCTTGATGACGAAGACGACAACGATGTGGACTTGGCATCCCAAGCCTACCAGATATGGAAAAATTCCACTGATGCCAATCCCAAACTGAAACAGATTATTCCTGCACTAAGCAACATTATCTATTCTACCAAGAAGACTGATAGTGTTATCGAAGATGGAGTCATCACTTACGCCAAGACACATAATGACTACGACGTGCTGACGTGGTATAACTCAAAAGGCGAAATCATCAGCCAGTCACAGAAGAAGATACTTGCAGCAATGGCTTGTAGTGCCAATGAACCGGCACAAGAGCCCTTGGAGAATCATTTCGACCTGGTGAAGAAAGCCATTGACGGCATGAAGCAGGAAACTACCAGCGTAAGTGGCATCCTGGGAAATCGCTTCAGTACACGTTTCCGCATCATCGACCTCTTGGAGCACTACTATCAGCAACCGCCAACGCTTTTCTTTGATGCAGACAAGAAACAGCAACTGAAGTATGCCATTGACGACATCTATAACTTCCAATTACTAGAGGGTACGAAGTTCATTTTAGGTCGTATGCTTCGAACCAGCACCAACGACGACATTGTAGAATCCATTCTTGAGATGCACAAGAACGGAACACTTTGCCGTATAGACGAAGACCGTAACAAACAGAAAGACCCAACCATCATCTGTTCGATGGGACTCAAATACCAATAAATTATGAACAAGCGAACATTCATTCAGAATATCAGTGAGAGTAATTTCAAGGAGTTGTTCATCCGTGAAATGGGTTGGAACAACCCTAAGGGACAGACCGTATTTGACATTACGATAGATGAAGCCACCTATGCGTTTCTGCAGATAGCAGACCGTAGTGGTTTTCAGGTCTTAACCTGTGAAGTACAAGATACACCTTCTTCTTCGATGTGTAAGAAGATAGACACCCGTCTGCGGCGCACAGCTAATGATTATATCTGTATCTATCATATTCCACAGTCAGAGCATCACCTGTGGGTTGTCCCTGTGAAGAAGGTGGAGAAACGCGACTTGGTATTGGTAGAATATGAATCAGCCGACAAGGCAGACTTCCTATTTGAAAAGATGGAAGCCCTTTGTTTCGACCTTGACGAACGCACTACCATTATGGATGTAAAGGAGCGCGTACAGGCTGGCTTCATCATCAATTCTGAGAGAATTACCAGAGACTTCTATACGGGCTTCCGCAGGGAGCACACCAACTTTGCCAGGTATATTACAGGCATCGACGACGAGATAACCGACCTGAAGAAGAACCGCAACAAGCAGTGGTACACGTCTGTGATGCTTAACCGCTTGATGTTCTGCTACTTCATTCAGAAGAAAGGTTTCCTCAATCTGAATCCTAACTACCTGCGCGACAAGTTGGTTTGGGTGAAAAGCGAGAAGGGAGAGGGGCATTTCTACGACTCCTTCTATCGTGGTTTCCTGGTCAGTCTGTTCCACGATGGACTCAACTCGCCTCGCCACCAGCCCGACTTCGTGCAGAAGTACGGACGCATACCTTATCTGAACGGTGGTATGTTCAGCATTCACGAACTTGAGGAGAAATATCCTACGCTCGACATTGCTGACGAAGCCTTTGAGAGCCTTTTTGCCTTCTTTGACCAGTGGCATTGGCACTTGGACGACCGCTTGACAGCGAGCGGAAAGGACATCAATCCGGATGTGCTGGGTTACATCTTCGAGCAGTATATCAACGATCGTGCTCAGATGGGAGCTTACTATACCAAGGAGGACATTTCGGAGTATATAGGTCGCAATACCATTCTGCCGTTCTTGATGGATGCCACCAAAAAGATGGACGAGAAACCTTTCAAAACCAATGGTGCCGTTTGGAAATTCCTCAAAGAGAGTGGCGACACCTATATCTATGATGCAGTCAAGAAGGGTAAGGGGTTAGAGATTCCAGAAGAAATCGCTGTTGGTATTGACACTACCAAACCTAACTTGTTGGAGCGCCGTAGTCAATGGAACAAAAAGACGCCTGAAGCCTTTGCTCTACCTACAGAGATTTGGCGCGAAACTATAGAACGCCTACAGCGCTATGCTAACATCAAGGCGAAGATAGAGAATGGTGAAATTACGGAGATTAACGACTTCATCACCTACAACCTCGACATTCGTCAGTTTGTGCAAGACCTGCTTTCGCAAACGGATGACCACCTGTTCGTAAAGCACTTCTATGCCCAGTTGCGCAAGGTGACAATTCTTGACCCGACGTGTGGCTCTGGTGCTTTCCTCTTTGCAGCTCTCAATATCCTTGAACCGCTTTATGAGGTTTGTATTGATAGGATGCAAAGCTGGAATTACGACAATCCTAATCTCTTTAAGCCAGAGTTGGAAGAGATAAACGGAAAGTATCACTCCAACATCCGCTACTTTATCTACAAGAACATCATCCTGCGCAATCTCTATGGCGTTGACATCATGGTGGAAGCTACGGAAATAGCCAAACTCCGCCTATTCTTGAAGATGGTGGCAGTGGTAGATGTCAATCCTCGAGATTCCAACTTGGGCCTCGACCCATTACCTGATATCGACTTCAATATCCGTTGTGGCAATACGCTGGTAGGCTATGCGACTGCCGAGGATTTGGAGAACGACTTGCAGTATGGCGATATGTTTGCCAACATGGAGTTCAAGGATAAGGTTCATACCGAAATGGACATTGTTGCTCATGCTTACGAAACCTTCAAGACGGTGCAGTTAGAGCAGAGTTCAGACCTTGAAACTTATCGCAATGCCAAACAGGAATTGAAGAACCGCCTCAAGAAACTTGACGACTTGCTGAACAAGAAACTTTATGCCTCAACTGTATCTGGCGGATCTGTGATATATGATGATTGGCTCAAATCTCACCAGCCTTTCCATTGGTTAGCTGAATACTATGACATCATCAATGGGAACAAAGGCTTCGATGTGATTATCGGGAACCCGCCGTATGTGGAATATTCTCAAGCAAGGAAAATATATAAGTTAGAAAACGCAGGGTATAAAACTCTTGAATGTGGAAATTTATATGCAATAGTTCTTGAACGCTGCCTCTATGTTACCCATAATCATTCGTTTACTGGAATGATAGTTCAATTACCTATCGTTTGTTCTGAAAGAATGAAGAATGCACAAATACTTCTGGGCACAAGAAATAGTTGGATATATACTTTTGATGATAGACCAGGTAAACTATTTGATAATCTTGAACATATCAGGGCTACTATATTCTTAACGACAAATAATGAAGGTCCTGTATATAGTACAAAATATAATAGGTGGTATTCTGAAACGCGAAAGAATTTGTTCCAGTTGCAAAATCCTTTCTCTGCCATTATTCTTGATGGTACAATACCTAAAATTGGAAACAGTATTGCGAATAATATCTTCACAAAAATATTATGTCAAAAGAGTATTGCTAATTATTATTCTCCAAGATCAACAAATATCATCTATTATCATAATGCTCCACAATATTTTGCAAGATTTACGGATTTTGTACCTTACTTCGTTAATAGTAACGGTGAGACAGTCATTTCATCTCATGTAAAACCAATATTTGTAAGTTTAAAAGATAACGCTAATATAATCTTATCAGTATTGAATTCCACTTTGTTCTATTGGTATAATCTCTTATGCTCCAATTGTAGGGATTTGACATTAAGAGAAATCAACAATTTCCCAATTACAATTGAGTCGATTAATAGTGAAAATAGGAATGAATTATCTAGATTATCCCAAAAGCTCATGAAGAATTACAATAAGAATGCGATACGTAAAACATGTGTATATAAAGCTACTGGAAAAGTTGAATTTGATGAATATCATCCCAATAAATCTAAACCCATTATCGATGAGATTGACAAAGTCCTTGCGAAGCATTACGGCTTTACAGAAGAAGAACTCGACTTCATCATCAACTACGACATCAAGTATCGTATGGGCAATGAACTAAACGAAGAATAATAAAAATGTAGGAAAAAGAGTGTAAAGTAAAAAGAATTTCGTACCTTTGCAACATCATAATAAGTAAAGGCATGAAAAACCCGGATTCATCACCAGCATCTAATATCTGGGAGAGGAACTACCGGGACTGCGCTGCAAAGTTACGAATAATTATGGAATTAAACAAGAATTTCTTTGAAAAAGTTTTCTCAACGAAGCGAATGGAGCGATATTTTGCTCTCTATCCTAATGATGAGGCTCGTGCAATTAAGCATTATGAATGCAATCTGATGCTTGCAGAATCGCTTTATATAAGCTTGTCTGTATTGGAAGTGACGCTGAGAAATGCACTCTGCCGTGAACTGGAAACAATGACAGGACGAGAAGACTGGTATGCAATCTTTCCTTCTACGCCAGGCCTACGCAGTTTAAATAAATATATTACAGAAGCAGGTCAGCATATTACAGCACGACATGAGCAAATAACACCATCGAAGATTGTGGCTGAACTTACTTTGGGTTTTTGGGTGTCATTGCTGAATAGCGAATACGAACGTACTTTATGGCAATCTCTTCGCAGAGCATTCCCATATATGCCGAGGGAGAAGAGACAACGACGGAATATTTCTGCTCCACTTAACCTGTTCAGGCGTTTCCGTAACCGAATTTTTCATAATGAGTCCATTTGTTGGAATTTGAATCGAGTTGAAGAAATTCATGGCGAAATACTAAAAGTAATTGGATGGATGAATCGGGATCTGCCAGAATGGGTGGCAGCCCAAGAACGTTTTGAAAACGTTTGTGCTGAAATCAGGAATCGAATGGAGTGGGATTAGGTTAATGTATGGATTATCTTGGCAACAAGGAACTGTTGAATTTGCCAAAGACTGCATTTTTGGCATCAAGCACCATACCACCAGATATGGTGCTGAAATGTTATGACTGGGCGACGGAACAGCATGAGGGTTGTGTGATTAGCGGTTTCAGCAGTAAACTTGAAAAAGATGTACTTTATTTTCTGTCAAAAGGGAAACAACCCGTTATTGTAGTGTTGGCTCGTAAATTGTATAAGAAGATACCCTTAGAGTTGCAGTCGTTTTTAGACGAAAACCGCTTACTTATCATCTCCGTTTCCAAAGCAGTTCGACAATCAAAAGTTACTGCTAATGCACGTAATGAATTCATCTGTGAAATAGCCGACCAAATTCTATTTGTCGGAGTAAATGAGAAAAGCAGCTTGTTTGAACTGAAAAAGAAATATTTCACCAAAGTTGAACATGTGGGAAAAAATACTACATAGAATAAAACGATAGCGGTTTAGCTGCTCCAAAATTTAGTTTTGCTGAATTTTGTCGCGACTCAGCAAAGAAAATAAGATTTTCTCTGCATTTGCTGCTCCAAAATTTAGTTTGCTGAATTTTGTCGCGACTCAGCAAAGAAAATAAGATTTTCTCTGCATTTGCTGCTCCAAAATTTAGTTTGCTGAATTTTGTCGCGACTCAGCAAAGAAAATAAGATTTTCTCTGCATTTGCTGCTCCAAAATTTGGTGGATTCAGTAGAAGGTGGTATATTTGCAAAATAAAACTAAAAACAAGGAGGAACCATGATGTACGACGAATTTGATGACTATGCCTATGACGATGATTCATTGATGGAAGAAATTGATGACATTCTTTATGATGAGGAGTATGAAAGAACTCTATATGAAGTAAACGTCTGTGAAATCAATGATTATTGGGATCGGGAAAATGAGTATATCAGGAGTAGCGGAATCTATTCCGATGAAGAGGTTGAGCAGATTCTTGAGAATCACAATCGGATTCGCGATGAGAAAATTGCTGAGGCCACAGAAGATTATGAAAGGGAATTGGAATGGATTCGGGAACAAAAGGAATGGGCTGCTCAAGAAAGACAGTGGGAACGGGAAAACCGCGAATATGAAAGACTCATGGCATTGGAAGAGGCTGAGGAAGCAAGACTTGATTCTTATTCCCACGACATCGGAAGCAGGGACTATACCCCCAAACCGAGCCTCGCCAGCCGTTTGCTGACGGGTGCTGCCATCTATCATTTCCTTAAAAAATTGTTTTGATTATAATTGATAGGTGTGGATGCTGGTGGCTTGTGCCGACGGTAGGTAGTTGATGCCCCACCAACACATTTGAAGCAACGCGAAACAGACGAGTAGCAGGCAGAGCGCGAGTCGCGGACGATGCGATGGCAGGCGGCGATAGTGGATAAAAATGAGGTAGGAAAACCACGTGATGGCCGCCCACGTTTCTTTCGGGTCCCACGACCAGTAGTGTCCCCACGCTTCTTTCGCCCAGAGTGCTCCGAAGAGCATTCCGACGGTCATGAAGGCGAGGCCGAACGACACGAGGCGGTCGATGGTTGCGAGCGATGCCGGCGTTTTCCTGAAGAGTTGCCACAGTGCCATCAGCGTGGCGAGTCCGAGCGCGGTGTAGGCGAACATATAAACCACGACGTGGGGTGCGAACCACGGACTTTGCAGGGCTGGAACAAGCGTTTTCGACTGCATGGAACTTTTGAAAAGGACGATGACGACGAAAACGAGGGCCAAAATCGCCAAAAAGGGCAGAAAACGCTTGATTTTCGAGGGCGAATGTCGCCTGACAGCCGACAGAAACAGCAGAAAAGCACCGCCGAGCATCAGGTAGATGCCCGTATAGACGAGTGGTAGCCACGGGTCGCGGACGAGTTCCAGAATCGACATTCGACTTTTCGCGCCCATGCGAGTGTCGTAGCTGTTTTGATAGATTTTCCAACCGTTCACACTGACGGGTTTGTTCACTTCGACCGTCGCCCCCAATTCCTCGTTTTTCTTCGTCAGAATCAGCATTTCCGAGGCGAAACGCTTTGGCATACCGTCGTCGTAGGTTTCCATGACGAATTGTTTGAGTTCAATCGTCATCGGCATTTGGCGAACGAAGCCGTCGCGTGTCAGGGCCGTCGATTCCCGTTGTCCCAAACTTAAAATCATTTTCACTCGTTCCATGTCGGCATGGCCGAGCGTGGCGGTGGTGATGGCGATGAAAAGGCCGAGGTGGAATAGAAGTGAGAAGAGAGAAGTGGATGAAAAATCCGTTGTCTTGATTTGGCGGAGAATCGTTAATCCTAAGATGAGGGCGATATAGACATAGATGAGTACGAAGGGCCAGAACGACAGCATATTGTGTAGCCAAGAACCCTCGGCTGACTGGCGCGTCAAGCCCATCACGACGGTCAGGGCGACGGCATAGGCGAGTGCTGGAATGGCGGCATGATGGCTGCCGATGAAGCCAAAAAACGGCACGCGACGGCGCAAGCGGAACATGGCGGCGATCATCGCAAGGAAAACAGCGAACACCACGCCATTCGCAGGCCACGCAAATCGGCTCCACGCCACTGGTCCGATGCTCCATTCCAATGCCAAACCCACGAAAATGAGGCCGGCACCGATGAGAAATCCTTTTGCAAATCCGTCTTTCATGAGGAATCGAAATGATGAATTGGAGGGCAAAGGTACAAAAAAAAGTGGAAAATTTTGCATTCTGCTCACTTATTCAATAAATTTCTCTCGCTCGACAAAATAATCTTTTTATTTTGTCCTCACTTACTCGAAATTTTCGTAACTTTGACTTCGTCGAAGTTACTTTCGTTCGAGAATGGAAAAGAAAAACGAGTTTTCTTTTTGCATTCTCCTCACTTATTCAATAAATTTCTCTCGCTCGACAAAATAATCTTTTTATTTTGTCCTCACTTACTCGAAATTTTCGTAACTTTGCAAATCGAAACTAATAACCTAAACAAAAAATAAAAAACTATGCAGAAAAAACTGATTGAGTGCGTGCCCAACTTCAGCGAGGGCCGCAACATGGGAATCATCAAAGAGATTACCAACGAGATTGAGAGTGTGAAGGGTGTGAAACTGCTCGACGTGGACCCAGGCGACGCAACGAACCGCACGGTGGTGACCTTCGTGGGAGAGCCTGAGGCGGTGGTCGAGGCGGCATTTCTCGGCGTGAAGAAGGCTGGGCAACTCATCGATATGCGGCAGCACCACGGCGCACATCCGCGAATGGGTGCGACCGACGTTTGTCCGCTGATTCCCGTCAGTGGCATCACGCTCGAAGAATGTGCCGAACTGGCTCGGAAACTGGCTGAGCGCATCGCGAATGAGGCGAAAATTCCGTGCTATTGCTACGAGGCTGCGGCGTTCAAGCCCGAAAGACAGAATCTGGCGGTTTGCCGTGCCGGAGAATACGAGGCACTGCCCGAAAAGATGTCGAATCCCGAGAAAGCACCCGATTTCGGGGCTCGTCCGTATGACGAGGGTGTGGCTCGCACGGGTTGTACGGCGGTGGGCGCTCGCGACTTCCTCATCGCTGTGAACTATAACTTGAACACGACTTCGACGCGCCGCGCCAACGCGATTGCCTTCGACGTGCGCGAAAAAGGTCGTCCGAAGCGCGAGGGTGGTTCGCCCGTCGGAAAACCGATGAAAGACGAGAACGGCGAAACAATCATGATTCCCGGAACGCTGAAAGCGACGAAGGCCATCGGTTGGTTTATCGATGAATACGGCGTTGCGCAGGTGTCGATGAACATCACGAACATCAACGTGACACCGCTTCACGTGGCATTCGACGAGGTGTGCCGCTGTGCGCAGAATCGTGGAATTCGCGTCACGGGAACCGAAATTGTGGGTCTGATGCCGAAGCGCACGCTCATCGACGCTGGAAAATATTTCCTTGAAAAGCAGAATCGCTCGACGGGAATCCCCGAGGAAGACATCATCAACATCGCCGTGAAGTCGATGGGACTGGATGACCTCAAGCCGTTTAATCCGCGTGAGAAAGTCATCGAATTCTTGCTCGAAGATGCCAACGCGTCGGCGAAAAAACTCGTCGATTTGACCGTGAAAGGTTTTGCCGAGGAGACTTCTCGCGAAAGTCCTGCGCCCGGCGGTGGTACGATTTCGGCCTATATGGGTGCGCTCGGTGCAGCGCTGGGCACGATGGTGGCGAACCTGTCGAGCCACAAGGCCGGTTGGGATGCGCGTTGGAACGAGTTTTCGGCATGGGCCGACAAGGGTCAGGTGCTGATGACGGAACTTTTGCACCTCGTCGATGAAGACACCGAGGCGTTCAACCGCATTATGGAGGCTTTCGGAATGCCGAAGAAGACCGACGAGGAAAAGGCGGCGCGATCGGCTGCGATTCAGGCTGCCACGCTGTATGCGACGCAGATTCCGCTGCAGACGATGAAGGCGTCGTTCAAGGCGTTTGAGATTTGCCGTGCGATGGCGGAAGAGGGCAATCCGAACAGCGTTTCCGACGCTGGCGTGGGTGCTTTGGCGGCTCGTGCAGCGGTTCTCGGTGCAGGTTTGAACGTGAAAATCAACGCTGGAAGCCTCGCCGACAAAGCAATGGCTGAGAAATTGGTGGGAGAAGCGAATGAGTTGATTGCTAAAGCCAACGTCGAAGAGGCTGAAATCATCAAAATCGTGGAATCGAAATTGTAAAATATATGTCAAACGAAGATTTTAGAAAAGAAATACGGCTTGGGATTCCGAACGAATTGCCCGACCCGAAACCCTACGACACGGAAATCAACCACGCGCCGAAGCGCAAGGAAATTCTTTCTTCCGAAGAAAAGAAACTGGCGTTGCGCAATGCGTTGCGTTACTTCCCGAAGTCGCTTCACGCGCAGTTGGCACCCGAATTTGCCGAAGAACTGAAGACCTACGGCCGAATCTATATGTATCGCTATCGTCCGAGTTACGAGATGTACGCCCGTCCTATCGACGAATATCCGGCGAAAAGTAGGCAGGCGGCGGCGATTATGATGATGATTCAAAACAATTTGGACAAGGCTGTGGCGCAGCATCCGCACGAATTGATTACCTACGGCGGCAACGGCGCGGTGTTCCAGAACTGGGCGCAATATCGTTTGGTGATGAAATATTTGAGCGAAATGACCGACGAACAGACGCTTGTGATGTATTCGGGCCATCCGCTCGGGCTGTTTCCGTCGCACAAGAATGCGCCGCGCGTCGTGGTGACCAACGGAATGGTGATTCCGAACTATTCCAAGCCCGACGATTGGGAACGCTTCAATGCGCTCGGCGTGAGCCAATACGGTCAGATGACGGCAGGTTCGTATATGTACATCGGGCCACAGGGCATCGTCCACGGTACGACGATCACGGTGTTGAATGCGGCGCGGAAGGTTGGCGGCGACAATATGAAACTCTTCGTCACGGCTGGTCTCGGCGGAATGTCGGGTGCACAGCCAAAGGCCGGAAACATCGCTGGCGTGGTGAGCATCACGGCGGAAATCAATCCGTTGGCAGCCCGCAAGCGCCACGAACAAGGCTGGGTCGATGAACTGCACGAAAACCTCGACGAACTCATCGAAGCCACGAAGAAAGCCGTGGCCGAAAAGCGCGTCGTTTCGATGGCGTATGTCGGCAATGTGGTCGATTTGTGGGAACGACTCGCTGACGAGAACATCAAAGTCGATTTGGGCAGCGACCAGACCTCGCTTCACAACCCGTGGGCAGGCGGTTACTATCCCGTCGGCTACTCGCTCGAAGAGTCGAAGCGGATGATGGCCGAGGAGCCTGAGCGCTTCAAGGCGGCTGTGCAGGAATCGCTGCGCCGACAAGTGGCCGCTATCAACAAACTCACCGCCAACGGAATGTATTTCTTTGACTATGGCAATGCGTTTTTGCTCGAAGCAAGCCGCGCCGGAGCCGATATTCTCGACGAAAAGGGCGGTTTCCGTTATCCAAGTTACGTTCAGGACATTATGGGTCCGATGTTTTTCGACTACGGTTTTGGTCCGTTCCGCTGGGTTTGTGCCTCTGGCGACCCGAAAGACCTCGAAACCACCGACCGACTCGCCGCCGAGGTGCTCGAAGAGATGATGAAAAACTCGCCTGCCGACATTCAAGGGCAGATGGCCGACAACATCCACTGGATTAAAGAGGCCGGAAAGAACAAGCTCGTGGTTGGTTCGCAGGCGCGCATCCTCTACGCCGATTCCGAAGGTCGCACGAAAATCGCCTTGGCATTCAACGAGGCCATTCGTCGCGGTGAGTTGTCGGGTCCCGTCGTGCTCGGTCGCGACCACCACGACGTCAGCGGAACCGACTCGCCCTTCCGCGAAACCTCGAACATCTACGACGGTTCGCAGTTCTGCGCCGATATGGCCGTGCAAAACGTCATCGGCGACTCGTTCCGTGGTGCCACGTGGGTCAGCATCCACAACGGCGGTGGAGTAGGCTGGGGCGAAGTCATCAACGGCGGTTTCGGAATGGTCATCGACGGCAGCGAACAGGCCGACAAAAACATCCGCCTGATGCTGCTCTGGGACGTGAACAACGGCATCGCACGCCGTTCGTGGGCTCGCAACAGCGGTTCCATCGACGCCATCAAGCGCGAAATGGCGCGCACGCCCGACTTGCAAGTGACGCTGCCGAATCTGGTCGATGACGACATCATCAACCAAGCATTTTAAGGAATCAGTTTCCCATCAAAAAAAGGTAAAAAAGCATCGGCTTTTTTACCTTTTTTCATTTGTCAACTGTCAACTGTCAACTATCAACTGCTTACGCGATTCCTTTTCCGTGACAATTCTTGAATTTCTTGCCTGAGCCGCAGGGACACGGGTCGTTGCGTCCGGGCATCTTGTCCTTGACGATGGGCGTGCGATTGACTTGCTGTGCCTGACCGCGTGTGTCGGTGTGGGCGGCAGCCTCTTGATTCGGATCGACGAGTTCGTTGCCGCGCTGCTCGTTGTAGCGTTGCGAACGCTGTTCGGGAGCCGCCTCGCGCACCTGCTGTTGTTCCATTTCTGGAATCTGGCCGCGTGTCAGAATCGAGGCGATGCGGTTGTTCATATCGTTCACCATATCGTCGAACAACTTGGCACTTTCGAGTTTGAAAATCAACAACGGGTCTTTCTGCTCGTAGGAGGCGTTCTGCACCGAGTGGCGCAGTTCGTCGAGTTGGCGCAGGTTTTCCTTCCAGCAGTCGTCGATGATGTGAAGCATAATCGTCTTCTCGAACTGTTTCACGACCGATTTTGCCTCGCTGTCGTAAGCCTCTTTCAAGTCGCAGGGAATGTTATAGACGCGCTTTCCGTCGGTGATGGGCACGAGGATTCGCTCGTACATCTGACCCTGATTCTCATAGACGTTCTTGATGACTGGCCACGCGACGTTTTGCAGGCGTTCGGTCTTGCGCGTGAACTCGTGCATAGCGGTTTGGAAGGCCTGTTCGTAGAGTTTGTCGTGCGGCGTGTTGATCATTTCCTCTTTCGTGAACGGACATTCCATCGAGAGAATCTTGAGGAACTGCTCGCGACAGCCCGCGTAGTCGTTGTTGTCGATGATGTTGATGGTGCGGTCCCAGATGATATTGGCGATGTCCATTCCGATGCGCTCGCCCATCAGTGCGTGGCGACGCTTCTCATAGACGACCGTACGCTGTTTGTTCATCACATCGTCGTATTCGAGCAAGTGTTTACGCGTGCCAAAGTGGTTTTCCTCGACCTTTTTCTGGGCGCGTTCGATGTTTTTCGTAATCATCGAACTTTCGATTCGCTCGCCTTCCTTGAAACCGAGGCGGTCCATCACGGAAGCGATTCGCTCGGAACCGAACAGACGCATCAGTTTGTCTTCAAGCGATACGTAGAACACCGAAGAACCCGGGTCGCCCTGACGACCAGCACGACCGCGCAACTGACGATCGACGCGGCGACTTTCGTGTCGCTCGGTGCCGATAATTGCCAATCCACCGGCCTGTTTCACTTCGTCGGTCAGTTTGATGTCGGTACCACGACCAGCCATATTCGTTGCGATGGTCACTGCACCGAGCATCCGCTCTTCCTCGTGGCCGTCGATGACGACTGTGCCCTTGGTCGATTGACCGGCGAGAGCCACGATGTCGGCCTCTTTCTGGTGCAACTTCGCGTTGAGCACTTGGTGCGGAATCTTGCGCATCGACAGCATTTTCGACAGCATTTCCGAGATTTCGACCGAGGTCGTACCGACCAGACACGGTCTTCCGGCATTGCGCATCTCTTCGATTTCGTCGATGACGGCACGATATTTTTCGCGATTGGTCTTATAGACGCGGTCTTCTTGGTCGTTGCGGACGACAGGCTTGTTCGTCGGAATCTCGACAACGTCGAGTTTGTAAATATCCCAAAATTCGCCTGCCTCGGTGATGGCCGTACCCGTCATACCAGCCAGTTTGTGGTACATACGGAAGTAGTTTTGCAGCGTAATCGTGGCGAAAGTCTGCGTGGCGGCCTCGACCTTCACGTGCTCCTTCGCCTCGACAGCCTGATGCAGTCCGTCGCTCCAGCGGCGACCCTCCATAATACGGCCTGTCTGCTCATCGACAATCTTCACTTCGCCGTTGATGACGACATATTCGTCGTCCTTGTTGAACATACAGTAAGCCTTGAGCAGTTGGCGAATCGTGTGGACGCGCTCCGACTGCACGGCGTAGTGGTTCAACAAATCGTCTTTCTTATCGACGCGCTGTTCCTCGGTGAGCGAGGTGTCGGCTTCGAGAGCGGAAAGTTGCGAGGTGATGTCGGGCAACACGAACAAATCGCGGTCGTTCACCTGCTTGGCGAGCCATTCGGTACCCTTGTCGGTCAGTTCGCAGGAATTGAGTTTTTCCTCGACGACGAAATAGAGTGGTTCGATGGCCTCGGGCATCCGTCGGTTGTTGTTTTCCATATAGATTTCCTCGGTTTTCAACATACCAGACTTGATGCCTTCCTCGGAAAGATATTTGATGAGCGGCTTGTTCTTCGGCAAGCACTTGTATGAGCGGTAGAGCGAGAGGAAACCAGCGTCGAGCGCCTCCTGACCTTCCTTTTTCTGACCTTGCTCCATCAGCGTCTGGCCTTTGCCGATGAGCGACTTGGCCTCGGCAAGATACTGAGTTGCCAATTGGCGCTGCACTCCCACGAGCTTTTCGACGAGCGGCTGATATTCCTCGAACATCTGGTCGTCGCCCTTCGGCACAGGACCGCTGATAATCAACGGTGTACGGGCATCATCGACCAACACCGAGTCCACCTCATCGACGATGGCATAGTTGTGGGCGCGTTGCACGAGGTCGTGGGGCGACGAAGCCATATTGTCGCGCAGATAGTCGAAACCGAACTCGTTGTTCGTTCCGAAGGTGATGTCGGCATTATAGGCACGGCGACGCGCATCGGAATTGGGCTGATGCTTGTCGATGCAATCGACGCTGAGGCCGTGGAACTCGTAGAGCGGTCCCATCCATTCCGAGTCACGCTTGGCCAGATAGTCGTTCACCGTGACGACGTGAACGCCGTTGCCCGTCAGTGCGTTGAGGAACACGGGCAGCGTCGCCACCAGCGTTTTACCCTCACCCGTCGCCATTTCCGCGATTTTTCCTTGATGCAGGGCAATACCGCCGAACAACTGCACGTCGTAGTGAATCATCTCCCATTTCAGGTCGTTGCCGCCTGCCGTCCAGTGGTTGTGGTAGATGGCTTTGTCGCCGTCGATGGTGATGAAGTCTTTCGCGGGATTGGCCGCAAGGTCGCGGTCGAAATCGGTCGCGGTGACGATGGTTTCTTCGTTTTGAGCGAAGCGTCGAGCCGTTTCCTTCACAATGCTGAAGGCGACGGGCATCACTTCATTGAGGGCTTTCTCGTAGATTTCGAGCGCCTCTTTGTCTAATTTGTCGATTTGGTTGAAGATGGCCTCGCGCTCGTCGAGCGGCGTGTCTTCGATGGTCGCCTTCAACTCCTCGATTTTGTCTTTCTGGGCCTTTGCCGACTGCTGCACATACTGCTGAATCTCCTTCGTTTTGGCACGAAGTTCGTCGTTGCTGAGGGCTTCGATGGCGGGATATGCCTCTTTGACTTTCTCGACCAGCGGCTGAATCAGTCGCATATCACGTGCCGACTTGTCGCCGAACAGTGATTTCAGGAATTTGTTGAAATTCATCTTGTTATTTGACTATTTTACGATTTTACTATTTGACAATTTTGAAATTTTCCACCTTATTGATAATAAAGCGGGTGCAAAGGTACGAAAATATTTCCGTACTTTTTGCCAGCGTTGCTACTTTTTTATGATTTTTCGATTAAAAAAGCGGCTCGGTCGAGCAAGCGTTGGGTGCTCGGATGCGGATGCTTTTGGCGATGGTGGGCGCGATGCGATCGACGGTGACGGGTGTCGCGATGCGGCTGCTGTGGATGCCTGCGCCGAAGAAGATGATGGGGAAGGGCAGGAAGCCCGAGCGCGATGTGAACGACTCGTTGGTGTCTTCGTTCAGCAGTCGCCAGCCGGGTGCCACTTCGATGATGATGTCGCCGCTGAGGCTCGGATTGAAGCCGTTGCGCAGTTTCAGAATGTCGTTGTTGCCTGCCAGAAGTCGCTCTGACGTGTAAACATCGGCGATGCCTGCGTTTTGCACGAGGAAATCCTGTGCGCGTTGCAGCAATTCCGACATATTGATGCGTTTTTCCTCAATCAGCTTGTGGTTGAGGTACATCTGGTTCGAAAAACACGTTTCGACGTAGCGTCCCTGCCCGTAAATCGCCGTGAGGAACATATTGAGCAGGTTGGCCGTGCGGTTGATGTAGAACGTGCCCGTCGGGATGCGATATTGCGAGAGGTCGCTTTCGCGCTCGTCGGCGTAGCCTGTGCTCGTCACGACGAACAACACTCGCTCGTTTCCGACAGCCTTTTCGATGCCGCCCACGAGCCTTCCAAGCGAGTTGTCGAGTTGCATATAGACGCTCTCCATTTCGGTCTGCCAATCTGTCGTGATTCCGTCGGGATTGGCCGCCGAAAGCGTCACCATCATCATATCGCTCACTTCGTCGGCCCCCATTCCAGTCGCACTGACGACCTTCAGAGCCATATCGACAACTTCTTCATTCGTAAGTTGCTTATTCTTAGAAAGTTCTCGCGTTATATTCGAGTTTAACTTAATCCATTCGGGAGTCGAAGCGGAATAGTAGGTCGAGGTGCGCCAACGGTTGTTGTTGGTGTCGATCCAGAGGGCGCCGTCGGCAGCGTGACCTGCCGACAAAATGGCAGCGGCTTTCTCGGCGGCGACGCTCCAAACGATGGCCGAACCTTGCGTGCTGACCTTCAATTCGTCGCCGACGGTCGAGGTGGTCAGGCGGTGGGGCGAGGCGAAATGCTTCGAGTCATCGACACTGAAAACGGGTCGCAGCGTGTTTCTGTCGAGCCATCGGTTGGCGATGATGCCGTGGTAATAGGGCGTTGTGCCAGTGGCGATGGTGCTCAGTGCCGATGCCTGGTCGACGGGCGAGAACGGATAGGATGCCGCGTCGAAAACGGTGCCGTCTTTCATCAATTTTCGGAAGCCAGAAGCGTTGTAGAGCGGTGTGAAAGCCTCGAGATAGTCGGTGCGCAACTGGTCGATGGTGATATTGACGACGAGCCTCGGCGCAAGTTGGATGGCCTGCACTTCGGTGCCCGTGATGAGGGCGACAATAAGGGCGAGATATTTATTCATTGGACGATTCTACGATTTGACTAATTGACTATTTGACTATTTTACTTTTTTACCTTTTTACTTTTTCACCTTTTCTAATATTGAACAAATATGGTGCCAAAATCGCGAGACCGCTCGCGAAAACTTGGATATGTCCGACGATGAAATAGGCGAGAATTTCCGCGACAATAAAAGCGATGAAGCAGAAGGAATAAAACCGCCAGAACCAATGTTTTTTAGGGCCATTTCGGTCTTTATAGGCGGCATAGACGCCGATGAGCGCAAGCGGATTGAGTATCAGAATCTGCAAATTGAGGTTCACCGTCGGGTGTTGCGAGAAAATCATCGCTGTCAGAACGAGGCCGCAGAGTCCGATGACGAGCATCAGCAGCGCCTCGAAACACCACATAAACTTAAATTTTGAAGGGAAATACCAACTGAGAACGTAGAAAACGATGCCCAAGAATAAAATCAGCAAAACAGTGATGATGCTCTTTAATGCTGACTTTTCTTGGCTGTCGTAGAACATCGGAACGACTTGTTTTTCCTCTTTCACCAGCGGAATCGAGTCGCCAATCAATGCGGTTTCAAAGTCTTCTTTCAAGTTGAAGGGCAGGAATTGCTGTTCGCTCTTCGTGGTAGGTGCGTCGGCCTTGAGTCCGAGCAACAAATCGTTGCCCAATTCTGTCCAGAAATGGCCGATGGTGCATAAATGCAGCATTTGTCGGAACGACCATCCGTTGTCCTCGCGCTCGTAGGTGACATCCATCGAACCGAGAATCACGTCACGCGCCTTCGTCGTGCAATTATTATAAAAGATGTTATAGCGGTATTCCCGATTTTCGGGCTTGTAATTTTCCTCGATGGTTCGGACGATGCGCAGTTTTTCCTCGGGTGGCAGGTTCAGTTCCTGCTCGATGATGCCGCGACGCTCGTAGGCGTAAGTCTGACAAAATTCAAAGAAATCTTGAACGCCCATCATATAGTCGGTTTGCCCGAAAATGAAGCGTAGCACGAAATTCGACTGACTCATATCGAAAATTCCGTAGTTCACCGCCACATCGACACCCTGTTCGCGATTTTGATAGCGAATCGCCGTATGCCCGTAAAGGCTGTACGATTCTTTACCTTCCTGACAAGTCAGCAGGCTGATGGTAATCGTCGAATCGACGTGGGCGGCTTCTTCGGCGGAAAGTTTCGTCTCGGGAAAATTTTGTGCAAACACGTTCACGCCACCGCCAAAAACGAGCAGCAGAACGCAAAAATAAAGTCTTAAAATCCTTTTAAAAAGTTTCACGATGCAAAAATAACTTATAATTTTCGTTTTTCGTGCGTTTATCTCGATTTTTTTCAATAATTTTGCACTCTGTTAGTGAATTGTCAAGGAAAATTGGCACAAAAACGTGAATTTTGACACTATGTATAAGAAAAAAATGATAGTCGGCATCCTTGCTCTGGCTGCCGCAGTGAATGGCTTTGCACAAAGTGGAACGAACTCGCCCTACAGCCAGTACGGACTGGGCATTATCTCGGAACGGGCCGGTAGTGTCGGACGCGGAATGAACGGCGTCGGCATCGCCTATCGGGAACACAATCAGGTGAATGCGCTCAACCCGGCGTCGTATGCCGCGATTGACTCGCTCTCGTTCATTTTCGACGTGGGTTTGTCGGGCCAACTGACGAATTTCGAGGAAAACGGCAAGCGGTTGAACGCGAAAAATGCCAGTTTCGAGTATGTCGTGGCTGGTTTCCGCCTTGCGAAGCACCTCGGCGTGAGTTTCGGCGTGTTGCCCTATACGAATGTGGGCTACGACTACAGCGTTTCCGAGAAGGTCAATGCCACTTCCTCGGAATATTACACGAGCACGTTCACGGGCAAGGGCGGCATCCACGAGGTTTATCTCGGAATGGGCTGGGAACCGTTCAAGGGCTTTGCGTTCGGTTTCAACGCAGGCTATCTTTGGGGCGGCTACGACCGCACGGTGAAAAATTCCTACAGCGACAGTTACGTGAACACGCTGTCGAAGGAATATTCCGCCGACGTGCGTAATTTCAAGGTCGATTTCGGTTTGCAACTGACGGCTCGGCTTTCGAAAAAAGACCGTCTGACGCTCGGTGCCACCTACGGACTGAACAGGAAAATCGGTGGAAATCCGACGTGTCAGGTGATTTCCTACAATCCGCAGACGCGAGTTTCCGACACGATTTCCTATCCGAAAAACGGCGAACTCGACTTGGAAATTCCGATGACCATCGGCGCCGGACTGATGTGGAACCACAGCGGAAAGGTGAAAGTCGGTGTCGATTACTCGTTGCAGAAGTGGGGCGGCGTGAAATTCCCTGAATATACCGTCGTCAACAATGTTCCCACGTATCAACTCGCGGACAACATCTACCAAGACCGCCACAAATTCTCGCTCGGCGCGGAAATCTGCCCCGCAGAAAACAGCCGAAAGTTCCTCAATCGCGTTCGCTATCGCGCAGGCGTGGCCTACGCTACACCTTATTTAAAAATAAATGGGCACGACGGACCGAAGGAACTCAGCGCGAGTCTGGGCTTCGGAATCCCGATTTTCGACGGCTGGAGCAACCGTTCCATCTTGAATATCAGTGCGCAGTATGTGCGGCAGGAAAGCAAAATGTTCATCAAGGAAAACACGTTCCGCATCAACATCGGCCTGACGTTCAACGAGCGTTGGTTCGACAAGTGGAAAGTGGAGTAGTGCGAAGCGATGAAACCTCAACGAATCGTCTTTTTAGTCGCTTTTCTGGCGATGATGGTGGCTTGTCAGGAGCAGCACGAGCACATCGCGCCGGCGGTGAATCCGCGTGACTCGGTGCCGATGATGACGAGTTACGGAGTGAATGCGCTGATTTCCGATTCGGGCGTCATCAAATATCGCATCGTCACCGAGCAGTGGGACTATAATCCGAACGTCAATCCCTCGCGTTCTATCTTTGAAAAAGGTCTTTTCCTGACCCAATTCGACGAAAAATTCCACGTGCAGGGCTACATCCAGTGCGACACCGCCTACAATTACGACAAATTGCGCCTTTGGGAACTGCGCGGACGGGTCAGAATCCTGACGAAAGACGGTCTGCGCTTCACCAGCGAACAACTTTTCTGGGACGAGGTCAAGCACGAATTCTACTCACACGTTTTCTCGAAACTCGTCACGCCCGAGCGCACCCTGCAAGGCACCTATTTCCGCAGCGACGACCGAATGACCCACTACTACGTGTCGAACTCAAAAGGTACGTTTGAAAAGAGCGACTTCGACGGTTCGAACGATGAAAAATCAGAAGAAATTGGCGACCAACCGCCATTCCGCGATATGTCGCAGCCGCAGCGCAAATCGACCCGCTAAAACAACGAATATGGAAGGACAAATAGACATACCCTTATTGATTGGAATCCTCGTGAGTATGGTGTTTTCCGCCTTTTTCTCGGGAATGGAAATCGCCTTCGTGTCGAGCAACCGCCTTTTGGCCGAAATCGACACGGGAAAAAGCAGTCTCACACAGCGCATTCTCTCGCGCTTCCACGCTCATCCCAATGGTTTCGTCAGCACGATGCTCGTCGGCAACAACATCGCCCTCGTGGTCTATGGCATCCTTTTCGCCTCGTTTTTCGACCGAACGCTCTTCGCCTCGCTCGACGATGCCACCCGCGTGACGCTCGACACGATTCTCTCGACCCTCATCGTGCTGTTCACGGGCGAATTTCTGCCGAAAACGCTTTTCAAAAGCAATCCGAACCGACTTTTGGCCTTCTTCGCCGTGCCTGCCTACCTGTGCTACGTGCTGCTGTGGCCCGTCAGCAAATTTTCCACGTTTTTGTCGAAGATTTTCCTCAGAATTTTCGGGATTCGGATGAACAAAGAGGTCGAAGAAGGCGAATTTTCGCGTGTGGACCTCGACTACCTCGTCCATTCGAGCATCGACAGCGCGAAAAACGACGACGACATCGACGATGAGGTCAAAATCTTCCAAAACGCCCTCGATTTCGGTGAAACCCGCGTGCGCGACTGTATGATTCCGCGAACCGAGATCGTCGCCGTCGGCAACGACAGCACCGCCGACGAACTGCGCCAGAAATTCATCGAGAGCGGCCACTCGAAAATCCTCGTCTATGACGACGACATCGACCATATCAAAGGCTACGTCCATTCGTCGGAAATGTTCCGAAACCCTGCCGACTGGCGCAAGGCGATTATCGACATTCCCTTCGTGCCCGAAACGATGATGGCGCAGAAACTGATGCAGATTTTCCTCGCGCAGAAGAAGTCGTTGGCCGTCGTCGTCGATGAGTTTGGCGGCACGAGCGGCATCGTTTCGCTCGAAGACATCGTTGAGGAGATTTTCGGCGACATCGAAGACGAACACGACAATTCAAAATACGTCGCGAAGCATCTCGAAAGCGGCGAATACGTCCTCTCGGCACGCCTCGAAATCGACAAAGTCAATGAACTTTTCGACCTCGACCTGCCCGAAAGCGACGACTATATGACCGTCTCGGGACTGATTCTGCACGAATACCAAAGTTTCCCGAAACTCAACGAGGAAGTGAAAATCGGAAAATTCACATTCAAAATCATCAAAAATACGATGACAAAAATCGAGTTAGTAAAACTCAAAGTCGAGGAAGATGGCTGAAAAATTGGCCTCTGAACACGGAAAAATCGGGAAAATCGGCTCGAAAAACCAAAAAATATCCGAAAAATTCCGTCGTTTCAGACTTTTTTCGTAACTTTGTGCGCTTTTTTGAAGACAATAAATAAAAATCAATAAAAAACAAAGTAAAAAAATGGCAGCAATTGGAAAAATCAGAAGTTGGGGTCCGGTGCTCGTAGGCGCGATTGCACTGGCACTCTTCGCATTCATTGCCGAAGAAGCGGTTCGCTCTTGCGAAACCACACGTAACGACCAGCGTCAGCAAGTTGGTCAAGTTTTGGGTGAAAAAGTCAGCGTGCAGGACTTCCAGAAACTCCTCGACGAGTATCAGGAAGTCATCAAAATGCAGCAAGGACAGGAAAACCTCAACGAGCAGCAGCTCAATCAGGTGAAGGACGCCGTTTGGCAGACCCTCGTTCAGAATCGTCTGATCGAAAACGAGGCCAAGAAACTCGGTCTGACCGTCACCGACGAGGAAGTACAGAACATTTTGAAGGAAGGCACGAACCAGATGCTCCTCAGCACGCCGTTCGTGAACCAGCAGACAGGTCGTTTCGACGCGAACGCCCTGCAGCAGTTCCTCGCTGAGTACAAGCAGCAGCAGGCTACCAACCCGCAGTTGGCTCAGCAGTATCAGTCGGTGTATCGCTACTGGACTTTCATCGAAAAGACCCTTCGTCAGCAGGTTCTTCAGCAGAAATATCAGGCTTTGTTCGCCAACTGTCTGCTCTCGAACCCCGTCGAGGCGAAGATGGCATTCGACGCTGAGAGCGAGGAAAGCCACGTTGAACTGGCTGTGTTCCACTACAGCAGCATTGAAGACAGCAAAATTGAAGTGAGCGAAAGCGAACTGAAAGCCAAATACGACGAACTGAAGGCTCGTTTCTTGCAGCCGGTCGAGAGCCGCGACGTGAAATTCGTGGACGTTGAGGTTCAGCCCTCGACACAAGACCGTGCTGAAATTCAGAAACTCTTCGCCGACTATCAGAAGCAACTCACCGAGGCCGCCGATCCGACGGAAGTCGTCCGCAAGAGCACTTCGCTGATGCCGTATCTCGGTCTGCCCGTCGCCTCTTCCGCATTCCCCACTGACATCGCGCAGAAACTCGACTCGATGGCAGTCGGTAGCGTCTATGGTCCGATGGAAAGCAAGGCCGACAACACGCTCAACCTCATCAAACTCGTCGCCAAGACGCAGTTGCCCGACTCGGTTGAATATCGTCGTATTCAGGTTGGTGGAACGTCGATTGAAGATGCTCGCAAGCGTGCCGACTCGATTTACACGGCTCTGAAGGCTGGTGCCGAATTTGACGTTTTGGCCAAGAAATATGGTCAGACAGCCGACAAAATGTGGCTCACAACCCGTGAATATCAGCTCGCTCCGACGATGGACGCTGACACGAAGAGCCTTCTGAATCAACTGAACACGATGGCCGCCAACGAACTTCGCAACATCGAACTGTCGCAGGGCAACATCATAGTTCAGGTCCTCAACCGCAAGAATTTCATCACGAAATACACTGCTGCCGTTGTCAAGAAGACCATTGACTTCTCGAAAGACACCTATTCGACGGCTTACAACAAGTTCAGTTCCTTCGTGAGCGCTAACCAGAAAGGCGAAGACCTCGTCAACAACGCTCAGAAGAACGGCTATCAGGTGCAGACCCGCAACGACATCACCACCGCCGAGCACTATCTCGCCAACATTCGCGGCACCCGCGACGCGCTGAAGTGGCTCTTCGAGGCGAAGGAAGGCGAAATCTCGCCGATGTACGAGTGTGGCGACAACAACCACCTGCTCGTGGTCGTGCTCGACAAGATTCACAAGGCTGGAAACCGCTCGTTCGACGACCCGCAGGTCAAAGAGTTCGTGAAGGCAGAAGTGATTCGCGACAAGAAAGCCGCTCAACTGATGGAGAAGGCACAGGGCGTGAAGTCGATTGCCGACGCAAAGGCCAAGGGTGCCGTGGTCGATTCCGTGAGCCAGATTACGTTTGCCGCTCCTGTGTTCATCGCGTCGAGTGGTGCCAGCGAGCCCGCTCTGAGCGGTGCCGTCGCAGGAACAGCCAAAGGCGAGTTCTCGAAAGCTCCCGTGAAGGGCAATGCCGGCGTCTATCTCTTCCAAGTGACCGACCGCCACAGCCACGCCGAGGCTTTCAACGCCAAGGAACAAGAAGCCAAACTCCGCCAGCGCGTCATGCAGTTCGCCAGCGGATTCATGGGCGACCTCTACCAGAAAGCAAAAGTGGAAGACAACCGCTATCTGTTCTTCTAAAAAAACGCTTTTCTAAAAGTCAATATATGAAAATGCCCGATGCGATTGCGTCGGGCTTTTTTTATATAATAATGTGTAGAATCGTTCGCCCGAAAATGCCCATTTTTTCGATTTTAAGAGTTTTTAACGTCACATAAAAGACATTTTTACTCGATATGCTTGCAATTGTCGATTTTTTTTGCTTACTTTGCAGAAACTATCATTAACAACTAAAACCAGACGTTATGATGAAGACAACAGAAACAGCGAATCTCTGTGGTCTGAAGCGCGAAGACTTCCAGACCACAGTGAACGGTAAGCAAACCGATCTTTACATTTTAAAGAACAGTCAAGGCAACGAAGTTGCCGTCACCAACTACGGCGGAGCGCTTGTCGCCATCATGGTTCCCGACCGCGACGGCAAACATGCCAACGTGATTCAAGGACACGACAACATCCAAAGTGTCATCAATAGCCCCGAGCCTTATCTTTCGACGCTCATCGGACGCTATGGCAACCGCATTGCGAAAGGTCGCTTCCAACTGAACGGAAAGCAGTATGAACTGGCCATCAACAACGGTCCGAACTCGCTGCACGGCGGTCGTGCCGGATGGAACGCAAAGGTGTGGGAAGCCCTGCAAATGAACGACAAGACGCTCGTGCTGAAGTACGTGAGTCCTTACGGAGAAGAAGGCTACACGGGCGAAATGAAGGTGACGGTGGTCTATACGTTCACCGACGAGAACGAACTCGTCATCGAATACATGGCGCAGACCAACAAAAAGACCATTCTCAACCTCACGAGCCACGGATTTTTCTCGCTGCAAGGTCTCGACAATCCGACGCCGACCATCGACGAGCAAGTCTGCCAAATCAATGCCGATTACTACCTGCCCATCGACGACACATCGATTCCGACGGGTGAAATTCGCTTTGTGAAGGGTACGCCGTTCGACTTCCGCGAGCCGAAAGCCGTCGGCAAGGACATCGACGCCGACGACGAGCAAATCAAAAACGGTGCCGGCTACGACCATTGCTTCGTTTTGAACAAGAAGGAAGAGGGCGAACTGAGTTTTGCCGCTCGCCTCGTGGAGCCGAACAGCGGTCGCACGATGGAGGTCTATACAACTGAGCCCGGTGTGCAGGTCTATTCCGACAACTGGGCCGACGGATTCCCCGGCTACCACGGTGCCACGTTCGGTCGTCGCTCGGCCATCTGCTTCGAGTGCCAGCACTTCCCCGATTCGCCGAATCATCCCTATTTCCCGTCGGTCGTGCTTCGTCCGGGTGAGGAATATAAGCAGAAAACCATCTATAAATTTGGAATTGACAAGTAATTTTAACCATAAAAACGATTAAAGCTATGGACATTGAATTCGTAAGAAGTCGCTTCATCAAGCACTTCGATGGAAAAACTGGCAACATCTACGCATCGCCAGGCCGTATCAACCTCATCGGTGAGCACACCGACTACAACGGAGGTTTCGTATTCCCCGGTGCCATCGACAAAGGCATCATGGCAGAAATGCGCCCCAACGGTACTGAAAGCACCATTCGGGCCTACTCAATCGACCTGAAAGACCGCGTCGATTTCGACTTCCACGACGGTCAGGGTCCCCGTGCATCGTGGGCTCGTTACATCTACGGCATCACGCTCGAAATGGAAAAACTCGGTGTGCCCGTCAAGGGTTACAACATCGCTTTCGCTGGCGACGTGCCCCTCGGAGCAGGTATGTCGTCGTCGGCTGCCATGGAAAGTTGCTTCGCCTGCGGTCTGAACGACCTTTTCGGCGACAACAAGATTTCCAAGTGGGACATCGTTCTGGCCGGACAAGCCACGGAGCACAACTACGTCGGTGTGAAGTGCGGTATCATGGACCAGTTCGCCAGCGTCTTCGGACAGGCCGGCAAGCTGATGCGCCTCGACTGCCGCAGCCGTGAGTTCGAGTATTTCCCCTTCAATCCCGAAGGCTACAAGCTCGTTCTGCTCAACTCTTGCGTGAAGCACGAACTCGTCGGTTCGCCCTACAACGACCGTCGCAACTCGTGTGAAAACGTCGTGAAACACATCGCTGCGAAGCATCCAGAAGGAAAATTCGAGACATTGCGCGACTGCACTTGGGAACAACTCGAGGAAGTGCGTGCCGAAGTTGGCGAGGAAGACTACACCCGCGCCCATTTCGTGCTCGGCGAGAAAGACCGTGTGTTGGCTGTTTGCGACGCATTGGTGGCTGGCGACTACGAAACCGTTGGTAAGAAGATGTACGAGACGCACGAAGGACTGTCGAAGGAGTACGAAGTGAGCTGTGAGGAGCTCGACTTCCTCAACGACGTCGCCAAGGAATGCGGCGTGACGGGTTCGCGCATCATGGGCGGTGGCTTCGGCGGCTGCACCATCAACCTCGTCAAGGACGAACTCTACGACTCGTTCATCGAGACGGCCAAGAAGAAGTATTTCGAGAAATATAACAAGGTGCCGAAAGTCTATGACGTGGTCATCAGCGACGGTTCGCGTAAGATTTGCTAATTCATAAACATTAAAAATATGAGTACACAACAGAAACAATGGGGAGCCATCATCGTGATGATTGCGCTCTTCGCCATGATTGCCTTCGTGACGAACCTCTGTACACCGATGGCAACGATTATCAAGAATCAGGGTGAAATTTCGAATGTGCTTGCCCAGATTGGTAACTACGGCAACTTCGTAGCCTATCTCGTGATGGGTATTCCTGCCGGTATGCTCATTTCGAAGTTCGGCTACAAGAAAACCGCTCTCATCGGCCTTGTCGTCGGTATGATTGGTATTCTCATCCAGTGGATGAGCGGTCTGATTGACAACGGCGACGGCTCGAACATCGGCGTCGTATTCGCTGTTTATCTCATCGGTGCTTTCATCGCCGGTCTGACGATGTGCATTCTGAACTGCGTTGTGAACCCGATGCTCAACCTTCTCGGAGGCGGCGGCAACAAGGGTAACCAGTTGATTCAGATTGGTGGCGTGTTCAACTCGACCGCTGCTGTGGCTTGCTACATTCTGATGGGTGCGCTCATCGCCGACGCTACGAAGGCTAAGATAGCCGACGCTACGCCCGCGCTGATGATTGCTCTCGCCATTTTCGTCATCGCCTTCGTCGTGATTCTCTTCACGAAAATCGACGAACCCGAGCAGGCTCCTGTCGATTTGAGCCTCATCGGTGGTGCAATGAGCTATCGCCATTTCGCACTCGGTGCCCTCGCCATTTTCCTGTATATGGGAATCGAGGTGGGAGTGCCTAACTTCGTCAATCTCTATCTGATCGAAGACAAAGGAATGAGCGCCAGTACGGTGGGTATGATTGTCGCTGTCTATTGGTTTATGATGCTCATCGGTCGTTTCGTTGGCGCTGCGATTGGCAACAAAGTGAGTAGCCGTGCCATGGTGACGACGGTTTCCGTTGCCACGCTCTGCCTCGTGCTGTTCGGAATGTTCGCGTCGCAAGACGTTCTCGTTCCGTTCCCGGGCGTTGACTGGAGCACGCTCACCGTGCAGATGACTCCCGTTCCGCAGGGCATCTTCGCCTTCCTTCTCGTGGGTCTTTGCACCAGCGTGATGTGGGGAGCCATCTTCAATATGGCCGTCGAAGGACTGGGCAAATACACCGCCATTGCTTCTGGTATCTTTATGACGATGGTGGTCGGCTGCGCCGTGATGATGTTTGTGCAGGCATTTGTGGCCGATGCTTTCGGCTATATCGCCAGCTTCTCGGTGGTCGTGTTCTGCGCTGCCTACATCCTGTTCTATGCGCTGGTCGGCTCGAAGCCCGCAAAGAAATAAACCTAAATTTCTAAAAACCGAAAGAGAGGATGCGTCCGTGTGGATACATCCTCTCTGTTCTTTGTGTGTTTTTTAATAATGCTTGATGGCTCGGTCCATTTCGCGACGGTCTTCCTTTTCCTTCAAAGTCTGGCGCTTGTCATATTGCTTTTTGCCTCGACAAAGGGCAATATCGACCTTCGCCCGACCGTTTGGGTCGATGAAAATCAGTGTCGGAACAATCGTGTAGCCAGGTTGTTTTCCAGCGTCTTCCAATTGTCGGATTTCGCGCTTCGACAATAGTAGTTTCCGTTCGCGCTTCGCCTCGTGGTTGGCGTAGGAACCGTAGAAATAGGGCGAAATATTCATATTCTTCACCCAAATCTCTCCGTTCACGATGTAGCAATAGGTATCGACAAGCGAAGCCTTGCCCGCACGAATCGACTTGATTTCCGTGCCGGTCAGCACAATGCCCGCCGTCAGTTCCTCGACGAAGAAATATTCGAAGGCGGCTTTTTTGTTCTTGATCTGAATCGGACTTTTCTTCCGAAGTTCCAGTTGTTGCTTGTTCATAACCTTGCTGCAAAGCGATTATGACGATTTGCGGCTGCAAAATTACACATAATTTCCGATTCCGCAAACCATTTTACGGTTTTTTCCAGAATCGGGCGGTGATGTCGGTGAGTTCGCCGTCGGGCGCGACTTTGTAGAGCCGTTGGTTGGTGGTCGGCTTCGTGAGCGAACCGAGGTGGGCGATGTAGGGACCGATTTTGATGTAGTCGAAATGCTGTCGGCTGATGCGGGGCGATATGCGGATTCTACCGCTGTACCATGCGACGCGATAGCGCGGATGACGCTTTCGGATGTATTGCGCCAGTGAATCGACCGTTTCGGGTTCGGCATCGCCGCCCATCAGGGCAATGCAGGTAATGTCGCCACCAAACTCGCTGACGAAGGAATCGATGGCAGCTTCGTCGAGCGGTTCGCCGATGTCCTCAGCCAAATAGGAACTGTGGCAGCCCGGACAATGGCACGGACAGCGCGAAATATTGACGGAGAGCGTCGTCTCGTCAGGGATTTCCTGAAAGACGACGCCTGTGTTAACGTATTTTAACATGGTTTACGCCTTTTCAAGAACCAATTTTTCTTTTCCGGCGTAGAAGCGGCGGTGTTCCTCCTGCTGACGAGCCAGCGAGAAGTTGCTCACACGCTTCAGATAACCGATGATTCGGGTCATATAGTCGATGTTTTCCGAGCCGCACTTCGGACATTCGTGCAGATAGCGCTTGTCGATGCATCCGCAATCGTTGCAGAGCGTGTTCGGCACGTTGAAAGTGAAGTAGTTGCAGCCTTCCTTCGCAGCCACGCAGAGCAGTTGGCGATATTGCGTCTTTGAAAGATGCTCTTCGAGGTTCATGTGCAACGCCGAACCGCCCGTGAGGTGCTGGATGTAGGGTGCGCCGTGGAGTTTGAACTTGTCGATAATGTTCAACGAGTCGTCTTCGACCACGTAGAAATAGGAGTTGTAGCAGTCGCGGGGCACGAAATAGCCGTCTTCGCGGTCCCATTTTGCGTGCTTCACGCCGACGTTCTCCGCCGGAATCATCTCGCAGTTGAACAGCACGTCCTTCGTGTGATATTCCTTGTTTTTCTTCTCGACCAGACCGAGCACTTCCTGTACGAAAGCGAGGTATTTCGGGTTGTCGGTGATTTCAAGTCCCATGAATTCGGCGGCCTCGACCATGCCGTTGATGCCGATGGTGAGATACTGTCGACCGATGTTGATGTAGCCTGCGTCGAACAGCGGAAGCATGCCGTTGGACTGCAATTCCTTGAGGTTTTCGTTGTAGGCGAGTTGCACCTTGTGGCAGAGGTCGATGACCTCGGTCAGGTACTCGCGATAGTCCTTTCCGTTGTTCACGGCGTACTGGATACAACGGTTCAGATTGATGGTCAGAACTGACTTCGAACCCGTCGAAACACCACCTGCACCGAGCGTATAACTAAAACCATTGTCCTGAATTTCGTTGCGCAGACGGCAGCACGACGACAGCGAATCGGCGTTGTCGCTCATGTAGGTGAAGAACGAGTGGCCCTCTGAGTACATTTCAGCGGTGAAATCGCCCCATTCCTTGTCCATGCAGTCGCCGTCTTTTGTGAGCAGCGCCATCGTTTCCACGGGGAATGTCAGCACGGTCTTCGTGCGCTCCTTGTTGAACCACTTCATGAAGCGTTTTTGCAGCCACGACAGGCCTTCCCAATCGGGTTTCGAGCCGTCGGGGAAGAAGAATTCACCAAAGAGGCTCTCGAAATAGAACTTGTCGTAGTAGGCGACGTTCCAGAACACAGCCTGATAGTTGCGTGCGCCGGTCGGCTGGTTGAGCGAATAGACGATTTGCTCGAAATAGTCGGTGATGACCTTGTCGATGGAGCGCTGCTTAAGCGAGAGATCGACCACACGCTCGGGATCCTTATAATAATCGGTGCCGAACTCCTTGCCGATGAAATAGTTCATATACATCAGGAATTCGGGCGTGGCGCAGGCTCCGCTGAGCATCGAACTGACCATGAACACCATGTTCACGAAACCGCCGCAGAACGATTTGAGGTTGGTCGGTGCGGTCGAGTTACCGCCAATCGAGGCCGTTCCGCCGATGAGCCACGGATACATCGTAATCGAGGCGCAGTAGTTGGCGAGCGATGTTTCGTCATTTTTATAAATGAAGTGGTTCGTGAGCATTTTGATATATTCGTCGCTGAGTTGCTTGCCGTACATCTTTTTAATGCGGTCGGTCAGCAAGCGGCGATTCAATCTGATGAAACTTGCCTTGGGCAGTTCGCCAATCAAAGTTGCAATATTTTTATGCTCAACGTTGGCATTTGCGTCATACTTTGAACCCGTTGCAGCGTTGGCTGCATCGACATAGTCTGACAAAAATTTCAATTTCTCCAGCGTTTCGCGGTCTTCGGTGTGCTGCTGGCGATAGAGCATAAACGACTTGGCAACCTGATAGTAGCCCTCGCGCATCAAGGCTTCCTCGACTTGGTTCTGGATGTCTTCCACCTTGATATCCTCTTGCATATCTAAGTGGCTGATAATCTTCGAGATACTTCCCAAGTCGATGGGTTCGTTAACAGACTCGAACGCCTTCAAGATGGCGTTCATGATTTTGTCCAAAGAGAAGCGGTCTTTCGTTCCGTCGCGCTTCGTGATGGTAAAGTTTTTTATCTCCATTTTGGTTTTAGTTTTGGAAAACTTTTCAGAAAAATTTTTCCAAGAAGTTTTCCATTTTGGAAATTTCTCCTTTCAAATCCTCCATCAAAGTTTTCTAATTTGAAAATTCATTTGCGTTTGCAAAATTAGCAAAAAAGATGATACAACAAGCAAGAAATTCCAAGAAAATTTTCATTTTTACAATTTTTAATATTCTAAAAAATCGTGAAAGTTTGCAGTTTTCGATGAACATAAACGTCTTTTCTTGCTGATTATCAACAAAAAAAGACATTTTTTTACTAAAAAACCGTTTTTTTATACCTACAATTTTACGCTTGAAATATCGACAAGTTGGTTGACGATGGCATAGATGGTCAGACCCGCCGGCGAATGGATTTGGAGTTTTCGGGCGATGTTTCGGCGGTGGGTGATGACGGTGTTGGTCGAGATGAAGAGATGGTCGGCAATTTCTTTGTTCGACATTCCCTGCACGACGCAGACGATGACGTCTTTCTCGCGCTCCGAGAGCACTTCCGAGTTGTTCGGACTCTGGCTAATCATGTTGGAGATTTTCGCCGAAACATCGTTTTGCCGCGATTTCTGTTCCAGTCGTCGAATGGCAGGAATGAAGATTTCGTCCTCGACATTGGCGTGCAGCGACAGCCATTCCTCGTTGTTGTAGATATCGTAGAGTGTGGCGGAAAGTTGGTTGTTGCGCAGGCCGTCGGCAGGCAGATATTTGATGATAATCTGTTTCAGTTCGCGTAGTTTCTGGTCGGTCTGTCCGTGGTTTTTCGAGAAAGTTTCAATGTCGTAATTGCCGTTGGCATTGCCTTCGAGCAGATTTTCGACGTAGGGAAAAACCGTCTTTTCCTCGTACATCATGTGCACACGGATGCTGTGGGCGTATTCGTCGTAGAGTTTCAGGATGAGTTGCGCCAGACTGCTGTGCTCGTCGAGCGCATCGGCGAGTTCACGGCGTATAAAAGGCAACTGAAAGCGAAGGTAATAGTCGTGCGACGCCTTCAGGTAGTGCATCAGCGTGGGAATTGAGAGGCGGTCGGAATTTTCGTTGTCGAGGTAGCCGTTGATGGTGAAATTCACCACGGCAAGGAACGTATAGGTGTCAACACCCTGTTCCTCGCACACCTCGCGCACGGTTTTGTCGCCAAAACCGAGGTTGATGCCAAACGAACCGAGACTCTGCAAAACGCTGTAATTATCGCGGATAATCGAAATCAGTTTGTCGTCCGCTTCGTACATTTTCAAGTGTTTCATACGTACATTATATATTATTAGGGTGCAAAATAACGAAAAAAAATCGATACATGCAATCCCCATTATTAGGTATTTTCCTCGCTTTTAGCGATTTTTTGCATAAAAAATCATGATATTTGGTTATTTTGATGTCATTTTTCGATTTTTTTGCCTACATTTGCAGGCAGGGAACGAGAAATCGTCCCGAAAAGTAATCAAAATGAACCAAAACGTAAGTCTTGACTTGATGCAGTTTGTGGAAACGCAGATACTTCCACAATACAGCGCATTCGGGCGAAGCCACGACATTCGCCACGTGCAGCGCGTCATAGAGCAGAGTCTGCAACTGGCAAAAACAATTGGTGCCGACATCAATATGGCATACGTCGTGGCCGCCTATCACGACATTGGCATGAGTGGTCCGCGAGCCATTCACCACGTGACAGGTGGAAAAATTCTCGCCGCCGACCAGCGTCTGCTTAAATGGTTCAGTCCGCAGCAAATTGCGATAATGCGCGAGGCTGTCGAAGACCATCGGGCATCGCTGAGCCATGCGCCACGCAGCATATACGGGAAAATCGTGGCCGAGGCCGACCGCGACCTCGCGCCAGAAGTTGTTCTGACGCGAACCGTGCAGTTTGGACTTGAAAACTACCCTGAAAAGGGCAAGGAAGAGCATTGGGAGCGCTTTGCCGAGCACTTGAAAAACAAGTATTCGGCGCAGGGGTATATCACGCTGTGGATTCCGAATTCGCCCAACGAGCAGCATCTTCGCGAACTGCGCAAAATGATCGCCGACCCGAAACGACTTCGCCATGAGTTCGAGCGGGTTTATGAAAGGGAGGTGAGTATTAACAATTATCAATTATCAATTAACAATTAAACTGTCAACTATCAACTCAAAAACATGGAATATTATATCATTGAAAACAAGGAACATCAGGGTCCGTTTAGCATCGACCAACTACGCGAAATGGGCATCACTGCCGACAGATTGGTCTGGTCGGAAGACATGGAAGACTGGACACCGGCCAGTGAAGTAGAAGAATTGAAAAGTATTTTGAGACCGAGTCCGCTGACTCCGCCCGAAATCCCTGGCAAGAAGAAAGATTCGTGTCTGAAACGGTTTTTCGTCGCCTTTCTGTTCTTGCTCGTCGCCCTGCTCATCGCCATGGCTGTGTCGAATAATCCGGGGAAGGATGCCCACAAGCGAGCCATCGCCAACAATGTGCTGTCTGGCATCCAGAAATCGGCCGATGCCCATGACGATTTGTTTGGAACGGGTCTGCAAATCGTCCAGAAAATGCTCAGCAGCCGTGTGTTCGACACGATGCTCGACGGAATGCTCGACTACGAAAGCTACCTTTTCTTCTCGAAAGGCAGCGTGACGTTCGACGGCAAGCCCCACACGGTTTCCTACGGCGTTTTCGGCAAGATTTTCACGCTGAACGAAGACGATGTAGCGACCTACATCGAGCAAAACAATCCTTTCGCAAGCCTGAAAGACCTCAATTCGGTCGGGAAGGAAATCGTCGGAGATGCCCAAACCATCGAGGAAGCGATTGACAACATCGACACGAAAGGTCTGCTCGACAACCTCGGCGACGAACTCGTTGGAACGATGGGACAACTCGTCAAGAAACAGATGACCGAGCGAACCGACAGTGCCACAGGCGACGCCCTCGAGCGCATCATCGACGGCGTGACCGACATCATCAAAAACGGGATTCGCGAAGAATAAATCGACATGAAACGCTGTTTTTTTCTCCTCGTCATCGCGTTGATGTTTGGGAAGTCGTTCGCCCAACGTCACGAAATCCTCAACGAGCGCATCGCATCGCTGCAAGTCACTGCCGGCGACGACTGGCTTTCGCCACCCGTGATTCGACTCGACGGAAACGTGCCCATCTGCATCGATTTCGACGACCTCACCCACGAATACCATCGCTATGTCTATAAAATTGAGCATTGCGAGGCCGATTGGACCGTGTCGGAAAGCCTTTTCGCCAGCGACTACATTGAGGGATTTGCCGACCGACTGACGATTGACGACCTCGCCGAATCGCTCAACACCAACGTGCTCTACACCCACTATCGACTGCAAATTCCGAACGAGCGGTGTCGAATCAAGATGAGCGGAAACTACCGCGTCACCATCTACGACGAAAACGACGACGACCGTCCGATGCTGACCGCCTGTTTCATGGTGGTGGAGCCGCTGGCAGGCATCAGCCTCAGCGTTACGAGCAACACCGACATCGACATCAACGGGAGGAATCAGCAGGTGGAAATGCAACTTAACTACGGCGCCCTCAACGTCACCGACCCCGAACGCCAACTCTGCACCGTCGTCATGCAGAACAACCGCTGGGACAATTCCGTCGTAAACAGCCGTCCGCAGTTTGTCATGGCCGACGGACTTCGCTGGAGCCACAATCGCGACCTGATTTTTCCTGCCGGAAACGAATATCGCAAGTTTGAAATCCTCGACGTGAGCCATCCGACGATGGGCATCGAGGCCATCGACTGGGACGGCGACAACTACCACGCCTACCTCTACATCGACGAGCCGCGCCGCAGTTATCTCTACGACGAGGATGCCAACGGAGCTTTCCTCATTCGCAACAGCGACAACTACGAAATCAACCACACGTGCGACTACATGCTCGTGCATTTCCGACTTCAATCGCCGCGACTGACCTCGCCCGTTTATGTGAATGGCGTGTGGACGAACGATCGCTTTCTGCCGCGCTACATGATGGAATACGACGACGCGAATCAGCAATACGAACTCGTCGTACCGTTGAAACAAGGCTATTATTCCTATCAATATTTGCTGATGAATCCCGACGGAACGCTCTCCCCTGTGCCATCGGAAGGCAGTTTCTATCAAACCGAAAACAGCTATCAGGCCTACGTTTATTTCCGTGGGGTGGGAGAGCGCACCGACCGCCTCGTTGGATTCCAACAGGTCATTTTTAATTAAAATATATCAATTAAAATTTGATTTTAAGTTAAAATTTGTAATAATATCGAATTTTATTAACATTGCACTGTTAATTCATTCACTTTTTCATTACCTTTGCGTCATCAAATAAAAAAATGTTCACAACATTATGAAGCAAAGGACCATTTGGACAATCGCCATCATCATGGGAGGCTCGTTCCTCGCCCTGCTTTTCCTTCAGTTGCAGTACATCCGCGAGATGGCTGAGATGAAGAAAGAGCAGTTCGACGAGTCGGTGAACAGGGCGCTCTATCAGGCCAGCAGCAATTTGGAACTGAACGAGACCCAACGCTACCTTGAAAAAGACATCAACGAGGCTGAACGTCGCTCGTTCAGCGTGGATTCGATAGGAACGCGCTCGGGACAGCCCGACGGCACGATTCAGCAGAGCCACCAATATTCCGTCGTGGGCAAAGACGGCACGATTTACTCGTCGTTCATGCTGAAAACCATCGAGACGAAGCCCTCGCAGAAGCCCAAGGCGATGATTCTGCGCAAAGACCGCAACGCCATTTCCGAGGCCAGCAAGTCGATGCAGGAAATCATGAAAAACCGCTATGTCTATCAGAAAGCGCTGCTCGACAAAGTGGTCTATTCGATTCTCTATTCCGCGAGCGACAAACCTCTGAAAGAGCGTATCAACTTCAAGTTGCTCGACCAGGATTTGAAGGCCGAACTGATGAACAACGGCATCAACATTCCCTATCATTTCATTGTGACGACGCAAGACGGCCGCGAAGTCTATCGCTGTCCCGAATATTCCGACGAAGGCGATGGGGTCAGCTATTCGCAGGTGCTTTTCCGCAACGACCCGCAGTCGAAAGTTGGCATTGTAAAAGTCCATTTCCCGACGATGAATTCCTACATCTATTCATCGGTGCGATTCATGATTCCGAGCATCATTTTCACACTCGTGCTGCTCATCACCTTTATTATAACGCTGATTCTCGTGTTCCGTCAGAAGCGTTATTCCGAAGTGAGAAACGACTTCATCAACAACATGACCCACGAACTCAAGACGCCGATTGCCAGTATTTCGTTGGCAGCGCAGATGATGAACGATGACTCGGTGACGAAGAGCGAACAAATGACGAAACACCTCGGAACGGTCATCAACGACGAGGCGAAACGACTGCGTTTCCTCGTTGAAAAAGTGCTGCAAATGTCGATGTTCGACCGTCAGGACACGACGTTCAAGAAAAAAGAACTCGACCTGAACGAAATGGTCGAGAGCATCGCCAACAATTTCTCGTTGCGCGTCGAACACACAGGTGGAAAAATTTATACGCAGATTGAAGCCGTCGATTCGGCGATGTTCGTCGATGAGGTGCATTTCCAGAATGTCATCAACAATTTGCTCGACAATGCCGTGAAATATCGCAAACCCGACAGCCCAATCGACATTTTCATCAAGACGTGGAACGACGGCGACCATCTTTATCTCTCGATTCGCGACACGGGTATCGGCATCAAGAAAGAGAATCTGAAAAAGGTGTTCGAGAAGTTCTACCGCGTCCCCCGAGGCAATGTCCACGACGTGAAAGGTTTTGGACTCGGACTAGCCTACGTGAAGAACATCGTAGCGCTGCATCAGGGCGAAATCCGCGTCGATAGCGAACTCGGCAAGGGTACGACATTCACGATAAAATTGCCAGTGATGAAAAATTGAAAACTATCAACTATCAACTGTCAACTATCAATTATCAACTAATACAAACCAACCGCCTGCCAGCAAACTCCCACAAACCGGCAGGCACTCCCCAAGAAAAACGGGGTAGGAGGGAGGACAAAGATTATGGAAGAAAAACTGAAAATCCTGTTGTGCGAAGACGACGAAAACCTCGGAATGTTGCTTCGCGAGTATCTGCAAGCCAAAGGCTACATGACCGAACTTTGTGCCGACGGCGAGGCTGGTTTCAAAGCCTTCATGAAGAGTAAGTTCGACATCTGCGTGCTCGACGTGATGATGCCGAAAAAAGACGGCTTTACGCTGGCGCAGGAAATCCGCCAGACCAATGCCGAAATGCCCATCATCTTCCTCACGGCGAAGACCCAGAAAGAAGACATCGTGGAAGGTTTCAAACTCGGTGCCGACGACTACATCACCAAGCCCTTCTCGATGGAAGAACTCGTATTCCGTATTGAGGCCATCCTGCGCCGCGTTCGTGGCAAGAAGAGCAAGGAAAGCACGCTCTACAACATCGGAAAATTCACTTTCGACACCCAGAAGCAACTGCTCTCCATCGGCGACGAACACCGCAAACTCACCACGAAGGAAAACGAGTTGCTGTCGCTGCTTTGCTCGCATGCCAACGAGATTCTTCAGCGCGATTTCGCCCTGAAAACCATCTGGATCGATGATAACTACTTCAATGCCCGTTCGATGGACGTCTATATCACCAAACTGCGCAAGCACCTGAAGGACGACCCGCAAATCGAAATCATCAACATCCACGGCAAGGGATACAAGCTCATCGCGCCCGAAGAAGAATAAAAAAAGTAACCACATTTTCGACTTTCCCCTACCGCTTTTTAGGGATTTTCCTTTGGCAGTATGGGGAAAGTTTTGTATCTTTGCAGCAGAAAATGATAAGAAAGGGTTTGGATTATGTTTTTGACAACTATTTTTCTCAGTATCGTCATCGGTGTCGTCGGCGGCATTGTCTGCGGTATTTTCTTCCCTGAGTCGGAGGAAGAGAAGCAGAGGCGGTTGATGAAGAAAAACCGTCGTAAGAAACCCTACAAATTTAGGTCAAGTGGAGAACTTCTTATCGAATAAAAAATGACAAAAACGAGGGGTATGACAATGGATCATCCCCTCTTTTCTTTCCAAACCCACGCCACTGCACCACCCAGCACCAGTCCGAAACCCGTCAGCAGCACGGCATTGACATGGCTGAGTCCTGTGAAATAACTCGCCACAAGCACCGCAACCCCGATGCAAACCATCGGAATCCCCAGCAGCCAATCAAGCGATTTTTTGAACCAATTCATCGTCAAAATCCTCATTTTTTCAGTCAAAAACCATCGAAAACAGCCAAAAAGCCTATTTTCAGGTGCAAAATTAAGAAAAAAATTTGGTCGGTTGAAGAAAAAGTAGTAATTTTGCACCGCTTTTTTAAAAATTACATTATTAATTAATCATTTTTAGGTAGTATGAATCAATACGAAACCGTTTTCATTTTGACTCCCGTTTTGTCTGATGAACAGATGAAGGAAACGGTCGCTAAGTTCAAGACGCTGCTCACCGACAACGGTGCAGAGATGGTGAACGAAGAGACCTGGGGACTGAAGAAGATGGCTTATCCTATCCAGAAGAAGTCGACAGGTTTCTACTGTCTGCTGGAGTTCAAGGCTGAGCCTACTCTCGTGAAGACGCTTGAGACGGCCTTCCGCCGCGACGAGCGCGTTATTCGTTTTATTACAGTTAAGGAAGACAAGCACATGGTGGCCTATTCAGAGAAGCGCCGTGCGAAGCTTGGTAAAAAAGAGGAGGCTTAAACCATGGCAGAACAACAGTCTGAAATCCGTTATTTGAACGCTCCTTCGATTGACACGAAGAAGAAGAAGTACTGCCGTTTCAAGAAGAGCGGCATCAAGTACATCGACTACAAGGATCCCGAGTTCCTCAAGAAGTTCCTCAACGAGCAGGGTAAGATTCTTCCCCGCCGCATCACAGGAACGAGCATGAAGTATCAGCGTCGCGTGGCCATCGCCGTGAAGCGTGCCCGCCAGCTTGCCCTGCTTCCATACGTAACCGATTTGATGAAATAAAAAAAGGAGGGAACAGATATGGAATTGATTTTGAAAGAAGATATTATCGGTCTGGGTTACAAGAACGATATCGTGAAAGTGAAGGACGGCTACGGCCGCAACTATCTCATTCCCACGGGTAAGGCCGTCATCGCTTCGGCTATGGCGAAGAAGGTGTTGGCCGAGAATCTGAAGCAGCAGGCTCACAAGTTGGCCGTGCTGAAGCAGAACGCCGAGGAGAAGGCCAAGGCATTCGAGGGCGTTGCTCTGGAAATTGCCGCCAAGGTGTCGAGCACCGGTCAGCTCTACGGTTCGGTGGGTGCCGCTCAAGTTGTCGCTGCATTGGCAGAAAAGGGCATCGAGGTCGATCGCAAGATTGTCACCATGCGCGAAGCCAAGCAAATCGGCGAATACGAGGCTACGGTTCACTTCCACAAGGAAGTTGAAGTGAAGATTCCCGTGACGGTTGTTGCCGAGAATCCCGAAGACATCGAGAAGGCTCCGAAGAAGGAAGTCGCTCCCGTGGCTGAGGAAGCTCCCGCCGTCGAGGAAGTCGCTGAAGAAGTTGTTGAGGCAGCAGCCGAGGTGGTCGAAGAGGCCGTCGAGGAAGCTCCCGCAGCAGAAGAGGCTCCTGCAGCTGAGTAATCATTATCCTACGATAAAAATCCCGATGACTCAAACGAGTTGTCGGGATTTTGTTTTGAGCGGAATACGGGACTCGAACCCGCGACCCTCGGCTTGGGAAGCCAATGCTCTACCAACTGAGCTAATTCCGCGAAGAACCGCCTTTTTAGCGAAAAAGTTGAAAAGTTTTGAGCCTTTCAACCTTTCTGCGAGCCGATACCCGGACTCGAACCGGGGACCCACGCATTACGAATGCGTTGCTCTACCAACTGAGCCATATCGGCAAATGCGGGTGCAAAGGTACGTGTTTTTTTGATACAAACCAAATATATTTCGATTTTTTTTAGTCAAAAGATAAATTTATCGGTATTTTCATGGTGGAATATCAGTTTTTTTCAGTAGTTTTGCAGAAAATTTGTTACCATGGGTTTATTTGGATTATTTAATAGAGAAAAGAAAGAGACGCTCGACAAGGGTTTGGAGAAGACCAAACTGAGCGTTTTCTCGAAGCTGACACGCGCCGTGGCCGGCAAGTCGAAGGTCGATGACGAGGTGCTCGACGACCTCGAGGAAGTGCTGATTACGAGCGATGTGGGCGTGGAAACGACGCTGAAGATTATTCGTCGCATCGAGGAGCGCGTCGAGCGCGACAAGTATGTTTCGACTTCGGAACTGAACGCGATTTTGCGCGATGAGATTGCCTCGCTGTTGGCGGAAAATAACACGGAAGACCTTGCCGACTGGGAATTGCCGTCGTCGCACAAGCCTTACGTGATTTTGGTTGTGGGCGTGAATGGCGTCGGCAAGACGACGACCATCGGAAAACTCGCTCATCAGTTCAAAAAGGCCGGAAAAAAGGTCTATCTGGGTGCTGCCGACACGTTCCGCGCTGCTGCCGTCGAGCAGATTTCGATTTGGGGCGAGCGCGTGGGCGTTCCCGTTGTCAAACAGCAGATGGGTGCCGACCCCGCGTCGGTGGCGTTCGACACGCTGCAATCGGCAAAGGCCAACGATGCCGATGTGGTGATTGTTGATACGGCAGGGCGACTGCACAACAAAGTCGGACTGATGAATGAATTGAAGAAAATCAAGGACGTGATGAAGAAGGTGCTGCCCGAAGCGCCCGACGAGGTTTTGCTCGTGTTGGACGGTTCGACAGGTCAGAACGCCTTCGAGCAGGCGAAGCAGTTCGCCGCCGTGACCGACATCACTTCGTTGGCCATCACGAAACTCGACGGAACGGCGAAGGGCGGTGTGGTCATCGGCATCAGCGACGAGTTGAAAGTGCCCGTGAAATACATCGGTCTGGGCGAAGGAATGGACGATTTGCAGTTGTTCAACAAGCGTCAGTTCGTCGATTCGCTGTTTGGAAGTTGATTTTGGACGATGAAAAAAGGGCAGGTGGATATCATCACGATGGGATGTTCGAAAAATCTGGTTGATAGCGAACTCCTGATGAAGCAATTCGAGGCCAACGGCTTCGTCTGCAAGCACGATGCCCTTCATCCACAAGGCGAAATCGTCGTCATCAACACCTGCGGTTTTATTGCCGATGCGAAGGAAGAAAGCATCAACATGATTCTTCGCTGTGCGATGCTGAAAGAACAGGGAAAAATCAGGAAACTCTACGTGATGGGCTGTCTGTCGCAGCGTTATCAAAAAGAATTAGAAGAAAATATTCCCCAAGTCGATCGATATTTCGGTAAGTTCGACTATATGCAACTGCTCGAGGAAATCGGCAAGAAAGAGGTGGCGATTTGCGCCGGAAAGCGCACGATTACGACGCCACGCCACTATGCCTATCTGAAAATCAGCGAAGGTTGCGACCGCCACTGCGCCTACTGCGCCATTCCCAATATGACAGGGCGGCACAAAAGCCGTCCGAAAGTCGAGATCCTGGCCGAAGTCAGGGATTTGGTGGCGCAGGGCGTGAAGGAATTTCAGGTGATTGCGCAGGAATTGACCTACTACGGCATCGACCTCAGCGGCCGCCGCGAATTGGCCGATTTGTTGCGTGAAATGGCCGCGATTGATGGCGTGGAGTGGATTCGGCTGCATTACGCCTATCCGACGCAGTTCCCGATGGACTTGCTCGATGTGATGCGCGAGAATCCGAAGATTTGCCGCTATCTTGACATTGCTCTGCAGCACATTTCCGACTCGGTTTTAGAACGGATGCACCGCCACACGACGAAAGCTGAAACGATGGCGCTCATTGAGAATCTTCGCGCGTCGATGCCGGGAATCCATCTTCGCACGACGTTGATGGTCGGTTTTCCGGGCGAGACGGAAGAAGAATTTGAGGAATTGATGGAATTTGTGCGTTGGGCGCGATTCGAGCGCATGGGTGCCTTCGCCTATTCCGAAGAAGAAGACACTTTCGCAGGCAAGAACTACGAAGACGATGTTCCGCAGGAGGTGAAAGACGACCGACTGAGCCTTCTGATGGCGTTGCAACAGGAAATCAGCACGGAAATCCAGGCCGAGAAAGTGGGGCAGACGTTGCGTGTCATCATCGACCGCCGCGAGCGCAATTACTACATTGGTCGCAGCGAGTTCAGTTCGCCCGGAGTCGATCCCGAGGTACTGATTCCTGTGTCGGAAAAACGCCTTTATCGTGGTCGTTTTTATCAGGTGGAAATCACCGACAGCGACGAGTTCGACCTTTACGGTAGGGTTGTGGAGTGAGGAGTGTGGAGTGTGAAGTGAGGAGTGTGAAGTGAGGAGTAAAAAAAAATATAGAATGAATAACAAGGAATTTATAGCGGAATTGTCGCAGCGCAGCGGTTACACGCAAGATTTCACGCAGCGTTTGGTTCGCTCGTTTGTCGATGCGATGGGCGACAGTTTTTGCGAAGGAGAGTCGGTGATGTTGTCGGGTTTGGGCACTTTCGAGGTGAAAAAACGCCTCGAACGCACCGTGACGAACCCTTCGACAGGACTTCGGATGTTGGTTCCACCGAAATTGGTGTTGGCGTTCAAACCTGTCGCGTCGATGAAGGAAAAATTAAAGAATGGAGGACGTGCCGATGATTAAATTGCATGATTTTGCGGCTCGTCTGGCCGAAAAACACTCGTTGAGTCAGGAAGAAGTCGAGCGATTTCTTTCGCAGATGGTCCATGTGATGGGCGAGGGTCTGCGCAGCGACAAATCACTGAAAATCAAGGGACTTGGTACGTTCAAGGTCGTTCCGGTCAATGCGCGTGAGAGCGTCGATGTGAACACGGGCGAGCGCATTCGGATTGAGGGGCGCGAAAAAGTTTCGTTTACGCCCGAAACGGCGATGCGCGACTTGGTGAACAAGCCTTTTGCGCAGTTTGAAACGGTCGTTTTGAACGATGGAGTTGATTTCGAGGGAGAAAATTTGGAAGAAAATCCATCGGAAAATCCTTCAGAAGAACATTCGGAGATTTCTTCTGAAAATCCATCGGAAAATATAGTAGAAGTTCCATCGGAAGATTCGCCCGAAAATCCGTCGGAAGAGTCGATGGAAATCTCTTCAGAGAATGAAATAACCGCTGAGGTTGAATCTCCAGAGGAAACCATCAGCCAATTTGTGGATACTGAATCGTCGGAAACTACCGATGAAATCGTAGAAAATGAACGTTTAGAATATCAAAAACCGAATATTGAAGTCAAGATGAAAAAAGAAAAAATAAAAAGGGAACCGTCGGACGAAGTTTTCGACGAAGGCAAGTATTACGACGATGAATTGTTCGACGAATACGGTTATTACATCGGTCCGGAAGACGATGAGAGAAGTTGGTTCGCCCGCATTTTCAAAAATACGAAAACCATCAAATGGTTGATGGGGTTCTTGGCTGCTATGGTTTCATTGATGTTCTTTGGCATGTTCTTCATGTTCTACGAAATCAAACGGCGTGACAATCAAATCGAGAAATTCGTGGAAGAAATCAACGGCACGAAACACAAGGGAGAAACGGCACTCGCCGATCGAATCAAGGAAGTGCGCGAGGCCGGTGCCGAGCGATTCTACGAGCACGAGCGCAAGGTCGATTCGCTGAAAAAACTGATGATGAAGGTCGATACGGGCTACGAAGAGGCCGTCAGGGTTGCCCAGATGATTGTCGATGAGGAGACGAAGCGCAAAGAGGCCCAACTGGAACTCGACGAGCAGATGCGTGCAGAAAAAGAGCGTCAGCGTGCCGAGAAAGAGCGTCGCGAAGATGTTAAGCGCATGAGCAACATCACGAACAAGGCGGCGATGGCGCGTGAACTCGAAATGTATAATTCCGACCCGCGTGTGCGCACGGGAGCCTACGTGATTACGAGCATCGAGCGCACGGTCACCGTTCAAAAAGGACAGACGCTCGCTGGCATCAGCAAGGCGTATCTCGGTCCGGGAATGGAGTGTTACGTCGAGGCGGTGAATGGCGGCATCAAGTCGGTGGAGCCTGGTCAGGAACTGAAGATTCCTGCCCTGAAAATCAAGAAGCACCACACGAAATTGCCTGCTTTTTAATCTCTCGGAAACAGCAGTTTGCGGTCGCGCTCGGCGGCAGGAATCGTCCATTCCTCGGGCACGAATCGCCAGTTATTGTTAGGCTGTGGGTCGGCGACCTGCAGCTTTTCAATTTCCTGCATGAGATAGTAGCGTTGGTCGCGCTCGCTGCGCCAGACGATGCGGTTGTCGAGGCTGTCGAGAGGGATTCCGGCACCGCGTGTGAGCAGTTCGCCGCCGCCGTTACCACGATAGCTGTTGATGGCGACGTTGTACCATTTTTCAATGTCGAAAGGCTCGCCGTTGCTCATTTGCAGGATGCGCACCTTCTCGCCGTCGGGTTTGGTGACATCGACTTCGTAGTCGATGCCGGCGGCAGAGTCGAAATTGAAGAAAAGGTTCTGGAAACCCAGCCGTTGCTGGTCGCGAATGGTCTTCTCGGTGATGAGCATCAAGTGGTCGTCGGGCGACTTCATCGTGTTCACCCATTGGTCGTAGCTCATTTCGAGGTGACGACGAATTTCCTCGCCCGTGAGCCGCATCACGTAGAGTTGGTTTTCGTATTTATAGAGGTTGAACATATCGCTCACGCGAACGGGACCTTCGTGGATGACGGCATCGAACGAAAGTGGCGCGTTGAAGGCAATGTCGGCACCCGTGATTTGCAGTTGCAGGTTTTGAATGAAGTCGTTGAAGGCCGAGTTGCCGAAATAACTGTCGCGGACATGGATGGTGCGCTTGAACTGGCCGATTTCGCGATTGACAAACTCGTTGATTTCGTCGATTTGTGGCTGAAAATGAGCCATCATCGCCTCGTCGATGGCCTCGCCAGTGACATCGACAATGCTTCCTTCGACTTTTTTATCGACGATTTTTCCTTTTTTTAATGTGACTTCAATCGTCGCATCGCCCACGGCATTGGCGTTGTTGGCGGGATTGATGCAGAGCACGTTTTTTCCTTCTAAAGTGGTGATGGTTTCGACGTGGCGCGTGTGGTCGTGGCCGAAGAGAATGAGGTCGAAGCCGGGAATTTCGCGGGCGATGCGGAACGAAGCGTCTTCTTCGATGCCGTTGGTGATGATGCCGCCTTCTTTTCCGCTGTGAAACAGGCCGATGACGACATCAGGATGCTCGTTTTTCTGCAAAAAATCCATCCAATAACGAGCCGACTCGACCATGTCGTCGAAGCGCATTTCGCTCCACAGATTTTCCGTGAGCCAGTTGGGAATGGCGGGCGTGAGCATTCCGACGATGGCGATTTTCAGACCGTCGCGTTCCAGTATCGCATAGGGCTTGAGGTAGGGCTGATTGGTTCGCGTGTCGATGACATTCGCGCCGAGCATCGGGCAGTTTACCTCGCTGATCCACTTGTCGTAAACGGCGTGGCCAGGTTCGATGTCGTGGTTTCCAATCGTCTGCGCGTCGAATTTCATATAGTTGATGACATCGGCGGCGATGTTCGTGGCCTGCGTATTGATGAAATTGTAGTAATAACACGTGGGCTGACCCTGCAAAATGTCGCCGTTGTCGAGCAGGATGACGTGGTCGCCGTGCTCGCTGCGCAGTCGATTGACATAGGTGCTGACGCGGGCGAGCGAGCCTCCTTTGGGTCTGCGATTGATGAAGTCGTAGGGGAAGAATGCGCCGTGAACGTCGCTGGTTTGAACGATTTTGAGGGTTACTGTACGATTTTTCTGTTTTGCTGTCATGGGGATGGTTGTGATGAGTGCCAAAAGGCACATAGTGATTGATTTTTTCATATTTTTGATGGATTTTTCTTCGAAACGAGCAGTTTTTCGTAGAATTTCTCGTATTGTCTTGCCACTTTCAGATGGTCGTGGTGGCGGCGGATGTACTCGACGCTCTGCCGTTTGAGTTCGGGAATACGCTCGGGGTGGAGGACGAGTTGTTCGAGTTCGTGGAAAACGCTTTCGTAGTTCGGTTCGACGTTGATGATGGGTCGAAGTTCCGTTTCGCCGATGATTTCGTAGTTTTCAGGCTCACCGCCGCCCACGACAATCAGTCCTCGCGACATGGCTTCGAGCGCATTCATCGCAGGCGTGTAGGCATAAAGTTGGTCGAGAATCACGTCGGAATCGTCCATCATCTGGCGATATTCGGCGAAAGGCACCGACTCGGCAACCTTCAATTCGACTTTTTCGGGATATTTTCTGACAATTTCCTGCGCGGCGCGAAGCATGATGTCGGTGCCTTTGTATTCCGACCGTTCGCGGTTGATACCGATGAAAAGGCGGAGTTTTCGACTTCCTTTTCCATCCCTTTCACTCCTCTTTCTTTCCCTTTTACTTCCCATTAATTCAATGGGATAAGGAATAAACTCCGTTTTTGCGGGAAAATGAGGCCGATAGCAGACGTCGTATTCGTAAAGTCCCGTCACGATGCCGTCGCAATCGTCAGCGATGAAGCGATTGAGCCGTTCTTTCGCCGTTCCGAGCCAGTCGGCGCGTTCGGTGAGGGCATTTTTGTCGGTTCTGAGTTCGTTGCCGATATTGAAATCGCTGTATTTCAATGGTTTTTCGTTGATGCAAGTCGAAACCCAGTAATAATCCATTCCGAACGCGCCAAGTACGATTTTCCGGTTGTTTCGACGCAAAAAATGGTAGAAAAACGGGATTCGCTCGGCCTTCAGTTCGAGAAACATCGGATTGATGAGTTGCACGACGTCGAAACCGCGAAATTTTGGCAAAAGTCGAAGCAGATGCGCCATATAACGCAGTCCACCGAGTTTCGTGTAGGTTCGGGGCAGATCGATGTCACGCGGATAATTCTTCCAGAAATCGCCGTTGGAAGCCACCGTCACCTCGTGTCCAAGCGTTCGCAACCCTTCTGCGAGCGTCCAATGCACGTTGCTGTATTCGCCGAGTAGAAGTATTTTCATCGTTCTTTTTTCGTGTAGGGAAGTACGAGCATCAACATTCGAAGACCGGTTTTGGAATTGGTCATGCGGCGAAACCAGCTATATTTTTTTGTGTAATTTCGGTCGGGTAGGGGGAAAAGTCCCTTTTTCTGGAGTTCCGCCAGTTGTTGGTCGAGAAATTTCCGGTCGCGCGTTTCGACAATGACATTGTAGATGTAGTCCATCGTGAGTTGTGCGACGCGCCGTTGCATCGCCTGTCGGTCGGCTTGCGGCATTCGGTCGGCTTTGTCGTTGAGTCGCAGGATGGTGTCGATGCTGTCGTCGAAGCGTTTCCGCAGGCATTCCTCCGACTTCTGATGTGTGGCCGACTGCTGATGCTGACGATAGAAATAAGCCTTGACGTCGGTCTTGTAAAGTTTCTCGGACCGCAGTAGCAAAATCGGTGTAAATTCCTCATCTTCAGTGAATTGCTTGTTTACGGTAAAGTGAAGGTTTCCAAGCAGACAGCGGTGGAAAATATAACTGCAAACCGACGATTGGATGTTGTGGTGGCGCATGTAGTCGCTGCCTTGGAAGGGTCCTTCGCTGTCGATTTCGCTTTTCACCGATTTTTGTTTCGTTGTCATATTGAAAAACAGCATATCGGGCTGTTTCTCGTCCAAAATTTTCAGGCAATGTTGGTAATTTTCGGGAATGAGCAGGTCGTCGCCGTCGATGAACTGGATGAATTTTCCTGTGGCGATGCGCAGACCCGCGTTTCGCGCCGCACTCACACCCTGATTGTCCTGCCGATAATAGATGATGTGGCGCACGAGGTCTTTGAGTTCGGTGAGCGGTGTTTCGTCGCTTCCGTCGTCAATGAGGATGATTTCGCGTCGTTTTTCGTCGAAATCGAGCGCGAGAATGCTTTCAAGACACTCGCGGAGCATCTCGGCAGGCAGGTTGTAGGCCGTGACGATGAAGGTCACTTCGGGCTTCTCCTGTAAACTTTGTGTATGAGCGTGTTGATTTTGCATAGATTTTTCATTCCAATGAGTTTCAAAAGCCTGATTTTCAAGGGGATAGACTCACCGCCTTGTCGTTGGCAAACACTTTCGGGGCTCGGCAGTTCGGGAATTTTGCCCGTGGCTTCGCTCACGTCGAGCGCAATGTTGAGAATGTGGCTGTAATAGCTGTAACTGACGGGCTTGAGCATCGTGTCGCCCTTGAGAATGTTCAGGTGGGCCGTCAGAAGGTTGTTGAGCGCCTCGCCGTCGGCCGTTTCTGTGATTCCCTTGGGGTTGTGGCAATAAAAATAAAGTCCTTCGTTTACCGTCGCCACCATACGGCAGTTTTCCAACAGATGGGGCAGGGTGAAAATGTCCTCGAACTTCATTCCTTCGGGGAATTTCACGGTTTGAAACAGCTCGCGACGATAGATTTTATTCCATGCGTAGGCGTGGCGGAAGGCTTGCGTTTCATACCAATATTCGCGCATATCGCTGAACGACTGCTGCTTGAAAAAGAGCCGCCGCTGCTTGCCCCGTTTTCCAACGTATTCATCGACGGGATATTCGATGAAATCGTATTCGTGGTGAATGGCGAGAATGTCCATCAGCGGCTTCAACGTGTCGCTATGGATATAGTCGTCGCTGTCGATGAACGTGATGTATTCGCCCTTCGCTCGCTTGATTCCGGCGTTTCGGGCAGCGCTCAGCCCCTTGTTCGGCTGATGAATCGTTTGGATTCGATGGTCGCGCTTCGCCAGTTCGTCGCAAATTCGGCCGCTTCCGTCGGTCGAACCGTCATCGACGAGAATGAGCTGATAGTCGCGGAATTTCTGTCGCAGCACGCTCTCGACACATCGCTCAAGCGTCTGTTCGACGTTGTATGCTGGTATAATAATGGATAGTTTCATGCTGCAAAGTTACGAAATAATTTGCAGAAACGTAATAAAATGACTAACTTTGCGTTCTATTTTTAGAATTTATATGAAAGATTACGACAAAGACAGCTACGGTCACATACTGAAATATACCAGTCTTTTCGGTGGCGTTCAGGGCCTGAATATCCTCATCGGCCTTGTTCGCACGAAGATTGTTACATGGTTGTTGGGTCCTGGCGGAATGGGTCTTGCGTCGCTCTTTCAAACCACAGCCAACTTCATTTCGCAAGCCACGAATCTGGGCATTTCGTTCAGTGCCGTGCGCAATGTTTCCGAACTTTTCGATACAGGCGACGAGGCTCGCATCGCCCATTTCATCAAGGTTGTGCGGGCGTGGAGCCTGCTGACGGGCTTGATAGGAACGCTTTTGTGTATGCTCGCAGGCTCGATTCTGAGCCAACTGACCTTCAATTGGGGCGACCACACGCTTCACTTCGTGGTGTTGGCGCCGTTGGTCGGGATTTTGGCTGTGACGGGCGGCGAAACGGCGATTTTGAAAGGCGCTCGACAACTTCGTTCGTTGGCCGTGATACAAATGTACAACGTTATTGCGGCATTGTTGATTTCCGTGCCTGTCTATTACTTTTTCGGCGAGAGCGGCATCGTTCCTGTGATGTTGCTGACGGGACTGATTTCGATGCTGCTGACGATTCGCCACTCGCACAAGCTTTATCCTCTGCGCTTTTCAGGTATGCACGGCATTCTTGGCGAAGGAATGGGGATGGTGAAGCTCGGCGTGGCCTTCACGCTTGCAGGCATTTTTGGAAGTGGTGCCGATTTCGTGATTCGCACCTATTTAAATAATGTCTCGTCGCTCGACGAGGTCGGTCTTTACAACGTCGGTTTTGTGATTACGATGACTTACGCAGGCATGATTTTCTCGGCGATGGAAAGCGATTATTTTCCGCGATTGTCGGCTGTCAACAACGACTGTGGCAAGTGTCGCGACCTGATTAGCAAGCAGGCCGAGGTGTCGCTGTTGCTGATTTCGCCGATTGTCGTGGCGGCGATTTTCCTGTTGCCCATCGCCCTTCCGCTACTGACGAGCGAAAAATTCCTGCCCGTCGTCGATATGATGCGATTGATGTCGCTCGCGCTCTATCTTCGAGCCGTCAATTTGTCGCTCGAATACCTCTCATTGGCGAAAGGCGCATCACTCTCGTACCTATTTTTAGAAGGCGTTTACGACCTCCTCATCGTCGTTCTAACGATTGTCGGCTACATCTATTTCGGACTGACGGGCACGGGCATCGCGCTTTTGGTCGCAGGTCTGTTCAATACCCTTTTGGTGATGGGCTACATCGGCCTGAAATTCGGCGTTTTCGTCAGAAAAACGATTTTTCTGCTACTCTTGATTCAGTTGGCCATCGGTGCGACGGCATTCTTCGCAACGCAATGGCTGTCGGGTTGGGGCTATTGGCTGTCGGGCTTCTTGCTCTTTATTGTCAGCCTGTCGATTTCGGTGAATATTTTGCGAAAAAAAACCCATCTTTGGGACAAAATCAAGGCGAAAATCCATAAAAAAATGGAAAAATGACGACGAGCGTATCTGTTTTGGTGGCGGTTTACAACGCTGCGCCTTATTTGAAGCAATGTTTGGATTCGTTGTTGAGCCAGACGTTGAAAGACATCCAGATTCTTTGTATGGACGATTGCTCGACGGACAATTCGTGGGAAATTTTGCAGGATTATGCCCTCCGTGATACTCGTGTCGAAATCTTCCAAATGCCCGAAAACAGCGGTCAGGCGAAGGCTCGCAACGCACTCATTCCCCATCTTCGCGGAAAATATGTGACGTTTCTCGACAGCGACGACTGGTTGAGTTGCGACGCGCTCGAAAATTGCGTGAAAGTGTTCGACGAACACGACGATGCCGACTGCGTGCTGCTGCGCTTGCTGCAAGTCGATGAAAAGGGTGGGGAAGTGGAGTACGACCGTCCGATTCCGCCCTCGCTGACGGGTTTTGAAGCCTTCAAATTGAGCCTAAATTGGGGTATTCATGGCTGCTATGTTGCCCGCCGCGAATTTTTTGAAAAATGGCCCTACGACGACACCTGCCGAGCCTATAGCGACGACAATTCGACCCGTCTGCATTACTACCATTCGCGCAGCGTCTATTATGCGCCCGATGCCCGCTATTTCTATCGCAAAAACGCGCAATCCACCACCCAGCGCATCAGCGTGAGCCGCTACTACTATCTTCGTGCCAACACGAGTATGAAGCGGCAGTTGCTCGACCTGCAAGTCAGCGACGAAATCCTCAATCTTTACGAAAACCATCGCTGGGTGAACTGCGTCGGGCTTTATATGTTCTATTACAACAATCGCCGCTCGATGACTGCCGAGGAAAATCGCCACGGTCTTCAAGAAATCAAGTCGGTTTGGCAGAGCATCGAGGTGAAAAGACTGCGTCCGAGCAATCGCTACAAACTGGGTTACATACCGCTGCAAGGGTCGTGGACGCTGTTTCGCATCGAGGAAGAAATCTATTTTTTCCTCAGAAGCATCAAAAATCGATGGAAAAAAATTGCTTAATCGAAGAAAATTCGTATTTTTGCAGGATGAAATCATAATGCCCGATTTTTTATGACTTTGATAATTGTTGCGATACTGCTGATGGCCTATCTGCTCATCGGCACCGAACATCTCACCAACGTGAGCAAGGCCGCCGTGGCGATTTTCGCCGGAACGGTGGGCTGGGTGTTGTATATCTGCTACGGAATGGACTTCGTGATGGGTGTCCACCCGAAGGAATATGCCGATTTTCTGGGCAATGCCGCGCCGACAAGCCTCGGCGTGAAGCAGTATATCGCGCAAAATATCTTCCTGAAGCACGTCGGACGGGCATCGGAAATCGTGATTTTCCTTTTGGCGACGATGACGATTGTCGAAATCCTCAGCAACAACGGCTGTTTCGACTTCATTCGCCAACTGCTCAAGACGCGCAGCAGCCAAAGAATGCTTTGGACGCTGTCGGGCATCACGTTTCTGCTCTCGGCCAACCTCGACAACCTTTCCACAACGGTGATGATGCTCGCCGTGATGCGCACGCTGATTCAAAGCCGTCGGCAGCGGATTCTCTTCGGTTCGGCGATTGTGATAGCGGCGAACTGCGGCGGTGCGCTGACGGTCATCGGCGACCCTGCGGGACTGGTGCTTTGGAATATGGAGGAAGTGACGGCGACGGCCTTCTCGATGCGAATGTTGTTGCCGTGTCTGGTGGCGTGGATTGGGCCGACGTGGTGGATTGGACGACAACTGCCTGAGCGTTGCGACCTCGGTTGGTCGGCGATGCCATTTCGCGGCGACGACACCCGACTGACCGTCTGGCAGCGCCTTCTGATGCTGTTTGTCGGCATCGGCGGCCTGTGGTTCATCCCAACTTTCCACAACATCACGCAGTTGAGCCCGTTCCTCGGAGCATTGTGCGTGTTGGCGGTGCTGTGGATTGTCGATGAAATCTACAACCGCAATTTGGCAGCCTCGGGCGAATTGGCGCGTCGGAAAGTGCCGACCGCCCTGCAATACGAAACCATCCAGATGGTGCTCTACGTGATGGGCTTGATGCTCGCCGTCGGTGTTGTCGAGGAAACGGGTGCCATTCAGTGGCTCGTGACCCAAATCGCCGACAGCGGACTCGATGCAGGCTGTTGGCTGACGGGCATTTCGGCCTCGCTACTCAGCACCGTTCTCGACAATTTCGCCACAGCCATCACGTTCTTCTCGTTGAACCCCTCGGCTGAGGTCAATTCGATTTATTGGAGTGTCGTTGTCTTCGCCTCGGCGATTGGCGGCAACGTGCTTTGCATCGGTTCGATGAGTGGTCTGGCCCTGATGAAAATGGAGCGAATCCGCGTCGGTTGGTATTTCCGCCATGTCGGCATCGCCACGCTCATCGGCTTGGTGGTCGGTATGGTGTTGCTGATGGTGATATAAAGAAACAAAAATACATTTTTATGATCAATTACGATTTAAAGAAAATCAAGGCCATCATCTTCGACATCGACGGTGTGCTGTCGGCGCAGACGGTGACGATGGACGAGAGCGGTGAGCCGCATCGCTCGGTGAATGTACACGATGGATACGCGATTCATCTGGCTCGGAAAATGGGTCTGCGCATCGCGATTTTGTCGGGCGCACGCTCGGAATCGCTTCAAAAACGCTATGAATACCTCGGTTTGGAGGATATTTACCTGAGTTGTTCTATCAAAATGGAAAAATACGAGGAATTTTTGGCGAAACACGGCCTTTGCGACGAGGAAATCGCCTTTATGGGCGACGATATTCCCGATTTGGAGGTGCTGCGTAGGGTAGGGTGCTCGTGCTGTCCGGCGGATGCCTGTTCGGAGGTGAAAGAGGCATGCATTTATGTCAGCGACTATGTCGGTGGACACGGCTGCGGACGCGACCTCATCGAACAAGTGATGAAGGCGCAAGGGTTGTGGTTGGCCGATGAAAAGGCATTTGGATGGTAGTTCGTGGAGTGTGAAGTGAGGAGTGTGAAGTGTTAATTGAAAATTGTTAATTGATGAAGCTGATACTTTCAAGTAATTCGCCGAGGCGGAAGGAATTGTTGGCTGGACTCGACATTCCTTTTGAAGTGCGCGTCATTAAAGGGATTAACGAGAGTTTTCCTGATGACCTGCCGACGGACGAAATCGCTGAGTTTGTCTCAAAGAAAAAGGCGGCGGCCTACGCAGTGGCCGAGGATGAAATCGTCATCACAGCCGATACCATCGTCGTACTCGACGGCGAAGTGCTCGGAAAACCGCGTGATTTAGACGAAGCAGTAGCCATGTTGCGGCGTTTGAGTGGTCGAACGCATCGGGTGATTACGGGCGTGACTTTGAAGAATCAAGTGAAACAAACGTCGTTTTCCGTCGTGTCGGAAGTGACGTTTAAATCGCTCAGCGACGATGAAATTTCATACTATGTCCATCGCTATCAACCGCTCGACAAGGCTGGTGCCTACGGCATTCAGGAATGGATTGGCTACGTCGGCGTGACCTCGCTTTCAGGCAGTTATTTCAATGTCGTTGGTTTTCCCGTCCAGCGCATCTACGAGGTTCTTCGCAAGGATTTTGGCGTGAAATCACCGATGGGGTAGTGCCACCGTCCATCGCCCGGCTTCAAACGTCTGTTCGTTTCGCGAGTTCGGGAAAAGGATAGCGGTTGTCCCCACCGGAACGGTGAAGTGCAATTCGCCGTTTTTCCATTCCACTCGAATCTCTCCGTAAGGCGTCGGTTTCGACGCTTTCACCCAATCAATACCATTCACAGGTTGCGGGTCGATGAAAAAATGGCGATATGCGGGCATTTTAGGGTCTGGACGAATGCCTGCCAGTGCCTGATAAAACCATGTTCCAATACCATTGTAGCAGTTGTGAACCCTGCTGCGCTCACCATCCCACGACTCCCATGTCGTCGTGGCACCCTCGCCAACCATGTAGAGATAACCAGGATAATCAGTTTGTCGTAGAATCGTTGCCATGAGTTCCGTCTGCCGATTCTCAATCGCCCATTCCGTGAAAATCGGCACACCGAGAAGTCCCGCCGCGATATGACCTTTGTAGCGTTCATAAGAAGACTCCAGCAGTTGCATTTCAACCGCCTTGCGCGTCGTCGTGTCGGCAGCCACATCCGTCAGCAAGGCGTATGCCATGTCGAGCGGAGTTTCGTTGGCATAACTATGGGTATCGGGATGATAGAAACGGTCATGAATCTGGGCATTGAGTCGCTCTCGCCATGACTTGAAATAAGCGGCATCATCCGTTTTACCGAGCAGTTCGGCAATATGAACCATATCCTTCAGACACTCGCTGACGAAGCAATTCGTGGCATGAACGATTGATTCGCCTTTCACATCGACACCCGTCGGCGCAAGCCAATCGCCAAGAAACCACATTCGTTTTTCTGTGTCTGGCCACGATTCCAACAAACCGCTCGGACTGTTTCCCTCCACATATTTCAGCCAACGCTTCATCGGTTCATAACATTCTTCCAACAATCGTCTGTCACCATAATTCATAAAACTTCGCCATGGCGCTTTGACAATGAAACCAGACCAATAAGGGCCGCCACCTGTTCGATAGGCCGGAGCAACGTATGGCAGCGAACCATCGTCGTCCATCGCGTCCTGCCACGCCGCCAGCCAATTTCGGTAAGTCGGCAAAACGTCGTACATCGTCTGCAAAGTCATCGTCGAAGAATTGCCGTCGCCACCATAGCCCATGCGCTCAAGGTGCGGACAATCCACCATATAACCGCTGTAAGTCAAACAACGCAAAGTATAATGAATCAAATCGTGAACGGTATTGAGTCGATGGTCGGAGCAAACGAACGAAGACGCTCCATCGTCTTGTAAAGCGCTGATTTGCAATGCTTTAATTGCTCGAATATCGGCCTTGCTGACTTGCACATAACGAAAAGCATGGTAATGGAATCGGTTGCGAAACTGCTCGTTGCCGCGCCCGTTTGCGATGTAGATGTCGCTTTCTCCTTGGCTCTCAAACGGGCTGTTTTCGGCAATATGGTCGGTGTAGGCCATCGTCACTTCTTCATTTTTCTTCAAATTTCCGAAAGTCACCTCCAACCATCCCGTGACAACGCGTCCGAAATCGACGAGACAACTGCCGTCGGCCTGCTCAGTGATGCGCTTCGGCGACAACGTGTCCGTCATCAGATTTCCCTCAAATGCCTGTGGGGTAGTGCGCATTGGGTCAATCGGGCATATCGTCGCAGGGTGCCATTTCGGTTCAACATTGCTGTCAAACCGCTCGCCACCAAACTGCAACGGCTCCCACGTGCCCGTGTAACTGTAGCCACTTGCCGACGCTTGCCAACCGCCGTCGGTCGCCGTTATCAATTGACTGCCTTTCGACGAAACCTCGCAAACTTCAGCCTTCACCAACGGACCGTCATATTGAGCGCCGAAAATCGCTTTTCGATACCAACCTTGTCCGAGCCAAACCATGATTTCGTTCTCACCTGTGCGCAGATACGGCGTGATGTCGTAAGTCACAATCAGCGAATGTTTTCCCACATCGCTCATCGCTGGCTGCAAAACGGCGTCGCCCACGTGCGAACCATTGATATATAGCTCATGAAAGCCCAACGAATTGATATGCGCAACGACGAGCGAACGATTCTTTGAAGACGCATAATTGAACTTCGTGCGCAGCATCGGTGTCGTCACGTTGCCATATTGCCGACCCAATCCGATGTATTGGCCGTGCATGTCGGAGAGGATGCCGACAGCAAATCGTTCCGTCGTACTCCAAGGCGAACGCCGACCCGTTTCGTCCCACGTGCGAACGCGCCAATAGCAGAGTTGCCTTTCAGAAAGGGCCTTTCCTTGATACTCAATGAAAAGTTGTTCGGATGATGCCACCTTACCTGTTTTCCACAAATCGGCTTTTCCTTTTTCCAAGGCGACGCTGTCGGAGCCGACTTCAATTTCATACGCCGTTTGTTTTTGTCGGTTGTGCGTCAGTTCGAGCTTCCAACTGAACCGCGGAACAGTCGTTCCAATGCCCATCGGACGCGACAATCCTTCGCAGCGTAACTCACCAACCTGAGCGCTGCACGGCATCGTCAACAGGCAACTCAACCACAATAATAATGTCGTTTTTGTTTTCATTCTGCAGAGTTTTTCTGCACAAAATTACAATAATTTCTGAAAAAATCTACAAATCAGCCAATTTCTTAACAAAACTTAAATAATTGATATATTTTTTCTTCGGTTCATTCCTTTTTACTATCTTTGTAGCGTTGAAGAACTCTTCGGAGTTGCTTTGACAGGGCGTTTAGCAATTTGCCTCTCGTTGGAATCTGGACAATTCACGGCTGAGGGTAATATGCAAGAACGTCCACGCAGGTGATATTCTATTCTTTTAGAATTGATATATCATCGTGGCGTGGGCTTTGCTTATTATTCAGCCAGGCAGTCCAGAGCCACAATGAGGTAATAAGTTAATAGTTCCCACGCCCTTCATATTAACCGCCGATTTCTGGGGATTGGTTGGCACAAAAAACTTATTATTATGACGTTTACAAGTATTGAAATGTCTGCTATTGCTAAATTGGCATTGGCTATGGCTGGAGCAGACGGGAAAGTTGACAAAAGTGAATTGACCTACATCGCCCTTGAAATGACACGTTTTGGGGTTAAAGATGCTGAACCCATTCTAAATGGCGCTGACGAGATGGATCCGACGATTGCGTTGTCAATTGTATCAAAAATGACACCAAAAGAGAAAAAGTATGTTGCAGCATATTTGGGAACGGTGATGGCTGTGGATGGCAAAATCGACGATAAGGAATTGTCACTCTGGCGGTTAACTTCAACTTTGTGCGGATTGCCTTCTATGAATATTCAGGAAGCAATTAACCACATCAAGACTATGTAAAATAACGTGATTCAAATTGTTAATGGTCGTACTTTTTCAAAATTGTACGGCCATTAAAAACTAAATGAAATATTCTATGACATATAGACATTCGATTTGTAAAGATTTGTTGGACAGCAACAATTTTCCTATTGGAGAAAAGGTAAAGTTTGATTCGACAGACCACATCCGATATGCCAATGGCATTGATATTTCTGGGCACAATTATGGTTGTAATCGTCAAATTGAAATCCAGAGAAATATTGAGGGTGGGGAAGGCTACACGGTAACTATATACAATCTTGATGGCGTTCATCCCTTTTGGGGAAACAATGTTCAAATGGCACCAAAACAAATGAGAATTATCAATGTAAATGATAATGTCGTTTCTCTTCGAGGTTTTGGGAACGATAGATTAGGAAATAGTTTTTCTGACTATGCCATTGATTTATATTTTAATGGTTTAGAAATTGAAAAGGCTATATTGAAAATGTTGGATAGAAATATAGAATTAGAATATTTAAAATAAAAACTATGGGAATTTTAACTAATTATAAAAATATTGGTAAGATAAATACCTTGCTGAAACAGATTGAACCGAAAGTTAATGCAATCCAATATGAAGCTGAATCTCCATATCCAAATCGTGACAGAATTCGCATTGAGGCTGGTACAATTTCAGTTTTAATGAGTGAAATAATGGATATTGCAGGTTCTTCGGGAAACTCCGTACTACTTGCACCATATTATTTTTTCGGTAGGAAAATGAGTTTGATGGAAATATCATCGATGTTAGCTCATTTAGTTGAAATGTCTGAAAAACTTTACAAATAATTTACACATAATGGAGATTATGTTAAATAGAGAATTTAAGAAGGAAATATTCTCTATGATATTATATAATAATGTGGAGGAAAAAAGAAAAACGGGTTGACAATTCTCCACCCGTTTTTCTTTACGTTATTCTGTCGATTAAATCTTTTTCAAAATCTCATTACACAGCACAAACGACTTAATCATCATTCGCGGAATATGGAAAGGTCCTTTGTAAAGGTTGCCCTTCGCCGGCTGTGCCACGGTTCCGTCGCGATGTAGATAGCCGTACCACTCTGGAAATTCCGAATCCGGGAAATGCTTGTAGGTCCAGTCGCTAATCGTTTTGTGCTTCTCGAGGTACTTATCGTCGCCCGTCGCCCAATACGCATAGAGCGTCATAATGATGGTTTCGCATTGCGGCCACCAGAATTTCATATCCTGCGAATAGTCCTGTGGCGGCAGGTTCTTGCAGTCGCGGAAATTGATGATGCCACCAAATTCCTCGTCCCAGCCCCAGTCCCACGACCAGTCGAAAATTTGCAGCGACAGTTGCTTCAAATCTTCGTCCCAACCGCGATGCGCCGCTTCTTCCATAATGAACCATGCCGTTTCGATGCAGTGACCGGGATTGATGGTTCGCGTCAGGTTCGTATCGATGAATTCGCCGTTCGGACCGACGGTTTCAAGCAGGCATTTGAACTCGGGATGGATGAAAAATTTACGCAATTTCTCGATGGAATCATCGATTTGCGTCGTTAGTTTCGGGTCGTCGCAGACAGTGCGCAACCGCGAGGCCACGTTGATGAGAATCATGATGATGGAATGGCCTTGCAGCTCTACCCCAGCCTCGAATTTCGGTGTCAGATAGCCAGGCGTCGAGAGAAATCGCTGAATGTCGTTGAAAACTTTCATAGCTTTCTCGGCGTAAGTCTTGTCGCCCGTCGCCAAGGCGTATTCCGACATGGCGATGGCTGCGAAAGTCTCGGAAAACACGTAGCGACGCTTGCGCAACGGACGACCGTCGGCTGTCACGGAAAAATACATGTGGCCGTCGTCGTCGAAGCAATATTTCTCGATGAAATCGAGGGTTTTCTTCGCTGCGTCGAGCCATTCGGGGCGTTTTTCCACATTATTATACGCGTACGCGCACGTGAAGGCGAAACGACCCTGAAACCAAACGGACTTCGTCGTGTCCATCAGGCTTCCGTCGCGATTCAGACAGGTGTAAACGCCGCCATTTTCGTTGTCAAGTCCGTTTTTCAACCAAAACGGCATGATGTTCTCGGTCAAATCGCTCTTGTAGCGAGCCGCCCAGTCGGAAATATATTGTTTTGTATCCATTTCTTTATATTGAACATTGAAGATTGAACATTAAAATTTGTTGCATCTTTCGAAGAATCCGATGGCTTCCAGTTCGGCCTTCATCGCGCGTTCTTCCTCGTCGGTCATGTTGCGGAACGGCACACGGTTCGGTCCGAGGTCGAAACCGATGAGTTTCATGATGCGCTTTCCACCCACGATGTTACCGCGATAGTTGCAAATCACGTTGATAACCTCCTGCGAGAAATTCTGTTTTTCACGGGCAGTTTCGACATCTCCCCTACTCCACGCGTCGATGATTCCTACGAGTTCGCGACCGTTGTAATTGGTTGTTCCGCCGATGCCACCCTGTGCACCACCTTGCGCCAGACTCGGCAGAATCGTCTCGTCCTGACCGTGCAACATGTCGAATTTTCCGCCCTTGTAGAGCCGACATTGGTTGTATTCGTATAGGCTTTCGAAGGTATATTTGATGCCTGCGAAGTTCGGAATGCGCCCATCGACAGCCTTCAGCAGGTCGAGCATCGGCAGGAAAGCACCATTGAACGCGGGAATGTGGTAGTAGTAGAACGGCAGTTCGGGTGCAGCGGCAGCAATTTCCTCGCAATATTTCACCAGTTCCTCGATGCGACCAATTTTTGGAAACGGCGGTGCCATCGAACCAATGCCCCAAGCACCGATTTTTGCGGCGTGAGCGGCCAATTTCTTGCTCTCGCGCAAACAGCAACTGCCCACGTGAACGATAACCTTGAAACCTTCGGGCTTCACCTCCATCCAACGCTCGGCCAGCGCCATTCGCTCCTCGGTTGTGAGCATATAGCCCTCGCCCGACGAACCGTTGATAAACACGCCTTTCAGCCCATTTTTGTGCAACATGTCAGCATAGGCGGCAATCGGTTCCAAATTGATGTCGCCGTTGGGATGCATCGGGGTGAACGGTGCATCAATCAATCCAATAATTTTCTCCATATTCTTCTATTTTTTATTTAATGATTATTATTTAAGTAATTATGTTTCAATCTTTTAACGGATTCTTGTCCGACTTATACCATGCCATGAATTTCCCGATTCCATCGTGCAAAGTCCAATGGGGTTTGTAGCCACATTCGGCTTCGAGTTTCGAGGTGTCGGCATTGGTTTGATAGACATCGCCGGGCTGCATCGGCAGGAAATTTTTCTGCGCTTCTTTCCCGAAAGCCGATTCCATTTCGCTGATGAAATCCATCAGTTTCACGGGGTTGCTGCAACCGATGTTATACACCTTGAACGGCACGTTTTCAGCACCTTCGGGCTGGTGGTCGATGGCGCAAATCGTACCTTCGGCAATGTCGTCGATGTAGGTAAAGTCGCGAATCATATCGCCGTTGTTAAAAACCTTGATGGGTTCGCCCTTGCTGATGGCGTTTGCGAAGAGCATCGGCGACATGTCGGGCCGTCCCCACGGGCCATAAACCGTGAAAAATCGCAGGCCGGTGGTCGCAAAACCGTAGAGTTTGCTGTACGCGTGCGCCATCAGTTCGTTGCTCATTTTCGACGCGGCGTAGAGGCTCACGGGCTGCACGGTTTTGTCGTCCTCGCTGTAAGGAACCTTCGTGTTCATACCGTAAACCGAACTCGACGAGGCGTAAATCAGATGCTCGACACCGTAGTTCCGACACGCTTCGAGCACGTTCAGGAAGCCCACGATGTTGCTCTGCAAATAGGCGTAAGGGTTCGTGATGCTGTAGCGCACACCCGCCTGCGCCGCCATATTCACGACTTTCTGGAACTTCTCGCGTTCCATCAGGCGGTCAAGTGACTCCTTATCGTCGATGGCCAGGCGAATGAAGCGGCAGTTGGGCAGCGTCGTGCTCTGAATTGGTCTCCCCCACTCCATTTCCGGCTCGTCGCAGGTAATACCACACTCGCGAAGCCGACCGTACTTCAGTCGCGGGTCGTAATAGTCGTTGATGTTGTCGATTCCGACAATTTCATCGCCTCTCTCGGCCAATTTCTGCATCAGTTTCGAGCCGATGAAACCAGCAGCTCCAGTTACTATTATTTTCATTTTCTTGATGTTTTTAATGACAATGATGGGCGTTGCAGTCCGATTGATGCTCTTCGCGAAGCAGGTCGTTCACGGTTTTCACGGGATTGAATGTCGAAAGCGGAACCTCGACAAACACCGTCGTCCAGTTGCTCATCGCCCCGTTCCACAGTCCGGGAAGTTCCAATGCCAACAAATCGCGACCGTTGCTCGACTTTTTCGAGATAAATCCCGTCTTTGGGTCGATGAAATCGGGCAAATTGAACGATTTTCCCTGTGCATCGCGTGTCGCACAAACCAAATCGACGGGGTTGAAATGGGTGCCTTCGGTAAACATTCTGAGGTATTCCTCGTTGCTCTTATCGATCTGAGTAGATTCGAGAATCTGCAGCGAAACCGTGCCGTCTGGATTGTAGGTCAGGAAAGGTCCACCGCCTGGTTCACCTACGTTTCTAACCATGCCACAAACGCGCATTGGTCTATGAAGTTTTTCTTGAAGATATTTCCTTAATTCATTGTTGTTCAATTTATTAATATCTTCTCGATAACAGCATAACTGCTTTTCGACGAAGCGGCTGATTTCCCATAATCTCTCATGGTCGATGTTATCATTTTCGAGCAAACGAAGATAGTCGAACACCTGCGCTTGCAGCGTCACGAGCAGTCCAGCCAACACCTCTTTATATTCCACCGTCGCGTCTTTCAGACGGTCGGGAACGACGTTGTCGATGTTCTTGATGAACACCACGTCGGCCTCGATGTCGTTCAAATTTTCAATCAGCGCACCATGACCACCTGGACGGAACAACAGCGAACCATCGTCTTGTCGGAAGGGCGTACCGTCGGGCGAGGCGGCGATGGTGTCGGTCGAAGGCTTTTGTTCGGAGAACGTTACGTCGAATTTCACGCCGAATTGCTCTTCGTATTTCGCGATTTTCGCCGAAACCATCGACTCAAACAACGCCAGATGCTCGTGCGAAACCGTGAAATGCAGGTGCGCCTCTCCGTTTGAAGTTGCGTACAGCGCCGCTTCCACAAGATGCTCCTCCATCGGTGTGCGCGGTCCGTCATCGTACTGATGGAAAAGGAGCAGTCCCTTCGGCAATTTTCCGTAGTTCAAGCCATTGGCAGCCAACATGTTACGCGCAATCGCCTTGTAGTTGCCCTCGGCCAACAGCGTTCGGATATTCTTGCCCTCGTTTTCGCGACACTTCTTGCAAAGCGCCTCGCGGAACGCAAAATCGCGGATATGCTCGAAAAAATCCTTCTCGAAAGCTGTCTGTGGTGCATCGTAGTCGGCATCGACAAAGGCAAACATGTCTTTAAACATACGAGACGCAGCACCACTCGCCGGCACGAACTTCAAAATCCTCCGATGGCTGTTTTTATACTGCCGCCACGCCTCCCTGTAACGAGCGCGCTGTTCGTCGTTGAGCACTACGATACCCTTCTCCGCAGAAGCCGTCCCCTGCAATTTCAGGAAAGGGAACCCCTCTTTGATTTGCTCCAGTTGTCGAGCGACTTGCGCTTCCGAAACGCCGCGCTCAGCCATCAGTTTCAGGTCATTTTCTTGTAAAACCATAGTATTTTGCGTTGAATTTTCTACATTTTTCCACATTTCACGACAAAGTTACAACAAAAATCGAGAAAAAATCATGCTCAACAAAGTTTTTTTCACAGAAATAGAAAAAAAAGTCGAAAAAATTTGTGAGTTATAAAAAAACTGCGTACCTTTGCACCCGCTAATCGCAATTCGACAAAAATCGATTGTATTTAGCAACACGAAAGGAAACGTGAAAAAATGGGGTGCCATAGCTCAGTTGGTAGAGCATCGGACTGAAAATCCGTGTGTCCCCGGTTCGATTCCTGGTGGCACCACTCCTCCTTTCATCAGCCCCGCAGAAGACTTTTAGTCCAAGCGGGGCACCTCATTTTATATCAGAAATACAATATCATAAGAAATCGGAACCGCATTTGCAATTCCGATTGTCTATAAATTTTCGTTTCATGGAAGGAGTTATTCCGATTCTGTCACGAATTTTTCATTGATAACATCATAGTATTTGTTATGCCCATCTTTTTGAAGAATATACAGATGATTCCGCCTTGATGTTCGTTTTTCACCAACTTGAATGCTTTCATATTCGGGTTCAATAAGCAACCCATAACGATCTCGCAATCCATAATGTCCTTCACTATCGGTTATGTAAAGAATCCCCTGAAATGGTTCAAGATAATGGAAACCAGAACGAGCGTAATGAATACAAGCATATTGGTTGTATCCTATTGAAAAGGAAGGAAGCAAGATTCCTAAATATAGAACTAAAACGATGCTTAACCGCACATTCGTGATTTTTTGATATAGGATAACAACCACATAAACGACCAGTCCGAAACTGAGAAGAAGCTGTGTCCCCCTCCATACACCAGCATGTATTTGAGCCAACCAAAACATGCCCATTGCTATGACAAGTATCCATGCCTTCTCAGCTCTAACCTTATGATAACGGCATATTAACCAATAGGTTAAGGGGACTGCGCTGAAACACATGAGCTGGCAACCACGGGCGCTCATAGAAAGTCCTGAAATGAATGAAAGCAGCATTATCATTAAGATTGCTGAGATAGTTTTGGTTTGTTTGTCATGCCACAAAATTGCGCCAACAAGATCCAACCATGTTAACTCTGTTTTCAATGTTTCTTTACGTATTAGTAAAAACAGGTAGTAAATATATGGAACAGCAAACAACCAAAATAGAAAGAAATAAACAATGGTATGATGTATTACATCACTATGCTCTATGTGCGTCAAATGAAAAAAATAATCGGCAATTTGCTCCAAACAATAATGGTTAGAAAAAACAATCCATGCCGCAAACGGTAAAAATATTAGCAATGGTAGCCATGAACGCATTTCCTTTTTTGACAAAGAGAATAACAATACAAAGCGGTAGAACACTGCGAGCATCATAATGACAGAAGGCAACGTTATCCCCCCGCCGTATGTTCCATATGCAAATAGTAACCAGATAGCACAAATTGTCAAATCTAAGTAATGTAGTTTTAATTTCATTTGTTTCATATTGCTAAGTAATTATAGTTTGACCGTCTCATTTATTCTTTTTTTTAGGATTCTTAATTTTTGACATGATAGTAAGAGGTAAGGCAAGATACATATAGACAATGGCAATATCATACAGACGTTTGACATAGTCAATATCTGATAATGGTTGAGTCACAAGTTCTTGATATTCTTGGCTTTTCTTTATCTTTTTTTCAACATTGTCACACCATTCAATAAAACTCGCTACAACCTCACTCTTCTGCATTTTTCCTAAATAATAAAGCGCCCGAGAAATGTCCTTGATGTTGAGAGGGTTAAATCCAGCGCCTCTATCGAAGTATCTCGCAAACCTAATATCAATGAGGTCGTGCCCTACAGAACAATGGTGACCGATTATTTCGTAGAGCATATCGAGTGCTTCGCTATCGTCAATGTCTTTTCCTGCTGAATACAGAATGGACAGATAGCTCGGAATAGACATTTTTGTCCTGTCAATCATGAAATCATTTCGATGCCCAAGTCTTCTGCAAATAAAATAATAATTTCCATCTGCAGATAGTGATTTCAGATTTTCAAACACATATTCTTCCGGGAAATACCGAATGATGACCCAAGAACACATGTACTCTTGATACTGGTCCCACAAGGACTTCACAACGGGGATAAAACTGTCATCCCAAAATTTGAGAAGTTTATCATATGCCCATTCTCTGTCCGTTTTACAGCTAGCGAGAAATGCTGTCAATATCCGTTTTTGCACAGACCAATCCAAATAGTCGAAACGATATTTTATCTCATTTCGAGCTACGCAAACCCTACCGCTTTTCTTGTCGTTATAGAGATCGAGAAGGGTTTTGATAGGAGTGTTCCTCTTTTTTTTGTATGTTGACATAGCCAATCAGTTTTTATTGCAAAGATAAGATTTCTTATTGAAAATCCAAAAATAATTAACGTTTTTTAAGACACATATTCGTGTTCATTAGGCTAAGTTGTTTATTATTGAAGCAACCACGATGCAAAAAACTGATCATACACACTATAGATGCCTAATTCGTGCGTAATGAGGTCTTTCTCCAACAGTCCTTTGATGGCCGCTTGAACGGAACTTGCCGTAAGATGATGGCGTTGCAGGAACGGCTTTGAAGTAACATTCGCAGCCCTACCTTCTCGACAAATGGCCAACAAGACCTCTTTTTGTTTCGTCGGCAACTGATAAAGCAGCGCAGAATAGGCAAAACTCTGCTGGTCGATGGCTTGCTGGGTGGCTTTTTCCACCATTTCCGACGAACATTGTTCGCCCGGCAGTGTTAGCGAAAACAGCGCATTCAATATGTTTTGAACATACCAGGTAATCCCTTCATACCGCTGATATACTTCTTTGATGGTGTCGCTCGCAATGCTTTTATTGTATTCTTCAAAAAGGCCTTGGGCAAACTCCACATAATGGTCAATGTTGATGGGTTCGAGCGTCATAAGTGAGGTGCTCTGATAGAATGGGCGCGACGGCGAAACGAAAATCTCACTCATAATATGCCGTTGAGAACCTGCATAAACGAAATGAACGTTCGTGCACCTTTGAATATAAGTCCGTAGAACCGCTTCAATGTTACCCTCGGGATAGTCGGCTACAACCTGAAATTCATCAATCGCAACGATACACGGTTTGTCGGCCTGTTCCAGATAAGAAAAAATTTCGTCAAGCGTAGCCTGTGGTGCCTTGATGTCGCCAATGCCGATTCCCCATTCTGGCATTCCATTGATGTCAAATGAAATGCTATTGCGAAGAGATCCCAAAACATTCAGAAAGCGTTCCCATACTTGCCTGCCTTTCGGCTTGAGCGTTCCTAAAATGCTCTTTCCCAGTTCATAAATCAACTCTGGCAGGCTCTTGGTCGCATAAATATCAACGACAAACGTGTAATAATTCTCTTTGATGGCATCCTGTTGGAAACAGTGATGGATGAGGCCAGTCTTTCCCAGTCGGCGCGGCGAGATGAGAGCCACATTGTTCCCATTGACAATCAAATTTGTCAAATATTGGGTCTCTTCTACTCGGTCACAAAAGTAATGAGGCCCTGCATAACCTTGCGTGATAAATGGATTGACGATACTCATATAACATTATATGTTGATAACAACCATAACAATTTTATGCAAAGATAATAATAATATTGATATAAAACAAATTTGTCATTTGTTTTTTAACTATATTTTTCATTTTGTCGTAATTAATCATCTTTTAGTAGCCATTTCCAACATGGTATGATTTCTATTTTCCCAACATTGTCTAAACAAAGTGCCGCTTTTTTCAATGGGTTCGTGAATATTTTTACAATGGCTCAGTCACCGATTTGTCTGAGATGAGTAGCTGGGTGACAAAGGCCAATACGAGCACAATGAGTGTATGGAAAATCAGGAGAATTGGAAAAAATCTGGCAGGCTTGTTTTTGTCGCAGACAGGTATTGTCAGTCTACATTTGTAATCTTTTTGAGCATTTTTGGTGAGTTTGTTTAAATAGTCACTTCCTGTGTTTACGCGATTTTCTTGATTCACGGTTGCCCAGTTAACCAGCGTATCATAGTTGTTGAATGACGAGATTGCGTGTTTCACCTTTGCGATTTCCTCTTGCACACTCAACATATTGGATTTAATCGTTTTATAATTCCGTTCAATCACAACACTCATGGAATCCATCTGTAATTCTTGTAACTTTGAAGGAACTTTTATGGTTGTATCTTTGCAAAGAGTAATTATTACATCGATGGGGTAATTTACAATTTTCACATATTGGTTGTAATTCTCGATGCGTAAAGTATCTCTATAAAAACTAGTCGCCTGAAAAACTGCAGTTGATTTGCCCATGGAATCTGTCATACTGCCTTTAATGGATATGCTGCCAACATTTTTAGAAGTCAGATAAACCAATTCAAATTGTTTTAACGATTCATTCAGTGTTTCAAGGTTCTGACAATAATAATTTGCGTTATCAAAATAATTGTTATACACAACATTTGGCAGCACTTCACTCGTCTTGACCAAATTATTATAAAAAACAAGCTGCATGAGAAGACCGCCTAAGAGAGCGAAGAAGATAGAATGGTTGAGAATCAGCATTGCACGAATTGCGACAATTGCTTCTTTTGACAATTTAACCCAATTAACGAACCATTTCCAAGAAAACCATTGATAATAGGGTGAGTGCTGCTTAATCTCACCCCAAAGAATAGAAACAATCAGTAACAGAACGCCTACGACAGCCAAAATCAAAATTTTGTTATCAACCCAAAGCATACTCTTAACGGCATCTTCTGCAATACCTATACCAAGCCACGCGGCAAATATTGCCACTAAAATTCGAGGAAACAAAGGTTGCAAGAAATTGTCTGACAGAGGATTGTTAAAAAATCCCGAAAACGGAATGATGCCAAAAATAATAATAACAGTCAATATTAGCAGATAAATACCTGTTGGAATTTTTAAATAACTGACGATTGCCAGAATTACAAAGAACAATAATATCAAAATTAGTGGGCACGTCCTCCAAACATACTTTCGAGAAGAATGTTCTTTATTATTTATAAATTTACATATCAACACTACGCAAACTCCGACAATAGCAGTAATAGAAACGGCAATTGGCAGAACTTTATCAAGGATAAAACTGTATTTTGAAGGCTGTAAACAAGCCCAAGCAATGCAAATCCAAGTGATTGCCATCAAAATTTGTCCTGCCACGAAAAACGCCTTTCCACTATACCGCGTCATTGCAGAATACACAGCGTGTTTGGTGTACAGGAAATTCTGAATCTTCATTTCCAGTTGTGGTTCCAACACCAATTCGCCAGATGCCGATTCGCTACTCTCACCCGAAAATTGCCTGCGGTTTTTCTTCAAAATTTCTTCAAGTTCATCCTCTGGATTGTAAAACCACGATTGTCCCATCGATGGTTGGCCTTTCCCCGACGGATAATTATAGGGCGCAATCACTTTGTTGATGTTCTTGTCCATCAGTCGGTCAGCAAATTTCCGGGTTTTATAAGAAAATTCATCCCTGTTATAATTAATCCCATTATCACTGATGTACAAAGTATAGCGAATCTTTGCCGAAAGCAGATTGTAAACATCCGATTTCCGCAAACTGGTACGTACCTCGTCATAAAGCGGAGAATTGGCAAAATTCTCTTCCCTGTCTTCTATTTCAAAAACGAACGCAAGCAGACAGCATTTTGCAAAATCACGGAAAATGTCTTTCACATCATCTGGCTTCATTCTCTTTTCCTCCATAAACGGAAAATGAGAGAACATTTTGCGGAAACCGGCATAATTGCCATCGCCATCAATCAACTTTTGGGTTGTAATTACTTTACGGATTAATTCAATCTTATTTTTTTTCTGATTGAGACGATTAATATTCTGTGGAAAACTTAGGATGTCATTTCCCGTTTCTTTCGGACTTGTGAGCGAAATGGAGCCAATTTCCTTGAGGTGGTCAGAGTCGCGAGCATCTTTTAATATATCATACTCCCCTTGGGCATCATAATAGAAAAACTGAATGTTTCGATCAGTAAGCACAACAGACACTCTGTCGTCCAGGCTTTTCTCACCAAATCTCATCAGGAATTCATTACGGACAGAGCCATCGGCTATCATAGCAGACGAAACTCCGTTGAAAAGACATCGTTCTATTGGCTCAAACTTAAACATATCGCTTCCACTTTTTTGTAATTACTCTTTGTCCTAATCTCTTTTCTTGTCGGCAGTACATTTTTCGACAATTTCTTTCAACTTGTTCAGGCCTTCTCCTTTTTTGTAGAGTTCCTCTAATGTGGCATTTTTCTTAATTTCCTTTCTAACCTTATAATTAGAATGGAGGAAGAACCACAAACTGGAAAAAGCGTCATTCAGCAGTTTCTTTCCCCTCTGGTCTTCGTACATAACCGACGCTCGGTGGTAGAATCTGTGCAACAGGCGGTATAACTCAATTTCGTTCACATACTTTCGCTCTTGATTTGCATAAAAATTTTTCCAAACGTAGGTTGCGAAGACGGATTTATATTGGGCATTTATATCTTCATTCTTCGTAACGGCATCGCGCTTGATGGGAAACTTGTTGCCATACAATCGAACCAACGTGGCGTATTCCGAGCCCATAAACGATTGGAAATCGTCGAATTCCACAGTGCCATTTTCTTCGATTGTATTCAAATCCTGACAAGTGTACAGCAAGAACGTGAGCAACTGCTCCATCGTGTAAACACAGGAGCGAAGCTGCAGTTCGATAAACTCGTTCAAGTGATACAGGAACTGCCACGGCGTGGTGATGGGGTCGGCACCATTGCTGATGTTCCACCTGTAGTCAATCAGGTTGATTCCGCTTCTGTGGAGGTCTTGAATAAAAGTCTGGTTGAATCCCGTGACAGGCATAATCCAAAATTTTCCAAGCGGGCCTCGGTTGTCAAGAACATCGTGGCGGAGTTGTTCCAAAACTTCCAATCGATTTAGTTTATTTTTTTCGACATCTGTTTTATTTTCTTTCATCCTCAATTCTTTGATCTCATCCTTGTAATCTTGCAACAAGAAATCAAACAATTGCTTGATATAGTCGCGCTCGACTTTGTTTTCATTTTTATAATCCAACAGATAATCGCAGAAAATCATATCGAACTTATATCTGCTCATCAGCAACAAGGCCGTACGCACATCACGCACGCCAACAATCTGGACTTGAAGTTTTTCTTTTTCAACATTTGGGGCAAAGATAGCATTAACTTTATTGAGAACCGATGAGCTGGAATCGTCAATAAAGTCTTTGAGAACAGTCGGGCAATAATAAGTTTTAATATCACTCTGTTTCCAATAGTGGTTATCGTTATTCGAGCCATTCGGCTTATAACACATCAATTCCTTGATGGTGCATAACTTGCACGGGTTATTTCCTTTTATTGGACATTCATCACACTTTTCTGGACATTCTTCTATTTTGAAAAAATCTTCTTTTTTTGATGCACATTTCTTGCACTTATCATCTTGTATTTGTGTACTGGGCAGATTATCAAGGCTAATAAAATCACTATTGCCTGTTTCACTCTTACCAATTTTGTCGTCAATCAACAGAATACGGAAGGCTACATCATGAAAGTTCTTATGAAATTTGAAAATCGATTCTTTTTCACCTTCAGGTTTTGTATGCGGCTCTTCTTCGGAAACGCCTCCGCCATCATCTTCTTCTGGCCTTTGCTCAGTTTTATCACGCCAAAACTTATCCTTTAACTTATCCTTTAATGTGGTAAACTTATTCTTCAACTTACCGTAAAGATAATTAGGATCGCACATACTTATAATTCTTTTGATATAGTTCATATCTCTTGATGTTAAACAGAATTCTGTTTTAGTTAGTTATTCAAAAAGCTTTTTATAAAATTCACTTTCGTTTCCATAAAGAATGGGCGTCACATCATGCCCGTGGGCTCCCTCCAGCCGATTTTCCAACTGGATGCGGCAATTGAAGCCAAAGTTCTCTTTTGCGCTATCATATTTGTACAGTTCCATCTTCGCAATTGCCTGGAATTCTTCTATTACTTTATTCTCGTCATCATCATTATCAACCACCCTTACCCAAATGGAAGAATTGTTCAGAAATGAAAAAAATGTTTTCAGATTACCTTCGATTCTTCTTTTATCACTGTATGATACATCCTCTTTAATTTTTTTCAAAGGTATCTTAACCAATAGTGGCTGCTTGTATAGTTGTATATCGTCAGAACATCCTGATTTTGATACTCCAATGCGTTTTTTATAATCATCAATAAACTTATAGAGGATTGATTGATCTTTCCTATTGTGTTCTTCCAAAAATAGTCCCTTTGATAATACAAAATCATTATCAGCATCATTATACTCAACAAAAATTTTTGTTGAATCAATAGTAAAATTTAAAATTTTGACTTTGCCTATTGAAATCTTAGGTTTTTTAGTCCAATTAATAAAATCACTGATAGTCATTGTTGTAATTTTAAGATAGTTTTTGGAAAAGTTTTTATTATTCTTGGGAAAGAACGGTCATGCTGAAACAATTTGATTTTCCCTTTTGGTGGGTTGACTCCTATAAACTCATTAAATAGTTTATTTAAAAATTTGTAATCTTCAATGTCTTCTATTTCATCCTTATTTACATCACCAGTACATCCTTCTTTGTCGAAATCATTTGCATCGAAATTAAAGCAAAAATCCATATCATGTGCATATACATTAAACTCATCTGGATTTTTTTCTTCTTTATTAAAAATTATTTCCATAATACCATTCAAATACTCGTATTTGGCAGTTTCTTCATCTTCATCGTACGGATATTCCCTCGCAATGTAATAATTATGGTTTTTTTCCTCATCAGGAAACATATATACTTGAGCATCAAAATCTCCTACACGTCCTTTATAAGGTTTTACAAGTTTGGCAACCTCATTAACCTTTTGCTCATCATTGATTTGTTTTTGGAAAATTTCATTTATCTTTTCCTTGTCAGTGTGATAGGCAATTCCATATTCAATGTCTTCACCCTTCACTTTATAAGCTGTAATATAAGATACAGAATACGACAATTTAATAAATTTTTGAAGATTAAAACATTTAGAAATTTCTCTACTTGTCAGTAATGTTACCTTTGCCATAATAGTTAGTTGTTTTAAATAATTGTGTTAGAAAATACTTGCAGTCATAAAACGCGGCTTCCAAAGCCGAGAGGCTGATAAAAGGATAGTTTTTGAGTTCACCCTCCAAATCCGCACTGAAATTACCGCGTCCAGAATGGATGGAAACGAAAGTCTTTTCGTCGAAATATTCTTTGAGGATGTTTTCTTTGATGTTTATTGAACTCTTTTGTCCCTTTCCTTCGGGATTTGTAGCATCGACTTCTTTTATCAATTCTGATTCATGATCTTTTTTGTCGAGTAGACCAAGGTGAATGGAAACAAAGTTGATGTTTTCATTCTTAACAAACTCCTCTCCCTGCAAATCGATAATTTTTCCGTTTTCATAATTAAGCAGATAAATCCCTCGCATTTCCAATAGCTTTTGTTCCAAACGGACATCTCCATTCCATCTTGTCTGGAAATCGCCATAAATTCTTTCGTCAATAATGGCAATATGGGTGTTGGCCGCTTCGACCACCTTGTAGCGATTGACGAATTCTTGCAGAAAATCAATAGTGGCGATGGTTGAAGTAAAATTCTCTCCTGACTCGGATTCCAAATACTTATTATTTTCTTCATTGGTGCCAACAATTTCTTGCTTTTTTTCTTTTGTTGCATTATCAAAATGGGTTTTGAAAAGAATTGTCCAGTCGGAATCATCAATTTTTCCTGATCTAACTTCGATATCCCATCCTACTATGTTTTTTTCAGAATATTTTTCTGAGTCAATGGTTATCGTAGGCTTTCCCTCTAATAGGTTGGGGCCACTTGTTGTTTTATCAAACATCTTAAACAACTCCTCGCCATTTTTGGCTTGATAAGCCTCATCCCATTTTTCTTTTTCTACTTCATTGAATTTGCTTAAATCAACAAACCGTGGGAAAATTTCAGATAGTTTTCTTCCGCCATAGTTTTCTTCAAGTTGATAATCGTCGTCAGCAGCGACAATATCAGCATGAATGCCCACTACTTTTTCTGCATTCAAACGAATTATATTGTTTTCTTGTAAATCATAATCTTTTCCTTTTTCCAATTGATGGCAAGTTTCAAAAAGTGGAATGTTTTTAATCGTGTAACACAGGTTACCTTCGTTTTCTTTCTTCTCTCCATTTTTATCTACCAAAGTAACATCCAAATACTTTTTGATGTGATCTAATTTTTTCTCACCGTCTTTTTCACTCTGGATTTCATATAATTTCTCCGCAACGTTTTCGTTCCTAAGCCAAAGGGCACAAATCAGCATTTCCTTGAGACCTTTGCTATTTTTGTCTATGTGGTTGTTTTCCTCTTTGAGAATCACTAACTTTTTAAAGTGTTCGTCTATAATATTACGCATGACTTCCTCTCCACTTTCACGGTTGTCATAAATGGAGATATCCATCGTGCGTTTGTCGTCGTTTAGTTCTAGTTTTATCGTAATCTCTAAATCTTCATCCTTTTTCGAGTGTTTGGCGGAGTTGCGGATAATGTTTTCAATGATACAGAAAAAGGCATGACGCCCCATAAGACCGCCCGGTACTGCTAATTCCAATTGAGACAGAATAAGTTTTACATATTCTTCTATTCTCTCCTTATCAGTTGTTCCCGTGTATGCTGGTACGGCACAATATTCCTTGGTTTCGTATATGACTCTTAATTTTATATAACAATAACCTTCAGGTTTACATTTTTTATCATTACGAGTAAGCTTTTCTGAAAAAACCAAATATTTCAAAAGGAAGTTTTGTGTGGTTTTATCATGTCTTGCGCCATGGTCATCCTCAGTAAGCACATCGAACAACTGAGCTTTGAAATTGAGGGCACCAAATGGATACTGATCGCCAGAAACCACCGTAGCGATAAAGTCCATGCGCTCTTTAATGTATTGGAGCAAATGTACATTACCTCGATAATCTGCCCCCAAACTTGTTCTAGTCGGTTTGGTTTGGCTTGATGTGACCTCCTCTATTCTTTTTCGGAAATAGTTTTTTGTGTTGGTTAAGGGATGGCTGCCCAAGTTGTGGCTCATATTGCGTGCCATTAAGGCTGCGATGACAGATTTAATGGATTCTTTAATCTGTGCAATGCTGTAATCATCCATTTTGCGCGACTTCAACAACATGACAAACTCCCAAATTTCATCCATTTTTGTCCGAAGCTCTTTAATAAGGTTCACATCAGTAGAAATAGCAAAAATGTTGGTAAGATAACCCACCTCGTCGTTCTTCGCGCCCATTTCCGACAGCATGCTGGGATCCTCGCCCCTGACCCATACAAAAACTTCTTTTGTTTTAGAATCCATTCCTGCTTTCATCAGTCCTTTAATGTTCTCGCTTAAAAAAGAATTTTTATTCGTAAAGAACTTCTCAAAATTTTTTAAAGATGTCGCACACTCTTCATCAGAAACCTTCTCTGTTTTCTTTGCGAGCGGATTATTTTTTATGAAATCTTCAAACTTCCTTGTTTCTGTTTCATCTGGTAACTGAATCTTTATCTTTATAATCTTTATAATCTCTACATCTTCCGTGTTTGACTTTGCCTCAAATTCTGTCTTGAAAAAGGCCTCTTTGATACCAAATTCTTTTAAGAAACTTGGTATCATACCGTCTAACTGAAGTTCTCGAACAACAGCATTTGAGTCAAATTTTTCATGATTGCAATAGAAAAATGGGAGCAATTTGGTGGTAGCATCTTTTGATAATCGCACATTAACTCCATAAGCCAATGTTTTTTCCTCATCGCTAGCAAGTTTTACTCCGACATAGTTCTCTATTTTAATACCTTCTTTTCGATCGGACAATTTGGCAAGAGAATTATCCTTATTATTTATGCTGTTGAAAATCTTTTTCTTGACCTCACAAAGCTCGCTTTCGCACTTTTGCTGACTTTTATTGTCCATAATTATTGAAGTTTAAAAACTGTCATTTCCATTTCTCCGTTACCTTTTTCGTCAATGTGCAGAGGGATTACATCATTTTCAATCTCACGTCCACGAAGGTATTCCTTTTGTTTAGAAATATTGTTGGGATCATCAACTGCTTTACGAGCTTGGTCAATGATGTGGGGAATGAGATAAGCGCAGCCACAATATGAGTTTACTGTTCCACCGTATTTGTTTTTGTATTCAGCGCAGAAAGTTTCACTAATTTTGGCATCGGCAAAAAAAATCTGAATCTTGTCATTCTTTTTGTTATCTGCAAAGTTTTTTGTAGCCAGATTAACATCGCCTAAAAGTGCTATGTTGTCGAACTTGGGATTACTTGCCATCTGGGCACAGAAAGCTGCTGGCGAAATACCAAAACCAGTAATGAAAATTCCGCCAAAATCTTTTTCAGCCATCTTACTGATCGTGTTCTTGAAATCATAAGCACCAATGTCGTACTCATCACTAAACTCAACACTACCGCTTAGTTTTTGCAAATTGTTTTTAAAAGCATCGTAAGCCTGTAGGCAAGGAACAGTGTTCAAAGAAATAGCTGCCGTCTTGCTAATGCCTAATTGGTTGACAAAAAAATCAGAGGCAATTGTTCCCAAAGCATTAGCACTTGGGAATATTCTGAATGCACAATCGGTAGCCTCCAGTAATCCTTCATTGTAGTCGGCAGAAGTAAAATAAAGCATGTCTTTTCCTTTAGTCATAGGTGCAATAGCCATAGCAAACTGACCACCAACTGCAACAATATATTTCACGTTTTGCAGTTCCAACCGTTTAAAGCTGGAGATAGATGTTGCAGGATCGGATTTACAATCTTCAAAAATGAGTTCATACTTGTCGCCGTCGTTTTCGGCATTTAATTTCTCAACGGCCATTTTGAAACCATTAACCCAATAATCAACTGTAGCGGAGCCTGCTCCTGTCATAGGAATAACAACGCCAATTTTTACAGTTTCGTTGTTTTGGCGATTACATCTGATAGCAATAGCGATTGCTACTACTACTAACGCTAGAAAAAAAATGTAAACTAATTTTTTCATACTACTTTTTTTTGAGAACATAATACTTAAATATTTTATTATTTTTGAAAAAACCAAGGAGTTCAATTTCACGCACCTCTTCCGTTATGATGTCGAACTGATGCGTGCGTTGAATGTTTTCTCTGATATTGGTAATAGGCCATGTCGTTTTTTGCGTATATGGTGCTATGCGCATTTTGGCAAATTCGTCAGACTCATCCCAACCAGAAATCAGAAGTAGGCCATGCCGTTTCAACAAATTAGCAAAACCTTTTAAAAAGTTAGTCCATAGTTCAGGGTGAATGTGATGGAATAGAGAGTTCGCAATTATTATGTCATAATTACCATTTTTTTCATCTATATCTTGTGGTGTAGCCACTTGATAAATATTAATACCATCTTTTTTGTATTTTTTCCGAAGCCAAACCACCAGACTGTCAGAAATATCTGCCATATCCACAAGTGCACCTCTTTGAAAAAAATGAAATGCAATCAGACCATTGCCGCATCCATAATCCAGAAATTTCTTTCCTTTTACATCGGGAAGATACTTATCTAGGTACGCGATGTGACCCTTTGCACAGATTTCACTCATCCAAGGAGCATCATTCATGTGGATTTTATATATGTCATCCCATTCTTCTCGGCTATACATCTTCTATAATATTAAACATATTTTTTTCTATATCAGACAAAGAATTCTTGAAAAATTCTTCCACTATATGACCTTGTTTTAATAGTATACTTCTATCTGTAAACTCCACCGCCTTAGCGATGTTCTGTTCGATGAGGATGATGGTGACTCCCAGTCGTTCCCTGATGGCACGGAGCATCTGGTACATTTCCTCTACGGCCTTTGGCGAGAGCCCTGCACTCGGCTCGTCGAGAATGACGAGGCGGGGATGGGTGGCGAGGGTCATAGCGAGTGAGAGTTGATGTTTCTGCCCTCCGCTCAGTTTGTCGGCCATCTGGCGCTGCAACTCGCGCTTAGAACGCTGGAGCAGCGGAATAACCTCTGTCAATTGAACATTGGACATTGAACATTGAACATTTTTCCCTTGCGCTGCAAGTTGGAGGTTGTCCCAGACTGAAAGGTTGGGAAACACCTTGCCACCTTGCTGCATGATGGAAATGCCGCGACGCGAAAGCTCGTTGGTTTTCAATGTCGTGATGTCTTTCCCCTCGAAAACGATTTCGCCCCTGCGGAAAGGTATCATGTTCATGATGGCCTTGCCGAGTGTCGATTTGCCGGAACCGTTGAGGCCAATGATGCCGACAGCCTCCCCCTGCCGCACTTCCATTGAAATGCCGCGGAGGATATCGACTCCCTCTTGGTAGCCTCCCCACAGGTCGTTGATTTTCAGTATCTCACTCATAGGCCCAAATAACTGTTGCGCACGTTTTTGTCGTCAAGAACCTCGGTTGTCGGACCAACCTTGGCAATGACTCCATCGTCGAGATAGGCGCAGATGTCTGCCACCTTACGAACGAAGTGCATGTTATGTTCTATCATGAGAACGGTGATTCCTTCGGCCACCATCTCACGGATGATATTCTCTATGGTATCAATATAGACGGGATTGACGCCAGAGGTTGGCTCGTCTAACAGCAGCAAGCGGTCGTCGCCCATCAGCAGGCGTGCCAATGAGAGAATGCGCTGTTCCCCGTAGGAAAAGTCGGAGGCGTTGTTGTTGAGCATCGAGAGGTATTTGCAGTCTTCGCCAAAAATACGCTTCAGGATTTCCTTTGCCTTGGCTTCCTTTTTCTTCTCGGCCTCTTTCCACAGCTTCGGTAGAATCAAGGATGTGAAGGGTATTTCTCCTGTCTTGTCGTCGGAGGCCATCTTCATATTTTCCATCAGGGTCAGTCCGCTCAGCAACTGTCCGTCTTGGAACATACGACCAATGCCCATCAAGGAGATTCGGTGGGCAGAAAGTTGATTGAAACGGTTGCCTTCAAAGACGACATCGCCAGTATAGCCCCTTTCAAATCCTGAAATGATATTGAACAAGGTGGTCTTGCCAGTTCCGTTTCCACCGACCAAAGCCGTAATCCTACCCTCCTCCACAGTTAGATTGACACCACGAAGAAGGTCGAATGTCTCGTTGTGGGCATTCGTATAACTCATGTGTATGTCTTTTAACTGTAGTATCATTTCAATTCAATATGGTTTTGCCCCAAAGACCTTGGGGGCGATAATACATAACAAGAATCAAGGCCAGACCGTAGATAATCTGTCGCAGGTTGGCCGCCACGGAATCGGGAAGTCCCACGAAGCGAAGCAGTTCTGGCAGCAGCACGACAAACAACGCACCGAGTACGGGGCCCTTGGTGTTTCCAATGCCACCGATGAACAAGGCGCTGATGATGAAGATGCTTTCATCGAGTGTGAAACTGGTGGGGTCGATGTAGCTGACATAAGAGGCATAGATGACACCAGCCAGTCCTGCCACCGCAGCAGAGAGGAAGAACGCCCACGACTTCAGCATCACGGTGTTTCGTCCCATCGACTTCACCATTGTCTCATCGGCACGGATGGCATTCAAGGCGCGTCCAAAAGGCGATTTCACCAGATGGTGGAAGAGGAAGATAACCACTGCTGTCAGAACCAATGACAATATCAGATAGGCATAGACGCCAGAAAGTTCGTAGATTCCCAATAACTTAACTCCGGGGATGCCTGGGATTCCGTAAGGGCCACGAGTGACATCTGTCCAATTATACAAAATAGTATAGACAATCAATTGGAAACCCATCGTGGCGATGACGAAATAGTCGCCCTTCAATCGAACGGAAGCAAAGGACACCAAGAAACTGAACACCCCAGTAAGCAGCAGCACCAAAGCGGCAATCACAATGAAAGGCAGGTCGAACTGCATCAGGAAATAAGTTCCGATGTAAGCACCGATACCATAGAATGCCGCCTGACACATCGTGAGCAGGTTGGCCATACCGATGGTCAGGTTCGCGCTCAAGGTCAACATGATGTAGATGTTGAGCATGATGATGATATGAAACACATATTCCATAGTTATACGGTGCGTTGTTTATATCCTGCTATGCCCTGGGGACGCAGGAAGAGAAGAACTAACAATACCAAGAACGTGACGGCATTTTGCCAATTCGAGGAGAACTGATAGACCGTCAATGCCTGAAGAACGCCGAGGGTCAGGCCGCCCAGCACACAAGTTCCAAAACGCCCTACTCCACCGATAATCATGGCCACCATCGCATTGATGAGCACATTCATACCCATGTGTGGATCCAATCCCACATCGTAAACCGTCAGGCAACTGGCAATGGCAATGAACGCCCCACTAATCAAGAAAACCACCGTTCGGGCTTTTGACGTGTCGTAGCCTAGTGCTTCAAACAGAACGCTGTCGGCACTCAATGCCCTGAAACGGATACCCCATTGGCCCATCTCCATGAAAATCAGGAAGGCAGCTATCACGACGCCACCCACGACTAACTGCCATATCTGTGGCGAGGTTAAAATGGCATTCCCAACAACGACCGACTGGTGTATAGTGTTGTCGATGACCTTCGTTTCATTACCGAAAAACATTGCCAGCAGATTAACAATCACCGTCATCATGCCGATAGATGCAATCATTGCGACATTGAGGGAGGCCTTACGCATTTTCAGAGGGCGATAGACGGCCATTTCTGTCAGCAGACTCAGCCCCATCGTCAGCACGATGGCAACAAGTGCGGCAACTACCACAGGAAGACCAACCGTTGAAGAAAACAGATAGAACATATAGGCCGCAAACACATAAATGCCAGCTGCCACGATATGGAACAATTTGGTGGTGTTGTACACCACGGCGAACCCTATTGCCAAAAGCGAATAGAGAACGCCTGTAATCATTCCGTTTATGATGAATTGTCCTATCACTCTTCTATTTTCAAATTGTTGTTTACAGTCGTGTCATTTACCTCTTTTATTTCAAAGTCTGCGGCATCTTCATATTTTTCACTCCCCGGAACAGAATCATTTTCATAAATATTTAAACCTTCTTTCCCCAACTGAATACTAATTCCTCCAAGAAGTCCTTTGAGGTACTCAATAAAGGTTCTCCCCTCATCTGTGACAGCTTTGCCAATTGCGTAGAGTTTGATCTCGAAGAGAAGCCGGTGGTATTTACCCTTCAAATTGGATATACGGTGCTTCTGAGTTTCCGTATAACGGGAATTGTCTCGCGATAGTTGCTCCAATTGTTTCTCGCAATTCTCGATCTCCTTCCTCAGTTTTTCAGGCGAATACTCCTTGTAGTTCGCATCAAGTTTTTCTATCGAATTCTCAAACTCCGAAATTTTGTAATCATAGACTAAAGTGCATGAACTCATCACTCCCGTCAACAGCAGGAGCATCATCAAAAGTGAAAATTTATTTTTTGTCTTCATATTCAATACTAATTATAATTTGTTTTTATATTCTTTTCCATTCATATATTTATGCCATTGGTCGTTCCACTGTTCCAGACTGTAATTTGGAATAGCCATACTCACCGATTCGTCTATCGAATGTTCGTATGAGTAACCCACCATATCTGACACCCTTGACTTTCCAAAATATTTATCAAGGCACAGATAGGCTGAAAATCCTGCCCAATATTCAGAAAGACCTCCTCCCCTAAAATCATCTGTGAGATTTAATTTGTTATGATCTCCAACTTGACGAAGACGATCGTAATTCCCGGCAAAATACTCAGCCAATCCTTCGATGAACCACAAGTTCGGAATCGAAGTCTGAGTGTAATCCCAATTGGTGAAAAACATAAAATGGTTCATTTCATGCCATAAGGTCTGCTTAAAATACTCGTCTTGGGTATTTTCGTCGATTTGAAGGTCAGGGACCTTCCATGCTTCTGGCGAAATGATGATGCCATCTGTATAAACACCATTCACACTATATTGGAAACAGTATAAGCCAATGGCCGATGTTCCCGGGTCTCCATGATTCAACTGGATGCATATACTTCTGAAGTCATCCACTGTCTTCGCTAAAAAGATGGGAAGTTTCCTACCATTGAGCGAGTCGGGGTAAGGATAACTCTTCATAAAAAGTTCTCCTAAAGGAATGGCTTCGTGAGCATAACGTTGGCTTACCAAAGCCTTCTTACGCTCAACGACCGAATCTTTCGTTGAATAATAAATCACAAAAAGTTCATCCTCAATTCGAAGCATATTGTCTATGTCTTCATACCTGCTCCAATCGTCGGGGTGTCTATCGTCGGGGCCAAGAATTCCTCCAATATCAGAACCTCCGTCAATTAGCCCTTTGAACCAGTCCTTGGTGGACTGGGGGATGTCGGCGTTAGAGAGAGGCCGTTGGTCGCTACGGTTATATACAACATACAATTCATAGGCCAATAGTGTACCGAACAGGATAACCGCTATCCACGTTAAAAATATTTTGATATTCCAAGTTTTCTTTTTCATATTTTTATTGTTTAATATAGGGTTCTATGATTACGGAATCATTCTTCTCAGCCATTTCTGCCTGGAACGGCATCACTTCATCAATGCCGAACGAACCTGTGGTTTCCAAAATAATGAAAGTTTTGTTATCCTTTACAAAAGAGTTCTCCTTGCCGCGTTGATATGCTTTTAGTTCATCTGTACATTCAATACCACACATTGCATGATCCACATTTACCATAAAACAAGATCTGAATCCGCATGCTGCCAATAGGGCCGCACCGTATGCTGCATGACAATCGCAGTCACCTCGTTTGTCATAAATCGTCTCGGACGGGAATCGACAATACTCCAAAAATCCCTTGTTTTCTTGTTTTTGAAGTAAGGCATTGTCATCGTCAAAGCCTTTATATAATTCTTCACATTCTTCATCATATTTATAAACGATGTTGTCGGGCTGACAAAGTCGTAGAATCAGCCTAACCTTCTCAACTGGTGAAAGGTTATATTTGTTAACATAGGACGATATCAATGATTTAACAGCATGAACTTTTGAATACAAATCTCCATTTAATTCTTCTTCAATCATTTTCTGAACAGTGTTTTCATAAGAAGAATTGAGATGCTTTCTGAATGGGTTATTAAGTCTAAGTCCTTCCAATAGTTCAGGATTAAATTTAATAATTTCATCGAAAACAATGGTCTTTGTGGGTAGATTAAGAGAGGTCTTATGGCGTATTTCCACGGTTTCTCCTTCATCATCTGTATTTTCCTGTTCGGAATCTTCATTCTCTGTCTCATCGGGGACAAAATCTTCATGTATTCCAGAAATTGCCCAAGGTTGTTGATGGAAAAAAGCCCAGTTAACCAATATGGCTACCAGTGCATTGAAGAACAGTGGGAAGAACTGATAATCCATTCCATACAAAAACATAGAACCAAATAATCCGATAACCAACGAAACAACGAGGGTTGACATCCACCCAAGCACTCCCACGTTTCTGTTTAGTTGCTCCAGAAAGGCTTCTAACCATTCGTGGTCGTACCTGATGATACATCTGATGGGATTAACGATACAAAGCCAGAGGATGAAAAAATAACTGATTAAGGAAACAACGGAGCTATATTCCGTTCCGAGGAAAGGAAATAGCGTATGAGAAGATGAAAGAATGGTAGTTAAGGGAAACAACAAAATATAGATGAACAAAGACAGCAAGGCTGTTGCTGCAGCCCCTGGAACTCCGTCTGAGACTACCTCGTCATTGCCAGGATAGAATCCTTCTTTATCGGCAAGTAGCAATGCGGCAGCAGCCCGAGTTATCATGGGAAAATCTTTGGAATTTTGTGTGAATGGATTTCTGAATCCTTCAGTACAATATCCATAACCCCACGCTTTGGCCTTGCAGTCCCATCCAGTGGGATAGACATGCAAAATACGCCATAGTTTAGCAGATAGAAAAGCATAGGGGAAGCGCTGGCCATCATTAACAGCACCTCCGCCGGTCATCACTTTTGATTTCACTCTTTTGAAAAACGGCCAATTACGCCGGAAAAAGTGCCAACTATCATCCATTTGGAAAACTCCATTTTGATCCAAATAGGTTCTTCGCTCATCGATAAGTTGTTCTTTGCATTCAACATTACTGGGATTTTCTTCAGAACGATGGAATCGGGATTCATTTGCTTTCCATTCAATATATTGGAGCACATCGGCATCACTTCGCTCTCCTCCCGTTTTGTCGAATTTTCCTTTTATCTTCACACTTGGTGTTTCACACTCTCCAATAAACTCAGGCTCATCAAGTTTCTTGTCATTTTTCCAATCCTCCCTATTCGCATAATACTTGAATACACGCCCTTCTTTATCAACATATCCAACAGCATTTACATTGACCTCATATCCACCTTCTCCATCAGGGTCTGTCAGAAAAATTTTGCAAACGGTTTCACCTTGTTTGTTTGTATATGAATTCCCCTCCTCATCTTTACTTTTGGCCTCTCCAACAAATTCACGACCCTTTCTCCTAAGATAAATTTTGTTGGCTCCAGGATTCTCATCTTTTTGACCACGCTTGGTGGCGATATAGCCGACTAAAGTGTCATTGATACGACTACGGTAATTCCGACCAATGCGAAACAAACCTAATATACCGCGTTCACTATAAAAAATTCCCTCACTATTATAGCGATAAAAATAAGCTCTCTTCTCAAAAATAGGAACCAAGAGCGTACGCCATATCCATACAAATAGTCCACTACTAATTCTCAACACAACATACAATAATGCTATTTTGAGAATTAGAACTCCTAAACCTGCTAATGATTCAAGTAAACTCGCTATTGTAATACCTTGTAACATAATATAAACTATTTCTTTGATAACAATAATTCATCAACGTCACCAATTGCCCCAAGCATTAAAAAGCCAGTAAGACTCTCTGATCCTGTAGTTTCCAAAATACCAGCATCCCCCATATCGAGGATGCCTTTATACCAGTTTTCTTTTTCTGAGTTATTTTCATTGGGGAAAATTAGACTTGCAAACGCTGAAGACGATCTACTCTGAACGGATGGCTGCACCCTGGCCTTAATGAGAGTCTTGGAAAGGGTTTCCAATGTAGAAGCTAAACCGGCAATGGTTTTAATAGGTACACTTCCCACATACAACAAGACACTTGACCTGATTTTTGATTGTAAAGTTGTGAAAACATTCAATTTCAACGATTTCCACATATCATCGTCCTTGGATTCGTCATCCGCTTTAAATTCCTTATCTCGAATGTTTGGAAACAACCCATTTTCTAGGAGCATTTTAACGTCCTTGTCGGGATCCATATTGATAATGGAACGAGTTAAATCAACATACAATTGCTCCATCTCAGTTTCTTTCTTATAATTGATATTCTGCGACTTCGTTGCTCTTCGAGAAACTTCTTTTCGAGTAATCTCTATTTTGGGGATGATCGTACCTTCTTTTATAATCTTGGCGGCTTTTTTCTTTTCGTCATAATTGTCAAAATATTCAGCGACATCGCATTGGAACATCGTTTGCTCAAATCCCTCAATTTGCTTTCCATCCAATTCCATTTCAGCGTTAATAAATGAATTCAAATTGGAATTGTACTGATTGCACACTTTGAGACAAATCTCATAATAATTATCGGCCCTTTCCAATGCTTTTTCAAACATAAGTTTTTGTGTCTTGTATAGAAACCACCCTATGTAATCCGAAGCCAAAGACTTGATTTTTCCCAAAACCAATTTTGCGTATTTAAAAAGCCCCCAAAGAATACACAGAACGAAAATACTACCAGATAAAATCCACAAACCGACTCCTTCTTCTAAGAACTCTGTATTGAGAATGTTATTGTCAATAATGCGCAAGACAATGAACACGGCAAATGGCAAGAATAGTGCTGTAAGAATAGAGCGTGCAATCAGCGACAAAGGAATAGGGTGATATTTCAACACCTTTGTTAGTTTTGTCAATAAATTATTTCCATAACTGTCGGCTGATATTTCCTTTTTTTCTGGCGTTTTGTTTTTGTTCCAGTATTTTTCAAAAAACTCTTGATATTTTCCAAGGTTTCTCATAGGGAAATCTTGCGGACCAGGAAAATTGGTATGCTTTTTGTCAGGAGCGTCACCATTTTTCATATTGTTAATGGCCCGCTTTTGAGCCTCGAAAAACTCTGTCGTTTTATCAAGAAGACGCTGACATTGCTTCAACCCTACAGCCCCATAGGTGTTCTCTTCGGCCCAAACCGTCATAAGTTCTTTTTTGATTTCATTCTCAGGTAAATGGGCTTTGGTTAGTCTCGAAAAACCATTTTCTAAATCAATTTCAAATCCAATGAACGAATTGGTTGAGTAATCATAAACATTTTTGTAAAGGATTTTAATGAAACTCCGTATAAATTTGTTGTAATACAACGGAATCATATATTTTGTCACAAGTGACCATGGTGAAACATCAGTACTCTTGGGACAAATATCCGTGAGTTGTTCATTTTTAAATCCAGATATCAAATCCATATAAACCGTTTTCCAATCGCGATTATGCTTGAGATCCGTCGTCATTACTGCGTCATTGTCATTGAGCCAGCGCTCATCATCTTCTTCTGAATAAAACCTTTTAAACAATGGTTTTGATATAGAGGAAGCGTGACGAGCTTTTTCAGCCTCTTTCTCGAAGACTAGCGAATAGCCCCCTGCGGCAAGAAGTCGGTCGCCAGTCGTAGTGCGTTGTCCAATATTATCTTTGGCTAAAGCCAAATGGCTAATAATCTGCACAGATAAATCATGGATGTGATGTCTTGGATAGTCTGGATTTTTGTCATCCAACAGAGAGTCATAGCCATCCCGGTTTCCCGCATTTTTGTTTTGGTCGCCTTGAAAGAATATTTTCTGAATGGCCGTATTGTTATTTTGTGGTTCAATGAGTTTGTTGATTTCCTCTTTTAGGTTGTTAGGCAAATCTTGTCCTGTGGTCACCACACATAACCCGTATGGAATGATTTGTGCACCATTCATGAAACGACCATCTGTGTGGAGTTGATTCAGTTTTTGTGCGATGGAAATGAGATGTGTAAAGCAATCGTCTTTTCCGTAATAAACCACCATTTGCTTATAAAGATCAAACGTTCCTACAGGAGCGTCGTAGGCAGGGACATCGCATGGATGCCCCTGCTGATCTAAATCGGCGTTTAAGTCTTCGTCTGCTGACGAAACATTGGTAATTTTCCACCACTTGTGGGTATCTGCGCTGTAATTCGCCATTTCATTGCTTGAAATGGCATAGAATTGCTGCTCCAACTTCTTCTCGAATTTGGAGAATTCATCTTTTTCGAGGGCGCAAATCACCCAAATTGGACTGATGCTTAACATAACTTAATCATTTTGAAAACCATAACAAATACTCTTCAAAGAAATCTCGCTCTCCCTTAATTTTGGTTTCTCCGTTATAATAAGGTTCAATTAGTCCGTTAAAAATTGCGCCCTCTCTTTTGCTATTGGCAATTTCAATAATTTTTGAATATGCAGTTTGGTAAAGCGCCGTTTCATTACTAATTGTTTGAGTCTTACGAGCTTCATCGATGACTTTTATCCAATATTCGACGAAACGATGGTATTTGTCCTTGATGTTATCGACTAGACCATCAATGTTTTTAACACCTAAATTGACCGTTACATACCCGTCTGAATCATCAACTCTATATTCTGATCTATTGGGATTGTACATATAGTCAGAGGAATAAGTCAGAGTGGCCGCGTTTTTGTTATCAAAGTTAATGGGCTTAATCTTTTTCTTTCCCTTCACCATAGGTAGGAATTTTTTAAGAAAAGCTTTCGAGCCCGACAACGTAAGGAGTTTCTTGTAATACTCGTTAAGAAGCACCAGCATAAAACCAAAAGCATAGAATTGCTGCGATCGACTCCATTGCAATTGTTCTTGCATTTGTTGTATCCTTGTTTCTTCTGATCCTTTATTAAATAGAGCCACGATGTCGGCATTCTCACACTCCCAAAACTGTCGGCTGGAGAATGGCTGATGCCGAGCCCAGTTGTTGCGATTATTCTCGTAATATCTCTTGAACCCATCTTCATAACCGTCGAAGAAATAATATTGGTTAAGAGAATAACCCATATCGACAAACACTTTCACATAGCGGTCGTCCCAATATCCTGCTTGATCATCCGTAAAAGTATCTACGTTCTGATCATAACCTTGTGCTCCTTGAATTGCTTGCTGCATTAATGCACCAGTACCAGTTTGGCCAAAATGTCCCAAATAAATGGCTTTTCGCGGATGCGTATCGTTTGATCGTTTATTAAAGAATGTCTCTTGGGCATTAACCAACTCCTTCGCCCATTTTTTCTGAGCCGCCACGGAGTTCAACTGGTCACTGATAGGTTCTTTCAGCGATCCTTCTGCGAAAATTATTTCATTGGCTTCGATTTGTGTCTGTTTCACAATCGTCTCAAGAACATAGTTGATATTATTCAACAAAACATCTGGACGGTAGTTCTCCGGCTCCAATCCCATTGCCCGCACAATTTTCTCCTTGTACCAAAGCAGGGTTCCGTCTTCAGTTTGTAAAGTCTCACCATCTTGTTGGAGATATATCATTTCTGGAGTTTTTTTGTCGTCACTTTGTCTGACAATCTCCGCGTATTTCCTGGGGAAATCACAATTCTTTGACAAATATACACCTGAGAGTAGCGTATTGGTGTCCTTGGTGAACTTTCTTGTCGGGTCGTTAGGCAAATCAATAAGGTCGTTAATAAAGTGGTTTTCCCACCTCACCAACTTCCTTTTACTGTTGGGTACAATCTCAAACTCTTCAATATTGATTTTTTTCAAGATTTCTGTTAGCATATCTCGGCAGTCGTCGAAAACGCCATCATTGGAAAGATGACGATTGACCATGATTTCTACATAGAGTTTGAATGCCTCATTTAATTTTACCCAATAATCATTGGTACCAGTAAACTTATTTTTAATTTTAGTGAAAAGCCCAGTTTTTGGAACTTGTTTTTTTATTTCACGCAGTTTCTCAGCACATTTAAGTTCTGCAACATTATCTTCTTTTCCCACCAAAAAATTGGCATGGTTGATGTTATAAGTTACAATCCATTCTCCACACCTTTCAAGAACACAGTCCCGAATCATGTCGCATAGTTCTTCGAAACCCGATGTGACAGGACCTCTTGAGCCAAGTAGGTCGAAAATCTGACCAAATGCTGGCTTTTTGTCATTGCATCTTATTGCTATATTATTCAAAAGATTAAATAGAGTCTGACTATCCGCATTTTGGTAGGTTGATTGAATTTTAGCCCAAGCGTTAGTCGTATAATTGTCTATCAGAGGCCTTAATCTTTCCCATAACACCGTGTCTGTATGCTCATTTCTTTGCGATTCAACAAAATCGGTATCTTTTCCCACGAAACCATGAACAATCATTTGGTAAATGAACTTATCTTTCACATACCTTTTTCTGAGTTCTTCAAAGGTCTGAATGGTAAACGTACCTGTAGCATTAAACGCTTTGACATATGGAGACGCGGCAGAGCCAATCGAAGTGTCAATCAGCACGTTTGAGAATACAGATGCCAAGCCTTGTTGTACTGCTGTTCCCGTCTCGAGGTTGAACAAGAACGAAGCAATTCTTTCAGAAATGACACCATAGACAATAGGCTCTGTTCCCGAATGAGAGTCGAACATATAGGCCGTATTAAATGGCAAGAAGTCCAAATCATTTACAATATGGGCTTCTAATGGTAAGACGCTATGTTTTGCCCATTGTTTGCCTCTTATCGGATTAACGACTTGCTCAGCCTTCGATGCATCTGTTGTAACATTCCCATCTGCATCCAGCCATTGCCCAGCGGCGTTTGTCCTAAGTTTAACATTGGACCAATAATCTTTCAGGCAAGCATTTAGTTCTGCAAACAAACCGTATGCGTTAAGGGGATAATTAGTATGACGCGGATCTCCATCTTCATAATTTTCAATATAACCTTCGGGCATCACAAGCATCAAATTAACAGTTGGTTTATTAACAGTTGGTTTATTAATTGTGAGACCATTATTCAAAAAAACACCTTGTAAAAGAAACAAGATATCTATAACGCTACCACAACCAGTGCCGCCTGCGGTGCCAGACACCACATATACACGCTGAGCATAGTTTCCATTGGGAAGTCTCAGTTTAGAATTTAACATTTTCCAGACTTTGCTACCATTATCTTGTTTCCAAATAGCCATACGGGTAAGCATTCTATTGCCTGCAGCACCAGTGGTCAAGTCATGAGGTGCTCTTAATCCTGGGTTCCAAGTGTCTATCCATTCATTAAAACGAGCATATTTGTCGCCAAGATTCCCTTTTCTTTTCTCATCTTCAACTTCACGCATTACATCATCAGGAACAACACCTACACCAAGTTGTAGGAAATCTTCGTCCTTGATGAAAGGATATGCATTTCTGATACTTTTGTCTGTGTCAATATACAAAAAGCTATTCACACTCTGTGTTCCCGAAGTGCGATCGTACACTTCTATTTTCTTTTGAAGTTCGGCCAATGCAAATGTTCCTGCGCCGCCCAATCCGATAAACAAACTATTCATAATCGTTCTTTTATTTGGTTAAGTTAATCAGTCAAGTACACTAAACTTATTTTTTTGAAATGAAAAGAATATAACTGGTATTCATATTTTGAATAATTGTAGCCTCTTTTCCACTCCTGATACTTGCTTTTTTTAGATTTCTTTTCGAGTCTTGAGTGAGTTGCATGCCAGAGCCAGTCTTCGGGTCAAGCGTTAGTACCAAACGTCTTTTCCAAAGCAAGTTGAGCGGACTGCCATTTCGACAGGTTGCTTTCAGCCTAAACGTGGCACCAGGAATCACAAGGTTGCAAGTTGAGTTTCCAATGGTAAACGACCGTTTGCTTGGCAGAAAATGATATTGTGTATTTCCGTTCAATGGATTTTTCACGGCTAATTTTCCACTCATCTGATGGGGAATCAGCGTGTTCCAAATGAATAACAGGGAATAAAGAAGTATCGAGACGGCAAGTATGCAGAACAACCAGAAATTCCATCCGATGACGAGAGGAGCCTTTGCCTCCAATTCGGCTTCTGAATAGATGGCATCTGCTATGTCTAATTTCTCCAAATCTTGGATAAAATTAGGATCATTGCTTTTCTTGGGTTCAGGCGTGTCAAGATGATATATGAGTCCTAATGTTACGTATGGATTTTCATGGAAAAGTTCGCCTTTTTCCGTAAACTCGATTTCTCCTAATTTACAGGATTTTCTAAATCTCCCCATTTTGGGATTTGATGAAAATGTCACTTGAGTTATTTCAGGCGCCTGATCGATGAGAATAGCCGTATCCACACGGAGACCTTTAATGAATGCTGGAATGTTTTTGTCGAATTTGGCATGAAGTTCAACTTTTTTGCTTATGCTCAACTTTGATGACACCTGAAGCCTTTCGAAAGCCTTTGCCAATTCCGTGCGAACAATTTTCTTGAGTTCGGGAACATAAATCTCATATTCCTAAAATCCGCAACTATCATCCAATACACGATTAAGGGTAGATTTATGAGTCGTTAGTAGCAGCTTTCAGTAAAAAGCAACAGCACAACATCAATATGTAGCCACCATCCCCTTACCCCACGA